>WNGB01000160.1_pt1 | contig 94320 bp, 87 predicted proteins | sample 5400681 | NCBI WGS metagenome assembly WNGB01 (sample SAMN13153367, study PRJNA577476) | soil metagenome | isolation source: 115 cm soil or saprolite under grassland replicate 2 | place: USA:California | collected 2016-06-15 | reverse complement strand
CCCGCGCCGCCTGGCTGGTTTCTTCGTCCCGCGCCGCCTGGCTGGTTTCTTCGTCCCGCGCCGCCTGGCTGGTTTCTTCGTCCCGCGCCGCCTGGCTGATCTCCTCGTCAAGCCAAGCCCGCACGGCGGCATCGTGCTGGCCGAGAACCGGGGGCGGCATGTGCTCACGCGGTGTCGCGCCGTCAAAGCGCAACGAGGGCCCGGGCAATTCGATCCGGCCGAGGACGGGATGATCGACCGAGATGACCAGGCCCTGAGATCGTGTCTGCTCCCACTCATAGACTTCGTCGATCGTCCGGATCGAGCCTGCGGGCACGCCGGCCCGGCCAAGCAGCGCGAGCCAGCGGGCGCGGCCAGCCCGCGCCAGCGCTTGCTCGATCTCGCCAGTCAGTTCCGCACGCCGCGCCACCCGCCGCTGGTTGTCGGCGAATCTCTCGTCCGCCGGGTCGATGCCGACGACCGGGCCGAAGCGCTGCCATTGACCGTCATTCGCGACCGCCACCTGGATCATCCCGTCGGCGCACCTGAATGCCCCGTACGGCGCGATCGACGGGTGGTGGTTGCCCGTTGCCACCGGCACCTCCCCGGCAACGGTCCACCGCGTGCCCTGGAATGCATGGGCGCCGATGATCGACGCGAGCAATGACGTGCGCACCACCCGGCCGAGCCCGGTAGCCGAGCGCTCGTGCAGGGCGGCGACGACGCCCAGCGCCGCGTTCATGCCAGCCAGCACATCCGCGATGGACAGTCCGGCCTTCACCGGATGGCCTGGATCCGGGCCGGTGACGCTCATCAGGCCCGCTTCGCCCTGCACGATCTGGTCGTAGCCGGGACGCGCTCCCTCCGGGCCGTCGTGCCCGAACCCGGTGATGGAGCAGATGACCAGCCGCGGGTTCAGCTCGTGCAGCCGCTGGCAGGAGAATCCGAGCCGGTCGAGTACGCCAGGGCGGAAATTCTCCACCAGGACGTCGCATCGCGGCACCAGCCGCCTGAGCAGCTCCCTGCCTTCCTCGCCGGCCAGGTCGCAGGTGACCGACTCCTTGTTCCTGTTGCAGGACAGGAAATAGGTGCCGACCGGGGGCCCGGCATCCTGGCCCGGTACGGCGCCGGCGGCGGCCACGAACGGCGGGCCCCAGTGCCTGCACTCGTCGCCGGTGCCAGGCTGCTCGATCTTGATCACCCGGGCACCGAGGTCGCCGAGCATCATCGTCGCGTGCGGACCGGCCAGGGCCCTGGTCATGTCGAGCACGACGATCCCGTCGAGCGGTCCTGACATGTCGAGTCCTCCCCGGCGCTGACCTCGCCGTCCGTCCTCCGCGGCCGGCATCGGGCAGCGCGCTTGCGCTGTCACGACGATGCCTCACTGAGCTCGATCATGCCTCAGCGGCAGGCGGTCACGACGCGCCGGAACCCGCCGGGTTGGCCAAGTTCGCCCCGTTGCGCCTCCGGGGAAGTTATCGTGCACTTGCTGGCGGGGCTGACGGTCCCCCGCTCCCCAAGCAGCCCCGCCGGCATTTATGGCAGGCCCGTATCGGATGGCCGGCGGCCGTGCGAGCAAGATGGCACCATGGGAAAGCCGACCTCGATTCCGCTGACCGGCGCGCAGTACGAGATTTCCGCGGGCGGCTACCGGGCCATCATTACCGAGCTCGGCGCTGGGCTGCGCCAACTCATCTACCGTGAGCAGCCGGTGATATCGGACTACGGGCCCGACGAGCTACCGCCGGCGGCCGCCGGGCAACTGCTGGCGCCGTGGCCGAACCGGGTTGACGGGGGACGCTACAGCTTCGCCGGAATGGACTGCCAGCTGGACCTGAGCGAGCCGGCTCAGGGCAACGCGATCCACGGCCTGACCCGATGGGCCGGCTGGCAGGCCGAACGCCGTGACGCCGACCGCGTCCTGCTCCGTCATGTGCTGCACGGGCGGTCCGGTTACCCCTTCTGCCTGGATCTCACCGCCGAGTACCTGCTGAGCGCCGGAGAGGGGCTGCGGGTCACCATCACCGCCCGCAACGCCGGCTCCCGGCCAGCCCCCTACGGCACCGGATCCCACCCGTACCTGACCGCGGGCACGCCGGGCATCGACGAATGCGAGCTTGAACTACCGGCCTCGCGGTGGCTGCCCGCCGGGCCCCGCGGCATACCGGTCACCGCGCCGCAGGATGTCGCCAGCACGCAGTACGACTTCAGGGCGGCCCGCGCCATCGGCAGCGCCCGTCTCGACCATGCTTTCACCGGCCTGGCCAGGGATGCCGGCGGCCGCGCCTGGGCGAGGCTCAGCACCGACGGCCGCCAGGTCTCGTTCTGGGCAGGCCAGGGCTACCAGTGGCTGCAGGTATTCACCGGCGACCCGCTGGATCCGCCGCATCGCAGGCGCGCGCTGGCGGTCGAGCCGATGACGTGCCCGCCGAACGCGTTCGTCACGGGACAGGACCTGATCACCCTCGATCCGGGCAGCAGCACGCAGCACGCCTGGGGCATCCAGGTACATCAGTCCTGAGCCTGGCCGGGTCCTCCCGGGCCGGCCAGCCCCGCTATGCGCTCGAGATCAGCCCTGGTGTCCACGTCGTCGGCGCTGCCGGTGTCGCCGCACTCCACCGGCGTCACAAGCTCTGGGTGCGCGCGCAGGAACGGCCGGGCGCCGGCGTCGCCGACGGCGAGCGCGGTGACCGCCGGCCAGTGCTCGCGAGCGAGCAGGACCGGGTTGCGCGGCGCGCCGCCGTAGGCCGCCACCGCCACGCCGGCGCCCGCCCGGTAGGCAGCGATCAGCCGCCGTACTGCGGCCGGCCCGACGAGCGGCTGATCGACCAGGGCGATCACGGCAGCGCCGCAGTCATCGGGGACCGTCGCCAGCCCGGCGGCCAGCGAGGAACCCATGCCGGTGCGCCAGTCCGGGTTGTGCACGATCAGCACGCCGGGCAGGTCGACCGCAACGGCTCCGGTGACGACCACCACGGGCAGCGCTCCGCCATCTCGCAGCAGCGCGACACCGCGGCCCGCCAGCGGCTCACCGCCGATCTCGACGGTCGCCTTCGGCTGGCCGAGACGGCTCCCGGCACCCGCTGCGAGCAGGATCCCGGCCACGCGGCGCTCCACGAGCATCAAGATTACGGCTCCGGGCGCTGCCCGGGCTTCCTGATCGCCCGCCGCACCGCGGGGCGCAGGTCGCTGTCCTGATAGCCGCCGTCCGCCAGGCCCGCGCGCCGCTCGAACACGTTGCGCGCGCCGATGCTGCCGGTCAGCATCCACGACATCGCGGCGGCGATCCCGTACATGGGCAGCATGACCAGGCCGCCGCAGCAGGCGTACTGGGTCGCGTGCCTGGCCTCATGCGCGAACAGCGGGCCGTCCTGCGGCAGCCGGGCGGCATCGAGCCTGGTCAAGATCACATTGCCGACGCAGAACGCGTCCGAGCGCATCGGCAGCCGCAGCCGATGGGCCACGGTGAGCCCGTCCGGCCCTGGCGCGAATCTGGCCCGCCCGACGGCCGCTACCAGCAGGCCGCCCAGCGTGGAGCCGTTGGCGATGTTGACGGCACGCCGCAGCCGGTAGGCGTGGCGCATCTGCGTCACCTCCTCAGCTCATTGAACGCGGGCCGCCGTCGGCACGCATAGCGGGCAACGGCCGCGATACGGGCAAATAGTTGTCTTCGAGGCATCCGTGCTTGGCATTTCCGGGGTCAATCCACGCATACTCGAAACAAGGAGCGGACTCAGCCAGGCCGGGCCGCTCGGACGGCGCGAGCGACGGCGGGAGCTGCAGTTGGGCCGGAGAAAGTTCCACCGCTTGGCAGGAACGCTGATTGCCGCCGCAACGCTCTCCGCCTGCTCGGTGGCCCAGAACTACACGTACGTGACCGATTCGGGCGACAGTGCCTACTTCAAGGTGCCGCCAGCCTGGAAGCCGGTGGACCAGAACCTGCTGGCGGCGGCGCAGGCCCGGCTGCTCGGCAGTTCCCCCGCTGGCGCGGCCGGCGGCCCGCTCACCTGGTCCCGCGCCTACGACGCATCCGGCCAGCCGTCGGCCAGCCACGTCTTCGCGACCGCGAGCCAGCCGGTGGTCTACGCGAGCGTGCAGGCAATGAACACGGCGCAGCGGGCCGGGCTGTCCTTCGACAGCATGCGCAACCTGCTGCTGCCGGTGACGTCGACGGCGCGCCAGGCAGCCAGGCAGGCCGGAGCCACCTTCTCCGGCTTCCAGTCCATCGTCGATCAGGTGATCACCGGGCACGACGGTGTACGCGGCGTCAACGAGCTATTCGGGTACGAGATCGGCGGCGTGCCGGAGATCTTCGATCAGACGGTCCTGACCAACAGCGCGACGACCAAGCTCTACCTGCTGCTCGTGCAGTGCAACCAGAGCTGTTTCATCGCCCACAAATCGCAGATTGCCACGGTCGTCCGATCGTTCACAGTGCGAGGTTCGTGATGCCAGCCAGATCCGAGAAAGGTGCCGCCAGACGCGCCGCCCGCGACCGCGGCCGGCCCGAGCAAGGCCAGCCCGGCCCGGCCGAGCATCGGACCCGAACGCCGCTCGCGCTATGGGACCGGCTGAAGTTCATCATCCTGCTATCGCTGCTCTGGCTGGTGCTGGTCTGGTCGGACATGGCGAACGACCCGATCATCGGGTTCGCCGACGCGGCCCGCCAGCAGCTCACGGCGGCGAGGTGGGTGCTGATCCTGCTGGCCGCGGAGATCCTGCGCCAGCTGCATTTCCTGATCGCTGAGCACTGGGCCGGGTATTACCGGATCTGGGCGCATGGCGTGTTCGGCCGCGCGGATCGCGCAACTCACCAGATGAGCGACTGGACCAGGTTCCGGCTATCCCGGGCGCTGAAATGGCTGCTCGCGATCGCCGTCCTGGCGGTGCTCCTCGGCCGGGCCTTCCATACGTCGCCAGGGAACGCGCTGGCGGAGGCACCAGCTAAGTTCCTGCAGATACTGCCGGTGCTGCTGTACGTGATCGCCATCATCTCCCTCGGCATCCTGCAGTTCGTCGGGATCTTCTGGTTCATGTCGAAGGGGGGCGTCGACGTCTATTACCCGAACGACATCACCACCAGGTTCTCCGATGTCTGGGGCCAGGATCACGTGCGCGAGCGGGTACAGGAGAACATGCTGTTCCTCGAGGACCCGGAGTCGATCGAGGAGAAGGGCGGCTACGTCCCCGGCGGCATCCTGCTCTGGGGGCCGCCGGGCACCGGCAAGACGCTGATGGCCGAGGCGGTGGCCGGGGAAACCGGCAAGCCGTATGTCTTCGTCGACCCCGGGGCGTTCATCAACATGTTCTTCGGGGTCGGCATCCTCAAGGTGAAGTCGCTGTTCCGCAGGCTGCGCAGGCTCGCGGTGCGGTACGGCGGCGTGATCGTCTTCTTCGACGAGGCCGATGCGCTCGGCAACCGCGGCGGCGGCGTCGGCCAGGGCGGCGTCGTCGGCTACGGCCCGGTAAGCCCGTCCGACGCGTGCCACGGCTTCAGCTACCTGTCGCCGAATGCCCAGTCCGCGCTCATGGCCGACGCGCTGAGATCGAAGGCAGCCGCCGATCCCCGGCCGCCTACCAGGCACCGGCAGATCATCCCCGGCATGGGTGGCGGCGGCGGTGGTGGCATGGGGACCTTGCAGGCGCTGCTGACCGAGCTGTCCGGCCTGAAGAAGCCGCGCGGATTCTTCAACCGGATCGTCCGGCGGACGCTCGGCATGCGCCCCAAGCCGCCGCCCAAGTACCGGATCCTGGTGATGATGGCGACCAACCTGCCCAGCGCCCTCGACGAGGCGCTGCTGCGACCCGGCCGCCTTGACCGGGTTTACCGGGTCGGCTACCCCTCCAAGGAGGGCCGCAAGCGTACCTACGAGGGCTACTTCAGCAAGGTCAGCAACGAGCTGACGCCCGAGCAGATCGAGCACCTGGCGACGATCACCCCGTACGCCACCGGCGCCACCATCAAGGACCTGGTGAACGAGTCGCTCATCGTCGCGCTGCGCGACGGGCGGACGGTTATTAACTGGACCGACGTGCTGCGCGCCAAGCTGCTGAAGAGTGTCGGCCCGTCGGAGGGGGTCGAGTACATCGAGCGGGAGCGCCACGCCGTCGCGCTGCACGAGGCGTGCCACGCGGTGGTCAGCTACCTGGTGCAGAAGCGGAATGTCATCGATACCGCCACCATCCAGAAGGGCGCGGACTACCTGGGCTTCGTCAAGCCGATCCCGATCGAGGAGCAGTTCACCTCCTGGCGGAACGAGTACGAGGCAGACGCCATGGTCAGCCTGGCGTCACTGGTCGGCGAACGGATGTTCTTCGACGGCGATTCCAGCTCCGGCGTCTCCGGGGACCTGCAGAACGCGACAACCATCGCGCTCGCCATGGAGGGCCTGTGGGGCATGGGCGGCCAGTACGGCTCCTACGGGGTCACCAGGGCCCCGCAGGGCGCGCACCCGGTCGCGGACGGGAACGACCGCAACGTGCTGGAGACCGCGCTCGGCCAGCGGGCCGAGGCTCACCTGGCGGCGCTGGCTGAGCAGACAAAGGTCCTGCTGGCCGAGCATCGGGCCAATGTCCTCGCCGTCGGCCATGCGCTCGAGATGCACAAGACGATCAGCGGCCAGGACGTCACGGCCATCATCGACGGCTCGCCGGGGCCGCTGGTCGACGGGCGGCCGTACAAGACGCCGGAATTCGCGGCCGAACTCGAGTCCTATCACCAGCAGGTGCTCGCCGCGCATCACGGCAGCGACGGCAGCCTGCCGCTGCCTGTCCCCGCGCCGGCTCCGGTGGAGCTTGACGCAATATCGGCGATGAACCCCAGGCCCAGCTCGACACCAGCACAGACCCCGCGTGACCAGCCCTAGCCGGCCGGGCCGGCCGGGCCGGCAACCGACGGTAACGCGCACTGGCCGGCGCCCCCGCCGCCTGCCGCGATGACGCTGCGGGTTGGCACGTCGGGCTGGCAGTACGCCGGCTGGCGAGGGGTGCTCTACCCGCCGGGAGTGCCGCAGCGGCGGTGGCTGGCCGCCTACGCCGAGCGGTTCGACACGGTGGAGTCCAACGCGGCCTTCTACCGGCTGCCCGCCAGGGAGACGTTCGAGCGCTGGCGCGATGCGACGCCGCCGGGATTCATGATGGCGGTCAAGGCGAGCCGCTACCTCACCCACGTCAGACGGCTGAGCGAGCCGGAAGAGCCGGTCGCCAGGCTTGTCGCCGCGGCTGGCGGCCTCGCAGGCAAGCTGGGACCGGTGCTACTGCAGCTGCCGCCGACGCTCCCGGCCGACGCGGTGCTGCTCGACCGCTGCCTGCGCTGTTTTCCCGCCGGGGTGAAAGTAGCGGCCGAGTTCCGGCACCCGTCGTGGTGGAGCGCTGAGGTCCGCGACATACTCGCGGCTCGCGGCGCCGCGCTGTGCTGGGCTGACCGGCTCGGCAGGCCGGCCACGCCGCTGTGGCAGACGGCCGGGTTCATCTACCTGCGCTGCCATCAGGGCACGGCCAGTCCGCGCCCGATGTACGGGAGCAAGGCGCTGCGGTCCTGGGCGGTGCGGGTCGGCGCCGTGGTCGCCGCAGGCGGCGACGCCTACGTCTACTTCAACAACGACCCCGGCGGCGCCGCGGTGCGCAACGCGCTGAGTTTCCGCACGCTCTGCGAGCGCTATGCGGCCGGCGGCCGGTAGCGCCGGTTGCGGACAGGCAGGCGCCATGCCTGTCCGCCGGATGGCGGGGTACGGGAGGACACGTGGATCCGGTAACGGCACTGCGGCAGATCGCGTTCCAGCTGGAACGGGCAAGCGCGCCGACCTACCGGGTGCGAGCATTCCGCCGCGCCGCACAGGTCACGGAGGATCTGCCGGCCGGCGAGCTGGAGCGGCGGATACGGGACGGAACGCTGCCGGCGCTGCCCGGGATAGGACCGGTCACCGCCGAGGTCATCACGCAGGCGGCTGGCGGCCGGCCGCCGGACTACCTGGCCAGGTTGCTCGCGGAGGCGCCGCCGGCCGAGCGGACTGGCCTGCGCGCGGCGCTGCGCGGCGATTGCCATACGCACTCAGACTGGTCAGACGGCGGCAGCCCGCCGGACGAGATGGCCGAATCGGCGCGCAGCCTCGGGCACGAATGGATCGCGCTGACCGACCACTCGCCGCGGCTGACGGTCGCCCGTGGCCTGTCCGCTGAGCGGCTCTGCGCTCAGCTCGAGCTCGTCAGCCGGCTCAACGCCGAGCTGGCCCCGTTTCGCATACTGACCGGAATCGAGGTCGACATCCTCGACGATGGCGGGCTTGACCAGCGCGACGACCTGCTCGGCCAGCTCGATGTCGTCGTCGCCAGCGTGCACTCGCAGCTGCGGATGCCGGCCGCGCCGATGACCGAGCGGATGCTGGCCGCGGTCGCGAGCCCGCACGTGGACATCCTGGGGCATTGCACCGGACGGCTGCTCACCGGCCGTAGCCGGCCGGAATCGGATTTTGATCCCGGCGCTGTGTTCAGCGCCTGCCGTGCGAACGGCGTCGCGGTGGAGATCAACTGCCGGCCAGAGCGCCAGGACCCGCCCGGCCGGCTGCTGCGCATCGCCATGCAGGCAGGCTGCATGTTCGCCATCGACAGTGATGCGCACGCCCCCGGCCAGCTCGACTGGCTGGCCAGCGGCTGCGCGCGGGCCGAACGGCTCGGCATCCCGCCGGACCGGGTGATCAACACCCGCCGGGCGGAGCAGCTGGGTCACGCGCGAGGCTGAGGAGGCCGCGACCCGCCATTCAGGCCCGCGAACGTGCTTCTTCCAGGGCGCGCGCGACGAGAACCCGGGAAAGATGCTCACGGTAGCCGCAGCTGGCGTTGATGTCCTCGGGCGCGGCCGATTCCGCCGCGGCGTGGGCGGCGGCATCGCGCGGCCCGGCGCCCGAGGCCAGGGCACGCTCCACCGCGCCGGCCCGCAGCGGCGTCGGCCCCATGTTCACCAGCGCCACGCTGCCGCCCTGTACCGCGACGCCGACGATCGCCCAGTCGATGGCGCGCTTGGTGAATTTCTGGAACGACCAGCCGGCCTGCTGCGGCCTGGGGATGCGGATTTCCGTCAGCAGCTCACCCGGCTGCAATGCGGACTCGAACAGGCCGCGGAAGAACTCCCCGGCCGTGATCTCACGGCTGCCGGAGGGCCCGCGGGCGATCAGCGTCGCATCCAGGGCAAGGATCACCGCGGGCAGGTCGGCCGCGGGGTCGGCGTGCGCCAGCGAGCCGCCGATCGTGCCGCGGTGGCGGACCTGAGGGTCGCCGACCTGCCCGGCGGCATGCGCAAGCAGCGGCAGTTCGGCGGCGAGCAGCCCGGACCTTGCCATCTCGTCGTGGCTGGTCAGCGCGCCGACCGCGATATGGCCGCCATCCTCGCGGATATAGCGGAGCTCGCTGACCCGGCCGATGTCTACCAGGACCTCGGGCACGGCAAGGCGCAGCTTCATGAGCGGGAGCAGTGAGTGGCCGCCGGCCAGGAACTTCGCGTCATCGCCGCCCTCGGCCGCCAGATTCAGGGCCTCATCGACCGACGAGGCCCGCTGGTAGGTGAATGGTGCGGGGATCAACCTGGCCGCCTCTCGCTTGCCGCGCCGTCGCTGGCCGCGGTCAGCACCGCCCTGACGATGTTGTGATAGCCGGTGCACCGGCACAGGTTGCCCTCCAGGGCGGACCTGACCTCTGCCTCCGTGGGCGAGGGGTTCTCCGCCAGCAGCGAGACCGTCGCCATGATCATGCCCGGGGTGCAGAATCCGCACTGCAGCCCGTGCTCAGCCCGGAACGCACGCTGAACCGGATGCATCTGGTCCGGGCCGGCGGCCAGTCCCTCGGCCGTCACTACCTCGCGCCCGTCCGCCTGGGCGGCGAGCACCGTGCACGATTTCACCGACTGCCCGTCCAGCAGGACCGTGCAGGCACCGCAGGAGCTGGTATCGCAGCCAACATTGGTCGCGGTGAGGCCGGCCACGTCGCGCAGGAAGTGCACGAGCAGGGTGCGATCCGCGACGTCGGCCGTAACCTGGCCGCCGTTCACGGTCACGGTGACCTTCACTGGCTTCCCCTCGCTTCGCTGATCGCAGCCCAGACCCGCTCGGGCGTGGCCGGCATGTCGATGTGGCGGACGCCGAGATGGCTGACCGCGTCGATGACGGCGTTCTGCGCCGCGGGAGCGGCGCCGATCGTCCCCGCCTCGCCGATCCCCTTGGCCCCGAGCGGGTTGATGCCCGTCGGGGTCTCGCTTGCCAGCAGCTCGAAGCTCGGCAGCTCAGCGGCCGTGATCGTGGCATAGTCCACGAGCGTGCTGGTCAGCGGGTTGCCATCGGCATCGTAGATCATCTCCTCCAGCAGCGCCTGCGCCACCCCCTGGGCGATGCCGCCGTGCCGCTGCCCCTCGGCAAGCACCGGGCTGACCACCGTGCCGGCGTCGTCGGCGGTCACGTGCCGGATCAGCCGGGCCTTGCCGGTCTCGGTATCCACCTCCACGAGCGCGAGATGGGTGCCGAACGGGAAGGTTGGCTGCCCTTCGGTGTAGTTGACCGCTGCCTCCAGGCCATCGTCGCCGGTATGGCCCGCGACCTCGGCCCAGGTCCGGCTGGCCGCCGGGTCGCCGCGCACCTGCCAGACCCCGCGCTCGGTGTCCAGCTCAAGGTCGGCCTCGCTGGCCTCGAGCATGTCCGCGGCTAGCCGGCGAGCCTGCTCCTTGACCTCGACCGCAGCCTTATGCACGGCGACGCCGCCCAGCTGCAGCGACCGTGACGCATAAGTGCCGACCCCCATCGGGATGAGGTCGGTGTCGCCATGGATCACCGTGACCTTCGCCATCTCGATGCCCAGCTCGGCCTCGACGAGCATGGCCCAGGTGGTGTGGTGACCCTGGCCGTGCGCCGAACTGCCGGTGTAGACCGTGGCCGTGCCGTCGCCGCCCACGACGAGCCGGGCGGTCTCCCCGCCCGCCGCGTCCGCGGCGGTGATCTCCACGTAGCTCGCCAGCCCGATGCCCAGCTGCCGCACGTCGCCCCGCTCTCGCCGGCGCGCCTGCTCCGCCCGGAGCTCTTGGTACCCAGCGCCGGCCAGCACCTTGTCCAGCGCCGCGGCGTACGCCCCGCTGTCATAGACGGGCCCGCAAGGGGAGCTGTACGGGAACGCCTCCGGCGGCACCAGGTTGATCCGGCGGACTTCTGCCGGGTCCCTGCCGATCTCGGCGGCGAACAGGTCCACGGCCCGCTCGATCGCGGCCGTCGCCTCTGGCCGCCCGGCCCCGCGGTACGCGGCGATCGGAGTCGTGTTGGTCACCACCACGCTGGAGGCGGCCTCGACGTGGGGGATGTCGTACGGGCCGGCCGCCATCAGGCGGGTGAGGAAGGGAAGGAAGCCGCCCATCCGCGGGTAGGCACCCGCGTCCTGCACGATCTCGAGCCGGTAGGCCAGGATGCGCCCGTCCCTGGCTCCGCCGATCTTGATCACCTGCCGCTGGGCTCGCCCGTGCGTCATCCCCACAAGGTTCTCGCTGCGCGTCTCGGTCCAGCTCAGCGTGCGGCCGACGTGTTTGGCCGCCCACGCGACCACGAGTGCGTCCCGGTCAATTCCGACCTTGGCACCGAATCCGCCGCCCACATCGGGGGCGACCACCCGGATGGCGCCGGGATCAAGCCCGACCACGCCGGCCAGCACGAACCGGGAGATCTGCGCGTTCTGAGTGCTCACCCAGACGGTCAGCTTGCCGTCGGCCCACTTGGCAGCGGCGGCGCGCCCTTCCAGCGGGACCGGTGCGAGCCGCTGGTTCACGATGGTCCGCTGCAGCACGACGTCGCAGCCATCGAAGGCCGAGCCGTCGGCTGGCGCGCCACCAGTGACCGGGACGTTTGACCCGGCCGCGGGGAACAGCAGCGTCCCGCCAGCCAGCGCCGCGTCGGCGCCCACGACCGCCGGCAGCGGCTCGTAGTCCACGCTGACCAGTTCGGCGGCGTCCGCACCCTGGTAGCGGTCATCGGTGATCACGATCGCCACCGGCTCGCCGACGTAGCGCACCCGGTCAACGGCGAGCAGCGGCTCCGCCCATGGACCGCCCAGCGGCAGCGGGGCAGCCTCATTACCGCCGCTCCCGTCGTCGGGCGGTGGCGGCGGCAGGTCGTTCAGGTCCGCCGCGGTCAATGCGGCGACCACGCCCGGCGCGCTGCGCGCCGCCGAGACGTCGATGCCGCTGATCAGCGCGTGCGCCAGGGGGCTGCGCACAAACGTGATCCGCGACGCGCCTGCCAGTTCCGGCACTCGCAGGTCATCGACGTACGTGCCGCCAAATGTCAGCAGTCGCGGATCCTCAGTCCGCATCACCCGGGTACCCAGGATGCTCATGTGGCTCCCCTGCCTTCCGGTATGCGACCTACCGCGGCCGCGGGAGCCCGGCCCCGCGCGGTGCGCACCAGTATCGCGGTGCCGGTGAGGCGATGGCAACAGCGGCGCTGCCCGGGGTACAGACAGGATGCGACTCGGCCAGGTAGAACAAGGGAACAGCGCCGGATGACGTACCGGCTTGGCCGGCCGAAGGGATGAGTCATGATCGAGCCATATCAGGCCCTTGGGCTGGTGCCCACCATGCGGGGCATCCGCCGCCGGCCTGAGATCGAGGCCAACCTCGAGCATCTATCGCACCTGATCAAAGCCGCGTCGTGGCTGTCCAGCCTGGACTTGCCGGTGCGGCTCATCGCCATCCCGGAAGGGGCACTGCAAGGTTTCAACGACGAGGTTCTTGACCTCGACCACGAGGAATTCGCACGAGAATGTGCGATCGACATACCGGGCCCGGAGACGGATTACCTCGGCGCGCTCGCCCGCCAGTGGGACGCTTTCCTGATGGGCCAGGCGAAGGCCCGTCACCCCGAATTTCCTGGCCGTTTCTTTAATGTTGGCTTTATCCTCAGCCCGGATGGCGAAGTAATTCTCCGGCACCATAAAGTGGTACCACTGCTCCCGGTCGAGCATTCAGTGACGCCACATAATGTATGGGACAAGTGGATCGAGCTGTACGGGCGTAACCTTGATGCGTTTTACCCGGTTGCCGACACGGCCATCGGAAGGCTCGGATTCCTGATGGCCAACGAGGGCTCGTACCCGGAGAACGCGCGTGGCCTGGCGATGAACGGCGCCGAGGTCGTCTACCGGGGCCCGTATCCGCACCCGCACGTCGGCAACGGCCTGTTCGAGATCCAGAATCGCGCGCGCGCCCTGGACAACAACCTGTACCTGATCGCGTGCAATGTCGGCACGTATTACCTGAATTCAGAATCCGCGGTCCCGATCGATACTTTCGGTGGCGGGTCGGCCGTGATCGACTACCGCGGGCAAATCATCGGAAGACACGACTACAGCGGCGGATCCTCCTGGGTCGCCGGGACTGTCGACATCGAGGCGCTGCGGAAGTTCCGCGCGAACGCGCAATGGGACAACTGGATCAAGGATCTCACCACTGAGCAGTACCAGCTCATTTACGAGGAGCCGGTCTACCCGAAGAATATCTACCTCGACCGGGTCCCGTACGGGCATGATGAATATCGCCGTGAAGTGACAGCGAAGCAAATCCGGCTCATGCACGAGCGGGATATCTGGGTGCCGCCGGACAAGTGACGGCCACGGCCGGCCGCGCGCCCTGGACGGCTTCCGCGGTCAGGATGACGCCCTGACCGTGGACATCCGTGGCATGACGATCGAGGCCAGGCCGGCTGACCGGGATTCCGCGGGCGCCGGTGCCCGCCACCGCGCTCCCCCGGACCGCTAGAGGCCCGCGCTTGAGAGTTCAGCGGCGGCTTCGCCCGGCTGGCGCGCGAGGCTGACGGCCGCCGGGGCGGGCTTACCGGCGTGATCCTCGGCGCGGTCGCGCTCGCCGCCGCCTGCGCCGGGCAGCTGCAGCCAGCGCGGCGCTAGCCGTGATGGATGCGCCCGGTGGTACCGGTCAGCGGCCTGCCGGTACCGCCCCAGCGCAGCTGGATGAGCTCCGCGGCGATCGCCACCGCGGTCTCCTCGGGCGTCCGCGCGCCGAGATCGAGCCCGATCGGCGAGCGCAGCCGCGCCAGCTCGTCTTCCGTGAGGCCCGCCTCGCGCAGCCGCGCGAGCCTGTCCTCGTGCGTCCGCCTGCTTCCCATCGCGCCGGTATAGGCGGCCGGGGTGCGCAGCGCGACCTCGAGCAGGGGGACGTCGAACTTGGGGTCGTGGGTCAGCACGCAGATGACGGTACGCTCGTCGACCGCGGCGCTGGCCAGGTAGCGGTGCGGCCAGTCGGTGACGACCTCGTCCGCCTCCGGGAAGCGCGCGGCGGTCGCGAAGACCGGCCGGGCATCACAGACGGTCACCCGGTATCCAAGGAACTTGCCCGCCCTGGCCACGGCGGCCGCGAAGTCGATCGCGCCGAACACCAGCATCCGCGGCGGCGGGGCGAAGGACTGCACGAAGACGCCAAGCTCGTCCCGGCGCCGCTCCCCCTCCGGGCCGTAACGGCGGACGCCGGTAACGCCCTGCGCCAGCATGCCGCGTGCGTCGTCATCGACGGCCTGGTCAAGCCGGTCGCCGGCGCCGAGCGTGCCGGGTACGGCCCGGGTGTCCCCGGCGGGATCATCCGCGGGCCAGATGATCCTCCTGGCGCCGATCTTGCCGGGGCCGTCGACCACCGTTGCCACGGCGACCGGCTGGTCCGCACGGACTGCCGCGGCGACCTCGCCGAGCAGGGGAAAGTGCGATCGATCGACCGGCTCGACGAAGATGTCGATGATGCCGCCGCAGGTCAGGCCGACGGCGAACGCGTCATCGTCGCTGATCCCGTAGGTCTGCAGGACCGGCTGCCCGGTCGCGGCGACTTCGCCAGCGAGCTCGTAGACCGCGCCTTCCACGCAGCCGCCCGACACGCTGCCCACGACCTCCCCCCCGCCGGAAACGGCAAGCGCAGCGCCCGGTTCGCGGGGCGCGCTGCTGAACGTGCGCACCACCGTGGCCAGGCCGAACGTCTCGCCGGCCGTCCACCACTTCACGATCGGTTCCAGGATGTCTCGCACGCACGTCACCTCGGGACATTTGTCGCTTGACGCCAGACTACGTCGCTGATCCGCCTGGTCACCTCGCGGCGTGCACTCCGAAGAAGCGCCGGCGGAGGTTGAAGAAGGCGACGAGCGCGACGGCGAGATAGAGCACGTACACGCAGACCTGCAGGACCGTCGGGCTCTGCGCATAGCCGAAGAAGCTGTGCAGGAGGTCGCCGGCCGCGGTGTCCTCGTTCAGGATGGAACCGGTGTGCCAGAGCGGGTCAGTCGCCCACGGCAGCCAGCCCAGTTCCTGGAGGTTCTGCACGGCGTCGACGAGGAGGCCGGCGGCGAACACCATGAGCAGCGCGCCGACGACCGAGAAGAAGCGGGCCAGGTTCAGCCGGTGGCCGAGCCGGTAGGTGCCGAACGCGATGGCCAGCGCGATCGCCAGGCCGATGGCCGCGCCGAGCATGGCGCTGCGCTGGGTGGTGGAGAAAGCGATAGCCAGCGTGAAGACGACGGTCTCGAGGCCCTCGCGGCCCACGGCCTGGAATGCCAGCAGGGCCAGGCCGGTGCGCGCGCCGCGGCTGATCGCCGCATCCGCCCGCGCGCGCAGGTCGGATGACAGGCCACGGGCATGCGAGCGCATCCAGAAGGTCATGTAGGTGAGGACGCCGGCCGCCAGCAGGTAGGTGACGGTCTCGAAGATCGTCTGCACGCGCGACCCGTCATAGGAGCGGATGGTCTGGTATGCGATCACCCCGCCGGCCGCGGCCAGCACGAGCGCCGCCGCCACGCCGGCGAAGACGTCGCGAAAGTGCTGCCGCTGGCCGCTGCGGTTCAGGTACGCGAGCAGTATCGCGATGATCATGCTTGCCTCGACGCCCTCGCGCAAGAAGATCACCAGCGTGGCGAGCATGGGCAGTCAGTCCCCCAGTTGGCGGCGAGATTGTTAGGGTAGCCTAACCTAGCTGCCGCGCCCAGCGTCAACCGCCTGCTCGCTGCGGGCACGCAGCGAGCGCAGCACGAGGGCGGTGTCCAGCGCTGCCACGACCGCATCCCATCCCTTGTCCTCCGTGCTTGTGTCCAGCCCGCACCGCTCCAGCGCCTGGTCCACGGTGTCGCAGGTGAGCACGCCGTTGCCGACCGGCGTGCCGGCATCGAGCGCGACCCTGGTGAGCCCGTAGGTCACCGCGTCGCAGACGTAGTCGAAGTGCGGCGTGCCGCCGCGGATCACCGCGCCGAGGCAGACCACCGCATCGTGCCGGGCGGCGAGCTCGGCGGCCACCACCGGCAGCTCGACCGCGCCAGGAACCCGGACCACCAGCGGGTCGCCGGCACCGCAGGCGGCCGCCGCCGCGATGGCCCGGTCCAGCAGGCTGTCAGTGATATCCGGATGCCATCGGGTCGCGGCGATGGCCAGGCTGAGCCCGGCCGCGGCCACCACCTGCCCGGCCGGCCGGCCCTGCCCGCTCATCGCGTGCCTGCGGCAGCGGGGCGGGCGGCCGCCGGTGCACCGCCGTCCGGCTGCAGATCCACCGCCGGCACCGGATTCGCCGCCGGCACCGGATTCGCCGCCGGCACCGGATTCGCCGCCGGCACCGGATTCGCCGCCGGCACCGGATGCTCAGCGGCCAGCCCCGGATGGCCGGCTTCCGCCAGCGGCGATTCCGGCAGGCCGTCGATCTGGTGGCCGAGCCGGTCCCGCTTGGCCATCAGGTAGCGCACGTTGTCGGGCGTCGCGCTGGCGGGCAGCGGCACCCGGCCCGCCACCTCGATGCCGAACCCGGCCAGGCCGCGGACCTTGGCCGGGTTGTTCGTCAGCAGCCGGAGCGAGCTGACCCCGAGGTCGGCGAGCATCTGCGCGCCGGTGCTGTACTCGCGGGCGTCGGCAGGCAGCCCGAGCTCCAGGTTGGCGTCGACCGTGTCCGCCCCGGCATCCTGCAGGTTGTAGGCGCGCAGCTTGCTGAGCAGCCCGATGCCGCGGCCCTCGTGACCGCGCAGGTACAGCACGATGCCGCGGCCCTCGGCCGCGATCATCGCCATCGCCGCCTTGAGCTGATCGCCGCAATCGCAGCGCTGGGAGCCGAACACGTCCCCGGTCAGGCACTCCGAGTGCATCCTGACCAGGACGGGACCGGCGGCGGCGATGTCGCCGAGTACCAGGGCCAGGTGCTCGGTTCCGTCCACCGAGCTCAGGTACCCGAGCGCGCGCCATTCACCGGACAGGTTCGGCAGCCTCGTCTCGACGACCCGGCTGACCATGCGCTCGGAGCGCCTGCGGTACTCGATCAGCTGGGCGATCGAGATCAGCGCCAGCCTGTGCTCGTCCGCGAACGCGCGCAGCGCCGGCAACCTGGCCATCGTGCCGTCGTCGTTAACAACCTCGGCGAGCACGCCGACCGGGGCGAGCCCGGCGAGCCTGGCGAGATCGACCGCCGCCTCGGTGTGGCCAGGCCGGCGCAGCACGCCGCCCTCGGCGTACCTGAGCGGGAAGATGTGCCCGGGCCGGACAAGCTCGTACGGCTCGGTCGCCGAATCGACCAGGGCCCGCACCGTCCTGGCCCGGTCGGCCGCCGATATCCCGGTGGTCACGCCGTCCCGCGCATCGACGCTGACCGTGAACGCGGTCCGCATCCGCTCCTTGTTCTGCGCGGTCATCAGCGGCAGCTGGAGCCGGTCGAGTTCCTCGCCCGGCATCGGGACGCAGATCACGCCGCTGGTGTGCCGGATGGCGAACGCCATCAGCGCGGTGGTCGCCTTGCTGGCGGCGAAGATGACGTCGCCCTCGTTCTCGCGGTCCGCGTCATCGACGACGACGGCGGCGCGGCCGGCCGCGATATCCGCGATGGCCCGCTCGACGTCGTCCAGCCTGATGGCGGGGTCGGCGAGCGGGGTCATGACCGCGCCCCGGCGCTGACCAGCTTCTCGACGTACTTAGCGATCATGTCGACCTCCAGGTTCACCGTCTCGCCAGCCTGCTTCCTGCCGAGCGTGGTCCGTTCCAGCGTTTCCGGGATCAGGCTGACCTCGAACCATCCCGGCTGGCCTGGCTCGTCCTGCTGGCCATCGCCGCCGCCGAGCGCCGACACGGTCAGGCTGATGCCGTCCACGGCCACTGACCCTTTCTCCACCAGGTAACGCAGTAGCCCGGCCGGCATGCCGATGCGGACGACTTCCCAGTGCCTGGCTGGCCTGCGGGCGAGGATGGTGCCGGTGCCGTCCACGTGACCCTGGACGAGGTGACCGCCGACCCGCCCATCCAGCCGCAGCGGCCGCTCCAGGTTGACGACCGCGCCGCGGCGGAGCGTGCCGAGCCCGGAGCGGCTCAGTGTCTCCGCCATCACGTCGGCGGTGAACGTGCCGTCCGATGCGGCCGTGACCGTCAGGCAGACGCCGTTGACGGCGATCGAGGCACCGCGCGCGGCGTCGGCGGTGACCAGCGGTCCGCGCACGATGACCCTCGCGGCGTCGCCGAGCTTCTCCAGCGCGACAACCTCGCCGAGCTCTTCCACGATTCCGGTGAACACCACGCCCTCCTCCGGAGCTGTCAACTGCCCTGCAGCTCCGGGGACGCGCGATTGCGCAGGCACGGCCGACCGGCCCGCAAGCGGGCCGCGCCGTGCGCGTGCTTCCTCCCATCCGGACTTTCACCGTCGGTCCTGGAATTTCGCCAGGTCAGCCAGCCGATGGCCTCGGCTGGGTCGCGGACTGTCACCGCCGGCTCGGAGTTACACCGACCCCGGAGCACGCATTCTCGGAAACCAGTCTGCCACGACGGCTATTCCCGGCGGCAGCCAGCCGCGCCCGCCGCGCTGGCGGCGGGTCAGCTGGCTACCCGGCTGCGGCGGGCCACGGTGTCGATCGTCACGGCCGCGAGCAGCACGATCGCGGTGATGATGTTGGTCGCCGCGGCTGTCATCCCGATCAGCGCCAGGCCGTTGGCGATGGTCGCGACGACCAGCCCGCCCAGCACCGCGTGCAGCATCCGGCCACGGCCGCCGAACAGGTTGGTGCCGCCGATGACCGCCGCCGCTACCGCGAACAGGACGTACTGGCCGCCGTTGAGGGTCGTGCCGATCGAGTTGAGCTGCGACGCAAGCAGGATTCCGCCGATCCCGGCGGTCAGCCCGCACAGCGTGAAGGCGAGCGTCCTGATCATGGTCAGGTTGACGCCCGCCCGCCGGGCCGCCTCCGCGTTGCCGCCGATCGCGTAGATGTAGCGCCCGAAGCGGGTCCGCCCGGTCAGGACCGTGTACAGCACGAGGATGCCGAGCACGATGAGGACAACCCACGGGACGCCGCTCAGCGTCGACAGGCCCGCGCCGCGGTTGGTGTTGCTCACCAGGACCACCAGCACGCCGGCGACCGCCATCACCGCGACCTTCAGCAGGGTGACGCCGAACGGAGGCGCCACCAGGCCGCTTGATCGCCTGCGGCCATCCCGCAGGAACATGAACAGGCCGGCCAGCCCGACCAGGACCACCATGACGACCCAGCCGGCCAGCGGGCTGAGGTTCCCCGAGGTGAAGTCGTCGATGATATTGCTCGTGACGTTGATCGACCCGCCGGCGCCGTGGCCGCTCCTGGAGACCAGGATCAGCATCAGGCCCTGCAGGCCGAGTAGGCCGGCGAGCGTGACCACGAACGACGGCAGCCCGAGCCGGGTGATCAGGGTGCCCTGCACCGCGCCGATGAACGCGCTGAAGGCAAGCCCGAGCAGGATCGACACCCACCAGGGCAGCGTGTAGGCGGCCCAGAGGGTGACCACCGCGCCGCAGCCGGCGTTGTAGCCGACGGACAGGTCGATCTCGCCGAGCAGCAGGACGAAGATCTCGGCCATGCCGAAGATGATGAACGGGGCACTCAGCACCATCAGGTTGACGAGGTTGCCCGCGGACAGGAACAGCGAGTTCCGGACCTGGAAGTAGATCACGACCGCGGCCAGGCCCAGCACGACGGGCAGTGCGCCGCTCTCGCCGTTCCTGACCCGCTGGAGCCAGATCCGGGCATAGTCGCCGACGGAGTCGGCGAGCAACTCCGGCGATGCCGCCAGCGCCACATCGCCGCCCGCGGCCGCATCGGTGGCCGGGTCGCCGGTTTCCGGCCCCGCCGCGACGATCACGGGCGCGTCGTCGTCTGCCGGGCCTGGCTCTGTCGGTGACATGGTTCAGCCTTCCGTGCCGCTGCCGCGCGACGAAGCGCGCTGGCCCGGGTAGCCGTTCCCGGCCACCCGGGCGGACGTTCCCGTGGTCATCAGCTCCACCACGGATTGCGTGTCGAAATCCGCCGCTGGGCCGGCGGCGGCGAGCCGGCCCAGGTAGAGCACCGCTATCCGGTCCGCGACCTGGAAGACCTCGTTGAGGTTGTGCGAGATCACGATGACCGCATGCCCGCGGCTGGAGAGCCGCTTGATGAGGTCAAGAACCAGTTCGGTCTGGGTGACGCCCAGTGCCGCGGTCGGCTCGTCCATGATCACGAGCTTGGCCTCCAGCATCACGGCCTTGGCCACGGCGACCGACTGCCGCTGGCCGCCGGACAGCGAGCCGACCGGCTGCCGGATCGACCGCACGGACACCACTCTGAGGTTGGCGAGCGTCTGCTTCGCGGTGAGCTCCATGTTCACCTCGTCGAGCAGGCCGCCCCGCAGCATCTCATGGCCGAGCAGCATGTTCTGCACGATATCCAGGTTGTCGCACAGCGCAAGGTCCTGGTAGACAGTCGCGATGCCCAGGCCCGTCGCGTCCCTGGGGCCGTGCAGATGGACCGGCTTGCCGTTCCAGAGAATCTCGCCGCTGGTCGGCTCCCAGATTCCCGAGATGGTCTTGATCAGCGTTGACTTGCCGGCCCCGTTGTCGCCGACCAGGGCCGTTACCTGGCCCGCCGATATGTCGAGGTCGACTCCGGCCAGTGCGTGCACCGGGCCGAAGCTCTTGCCTAGCCCGCGCAGCCGGAGCAGCGGCGCGCCGCCCGCCGCGGCCGGGGTCCGGCTGTCTGCCGCGCCGCCCGAGGGCGCCCGGCCCGCAGTTGCGGGCCGGGCGCCTTCGCCGCTGTCTGCTGTCACCACTGAAGGATTCCAGCTTCCGGCCGGTTGATCACTATCAACCCGAGATTCCCGCCGCCTGGCAGGCTGACTTGTACTTGGCCGTGCAGAGCTGCGCGGCTGGCACGAAGTTGTCGGCGATGACGGTCGCGTTCATGTTCGCCGTCGTCACCCATGTCGGCTTCAGCAGCACCGACGGAACGCTGACGTTGGCCGTGGTGTCCTCGGTGGTGTTGTTCACCAGGGCAGACGGCGGCGTCGCGCCGGCCCGGATGTACATGGCGAGCGCCGCTGCTGCCTGCGCCTCCAGGTAGATCGGCTTGTAGGCGGTCCCGCACTGGAAGCCGCCCAGGATGTTCTGCAGGCCGATCAGGGTCGCGTCCTGCCCGGTGACCGGGAACGTCTTAGCCTTCACGCCCTGGGTCTGCAGGTAGTGGATGATCGGCGCCGCGTTCTCGTCGTTCGGGACCAGCACGGCATTGATGTTCTTGTGTGCGGTGAACTGGCCCTTGAATTCGGTCTGTGCGGTGGGCGGGTCCCAGGTTCCGGCCGCCTTGCCGACCTTGGTCCAGCCGCCGGAGGAGAACTTCGGCGCCAGCACGCCGTCGTAGCCCTGCGCGAACAGCGTCGCGTTGTTGTCCGTCGGATCGCCGCGCATCACCAGCACCTGCGGCTTCTTCACGTGCCAGGCGGCCACGCAGCTGACCAGGCCGTTGCCGATCAGCTTGCCGACATTCACGTTGTTGAAGCTCACGTAGTACTGGCGGCTGCCGCCCAGCACCAGCCGGTCGTAGTCGATCACGGCCACGCCGTGCGCCTTGGCGTACTTCTCGATCGAGGTGCCGACGCCGGCGTCGAGCGGGTCCATGATGAGCACGCTCGCGCCCTTGGTGATGGCCGCCTGGGCTTGGCTCAGCTCGGTCGCGTCGCTGCCCTGCGCATTCTGCACGGTGAACTGAGACGACGTAAGGCCGGCCGCCTGGAGTGCCTTTGTTAGGTAAGGGGCGTCAAATTCGGTATAACGCGCGGACGAGACCGTGTCCGGCAGGAGAACGCCGACATTTCCCTTGCCACTCGATGCCAATGGCTTGAGCGTCGCCATCGCCGAGAAATCCCTGGTGAACGAGTTCGCGCTTATCGATGGCACGGCTGCCGAACTGCTTGAGCTGCCTGAGCTGCTGGAACTCGGAGTGCCGCTGCTTCCGCAGGCGGCAATAAGGAGAGCAGCGCTGCCGGCGACCGCCGTCAGGCCGACTTTCCTGGAAACTGAATACAACGAAACCACCTCGCTCGTTAGCGGGACGCGGCGCAGGCACGCGCTGACACGTGCCTGCGCAGGCTGTCGCGCGGGCCGGAGCCTGTTGGCCAAACCATAGGCCGCTATCAGTAAACGGCTCCATTAACATCGGGGTTACGTTGTAAAAAAACCATCAATATTCCCGGGCTAGCGGCCTCAATCCGGCGCCATCCGGTAGCCGGCCCTGGGCTGGGTGAGGATCAGCGGCTGGCCGCCGGCCGCCTCCAGCTTGGCGCGCAGCCGCCGGACGTAGACCCTGACATACTCGGTCTCCGTCGCGTATCCGGGCCCCCAGACCCGGCGCAGCAGGTGGGCGTGCGTCAGCAGCTTGCCGCGGTTGGTGGCAAGCTCGCGCAGCAGGGCGAACTCCGTCGGGGTCAGGTGCACCGCCTGTCCGTCCCTGGTCACCTGCTGACTGGACAGGTCGATGACCAGCTCGCCGATGGTGATGACCGGCGGCGCCGGATCCGCTGCCACGGCCGGGCGGGTGCGGCGGAGCGTCGCGGCGATCCTGGCCAGCAGTTCCTCGATGCTGAACGGCTTGGTCATGTAGTCGTCCGCGCCCATGTTCAGCGCCGTCACCTTGTCCCGCTCGCCGCCCCGGGCGGAGACAACGATGATCGCCACCGCCGAGCGCTCGCGGATCTGGCGGCAAAGCTCGAAGCCGTCCGCTTCGGGCAGCATCAGGTCGAGCAGCACGATGTCCGGCGATTCGGTCTCCAGCAGCTGCAGCGCGCGATTGCCGTCGGTCGACACGACGGTGTCAAAGCCGCGCACGGACAGGTTGGACCTGATCAGGTCGACGATGTTGGGATCGTCCTCCACCACAAGCGCGCGGGTAGATACCGATTCGTCAGGCACCTGATACAACCTCGTCCCTGGCCTCGGACGGCCGGCCGTTGTCTGCCCTTCCCGGCAGCTCCACAGGCAGCCATACCCGGAACCTCGTGCCGATGGCCGGCCGGTCAAGCTCCAGCAGGCCACCGTGTGCGTGCACGATACCGCGCGCGATCGACAGCCCGAGCCCGGCGCCTGCGGTTGGTGACCGGTGCCGCCGCATCGGCTCGAACGGAGCCGCGGCGAAGTCAGCGGGCATTCCCGAGCCATCATCGGCGACGGTGATCGCCACCCCGGCCGGCCCGGCCGCCCGCGCGCCAATGCTCACCTGAGTGCCGGGCGGATTATGGCCGATCGCATTATTGAGCAAGTTGACGAAGACCTGCTCAAGGCGATCGTGATCGGCCCAGACAACAGGCAGGCCGGGACCGATCGCCACCTCGACCGCGGTCGCGGCGGCCGGCGGCAGGCAGGCGATGGCCGCCTCCAGCACGAGCGGTATGTCACACCAGTCCTGCTGGAGGCGGAGCACGCCGGACTCGATCGCGGAGAAGTCGAGCAGGTCATCGACCAGCCGGCCGAGCCGCGCCGACTCCGCGGCAATGCGGGCCAGGAACCGCTGCTGCGAGTCCCCGTCCCAGGTGACGTCCGGCTGCAGCAGGCTGGAGGCGTAGCCCCTGATCGCGGTGAGCGGGGTGCGCAGCTCATGACTGAGCCGGGAAAGGAAGCCGCGCTGCAGCTCCTGTGACCGGCGCAGCGCCGCTGCCTCCTGGTGGGCAAGCCCGGCTTCCTCGCGTTCCAGTGCCAGCCGCAGCGAGTGCGCGGCGTCCTCGATCAGCGCGGTCGCGTCCTCGCTGGGCTGCCCGCCGCGCCAGCTCGCCAGCAGCGCGGCCAGGCCGGCCGGAGCGGCGAATGTCACGGCAAGGAACCGCTCGCCGTCAGCCCCGGGCAGCTGCCGGGCAACGCCGTCCCTGCCGCTCCCGGCGACGACCTGAGCCGCGGTGCGGAGCAAGGACGGCGACGCGGCATCGGCGCCAGCGTGCGCCCCGGCCGGCCCGGCGAACGCGCGACAGCGCGGCATCGCCTGGCCAGCCTGGCTCAGCAGCACGACCTCGTCCGCCTGCAGGCCCCGGCGCAGCGACGCCGCTGCGACGACGATGCCCTCGGCGACCGGAATCGGGCCTGCCAGCGTCTCAAGCATCTCCCGGATCGTCTCCAGCACCCGGTTGCGCGCGGTGACCTCGTCGAGCAGCCGGTCCCGCTCGATCGCGCTGGCCGCGTACCCGGCGTAGAGCGTGACCAGGTCCAGCTGGTCACGCGGCGGGGCTCCGGTGATCGCCCGGAACACGGTGATGACGCCGGCCAGCCCGCCCGGGCCCATGACCGGCACCGACCACGAGCTAGCCACGTTGGCGGCCTCGGCCAGGTCGCTGAAGGGCGCCCAGGCACCGCCCGCCTGCGCCGCGTCCTGGACCACCGGCTGCTCGGTCGCGGCGGCCAGGCCGGCCGGGCCGCCGCGCGGCCCGGGCGGCAGCCGGGACCAGGCCGACAGCAGCCCGGGCGGCACGCCGAGCGAGGCCGCGCAGACCAGCGCATCGTCCTCGCGCAAGTGGATGCACAGGCGTTCGCTGCCCAGCGCGGCGCCGAGCGCCGACAGGATCAGCGAAAGACTCGATGACGGATCGGCGGACACCAGCCGGTCGACGAGCCCGTGCAGCCGGTTGAGCTGACGGCGGGCGGAGGAGTCAACCTGCTGGCCGGAGAGCATGGCCAGCACGTCGTCCGGATGCACGCCGCCCGGCTCCACGTCGGCCACCACCCGGCCGTGCCGCAGCACGACGATGCGGTCGGCCAGCCGGAACATCTGCTCGATGTCATGGCAGGCCAGAAGTATCGCGGTGCCCCGGTCCCGCAGGGTGACGATCAGTTCCTCCACCTGCCGGGCCGCCTGGACGCCGAGTGATGCGGACGGCTCGTCCAGCAGCAGCAAGCTGGGCTTGCGGCCCATGGCCCTGGCTACCGCCAGCAACTGGCGCTGGCCGCCGGACAGCGCCCGGGCACCGCGCGTGGTGTCGTCGAGCGGGATGCTGAGCTCGTCAAGCATCGCGGCTGCGGCGGCATGAAACCGGGTATCCGACAGCAGATGGCGACGGCGCTCCCGGCCGAGCATGAGATTCGACGCGACGTCCAGGTTGTCGCAGAGCGCCAGGTCCTGCCAGACGACGGCGACGCCCCGCCGCGCGACCGATAATGGCTCGGCTTGCACCCGCCGGCCGGACAGCAGGATGCGCCCGGCGGTCGGCGCGATCTCGCCGGCGATGCAGCGCACCAGCGTGGTCTTGCCCGCGCCGTTCTCGCCGGCCAGCGCCACCAGCTCGCCGGGCCGGACCGTGAGGTCGACTCCGTCCAGCGCGCGCAGCGCGCCGAACTGAACGGCCAGCCCGGATACCGAGAGCAGCGGCGGCGAGTCCTGGCCGTAGTCCACGGCAGCTGCGGTCATCTGCACATTGTGGTCTGGATTGGGCAGATGTCACTACTTCGGGCCGGCGACCTCGGCTATCCGCCGGGCGAGGAACCCGCGCTCGGCCGCGTTGTCCGTCAGCTCAAGGGCCGCCTGATAGGCCTGCGCCGCGTCAGCGCGGCGGCCGAGGCGGCGCAGCAGGTCGGCCTTTGCGGCGGGAAGGTAGCGGTAGCCTGCCAGCCGCCCGTCCTGCTCCAGCTCGGCGATCTCGGCCAGCGCCGCCTCCGGCCCGTCCACCATCGCGCGAACGACCGCCCGGTTCAGCGCGACCACCGGTGACGGCCAGGCACGCAGCAGCGCGTCGTACAGTTGCAGCAGCTGCGGCCAGTCGGTCTGGGCGTAGCTGGGCGCCTCGGCGTGCAGCGCGGCGATCGCCGCCTGCAGCGCGAACCGGCCCGGGCGGCCGCCGCGCAGCGCGCCCGCCACCAGCGCGGTTCCCTCGCCGATCGCATCGGCGTCCCAGCGGGAACGGTCCTGCTCCTCGAGCAGCAGCAGCCGGCCGGACGCGTCGGCCCTGGCAGCCCGGCGCGCGTCGGTCAGCAGCAGCAGCGCCAGCAGCCCGCGGACCTCACGCTCGTCCGGCATCAGCGAATGGATCATCCTGGTCAGCGCGATGGCTCTGTCCACCAGGTCGGCACGGACCAGGTTCTCGCCGCCCGGGGCGGTGTGACCGGTCGTGTAGAGCAGGTGGACGACCGTGAGCACGGCATCCAGCCGGTCAGGCAGCTCGGCAGCGCCCGGCACCCGGTAGGCGATCCGGGCGGCGGAGATCTTCTTCTTCGCCCGGGTGACCCGGGCGGCCATGGTCGGCTCCGACACCAGGAACGCCTGGGCGATCTCGGCGGTCGTCAGGCCGCAGACCAGCCGCAGGGTCAGCGCGACCTGCGCCTCCCTGGCCAGCGCGGGATGGCAGCAGGTGAAGACCAGCCGGAGCCTGTCGTCGGGAATCACCTCGTCCACCGCCTGCCCGCCCGCGGCGCTCCCGCCGCCTGCCGCTGGTAGCCCGACGCCCTGCGGCGGATCCGGCTCGATCAGCAGCGGCAGCTTCGCGCGGAGCGTCCGGTCCCGGCGCAGCGCGTCCAGCGCGCGCCGCCGCGCCGTGGTCGTCAGCCAGGCCCCGGTGTTGCGCGGGACGCCCTGCCGCGACCAGGCGTCCAGCGCGGCCACGTACGCGTCCTGGACGCACTCCTCGGCTACGTCGATGTCCCCGGCCACGCGCGCCGTCGCGGCGAGCACGAAGGCCCACTCGCGACGGTGCGCGTCGGCAACCGCCGCGGCGACATCGGTGCCAGGGCCGGCCCCGGCCCCGGCATCGCCGTTGCGTGCCGGGTGGCTCACCCGCCCGATGTGTCCATCACCGGGCGCACCTCGACGCCGCCGTACGGCGCGGGGCAGAGCTTGGCGATCTCCAGGGCGTGGTCAAGATCCCTGGCCTCGATCAGGTAGGAGCCGCCGAGCGCCTCCTTGGTCTCAGCGAACGGCCCGTCCGTGACGACGTCGTCGCGGATCGACGTGGCGGTGGCCGTGGGCTGCAGCGCGTTGCCGCCGACAATCCTGCCGCCCCGCTCGCCTACCTGGCCCGCGAAGCGGTTATGTGCCTCCATGGCCGTCTGCCACACCTCGGGCGTTGCGGTCACGTAGGCGTCTTCGTTCTCGTAGATGAGGATCACGTACTCAGTCATGCCAGTCTCCCTCGCTGTCCTGGTCTGCGGGCCAGCCCGGCCAGCACTGGCCCGGCATATCTACGACGAACAGTTCCGCCGGAATCGACAGCCAGGCTGCCAGGATTCCGGCGACTGGGCAGGTCGCTGCCAGCGGGATGCTGACCGGTCAGGCGTTCCCGCTGGCACGCTCAGCCAGTGCGCGCAGGTACTGGACCGCTGCCGCCGGGTCATCGGCTTGGTACACGGCTGAGCCGGCCACGAACACGTCCGCGCCCGCCTCGGCGCAGCGCCCTATCGTCTCCTCGGTCACCCCACCGTCGACTTGCAGCCAGATCGCCGTCCCCCGGCCGTCGATGAGCGCACGGGCCCTGCGGAGCTTGGGCAGCACCAGGTCAAGGAAATGCTGGCCGCCGAACCCTGGCTCGACCGTCATCAGCAGCAGCATGTCGACCTCGGTCAGCAGGCCGGCGAACGCCTCCACCGGGGTTGCCGGATTGACCGCGAGCCCGGCCCGCGCACCCGCTGCCCTGATCGCCCGCAGCGTCTTGACCGGGGCGCTGGCCGCCTCTACGTGGATAGTGACATTCCGTGCGCCCGCCTCGGCGTAGCCGGGCGCCCACCGGTCCGGGTTCTCGATCATCAGGTGGCAGTCGAGCGGCAGGCCCGCGTGCTTAAGCAGTGCCTCGACGACCGGCAGCCCGAGCGTCAGGTTCGGCACGAAATGACCGTCCATCACGTCCACGTGCAGCCAGTCGGCCACGCCGGCCACGGCCGCGGCCTCGTCGGCAAGCCTGGCGAAGTCCGCGGCCAGGATGCTGGGCGCGATCTGCACGGTCATCTCAGCTGCCAGTGTAGGACGGGCGCGCCAGACTGGCCGCGCGGCCGACGCCACGCCAGAATGATGGCGCGGCCGCCGCTGCGCCCGAATCGTCCGCGGCCGGCGGCGTGCCAGGCCTGGCGCGCGGAATGTCCTAGGCCCGGGCTAGTGTTCGATCCCGTATTCGAATCCCGAGCGGCAAGGAGGCCATGAGTTGACTGCTGAGGCACCCAGCAAGCTGCTGGACCGCGTTCGCAAGCTGCTGGCGAAGGCCGAGGACGAGAGCGTCGCGCCGCCCGAGGCCCAGGCCCTGACGGCCAAGGCCGCGGAGCTGATGGCCAAGTACGGGATCGACCGGGCACTGCTCGCCGCCGACCGGCCGGAGACGGACCAGCCGGACAACCGCATCCTGGACATCGACAATCCCTGGGCACGGGTGAAGGCGCACCTGCTGTGCGGGCTCGGATCGGCGCTGCGCTGCCAGTGCATCGTGCTGTCCGGGGCGAAGCCGGGCACCCGGATCCACATGTTCGGCTATGCGTCGGACATCGAGCGGGCGGACCTGCTGTACACCTCCGTGCTCGTCCAGATGTGGCACGGCCTGGTCGGCGCGCAGGTGCCGGCCTGGAGCAGCAGCCCGCGCGCCTGGCGGCGCAGCTGGCTGCTCGGCTTCGCGACCGCGGTCATTTCCCGTGTCCGCGCTGCCGAGCACGCGGCCACCGCCCAGGCGACCGCGCCGGCCACCGCGTCGGGGTCGCGGACCGCGCTGGTCCTTGCCGACCGGTCGCTGGTGATCCGGCGCAACGTCGAGCGGGCCTACCCGGTGACCCGCACCGCGCGGGTCACCTACAGCGGGAGCGGGTACGGGGCCGGCTACGCCGAGGGCCAGCGAGCCGACATCGGCGGCAGCAAGCTGCCCGGCAGCCGCCGCCCCCTCACCAGCGCCGCCCGGTAGACGCCGGGCGCTGCACCTCGCCAGCTTGGCCGTCGGTGCCCCGTCGGCCGGTTACGGACGCGGGGCGCTGCGGCGGAGCAGCGCGAGGAAGATGGCGTCCGTGCCGTGCCGATGCGGCCAGAACTGCGCGTAGAGCCCGTCGGGAGCCGGGCACCGCAGGTCGGGTACCTCGGGCAGCAGCGCGGGCGCATCCAGCACCTGGACGTCGTCTCTGGCGGCCAGCACGGCCGCCACCACCTGCCGGGTCTCGGCGAGATGCGGCGAGCACGTCATGTAGCCGACCACCCCGCCCGGCCTGGCCGAGTCGAGCGCCGCGGCAAGCAGCCCGCGCTGCAGCCCGCCGAGCTCGCCGATATCGGCCGGGGTGCGGCGCCAGCGCGCCTCAGGCCTGCGGCGGAGCGCGCCGAGCCCGGAGCAAGGCACGTCGGCGAGCACCCGGTCGAATGCCCCCTGCCGCCAGGCGGGCACGGTGCCATCGGCCACCACGACGCCGGTCCGGCCGGTGCTGGCCGTGGCGGCACGGACCAGCCCGGCCCGGTGCGGGCGCACGTCCGCCGCGACCAGGCGGGCGTCCGGGCCTGCCGCGAGCCCGGCGAGCAGCCTGGCCTTGCCGCCGGGCCCGGCCGACAGGTCCAGCCAGCGGCTGTCGGAGCCGCAGGCATCCGCCCGTGTCAGCGCCAGCACCGCGAGCTGGCTTGCCTCATCCTGGACCGCCGCGCGCTGCTGCTGGACCGCCGCGATGTCCGCCGGGTTTCCCTCCGCGAGATATACCCCGAACGGCGACCAGCGGGCTGGCTCGCTGCCGCCGGTGACGAGTTCGGCGGGGCTGGCGAGACCAGGGACTGCGCACAAGGTCACCCGTGGCCGGACGCCATCGGCGGCAAGCGTCGCGCTGGTCTCGGCCAGGTCGCCGCCGGGAGTCTCGCCCAGCGCCTCCCGCAGCGCCGACACTATCCAGCGCGGGTGGCTGTACCTGACGGACAGGTACCCGACCGGATCGGCCGCGCGCTCAGGCGCGGCGATCTCGGTCCAGGCAGCGAGGTCGCGGGTGGCCACCTTGCGCAGGATTGCGTTGACGAACCCGGCCGGGCGCTGGCCGGCCACGTCCCTGGCGAGATCAACGGATGTGGCCACGGCCGCGTGGGCGCGGATCCGGGTGGCCAGGAGCTGGTGCACGCCCAGCCGGATCACCTGCAGGATCGGCGGGTCGATCTGCTCCAGCGCACGGTCGCTGCACACCGCGATGATCGCGTCGTAGCTGCCCTGGCCGCGCAGCGTCCCGTAGGCGAGTTCGGTCGCGAGCGCCGCATCCCGGCCGGCCAGCCCCCTTTCCTTGAGCAGGGAGGGCAGCAGCAGGTTCGCGTACGCATCTCGCTGCGCCACGGCCTGGAGTACCTCCCAGGCCACCGACCGCGCCGGGTCGGCACGCGAGCCGGCCGGCCGCCGGGGCCGGGCGTGCCCGGCCGAGGGAGCGGGAGGCCGGGGCGATGGGCCGGGCCGGGCGCCCCGGCCTGGCTTGGCGGACGCGCGGGGCTTGGCGGATCCGCCGGGCTTGGCGGACCCGGCGGGGGCTGGCCGGCCGGGATTGCGGGACTGCGGGCGGGGCCTGCGGGGCAGCGGGTTCACGTCAGCCGGGCTCCGGCCAGCGACCCGCGGAGCCCCCGTGCCCAGTCAGCGGCCGCCATCCGGCGCTTGCCGTCCGGCTGCACGTCGCCCAGTCGCACCGGCCCGGATCCGGTCCCCACGATCGCCGCGGAACGGCTCAGCCGCAGCTCCCCCGGGTCGAGGCGGAGGCCGGGCTCCGTGGCCGCGATGCCCGCCAGCGGCCATACCTTCAGCCTGACCCCGGCCAGCTCCGTCCAGGCTCCTGGCTGCGGCGTGCAGGCGCGGATCTGCCGGTCGATGGCCGTGGCCGGCCGGTTCCAGTCGACCCGGGCGAGTTCCGGGGTGATCTTCGGGGCGAGGCTCACGCCGTCGGGCGGCTGCGGCCGCGCGGTCAGCGCGCCGGACTCGATCCCGTCCATGGTCGCCACCAGCAGGCTCGCGCCGGATCTCGCCAGCCTGCCCAGCAGGTCACCGGCCGTATCGGAGGGCAGGACAGGCTCGGTGACCACGCCGAACACCGGGCCGGCGTCCAGCTCGGGAACCAGCAGGAACGTGGTCGCCCCGGTGATGTCATCGCCGTGCATGATGGCGTGCTGGACCGGGGCGGCGCCGCGCCAGGCCGGCAGCAGGGAGAAATGCAGGTTGACCCAGCCATGCCGGGGGATGTCCAGGGCAGCCTGCGGGATGAGCGCGCCGTAAGCGGTCACCGCGCAGCAATCCGGCCCGATCTGGCGCAGCCGGTCAAGGAAGCTGGGGTCACCCGGCCTGGCCGGCTTGAGTACCTCCAGGCCAGCCGACATGGCACGCTCGGCAACTGGGCTCGGCGCCATCCGCAGGCCCCGGCCGGCCGGCGCGTCCGGACGCGTGACCACGGCCGCGACCTCATGCCCGGAGTCGAGCAGCGCCGCCAGCGAGGGCACGGCGGCCTCGGGAGTGCCGGCGAAGACCAAGCGCATCAGGCTACAGAGCCTTGCCGTGCGTCGGATGCGGGGAAGCCTTCACGATCGGCACCGGCTCGCCCCACCACTCGGCGGCGCGGATCTCCTTCATCGCCAGCTTGCGCTGCGCCGGGTCCAGCCGGTCGATGAAGAGCACGCCGTCAAGGTGATCGGTTTCATGCTGGACGCAGCGGGCGAGGTGCCCGCTGCCCTCGAGCGTGACCGGCTCGCCATGCATGTTGAAACCAGTCGCGACCATGCTCAGCGCGCGCTGCGTCGGGAAGGCGAGGCCAGGGAAGGACAGGCACCCTTCGTCATCGGTCTCCTGCTCGTCGGACAAGTCGAGCGAAGGATTGATCAGGTGGCCGAGCTCGTCGTCCACGAAGTAGGTGAACACCCGCAGTCCCACCCCGATCTGCGGCGCGGCCAGGCCGACTCCCGGCGCTGCCAGCATCGTCTCGGTGAGATCCTTGACCAGCCTGCGCAGCTCGGCATCGAAGTCGCGCACTGGCTCGGCTGGCGTGCGCAGGACCGGGTCGCCGAACAAGCGTATCGGCTTGACGCTCAACGGACTTCCCTCTCCCGAAGACGACAGCTATGAATCACACGTCAGACATGAGCCAGGCGGCAGCGGCAGGTCGCTGACCTTTCAGTCTACGAAGGCCGGGCGCCTGGTCCCGCCGATGGCGACCTGGCCTTGAACGCTGCCTTGCGGGCGGCCCTGGCGACCGACGGGTCCGGGTGATGATCGCTGAGCGCCGTCAGCAGGTCGGTCACGGCGGGATGCTGGACCCGCCACAGGCCGGCCACGATCTCCGCCTGCGCATCCGGCGGCAGCTCGGGCAGCAGCTCGGCCACCACGTCCCGCGGATCTGCCTCCTCGAGCAGGCCGGCCCCCAGGTCGACGAGCAGCCAGGTCCGGTCCTCGGGCCCGAGCTCGGCCTGCTCGCCGTGCTCATGCAGCCAGACCGCGGCATGCGCGCGCAATACCGGATCGGCGAGCGCTGACCGGACGGCAGGCACCGCATCCGGGCCGATCCGGTCAAGCACGGCGAACGCGGCCCCGCGCAGTCCCGGCGACCCGCCGGCCGCCGCCTTGATGAGCTCGTCGGCCGCCCCGGACGCCGTCCGCGCCGCCAGCCAGGCCGCGATCTCAGCCTCGCCGTCCTCGGCGTCGCAGCTGGCCAGCGTCGCCAGCAGCCCGGGAGCGCCGTCCCGGCCACCCCCGCCGAGGACGGGCACGTGCCATCCCTGCGACCGGAGCCTGCGATGCACGCCCCAGACGCCGAGTGGCGACAAGGCGACCGTCAGCCCGCCGGCCGCCTCGTCGGTGCCGAGTTCCACGACGCCAAGGTCAGCGAGTGCCTCCAGCGCCCAGGACAGCGCCGCCGCCTCGTCGTGGCCCGCCGCTGGCTCCGGATCGCCGGATCTGCGCGACGTTCCCGCCGCGGCCGCATAGGCGTCGAACAGGCCCTCCATCCGGACCGGCCCGCCGACCGTGTAGAGCGCGGTCGCCAGTCCGTCCAGGTCCTCGGCCCCGAGCATCACCTCGAGCGCGCAGTGCCACGCGGCGAGCACCTCATCAGAATCGCCCGATGCGAGCACGTCGGCGCCGGCCGTCGGCACGGCATCGTCGTCAGGCCAGGCGATCATCCTGGTCGCCCCGGCGACCCGCCAGGCTGCCTCTACCTCGCCAGGAGCCAGCTCCAGGTCGGCGGCGGCGGCGGCCGCGGCAGCCGGGTGCAGCGCGCCGGCCGCGAGCGCTCCCTGGCGGCCCTGGCACCAGCGGGCCAGATCGCGCGCGGCGCGCAGTAGCGGCGCGACGCGGGCGGCTGCCGAAAGCTCCTCGCGTGGTGCCAGCCTGACAGGCGGCAGCCGCGGAACGTTGTCCGGCCGGCTCTGTGCTGCTCCGCTGCCCCGGCCGGCCCCGCGCGCGCCCCTGCCGGGATGCGGCTGGCCGGCCCTCGCGGTCGGGGTCCTTCGTGAGGTGGCCACCCAAGCAACCCTACGGCCTCCGGCGGCCTAGTCAGATCAGCTCGGCCGGGTCGAGCTGCAGACGCACCACGGCGGGATCCTTGCGCGCCGTGCGAACAGCCAGTGCGGCGCGCAGCGCCGTCGCGAGCGCCAGGCCTTCTGTCCTCGGCACCCGGACCAGCGCTCTGGCCTGGTCGCCGCCCTCCCTGGCGGCTGGCTTCCGGCCGCCGCGTGAGCTGCCGGGGGCGGGCCCGTCCCCGGCGGGGACTGGGCCAAGAACATCGGCTCCGGCCGGCAGCACGGCGGCGCGCAGGACCTCCCTGACCGCTGGGCCAGGACCGGTCAGCGCCGCGATCCTGACGGCGGGGGGAAACCGGAGCTCGGCCCGCTCGGCCAGTTCCCGTTCCGCGTGCGTGACCGGATCCCAGCGGATCAGGGCCTGTACCGCCGGAAGCCCCGCGTCGGCCACGACCACCACAGCGCCGCCGTCAGCCGCCGGCCTGACCAGGGCCGCCGCGTTGATCCAGCGGCGCAGCGCCTCCTCGGCGGCACGGAGGCTGGCCCGGCCGAGCAGCGCCCAGCCATCGAGCAGGACAGCGGCCGCGTACCCGCCCTCCGCCCGCGGCTCCGCGCCCGGCGTCGCGACGACGACCGCCGGGGCAGCCGGCACCTCGGTGATGACCTCGGTACGGCCGGATGTCCGCACCGGGACGGAAGGGAAGGCGCGGCCGAGTTCCTCCGCGGTCCGGCCTGCCCCGGTGATCAGCGCACGGAGCCTGGTGTGCCCGCAGGCCGGGCAGGCCGGGCTGGCCGCCGGCGCCGCGCACCACCGGCAGAACGCGGCCGACCGCGCCGCCGGCAGCGCGAGCGGGCCCCCGCAAGCGGCACACCGCGCCCGCGCATGGCAGCGCTCGCAGGCGGCGGCGACCACATAGCCGCGCCTCGGCACCTGGACGAGCACCGGCCCGGCGGCCAGGGCATCCCGGGCGGTGCGCAGCGCGAGGCCCGGCATCCGCGCCGAGCGTGCCGCCGGATCCCTGGCCAGCTCGGCGTCGCCGGCGGCCGCGGTGATCAGCGGAGCGCGGCGGCGCACCGCGGCCCGGTCACCGCTGAGCGCGCGGGCCCAGCCGGCCGCCACCAGCTGGGTCGCCTCCGCGGTCCGGGCGAAGCCGCCGATCAGGGCGGCCGCGCCGCGCCGGTGCGCGCGGAGGGCGAGCACCTCCCTCGCGTGCGGATAGGGCGCCCTGGGCTCTGCGTGCAGGTCATCGCCGTCGTCCCAGAGCACGACCAGGCCCAGGTCGGCCACCGGCGCGAACATGGCGGACCGGGTGCCAGCCACGATGAGCGTCCCGCCGCGCAGCACGGTGAGCCAGCGCCGGTAGCGCTCGGCAGGGCCGAGGCCCGCGGACAGGCAGACGTGCGGCGCCGCGCCGGGCAGGGCGGCCAGCGCGGCGTCGACGCTGTCCAGGTCCCGGGCGTCCGGCACCACGATGAGCGCACCACGTCCGGCCGCGGCCGCGGTCGCGGCCGCCCTGGCGATCTCGCCGGGCCAGTCCGGGCCGGGCAGCGCCGACCAGACGGCGCGCGGCGCGCGGCCGTCGGCGACCGCGGCGAGGAAGGCCGGCCCGGCGAGATAGCGGGCCCAGGAACCAGGGCCCGGGCGTTCCTTCCGCCCCGGCCCGGCGCCGCCGGGCAGCCCGCCTGCCTGCGCGTGCTGGCCGTCCCGGCCCTCGGCTTCCGCCCTGGCGTGCCGTGGCGGGATGGCCAGCCGCAGTACGTCCGCCAGGGTGCCGCCGTAGCGGTCCGCCACTGCGCGGGCCACGCCCGCGATCTCGGCGGTCAGGACCGGCTCGGGCGACACCACCCGCTCCAAGAAGGCCAGGCTGCCCTGATGGTCGCTGGCCTCGGCGCGTTCCAGCAGATAGCCGCCGGTCAACCGGCCGGCGAATCGCACGCGGACCCGGCAGCCGGGCACCGCGGCCAGCGTCAGCCGCTCGGGGACCAGGTAGTCGAACGGCCGGTCCAGATGCGCCAGCGGCATGTCGACGGCCACCCTCGCGACCGGCAGGTCCGCCGCGGCCACCGGAGCCTGCGATGGCCTGGCACGTGCCTTCGCGCTGCTCTCCGCTGGACTGGCCACGGATCTGTCCTACCAGACAGGCCGGCCAGCCGGGCACGGCGCGAGCCGGGCGCGCGGTCGTGCGGCGCGCGGTCCGGTCCTGGGGTCAGATGCCGGCGGCGGCGCGCAGCGCGTCGGTCCGGTTGGCCCGCTCCCAGGAGAAGTCCGGCTCCTCGCGGCCGAAGTGGCCGTAGGCGGCGGTCTGCGAGTAGATCGGGCGGAGCAGGTCAAGGTCCCTGATGATCGCCGCGGGGCGGAGATCGAAGACCTGGAGCACCGCGTCCTGGATGCGGTCGGCCGGCACCCGCTCGGTGCCGAAGCACTCGACGAACAGCCCGACCGGCTTCGCCTTGCCGATCGCGTAGGCGACCTGGGTCTCGCACCGGTCGGCCAGGCCGGCCGCCACGACGTTCTTCGCGACCCAGCGCATGGCATAGGCGGCGCTACGGTCCACCTTGGACGGATCCTTGCCGGAGAACGCGCCGCCGCCGTGCCTGGCCATCCCGCCGTACGTGTCAATGATGATCTTGCGGCCGGTCAGCCCCGCGTCGCCCATCGGGCCGCCGACCTCGAACCGGCCGGTGGGGTTGACCAGCAGCCGGTAGTGCGCGGTGTCGAGCTCCAGCCCGGCCAGCACCGGCTCGACCACATGATCGCGGATGTCGGGCGTCAGCAGCTCGCTCAGGTCGATGGACGGGGCGTGCTGGGTGGAGATCACCACGGTGTCGAGCCGCACCGGCTCGGTCCCGGAGTACTCGATCGTCACCTGCGTCTTGCCGTCCGGCCTGATGTACGGCACGGTGCCGTCGCGCCGGACCGCCGACATCTGCCGGGACAGCCGGTGCGCCAGCATGATCGGCAGGGGCATCAGCTCGGGGGTCTCCCGGCAGGCGAAGCCGAACATCATCCCCTGGTCGCCGGCGCCCTGGCGGTCCAGGTCGTCCGCGCCCTCGCCCTCCCGGTGCTCGAACGCCTCGCGGATGCCCTGGGCGATGTCGGGAGACTGCGACCCGATGGATACCGAAACGCCGCAGGAGGCCCCGTCGAATCCTTTCGCCGAGGAGTCGTAGCCGATGTCGAGTATTTTCTCCCTGATGATCTCCGGGATGTCGACGTAGACCTCGGTGGTCACCTCCCCAGCGACGTGGACCTGGCCGGTGGTGATCATCGTCTCCACGGCGACGCGGCTGCGCGGGTCGCCCTTGAGCATGCCATCGAGAATGGCGTCGCTGATCTGGTCGGCCATCTTGTCCGGATGGCCCTCCGTAACAGACTCGGAAGTGAAAAGACGACCGGCCACCTGACTCCCTTTTCCGCTGGGGACGAGACTTTGCCGAAGTGTAGCCGGGTTCACCGCCGCGCTGCTGCTCAGCCAGCCAACGCGGCTGCTACCAGATCCCAGATCACGTCGGCAAGCGCCTCCTTCGGTCCATGCGGAACATGGGTCTGCGTCCCGTCGGCGGCGAGCACCACGGCCGCATTGTCAGGCACGCCGAATCCGATCCCCGGTCCTACTTTGTTGACGACAAGCAGATCGCACCCTTTCGCCGCGAGTTTCGCGCGCCCATTCGCGACCAGGTCCCCCGTCTCGGCACCGAATCCCACGATCACCTGGCCCGGGTGCAAGCGGTCAGCCGACAGCTCGCGCAGGATATCGGGATTCTCCGCGAGCCGGACCGGCGGCGGGGCACCCAGGGATTTCTTGATCTTTACGTCGCTGCGGGATTCCGGCCGGTAGTCGGCCACGGCGGCAGCCATGACCACGGCGTCAGCATCCCGCGCGGCCTCCCGCACGGCGTCGCGCAACTGCAGCGCGGATGTCACATGCTGGACGCTGGTCCCGGCCGGGTCGTCGAGGGAAACGTTCGCGGCCACCAGGGTGACCTTGGCGCCCCGGGCGGCAGCCGTGGTCGCCAGCGCGTAGCCCTGCCGTCCCGACGACCAGTTGCCGAGGAACCGGACCGGGTCGAGCTCTTCCCTGGTTCCGCCCGCCGATACCACGACCTGGCGCCCGGCCAGATCCTGCGCGAGCCCGGCGGCACCGCGCGCCAGCACCCTGACCGCGACCCGCAGCAGCTCGGCGGGCTCCGGCAGCCGCCCGGGACCGGAGTCCTTGCCGGTGAGCCTGCCGGTGGCGGGCTCCAGGACCAGCGCCCCCCGGCCCCGCAGCGTCGCGACGCTGGCCTGGGTGGCCGGGTGCTCCCACATCTCGGTGTGCATGGCTGGCGCGAAGATGACCGGGCAGCGCGCGGTCAGCAGGACCGAGGTCAGCAGGTCACCGGACATCCCTGCGGCCGCGCGGGCCAGCAGGTCAGCGGTGGCCGGCGCCACCAGCACGAGGCTCGCGCCCTGGCCGAGCCGGACGTGCGGAACCTGGTGCACGTCGTCCCAGGCCGTCGTGGCGACAGGCTGGCCGGACAGGGCGGCCCAGGTTGCCGCGCCGACGAAGCGCAGGGCGTCCGGGGTCGGCACCACCCGGACGTCATGGCCCGACTCGGTGAGCAGCCGGAGCAGCTCACATGACTTGTACGCCGCGATCCCCGCGCCGACTCCGAGGATGATGCCCATGGCAGGGATGCCCCGGTCCGGAGCCAGGTCCGGTCAGGACCCGGGCCGGACAGGAGGTCAGGACGCGGCCGGCTCGCCGGGCTCTGCCGTCAGCAGCCGGTCGCTGATCTCTCGCAGCGCGATGGAGAGCGGCTTCTCCTGGACGCGGGTCTCGACAAGCGGGCCGACGTACTCCAGCAGGCCCTCGCCGAGCTGGGCGTAGTAGGCATTGATCTGCCTGGCCCGCTTGGATGCCATGATGACCAGGCCGTACTTGCTGTCGACGACGTTGAGCAGATCGTCGATCGGCGGGTTAATGATGCCTTCCGGGGCGGGAGTTCCTGCCACGTTGTGCCTTCCACGTAGGTAGCGCAAAGGTGAGTAGCGCGGCCAGCACCGCGTCATCGGCCCGATCGGGCCCGCTCTAGGCTACCAGCCGGCGGCGGGCATACTCGACCGGCGTGCTGGCGAGCGCGGCCATGCTCGCCAGCTCGCGGACAGGGCTGGGCAGGGGACTAGGCCACGGCCGCGCCGTGCGCGCGGCCGACCGACGGATCGGCCACGGGCCTTCGTCCCCCGCCCTCGCCCACGGGCTCCCTGACCTCGGTCAGATATCACCGCCGAATTCGTTCTCGAGAGCCGTCCGCTGGTTGGCGCCGAGGCCGCGGACGCGCCGGGACTCCGCGATGCCGAGCCGTTCCATGATCTGCCTGGCGCGCACCTTGCCGACGCCCGGCATGGACTCGAGCAGCGCCGAGACCTTCATCTTTCCGACGACATCATCGGTCTGGCCCTCCTTGAGGACCTGGGGCAGGGTGGTCGAGCCGTGCTTGAGCCGGTTCTTGACCTCAGCACGCTCCTTGCGCGCCTTGGCAGCCTTCTCCAGGGCTGCGTTCCGCTGCTCGGGGGTGAGTGGAGGAAGAGCCACGCGTGGTCACCTCGGGTTTCGTATCGAAAAAGTCGCTCCGCGAGGGGAAACTAGCGAGTTCAGCTCGTCACGGCAATGCAAACCTCCGTTTGTCATGCCACAATTTATCCGATACTACCCTCCGCGCATGGATCAATACTTTAGGTAGTCAAACGCGTTATCATATGTCCCTTGAGTCGGGGGAGCCCGTCGCCGAGAAAACCGGTCATCGTGGCCGGCCGGAGCTTAGCCGGCGGCGGCCAGCCGGCGCAGCGAAGCCCCAATGGCCGCCGCGGCCGCGCCCGGGTCCGCGGCGCTGGTGATCGGCCGGCCGATCACTAGCAGGTCGGCGCCGGCTGCCAGCGCGTCCTCCGGGGTGGAGACCCGCGCCTGATCCTGGACATCCGAGCCGGTCGCGCGGATCCCCGGCGTGATCAGGGTGATGTCGGGGCCGACCTCGGCCCGGACATCGGCCGCCTCGCGCGGCGAGCAGACCACCCCCCTGGCCCCGGCCTGGACCGACAGCACGGCCAGGCGGCGCACCGCGTCGCCCGTCGGCCCCGCCATGCCGATCCTGGCGAGATCGTGGTCGCCGAGGGAGGTGAGCACGGTGACGGCGGCGATCCTGGTGTTCGGCGCTGCCTCCACGGCGGCGCGGATGACCGCGGGGCCGGCCGCGGCGTGCACGGTGAGGATCCCCGGCCGCAGCCGCGCCACCGCCCGGGCCGCGCCGGCCACGGTCGCCGGGATGTCGTGCAGCTTCAGGTCGAGGAAGACCTGGACGCCGCTGGCGCCGCGGATCGACGCGACGGCGTCCGGCCCGTACCGCAGGTAGAGCTCGAGCCCGATCTTGACGGTGCTGACGTAGGGGGTAACCATCCCCGCCCAGCGCGCCGCCGTCTCCAGGTCGGGCGCGTCGAGCGCGACGGCGATCGGTGCCCGGTAGCTCACGGCATTCCCCTCGCTTGACCTTCCCGGCCGGTCACGTCAGGTTCCTGGCCGGCCTGCGGCCTGCCGCCGCTCGCGGCTCGTGGGCCAGCCCGATGACTTCCGTCAGCCGGTCGATCCCGCGCTGCGCCAGTTCGTCGTCGAGCTCGCACAGGATCCTGGCGCACGCGGACGGGTCATGGAAGATCGCCGTGCCGACGGCGACCATCCCGGCCCCGGCCAGGATCAGCTCAAGCGCGTCCTTACCCGTCCGCACCCCGCCCATGCCGATGATCGGCACATCCGGCAGCGACTCGCGGACCTGCCAGACGCAGCGGACGGCGACCGGCCTGATCGCCGGGCCGGACAGCCCGCCGGTCACGCTCGCCAGCACCGGGCGCATCGTGCCGCCGTCGATGGCCATGCCCAGCATGGTGTTGATCATCGAGAGCCCGTCCGCGCCCGCCGTCACGCAGGCCCTGGCGATCGCGACGATGTCGGTGACGTCGGCCGACAGCTTGGCGAACACCGGGATGTCGTACCGCGCGCGGGCCCGCACCGCCTCGATCACCGCCGCGGCGGCTCCGGGGTCGCAGGCGAACACCTGCCCCCGGTCCTCGACGTTCGGGCAGGAGATGTTGACCTCGATCGCAGTGACGCCTGCCGCGTCCGACAGCCGGGACGCCAGCTCGGCGAACTCATCGACCGTGCCGCCGGCGATCGACACCATCGCCCGGGCGCCGCGCGACAGCAGCCACGGCAGGTCCCGCTGCAAGAACGCGTCGATTCCCGGCCCCTGCAGGCCGATGGAGTTGAGCATGCCGCTCGGCGTCTCCGCCATCCGCGGGGTTGGCCGCCCGGCGCGCGGCGCCAGCATCACCGACTTGGTGACGACCGCGCCGATCTTGGAGACGTCGAAGAACTGTGCGAGCTCGCGGCCCGACCCCGCGCAGCCCGAGGCGGTGAGGACCGGGTTGGGCAGCTCGACATGGCCGAGCCTGGTGCGAAGGTCAGTGGCCACGGCCAGGCCTCCCGGACGCGCCGTGCGCACGGGCCGGCTGCCCGGCGGCGCCGGATCCCCGCGCGCCGAGCCCGGCGCCCGGCGACCCGGGCCCGCGGTCGGGGGCCGCGGAGCCGCCTGCCGGAAGGCGTCCGGACCTCGGCTCCCAGCCGGGCGCGCCGAACGCATCGAACGGAATCGTGCCCACATCGTCCCAGCGAACCTGCTCGCCGCGGAATACCGGGCCGTCCACGCACGAGCGGACCATTCTGGTGATGCCGTCGGTGCCGACGACCGGCAGCACGCAGGTCATGCAGACCCCGATCCCGCACGCCATCGCCTCCTCCACCGCGACCTGCACCGGCAGGTCATAGCGGCGGGCCAGCAGCGTCACCTGCCGCAGCATCGGCATCGGCCCGCAGGCGTAGATGACGTCCGTCCTGCCGTCATGGATCAGCTGGCCGAGCATGTCGGTGACCACGCCGCGCGAGCCCAGCGATCCGTCTTCGGTGGTGATCGTGGCGATCCGGCCGGTCCGGCGCGCGGTCAGCGCCCCGAAGACCCGGTCGCCGCTGGCGGCGCCGAGCAGGAAGTCGACCGCGCAGCCGCGGTCGCGGAGCTTGCCCGCGAGCGCGAACAGCGGTGCGCTGCCATAGCCGCCGCCGACCAGCAGGCAGCTGACCCGGTCACGCGGCACCGGGAACGGCCGCCCGAGCGGCCCGGTGACATCGAGCACGTCCCTGGCCCGCCGCCGGGCGAGCCAGCGGGTGCCCGGGCCGTTCGCGGCAAACACGAATTCCACCGTGCCGCCATGATCCGGCCGCACGTCGTGGATGGAGAAGGCGCGGCGCAGCAGCATCGCGGTGTCCGGGCCGCCGACCGCGATCGCGACGAACTGCCCGGGGCGGAAGCGCGCCGCGATGCCGGGCGCCACCACCGTCATGGCGTGATAGGCGTCGACCCGCCGCACGGTGAGGACCGTGCCGCGCACCTGCAGCGGGCCCGCGTCGGCCTCGCCGTCGCGGGCGGTCATGCGTCACCCGCAGCCCGGGCCGTGACGCCAGCCGCGGCTGCATCGCCAGCCTGGGCCGCACCGCCCGCCGCGGCGGCGCCCTGACCGCGCAGATGCGCCGCATGTTCCTGCAGGGACCGCACTCCCACCTCGCCCCGGTTAATCGCCTCTATGCCCTGCACGGCCGCCGCCAGGCCCTGCACCGTCGTCACGCACGGGATGCCGCGGCGGACCGCGGCGGTCCTGATCTCGTAGCCGTCAAGCCGCGGCCCGGACTGGCCGGGGCTGCCGAACGGCGTGTTGACGATGATGTCCACCTGGCCAGCCATGATCCGTTCCACGATCGTCGGCTCGCCGTCAGGACCGCGGCCATCGCCGTGCTTACGGACGATCGTGGCACGGACGCCGTTGCGGCGCAGAATCTCCCCCGTTCCCTTCGTCGCCCAAATCTCGAAGCCCAGGTCAGCAAGGCGCTTCACCGGGAATACCATCGACCGCTTGTCCTTGCTCGCCACCGAGACGAAGGCCCGGCCTGCCACCGGCAGCGACCCGTAGGCCGCCGCCTGGGACTTCGCGTAGGCCGTGCCGAACACCTGGTCGATTCCCATCACCTCGCCGGTGGACCGCATCTCCGGCCCGAGGACGGTGTCGACGCCCCTGCCCTCGGCATCACGGAACCGGCCGAACGGCAGCACCGCCTCCTTCACCGCGATCGGCGCGTCAAGCGGCAGGGTGCCGCCATCGCCCGAGGCCGGCAGCATGCCCTCCGCCCGCAGCCCGGCCACCGTCGCGCCGAGCATGATCCTGGCTGCTGCCTTGGCCAGCGGCACCGCGGTCGCCTTGGAGACGAAGGGCACCGTCCGCGATGCCCGCGGGTTGGCCTCCAGCACGTAGAGCACGCCTCCGGCCAGCGCGTACTGCACGTTCAGCAGCCCGAGCACGCCGACGCCGCTGGCGATCGCCGCGGTGGACTCGCGGACCAGGTCGATGTACTCGTGGCCGAGCGTAATCGGCGGCAGCGCGCAGGCCGAGTCGCCGGAGTGGATGCCGGCCTCCTCGATGTGCTCCATCACGCCGCCGAGATACAGCTCCGTCCCGTCGTACAGCGCGTCGACGTCGATCTCGATGGCGTCGTCGAGGAACGCATCGATCAGCACCGGATGCTCGGGGCTCGCCTGGGTGGCCCGGCGCACGTACCCCGCCAGCGTCGCGTCGTCGTAGACGATCTCCATGCCGCGCCCGCCCAGCACGTAGGAGGGCCGCACCAGGACCGGGTAGCCGAGCTCGCGGGCGACGGACCGGGCCTCGGCGTCGGACCGGGCGGTCCCGTGCCGCGGTGCCCGCAGCCCGGCCGCCGCGAGCACCGCGCCGAACTCGCCGCGGTCCTCGGCCAGGTGGATAGCGTCGGCCGAGGTGCCGACCACCGGCGCCCCCGCGGCGGCCAGCGCCCTGGCCAGGCCCAGCGGGGTCTGCCCGCCGAGCTGCACGATCACCCCGGCTACCGGGCCGCTGGCCTGCTCGGCGTGGGTGACCTCCAGGACGTCCTCCAGGGTCAGCGGCTCGAAGTACAGCCGGCCTGACGTGTCGTAGTCCGTTGATACGGTCTCCGGGTTGCAGTTGACCATCACGGTCTCGTAGCCGGCCGACCGCAGCGCGAAGGAGGCGTGCACGCAGGCGTAGTCGAACTCGATCCCCTGGCCGATCCGGTTCGGCCCGCTGCCCAGGATGATCACCTTCGGCCGGTCCCCCGGCGGTACTTCGGTCTCGTCGTCGTAGGTCGAGTACAGGTACGGGGTCCGCGCGGCGAACTCGGCAGCGCAGGTGTCGACCATGTGGTACACGGGCCGGATGCCGAGCTGGTGCCTGAGCCGGCGGATGCGGGCCTCGGTCGTGCCGCGGAGCTGGGCGATCTGCGCGTCGGAGAACCCGGCGGCCTTCGCCTCCCGGAGGCTGGCCGCCGGCAGCGCGCCAGGCTGCCCGGGCGGCTGGCCACCGGCAATCCGTTCCGCATGGTCTTCAATGCCCTTGACCTGATCGATGAACCAGGGATCGATGCCGGTCGCCGCGGCAAGCTCGGCCACGCTGGCGCCCGCGCGGATGGCCTGGTGCACCGTCGTCAGCCGGCCGTCATGCGCCGTGGCGCAGCTGGCCAGCAGGGCAGCCCTGTCCCCCGGCGGCGCCGCCCAGCTGAACGGCGCTGCCGGGTGCTCCAGCGAGCGCAGCGCCTTCTGCAGCGCCTCGGCGAAGCTGCGGCCGATCGCCATCGCCTCGCCGACCGACTTCATGTGCGTGGTTAGCGCCGGGTCCGCGCCGGGGAACTTCTCGAAGGCGAACCGCGGCACCTTGACCACGACGTAGTCGAGCGCGGGCTCGAAACTGGCCGGGGTCTCGCCGGTGATGTCGTTGCGTATCTCGTCCAGCGTGTAGCCGATCGCCAGCCGCGCGGCGATCTTCGCGATAGGGAAGCCGGTCGCCTTCGAGGCCAGCGCCGATGACCGCGAGACCCGCGGGTTCATCTCGATCACGACCTGCCGGCCGGTCCGCGGGTGCACGGCGAACTGGATGTTGCAGCCGCCGGTGTCCACGCCGACCGCGCGCAGCACGTCGATCGCCGTGTCCCGCATCTGCTGGTACTCGCGGTCGGTGAGGGTCATCGCCGGAGCGACCGTGACCGAGTCGCCGGTGTGCACGCCCATCGGGTCGATGTTCTCGATCGAGCAGACCACCACCACGTTGTCGGCCCGGTCGCGCATCAGCTCGAGCTCGAACTCCTTCCAGCCGACGATCGACTCTTCCAGCAGCACCTCGGTGACCGGGCTCGCGTCCAGCCCGGCGCCGGCCATCCGGCGCAGGTCGGCGACGCTGGCGGCGATGCCGGAGCCGGACCCGCCGAGCGTGAACGACGGCCTTACCACGACCGGGTAGCCGAGGTCCGCGGCGGCCAGCTCGCATTCGTCCAGGGAGTGGCAGATCCGGCTGTCCGGGACCGCCGCGCCGAGGCCGGTCACCAGGTTCTTGAACCGCCGCCGGTCCTCGCCTGCCCTGATCGTGTCGATATCGGCGCCGATCAGCTCGACCCCGTAGCTGGCCAGGATTCCGGCGTCCTGCAGCTCGACGGCGGCGTTCAGCGCGGTCTGGCCACCGAGCGTGGGCAAGATCGCGTCCGGGCGCTCCCTGGCGATCACCTTCTCCAGCACGTCCAGCGTGATCGGCTCGACATAGGTGGCGTCGGCGAACTCAGGGTCCGTCATGATCGTGGCCGGGTTGGAGTTGACCAGGCTCACCCGCAGGCCCTCGTCGCGCAGCACCCGGCAGGCCTGGGTGCCCGAGTAGTCGAACTCGCAGGCCTGGCCGATCACGATCGGGCCGGACCCGATCACCAGGACCGACGTCAGGTCAGCGCGCCGCGGCACCGGGCCCGCCTCCTCCCGGCCTGCGGGCGCGGTCCATCAGCTCGCAGAACTCGGCGAACAGGCCCGCCGCGTCGTGCGGCCCTGGCGCCGCCTCGGGATGGAACTGCACGCCGAACGCGGGCGCCCTGACCAGCCGCAGGCCCTCGACCACGCCATCGTTGAGGTTCAGATGGCTGATCATCCCTTGGCCGAACGCAGTCTCGAATGGCTGCTGCCGGGTGCTGACGGCGGCCGCCCGGCGCCAGTCCCCGTTGCCCGGCTCCGGCGGCTGGCCCGAACCGGGCGGCGCGACAGCAAACCCGTGATTGTGGCTGGTGATCTGGACCCGCCCGGTGCGCAGGTCCCTGACCGGCTGGTTCACGCCCCGGTGGCCGAACCGGAGCTTGTAGGTGCCGAGGCCGAGAGCCCGGCCGAGCAGCTGGCAGCCCAGGCAGATGCCGAAGGCCGACAGGCCGGCGCCGAGCACGCCGCGGATGGCCCCGACCGCGTAGCCGGCCGCCGCCGGATCGCCGGGCCCGTTCGAGAAGAACGCTCCGTCCGGGCTGACCGCCAGGATCTGCTCAGCCGTGCTCGCGGCAGGAAGCACGTGCACCCGGCAGCCGAGCCGGGCCAGGTGCTGCGGGGTCGCGGCCTTGATGCCGAGGTCGACGGCGGCCACCGTGAACCTGACCGGGACGCCGGGCGGCGGCTCGACGGTGTAGGCTGCCGGGGTGGAGACCTCGCGGGCCAGGTCCGCGCCGGTCATCGGCGGGCTGGCCCGCACCCGCTCGAGCAGTTCGGCGGGGTCGGGCTGCCCGGCGGCGATGGCGGCCCGCATGGCGCCGCGCTCGCGCAGGTGCCGGGTCAGCGCGCGGGTGCCGCTGATCGCGATGCCGGGCACGTCCTGCGCCCTGAGCTCGTCCTCCAGGGTGCGCGCCGACCGCCAGCTGGACGCGACCCTGGCGGGCTCCCGGATCACGTAGCCGCTGACCCAGATCCGCCCGGACTCCGGGTCCTCGTCGTTGACGCCGGTGTTGCCGATGTGCGGCGCGGTCATCGCCACGATCTGGCGGCAGTAGGACGGGTCGGTCAGGGTCTCCTGGTAGCCGGTCATGCCGGTGTTGAACACCATCTCCCCGAAGGCCTCCCCGGCAGCGCCGAACGAGGTGCCGCGGAAGGCCCGGCCGTCCTCGAGGACCAGGATCGCCGGCCCGGTCACCGGGCCAGCTTCCCGTCCAGCACGGTCGGGCCGCCGCGCAGGAAGGTGGCCACCACCCGGCCGGGCAGCGTCATCCCGGCGAACGGCGTATTCCGGCTCTTGGACACGTGCGCGGCCGGGTCGACGGCCTCCCTGGCCGCCGGGTCGTACAGGACGAGGTTGGCCGGCGAGCCCGGCGCCACCGGGTGGCCGTGGCCGGCCAGCCGGCCGATCGCCGCCGGGCGGCCCGACATCCGGTCCGCGACGCCGGCCCAGCCGAGCAGCCCGGTGCCGACCATCGCCTCGTGCACGACGCGCAGCGCGGTCTCCAGCCCGGTCATGCCGAAGGCCGCCGCCCCCCACTCGGTCTCCTTGTCCTCCAGCGGATGCGGCGCGTGGTCGGTCGCCACGCAGTCGATCGTGCCGTCGGCCAGGGCTGCCCTGAGCGCGGCGATGTCGGCGGCGGTCCGCAGCGGCGGGTTGACCTTGAAGACCGGGTCATAGCTCGCGGCCAGGTCGTCGGTGAGCAGCAGGTGATGCGGGGTTACCTCGGCCGTGACCTGCCAGCCCTTGGATTTCGCCCAGCGGATGATCTCCACGGAGCCTGCCGTGGAGACGTGGCAGATGTGCAGCGCGGACCCGACGTGCGCCGCCAGCAGGCAGTCGCGGGCGATCACCGCCTCCTCGGCCACCGCGGGCCAGCCGGCCAGGCCGAGCATGCCGGACACCTCGCCCTCGTTCATCTGGGCGCCCTCGGTCAGCCGGGGCTCCTGCGCGTGCTGGGCGATCACCCCGTCGAAGGCCTTCACGTACTCCAGTGCCCGGCGCATCAAGACGGCGTCGGACACGCAGCTGCCGTCATCGGAGAAGACCCTGACCCGGGCGGCGGAATCGGCCATCGCGCCGAGCTCGGCGAGCCTGCTGCCCGCGATCCCGATGGTGACCGCGCCGACCGGCTGGACGTCGCACCGGCCCGCCTGCCTGCCCAGCCGCCAGATCTGCTCGACCACGCCGGCCGTGTCGGCCACCGGCTCGGTGTTCGCCATCGCGTGCACGGCGGTGAAGCCGCCGGCGGCGGCGGCGGCCGTGCCGGTGGCGACGGTCTCCGCGTCCTCCCGGCCCGGCTCCCGCAGGTGGGTATGCAGGTCGACGAGCCCGGGCAGCGCGATCAGGCCGCCCGCGTCGAGCACGTTCCCGCGCCCGCCGGCCAGCACGGCGCCGGCGCCGACCTCGGTGATCAGCCCGCCGGCCAGGAGGATATCGGCCGGATCGCCGCCGAGCGGCCTGGCTCCCTTGATCAGCCAGGTCTCGGCACCGGGCGGCGCCAGGCCCGCGCCGTGGCCGGCCAGCCCGTGGCCTGTCCCCGCGTGACCTGCCGGCCCGGTCATGACTGCGCCTCCGCTCCGCCGAGCAGCAGGTACAGCACGGCCATCCGCACGCTGACGCCGTTGGCTACCTGCTCCACGATCGTCGACCTGGCCGAGTCCGCCACCTCGGCGGCGATCTCGACCCCGCGGTTCATCGGGCCCGGGTGCATGACGACGGCGTGTCCGGGGAGCAGCGCCATCCGGGCGGCGTCCAGGCCGTACCGGCGGCTGTACTCCCGCACGCTCGGGAAGTACGCGGCGTTCATCCGCTCCTGCTGCACGCGGAGCATCATCACCACGTCGCTCTTGGGCAATGCCGCATCCAGGTCGTAGCTGACCGAGCACGGCCAGGCGCCGACCGCGACCGGGAGCAGCGTCGGCGGGCTGACCAGCGTCACCTCGGCGCCGAGGGTGCTGAGCAGCAGCACGTTGGACCTGGCCACCCGGCTGTGCAGGACGTCGCCCACAATCGCGACGCGGAGGCCGCCGAGCCGGCCAAGCCGGCGCCGCATCGTGAACGCGTCGAGCAGCGCCTGGGTCGGATGCTCGTGGCTGCCGTCGCCCGCGTTGACCACGCTGCCCTTGACCCAGCCGGCCAGCCGGTGCGGGGCGCCTGATGCGCTGTGCCTGATCACGACGGCATCGGCGCCCATCGCCTCCAGCGTCAGCGCGGTGTCCTTGAGGCTCTCCCCCTTCGCCACGCTGGAGCCCTTGGCGGAAAAGTTGATCACGTCGGCGGAGAGCCGCTTGGCGGCGGCCTCGAACGAGATCCGCGTCCGCGTCGAGTCCTCGAAGAAGAGGTTGACGACCGTGCGGCCGCGCAGCGTAGGGAGCTTCTTGATCGGCCGGGCGGCCATCTGGGCAAGCTCCTCGGCCGTGTCCAGGATCAGCAGGGCGTCCTGCCTGGTCAGGTCACCGGCGGAGATCAGGTGGCGGTTCACTGGCTCGCCCCGCCGCCCGGCTCTGGCTGCCCAGGCCCTGGCTGCCCGGACCTTGGCTGCCCAGGCCCTGGCTGCCTGCGGCCTGGCTGACCGGGTCGCAGCCCGCCGGGGAATCCGGGCTTCTCGCCGAGCAGCACGGCGTCTTCGCCATCCACCTCGGTCAGCAGTACCCGGACTACCTCGCGGTGGGACGTCGGCAGGTTCTTGCCCACGTAGTCGGGCCGGATCGGAAGCTCGCGGTGCCCGCGATCGACCAGGACCGCTAGCTGGACAGCGCGCGGGCGGCCGATGTCGTTGAGGGCGTCCAGCGCCGCCCGCACGGTACGGCCCGAATACAGTACGTCGTCGACCAGGACGACGATCTTCCCGTCGATGCCCGTCGCGGGCACCGCTGTGTGGCCGAGCGCCCTGGCAGGCCGGAGCCGCAGGTCGTCCCGGTACATGGTGATGTCAAGCGATCCAGCCGGGACCTGATTGCCCTCGACCTTCTCCATCCGCGCGGCCAGCCGGTGCGCGAGCGGCACCCCGCGGGTCGGGATGCCGAGCAGGACGACATCGCCCGCGCCGCTGGTGCGCTCGAGGATTTCGTGCGCGATCCGGGACAGTGCCCTGCTGATCTCGGCGGCCTCGAAGACCGATGTGCGGTCCTCGCCTCCCGGTGCGCCGTCCTCGGCTGCTTCGCCGGCCGCGCGGGGGATCCCGCCACCACCCGGCCGGCGACCGCGGTCTTCCTGGTAGGCCGCATGCATAATTAAGGACCTCCTTTCCCGCCTCTCTGGACGGGCCTTAAAGGACGTCGGACGACACCACGCTATCAGCAGCTAGGGGGCCGGGCTCGTTGACGCGGCCGAGGCGCCGGTGCCTTCGTTACTGGCTGCGGCCGGCCGGCCGTCGAGGTGGCCGCCGCCCGGCCTGCCTGACTTGCCCTGGATGGTCCGCAGATGCCCCCGTCCAGCGTGACGCGAGTGATTTTTATCACACCATATCTGGATACCAGACTACTTGCCCCGTCTCCGGCTGGTCGGTTCCGGCCTGCCGGAAAGACCGCCAGGCCCGGCATAGCCGGCGTTCCCGGCCCGGAAGCACTCCGGATGGCCCAGCCGGCGAGTCACATCGCGAAGGGCAAGTTCGACCGCTTTTTGCCATTCGGCTTGACCTTGTCGCCCTCGCGGCCTACCGTCACTGAGCGTAACCATCCTACTGATCAGACGAACTGGCCGGGGGGCCGACGAACATGCCATCTGAGTACGCCAAGACCCTGGGCGCGCGGTTGCGCGCCATCCGCACACAGCAGGGCCTCTCTCTGCACGGTGTCGAGGAGAAGTCGCGCGGCCGCTGGAAGGCCGTCGTCGTTGGCTCCTACGAACGCGGCGACCGCTCGGTGACCGTGCAGAAACTTGCCGAGCTGGCCGAATTCTACGGAGTCCCCGTGTCCGAGCTGCTGCCCGGTGACGTGCTGCCCGCCCTCCTAGCGCCATCTCCCAAGCTCGTGATCGATCTTGAGCGGATGAGCCAGCTGCCGAAGGACAAGGCCGGGCCGCTCGCCCGCTACGTGGCCACCATCCAGAGTCAGCGTGGCGACTACAACGGCAGGGTGCTGTCGATTCGCCAGGAAGACCTGCGCTCGCTTGCGGTCATCTACGACAAGTCGCCTGCCGACCTGACCGAGGAGCTGATCAGCTGGGGCATCCTGGACGCTGATGCCCGGGGAGCCATCGACACCTTCTGAGCGCCGGCAAGGCGGGCCCGGCCGCCGTGCCGCCGCCCCCGGCCTACCCGGCCGTCCGGAGCGGCAGCAGCGGCTGGCCGGGCACCCCGAGGGTGCTCTCGGCGAGCGATAGGAACGTCTCCGCATCGCGCAGCAGCTCGTCGGCCTCGCGGGGCGAGACAGCACACGGCAATCCGGCCTCAGCCGCGGCCCGCTTGCTCGCGCCGGCGGCGAAAAACGCGGCCCACTCGGACAGCGCAGGCTCAACCCGCGGCAGCAGTTCCCAGACGCTCTGGGGCCGCTTCCGCCGTGCCGACGTGGTCGGCTCCGCCCGGGCCGCGACGACCGCCGCGGCCGCCCGGAGCGCCGCCAGATGAGCGGCGACGTAACGGCCGCCTGCCGACCCTTCTTCCTCGGCACCCGCTAGCCCTTGCCTGGCCGACGCCAGCAGCGCAAGCGCCGACGGCGCCACCCTGCATCGTGGCCGGTCAGGACGCACCTGCAAGACCGAGTTCATGCCTTCCTCCTATCGCGTGCGAGCCTGGGCCGGGCGAGGCGCTTCCCCACACGCCCCGCCCGACGGGCCCACCGGCCGGCCCTCGGGAGGCCAGGGCCGCCGGGTGGCTTCGCTCAGACATATTCGAACATAAATTCGTCTCACCGTCCAGTTGTTTGGACCTGCGTTCGAAGTTACCAGGGGGGTCCGACAAAACGGCTGCGCGCCGTCCATGCCGGGTGACATACGCTGTCCGCCGTGCGCAATGGGATCGTGCTAAGGCCGATAGACCGGGCGGGCTTCCTGGCCGGGCTGGATGTGCTCATCGGCATCTACGCCCAGGCCATGCAGCCGCCGCCGGAGCAGCTGGCCGGGCGCCGCTCGATCATGGAGCGGCACGCCGGCCAGGCTGCCTTCCGAGCGGTGGCAGTCGCCGCAGGCGGCGGGGATGACGCAGTCGCCGCAGGCGGCGGGGATGACCAGGTCATCGCCTTCGCCTACGGGTTCGGCGGGGCCAGCGGGCAGTGGTGGCACGACGTGGTCAGGGCCGGCCTGACGGTTGCGGCCGGCCGGCCCGCCGCGGACGCCTGGCTGGCTGACTCCTTCGAGATCGCCGAGGTGCACGTACGCCCGCAATTCCAGCGCCGGGGCATCGGCCGCGCTATGCTGCTGCGGCTGACCGCCGGCTGCCCGCAGCGGACGGCGCTGCTGTCCACGCTGGACGCGGCTTCCCCGGCCCGCCGCCTGTACGGCGGCCTCGGCTTCGCCGAGTTGCTGACCGGGTTCAGCTTCCCCGGCAATGGGCCGCCCTACCTCGTCATGGGCGCGGTCCTGCCGCTGCGGGGCTGATGGCGTGGCCGTGGCCGGCGCCGGCGGACGATGTCTGCTAGCCCGCGACGGCCGGCTGGGCCGCGCGGCCTTGCCAGCCGGCCCCGCCGAGGCCGAGCCGCTGGTAGATCTCGCGGGTGGCCCGGGAGCCGTTGAGCGTGTAGAAGTGCAGCCCGGGGACGCCGTCGGCAATCAGCCGCGCGGACATGCCGGTCGCGTAGTCGACGCCTATCTCCCGCACCGCGGCCTTATCGTCGGCCCTGGCCCGCAGCCGCTCCGCGAGTTCCGCGGGGAACCTGGCTCCCGACAGCAGCACCGCCCGCTCGATCATCGGCACGCTGGTGATCGGCATGATCCCGGCAATGATCGGGACGTCGCAGCCGAGTGCCGTCACGCGATCGCGCATCCGCAGATAGTCCTCGGGATAGAAGAACATCTGGGTGATCGCGAAATCGGCACCGGCGCGGCACTTGCGCACGAAGTTCGCGGTGTCGTCCGCCATGCTGACCCGGCGGGGATGGCCCTCGGGAAAGGCGGCGACCCCGACGCAGAAGTCGCCGGATGCCTTGATCAGCCGGACCAGCTCCTCCGCATAGCGCAAGCCCTGGGGATGCGGCACCCAGTCACCGTCAGGCGCGCCGGGCGGATCCCCGCGCAGCGCCAGCACGTTCCGCACGCCGACTGCCGCGTACGACCCGATCACGTGCCGCAACTCGGCGACCGAGTGATTCACCGCGGTGAAGTGCCCGACCGGCGTCAGCGTCGTCTCCGCCGCGATACGCCCGGTTATCCGGACCGTCCGGTCCCGGGTCGAGCCGCCCGCGCCGTACGTGACGGATACGAACGTCGGATGCAGCGGCTCAAGCTGGCGGACGGACAGCCAGAGGCGCCGCTCCTCGGCGGCCGTCTTCGGCGGCATGAACTCGAACGAGCAGGACCGCTCGCCGGCGGCCAGCAGATCCCGGATGGCGGGCGCCTCGGGCGTGCGGGGCAGCGACATCTTCCCAGGCTAGTCGCCTAGCGACGGCGGCGGCCTGCGATGACGAGACCCGCCGGGTTACTCTCACGGGAATGACGAGCAGTCCTGCAGCTCTTGACCAGGTCCGGGATCAGGTCGGGCGCGCGCTGGCCGATTTCCTCGGCCGGCAGCGGGCGACGCTGGCGGGCATCGACCGGGGCCTGCTGCCCGTGGTCGACGCGATCGGTGACCTGCTGGCCACCGGCAAGCGGCTGCGGCCCGCGTTCTGCTACTGGGGCTGGCGCGCGGCCGGCGGCCCGGCCGACCTCGGCGCTGGTCCTGCGGGCCGTCCCGGCGGCGCTCTCACGGGACCATCGGGCGGGGGGCACATCCTGACCGCCGCTGCCGCTATCGAGCTGCTGCACGCGAGCGCGCTCGTGCATGACGACGTGATCGACGGCAGCGAGACCCGCCGCGGCCAGCCCGCCCTGCACCACAGGCTCGCGGCCCAGCACGCGGCAGGACGCTGGCTCGGGTCGGCGGGCTCGTTCGGCGCCGGATCGGCGATCCTGGCCGGTGACCTGCTGCTCGCCTGGTCTGGTGAGCTGCTGCGGGCCAGCGGCCTGCCGCCGGCGGCGCTGCGGCGCGGGCTGCCAGTACTGGACGCGATGCGCACCGGCCTGATCGCCGGGCAGTACCTGGATCTGCTCGGCCAGGCCCAGGGCGGCGGCAGCGTCGAGCGCGCGCTGCGGATCGTCCGGTACAAGTCGGCGAAGTACACGGTCGAGCAACCGCTGCTGCTCGGCGTGGCGCTGGCCGCCGCACCGGCCGGAACGGCTGGCGACGCAGCTGACGAAGCATGGAGAACGGATTCTCCGATGGCAGCTGCCTGCACGGCCTACGGAATCCCGCTCGGGGTGGCTTTCCAGCTCCGGGATGACCTGCTCGGCGTGTTCGGTGACCCGGCGGTGACCGGCAAGCCGGTCACCGGCGACCTGCGGGAGGGCAAGCGGACGGTCCTGGTGGCCATCGCCATGAGCCGGGCAACCAGCGTGCAGGCGAGGACCCTGGACCGGCATCTCGGCGATCCGCTGCTGGGCGAGAAGGCCGCCGCGGAGATTCGTGCCGTGCTGACCGAGACCGGCGCGGTGGCGGAATGCGAGGAGATGATCCGCGATGGCGCCAGTGCGGCACTGGCCGCGCTCGCGGACGCGCCGTTCACCGACGCGGCCAAGGCCGCGCTGGCCGAACTGGCTCGCACCGCCACTGACCGGGCCAACTGAACCACGCGGCCAGCCTGCTCGCCGGGCCCGGCCCGATGGCGATGAATCCCGCGAGCGCGCATCTTCCATGGTGCGCGCCAGCGCGATCCACCACCTACCCGGCCGGCCACGGCACGCCCGCTGCGTGCCAGTCGGCCGAGACCGTCCGCCCGGGCCGTTCGTGGCTAGGTGCTGGCCGCGCGGATGCGGGCGGCGAGCGCGGCGGCGGCCGCCGCGGCATCGGCAGCCTCGGTGATAGCTCGCACCACGACCACGCGGCGGGCTCCCGCATCAAGCACCACGCCGATGTTCTCCGCGCTGATGCCGCCGATGGCGAACCAGGGCAGCGGCGTGGCCAGCGTCGCCGCGTACCTGATCAGGCCGAGCCCGGGGGCAGGACGGCCCGGCTTGGTCGGGGTCGGCCAGACCGGCCCGGCACAGAAGTAGTCGATGTCGGGCGCCGCGGCGGCCGCGGCGGACTGGTCCGCCGAGTGCGTGGACAGCCCGATCAGCGTTCCCGGCCCGACAATCTGCCTGGCCGCGGCGACCGGCAGGTCATCCTGGCCGAGATGCAGCACGTCCGCCTGCACGGCTCGGGCGATGTCCGCCCGGTCGTTCACGGCCAGCAGCGCGCCATGCCGATCGCATGCCAGCCGGAACACCTCAAGGAACGCCATCTCCTGCGCCGCCTCGAGGCCTTTCTGCCGCAGCTGGACCACGTCCACCCCGCCGCTGAGCGCCGCGTCCAGGAAAGCGGCCAGGTCGCCCTGCCGCTCTCGCGCGTCGGTACACAGGTACAGCCGGGCGGCGGCGAGCCTGGCCCGAAGGTCAGCAGCCATGGCGCTCAACGGCCACTGCGGTCAAGGGCACCGAAATCATGAACACCGATGTCCAGACGTGCATGCAGCCAGCATCACACCGGGCCGGCGCCATAGCGCGCTGGCCCGACGGATCGCCCCGTGCCGCCCGGCAGCGCTCAGAACGCGAGCGCCTGCGCCCGGCAGCGCTCAGAACGCGAGCGCCTGCGCCCGGCGATTCACCTCGGTGCGACGATGCTCGCTGATCGCCTGGATCGGCGTGCCGGGCAGCGACTCGTCAGCTGTGAACAGCCAGCGCAGCGCATCCGCCTCGTCGAAACCGCAGTCAAAGAGCAATGTCAGCGTGCCGTGCAGTCCGCGGATGACCTGATGGCCATCGAAGAATGCAGCGGGCACGCAGAGCGTGCCATCCGGGCGCTGCACCGCGAGCAGCTTGCGGTCGCGGAACAGCTGCCTGACCCGGCTGATGGTCAAGCCGAGCCGGTCAGCAGCTTCAGGAAGGGTGAGCCAGTCGCCGATCATGCTGTCGGCCAGGGGGTCAATCTGCGCCACATCCACAAACTTCCCACCCAAGGACCGCCTCCAAACACGGGCAACGTCGTGCACATCGGATTCAGCCGCCGCGCCCGGCCAGCCGGGTCCGGCTCAGCGGACGGCCGCGTCCCGCAGCGGCATGGCCGGGTCCGCCATTCTGGCAGGATCGACCGGCAGCCCGGCGGCGATCAGCCGGCGGCCCTGCAGCAGGTCCCTGGGCAGCCCGACGGTCAGCAGCGCCACCAGCCTGTCGTCGGCCAGCCAGCAGGCGGCGAACCGGTCCCCGGCCGGATCGCCGCGCCAGGTCAGCTTGTCCGCACGGCCGTGGTACCCGGCGTACTGCACCATCCGGCCGAACTGCTCGGACCAGAAATACGGCACCGGATCATAGACCTCGCTGCCGCCGAGCACGTTGGCCGCCACCACCTCCGGCGCCCGCAGCGCGATGTCCCAGTGCTCGAAACGCAGCCGCCGCCGGTATCGCCTCGACCAGAACGCGGCGCAGTCGCCGACCGCGAAGACGCCCGGCATCGAGGTGCGCAGCTGTGCATCAGTTCGTACGCCGCCGTCAAGTGCGATGCCTGATCCTTCGAGCCAGCGTGCCTGCGGCCGGACTCCGACCGCCGTCAGGATCTCGTCGGCAGGCAGCCACTCGCCGTCGGCCAGGACGAGGCCGCCTGGCTGCACCGATGACACACCCGCGCCCAGCCGCAGGCTTACCCCGGCCGCCTCGTACCAGCCCGATGTCCGCGAGCCTGCCTCGGGCCCGAGCGCGGCAGCCAGCGGCGCGGGCCCGGCCTCTACCACCGTGACCTGGCAGCCCCTGGCGGCGGCAACGGTAGCCACCTCGGCGCCGATCCAGCCGGCCCCGACGATCACCAGCCGCAATCCCGGCGTGAGCACCGCCCGCAGGCTCAGCGCGTCGTCGAGCGTGCGCAGCAGGCGCTGCGGGCCAGGGCCAGGCAGCGGCACCGGCACCGCGCCGGTCGCCAGCACCAGGCGGTCGTAGGCATACTCGGCGCCGCCGGTGCGCAGCACGCCGTCGGCGACGCCGGTGGCCGGCTCACCCAGCCGGATTTCGGCGCCGAGCGCGGACAGGTCAGCCCGCAGCGTCGTGTCATCCGCCGCCCCGGACAGCACGCCCTTGGACAACGGCGGCCGGTCGTACGGCGGCCGGGTCTCGGCGCCGACCAGCGTCACCGCGCCCGGATATCCCCTGGCCCGCAGCTCCTCCAGGGTGCGCAGCCCCGCCAGCCCGGCTCCGGCTATCACCACTCGCTCAATCCGCACGATCACCTAGGCTAGGAGCAGCGCGCGGGAGTCCGGTGCTGACCGGACTGAGAGGGCGGCTGGAAGCCGCCGACCGCAGGAACCTGATCCGGGTCATGCCGGCGAAGGGAGCGGAGATGAGCACCTCAGCCACTGCCGACGTACTGGTCATCGGCGGCGGGGTCATCGGGCTGAGCATTGCCTGGCGGGCCGCTCAGCGCGGCCTGCGGGTGGCGGTAGCCGATCCGGAGCCAGGCGGTGGCGCGTCGCACGCCGCGGCGGGAATGATCACGCCGATTTCGGAGGCCGCGTACGCCGAGAAGGAGCTGTTCCGGCTTGGCCGCGAATCGCAGCGCCGCTATCCGGCGTTCGCCGCCGAGCTCGCCGGACTGACCGGCAAGCCAACCGGGTACCGGCAGGCTGGCACGCTGCAGGTCGCCTATGACGCGGATGACCTGGCCATCCTCGGCGAGTATCAGGCTCTCCAGGAGTCCTTCGGCGTTACCGTGCGCCGCCTCACTGCACGGGAGTGCCGCCAGGCGGAGCCCATGCTCAGCCCGGCCGTCCGCGGCGGCCTGCTGGCCGCCGACGACGCGTCCGTCGACCCCAGGCTGCTGACCCGTGCGCTGGTCGCGGCAGCCGTGCTGGCCGGCGTTGACATCATCAGGCAGCCGGCCGCCGAGATCCGCACTGCGGGCGGCGGCCACGGCACGGCGCATGACGGCACAGCGCATGACGGCCCGGCCGGCCACGGCACAGCGCATGACGGCCCGGCCGGCCACGGCACAGCGCATGACGGCCCGGCCGGCCACGGCACAGCGCATGACGGCAAAGCGCATGACGGCAAAGCGCATGACGGCACGGCGCATGACGGCCCGGCCAGCCACGGCACGGAGCGCGATCGCGCGGTCAGCGACAGCCGCGTCGCTGGCGCCCTGCTGGGCGACGGCACCCGGATCCTGGCTCCGTGGGTAGTGCTCGCCGCCGGCTGGAACTCGGCGACGATCGCTGGCCTGCCGCCGGGGGTCGCGCCGCCGGTGCGCCCGGTCAAGGGCCAGATCCTGCGCCTGCGGTCCGGGACTGGCGGGCCAGGCACCAGCGGCCCGGACGGCATGCCGGGGCTGCTCGCCCGTTCGGTCCGCGGCATCGTCCACGGCTCCGCGGTTTACCTGGTGCCGAGGGACAGCGGTGAGCTCGTCATCGGCGCCACCCAGGAGGAGCTCGGCGCGGACACCCGGGTGACCGCCGGCGGGGTCTGGGAGCTGCTCAGGGACGCCAGGACCATCGTCCCCGGGATCACCGAGCTCGAGCTGGCCGAGGCCGTGGCCGGCCTGCGGCCGGGCACACCGGACAACGCCCCGGTGCTTGGCCCTTCGCCGCTCCCCGGGCTTGTGCTGGCCACCGGGCATTTCCGCGCCGGAGTGCTGCTCGCCCCGGTGACCGCGGACGTCATCGCGGAGTACCTGGCCACGCGGCGGCTGCCGGACCTGGCGGCCGCGTTCACGCCGCGGCGTTTCGACCGGTCTGCCGGGTCAGCCGGGGCAGCCGCCGCGCCCGGGCGGAGCGGGCGAAGCCAGCCGCGGGCAGCGGGGCGGAACCCGGCGAGCGAAGGCGCACCGCGATGAACGTGATCATCAACGGCACGGCTCGCGAGCTGGCCACCGGCGCCAGCGTCGGCGATGCCGTCCGGCTGGTGACGGCATCGGCCAGCGGGATCGCGGCTGCCGTCAACGGCGAGGTCGTGCGCCGGGGTTGCTGGGACACGACCCCGGTTGCCGACGGCGACCAGGTCGAAGTGATCACAGCGGCGCAGGGAGGCTGATCGTGGACGACCTTTTCGTGATCGCCGGGGAGGCGATGGGCTCGCGCCTGATCATGGGCACTGGCGGCGCGCCGAGCCTGGACGTGCTTGACCGGGCGCTTGCCGCCTCCGGCACTGAGCTGACCACGGTCGCGATGCGCAGGGTGGATCCCGGCGCGGCGGGCTCGGTGCTCGACGTGCTCGCCGCGCGCGGCATCCGCGTGCTGCCGAACACGGCGGGCTGCTTCACGGCCGCCGAGGCCGTGCAGACCGCGCGGCTGGCCAGGGAAGCCCTGGCCACGAACTGGGTGAAACTCGAGGTAATCGCTGACGAGCGCACCCTGCTGCCGGATCCGGTCGAGCTGCTCGACGCGGCCGAGCTGCTCATCGCCGACGGCTTTACGGTGCTGCCGTACACCAATGACGACCCGGTCCTGGCGCGGCGCCTTGAGCAGGCGGGCTGCGCGGCCGTGATGCCGCTCGGCGCGCCGATAGGGTCCGGGCTCGGGATCAGGAATCCGCACAACATCGAGCTGATCGTCGAGGCGGCGGGCGTCCCCGTGGTCCTTGACGCGGGCATCGGGACTGCCAGCGATGCCGCGATCGCGATGGAGCTCGGCTGCGACGGGGTCCTCCTTGCGACGTCGGTGACAAGGGCGCGGGATCCCGAGCTGATGGCGGAGGCGATGCGCGCGGCGGTCACCGCCGGGCGGCTCGCCTACCTGGCTGGCCGGGTGCCGCGGCGACGGTACGCGACCGCCTCCTCACCGTCGCCGGACGGCTGAGCCAGCAGCGTCGTTACCTGGGCGGGGACGAGACGGCACCAATAGACTCGTCCTGATGGATACGACCCTGGCGCGCCTGCCGGTTGGGCAGCTGCTCGACGGGCGCTACCGGGTGGACTCCCGGATCGCGCGCGGCGGGATGGCCACCGTCTACCTCGGGACTGACACGCGGCTCGAGCGCACGGTTGCGCTTAAGATCGCCCACCCTGAGCTGGCCTATGACGCTGACTTCGTCCGCCGGTTCATCGAGGAGGCCAGGTCGGTGGCCCGGCTGTCCAGCCCGAACGTGGTCGCCGTCTACGACCAGGGCGCGGACGGCGAGATCCTGTTCCTGGCGATGGAATACGTGCCCGGCCTGACGTTGCGCGAGCTGCTGATCGAGCGTGGCAGGCTGAGCCCGCGCGAGGCGCTCGACATCATCGAGGGCGTCCTCACCGGGCTGTCCGCGGCGCATTCGTCCGGCATCGTGCATCGCGACGTCAAGCCGGAGAACGTGCTGCTTACCGCGGCGCACGCGGTGAAGGTCGCGGATTTCGGCCTGGCCAGGGCCGCGGCCAGGGCCGGCCACACCAAAACCGGCGTGATCATCGGCACGGCGGCCTACCTCGCGCCCGAGCAGGTGTCGCTGAGTGCCTCTGACGCGCGGACGGACGTCTACGCGGCCGGCGTGATGCTGTTCGAGTTGCTCACCGGGGTGCAGCCGCATAGAGGCGAGACACCGCTGGCGGTCGCTTACAAGCATGTCAACGAGGTCGTCCCGGCGCCGTCCAGTATCACGCCGGGCCTGCCCCCTGCGCTTGACGCGCTGGTGGCGCTGGCCACCAGCCGGAACCCGGACCTGCGTCCTGCCGACGCTGGCCAGTTCCTGCATGCCATCAGCGAAGTGCGCCGCGGCCTGCCCATCGCCAGAATGCATGCCGCCGGCCGGCCAGCCAGCCAGGCCGGGGAGCATGAGCCGGAGTTCCCGCCCGGTTCGCCAGTGCCCGGTTCGCCAGTGCCCGGCTTGCCGGCGGCTGGCCTGTCCGCGGCCGGCCTGTCCGTGCCTGGCTTGCCCGCGGCGGGCCGGTCCGTGCCCGGCTTGCCCGCGGCCAGCCTGTCCGGACCGGGCCGGCCAGAGTCCGGGTGGCGCCCTGCGCCGCCGCCGGACGCGGGTTCCGGCCGCGCTGCCGCCGGAACAGCGAGCCCGGACGGCCCGGAGGAAACGGGCGCGGCCAGCGCTGCGCCATCGGACACCTCGGCGCTGCCCGCGGCGTCATCGTGGCCGGACTCATCGCCGTGGCCGGACTCATCGCCGTGGCCGGACTCATCGCCGTGGCCGGACTCGTCGCTCCCCGGCGGCCCGGCACACCCCGGCGGCCCGGCACACCCCGGCGGCCCGGCACACCCCGGCGACACGTCCTATCCGTATCCCAGCAGCTCGCCGGTCCCGGGGTTTTCATCCGCGCCCGTGGTGCCGCCGGGTCACGACGGCTCGCCGGTCCCGGGGTCGGCCTTCCCGCCCGCCGCGGCGTCGCCGTATCCCGGCGGCTCGCCGTATCCCGACGGCCCATTCCCGGGGGCGTCATCCCTGCCCGCCGCGTCCTCTCTGCCCGGAGCCTCGTCGCTGCCCGGCGAAGCGGCTGGTCATGGCTCGGCCGAGCGCGGCGATGCACGACGCGGGAAGCGAGGGCGTGACAGGGCCGTGGAGATCCTGCCCGCGGTAACCACCGGGCAGCTCGCCGATCCGCACACCGGCATGAACCACACGCTGATCGTTCCCGGCGCCGGATACGCCCTCGATCATGATGACGAGCCGCTCACCGGCCGCGTGCACGCGCCGTCTCGCTATGGCCGCCGCCGGGAGCCTGGCCTTCAGCGGTGGCTGTTCAGCCGCAAGCTTGCCTATCTGGCCCTCACCTTCGGGGTCGTGCTGATCATCGGCCTGGTGACCTGGTGGGTCACCGAAGGCCAATACGAGACCATCCCCCAGGTAGGCGGGATGGCGAAGGCCACCGCGAGAACAGAGCTGCGGAACCTCGGTTTCAAGGTGCACACCGCCCATGGCGTGCATAGCAACACCGTGGCCCGCGGCGAGATCATCCGCACCGATCCGGCGATCGGCTCGAGCGCCCATCGGGGCAGCCTGGTCACGCTCGTACCGTCACTCGGTCCGGTTCTCATCCAGATGCCGTCCGTGACCGGCATGAAGCTCGCCGACGCTGAGGCGGCACTCAGGAAGGCTGGCCTGACCCCCGGCAAGGTCACCAGCGGGCCGTCCACCACGATTCCGGTCGGCATCGTGATCAGCACCCATCCGGTCGCCGGGAAGCCCTGGCCGCAGATACGGCCGGTGGCGATCGTGCAGAGTTCCGGCCCGCCGCTGCCCAACCTGGTCGGGCAGCAGGAAAGCGCGGCGCAGCAGCAGGCGCAGCAGCTCGGCTTCCAGCTGAACCCGGTGCAGGATACGAAGAGCGATCAGCCAGCCGGGACGATCACTCGCCAGTCCCCGCGGCCAGGTACCACCATCACCCCCGGCGAGGTCGTGACCATCCGGGTCTCGGCCGGGCCGCAGCTGGTTGACGTTCCCAATGTGGAAGGCCAGAACGTGGAACAGGCCATCCACATCCTCACGGATGCCGGGTTCCAGGTCAGCGTGGACCACGCCGGCCCAGGGCACCGGGTGTTCAGCTACAGCCCGACCGGGCAGGCACCCCAGGGCAGCACGATCACGATCGTCGTGGGGTTCAGTATCCTCCCGTAGCGGCAGCGCAGGCCGGTTCATAGCGCAGGCCGGTTCATAGCGCAGGCCGGTTCACAGCGCAGGCCGACTCACGGGGCCGGCCCGGCCCGGCGTCACAGCGGGTCAGAGCGGCGGGCCGTCGCCAGGCCCCTCCTGGTAGGAGTACCGCTGCTCGCGCCACGGGTCAGCCGTATTGTGATAGCCCCGTTCCTCCCAGAAGCCGCGCCTGTCCCTGGTCAGGTACTCCACCGCCCTGACCCACTTGACGCTCTTCCATCCGTACAGGCCGGGCACGATCAGCCGGACCGGGTACCCGTGCTCGGGGGTGATATCGGCTCCATTGCAGCGGGTCGCGAGCAAGGTTTCGTCGGCCGCGAAATCCGCGATTCGCACGTTGGCGCTGTAGCCGAAATCGGCCCACACCATGACATGGGTGACCGCCGCCGCCGGCGGCACCGCCTGCAGGACCGCGGCGGCCGGCACGCCTTCCCAGGCGATTCCCTGGATGCTGAACTTGGTCACGCAGTGAAAGTCCGCGATCACGCGGGAACGGGGCAGCGCCCCGAAGGCGGCCCAGTCCCAGCGGCGCTCGTGGCCGCTCTCCGTCGCGCCGAAAACCCGGAGGTCCCAGCTCTCCCGGGAGAAGGCCGGCACCCGCCCGTAGTGCAGGACCGGCCAGCGCACCGGGATGTACTGCCCGGGCGGCAGCCGTCGCCGCAGCGGCTGATCCGGAGCCTGCGGCGGATCGGCTGAGCGGCCCGCAGAATGACCCGGGCCGCCGGCCCGTTCACCTGTCTCCGGCTGCCTCATCCGGCTGACCTGCCCCTTCCCGGCCGCGCACTCAGGGGCGCGGCGCTCTGGCCATCAACCCCCGCAGGTGGGGCTATCTTGCCATCCCCCGGTTTCGGCCGATCGCGCACCCGTCACCCTGCGGCCGCGGACGTGCGCTAGGCTTGCGCCCGTGCGTTGTCAGTTCTGGTTCTTTTATGGCTACCGGCCCGGCCTCCGGACGGTCGCCCGCCAGATGCTGCACTGACGCGAGCGACGTAAGGGAAGCCCCGGGCCGGAACGGCCCGGGGCTTTCGTCATTATTGGAGACAGGGGAGTGATGAGAGATGGTCGTCGTGATGGCCCCAGAGGCCACGCAGGCAGATGTTGACACGATCGTGGATCTGGTACGCACCGCCGGCGGGGAAGCGTTCGTGAGCCGCGGGGTTTCCCGGACGATCATCGGCTTGGTCGGCGATATCGATCAGTTCGGCGCGCTGAACCTGCGCAGCAGGGACGGCGTCGGCGACGTCGTGCGTATTTCGGTCCCCTACAAGCTGGTCAGCAGGGAACATCATCCGAGCCGCTCGGTGATCACGGTCGGCGGCGTGGCGATCGGCCCGGATACGGTGACCGTTATGGCCGGCCCGTGCACGGTCGAGACCCCCGAGCAGACCATGGCGTCGGCCCTGATGGCCAAGGCGGCGGGCGCGTCGATGCTCCGGGGCGGCGCGTTCAAGCCGCGCACGTCGCCGTACGCATTCCAGGGCCTCGGCGAGGACGGCCTGCGCATTCTGGCCGAGGTGCGGGCGGAGACCGGGCTGCCGGTTGTCACCGAGGTCATCGACCCGGCCAGCGTGGACCTGGTTTGCTCGTACGCCGACATGCTCCAGGTCGGCACCCGCAGCATGCAGAACTTCACCCTGCTGCAGGCGGTCGGCTCAGCCGGGAAGCCGGTGCTGCTCAAGCGCGGGATGAACGCCACTATCGAAGAATGGCTGATGGCCGCCGAGTACATTGCCCAGCGCGGGAACCTCGACATCGTGCTCTGCGAGCGGGGGATCCGGACCTTCGAGACCGCGACCCGCAACACCCTGGACATCAGTGCCGTCCCGGTCGCGCAGCGGCTCTCCCACCTGCCGGTGATCGTGGATCCTTCGCACTCGGGCGGCCGCCGGGACCTGGTCTTGCCGCTGAGCAGGGCCGCGGTCGCGGTCGGGGCGGACGGGATCATCGTGGACGTGCACCCCGAGCCGGCCACCGCGCTGTGCGACGGCGACCAGGCCCTGGTGGACAGCGATATCCGCGAGCTTGCCGCGGTCATGTCCACCCTGCCGCAGCTTATGGGCCGGACGCTGAGCCAGGCACCGCAGCCGATGATCGTCGGGTGATGCCGCGGACGTTCAGAGCGCGGCGACCGCCGGGATCACCTCAGCGCCGATGACCTCCAGCGGCGTGACGTCCCAGACGTTGGCCACCGCGCCGATCGCAGCCTGGAATCCCAGCCCGGCGAGGTTGCCGAGCTGATCAACGACCCGCCCGGCATGCTGCCCCTTGTCACCGACATCGAAGATGAAGTAGCACGTCTTGACGATCTCGTCATAATCGCGGCCCTCCGCATCGCAGTGCGCGCGCAGCACGTCGAGCTTGCGGGCCAGGTCGGGACCGGGGAAAAGGTTGCAGGCCTGGGCGTAGCGAGCGACGAACCGCAGCGTCTTCCGCTCCCCCGACCCGCCGATCATGATCGGCGGGTGCGGCGCGGACAGCGCCTTCGGGTAGTTCAGCGGGCGCTCCAGCTGGAAGTGCTCGCCCTGGTAGGGGGACTCATCCCCGCGCCACATCTGCCGGCAGATCTGCAGCGTCTCCTCCAGCCGCTCAAACCGCTCGGCGACCGGCGGGAACGGGATGCCCAGGCCCCGGGACTCCTCCTCGTTCCAGGCCGCGCCGATACCCAGCCAGGCCCGGCCGCCGGACAGCACGTCGAGCGTGGTGACGATCTTCGCCAGGATTCCCGGGTGCCGGTAGACGGCGCCGGTCACCAGCGTGATCAGCTTCGCCCTGGACGTTACGCCGGCCAGGTACCCGAGCGTGGTGTAGGACTCGAGCATGTCGCGCTCCGGCGGCCCTACCGCGCCGATCTGGAAGAAGTGATCCATTACGGCGATGAACTCGAACCCGGCATCGTCGGCGGTCCTGGCGACGGCCGCCAGGTCCGGGCCGAGCCGGGCGGCGCCCGGCCCGGTGAAGTCAGGGATCTGCAATCCGATTTTCACTTTTTACCTCCGGGATAGGAGCCTGCCACATCAGCACCGGCACGGGAGAACCTCCCAGGGCAGGCGACTGGGCGGGGCGGTCTCGTTCCAGAAAATAAGTCAGTGCCGCTGTGGCGTGTGTTCCTGCGCGGCGGCTGCCAGCTCCTCGGCCAGGTCGTCGGCATCGAGTCGCGCCTCGATCCGGCGGAGGTCCTCGATCCGCGCCCGCGTCTCTACCTGGCGCGGCGTGAGCAGGCTGCAGCAGTCCTGGTCAGGCAGCTCGGAGATGCCGAGTGTGCGGATGCGGCGCGCCTCCGCCATGATCTCGGTCTTGTCCAGGCCGATCAGCGGCCGCAGGATCGGCAGGGCCACGGCGTCGTCCATTGCCGTGATGTTGGTCAGCGTCTGGCTGCTCACCTGGCCCAGCGAGTCGCCGGTGATCAGCGCGGTCGCCCGGTGCCTGCGGGCCATCGCCTCGCCGGTCTTGAGCATCAGCCGCCGCTGCGCCATGATCTGCAGCCGGCCAGCCCCGGACGAGGCGAGCCGCTGCTGCGCCTTGCCGAACGCGACGACGAACAGCCTCGACCCGCTCTGGAACCGGTCCAGCTCGCGCACCAGGCCGTATGCCTTGTACACCGACTCGGGGCCGGTCAGCGGCATACCGGAAAAGTGCAAGTACGTGCAGCGCAGCCCGCGGCGCATCATCCGGTAGGCCGCAACAGGCGAATCGATGCCGCCCGACATCAGCACGATCCCGCGACCGCTCATGCCCACCGGCAGGCCGCCCTGGCCAGGCTTTCCCTCGGTGAAGACGAAGACCTCGGACTGATCGACTTCGACGAAGACGGTGGTATCCGGCTTGCTCAAGTTGACCGGGTAGCCGTATTCCTGCTGGATCCGGGTGCCGATGAACCGGACAAGCTGGGCCGAGGTAACCGGGAACCGCTTGTCACGGCGCCTGGACCGCACGGCGAAGCTGCCCTGGCGGCCGGCCATCAGGTCCACGGCCGCGGCGATCGCCGCGTCGGGGTCCTTCGCGACCCGCACCGCGCGGCAGACCCGGGCGATGCCCATCACAGCTGACATTCGCTCGGCGATCAGGTCGACGGCGGCGGCCGCGGCCATCCCGTCGGGGGCTCCGCTGGCGGCGCCATCGGCCGGGGCGCCATCGGCTGGGGCGCCATCGGCTGGCTGCCCGGGCGTGCCCTGGCCATCAGGAGTCCGGCGGTCCGCAGCCGTGCCATCGTGGATGGCGGCCGGGACCTGGCCCGGCGGCATCTCCCGCGGTATCCCGCCGCCTCGCTTTGCGGCCGGGGCGACGGTCAGCACGATCACCCCATCGCGCTGCCATAGCTGCAGCGGGATACCGAGATCGCGGACCGCTCGCCTGATGTTGTCGTGCAGGAGCCGCTCGAATTGCTGCCTGTTCCTGCCCTTGAGCACGATCTCGCCCAGCTTCAGCAGAACGCACGGCTCACGCGGGACTGTCGCCCGCCCCGGCATTGCGTGATCGGCGAGGGGCAACGCGGGCATTCCCTTAGTCTGCCAGTTACGCGGGGCTCCCCGGCTCCCTGTATCAAGCTCTATCCTGCGGAACTGGTCATGGGAGCAGGATGTGCGGGAAGGCTGAGATGTCGCAACCTGATCCGCCGGGCGGCAGCCAGCCCGAGCAGGGGGAACATCTGGCCCCGGTCCGGGAACGCCCAGCCGCTGCCGCCGGACCGGCTTGACGGCGTCAGCGACTTGATGATCTTCGGCTAGCCTGCCGGGCCGACGCCGGCCTGCCGCCCATGACCGCGCAGAGCAAACGGTTCTCGCCCCGCTGCCAGATCGTCCCGATCTCCGCGAATCCCGCCGCCCGCAGCGCGTCGACGTGCGTGGACAACCGTCCCGACGGCGAGCCGTGATGCTCGTTGTCGATCATTAGGCTGGCCCGCGCGGCGGCCTGCTCGACTAGCGCTGGTTCCGCGGTGACCGCGTCCCACCAGTCGCTCCACGTCTCGGCGTGCCCGCCGGGGAAGCGCCGGGACTCTTCCCGCTCGATCAGCGCACGGCCGAGCCTGGCCAGGGTCGGGGCTGTGTCGTCCTCCCTGAAATGATCACCGTTCAGCAGCAGGCCGCCAGGCCGCAGCACGGTGCCGAGTTCCGCGTACATCGCGGCGAGGGCCGGCCCGGGCAGCCAGTGCAGCGCGGTGGTGCTCACCGCGGCGTCCGCCTTCCGGTCGAGGCCGAGCGCCGCCGACCAGCCGGCCGTGCGGAGATCGGTCTCGGCGAACCGCAATCCTGCCCGACCGGGCCAGGCGATGCGGCCGAGCGTGAGCAGCAGCGGGTCCGCGTCGATGCCGATGACGGTCGCGCCGGGAAGCCGGTCAAGCAGCCGGACGCCGAGCGAACCCGGGCCGCAGCCAAGGTCGAGCACCAGGGGATCCGGGATCTGGGTACCCTCCTCCACGGCGTCGATCAGCGCGGTGAACCGCTCCTCCCGGTCCGGCAGGTAGCCAAGCTGCTGGATGTCCCAGCGGGCAATCCAGTCAAGCGCTGCCCGGCGATCGAGGAGCGGCACTACCTGCCTCCTTTCCGGCCGCCGCCCTGTGGGGCCGTCGGCCAGCCGGGGCCGCCGGCGTGTGGGGCTGCCGCCGCCTCAGCCGAACAGGACCTCGGACTCGTCATAGCGGTCCGCGGGCACGACCTTGAGCTCCGTGGTGGCCTCCGCCAGCGGTACGCGCACGATGTCGGTGCCGCGCAGCGCCACCATCATGCCGAAAGCGCCGTCATGCACGACACCGATCGCCTGCAAGCCGAACCTGGTGGCCAGCACCCGGTCGAAGGCGGTCGGGGTACCGCCACGCTGGATGTGCCCGAGGACCGCGCAGCGGGCTTCCTTGCCGGTGCGCTTCTCGATCTCGTTCGCCAGCATCTGGCCGACGCCGACCAGGCCGAGCCGCACGTGGCCGAACGCATCCAGCTCCTGATCATCTGACCACGCGTCTCCATCGGCCGCCTGGGCGCCCTCGGCCACCACCACGATCGGTGAATAGCGCGTCTGGAACCGATGCTCCACGTACGCGCAGACCTTCTCGATGTCGAACCGCTTCTCCGGGATCAGGATGACGTTCGCGCCGCCCGCCATGCCCGCGTGCAGCGCGATCCAGCCCGCGTGACGGCCCATCACCTCGACGATCTGCGCGCGGTGATGGCTCTCGGCCGTGGTGTGCAGCCGGTCGATGGCCTCCATCGCGATGTTCACCGCGGTGTCGAACCCGAACGTATAGTCGGTCGCGCCGAGGTCGTTGTCGATCGTCTTGGGCACGCCCACGACGTTCACGCCTTGCTCGTGCAGCCGGGTCGCTACCCCGAGGGTGTCCTCCCCGCCGATCGCGATCAGTGCGTCCACGCCCAGGCTGTCCAGGTTGCCGGAGATCCGCTGCACACCGGAGCGGCCGCCGCTGGCGGCGCTGTCGGCCAGCGGGTTCGTCCGAGACGAGCCGAGGATGGTGCCGCCCCGCGGCAGGATGCCGCGGACGGCCTGCACGTCAAGCGGGACGGTGTCGCCTTCGAGCGGGCCGCGCCAGCCGTCGCGGAAGCCGATGAATTCATAGCCGAACTCTTTTACTCCGCGGCGAACGATAGCGCGGATCACTGCATTCAGCCCGGGGCAGTCTCCGCCGCCGGTCAGGACTCCGACTCGCATGAGGGCTCCCTCTCGTGTTCTGTCGCCCGCCACACTAGTACCCATGAGCGTCCTTGCGATCGACGCCGGAACGACAGGGGTCACCGCCCTGATCGTCACCGCTGACGGCACCGTGGCGAGCCGCGGGTACCAGGAGTTCCGCCAGTATTACCCGGAGCCTGGCTGGGTCGAGCACCTGCCGGAGAGCATCTGGCAGGCGACGCTCGCGGCCTGCGGCGAGGCGCTGGGGCTGGCCGGGGCCGCCCAGCCGGGCCAGGCGCTGGCGGCCGCCGGGGTGACCTGCGTCGGGGTGACCAATCAACGCGAGACCGCGGTGCTCTGGGACCGCGCCACGCTCGCGGCTCCCCGGCGCGCGATCGTCTGGCAGGACAGGCGGACGGCGGACATCTGCGCCCGGCTGCGCGACCAGGGACACGAGCCCCGGGTAAATGCGCTGACAGGCCTGCGGCTTGACCCGTACTTCACCGCCACGAAGCTGACCTGGCTGGCGGAGAACGACCCCGCCAGCTGGGCGGGGGTCCTGGACGGATCGCTGGCGGCCGGCACCGTCGACTCCTATCTGATCGCGCGGCTCACCGGCGGGCGGCGGCATGTCACCGACGCCTCGAACGCGTCCCGCACCCTCCTCTTCGATATCGAGGCGGGGCAGTGGTCAGCTGAGCTCTGCGACCTGTTCGGCGTGCCGCCGCATGCCCTGCCGGAAGTCGTCCCGTCGTCCGGCGTCGCCGGGCACACCGACCCGGACGCGTTCCTTGGCCTGTCCCTGCCCGTGGCCGGCATCGCGGGCGATCAGCAGGCGGCAATGTTCGGCCAGGCATGCTTCACGCCAGGGGACATGAAGTGCACGTACGGAACCGGCTCGTTCGTGCTGTCGGCCACCGGCGGCTCGATCGTCCGCTCAGCGGCCGGGCTGCTGTCAACGGTGGCATGGATGGACTCCGCCGGCACACTCGCCTATGCGCTCGAGGGGTCGGTCTTCGTGACGGGCGCGGCCGTGCAGTGGCTGCGTGACGGGCTCGGCCTGCTCGACAACGCGGCACAGAGCGAAGCGCTCGCGCGGACGGTGCCCGACTCCGGCGGCGTGGTGTTCGTCCCCGCGCTGACCGGGCTGGGCGCGCCAGACTGGGATCCGGCAGCCCGCGGGGCGGTGTTCGGCCTGACCAGGGGAACGACGCGGGCGCACCTGGTCCGCGCCACGCTGGAGGCAATCGCGTTCGAGGTCAGGGATGTGGCCGATGTCATGGCCGCGGAAACAGCGCAGGACCCCGCGCGGACGGGCCCAGGCGCCGCGCGGACGGGCCCAGGCGCCGCGGGGGCGGGCCCAGGCGCCGCGGGGGCGGGCCCAGGCGCCGCGCGGACGGGCCCAGGCGCCGCGGGGACAGGCCCAGGCGCCGCGGGGACAGGCCCAGGCGCCGCGCGGACGGGCCCAGGCGCCGCGGGGACGGGCCCAGGCGCCGCGGGGACAGGCCCAGGCGCCGCGGGGACGGGCCAGGGCCCGGTGCTCAGGGTAGATGGCGGAGCGAGCGCCAACGACCTGCTCATGCAGCTGCAGGCCGATCAGCTGCAGGTACCCGTCGAACGGCCGGTCGTCGCGGAGACCACCGCACTGGGCGCGGCCTTCCTGGCCGGTCTCGGCACCGGGGTCTGGTCATCAGCGGCGGAACTGGCTGCTACCTGGAAGCTTGACCGGCGCTTCGTGCCCGGCGCCAGGGACGAGTCCGGCCATGCCCGCTGGCGGCAGGCCGTCGAGCGCACCAAGGGCTGGGCACGGTAATTCCTGACACCGGCACTCCGCCCTCGAGCCACCGGCACCGTCCGTATCCTCGCAGGCCGGCCGCTGCTAGCGCGCGGGCCGTGCCTGAATCCCGGCAGGCGAGCCGCGGCCGGAGCCGAGCGCCGCCTTGATGGTCTCGACAACCATGGCCTGCTCGAACCTGATCTGATGCGGGGTGAAATGCAGCACGACGATGCCGCAGGCGCCCATCCTGGCGTGCCGGCGCATCGTGCATTCCCAGTCCGCTGGGGAGAGATGCCACTCCCGGGAGTCCACCTCCGCGGCGAGCCCGGCGTCAGGCCACCATGCGTCCGCGATCGCCAGCAGAACATCGCCGCAATACAGGCGGGCGTTGAACATCGGCAGCGGAAGACCGGCCCGGATCAGCAGGGCACGGAAATCGCCCTCGGCGCCCGACCGGACACCGTCAGCGATCTCTGCTAGCGCTAAGCGAAGCAATGCCGATCCCTGGACCGGTCCCCGGGCCAGCTCATCAGCCAATTGCGCAACCGTGCAGCGGCGTCGCTGCACGGCGCTGGCGGCAACGGCCCGGACGGCAGGCAGGGCCGTCAGACCGCGAGCAAAATCAGCAACTGCCCTGGCCGGCGCGGCAAATGTCACGCTGCCGCTGGCGTACGCCGCCTCGGGCAGCCGGGCCGTCCGGTGAATACGGACGAAACAAGTGTTCTCACGGCTCCTTTCTGCGGGCACCAGGATGTCGACGGCCTCGGTATTCGGGGCGCGCAAGCCATGGCGGCGCAGCGCGGCGGCCGCAGTCATGACGCTTCGTGGACCTCCATAGAGCAACGCGGCTACGTCACGCTGGTCAGTAGTTGGGACGCCGGTCATGGTCAGATAGACGCCGGGCAGGATCCGCTGCCATGGACCGCCGGCACGGATTCTTCGCTGCAGCATGTTACGAGTCAGGCCGGACGCCAATGCCTGACGCCGGGAGATGACGCCGTGCTGCCTATCGAGAGTCCGCTCCACCAACGCCGCGTCGACTTTTCTCAGGTCCGCCACGCCCGCAGGGTGCCAGCATGTACTGACACCCTCGCTTCCTGACGCGCCGCGGGCCGGCGTGGATGTGGTTCTGGTATGCGCCGGCGAATACCAGAACCACATCCACCCGGCGGAATACACCGCCGGACAGCGCTCCCTGCGACATTAGGGGCTGCAGGGGGCCATCGTGAGTTGTGTTACTCGGGAGCCGACGGCTGTGCGCATCGGTAGAGTGCGACTATTTCACCGGGCCTCGCCAGCCCGTTCGTCGCGGGCCTGATCCGGGCCAGGAGCAGGCCCAGCGCCGGAAGCCGCGCCGGCCCCAGCGGCATCGCCGACGCCGGCGCCCTGAGCAGGGCCAGCACCGTGAGCAGGGCCAGCACCGTGAGCAGGGCCAGCACCGTGAGCAGGGCCAGCACCGTGAGCAGGGCCAGCACCGTGAGCAGGGCCAGCACCGTGAGTTGAAGTGGCTGCGGAACCAGCGCGAGGACCAGCGCCGTCGCTGGAGGCAGATCCGGCCCCGGTCCCACCGCCGGCACCAGCACCCGCGGCCGCGGCCGCACCGTCGCCCGGGCGGGCGCCAGCACCGTTGTCACCGGCGCGGTTGCGCATGCGGCCGACGACCGGCAGCCTCGTCGCCGTCCGCTGTGCATACCTGTCCACGTATTCCTGGCCGGACAGCTTCATGATGGCGTACATGATCTCGTCAGTTATTGCCCTGAGCACGATCCGGTCCTCTTCCAGACCGTAGTAACGCGAGAAATCCAGCGGCGTGCCGAACCGCACTCCAGGCCGTATGTTCAGCCGCGGCCTGATCTTTCCTGGCGGCTGGAACTCGAAGGTGCCCACCATCGCGCACGGGATGACCGGCGCCCTGGCCTCGAGCGCCAGCCTGGCCACCCCGGTCTTGCCCCGGTAGAGCCGGCCGTCCGGGGTACGCGTGCCCTCCGGGTAGATGCCGAGCACGTGGCCGTTCGCCAGCACCCGCAGGCCGGTGCGCAGTGCCCGCTCGCTCGCCGCGCCGCCGGAGCGGTCCACCGGGATCTGGCCGACGCCGCTGAAGAAGGCCCGGCTGAACAGGCCCTTGACGCCGCGGCCGGTGAAGTACTCGGACTTCGCCAGGAAGACGACCTTGCGCGGGATCGGCAGCGGCGCGAAGAAGTGATCGGAGAACGACAGGTGGTTGCTGGCGATGATCGCCGGCCCCGCCCTGGGGACGTTCTGCGCGCCGTCTGCCCACGGGCGGAACGCCACCCGGAGGATCGGCCCGAGGATCGCCTTAACCAGCCAGTAGAACACGCTCACATGGTCGCACGTCGCAGCTCCTGTCGGGATGGTGCGAGCCGAGCGACGTGCTGCGACGGCCCGAATGCCCGCTTCGCCCCCGGGCCGCCGCCCGCAGGCAACAGGCGGGTTGCCGGCCGCTACGGGTTCCGGCGCGCCGGGCGGGCGTGCGACGATCGGCTAGACGCGGTTTCGCCCGAGAGGACCCCTTGCCCATGCCAGTGATGCCAGGCGCCGAGTCCTTCAGCCATGACGGAAACAGCACCGGCGTGCTGCTCTGCCACGGCTTCACCGGCAGCCCTCAGTCGCTGCGGCCCTGGGCTGAATACCTGGCCGATGCGGGCCTGAGCGTCTCGCTGCCCCGGCTGCCCGGGCACGGGACGACGTGGCAGGAGATGGCGCGCACCCGCTGGGAAGACTGGTACGCCGAGGTCAACCGGGCCTTCGAGGAACTCCGCGGGCGGTCCGACCAGATCTTCGTGATGGGGCTGTCGATAGGTGGCTGCCTGGCTTTGCGGCTGGCCGAGGTGCGCGGCTCCGCGATCAGCGGCCTGGTGCTCGTGAATCCCTCAGTGACGGCCGACACCAGGCTGTTTGCCCTGGCCCCAGCGCTGAAGCTGATCGTGCCTTCGCTCAAGGGCATCGCCAGCGACATCAAGAAGGAGGGCGTCAAGGAGCTTGGCTACGAGCGGACTCCGGTGCGCGCTGCAGCCACGCTGCCTGGACTATGGCGGAGCACCAAGGAAGGGCTGAAGGATCTTACGCAGCCCGTTCTGGTCTACTACAGCACCGAGGATCATGTCGTCGGCGCCGCCAGTGTCCGCCTCCTGCGGGCTGCGCTGCCGCCCCAGCAGCTGACGGTCGTGGAGTGCGCCAACAGTTTTCATGTCGCAACTCTGGACAACGACGCCCAGGCCATCTTCACTGGCAGCCTGGAGTTCGTCCGGGCGCACAGCCGGGCGGGGAGGGAATAGGGGCTTGGCAGAGAGGGAACGCGCGGAGGACAGGAGCGGCGAAGACGCGGCCTGGCGGGAACTTGTCGCGCGGTTCGACCTGCCGAGCCCCCGCCCGGACGGGACAGCTCCGCCGTGGCCGGAACGCGAGGACCTGCCGGCCCCCCGGCACCAGTCCCGCCACGGCACCGCCGCGGACGCCAGCACTGCCGCGGACGCCGGCGCCGCCGCGGACGCCAGCACCGCCGCGGACGCCAGCACCGCCGCGGACGCCGGCGCCACCGCGGACACCAGCGCCGCCGCGGACCTCAGCACGTCCGCGGAGGCCAGCACGGCCGGCGCACCCGATACCGGCGCTGGCCCCGGCGAGGGTTCCGCGCCCGGGGCAGGTTCCGGGCCCGGCGATGGCCCGGACTCCGGCCGAGCTGCCGGGCCGGGCGCTGCCGATGATCCCGGCAAGGGCGACCAGGTCACCGCCGATCAGGCCAGCCCGGCGGAGCCCGCGATCCCGGATCGCACCCGGGTCGTCAAGCCCGCGATCCCCGCCCGGCTGCCGACCGCTGACGAGGACGAGGACGAGCACTACATCCCGCCTCCGCCGCCGCCGCTCCCCGTGCTCGACTCGGTCGCTAAGGGTGCCTGGGCCGGGCTCTTCGGCGGACCCGCCTACCTGCTGATCGCGACGTCGTTTGGCTGGGTCCTGCCCGGCTGGGCGACATTCGGCGCGGTCGCCGCCTTCGTCGGCGGTTTCACCGTCCTCGTTATCCGGATGGGCGACAAGCCATCCCGCGGCTCGGGACCTGACAACGGCGCGGTTCTCTAGCACTGCCGAGCGCGGCCAGATCGGCTGGGATGGGGCTGACCGGACGGGAGCGGGGGATGCGGCAGTGCGCTCATGCTCGCCAGACACGCCTTGAACGAGCCGCACGTGGCCAGCCGGACGGGCTGCGGAAGGCCGGCGACGGCTCAGCCTCTGCGGGCCAGGTCCGCGGCCCCGACCAGCCCAGCATCCGGGCCGAGTTCAGCGAGCCTGATCTCGGCGAGCGGGCGGTAGGTCCCGCCGGTCAGGGCAGCAGCGAAAGCGGCCCGTGCCGGGCCTATCAGCAGGTCGCCTGCCTCAGATACGCCTCCGCCGATCACGAAGCAGCCAGGGTCGAGAATCGCGGCGATGTCAGCTAGCCCGTGGCCCAGCCAGCTGCCGACGATCTCGAAGCAGCGAAGCGCCGCCGGGTCGCCCTCGCGCGCCGCCCGCGTGATGCCGGGCCCGGTGATTCCGTCCGGCGCGCCGCCACCGAGCTGCAGCAGGCGGACCGCTCCCCGCGGCGAACGCGCCGCGAACTCCCGTGCCTCAGCGACCAGCGCGTTCCCGCTGGCGTACTGCTCCCAGCAGCCGCGGTTGCCGCACCCGCACAGGCGCCCATCCGGCACGACCCGGTAGTGTCCGGGCTCTCCGCCGACGCCCCACCTGCCCCGGTAGAGCCTGCCATTGATGACGATCCCGCCACCGATGCCGGTGCCGACGGTGACGAGCACGACATGGTCGTGGCCGCGCGCGGCCCCGAAAGTAGTCTCGGCCCAGACGGTGGCGTTCGCGTCGTTCTCGACAACCACCGGCAGGCTGACCCGGTCCTCGACTTTCTTCTTGACGGGCTCGTCACGCCAGGCCAGGTTCGGCGCGAACAGCACGGTGGCCCTGGCCTCATCGACGAAGCCAGCCGCGCCCAGGCCGACGGCTTCGACCTGATGACGGTCGAGCAACTCGAGCACGGTATCGCTGATCACCGTCGCTGTCTGCTCCGGGCTCGCCGCCGGGGTGGACCGCTTCAGCTTCTCGAGGATCCTGCCCTGCTCGTCGACCACACCGGCCGCTACCTTCGTGCCCCCGACGTCAACCCCGATCGTCAAGGCCATGAGTCGGCCTTTCCTGGCGCTCTCCCGTCCCTGCCTGCTGTTTCGTGTCGGCCGTGGCTGGCCCGTCGCCGGTCGTCGCGGGCTCGTCAGGAGCCGGGGCCGCCTCGCCGACCTCGCCAGCCTCGCGCGCATCACCGGCCTGCCTGTCCGGACCGGCCTCGCCAGCCTCGCGCGCATCACCGGCCTGCCTGTCCGGACCGGCCTCGCCGACCTCGCCAGCCTCGCGCGCATCACCGGGCTGCCTGTCCGGACCGGCCTCGCCAGCCTCGCGCGCATCACCGGGCTGCCTGTCCGGACCGGCCTCGCCGACCTCGCCAGCCTCGCGCGCATCACCGGGCTGCCTGTCCGGACCGGCATCATCCGCCCGGGCGCCAGGATTCGGCATTGCCGCTATCAGGTTCTCGAACGCGCCTACGGCATCCTGAACCACGGTGGCAAAGATCCCCCCGGCGCTGGATAGATGCGAGCCGAGCCCAGGTTCCGCGTCCCTGAACTTGCGTGCAGCCCGGCACAGCGGGCACCACTCGCACTCGGGCGGCTCGCCGCCGGGCGGCTCGTTCGTCGCACTTTCCCATACGTCGTCCCGGCCAGCGTTGCCATAGCCGAACGTCCTTCGGACATTGCCGCGTACCTCCCGGCCGAACTCGCGGGCGCCTGATCGCATCAGCCAGCGCTGGAACTCGCCGAGCGGGTCGCTGCCTCGCTGCCGTGAATCCCGGGTCACGTCGCGCCTCCGCCGCTCTCGGCCCGCGACTTGAGGCCTTTCAGCGCGGTGTCAATGATCGTCTTCTCCGCTCTCCGCTTGAGCATTCCCAGCATCGGGATCCGGAGCCCGATGGTCAGCTCATAGGTGACGTTGGTGCCGCTGCCGCTGTCGGCCAGCAGGTAGCAGCCGGACATCTCGGACATCACCGAGCCCGGCTCCGCTGGATCGAGATTCCAGCGGACCGCCGTGTCGCCGTCCCAGTCGTAGCAGAGCACGTACCGGTCCTTGATCACCCCGGCGTCGAGGGTGAAGCGCACCCGGCGGGCCCTGCCTCCGTCTGGCTGCTCGACTACCTCGGCGCTGCGGACCCCGGTCGCCCACTCCGGGTAGGCGGCGAAATCGGCGATGACGGCCATCACGGATCCTCTCGGCACCGCGATGGCGGTGCCCGATGTCGTCCTGTCGGCCATGCTCGGAGCGTACCGCCACGCCAGCGCCGCCGGACCAGACCGCACCGCCAGATGGACGCGCCGCCAGATGGGACGCACCCGCCCGGCGTGATTGCCCGGCGATGGCCGAATGCTCCGCAGCAGGCCGAACGTCCCGCCGCAGGCCGAACGTCCCGCCGCAGGCCGAACATCCGGCGGCCGCCAGGCTCCGTTGCCTGGCCGGCCTACCAGGCCAGCACGTACGGCCTCCCGGTGGCGCGGAAGTGGCCTACGTTGACGCATTCTGTCCGCCCGATCCGCAGCCGGCCTGTCAGCGGCTGGTGCACGTGCCCGAAGAGCAGGTAACGCGGCTGCGTCCGCCGGACGGCATCGAGCAGGGCTTCGCTGCCCCGCTCCATCCGCTGCGCCACCGTGTCGAAGAGCAGCTCGGGAATCGCGGGCGGGATGTGCGCGCACAGCACGTCAACCGTGCCGACGGCCGCCACCTTGGCCGCATAGACGTCGTCATCGAGCTCGTTGGGCGTGCGGTACCTGGAGCGCAGCCCGCCACCGACGAAACCGAACGACCAGCCGCCAAGCTCGATTCGCTCTCCGTCGAGTACGCGCTGGCCGGGCCGCATGTGCGCATCCCACATGCGCGGAATATCGACGTTCCCGTAGGTCAGGTAGGCCGGCGTTGGCATCGCCGCGAACAGCTCCGCGTACTGCCGCGACACAGCTGCCTCGAAGTGCCGGGCAGGATCGCCGTCCAGCCCGGCCCGCAGGCGCGCTGACATCGCCCTGGCCTCGTCGAACCGCTGCGACGTCCGCAGCGCGATGTACTGCCGCGCCGCGTCGGCGCCGAACAGGTCGGGAAAAATCCCCCGCTGGTGATCGAGGTAGTCAATGAAGACCAGCAGGTCGCCGAGGCAGAACAGCGCGTCCGCGCCGTCGGCTGCGGTGGCCAGCGCATCCGCCCTGCCGTGCACGTCACTAACCACGTGAACCCGCATTCTCACAGCCTAGGCAGGCCGGGGCCGGCGGCGAGACGCGCAAACCCGGGCCCGGCAGCCGATACCGGCCGGCCGCGCGGGCGGCTGCGCGCGCAAACCGCCAGCCCGGCCCTGGGCCGCGCCTGGTCCGGCGCGATACCGTCCAGGGAGATCTTGCCGAACGCGCCTGCCGAGGAGAACCATTGCGCACCTACAGCGCTCCCGCCATGGCGACTGTGGCGGAATCTGCCAACCTCACGGATGTCGTCTTCACGCGCGCCGACAGCGAGCCGGCCGCGATCATCCTGCGCAGGCGCACCGGCGCGGGCGAATGGCGAGATGTCACGGCACGCGAGTTCCGCGACGACGTGGCCTCGCTCGCCCGCGGGATCGCCGCCGCCGGCATCGAGCCTGGCGACCGTGTCGGCCTGATATCGCGGACACGCTATGAGTGGACGCTGATCGACTACGCCATCTGGGCGGCGGGCGCCGTCACGGTGCCCGTCTATGAGACCTCATCGGCGGAGCAGGTCGAGTGGATACTCAGCAACTCCGGCGCACGAGCCGTGTTCGCCGAGACAGCCAGGCATGCGAGCACGATCGACGGCTTCCGTGCCCGCCTTGCCGACCTTGATCTCGGCATCTGGAAGATCAGCGAGCTTGACGAACTGCGAGCGGGCGGCGCGCAGGTCAGCGAGGAGCAGCTGACACGGCGCCGGGCACAGCGACGCAGCGCCGACCTGGCGACGATCATCTATACCTCGGGCACAACCGGGCGCCCGAAAGGATGCGAGATCACGCACGGCAATCTGCTCGCCGACGTCCGCAGCGCGGTCGCCGGCCCGCTCCGCGAGGTCTTCGAGATGGCCGGCTGCTCGACCATGCTCTTCCTGCCCCTCGCGCACTCCTTCGCCCGGGTCATCCAGGTCGGCTGCATGGAAGCCGGAGTCATCCTCGGACACTGGCCGGACGCGAGCAGGCTGGTCCAGGGGCTGCCGGAGTTCCAGCCCACGTTCATCCTCGCGGTGCCCAGGGTGTTCGAGAAGGTCTACAACGGCGCGCAGCAGCAGGCATCAGCGAGCCGGGCAAGGAGCAGGATTTTCGCCGCCGCGGTCGAGACGGCGATCGCCTGGAGCAGGTCAGCCGACCATGACGCCGCAGCCAGCGGCACGGCCAGCGGCGGCATGGCCGGCGGCGGCACGGCCAGCGATCCGGCGGCCGACGGGGGCGCGGGCAGCGGGGCCGCGGGCAACGGCCGGATCGCCAGCGGGCCTGCCGGGCCTGGCCTGCGGCTGCGGCATGCGCTCTTCGAGCGGCTTGTCTACGCCCGGCTGCGGGCAGCGGTCGGCGGCAAGGTGCGGTTCGCGGTCTCCGGCGGCGCGCCGCTCGGCGACCGTCTCGGCCATTTCTTCCGCGGCGCCGGCCTGACGGTCCTCGAGGGTTACGGGCTGACCGAGACGTCCGCGGCCGCCACGGTCAACGGGCCGGCCCGCAACAAGATCGGCACGGTCGGCAAGCCGCTGCCCGGGGTCAGTGTACGGATCGCCGAGGACGGCGAGATTCTCATCAGCGGCCCGAACGTCTTCGGCGGCTACTGGCGTAACCCGGACGCGACCGCTGACGTGCTCGATGCCGACGGCTGGCTGCGCACAGGGGACATCGGCGATCTCGACGACGAGGGCTTCCTGCGTGTCACCGGCCGGAAGAAGGAGCTCATCGTCACGGCGGGCGGCAAGAACGTCGCGCCTGCGGTGCTCGAGGACAGGCTGCGCGCACACCCGCTGGTCAGCCACTCCATGGTGGTCGGCGACGGCCGCCCTTACATTGCCTGCCTCATTACCATCGATGCCGAAGCCCTCGAGCACTGGAAACAGCGGAACGGCCGCCCGGCCACGGCGTCCCTGGCGGACCTCGCCGACGATCCAGCGCTTGTGGCGGAAATCCAGACGGCCGTGGATGACGCCAACAAGGCAGTCTCCAGGGCCGAGTCGATCCGGCGGTTCCGGATCCTCCGTTCCGACTTCGCCGAGCAGACCGGGCACCTCACCCCGTCCCTGAAGGTACGCAGGAACGTCGTGGCGAAGGACTTTGCCGCCGAGATAGCGGCCCTGTACAGCTAGCCACCACCGGAGCAGTTCAGATATTGCACGCCAGCGCGTGGGAAGACCGAACTGCTATCGGTTATCCGGTGATGTGTGACTTGACAAACCCAACCTGACCTGGGACAATGGTCTTATGGCCAAGCAGGAACTCTCTATCCCGGCGCTCACCGCAATGATCCCCACCGAGGCGGACGCGTACCTCCTGCTTGAGAAGCTGCGCTGGAATGGCCGGCCGGTGTGCCCGCACTGCGGGCTGGTTGACGGTGCCTGGTACATCCGCCCGCTGAACGGCGTGTCCCGCAAGACCCGTACCGGCCAGCAGTCGCAGCGCCGGGTGTGGAAGTGCGGTGGCTGCCGTCGGCAGTTCTCGGTGCTGACCGGGACGATCTTCCAGGGTTCCAAGATCGCCGTCCGGACGTGGCTGCTGGTGGTTTTCGAGATGTGTGCCGCCAAGAACGGCATCAGCGCCCGCGAGGTCGAGCGCAAGTACGACCTGACCGCTAAGACGGCGTGGTTCATGCTGCATCGCATCCGCGAGGCCATGCGCCGTGACCCACTGGCCGGGCTGCTGCGCGGCACCGTGATCAGTGATGAGACGTGGATCGGCGGCGCGCCCGCGAACCGTCACCGCGATGACCCGCGCGAGCTGCCACGGCTGAGCAGCACCACGGACAAGACCCCGGTGCTGGCGCTGGTGGACTACGAGACCCGCGAGGTCCGCTCCCGCGTGGTGCCGAACGTGAACGGCAAGACGCTGGCGAAGGCGATCGCGGAGGACGTGGACGGCCTGCGGACGGAGCTATGGACCGACAGCGCCCTGCCATACAACGTGGTGGCCAAGGACATGCGCAGCCATGAGACGGTTGATCACTCGGCCGGGCAGTACGTGCGGCGCGGCGGGATCACGACCAACATGGCCGAGGGGTATTTCAGCCAGCTCAAGCGCTCGATCGATGGTACGCACCATCATGTGAGCGTTGAGCACCTTGGCCGTTACCTGGCCCAGTTCGACTTCATGTATTCGCTGTGCAAGCAGAGCGACAGCGCGCGGATGTGGGCGCTGATCAGGCAGGCCGGGGGACGGCGGCTCAGCTACAAGCCACTGACGGACGGTCCCCCGGCCTGACCGGGCGCTCAGTGAACTACGGCGTGGCCTGTTGCGTGTAGAACGCGACGCGATACTTTGTGAATACACAACTTAAGAGGGGCGTGCGACGGGACTTGAACCCGTAACCATCCGAACACGAATCGGGTGCTCTACCGCAATTGAGCTACGCACGCCACGTCCTCTTAGCTGTGCTGGGGCCGGGGAGCGGACGGCCTAGCTAACCTCGCGCTCCCCGGCTCCAGGCCCTAAGACCACCGGTAGCACAAGATCACGCCTGACTCCGGGAACGCCACGCGGCATACCGTCTGCCTGGTCAGCGGACGAAGATGCCCCGGCCGATGACGGTGTGCACAAGGCCCTCGGAGCGCAGTACCCCGACGGCTTTCTTCACGGTGCCGACTGCCACGCCGTAGCGCTGGGTAAGGGTGCGCTCGCTGGGGACCGGCCTGCCGGGGCGAAGCTCGCCGGATTCGATCTGGGCGCGAAGGATGGCCGCAAGCTGCCGGTACACCGGCTCGGCCCCCTCGTGGTCGATCTCGTCCATGTGATCAAGTATCTAGCCTTGGCTAATGCTGATCACTCAGCGCTAGCCATAGCTAATCATGGCTAGCTAGTATGTCCGCATGTCTGAACTTCCCCCCGGCTTAGCGGCCTTACTGCACAGCTACGGCGAGCACTGGCAGATCCAGCAGGACCGCGAGAGCGGCGTCTGGACCGCGATCAGCCGCCCGACGCCGACCGCGCTTCATCTCCTTGTCGCCTATGACCTGCCCGGCTTAGCCGCCAAGCTCAAAGCCGCGCAGGCCGGGGAGCACTCCTGACACACGCTGATCTGGGCAAAGCTTCGCCAGCCGAGCCCGAACAGGTACAGTGTCCAGTGGAGTGTGCGGGAATCGAACCCGCAGGGGCGACGTCCAACGGCCACCCTGCGCACCAGCGCACACCCCTGCCCGTCCGGCAGGCGGACCCGCTGGCTTGCGGGACCGCCAGCCGGGCGGCTAGAACGAAGCCTGTCTCGCTGGCTGCGAGTTCAGGCTCGCTCCGGTGAGAACGTCGCCCTGGCTAGACGTACCGTTCTCACCAGCTTGGCTCGGTCCCGCCGTGCTATCGGCGGGACCGAGGTCTGTTACTGAGACGACCCTCGGCAACGGCTCCCACAGGCCTGGTCCGGCGCGCTTGATCCGCTTCTTTCTCAGCAGATAGCCAAGCGCACTGCGAATCTGCTCATGGCTGTAGGTCTTACCCGATGCCTCGTTCACCTTCTCCCGGATCTCCTGAGTCGTTGCTCGCCGGCCGATCTTGGCCAGCACGTCGAAGCAGTGATCACTCTGAGAATCTCCAGAGGGGTGACCAGCATCAGGATCATCGGAATAGACGGCTTGCACATGGATCTGTACGGAGCCGTATCGCTGAGCCGCCAACCGGAGACCATCGCGGATCGTCCTGAGTTCCTGAACGCGATCTTGTGCCGCCCGGAGCTGAGATTCGGCTGCCTCAAGGTCAAGATCGACTTGCCTGATGATCTTGTCGGTGTCCAACGCTCTCACCTACCTCCCGCGCTTCGTGGAGTCAACGTATCGGACCGGTGAGGATACCGGTGACCAATTCACCGCATGTCACGGTGACTTTCGGGTGCGGAGCGGAGAAGGCATCACCGGCAGTCCCGGTTCAGCTAGTGCGTTAACGTGAGAACATGAGCGGCAAGCGGAACGAAGACCGTGACAAGCGGGTGAGTCTCCCGCTTGACCCTGAGACGGCGCTGCGCGCCCTGCTAGCGGTGGACCCGGAGGATGAGCCGACTGACAGGGCTAAGGCAACGACGGATGCTGAGTCAGCGGACGATCAGGCGCACCAGGACGGCAAGCGGGCGGCCAAGTAGATCCCGACCAGTGAGCGAGGTCACCGCTTCTCCAGGTCTTGCTTGATCACTTCAAGCAATCTGATGCCTTGCTCGATCTTGTCGTAGATCACACCTGCGAGACCCGGCACCGCGAAGGGGACCTGAAGCGGGCGACCCTCGAATTGCGCAAGCAAGCCTGCGCCCTGAGATGCGAGCAGGGCACTAACCTTCGTTTTCCACGCCGCAAAGCTCTTTTGAAGATCGTCCGGGACGGTGGTGAATGGACCCCGACGGTCACCGATGCGCGCTTGCATCGCCTTGCCTTCCATGATCAGGTCGCGGATCGCGGTGGAGCTGGGCGCTGAATCGTGCGGAAGCTGATCCTTCCTGGCTGTGGCGATGATCGCGGGAGACGGCGAAGGGAGCGGTGCGGCTGTCCGCGGTCGCCTGGCTGGCCACCAGCCGTGTAGCACGGCGAAGCACATGTAGAGCCCAATGACTGCTACCAGGCTGAAGCCATAAGCGGGCCAGATCGGGAACCTGGACCCAGAAGCCGCCGCAGTCAGCCATGTCGCCACCGCGCCACCGCCGAACACTGCGGCTACAACTCCCCATGCGGCCGAACGCCCGGCGCGTCCATCCTCATCGGCCACGTCAGGTAGCCTACCGGTGCTGGGTTTGTCACGTCACACATCACCGGTTATCCACAGCGCAGGAGCTGTCGTCTCAGCCGGCCAGGATGCGCTGCAGCCGCCGCGCGACGAGTTCCCAGCGCCACTCCCGCTCCACCCAGGCCATGCCCTTCTCCCCCATCGCCGCCGCGGCGGCCGGATCGCCGAGCAGCTGGGTCAGTCGGCCGGCGACCGCCGCCACATCGCCGCCAGGCACGACGTAGCCCGACTCGCCGGGCAAGATGGCGTCCGGCGCGCCGCCTGAGTCCCCGCCGATGACGGGCAGGCCAGCCGCGGATGCCTCCAGGTAGACGATGCCAAGCCCCTCGACGTCCAGGCCGTGCCGCCGGGTCCGGCATGGCATCGCGAACACGTCGGCGGCGTCGTAATACGCGGGCAGGTCCGGCCAGGAAACCGGCCCGGTGAACACGACCGAGCCGGTCACGCCCAGCCCGCTCGCGAGGCGCCCGAGCTCAGCCCGGTACGGCCCGTTGCCGACCAGCAGCAGTACGGGCCCGCCAGAGCTGTTCCCAGTGCCGCCAGATGCGGCCCCGGCCCCGCCGACGCCGACCCGGCCAGATGCGGCCTCGCCCCCGGGCCCGCCGACGCCAGCCCGCCCAGCCGCACCCCCGGCCCCGGCGACTGCGTCCCCGGCCGCGCCGCCGGGCCCGTTCCCTGTCCTGCTGAGCCTGTTCCCTGCTGCGCCGCTGAGCCCGTTCCCGGCCGCGGCGAGGACCTGCGGCCACGCCTGGAGCAGGGTGTCCTGGCCCTTGCGCGGCACCATCCGGGAGACGCAGAGGACGATGGGCCGACCCTCAAGACCCAGCTGCCGCCTGACAGCGGCCCCGCCGGCGCCGGGCCGGAACGCCGCCGGCTCAACTCCCGGAGCCAGCCGGACCATGCGCCCCGCGGCCTGGGGAGACAGCGCCCTGGCGAGCCGTACCCGGAAGTACTCGCCCAGGTAGGTAACGACATCGACCTGGTCACCGATTCTGCGCAGCAGCGTGCGCGCACCGGGCAGGGCCGCCCAGCCTGCCTCGTGCCCGTGGGTCAGCGCCACGATCCGCCGGGCGCCTGCCCGGCGCAGCGCCGGCGCCAGCAGCCCGAGCGGTGCCGCCGCGCCGAACAGGACGGTGTCACAGCCATGGTCGGCCAGGATCCGCACCGCCCGGCGGGAGACCGACGGTACCGGCAGCATCAGCGAGGTCGGGTGGCGGATCACGGGGAACGGCTGCCGCGCATCGAAGCCGGCGGCTCCTTCCCAGGCGGGAGCGTAGACGGTCACCATGCCCGCCGGAAGCCGGGTGGCGAGCGCGTGCACGAATGACTGAATCCCGCCACTGCGCGGCGGGAAGTCGTTGGTGACGATCAGGACCTTCGGCATCGCGCTCCCGTGCCGGTGATCCTAGCGGCCCGCTGGCCGACCGGACAGGCGGCGGCGCGGCCGTCAGCTTCACGCACGCTGCGCCGGCGATCCGCACGGGGCCCGCTCAGATGGGATTCCCGCGGAGCTCACATGGCGGCCATGGCTCGGCGCCTCTGCGGCCGGCAGCGCCGTCGCGGGTACCGAAGGTACCCCGATGTCCGGGGGAGCCTTCAGCCCGGCTCCCCCGGATCGTCCCCTGCCTCGCCGTCCGGGAGCGGCGCCGCCCGCTGGCGCGTCATGACGTGCCAGCGGGCACCCCGTGGATCAGGGCCGGACGGCTCCAATCAGCGAACTGCTGTACCAACCGCTCAGCGCGATCTTCTCCACATTGAGCCCTGAGTGCGGGGCGTCGATGAGCTGACCGCTGCCCACGTAGATCCCGACGTGGCCGGCGCCGTTGAAGACGAGGATGTCGCCTGGCTGCAGCTGGGACGTCGGCACGTGCGGCAGGGAGGCCCACTGCTCATAGCTGGTCCGCGGGATCGATATCCCGGCGGCCGCCCACGAAGCCATGGTCAGCCCTGAGCAGTCATAGGAGTCCGGCCCGGACGCGCCGAACACGTACGGCTTGCCGATCTGGGCGTACGCGAACGCCACCGCCTTTTCGGCCTGCGTGCCCGTCGGGCCCCGGTACGTAGTGGTGCCGCCGCCACCGCCACCGCCACCGCCGCCGCCCGGGCCGACGGCCTGCTGCTGCGCCGGGGTTAGCTGGCTGAGCAGCGCCTGCTGCTGGCCGATCAGCTTGTGCAGCGACTTCTTCTGGCTGGCGAGGTTCTTGTGCAGGCTGACAATGGCGGCCTTGGCGCGTTGTGCGGACTGCTTGGCGCCGTTGAGCTGGCGGGCCGCCGCGATGAACTGGTCCATCTGGGCGCTGTTGGACGAGGACAGCTGAATCAGGATCGATGACTGGTCGAGGATCTGCTGGGCGTTACCGGAGGTCAGCATCGCCGCCACCGATGTCATGTTGCCGTTCTCGTAGGCCTGCGCGGCGATCCTGGCTACCTCGCTGCGCAGAGACCGGAACCGTGCCAGGTACCTGCTTGCCTCGCCGTTCACCAGCTTCAGGCGGTGGGTGGCGGATGTCAGTTCCTGCTGGACCTGGTTGTAACGCTGGTCAAGCTTCTCGGCCTTCGTGTTCAGCCGGCTGAGCCGTGCCTGCACCTGGCTGACTGTCGGCTGGGGCGCCGCGCCGACGGACCCGGCTGTTGAGATGATCACGCCAACTGCGAGGGTGCCGGCTGTCGCGGCCGCTGCGCAGCGTCTCACGGTGGTGCCAACGAATAGTCGCGTACCCACGTAAGTGACACGCTCCTTCTCCCACGGACCGACTACCGGGTGAGCTGACGGGTTCGGGCTGTGGAAGGACGCCCTACGGCCAGGCCCGCACCAATGCGCCCGGCCGATTCACCCCTGGAGACGCCGGGCAGCGTGCCCGGCGATCATCCGATGGTTCCCCGGCTTCCCGCGCTTGCGTGCCGCGCCTGCGCGGAAACTCGACGGCGGCCGATCGCCGTCGCCGCGATGGCGACTGCTGAGCGATACGGCTCGGAGCCTGACACTAGTGAAGATCAGCCGACAGATTCAACCGAAACGCTCTCACTCGCCCGTGTTCTTGACCAAGGCAAGAGAATAACGAACCCGTAACGAGACCCCGTTTCGTTGCGCCAGCGACGACCTGACCAGGCTGTTCGTATCTGTCCAGGCCGTTCATGCCTGGCCGGGCTTTCATTCCTAGCCGATGCCGCCCGTGCCTGAGCGATGCTGTTCATGCCTGGCCAATGCTGTTGGGCCCGGCGATGCTGTTCATGCCTGAGCGATGCTGTTCATGCCTGGCCAATGCTGTTGGGCCCGGCGATGCTGTTCATGCCTGGCCGATGCTGTTCGTGCCCGCCAATGCTGTTCGTGCCCGCCAATGCTGTTCGTGCCCGCCAATGCTGTTCGTGCCCGGCGGTGCCTGTTTGTCCCTGGCCAATGCTGTTCATGCCCACCAATGCTGTTCGTTCCTGAAGATGCTGTTTGTTCCTTGCCGATGCTGCCCATGCCCGGCCGGGTGCCGGTGCTGGCCGGACTGTCGGAGGCTGGCCCTACGGTAAATGCGTGACTACCGACGATGACCTGCTGAGCCCGGCCGGTACCCGGCCGGCCCTGCCGCCCGCGGGCGAGCTCCGCCACCCGCTCGCCGGGCTGCCCCAGCCGTTCGCTGAGCTCGAGTTCGTCGTCGTTGACGTGGAGACCACCGGCTGGCTGCCCGATCAGGCCAGCGTCACCGAAATCGGGGCGGTCCTGGTCAGCGGGGGCCGGGTACGCGCGGAGTTCTGCACCCTGGTCAACCCGGGCGCGGCGATCCCGGCTGACATCACCACGCTGACCGGAATCACCGATGCGATGGTCGGCGAGGCGCCACCGATCGGCGCCGTACTGCCCAGGTTCCTGGCATTCGCCCGCGGCTGCGTGCTGACCGCGCACAATGCCGCCTTCGACATCGGCTTCCTCAGCGCAGCGTGTCAGGCCTGCGAGCTGCCCTGGCCCACGTTTCCCGTGCTCGACACGGTAACGCTCGCCCGGCTCGTGCTCGGTGCGGCGGTGCCCGACTGCAAGCTCCGCACGCTGGCGGACTTCTTCGGGTCCCGCACGCTGCCTTGCCACCGCGCGCTTCCCGACGCGATGGCTACCGCCGAGGTGCTGCAGGGCCTGCTGCGCAGGCTCGCCGCTGCTGGCGTCAGCACCCTGGCCGAACTGACGGCGCCTGACGTGCCCAGCGAGCATCCTGCCGCCGCCGGACTGGCCAGGCACGCGGACGGCGGGCCTGCCGGCCAGCCTGGCGCGTGACCGGGCCGGCCAGCTGGCGCGTGACCGGGCCGCCAGCCTGGCGCGTGACCGGGGGCCGGCCAGCCTGGCGCGTGACCGGGGGCCGGCCAGCCTGGCGCGTGACCGGGGGCCGGCCAGCTGGCGCGCGGGCCGCCCGGCCTAGCCAGCCAGCGGGCCAGGCGGGGGTACGCTACGGCCACAGCCGGCCCCGCCGGCGCCCAGACGGCCGAGGAGGCGAAAGTGGTCACCGCAATCGTTCTGGTGAAGGCCGACGTGACGCGCATTCCCGAGACGGCAGAGACGATCGCGCAGATCCCTGAGGTCAGCGAGGTCTACTCGGTAACCGGCGAGTTCGACCTCGTGGCGATGGTGCGGGTACGCGGGCACGAGGAACTCGGCGACGTCATCCCCGGTCACCTGAACAAGGTGCCCGGGGTGACCCATACCGAGACCCACATCGCGTTCCGCACGTACTCGCGGCATGACCTGGAGGCGGCGTTCGCGCTCGGGTTCACCGAATCCGCCTGACCGGGCCGTCCCTGGCAGCCGTCAGTCGCCGGATCCCGCGAGCCGCTGGCTGGCTTGCGCCCACCTGTCCAGCAGCGCGGCGGCGGCGCCGGAATCGATCGCCGCGGCGGCTCTGGCATAGCCGTCCGCCAGCGCCGTCGGCAGCTGCCCGGGATCCGGCACGCCGGCCTCGGCAGCGAGCGCGGCGGCTGCGTTCAAAATCACGGTGTCGCGCACCGGCCCCGGCTGGCCAGCGAGGACGGCGCGGGCCGCCGCCGCGTTGTGCGCCGCGTCCCCGCCGCGCAGGTCTCCCGGTGCGGACCGGCTGATCCCCAGGACGGCCGGGTCGAACGCCCGCTGGCTCACGGTGCCGCCATGCACCACCCATACCGTGGAAGTGGTGGTCGTGGTCAGCTCGTCCAGCCCGTCTTCGCCGTGGAAGACCAGGGCGGAGTTGCCCCGGCCGGCCAGCACCCCGGCGATGACCTGCCCCATCCGCGGATCGGAGACCCCCACCGCGAGCGCGCTCGGCCTGGCCGGGTTCGCCACCGGGCCGAGGAAGTTGAACACTGTCGGCACGCCGACCTCGCGGCGGGTGACAGCGGCGTGCCGGAGCGCGGGATGGTAGAGCGGCGCGAAAAGGAACGCGATCCCGGTCTCATCGACGAGCCGCTCGGTAGCCCTCGGCGGAAGGTTTATCACCACGCCGAGCGCCTCGAGCACGTCCGCCGCGCCGCAAGCGGACGATGCCGCCCGGTTACCGTGCTTAGCCATCCGCGCGCCGGCGGCCGCGGCCACGATCGTGCCCATGGTCGAGATGTTGACTGTGCGCGCGCCGTCCCCGCCGGTCCCGACCAGGTCGGTCAGCCGGCCAGAGATGCGCAGCGGCGTCGCGTGCGCCAGCATCGCCTGAGCCAGGCCGCTGACCTCGCCCGCTGTCTCCCCCTTGGCCCGGAGCGCAACGCCGAAGCCCGCGATCTGGGAAGGAGTCGCCGCGCCGTCCATGATCTCGTTCATGGCCCACGACGTCTCGTCGGACGTGAGCGTGTCACCCCTGATCAGCGCGCCGATGAGTGACGGCCAGGTAGTGCGGGAATCCATGCGGCCCCCTCAGGGTCCGGAGTGCGGGTCAGGAGGGTGCGATCGGGTGACCAGAGCCGGTCACGCCTGCGCGACCGGAGTGCCGGCGCTTCGCTGGCGCATCAGGCCGGCCAGCGCCTGGGCCAGCGCCTTCGGGTCGATCGGGTGGCTGACCACGGCGTCGGCGCGGGACCAGGTAGCGAGCCAGCCGTCGTCCGGGCGGCCGATGATCAGGAGTACCGGCGGGCAGTCGTAGACCTCGTCCTTGGCCTGGCGGCAGACGCCCATGCCGCCGGCCGGCTGCGCCTCGCCGTCAAGCACCATGACGTCCGCGCCACCCCGGTCGAGCAGCCGGATCAGCGCAGGCTGGGTGGCGACCTCGATCACTTCAGCTTCCGGCACGTCAGGAGCGGGCCGACGGCCGATGGCGAGCCGGATCCGGCTGCGCACGTCCGCGTCATGGCTGTACACAACGACCTTCATGAAACTGGATGCTACCGACCCGGGGGGTCGCGCGACGTCCGCCTACGCGGTGTCGTAATAATGGCCATCGTGGCGACAGCAACAACCGAGGTAGTTCCTCGCACGCCAGCCAGCCGGCCGAACCTGGTCAGCGTCGGCACCATCGTCTGGCTGTCCTCCGAGCTGATGTTCTTCGCGGCGCTGTTTGCCATGTACTTCACGATCCGCTCGGTGGACAAGGGCCTGAACCAGCCCTGGCCGCAAGCGAACCTGAACCTGTCGCTCGCCGCGGTGAATACCACCGTGCTGCTGCTGTCCAGCGTGACCTGCCAGCTCGGCGTGTTCGCGGTCGAGCGCGGCCAGATCAGGCGCACCGGCTCGGTCTTCAACATGGCCCGCTGGGGGCTGCGCGAATGGTACGTGCTCTCGTTCCTGATGGGCCTTTACTTCATCAGCGGCCAGGGTTACGAGTACCTCGCCCTGATCAAGGACGGCGTCACGCTGCAGTCCAGTAACTACGGCTCGGTCTTCTTCCTGACCACCGGGTTCCACGGACTGCACGTCACCGGCGGACTCGTCGCGTTCATCTTCCTGCTCGGACGCACCTACGCGGCCCGGCGCTTCACGCACGAGCAGCAGGTCAGCGCGATCGTCGTCTCGTACTACTGGCATTTCGTCGATGTTGTGTGGATCGGGCTGTTCACGACCATCTACCTGATCCATTAACCGGAAACTGAGGACCGCAGTGCGCTGGATCACCGCGAGGCGAAGGCACCCGGCTGCGGGCTACGCCGTCGTCCTGCTGATGCTCGTCGCGATCGGCATGGCCTATGCGGCAGTGACCGGGTCTGGCGGCCCGGCTTCCGCGGCGGAGCCTGCCGCTGCCGACCAGAAGCAGATCGCCGAGGGCCGCGACCTGTTCAATCAGAACTGCGCGACCTGCCACGGCCTTGCGGCCCAGGGCATCCCGGGCATAGCGCCGAGTCTGATCGGGGTCGGAGCCGCCGCCGTCGATTTCCAGGTCGGCACCGGCCGGATGCCAGCGAAGGAGCCCGCAGCGGAGGCCCCGCGCAAGCCGGTAACGTTCAGCACCAGCCAGACGCACGCGATCGCCGCCTACATCGAGTCGCTGGCCGGCGGGCCGGCCATCCCGGCCCCGTCCGAGGTCAGCACCTCCGGCGCGGACCTCGGACGGGGGCAGCAGCTCTTCATCGCCAACTGCGCGCAGTGCCACAACTTCGTCGGCGCCGGCGGTGCGCTGACCTACGGCAAGTACGCGCCCGCGCTGACCGAGTCGACGCCCACCCAGATTTACGAGGCCATGCTGACCGGCCCCGAGGCGATGCCGGTCTTCAACAACACCACCCTCACCCCGCAGAACAAGCGCGACATCATCGCCTACGTCATCGAGAAGCGAGCGGAGACGAACCCGGGAGGATTCAGCCTGGGCCGGATCGGCCCGGTCACTGAGGGCCTCGTGGTATTTCTCGGCGTGCTGTTCTTCATGGTGCTGGCGGCATTGTGGATCACATCGAAGCACGGGAAGACCGAAGCACATGAGTGAGACGAACGGCCACAGCGGGCTGCCCGGGGACGAGCCGGCCGAGACGCTAGCCGGCCGGCACCGTGTCATCGGCACGCCGCCCCCCGCCGAGACGAGGATCCTGCTCGGCCAGGACGGCCCGGAGGCAGCCCAGGCGACGCCACGCGAGCTTCCCGCCGACCCGCCCGACCTGGCCAAGGCCAAGACCGCCGAGCGCGTCGTGGCCGCGTGCTTCATCATTGCCATGCTGGCGGGCATCGGCTTCCTGGCCGCTTACATCGGGCTGCCCGTCCGCTCGATAGATGCAGCGCTGCGCTCCAACCTGGCGCTGGGGACAACCCTCTCGCTAGCCATGCTCGGCCTGGCCTTCGGCGCCACCATCTGGGTCCGCAACGTGATGCCCGCAGTGGAACTCACCGAGCCGCGCAAGCCGCTGGCCTCGGCCCAGCAGGACCGGGCCGCATTCGGCGAGACCTTCGAGGAAGGCACGGACGCCAGCCAGTTCGTCAAGCGGCCGCTGCTGCGCCGCACGCTGATCGCGGCCACGCTGCCGCTTGCGGTGGCTCCGGTGGTGCTGCTCCGGGACATGGGCCCGCTGCCGGGCACCAGCCTGCGGCACACGGTGTGGCGCAAGGGAACCCGGCTGCTCGCCGACATCAGCAACACGCCGATCAGGCCGAGTGACTTCAGCTCGCCCGGCGGGATGATCACGGTAATTCCCGAGGGATACGAGAACGACGACGATGCGCTGGCCAAGGCCGCCACGATCATCATCAAGCTCCGGCCGGAAGAACTGGAGCATCCGACCGTGCTGAACTGGACGGTGGACGGCATCGTCGCCTACTCGAAGATCTGCACCCACGTCGGCTGCCCGGCGTCGTTGTACGAGCAGACGACGCACCACATCCTCTGCCCGTGCCACCAGTCGACCTTCGACGCGCCGCGCGGTGCCCGGGTGATCTTCGGGCCCGCCGCCAGGCCGCTGCCTCAGCTGCCGATCACCACCGACGCCCAGGGATACCTGATAGCGCAAAGCGATTTCCATGAGCCGGTCGGACCGAGCTTCTGGGAGCGGGGATAGGCAATGGCTACTGAACGGGCATTCGAAGGTATCGGAGGCTGGCTGGACGACCGGTTCCGCGGCGCCAGGGGATTCCGCACGGCGTTCAGGAAGATCTTCCCCGACCACTGGACGTTCCTGCTCGGCGAGATCGCCCTGTATTCGTTCATCATCCTGCTGCTCACCGGGACGTTCCTGACGTTCTGGTTCCAGCCGAGCATGACCGGGGTGGTCTACCACGGCTCGTACAAGGCCCTCAACGGCGTCCGGATGACCCAGGCGTACGAATCCACGCTCGACATCAGCTTCGACGTCCGCGGCGGGCTGCTGATGCGGCAGATCCACCACTGGGCCGCGGACCTGTTCATGGCCGCGATCCTGGTGCACATGCTGCGGATCTTCTTTACCGGCGCGTACCGCAAGCCCCGCGAGGTCAACTGGCTGATCGGGATCACGATGCTGACGCTCGGCCTGCTGGAGGGGCTGTTCGGCTACTCGCTCCCCGATGACCTGCTGTCCGGCGCGGGACTGCGGATCCTCGAGGGCGTCATCCAGTCCGTTCCGCTGGTCGGCACCTACCTGGCATTCTTCCTGTTCGGCGGCGCGTTCCCCGGGCACGACATCGTCCCCAGGCTGTACATCCTGCACGTGCTGCTGATCCCCGGGCTGCTGCTTGCCCTGATCACGGCGCACCTGTTCATCATGTGGCACCAGAAGCACACGCAAATGCCGGGGAAGGGAAGGACCAACCAGAACGTCATCGGCGCGCCCTTCTACCCGTACTTCATGGCAAAGACCGGCGCGTTCTTCTTCTTCACCTTCGCCGCGACGGCGCTGGTGTCGACCTTCGCCCAGATCAACCCGGTCTGGCTGTACGGCCCGTATACGCCGGTGGCGATGTCGGCGGGCTCGCAGCCCGACTTCTACATGGGATTCCTCGAGGGCTCGCTGCGCATGATGGTGCCCTGGGAGTGGAACGTCTTCGGGCACACAATCAGCTTCAACGTGTTCATCCCCGGGCTGCTGCCGCTGGGGCTCATCTTGACCGGCGCTGCGCTGTGGCCTTTCCTGGAGCAGTGGATCACCGGTGACAAACGCGAGCACCACGTCAACGACCGCCCGCGCAACGCTCCGACCCGCACGGCGATCGGGATGGCCTCGGTGACGTTCTATGGCGTGCTGTGGCTGGAGGGTGCCAACGACCTCGTTGCCGAGCACCTGGACATCTCGCTGTACCTGACGACCCGCATCGCGCAGGTGGCGACGTTCGTCGCCCCGGTGATCGCCTATATCGTTACCAAGCGGATCTGCCTCGGGCTGCAGCGCAAGGATCAGCACCTGCTGGAGCACGGCGTCGAGACGGGGATCATCCGGCAGCTGCCCAACGGCGAGTTCATCGAGGTCACCCGCCCGGTCTCGGAGGATGCGCTCGCGGTCCTCACGTCCAGGAAGCAGCCGCTGAGCGTGCCGGGGCCTGATTCTGCTGACGAGAACGGGGTTCCGGCGCCAGAGAGCCGTGGCGGACTCGGCAGGTTGCGGTCTTCGCTGAACGCGGTCCTGAACGAGAGCATCGAGATGCCCGGCGGGGACGGGCACGGTGGCAATGGTCATGGCGGGGACGGTCATGGCGGGGAGGACGCTTCGCCCGCGCGGCTTGGCAGCCCGGCCCAGCACGACGACGACGCGCCCGGGGCGGGCAGCTAGCTCGCCGACAGCACGCCTG
>WNGB01000350.1_pt1 | contig 94402 bp, 83 predicted proteins | sample 5400681 | NCBI WGS metagenome assembly WNGB01 (sample SAMN13153367, study PRJNA577476) | soil metagenome | isolation source: 115 cm soil or saprolite under grassland replicate 2 | place: USA:California | collected 2016-06-15 | reverse complement strand
GGGTTGCCGGCGCACGCCGACGTACCGGGGATCTCCACCTGCTGCCAGGCGCCGTTGACGAAGACGCTGGAGTAGATGCCGCGAGCCGCGCCGTTGGACCAGCGGTCCTGCTGGTAGCCGGCGATCATGTCCGGCGCGCCGTCACCGTTGCGGTCGGCGGCGCTGGACTCGATCCACGGCTCGACCTCGGTGTCCGGATAGTTGGTGCCGGGCTGGCCGGCCACATCGTCGGCGGTGCAACCGGCGAACGGGCTGGCGCCGGATACGGCCAAGGGCGGCGTGGCGGCGCCTGGGCTCGCCACGGCCGGGGTGCCACCGGCGAGTAGTCCGACGGTGGCGAGCGAGAGTACGGGTAACCAGGTACGGAGTCTTGTCATCGGCGGGTCCTCCTTCTCCGTTGAGCCGCGTTGCTCATCGGCAGGCGTGATGACTAGCTCGATGCTTCGCCTGTAGTGAGGTGATCACAACTCGTGCCCCACCTTTGCGCCGGTATGTGCGCCTCCAGCCGCCCCGTGATCGACTACGGGTGGCACCGGAACACGCCGGGCGTGTTCCGGTGCCACCCGTAGTTGATCTCCGTAGTTACGAGCGCGCGACCAGGGCGCCGGACTCGACGGGGAGTCCGGCCCCGACCCAGTCCTCGATGCCCTCGCGGTACTTGCGGACGTTCTCGTAGCCGAGGCCGATCAGCCGGTTCGCGACCTGCCCGCTGTTCGGGCAGGCGGGATTGGAGCAGTACGTGACGATCGCCGCGGCCTTGTCGGGCAACAGTCTCGGTGCCTGTGCCACGACGTCCGCCTCGACCAGCGGCAACGCTCCGGGCAGGTGCTGCCGCTCGTAGTACTCGCCGCCGAGCGCGTCCACGACCGTCACCGAGCCGGCATCGAGCTGCACCTTCAGGTCGTCGCGGGAAATCAGGGAAACCACCGGGGAACCTCCTTGTCGGGCACCTTGCGGACCGCAGTCCGCTTATCCGCTGGTACGACATTAGCGGACCACGGTCCGGTTGCCCAGTGAGGCGCCTTACACTCGGCGCATGCGCGAGTCCGTACCGCTGGAAAAGTCGGCACCGGCCGAGCGGGCGGACGCTGCCCGCAACCGGGCACGGATCCTCGGTGCCGCCGGCGACCTCTTCGCCAGGCACGGCATCGACCGGGTCTCCATGGACGCGATCGCGGCCGAGGCCGGGGTCGGCAAGGGCACCCTGTTCCGGCGGTTCGGCAGCAAGGCGGGGCTCGCGGTGGCGCTGCTCGACGAGCGGGAACGCGACCTGCAGCAGGCGATGCTCTCCGGTCCCCCGCCGCTCGGCCCCGGCGCGGCGGCCGCGGCCAGACTGCGGGCCTTCTTCGACGCGTACCTGCGGCATCTGGAACAGAACCTCGATCTGGTACGCCTCTCCGAGACCTCCCACCCCGGAGCCCGGTACGACGTCGGCGCCTACCGGTTCTGGCACCAGCACGTGTCCTTGCTGGTCAGCGAGCTCGACGGCACGCTCGACGCGGCGTACACGGCGCATGCCCTGCTCGCCCCCCTGGCCGCCGACCTCAACCGGACCCTGCTCGACCACGACATCGACTTCGTACGCATCCGGGCGGGACTCGACGCGCTGCTCGCCAGACTCACCAGGTAATGGGACACGTCTGCGGCTCCACCCGCAGGTCGAGCGTGCGGCGTTCCGCCCCATGTGGTGCGATCGGGGGCGTGACCCCATCAGGAGCAGACAAGGCACCGGCCGTGACCGAACCAGATCCGCACCAGGAGGAACATCTGGGCGAGGTCGACCTGCACCTGATCGCCGAAGGCAGACACGAACGGCTGTGGACCGTACTCGGCGCGCACCCCGGTGACGGCGGCACCAGTTTCGCCGTCTGGGCGCCGCACGCCAGGGCCGTCCACGTGATCGGCGACTTCGCCGGCTGGGGCCCGTACGACGGGGTGCCGATGCGGCGACTGGACGCCGGCGTGTGGCACGTCTTCGTATCGGGTGCGGGACCGGGGCAGCACTACCGGTTCCGGCTGCAGGGCCCGGACGGCAACTGGCAGGACAAGTCCGACCCGCTCGCTGTCGCCGCCGAGAAGCCACCGAAGAACGCCTCGGTGATCTACCGGTCGCAGTACACCTGGGGCGACGAGGCGTGGCTCGCCCGCCGGGCGCAGACCCAGTGGCACACCCGCCCGATGTCGATCTACGAGGTGCACCTCGGCTCCTGGCGGCCGGGGTTGTCGTACCGGCAGTTGGCGGACGAGTTGGTCAAGTACGTCACCGACCTCGGCTTCACCCACGTCGAGCTGATGCCCGTCGCGGAACACCCGTACGGCGGGTCGTGGGGGTATCAGGTCACGTCGTACTACGCCCCGACGGCGCGGTTCGGCAGCCCGGACGACTTCCGGTACCTGGTCGACGCGCTGCACCAGGCCGACATCGGGGTGATCGTGGACTGGGTGCCCGCGCACTTCCCGCGCGACGAGTGGGCGCTGGCCCGGTTCGACGGCACCCCGCTGTACGAGCACCCCGACCCCAGCCGCGGCGAGCAGCCCGACTGGGGCACGTACGTGTTCAACTTCGGCCGGCCGGAGGTACGCAACTTCCTGGTCGCCAACGCGCTCTACTGGCTCGAGGAGTTCCACGTCGACGGGTTGCGGGTCGACGCCGTCGCCTCGATGCTCTACCTCGACTACTCCCGCGCCCCCGGCGAGTGGACGCCGAACGTCTACGGCGGACGGGAGAACCTGGAGGCGGTGCAGTTCCTGCAGGAGACCAACGCGACGGTCTACCGGGAACACCCGGGCGCGATGGTGATCGCCGAGGAGTCGACCGCCTGGCCCGGGGTGACCCGCCCCACCGCGGCAGGGGGGCTCGGCTTCGGCTTCAAGTGGAACATGGGCTGGATGCACGACACCCTGAGCTACGTCGCCACCGATCCGCTGTTCCGGCGGTACCACCACAACCAGTTGACGTTCGCGTTGACGTACGCCTGGAGCGAGAACTTCGTGCTGCCGATCAGCCACGACGAGGTGGTCCACGGCAAGGGATCGCTGTACGGCAAGATGCCCGGCGACCCGTGGCAGAAGCTGGCCAACGTACGGGCCCTGCTCGGCTACATGTGGGCGCACCCGGGCAAGCAGTTGCTGTTCGCCGGCTGCGAGTACGCCCAACCGTCGGAGTGGAGCGAGGAGAACGGCCTGGCCTGGTCCATGTTGGACGATGCCGGCCACGCCGGGGTGCAGCGCTTCGTCGCCGCGCTCAACCAGGCGTACCGGGACCAGCCGGCGCTGTGGTCGCGGGACACCGAACCGGGCGGCTTCGGCTGGATCGAGCCCGACGACGCCATGTCCAACGTCTACTCGTTTCTGCGGTACGACAACGACGGCGTCCCGCTCGCCTGCGTCGCCAACTTCTCCGGCCGCCCGCACGACTACCGGGTGGGGCTGCCGTACGAGGGACGCTGGATCGAGGTGCTCAACTCCGACGCGGCCGAGTACGGCGGCTCCGGGGCCGGCAACCTCGGCGGCGTCGACGCGGTGGCCGAACCGCTGCACCACCAACCCGCCTCGGCCTCGCTGCACCTCCCCACGCTGAGCGTCATCTGGCTGCGCCCTGCCCCCTGATCCTGGGAGTGAAGATCGCCGTTCCGGGAACAGAAGTACGGTCTGACGGCAGATTCGTACCCAGAATAGTGATCTTGCAGGTCGCGGTGCCCACGACGGCGCTCAGCTGACGCGCTCGGCCAAGAGGCTGACCACCGTGCGGACCACCTCGTCGGGTCGTTCGGTGAGGTCGCGCCAGGTGAAGCGAAGCACCGTCCAGCCGGCCGCCACCAGCCGGTTCTGCCGTCGCCGGTCACCCTGAAACCGTTCCGGCATGTGGTGGTACGCCCACCCGTCGATCTCCACGGCCAGGTGATGCGCCGGAAAGGCCGCGTCCACGATGCCGATCACCTCGCCCCGGTCGACGACCCGGTAGTTGGCGTGCCATCCGGTCACGCCGGCACGACGCAGCAGCGGTAGGAACACTCGCTCGGCGGCGGACCGCGAGCCGTCCGAGACTTGACGCAACAGCCTTACCAGACGCGGTGCGCCGCGGCGGCCGACATGACCGCGCACCCGTACGACGAGGTCGCCCACTGTGGTCCAGTCGAGCAGCAGCGCGCGATCCAGCAAAGCCTGCGCCGGGCCGTCGGGCAGCAGTCGCAGGCAGTCGAAGACCGCCCGCTCCCGTGACGTCATCAGAAGGCCGTCGGTCAGCCGTACGTCGCAGGGGTCGAGCCGGTCGCGGAGCAGCACGATCGCCGGCAGCCGGGTGCGGTAGGCGGGCCCGGCGGTGACGCAGGTCCGCGCGTCGGACAGGTCGAACCCGTACCTGCGGGCGGCGGACGGGCCGGACAGCACCGCGCCCGGGATCGCCAGCTGCGCCGCCACGTCCCGCACGGAGGCGGTCACTCGTACGCCCGCTGGCGCGAACACCGGCCCGAGTACGCGGCGCCACTCGCCACGCCGTACCCGGTGACGAATCTGGCCGTCCGAGAAACCGCACTCACGCGCGTGTGCACGCGTGAACACGCCGTGGTTGTCAGCGGCGATCTGCCGCAACGCCGAAGGATCCACGGCCGAGAGCCTGCCGCAACGCGACTGTCCCATGTGCACCCTTGTCCACAGGCCTACGGCTCCCCTGGAAAACCAAGATCGCGGTTTGGGAGACAGGACTGCGGTATGGCGGCAGATTCGTACCCGGAACAGCGATCTTGCCTTCCACAGTGCCGGCGGTCGTCTCCACGCTGCCCGGCGACACCACTGGCAGCTACAGCGGTACGTCGATGGCGACGCCGCACGTCACCGGCGTCGCGGCGCTGCACAAGGCAAGCCACGGCGACGCCGACGCGGCAACCATCGAGGCCTGGCTGACCGGCAACGCCCCCGGCGGCGTGGTCTCCCGCGACCTGGCCGGCACCCCGAACCGGCTGCTGTTCACCAACGACCGCTGACCGTCCACGCCCCGCGCCCGGGCGCCCGCCGTCAGGCGCCCGTGGCGTGGACCAGCGACGAGGACCGCACCAGGGTACGGACCTGCCGCAGCACCACCGACAGCGCGGCCAGGTCCGCCCGGGACTCGCCGAACTCGCCGATCGCGTTGCGGGCCCGGGCGATGTTCGAGGCGTTGGCCTCCTCCCAGGCGTCGATCCGGGCCTCGGCCGGCAGGTCGTCGGGGGTCGCGTGCAGGACCTCGGTGGTGAGGGCGGCGAGGGCGGCGTACAGGTCGTACCGCAGGGCCATCCGGGCCAGGGTCTGCCACCGGTCCTCGCGGGACAGCGCGGACACCCGGTCCAGCAGCGCGTCGATCCGGAACCGCTCGGACAGCGCGTAGTAGACCTTCGCGACGTCCGACACGTCCCGGCCGGTGGTACGGGAGACCTCCACCACGTCGAGCAGGCCGAACCCGTACATCAGGCGGGTGGACCAGTCGGCCAACTCCGGGGGTACGCCGACCTGGACCAGCTCCGCCGCCCAGTCCCGCAGCGCCTGCTGCTCGGTACCGCAGAACAGCGAACCGATCTGCGGCAGCAACTGGCCGACCCCGGGCGCCAGCCGGGCGATCTCGGTCGGTACGTCGACCGGGGTACGGATCTGCACCAGCCACCGTACGGCGCGGTCCAGCAGCCGCCGGCTCTCCAGCAGCACCCGGGTCTGGGCCTCCACCGGCACCACGTTGTCCAACTCCTCCACGGAGCGCCACAGCGCGGTCAGCCCGAACACCTCGCGGACCACCACGTACGCCCGGAGGATGTCCGCGACGCTGCCGCCGGTCTCCTCCGCGGCGCGGTAGACGAAGGTGGTGCCGCCCCGGTTCACCAGCTCGTTGACCAGCACCGTGGTGACGATCTCCCGGCGCAGCGGGTGGTCGCCGGTGAGCTCGGCGAAGCGCTCCCGCAGCGGGGTCGGGAAGTAGTCGACCAGCAGGTCGCGGGTCCACTCCTCGTCGGGCAGCTCGGAGGCGAGGATGTCGTCCTCCAGGCCGATCTTGACGTACGAGAGGAGCACGGCGAACTCCGGCGAGGTGAGCCCCCGGCCGGCGGCCGCCCTCGATTCGAGCTCCTCCTCCGACGGCATCGCCTCGAGGTTGCGGTCCAGCCGGCCGCTGCGCTCCAGGTCGCTGATCAGCCGCCGGTGTACGGACAGCAGCGGGGACGCCTGCCGCCGGGCGTTGCCGAGCGCCACCGCCTGGTCGTAGTTGTGCGCCAGCACCAGGGCGGCGACCTCGTCGGTCATCTCGGCGAGCAGCGCATTACGCTCGGCCGCCGGCAGCGCGCCTTCGGCGATCGCCCGGTTCAGCAGGATCTTGATGTTGACCTCGTGGTCGGAGCAGTCCACGCCGGCGGAGTTGTCGATGAAGTCGGTGTCGATCCGGCCCCCGGCCCCGGCAGCATCGTCACGGGCGCCTTTCAACGCGTACTCGATCCGGCCGCGCTGCGTCAGCCCCAGGTTGCCGCCTTCGCCGACCACCTTGCAGCGCAGGTCCCGGCCGTCGACGCGCACCGGGTCGTTGGCCTTGTCACCGACGTCGCCGTGGGTCTCGTACGAGGCCTTGACGTACGTGCCGATGCCGCCGTTCCAGAGCAGGTCGACCGGCGAGCGCAGGATCGCCTTGATCAGCTCGGGCGGGGGTAGTTCGGTGATCGTGTCGTCGGTGATGCCCAGCGCCAGCCGTGCCTCGGGCGAGATCGGCACCGACTTGGCGGCACGCGGCCACACCCCGCCGCCGGGGCTGATCAGAGACCGGTCGTAGTCGTCCCAGCTGGAACGCGGCAGCTCGAACAGCCGCCTCCGTTCGGCGAAGCCGGTGGCCGCGTCGGGCGACGGGTCGAGGAACACGTGCCGGTGGTCGAACGCCGCCACCAGCCGGATGTGCTCGGAGCACAGCATGCCGTTGCCGAACACGTCGCCGGACATGTCACCGACGCCGACCACGGTGAACTCCTGCGACTGGGTGTCGAGGTCCATCTCTCGGAAGTGCTGCTTCACCGACTCCCAGGCGCCCCGGGCGGTGATGCCCATCTTCTTGTGGTCGTACCCGACGGAGCCGCCGGAGGCGAACGCGTCGCCGAGCCAGAAGCCGTACTCCACGGCGATCGCGTTGGCGATGTCGCTGAACGTCGCGGTGCCCTTGTCCGCGGCGACCACCAGGTAGGTGTCGTCGCCGTCGTGGCGTACCACCTGGGGCGGTGGCAGCACCTTGCCGGAGGCCGGGTCGAGGTTGTCGGTGACGTCCAGCAGCGCGGAGATGAACATCTTGTAGCAGGTCTTGCCCTCGGCCAGAAACGCGTCGCGGTCGGAGGCGGGCGGCGCCTGCTTGAGGACGAACCCGCCCTTCGCACCCACCGGCACGATCACCGCGTTCTTCACCATCTGCGCCTTGACCAGACCCAGGATCTCGGTACGGAAGTCCTCCCGCCGGTCCGACCAACGCAGTCCACCGCGGGCCACGGCGCCGAACCGCAGGTGCACGCCCTCGAACCGGGGCGAGTACACGAAGATCTCGAACCGTGGCCGGGGCAGCGGCAACTCCGGGATCTTCTGCGGCTCCAGCTTGTACGACACGTACGGCTTGGGCCGGCTGCCGCCGCGCTGGAAGAAGTTGGTACGCAGCGTCGCCAGCATCAGGTTGAGGAAGCTGCGCAGGATCCGGTCCTGGTCCAGGCTGGTCACCTGGTCCAGCTCCCCCCGGATCGCGGACACCAGCTCGTCGGTGTACTTGCCGCGGGTGCCGATGTCGACCGCCAACGCGGGGCTGAACCGGGTCTCGAACAGCGCCACCAGCAGCGCCGCCACCCCCGGGTACGCCCCGAACGTGGTCTGCATGTAGTCCTGGCTGTACGGCGTCCCCGCCTGCCGCAGGTACTTCGCGTACGAGCGCAGGATCACGACCTGCCGCCAGGTCAGCCCGGCACGCAGCACCAGCTCGTTGAACCCGTCGACCTCGGACTCGCCCCGCCACGCCGCCGAGAACGCGTTCTCCACCTTCGACTGGATCTCCGCCATGTCCAGGCAGTTCTCCGGCGGCTGCAGGCCGAAGTCGTACAGGTAGATCACGCCGTCGGCGCGGCGGATCTGGTAAGGCCGCTCGTCGGAGACCCGTACGCCCAGCGAGTGCAGCACCGGCAGCACGGCCGAGAGCATCATCGGCTGCTCGTACCGGAAGACCTTGAACCGCACCTGCTCGACGCCGTGCTCGTCCGGCTTGCGGTAGAGGTGCATCGCGAGCTGGCCCGGCTCGTCGAGCAACTCCAGCTTGGCGATGTCCCGGATCGCCTCGTACGGGGTGTGCTCGTCCTTGTAGGTCTGCGGGTACGCGTTGACGTACCGCTGGTAGAGCTCTTTCGCCTGCTCCTCGCCGAGCTTGCGGTCCAGGGCCAGGTCGAAGTCGTCGTCCCAGTGCCGGGTGGCGTCGATCAGCCGCTGCTGGATCGCCTCCACGTCGTAGTCCTGCGGCGGGTTCGCCGGGTCGGTACGCACGATGAAGTGCACCCGGGCGAGCGGGCTCTCGCTCACCCGCGTGGTGTAGTCGACCCCGACGCCGTTCAGCTCGTGCAGCAGGATGTCCTGGATCTTGAGCCGGTTCGGGGTGGTGAACCGGTCCCGCGGCAGGTAGACCAGGCACGACATGAACCGGCCGTACGCGTCCTTGCGCAGGAACAGCCGCAGCTGCCGCCGCCCCGCCAGCCGCAGTACGCCCATCACGTTGGCGAACAGCTCGTTGGTGGTGGTCTGGAACAGCTCGTCGCGGGGGTAGGTCTCCAGGATCTCGATCAGGTGCCGGCCGGCGTGGCTGCGGGCGGACAGCCCGGAGCGCTGCATCACCTCGGCGACCTTCCGCCTGACCACCGGCAGCTCTTTGACCGAGTGCAGGTACGCCGAGGACGCCAGCAGTCCGAGGAACCGCTTCTCCCCGGTCACGTTGCCCTCGGCGTCGAACGTCTTGATCCCGATGTAGTCGAGGTACGCCGGCCGGTAGACGGTCGCCCGGGCGTTGGCCTTGGTGATGATCAGCAGCCGCTTCTCCAGCGCCTTCGCGTACGCCTCCGGGGCCATCGAGGAGAGCACCCGGGGCCGCATCTGGTCCGTACGCAGCACCCCCAGCCCGCTGCCCAGCGTCGCCTCCAGCACCTCGCCGTCGACCAGCTTGTACTCGCGGTAGCCGAGGAAGGTGAAGTTGTCGGCGGCGAGCCACCGCAGCAGGTCGACCGTGTCGGTGATGTCCTTCGCCGGCACCGGCAGGGTCGCCGCCTCCGGGCCTGCCAGCTCGTCGGCGATCTCCAGCGCCCGGTGGCGCATCTTCTGCCAGTCCTCCACCACCTCGCGTACGTCGACCAGCACGCTGGTGATGGTGTCCCGCAGCGTGTCCAGTTGTGCCTGGTCACGCTGCCGGTCGACCTCCAGCAGCATCCAGCTCTCGACCAGCTCGCCGTCGCCGGCGTCGTCGAGCTCCGCCTCGGTGCGCACCTCGGTCAGCTGGCCGAGGAACTCCCGGCGTACCACCAGTTGGGGGTGCACCAGCAGGTGCACGTCCAGGCCGCGGCTGGTCAGCGCGGCGGTCACCGAGTCGACCAGGAACGGCATGTCGTCCGTGACGATCTTGATCACGGTGTGCACCGGAACCCCGGGCTTCTCCTCGGGCGTGGTCACCCAGATCCGTACCTCGCCGGGCATCCGCTGGTCGGCGAGCTCGCGGTGGGCGACGGTGGCGGCGTACAGGTCCTGGCCGGTACGGCCGAACAGCTCCTCGTCGGGCACCAGCCGCCAGTACCGCTCGATCAGCTCGGGCATGCCGTCGTCGCCTGCCGCCAGGTGCATCGCCTCGGCGACCAGCCGCTCCCGGCTCGGCACGTCGTCGAGCAGCGAATCGCTCTCGGTGGCGAGATCCAGCTCGGCACGCCGTCCGGACCCCGGTGGCTCCGCGGTCGCCTCCGCTGCCTCCGCCGCCCGGTACTCGGCGGCCAGCTCCGAGGCCGGCTCGTCGGCGGTGGTATCCGGTGTCGGCGGCTTCTCCACAACGCCGTCCGGGGTTCTGGGTTCCGCAACGGCAGAGACCTTCTTGCCGGACGGCCCGTTCGTTGTCCGACGCCGTGTCATCGGGCGCTCAACTCCCCTCGCCCACACCGTCGTGGGTATCTACCACTCAGCCTAGAGCGAGTGGTCCCGGTCGGCCCCCGCGAGGGCCAGCGCGTACCCCCCGGTGACCAATTAGTCACCAAACCTGGGGGTACGGCATCAGCTCTCAGCCTCGTCGTCCGAGCCGAGTTCCTGCTGGCTGAGCTGCCAGACGGGCCGCAGGCCACCCACAACGGTGTCGACGACCTGGGCGGCGTACCGGCCGTCGGGGTCGTAGTCGGGGTCGAAGACCGTGACCTCCACGCCCAGGCAGGTGGGTCGCTCGACCAGGTTGGCGATCATCTGCTCCAGCTCGACGAACGCGATCCCGCCCGGGTCGGGCGCGTCCACCGCCGGCATCGCCGCCGGGTCGAGTACGTCCACGTCCACGTGCACCCAGAAGCCGTCCACCTCGCCGAGCTCCTGGTACGCCCACGCGGCGCTGCGACCAGGCCCCTCGGCCCGGATCTGCGGCACCGTACGGAACTGGATACCGGCCGCCTTGAGGTCCATCCGGTACTCGTCGACGTCCCGGATCCCGAGCACCACCACGTCCTCTTCCCGGAAGTACGGCCGCAGCCCGTCGATGTTGGTCAGGTCGCCCTGGCCCCGACCGGTGACCAGCGCCAGGTCCTCCCCGGCGGCGGCGCCGACGTACTCGGAGTTGCCGGCGTGCCGGAAGTCGGAGTGGCCGTCGATGAAGATCAGCCCGTGCCGGCCGGCGTCCTGGCGGCGGCGCCGCATCGCCAGCCCGGCGCCGAGCAGGATCGAGCAGTCGCCGCCCACCACCAGCGGAAACTCGCCCCGGTCGAGGTGCCTGGCGATCCGGTCGGCCAGCCGCTCGGTGAAGTCGGCGATCTCGTCCGCCTGGCACACGCCGTCGCCCGGTCGCCAGCCCTCCGGGTCGTACCGCGGCGGTACCACACAGCCGCCCTCGACCGCGTGCAGCCGGGCCACCAGACCGTGGTCACGCAACGCACCCGGGGCCTTGGCGCAGCCGGGCACCGTACCGGGTCCGGGCGGGCGCAGGCCGAGGTTGGACGGGGCGTCGAGGACGGCGATCCGGCGCATCGGCTAGAACAGCGCGTTCGCGAGGTCGCGCCGTGCTTTCGCTACCGCCGGGTCGTCCGGCGCGGCGATCGCGAACAACGAGACCAGGTGGGTACGGGCGGCCTCCCGCTCGGGACCGCTGGTCCGGCGTACCCGGTCGACCAGGCGGGCGTACGCGGCCTCGGCGAGCCCCGACAGCACCTCGACGTCCGCGGCCCTGGCCTGCAGCTCCACGTCGTCCGGGGCACTCGCCGCCTCGCGGATCACCTGATCCGGGTCGAGCCCCTCGGTACGCCGCAGCAGCCGCACCTGTGCCAGGCCGGCCTCGGCGGCGGAGTCGCCGGGCGACTCGGCCAGGATCCGCTGGTAGATCTGCTCGGCGCCGTCGAAGTCGCCGCTGGCCACCGCGTCCTCGGCGGCGTCGGCTCGCTCGTCGGTCGGCTCCGGCGCCGGCTCGTCTGCGGCGCCGTCCCCCGCCACCCCGGCCTTCTCGGCCGCCTGCAGCAGCGCGTCCAGCCACTGCCGCAACTGCGACTCCGGCAGTACGCCGGTGAAGGCGTCGACGGGCTGGCCGCCGATCACCGCGTACACCATCGGGATGCCCTGCACCCGGAACGCCTGCGCGATCCGCTGGTTGGCGTCGACGTCGATCTTCGCCAGCACCCACCGGCCGGCGCCCTCGACGGCGAGCTTCTCCAGAATCGGCGAGAGCTGCTTGCACGGCCCGCACCAGTCGGCCCAGAAGTCGATCACGACCGGGGTGTGCAGCGACCGCTCCAGCACCTCGCTCTGGAAGGTCGCCTCGGTGACGTCGATGATCGTCACCCCGCCACCGCCGTTGCCGCCGCCGGCCGGCTGCGGTGGCGCGCCGTCGGCGGCCTGCGGATCGGCAGCCGGTGCCGCCTTTGCGGGGGTACGAGATTTCAGCCCTGAGAGGTCAACCGCGCCACGGGCGAAGGACGGCGCTGCCAGCCGAGGATCGCTCATGGCCACAAGTCTTGCACCCCGTCCCGAAACGTGGCTGACCAGGCACGCCGGATACCCTGCCGACCCCCGGCAGCCCCCACGTCAGAAGCGGGCCGGCTCGCGGTACTCGCCCCACTCGGCGCGCAGCGCGTCGCAGATCTCGCCGAGCGTCGCCTCGACCCGCGCCGCGTCCAGCATCGCCGGGATCATGTTCTCGTCCGTACGGGCGGCGGCCACGAGCCGCTGCAGCGCGGCGTCCACGGCGCTCTCGTCCCGCTCGGCCCGGCGGGCGCCCAGCAGCCGCTTCTGCTCCACCTCGACCTCGTGCGAGACCCGCAGGATCTCCAGCGGCTTCTCCACGGTCTTGGTGTGGCAGTTGACGCCGACGATCTTCTTGTCGCCCTTCTCCAGCGCCTGCTGGTAGATGAACGCCGCGTCGGCGATCTCGGACATGAACCAGCCGTCCTCGATGCCGCGCAGGATGCCGGAGGTCATCGGCCCGATCGTGTGGTTCGCCTGGTCGCCGCCGCCCATCTCCTTGATCCGGGCGAAGATCGCTTCCGCTTCAGCCTCGATCTTGTCGGTGAGCGCCTCGACGTACCAGGAGCCGCCGAGCGGGTCGGCGACGTTGGTCACCCCGGTCTCCTCCATGATCACCTGCTGGGTACGCAGCGCGATCTCCGCCGACTCGTCGCTGGGCAGCGCGAGCGTCTCGTCCAGCGCGTTGGTGTGCAGCGAGTTGGTGCCGCCGAGCACCGCCGCGAGCGCCTCCACCGCCGTACGGACCACGTTGTTGTACGGCTGCTGCGCGGTCAGCGACACGCCCGCGGTCTGGGTGTGGAACCGCAGCCACAGCGCCTTCTCGCTGGTGGCGCCGTACACGTCGCGCAGCCATCGGGCCCAGATCCGCCGGGCGGCGCGGAACTTCGCGATCTCCTCGAAGAAGTCCACGTGCGAGTCGAAGAAGAAGCTCAGCCCGGGCGCGAACCGGTTGACGTCCAGCCCGCGGGAAAGGCCGAGCTCCACGTACCCGAACCCGTCGGCGAGGGTGTACGCGAGTTCCTGCGCGGCGGTCGAGCCGGCCTCCCGGATGTGGTAGCCGGAGACCGACAGCGGCTTGTACCGCGGGATCTCGTGCGCGCAGTACTCCATCAGGTCGCCGATCAGCCGCAGGTGCGGCTCCGGCGCGAACAGCCACTCCTTCTGCGCGATGTACTCCTTGAAGATGTCGGTCTGCAGCGTGCCGTCCAGCTTGCCCAGGTCGGCGCCCTGCCGCTCGGCGGCGACCAGGTACATCACGAAGATCGGCACCGCCGGGCCGGAGATCGTCATCGAGGTGGTGACGTCGCCGAGCGGGATGTCGGCGAACAGCACGTCCATGTCGGCGGCGGAGTCGATGGCCACGCCGCAGTGGCCGACCTCGCCGAGGCTCTTCGGGTCGTCGGAGTCCCGCCCCATCAGCGTCGGCATGTCGAACGCCACGGACAACCCGCCGCCGCCCGCGGCGAGGATCAGCTTGTACCGCTCGTTGGTCTGCTGGGCGTTGCCGAACCCGGCGAACTGCCGGATCGTCCACGTCCGTCCCCGGTAGCCGGTGGGATAAAGCCCTCGGGTGTACGGGAACTCCCCCGGCCACCCGATCCGCTCGAAATCGGATGGCTCATCACCGGGCTCCGGTCCGTACACCGGGTCGACCTCTACGCCGGAGAGCGTGGTGAAGTCGGCGTCACGCTTGTGGGCGGCGTCGTACCGCTGCTGCCAGCGCTCGCGTCCGTCGGAGATCTGGTCGGCGTTCATCAGGAGTCCTCCTGCTCGGCGGGTGCCTCTACCAAAATAGTAGGACGTCCAACTATTTTGTGCCGGCGCAGTGTCGCACGACACACGTCGCTATGGTTTCGTCGGACCGTACCCGTAACATCTGGAGGCGTGACCACTCCTTACCGGCACCGTGGCCTCGGGCTCACTCTCGCGCTCACCTCGTCGTTCGCCTTCGGCGGATCCGGGGCGTTCGCCAAGCCGCTGATCGAAGCCGGTATCAGCCCCGTGCAGATGACCTGGCTGCGGGTCGCGGGCGCCGCCCTGGTGCTGCTCCCGCTGCTGATCCGGCACCGCGCGGTGGCGCTGCGGCACCCCCGGATCCTGATCACGTACGGCCTGATGGCGATTGCCGGGTGCCAGGGGTTCTACTTCGCGGCCGTGTCGCGGATCCCGGTCGGAGTGGCGATCCTGATGGAGTTCATGGGGCCGGTGATCGTCCTGCTGTGGCTGAAGTTCGGCGCCCGCCGGCACGTGTCGCGGCGCGCCGCCGTCGGGGTGGTGCTGGCCGTCTCCGGGCTCGCCATGGTGGTCGAGGTCTGGTCCGGCGTGCAGTTCGACACGATCGGGCTGCTGCTCGGCTTCGCAGCGGCCTGCTGCCAGGCGTTCTACTTCGTCCTGGGCGACCGGGAGGACGAGGACCCGATCGACCCGCGGGCCATGATCTCGTACGGGCTGCTGTTCGGGGCGGTGGCGTTGACCGTGATCGGCCAGCCCTGGCGGATCGACTGGGCGGTGCTCGGCCAGTCGCTGCCGGTCGGTGGCTGGACCGCCCCGGCCGGGTTGCTGCTGGGCTGGGTGGTGCTGGTCAGCACCGTGATCGCGTACCTGACCGGGATCTCCGCGGTACGCAGGCTCTCCGCCCAGGTCGCCGGCGCGGTGGCCTGCCTGGAGGTCGTGGTCGCCGCGGCGCTCGCGTGGTTCGCGCTCGGCGAGGCGCTGGACACCGTCCAGATCGTCGGTGGTCTCGTGGTCCTGGCCGGGGCATTCGTGGCACAGACCGCCACCGCCACCCGGCCCCTGGCTCCCGAGCCCGAGGACGCCGTCGAGCCCGAGCCCGCCACCGCGTAGCCGAGCGGGTGTCGCGTCCTCAACCGCCTCAGCCGGGCTGGGATTCGCCGGGTGGCTGGTCCGCTTCGGTGAAGTCGCCGGCGGCGAGGCGTAGCTTCCGGAGGGCGTCGAAGACCTGGTCCCGGTCGGCGGGGTCCAGCGCGTCGAGCCCGAAGCCGGCCGCCATCAGGTCCTTTGTGGCCAGGTCCACCACCGAGCGACCCTCGGCGGTGATCGCGGTCAGCACTCCCCGGCCGTCGCTCGGATTGCGGCGGCGACGCACATATCCCTGCCGCGCCAGCCGGTCCACGATGTTGGTGGCGCTCGTCGGGTGCACCATCAGCCGCTCGCCGATCACTCGCATCGGCAGCTCCCCCCGCCGGCTGAAGGCGAGCAGGACGAGCGCCTCGTACCGGGCGAAGGTCAGCTCGTACCGGCGCAGGAGTTCGTCGTAGCGGGCCAGCAGCAACTGCTGCACCCGCATGATGGACGTGGCGACCTGCATCGCCGCACTGGGTCCGAACGCCTCTTCCCAGTGCTCGCCGGCCCGTTCGATCGGGTCGAACGGCAGGTTGAGCGACTTTCCCACACCCGCACGGTAGCCGCTCGCGGCCGTACGCCACGAGCGGCTCGCGTCCGCTCCCTGCTACGCGTCGGGTACGTGCACGTCGTCGACGATGATGTTCACCTCGGTCACCTCGATGCCGAGCATGTTCTCCACCGCGTCGCCGACGTCCTTCCGTACCTGGTCGGCGACCCCGTACACCGGGTGCCCGTACGCCACGACCAGGGTGACGGCGATCCGGGCGGCGCGCCCGGTGAGCTTCACCGAGATGCCCCGGCCGTCGCTGCTCTCCCCGAACCCGATCCGCTCCCGTACGGTGTTGAACAGCCGCGACGCGTCGCCGCCCAGGTCGTGTACGCCGTCGACCTTGCGGGCCGCGATGCCGGCCACCTTCTCGACCACCTCGTCCGCGACCGTGGTCTCGCCCTTGCGCACCACGGGCACGGCCGACGCCTCGACAGGCGCGGTCCCGGCGGGTGCCACGCCTGCGATTTCCGAGATCGTGTCGCCAGGCACGGCGTCAGCCGCAGGCTCGACCGGCGCAGCCTCATCAACCGGGAGGCCCTCGGCAACCCGAGCAGTGGCAACGACCGGCGCAGTCGCAACGACCGGCTCCGAGTCAACGGCCGGGCCGGCATCCACGGCCGACTCGGCGCCAGCCGGCGACCCAGTCGACTCGGCGTCGGCGCTGGAATCGGCGTCAACCGGCGACCCGGCGTCAGCGGGCGACGCGGTGTCAGCGGGCGACGCGGCCTGGCCAGGCGCCTGGGCACCACTGTGGTCGACCGGCTCGGTGGCGGTGTCGGCTGCCTCCGCCGGGGCGTCGGCGGTGGCCCCGGCGGACAGCTCGGGCGGCTCGGTCGTGGCGTCCGACGCCTGCTCGTCCGCCACGGCCACGGAGCTCTCGGTGTCCGGCGCGCTGTCCCCCGGCCGCGGGGACGGTCGCTCCGATCGGTCCGCGGAATTGAACTGGAACGTGCGCGCGTACTTGGACATGGTTGACTCCCAGGCGTCGAGAGTGGGTGGGTTGACGGCGAGCGTACAAGGTTCAGGCATCCCGCGGGTGACGCACTGACGGGCTCCCGGCAACGTCTTTCCGGAGTCCGTCAGAACCCACCGCCAGTCACCGACGGACGGCGTCGCCCACGGCATCGATCAGTGCCACCAGGGCAGCCGGTGCCCCGTCAGATGTCGAGGCCGCGCATCAGGTCGTCGGCCGCCGCGTACGCGTCCAGGTCCCCGGCGGCGACCTTGGCGGAGAGCGCGTCGAGCAGGGCCCCGTCGTGGTGTTCACCGATCCGCTGCCGTACGGCGGCGAGCGTGACCGCCTCGATCTCGGCGGCCGCCCGGGCGCGGCGCCGCCGCTCCAGCTCGCCGTGCTGGGTGAGCCATTCGCGGTGCTTGGCGGTCGCCGCGATGACCTCGTCGATGCCCTCTTCCCGGGAGGCGACGGTCTTCACGATCACCGGGCGCCAGTCCCCCGGTTCCCGTTCGCCGAGCGCGATCATCCCGCGGATGTCCCGTACGGTCTGGTCCGCGCCGTCCCGGTCGGCCTTGTTGACCACGAAGATGTCCGCGATCTCGAGGATCCCCGCCTTGACGGCCTGGATCGCGTCGCCCATCCCGGGCGCCAGCAGCACCAGCGTGGTGTCGGCCAGCGAAGCCACCTCCACCTCGGCCTGGCCGACGCCGACCGTCTCCACGATGACGATGTCGCAGCCGGCGGCTTCCAGGACGCGTACCGCCTGGGGGGTGGCGGCGGCGAGACCGCCCAGGTGGCCGCGGGAGGACATCGAGCGGATGTAGACGCCGCTGTCGGTGGCGTGGTCCTGCATCCGTACCCGGTCACCCAGGATCGCGCCGCCGGTGAACGGCGAGGACGGGTCGACGGCGAGCACCCCGACCCGCAACCCCTCCGCCCGGTACGCCCGCACCACCGCGTTCGTGGAGGTGGACTTGCCCACCCCGGGCGACCCGGTCAGCCCGATCACCTGCGCGTTCCCGGTGTACGGCGCGAGCGCAGCCATCACCTCGCGCAGCACCGGATGCTCGTCCTCGACCAGCGAGATCAGCCGAGCCACGGCGCGGGCGTCCCCGTCCCGCGCCCGTTCCAGCAGGTCGGACACATCCACCGACCGCGGACCGGAACCGTCGCCGCTCGCGCCGGGGTCCGGCGACGCCGACCCGGCGCGAGTCTCGGACGCCTCCGCCATCAGGCGCTCGGCACCTTCACGATCAGCGCGTCGCCCTGGCCGCCGCCGCCGCACAGCGCGGCCGCGCCGACGCCGCCGCCGCGCCGCTTCAGCTCCAGCGCCAGGTGCAGTACGAGCCGCGCTCCGGACATCCCGATCGGGTGCCCCAGCGCGATCGCGCCGCCGTTGACGTTGACCTTCTCCTCGTCGACCCCGAGCTCCTTCATGGACTGGATTCCGACGCTGGCGAACGCCTCGTTGATCTCGATCAGGTCCAGCTCGCCGACCGAGACGCCCTCCTTGGCCAGCGCCGCGTTGATGGCGTTCGACGGCTGCGACTGCAGCGTCGAGTCGGGGCCGGCCACCACCCCGTGCGCGCCGATCTCCGCGAGCGGTGTCAACCCCAGCTCCGCGGCCTTCGACGCGCTCATCACCACGACGGCCGCGCCGCCGTCGGAGATCTGGGAGGCGGAGCCGGCGGTGATGGTGCCGTCCTTGCTGAACGCGGGACGCAGCTTCGCCAAACCCTCGGCGGTGGTGTCGCCGCGTACGCCCTCATCCACGGAGAAGACGATCGGGTCGCCCTTGCGCTGCGGGATCTCCACGGGCACGATCTCGTCGTCGAAGACGCCGTTCTTCGCCGCGGCGGCGGCCCGCTGGTGCGACCGGGCGGAGAACTCGTCCTGCGCCTCGCGAGTGATGCCGAGGGTGGCGTTCTTCTTCTCGGTCAGTTCGCCCATGGCGGCGTCTGTGAAGGCGTCCCAGAGACCGTCGTACTGCATCGAGTCGATCAGTGTGGTGTCGCCGTACTTGACGCCGGTGCGGGAGCCCTTGAGCAGGTGCGGGGCGTTGGTCATCGACTCCATGCCGCCGGCCACGATGATCTCGAACTCGCCGGCCCGGATCAGCTGGTCGGCCAGGGCGATCGCGTCCAGCCCGGACAGACACACCTTGTTGATCGTCAGCGCCGGTACGTCCATCGCGATGCCGGCGTTGTTCGCCGCCTGCCGGGCGGTGATCTGACCGGCGCCGGCCTGCAGCACCTGGCCCATGATCACGTACTGCACCTGGTCGGCGGCCACGCCGCTGCGCTCCAGCGCGCCCTTGATCGCGAAGCCACCCAGGTCGGCGCCGGAGAAGTCCTTCAGCGAGCCGAGCAGTCGTCCCATCGGGGTACGCGCGCCGCCAACGATGACCGAACCCATAGCTCCTCCTGCGTGACCGATGTCATTCGGGCGTTTCGAACCTGAACCGTCGTTCAAGCGCCACACTACCGAGCATGGATTCTGCAGGCATCGGGCTGTTACGTATCGATCACGTGGGAATTGCCATACCGGATCTCGACGCGGGGATCGAGTTCTACGAGCGCACGTTCGGGATGCGTTGCGTACACACCGAAACCAATCAAGAACAGGGGGTACGCGAAGCGATGCTTGCCGTGGGCCCCGACCCGGCGGGCGGCTGCGTCCAGCTGCTCGCGCCGCTGACTCCAGACTCCACGATCGCGAAGTTCCTGGACAAGAAGGGCCCCGGCATCCAGCAGGTCGCCTACACGGTGGCGGATGTCGATGCCGCCTGCGCAGCGCTGCGCGAGCGGGGCGTACGACTGCTCTACGACAACCCGAAGCGCGGCACCGCGAACTCGCGGATCAACTTCGTGCATCCGAAGGACGCCGGCGGGGTGCTGGTCGAGCTGGTGGAGCCGGCGGCGACCCACTGACGTACCGCATCGGTGCGGTTTGTCACAACGCCGTTACGGGCACCCTTACCCGTCGGTAACATTCGCGCCCAACCGCCACACCGCAACCCAGAGAGGCAGCCGGAATGAAAGAGATCCTCGACGCGATCCGCGCCGGTCAGCCTGAGAGCGTGGCGGAGCTTCCGGTCCCCAAGTCCTACCGCGGCGTGGTGGTACGCGCGGACGAAGCCAAGATGTTCGACGGGCTCGACTCCCGGGAGAAGGACCCCCGCGAGGCGCTGCACCTCGACGAGATCCCCACCCCGGAGCTGGGGCCGGGCGAGGCGGTCGTCGCCGTGATGGCCAGCGCGGTCAACTACAACACCGTCTGGACCTCGATCTTCGAGCCGATCCCGACCTTCAAGTTCCTCCAGCGGTACGGCAAGGTCTCTGAGCTCGCCAAGCGGCACGACCTGCCCTACCACGTGGTCGGATCGGACCTCGCCGGCGTGGTGCTGCGGGTGGGCCCCGGGGTGACCAGGTGGAAGGCCGGCGACGAGGTCGTCGCGCACTGCCTGTCGGTCGAACTCGAGGACCCGCAGGGCCACGACGACACGATGATGGACCCGCAGCAGCGGATCTGGGGCTTCGAGACCAACTTCGGCGGGCTGGCCGAGCTGAGCCTGGTGAAGGCGAACCAGCTGATGCCGAAGCCGGCGCACCTGAGCTGGGAGGAGGCCGCCTGCCCGGGGCTGGTGAACTCGACGGCGTACCGGCAGCTGGTGTCGCACAACGGCGCGGCGATGAAGCAGGGGGACGTCGTACTGGTCTGGGGCGCCTCGGGCGGCCTGGGGTCGTACGCCACCCAGTTCGCGCTCAACGGCGGCGCGATCCCGGTGTGCGTGGTCTCCAGTCCCGAGAAGGCGGACATCTGCCGCAGCATGGGTGCGGAGCTGATCATCGACCGCACCGCCGAGGACTACCGGTTCTGGAAGGACGAGAACACCCAGGACCCGAAGGAGTGGCAGCGGCTCGGCGCGAAGGTCCGGGAGCTCACCGGCGGCGACGACCCGGACATCGTCTTCGAACACCCCGGCCGGGAGACGTTCGGCGCCAGCGTGTACGTCGCCAAGCGCGGCGGCACCATCGTGACCTGCGCATCCACCTCGGGTTTCATGCACCAGTACGACAACCGCTACCTCTGGATGAACCTGAAACGGATCATCGGTTCGCACTTCGCCAACTACCGCGAAGCCTGGGAGGCGAACCGGTTGATCGCCAAGGGCCGTATCCATCCGACGCTATCCCGCGTTTATCCGTTGGAGCAGACCGGCCAGGCCGCGTACGAGGTGCACCGCAACCTGCACCAGGGCAAGGTCGGTGTGCTGTGCCTTGCCCCGGAGGAAGGCCTCGGTGTCCGCGATGAGGAGCTACGCCAGCGTCATCTGGCGGAGATCAACCGGTTCCGCGACCGGTAGCGGCTCGCGAGCGAGGGCCCCGGCGGGCCGCCGGAAATTCGGAGTTGGTACGGTGCGAACCGATCTTTACAGCGGGATTGCACCCAGAACGTACATATGGTAAATAAGCGCCAATATAGCTGCGGGGGGAATCGACTCCCCGGATTACGACTAGTCTTCCGCAGCAACATGTTCCGTTCGGTCTTGCATAAGGACCCCTGCCGTCTGCGAGTATGTCCCAATGCCCCAGCAGCCCTCCCTGTCATTCTTCGAGAACGCCAACACCCAACCTGACTTCACCGTCGTCCTCCGCGGCTACGACCGTGCGCAGGTGGACGGCCACCTCGAGCGACTCAACGCGCTGATCAACCAGAAGGAAGCCGAGCGCGGCGAGGCCGAGCGCCGGATGACCGACGCCCAGCGCCGACTCCGGCAAACCGAGCAGCGTGCCACCAGTCTGGAATCGAAGATCGGTGAGCAGTCCAAGCAGCTCGAGGAGAACAGCCGGCCCACGCTCTCCGGCCTCGGCACCAAGGTCGAGCACATCCTGCGACTCGCCGAGGAGCAGGCCAACGAGCACCGCGCCGAGGCGAAGCGGGAAGCCGAAGGCATCCTGTCCGCGGCTCGGCTCGAGGCCCGCGAGATCACCGACAAGGCCCGCGCCGAGGCCGCCGCCCTGAAGGCGGCCGCCGAACGCGAGGCCGGAAGCACCCGCACCGCCGCCGAACGGGAAGCGGCGGAGGTACGTGTCGCCGCTCGCCGCGAGGCGGAGACCCTCCGCAGCGACGCCGACCGCGAAACCAAGCAGCTGCGTAGCGCCACCGCACACGAGGTAGCCGAGCAGAAGGCGACCGCCGAGCGCGAGGTCGCGACGCTGCGGGCCACCGCGGAGCGGGAGATCACCCAGCTGCGCGCCAAGGCGATGCGTGAGGCCGAGGAGAAGCGCGCCGAGGCGGCGAAGCTCTACAACGACGCCAAGGAGAAGCGCGACAAGGAGCTCCAGACGCTCGCGCTCGAGCTCGCGGAGCGCCGCGAGACCTCCGAGCGGGAAGAGTCCGAGCGGCACGCCGCAGCGGTCTCCGCCACTCAGAAGCTGGTCAGCGAGGCCGAGCAGCGCGCTCGCGCCGCCGATGACCGCGCCAAGGAGATCGAGGCACGCGCCGAGGCCCGCCGTTCGGAGGCCGAGCAGCACGCCACCGAGACGATCAACAAGTCGAAGGCGCACGCCGACAAGACGGTCGCCGACGCCCGCGCCGAGTCTCAGCGGCTGCTCTCCGAGGCTCGTTCCGAGGCCGAGGACACCACGCAGACCGCACGTCGCGAGGTCGAGGACCTCGGTCGCCAGCGGGACGCCATCACGGCCCAGCTCGGCCAGCTCCGCGAGATGCTCGGCGGCATCATGCCGGGTGGCACGCCGGCCATCGCCGCGCCGGCCGCGAGTGACAACGGATCCAAGGCCAAGTCCGACGACAAGTCGGACGACGCTTCGGACAAGATCGGAGTCAACGGCTCCAAGTAACCAGAGCGGTCCCAGCCGCTCGATGGGATGACTGTCAATCACGTACGAGAGCGAGATACGTCCCGCCACGCCGAGCCTCTTGAGTGTGGCGGGACGTCTCGTGTGAGGATGAGTCCATGTCGCACAGCGCTGACCACGGCTTGTTCAACACGATCGGCACCGGTGGCGAGCCCGGCTTCGAGCTGGCACTGCGGGGTTACGACCGCAAACAGGTCGACCGCTACGTGGACCGACTCGTCACCGAGAACGCCGCCCTGCTCGCCGAGCGGGACGAGATGTTCAACCAGGCGCAGACGCTCGCCGTACAGGTGCAGCAGCTGCAGACCGAGATGGCCGAGGTACGACGGCGCAGCGTCAGCGGCGACCGGGCCTCGTACCGTCATCTCGGCGCGCGGGTAGAGCAGATTCTCTCGCTGGCCGAGGAGGAGGCCGATTTCCTCAAGCAGCGGGCGGCCAACGAGACCACCCAGCAGCGGGAGGCGGCGTCGAAGATTCTCGGCGAGACCAAGCTCGAGGCGGACAAGGCCCGCAAGGACTTCGAGACCGCACTCGCCGCCCGCCGGGCCGACGAGGAGCGGGCCGACGCCGACCGGCGTGCCAAGGTCGACGCGTACGTCGCCGAGAAGACCGCCGAGATCCAGCGGCTGCACCGCGACGCCGAGCGCGCCCACGAGGAGGCCGCGCAACACGGCGAGAAGCTCCGTAACGAGGCGCAGTCCCAGGCCGAGCAGCTGCTACGGTCCGCCAAGGAAGAGGCGAAGCGGCACCGCGACGAAGCCACGGCGTACGCCCAGCAGCTGCGGTCCGACGCCGAGAAGCACGCCACGACGCTGACCCAGAGCACCCAGCAGCAGGTCGCCGAGCTGCGTACCGCCACGGAGTACGAGATCAACCAGCTCCGTGAGGAGTCCGAGGCCGAGCTCGCCAGCCGGCGCTCCACGGTCGCCCAGGAGACGGACCGGCTGCGTACCGAGGCAGAAGCCCACGCCCAGACCCTCCGTACGGACGCCGAGCAGGAGTCCCAGCGGGTAAGGGACGAAGCCGAGTCCCACGCGGGTGAGATCCGGCTGCAGATCGAGCACCAGACCGCCCAGATCACGGCACAGGCCGCGGAACGTGCCCGGCAGGCCGAGGAGACCGCCCGCAAGGAGGCGGACAGCATCCTCACCGCTGCGCGGGGCCAGGCCGAGCGGCTGGTGGACGAGGCGCGGCGCAAGGTGACCGAGCTGGAGGAACAGCGCCGCCAGATCCGGCGTGACCTGCGACAACTGCGGGAGACCGTCGCGCGGCTGGCCGGCAGCTCGTCGGCGCTGCTCGGCGACGACGACGATCCCAGGTACGACGAAGAGCCAGCGGATGCGGCGGCATCCGCGAAGCCCACGGTGGACACTGCCGAGGCTCCCGCCGCCCAGCCCGAGGCCGGTGCCGAGCCCGAGGCCGGTGCCGAGCCCACCAGCGCCGAGCCCGCCAGTACCGCGCCCGAGGCGGGTGCCGCGGCCGGCTCCGATGCCGTGCCGCGGGCCGGTGTCGAGACGGAAACGGCTGCCGAGGCCGCAGCGGAAACCGCGAAGGAGCCCGTGCGGGAGACCAAGGGCCAGAGCGCCGGCGGCAGGGCCGGACGGCCGGCACCCCGCCGCTCGGCCGGCGATCGGGGCACGTCGTCCCCGCGCGGCAGGGAACGCGGGTCCAGTGAGGACGATGCGGGTCAGGCGGCGCCCACCGGCAGCAACGGGTCGGGCCGGAACACGGACCGGTCGAGTGACGAGCGTGAGGCAGCGGCCGGCCGGCCCAGCCGCGACTGACGACCGACGGTTCCGAGGTGACCTATGAGCGGTGACTCGGACGGCACAGAACGTTCGGCCGACACGTCCTCGGACGAGGCGCCCTCGCTCGATGACACGCCGCCCGCTGAACTCCTCGCCGAGCAGGCAGCAGCCGCCGAGGCTGCCGGGCCGTTCGGAGCGCCCGGCAAGCCGCTGACCCGCTCTCCCTTCCTGGTCGGCCTCACCGCTGGGCTCGGCCTGGTGCTGGCGTACCTCGCCTACCAGTCCATCCGGAGCGCCTGGTCCGTACTGGTGCTGATCATCGTGTCCGGGTTCCTCGCCATCGGGCTCAACCCCGCGGTCGTACGGCTGGAGCGGCTCGGCCTGTCCCGCGGCCTCGCCGTGACCGTGGTCGCCCTGGGTGGACTGCTGGTGGGATGCGGCGGTCTGTTCGCGCTGGTGCCACCGATGATCCGGGAGACGCTCGGATTCATCGACGCCGTACCGGGATACATCGAGTCGTTGCGCAACGCCGGCTGGATCGAAGACTTCAACGAGCGGTACGACGTGCTGAGCCGTCTGCAGGACGCACTCACCGCCGACAACCTCACGATCGCGCTCGGCGGCGTGCTCACCGGTGCCGGCATCGTGTTCGGCCAACTGTTCAACATCCTGACCGTCGGGGTGCTCACGCTGTACTTCCTGGGCGCGTTCGAGCGGCTCAAGGAAGGCGCGTACCGGTTCGTACCGGCGTCCCGCAGGGAACGTGCCCAGTTGCTCGGCGACGAGATCCTGACCAAGGTCGGCGGCTACATGGTGGGTTCGCTGACCATCGCGGCCCTCGCCGGGCTGACGTCGTTGGTGTTCATGCTGATCACCGGGATCCCGTACGCCCTGGCGCTCGCCGTGGTGGTGGCGATCTTGGACATCATCCCGCAGATCGGGGCGACGCTGGGAGCACTGGTGCTCACCCTGGTGGGCCTGACGGTGTCGATCCCGGTGGCGATCGCTGCGTTGGTCTTCTTCATCCTGTACCAGCAGCTGGAGAACTGGGTGATCTATCCGCGGGTGATGCGGCGTACCACAGAGGTCTCCGACCTGGCGGCGATCCTGGGCGTGCTGGTCGGGGCGACGCTGCTCGGCGTGGTCGGGGTACTGATCGCGATCCCGGCCACCGCGGCGATCCAGCTGATCGTCCGCGAGGTCATCTTCCCCCGGCAGAACGCCAACTAGACACGTTTCAGCAGGCCACTGACCGCGGCGTTGAACTCCCGGGGCGCCTGCATGTTGCTGAGGTGGCCGACCCCCGGGAGGACGACCAGCTCGCAGTCGGCCGCCGCGGTGGCCATCGCCTCGGCCTCGGTGACCGGCGTCAGCACGTCGGCGTCACCGGCGATCACCAGCACCGGAACCGACAACGCGGTCAGTACGTCGAACGAGGCCCGCCGTACGGACATCGCCCGCTGTGCCCAGGCGACGGCGTTGGGCGCAGCGGCGCGTACCAGATCGTCGACGTGGCGTACCACATCGGGGTCTGCGGTGTCGGAGAGCAGTTTCGGGGCGACCTCGGTGAGCAGCAGGTCGCTGGTCCCGGCCTGTTCCACGGCGTCCGCTATCCGCCGCCGGTTCTCCGCCGCCTCTGGCGGATCCGCGCTCGCCTTGGTGTTGGCGAGCAGCAGACCGCGTACCCGGTCGGCGTGGCGGCGCAGGAAGTTCATCGCGACGTACCCACCCATGGACAGGCCACCGAGTACGAACTCCCCGACCCCCCACTGGTCCAGCAGCGCGGCGAGGTCGTCGGCGGCGACGGTCAGGTCGGGCGCGAGACCGTCGAACGCGTCGGGCGCGGCGGACTCGCCGAAGCCGCGCTGGTCGACGGTGATCACCTCGCACTCCCGGCTCAGTCCGCCGCGCTGCGCGTCCCACATCACCGACGAGAGCGGGAAAGCGTGCAACAGCACCAGCGGTACGCCGAACCCGGCTCGCGTGTACGCGATCTCCATGTCCATATCTTGACCGCTGGCGGCCCGTCTCGCCTGCCAGACGCGGGGCTACGCCGCTGTGGACCTTGCCACTCCGCCGCCTGACATTCCGCCGCCCGGCGTGCCATCCGACACCGTTGCGTAGTCCCGCAGCGTGATCCCGTTGGCGGCGGCCTGGATCTCGTCGGTGATCTTGCGCGCGATGAGCCCCTTCCACGGCAGGTACGGCAGCATCCGGAGCATCAGCCGGATGAACCACACCCCGCGCGGCGTGCCGGGCAACTGGCCACCGAAGTCCTCGGCGAATGTCTGGTTCCTGGTGACGTACTCCCGCATCGCGGACTCGTAGCCGGCAAACGCAGTGACGTGATCACCACCCGCGCCGGCCAACTCACCGGCGAGCACGTACGCCCCGACCAGGGCGATGCCGGTGCCCTGGCCCGACAGCGGCGTCGCGCAGTACGCGGCGTCCCCCGCCAGAGCGACCCGGCCGGTGGACCAGCTGCCCATTTCGATCAGGCTGCACGAGTCGAGGTAGAAGTCGTCGGCCCGCCACATGTGCTCGAGCATCCGCGGCACCTCCCAGCCGGCGTCGGCGAAGGCGTCGGCCACGATCCGCTTCTGCGCCGCGACGTCGCGACGGTCGTAGTCGAGCAGCGGCGCCCGGAAGATGAACAGGTTGCGCGCCTCGGTGTTGTCCCGCGCGCTGTAGATGTTCACCATCCGGCCGGGCAGGTGGCAGAACCGCTCTTCGTGGTCGAGCCCCAGGTGGTTGGGCGCGCTGAAGATCGAGATGTACGTGCCGAGGTGGCGGGCGTACCGCTGCTCGCCGCCGCCCTGCTTGTCGCTTCGGCTCGCAAGCTCGCCGAAGGCGAGCGACCGGGTGTTCGAGTGGAGTCCGTCGGCGCCGATCACCAGGTCGAAGCTGCGCGGCGGCGCCTTCTCGAACGTGACGTCGACCCGGTCGGGGTGCTGGGTCAGGGTCGTGATCGAGTCGTCGAAGAGGTACTCGACGTCGGAGCGGGTGCGCTCGTACAGCAGTCGGGCCAGGTCGCCGCGCATCACCTCGTCGTCGCCGTCCACCCGGCCGGCGAAGAAGTCGGCGCCGAGCGTGGCCAGGGGCTTGCCGGAGCCGCCGACGAACGTACCGCGGTGGATGTCGGTGCTCAGCCGGCGGATGTCGTCGAGGATGCCCATCCGCTTCGCCACCTCGATCGACGCGCCGCGCAGGTCGACCTTGTAGCCGCCGTCGCGCAGTTCGGGGGCTCGTTCCACGACGGTGGCTCGGTAGCCGTACCGGCGCAGCCAGTAGGCGAGGGCAGGGCCGGCGATGCTGGCACCGGAGATCAGGATGTTCACAGTCGGTCCTCTCAGTCGGCGGTACGCGCCCGGCGGCGCGCACGGTTCCGTTGGGTGAAGTCGGTGCGTTCCAACCACCACTCGGCGATGAGCAGGTTGACGATCCAGCTGAGCCAGGTGGAGAGCCCGACGGCGGCCATCCCGCGGAAGTCGTCGGCGGCGAGCATCCCGCCGGGCGCGGAACTCTGCAGCGACGCCGGCGAGAACACGATCAGCATCACCGCACCCCAGATCCGGTTGGCCACGATCGAGCTGGTGAGCGCGAAGCTGCGGATCATCCAGCGCCGGTGCTCGGTGAACCGCCGCTGCCGCGCCATCCGGTAGCCGGCGATCGAGATCGGCAGCCACAGCAGCGCCAGCATGGTGTTCCCGAACTGGGAGACCAGCCCGGTGCTGCTCAGCGGCGCGATCGCCAGCACCGCGACTCCGGCGGGAAATACCCCTGCGAAGAAGTACGCCCGGCCCATCCAGCGGTGCGCCACCGGGTAGCGCTGCCGGAACCACGGCCACAGCTGGAAACAGCCGGTGAGCAGCGCGATCGAGCCGAACACGATGTGGGCGACCAGCAACGGGTAGTACCAGGCGAGGTCGGGGTGGGTCGGCACCCGGGACCGGCCGGGGTCACCGGTCAGGTACGGCGGCACCGAGAACGCCACGAAGATCACCGCCACCACGATCAGCGGCGCCACCCAGGGCCGCCGCCACCACCGCTTCGCGATCCGCGCAGGGACCCGCCCCGGCCCGGCCTGACCTCCCGCTTGCGCGGTCGTCCCGTGCCCCAGGTCCGCCGCGTGCCCTGGCTCTGCGTGGGATCCCGGCTCGGCCGGCTCGCTGATCGTCGTCGTCATCGACGCCTCCCCGTGGATTCGTGCCTCGGTGGTCGACCGTACAGATGTGTTAGACGCATGTCTAGTACGTTTGTACAAGACGTGCGTCTGAGACCTGGCGTACGATGCGCAGGTATGGGAAACCGTGAGGATCTACTGGCGGGGGCGAAGCAGTGCCTCAACCAGAAGGGGTACGCCCGCACGACGGCGCGCGACATCGCGCAGGCCGCGGGGGTGAGCCTCGCGGCGATCGGCTACCACTTCGGTTCCAAGGAAGCCCTGCTCAACCAGGCCCTCTTCGAAGCCGTGGGCGAGTGGGGCGAGGAGTTGGAGCGTTCACTCGGGTCGACCGACGCCGAGGCGCCGATGCTGGAGCGCTTCGAGTCGACCTGGGAGCGGGTGCTCGAGAAGCTCGCCGAGGACCGGACGTTCTGGGCGGCGAACTTCGAGATGCTCGCGCAGAGCGAGCACGTGCCCGAGATCCGTACGTTCTTCAGCGAGGCGTTGAAGTTCGCCCACCCAGGGCTGGCCGAGCTGTTCCTCGGGATCGATCCCAACGCGGACGAGAAGCGCACCCGAATGCTGGGCCAGTTCTGCCACGCGTTGCTGGTCGGCGTGATTGTGCAGTGGCTGATCGACCCGGAGCGTGCCCCTTCGGCCCACGACCTCACCCAGGCGGCACGTACGGTCGGCACCGGCGGCCTGTGAGGCACGCCGAGCACGTCAGGCGAGCGCGTCGATGGTGATGATCCGGGTGCTGCGGGTGTAGACGCCGAAGTTCTCGAACTGCAGCGACGGGATCGGGAACACCAGCCGGCCGCCCCAATGGCGTACGAAGGCGAGTTGTTGGGTGACCTGCGGCCGCATCTCCCACGGCAGGACGACGACATAGTCCGGCCGGTCGGCTTCGATGCGCTCCGGCGGATAGATCGGAATTCGACTGCCCGGCAGGAACTTCCCCTGCCTGATCGGGCTGTCGTCCACCGTGTACGCCATCAGGTCCGGCCGGATCCCGCAGTGGCTGAGCAGCGTGTTCGCGCTGGCGGGGGCACCGTAGCCGACCACCGTACGGCCCTCGGCCCGGGCGTTGAACAGGAATTCCAGCAGCGCCCGCCGCAACTCGACGACGACCCCGTCGAATCCGATGTGGCCGCCCAGGCCGTGCAACCCGGCGAGCCGCTCCAGGGCGAGCACCCGTTCCACGGACTCTCCCGCCGGCGCCGGCGCGAGTCGGGCGTACGCCCGCAGCAGGCCGCGGGGATCGGCCAGCTCGGCCACGTCGGTGACCGCCAGTCCGGCTCCGGCGAGCGCCCGGGATGCGGTGAACAGGCTGAAGTACGAGCGCTGAGCGGGTCCGATCGCGTCGTACTGCCGCTTTGACACGAGCGACAGCAGATGGCCGAACTCGACGGTCACCACGCCGTCGGGGTTCGTACGCTCGGCGAGCTGGGCCGCGAATCCCCGCAGGTCGGCCGCCGACTCGAGCGTGTCCACCGTGGAGCCGGCCCCGTCCGGCGGATGCGCCGGCAACTGCACCAGCAGACAGTCAGGACAGACCCGTACGTGAAGCGGTTGGAAGACCTCGGGCTGATCCAGCTGATCAATAGTCAGATACTGCGGCGATACCGGAGACATGCCGAGATCGACAAATGTTTCCTCTGGTGATCCATCGAACGGCCGACCACACAAGCGGCATTCCAGGCTCGATGACATAGCATCACTCCCCACCCCACAGCGTCGTACGACACCTCAAAGAGATAATCGAACACACCGCGCGCGCATCAATGTGTCAGAAACCCGTCAGCATGGCGGTACAAACAATTCCTAAGTAGCCGAATGACGGTCCACATCCCCGTACGAAAAGCTGAGGCAGAGCGGCAAATGCCGGTTTAGCGGGCTGATCGGAGAGTTGTCCGGCAGCTTCGGAATCTCACTGTTCCCGCTGGTAGTAGAGGTGTCGGACGACTCGTCCGGATGCACCGTCATGACAGGAAATTGTCCGGCCGCACGCTTGCGAAGCGCCGCCTGCCACGTCAGAGTATCCACGTGCCGCCCCAGACCTCGGCGGCAGGCGCGTTCGCAGGGTGGCGGGCGGCCGGGGGGCAAGGGGGTCGGTAAATGCAGCCGGGGAAAATGGGACGGCCGGGAAACAGCCTGCCCGGCGGCATGCCCAACGACTCCGCTCGCCGGCTAAGGGGCAACGGCATGCGGATTCCACTAATCGAGCACAACGAAGCGACAGAGGACGTCGAGGACATCATCGCGGCGATCCGGCACGCCGCCGCGCGTTCCGAGTTCGTCGGCGGCCCGCACGTCGAGCGGTTCGAGGCCGCGTGGGCCAACTTCTGCGGCACCGACAACGCCATTGGCGTCGCCAACGGCACCGACGCGATCGAGTTGACGTTGCTCGCCCTCGGAATCGGCCCGGGCGACGAGGTCCTGGTGCCGACGAACACGTTCATCAGCACCGCGGAGGCGGTCTCCGCGGCCGGGGCCCTCCCCCGATTCGTGGACGTCGATCCGACGACTCTGCTGGCCACCCCGGACACGCTGGAGGCCGGCCGCACCGGGCGTACCGCCGCGGTCATCGCCGTCCACATGTACGGCCACCCTGCCGGCATGGACGAGCTGAGCCGGTACGCCGACCGGCACGGCCTGGCGCTGATCGAGGACGCCTCCCAGGCGCACGGCGCAATCCTGGACACCGTCGAACCGCACCGCGCGGGATCGTACGGCCACGCCGGGTGTTTCAGCTTCTACCCGGGCAGGAACCTCGGCGCGTGGGGCGACGGCGGCGCCGTGGTGACCGACGACAACTCGCTCGCCAGGCGGATCCGCTCGTTGGCCAACCACGGCCGCGGCGAGGAGCGGGACCAGCTTCGCGTGGTCGGGCGGGACAGCCGGCTCGACGCGATCCAGGCGGCCGTACTGTCCCGGAAGCTGCCCCATCTCGACCAGGAGAATCGGCAGCGACGCCAACTGGTGCAGCGCTACCGTACGGGGCTCGGGCCGCTCGCCGACGACCTGGTCCAGCCGACCAACCCGGACGCGAGCGCGTGGCACCTGCTGGTGATGCGGGTGGGCCGGCGGGACTCGGTGCGCCGGATGCTGCACCGCGCCGGGATCGCCACCGGGATCCACTATCCGGTGCCGTGCCACCTCACGCCGGCGTACGCCCGATCGGGCGCCGTACCGCTTCCGGTCGCCGAGGCGGCGGCACATGAGGTGCTGTCGCTTCCGCTCTGGCCCCGGATGCCGGAGGCGCAGGTGGACCGGGTGGTCGAGGAACTGTGGCGGGCGCTGTCGAAGCCGGCCCCGCACCGGGCGACAAACGAGTCCCGGCCGCCCACCCAGCGAGCGCGCCGCTAGCCCGGAAGCTTTTCTCCACCGGAGATCCGAATACCGGCCGCATCGGCGAGTTCCTGGTGTCCTGGATCGCTTCGCTGGGCCCGTGGCTGATGCTCCTCAACTGCGACGGCAGTGCGGGCCGCGCGAGCCCGGCCGGCGAACGTGCCGTGAGGTCCGTGGTCCCGCCCAGAGAGAGCTTCAATCCGGCCACCGACAGGCGCGTCCTGCCACTACATCCACGACAGCCGCCGGACCTGCGACAACGTCGCCCGAGACAACGGTTCCTTCACCGGTGGCACGCATACCCCGTTCCCGCTCACACGGTTCACCAGGGCGACCGCGGGCGGTGATCGGGGCTACTTCCGGATGTCGACGTGGAACCCGTACCGGTCAATGATCATGCGAATGGTATTCATTTACGGACTTTGAAAATTCTTGCCGTCGATCGCCCGTTCCGGGTCTTTCGGACGTTACGCCCGAGCAGTATCTTTGGCGAAGAATTGAGGTTTTTCGATTACTCGACTCGCGGGCCACGCCCGCTGGCGAGCCGCCGTACCCGACGTCGGGGGGTACGGGGCGGTTGGTGAGGTGACGATGTCACGCTCGACCTCAAGCGTCCGGCCGCAGCCGGACCTCCCCTCCGGCGATGCTGTCCCGGCCGGCGCTGTCGGCGTCCGGCCCTGAGGAGGTAGTTGTGTCCAATTTCGTGAACCTGAACGAGACCGGCGCACTGACCCACGCCGGCAAGCAGTACGGCGCCAACGCCGAAGACCAGAATTCCGAGTCGACCAACTTCCGGGGCCGGATGGAAGCGGCCAACCACGGTCTCAAGGGCGCCGCGGGCGGCACCTTCGGCACGGTCGCGGACCTGTCGGCGACCAACCTCACCCAGCTCGCGAACCAGATCGCCGAGCAGGCCGTACGAGCAGTGCGCGCCGAGGGCGGCCTGATGCACTCCGACGAGGACGCCGACGGCCTGCAGCACGGCACGCTGGCCAATGTGGAGAGTCACTCGTCCGCCGTCGCCCGTCCGATCAACGCCTGAGGAGGCTGTCATGGGATACCAGCTGCGCGCCGAGTTCGGCACCATCGAAGGACTGGCCGGCGACCAGGGCGCTCACGCCGGCAACATCGAAGGCTTCCGGGCCGCGCTGAAGGCGCAGGCCGCCAAGGCACTGGACAACTTCGCCGGCGGCATGGGCCAGGACGAGCACAACGCCTGCATGGCCAAGGTCGACCAGCTTGTCGACGAGTACGTACAGAACATGCAGAAGTTCAAGAGCACCACGCACAACGTCCACGACACCTTCATGCAGGGCGGCCAGCGCGCCCGCGGCATCCTCGGCGGCGGCGCCTGAGGGGATCCGGCGTACGAAGGGAGGCAGATATGTCTGAGGGCTATCTGGACCTGGACCCGGAAGCGGTGGGCAACGCGGGCAACAACACGGCAGCGACCTCCGGCGCGTGGAGCGGGTGGGCCGGCCGGGCCGAAGGCCTGCTGCGCGACGCGGTCGGCGGTGCCCGGGAGTCGTCGGTCAGCTCCGCGTTCGAAGGCTACCTGTCGACGTGGAATCCCTCGATGCAGGCACTCGCCCGGCAGGTGCACGCACTGGGCTCCAACGCCACCGCGGCCAGCGGCGTGATGGCCGGCGCCGACGGCGACTCCGCTTCGCTGCTCGGTGAGCAGGCCGCGGCCGCCGAAGCCACCGGCTCGCACCTGAGCCGCCCGATCACCGGCTGACGCTCTAAGGAGGCGACGTGCAGCCGTTCGAGAAGCATCCGGCGAACGTCGGCGAGTTGGAGTCCTGCGGCTCCAGCCTGCTCGCCACGGTCGGCGAATCGGTGGCCAACGGCCAGACCACGACCAGCGCGTACCAGCCGGCGATCGCCAACTGGACCGGGATGTGCGCGCCGGAGATCGCCGCCGCACCCGGGCCGTTCAACCAGGGCGCCGAGGCGACCCGCAGCGCGTTGGCCTGGGCGGCTGTGGTGACCCGCTACTGGGGCACCCAGGTGGAGGCCTTCAACAACCGGGTGGACGCGATCGTCGCCGACCTGAATTCCCAGGGACCGAATTACGGTGCCACCGGAACCAACGGCGACCCGCCAACCGACGCGCAGATCGACACCGCCCGGGCCGCCAAGGAAGCCGCCGCCCGCCAGCAGTGGTGGGATGCGTACAACACCTCCATCGTGGCCGGTGGCGCCAAGGCGGCCGCGATGCTGCAGCAGGGGCCCAACGAGGCCAATCTGCGGGAGGTCGTCGAGTCCGGAGCACTGGCCGCCGGGCCGGGTTGGAACCCGCTCGGCGACATGTGGAACGCGTTGCGGGGCAACGCGATGCCGCCCGGCAGCGAGCTGGGGCTGTTGGGCCTCGGCCTGTGGGGCACCGCCCGCGGGCTCAGCGCCTTCGGTGCCACCAGCAACTGGATGCAGTACGCCCGATACGGCGTGTACGTCAGCGGCTACTGGCGCCGGGTTCCCAGCGGGGGACGGATCTGGGTCGAGCCGTACTGGCGGGCGCGGCCGGGCATGGTGGGTGTCCGCGGCGGCTGGGAAACGGCCGGCAAGTGGGCCGGCAGGGTCGGCGTGGGCGTCACCTTCGCCACCTCGGCGCTGAACCAGTGGGGCGCCGACAGCGGGCGTACCGACCTGAGCACCACGGACCGGGTCGCCCGGGCCGGCACCAGGGGCGCCCTGGTCGCCGGGGGCGCGTGGGCCGGCGCCGAAGGTGGCGCCACGCTAGGCGCCGCGATCGGCACCGCGATCGCTCCCGGAGTCGGCACCGCGATCGGCGGAGTCGTCGGTGGCGTGGTCGGTGGCGTCGTAGGGTCGGGCGTGGCCAATGTCGTGGCCGACCACGTGGTCGAAGGCGTCGACGAGGTGGTCGACGGCATCGGCACCGGCGCCGACTGGGTCGGTGACCGCGCCAGCGACGTCGGCGGTTGGGTCGGCGACCGGGCCAGCGACGTCGGGCACGCACTCAACCCGTTCGACTGACAGGAGCGGCGTGGCCGACCAGGAGTCCCTCGGTTGGGCAGTGGCGATGACGCTGCTCGGCGCCGGGGTGCTGGCGCACGCCGTACTGTGCTGGACCGGTCGGCTGCGCGGCTGGACCCGCCGCGCCTGGTGGGACCAGTGGGTGCTGGGCTTCGCACCCGGTCTCGGCGCGCTGGTGCTCGGCGTCGGACTGCTGCGGCTGTTCGGCAAGCCGGTCGGGCTGGTCATCGGCTCGGTGCTGGTGCTGGCGGGATTCGTGCTGCTCGTACCGGGGATGGTCTACGTCTTCTTCGAGCCGCGGTGGTGGGGGCCGCGGTGGTTCCGGCGGCTGTCCGCGCGCGAGCGCCGGCCCGACATCCGGGATCCGCTCACCGCGCTGATGGTCGCCGGCTCGGCCGGGCCGCGGTGCTCCAGCCGGAAGGACGCGGCCCGCGCCGCGACGGCGTACGGGCCGGTGACCGGGCGCTGGCGGGCGGGTCACGTGTACGACCCGGACACCCGGGACCGCGCCCACGGCATGGCCTGGCGGGGCACGGTCACCGGCACCCTCACGCTGTACCGGGCCGGGCTCAGCTTCGCCGGCGCACCGTTCGAGGACACCTTGCGCGGCGAGCCCAGCGTGATCGCGCTGGCCAGCGGCGACATCGTCTCGGCCCGGGTGGTGCCACCCCGGGCCGGCCCCGACGGCGTGCCCCGGCGCGGCATCCTGTGGCGCTCCCTGCTGCCCCGCGTGGTGATCGAAACCAAAACCTCCGGGGAGTACGTTTTCGAAGTGACGTTCGCGAAACGGGTCGCCGCCCGGGTCGCCGAAACCGTACGGCAGGGAGTCGCCAGTGAGTGAACGGCTCGTCGGATACCGGCACCCGGGCCTGGACTTCGGGCTCCCGTTGCCCAGCCAGTGGGAGCGGGTCGAGGACGCACAGCAGGGTGTGCCACTGGTCGCCCTGGAGCCCGACCGGGGCCCGTGGTTCCGCGCCAACGCGGTGGTCACCGTCGAAGGGCTGGCCCCCGGCATGGACCTTGCCGGCTGGCAGGAACACGCGCTCACCCTGCTCGGCCGTACGCTCCGCGAGTTCATCCTGATCGACACCGAGGCGACCGAGGTCGGTGGCCGGCCGGCACGGCGTACCCTCGCTCATCACGCCACGGAGGCAGGCGCGGTGACTCTGGAGCAGTGGGCGACCGTGGCACGCGGCCTGGGTTTCACGCTGTCCACATCGGTCGGCACGCTCGAGTACGACGACCTCGCCGACATGTTCGCCGCGATGGCCGCCGGCTTCGACCCCACCGAGCCGGAGGCCGCGCCGTGACCGTCCACTTCGACACCGACACCGGCCGGCTGCGGCTGGACCAGGACGCCTTCCAGACGTTGGCGGCCTGGGCGGGCGGCCGGAGCAGGAAGGACCCTGGGCTCGACGACCTTCGCGCTGCCGGGGTGGTACGCCGCGGCACGCCACACCCCGCCCTCGTGCCCGGGCTCGACGCGGTCGCCAACCCGGTGTGCCGACTCAGCCTGACCATGCGGGACGGCGCCGGCCGCGTCGAATCCGGCGAAGGGTGGGTGAACGGCGGCGCCGCGGCGCTGCTGCTGGACCTGCCCGACGGGCTGCGCGAGTTCGTGGCGGTGCATCCGACGTTTCTGCCGGCGGCGTTGGCGCGGATCGTCCAGTTGGGGCCGCGGCCCCGGATCGACGCCGAGCCGCTGCAGGTGACCACCGAGATGGTCGACCAGCTCACCGACCCCGATCCGGCGCGGCGGCAGGCTGCCGTCGCGTCGCTCGCCGAAGCCGCTCCGACGGCGGAGAACGCCGCCGGGTTGCGGGCGCTGGGCTCCGGGCCGCGACGGCGTACAGTGCTCACGGCGCACTGGCAGGCGCCGGGCGGGGCGGCCGGCGTACGGGGGATCCACCTGCTGGACACCGAGGCGGGACTGTGGCTGCTGGAGGCCGGCCCGGTGGGCGGCGCCGTGGCGTGGCCGACCACGCCCACCGCGGTCTGGCGGGCGTTTGTCGTACTCCTCCCCCGGGACACGGAACTCGCCTGACTCGTCACCCCGTCGGGTCGGTCGGGGTGATCTGGTGCAGCTGGGCGGCGCGCAGCGCGAGGTAGCGCTGCTCGGGCACGCTCGCGGTCAGCTTCGCCGCCCGCAGGTACGACTCCCGCGCCGCCGCGAGCTCGCCCGCACGTTCGAGCAGGTGCGCCCGTACGGCCTCGAGGCGGTGGTGGTGGGCCATCCGGTCGTCCGAGTCGAGCGTGCCGAGCAGGGCGAGTCCGGCCTTGGGACCGTGCACCATGGCCAGGGCCACCGCGCGGCTGAGCGTGACCACGGGACCCGGCGCCACCTGGGTGAGCACGTCGTACAGCGCGAGGATCTGCGGCCAGTCGGTCTCCTCGGCGGTCGGCGCCTCGTCGTGCACCGCGGCGATGGCCGCCTGCAGCTGGTACGGCCCGGGCGGGACGGTGCCCAGCGTCCTGGTGATCAGCGTCAGCCCTTCGGCGATCTCGGCGGCGTCCCAGAGCTCGCGGCGCTGCTCGGCGAGCGGCACGATCGACCCGTCGGAGTCGGTCCTGGCCGCCCGGCGCGCGTCGGTCAGCAGCATCAGCGCCAGCAGCCCCGCGACCTCGCCCTCGGCCGGCAGCAGGCGGTGCAGCAGACGGGTGAGCCGGATCGCCTCGGCGGTCAGGTCGGCCCGGTGCAGCGCCGGCCCCGAGCTGGTGGTGTACCCCTCGTTGAAGACGAGGTAGAGCACGTGCAGCACCACGCCGAGCCGCTCGGTCCACTGCGGCTGCGGCGGCAATTCGAACCGGGTCCTCGCGCTCCTGATGCTCTGCTTGGCCCGGCTGATCCGCTGCGCCATCGTGGCCTCGGGGACCAGGAACGCGGCCGCGATCTCGGCGGTCGTCAGGCCGCCGACCGCACGCAGGGTGAGCGCCAGCTGCGACGAGGGCGAGAGCGCGGGATGGCAGCACAGGAAGAGCAGCACGAGCGTGTCGTCGGCGTCGGCGCGCTGGTGGCCGGCGGCCCGCAGATCGGCTGGCTCACGGCTGGCCGGCTCCAGCGCCGCCACGGTCGCCTCGCGGCGGCGCCGCGCGCTCTCGCTACGCCACTCGTCGACCAGCGACCGGCCGGCCACGGTCACCAGCCAGGACCGCGGCTTGTCCGGTATCCCGTCGGCCGGCCACTGCCGCGCGGCCGCGAGCAGCGCCTCCTGAACGGCGTCCTCGCACGCGTCGAACTGCCCGTACCGGCGTACGAGCGCGCCGAGGACCTGCGGCGCGAGCTCGCGCAGCAGGTCCTCGATCCGGTGTTCCGGGTTCACCGCGCCGGTGGCCACACGGGGCTACTCGGACCGGTCACAGGTCCGACTCGTGCATGACCTGCCGGACCTCGATGGGCTGCTCGATGACCTCGACCACCCGGGAGGCGACCTCGATCGCCCGGTCCTCGCTCACGTCGAGCACCCAGTAGCCCACCAGCGACTCCTTCACCTCGGCGTACGGCCCGTCGGTCGGCAGCGGCACACCGTTGGAGTAACGGACCGTCTTCGCCTGGCTCGGATCCACCAGCCCGTAGCTGGCCACCACCTCGCCGGCCGCTTTCAGCTCCCGGTCCAGGCTCCCCATGAACTCCTGCATGTTCTTGATCCACTCAGGTGTCCGGGTCTCCATGGTGGCGCCGACACCTCCGAACATCATGATCATGTACTTCACGTCACGCCCCTCTCGTACGGCGCCCAGGGCGGGCGCTCATCCCACGGTCGGAGCGGTAGCCCCGTTCTCGACATCCCTGCCGGAAACTTTCCCGATCCGATTCCCGGCGTTGCGGCAGAGAGCGCGCGGACAGTGGCAGGTGGGTGGTCACCGTCCACCGAGCAGCCCCAACGCTTTCGCCTGAGCGGCGGCGGAGCGGCGGGTACGGGCGTCGAGCTTGTTCAGGATGGCCGCCACGTGGGTGTCCACGGTGCGAACCGACAACACCAGCTGTGCCGCGATCTCGGCGTTGCTCAGCCCTTCGGCGAGCAGCCGGACCACGTCGACCTGTCGCGGGGTCAGTCCCGCCGGATTGCCGCGGGTGGCCTGCGCCGGACCGCGCGGGATGCGGGCGACTCCGAGCTCCCGCAGCCGTAGCCGCACCCGGCGCGCGAGCGGCTCGGCGCCGAGCGAGTCGAGCGCGGCCAACGCGGCGAGCAGGTCTGTCGGATCGGAGCTCTGGGCCAGCGCGGCCGCGTGCTCGTACGGGCAGCCGGCGCGCTGCCACCGGTCGGCCGCCTCACGCCACCTCCCCGCCGCGAGCAGCGCGTACGGTTCTTCGGACTCGTCGATCGGCACGGGGGTGCCGGTGGCCCGCATCCAGTACCCGAGCTCGGCTGCCCATGCGGCGCGGCCGTGGCGGCGTACATCCTCGTATATGGCGGCGGGGACGGAGCACGGATCGCCGCGCAGCCACGCCGCCTCGAGCAGTGCGGACGCCGCGGGGGCGGTGCGCTGCGGCTCGTCGAGCCCCTGGGCGATCTTCCACGCCTGTTTCAGCTGTTCCTCGCCGCCCTGATGGCCGCGCCTGATCCGTACCCGGCCCTGTATGACGAGCGCCGGGCTGCGCATGATCAGCTGGCCGTCGATGGCCCATTCGGCCTCGCGCTCCGCCTGGTCCCACTCGGCTCGGGCGAGGTGGATCATGCCGCGGGTGACGTGCATGTACCGGAGGAAGCCGAGGAACTCCGCCTCGTCGGCGAGCTCCATGGCGTCCTCGAGGATCCGCTCCGCGTCGTCGAGCTGGAGCACGTACAGGTGATGCCAGACCAGGTTGATGTACGCGCGGCAGGCGTGCTCCATTTCGTGCGCCTTCAGGGCGACCGCCAGGCTCTCTTCCAGGAGAGCCTCTCCTTCCGGGTGGCCGGCCTCCCACAGGGCGACACCGACGTTGTTCAGCGCATGTGACAGCAGGCCGGCGTCGCCCAGGTGCCGTCCCATGGCCACCGCCCGCTCCCCGACCGCGACGCTGTCCGACCATCGGCCGGCCAACATGTGCAGCTGCGACTGGTTGCTCAGACTGAACCCCAGGGCCAGTTCGTCCCCGGCGCCCTCCAGGACCTTGATCGCCTCCGCACCGCTGGCCTCGGCCTCCGGACGGGCGCCCGCCCACCAGTACATCCGGGACAGCCACCGCAGGCTCGCTCCCAGCGCCCTCGGGTCGCCGAGTTCACGGCGCAGTCGTACGGCGTCCGCCTGAGCACGTACGACGAAATCCGCCTGGCCGACGGTGTAGCACTCGATGGCGTACCCATCCAGCAGGTCTGCCTGCTCGCTCGGCGGGAAAGCGGAGCGGTGGTCCAGGACCATCCGGTAGTGCGCGACGGCCTCGCGGTGTGAACCGGCCGTCGCCGCCTCCCGCGCGGCCGCCGGTCCGTGCCGGACGATCACCGCGTCGTCACCGGCCTCCGCCGCGTGGTGGACGATTCTCGACAGGTCGACACCGTCGTGACGATCAAGCAGCGCGGTCAGGACCGCCTGGTTGCACGCCACCCGACGGGCAGCCGGCATGGAGTCCAGGACGGCACGCCGGGCCAGCTCGTGGCGGAACGCGACGCGGGTCTGGGAGACGGTCAGCACGCCGTGCCGCTCGGCCGCCGCGAGCGACGCCAGACCGCCCGGTACGACAGCCTCGACCAACCATCGCTCCACCGCGGAGGGTACGACCGCGAGCTGCTCCACGGCGTCCCGGGTCCGTCCGTCGAGGTCGCCGAGCCGGGCCCGCACCGCCTCGGCGATGGTGTGCGGCACTCCCCCGACGTCGCCCGAGGCGAGCACCTCCGCGACGAAGAAGGGGTTGCCCGAGGTCACCGCGAACACCTGGTCCGGGTCCATCCCGGTGTCCGCACCGAGCCGGCGTACGGCCTCCGCGGAAAGGCGGGCCGGGCGTAACCGGCGTACCCGCGGCGTACCGGAGACCAGGCCGAGCAGCTGTTGCAGCGGATGGTCGCGGGATATCTCCTCGTCCCGGTAGGTCAGCACGAGTACGGCCGGCAGGCTGGAGATCCGGCGCGCCAGGAACCGCAGCACGTCGAGGGTGGCCTCGTCGGCCCAGTGCACGTCCTCCACCACGAGCACGGTCGGATGCTCCGGCCAGTCCAGCTCCGCTCGGAGCGCGTCGATCACCTGACCCCGGTCGCCGGACGCGAGCGCGCGGGCCAGGGTGGCTCCGACACTGCCCATCAGGTCCCGGAGCGGTCCCAGCACCCGTGGCGTGGCGAGGTCGTCGCAGTAGCCGGTGAGCAGGCGTACCTCGGCAGGCAGCACCGAACGCATGGAATCGATCAGGCTCGACTTGCCGATGCCGGCTTCGCCCACGATGAGCACGACCGAGCCGTCTCCGGCCTTGGCCTCGCCGGCGACGGCGGCGAGCGCTGCCAGCTCCCGCTCGCGTTCCAGAATCGGCCGCCCCACCTGCGAATTCTCCCACGCGGTCGGCCTCCGGACGCCGGTCCGGAGTGACCCGATGTCGGTAGCGCCGAGTCCCGAAGTAGGTAATCAGGGCGGATTCCGGCGGCTCCGGCGCGCCGTAGAACTGGACGTACGAAGACCGCAGGAGAGGCAGGTCCCGGCGGCGCCAGCGAAAGAGAGACCATGATCGCCACGCGTACCCCCCGTCACCGCCACGACGTCGTCGTGGTCGGTGCCCGAGCCGCCGGTGCCGCCACCGCGCTGTTGCTGGGCAGGCTCGGACACGACGTCGTCCTGCTCGACCGGGCCACGTTTCCGACCGACACCGTGTCGACGCATCAGCTCGCCCGCCCCGGCGTGGTCCAGCTGCACCGCTGGGGGCTCCTGCCGGCCGTACTGGCGAGCGGGGCGCCGGCCATCCGTCAGGTCAGTTTCAGCGCCCAGGGCGAGTCGGTCACCCGTACGGTGAAGCACAAGGCCGGGGTGGATCTGCTCGTCGCACCGCGCCGCTACGTCCTGGACACCATCGTGGCCGAGGCCGCCGCCGACGCGGGGGTCGACGTACGGCTGGGTGTCAGGGTCACCGGCGTACGCCTCGACGACACCGGCCGGGCCATCGGCGTGTACGGCCAGGGCCCCTCCGGCGCTCCGATGGAGATCGACGCCCGGTTCGTCGTCGGCGCCGACGGTCTCGGATCGAGAGTGGCGCGATCCGTCGGTGCCGAGGTCGTCGAGAACCGGGGCGATCACGGCGCCGTCCAGTACGCGTACTACGCCGGTCTGCCGTGGCACGGCATCGAGATGTTCATCGCCGACCGCGCCCTGGCCGGGGTGTTCCCCACCAACGACGGTCAGGCCAACGTCTGGGTCGGCACCCCGTCCGCGGACGCCAGGGCCGCCCGCCGGCACGCCGGATCCCGCACCGCGGCATTCACCGCTCAGCTGGAGCGCGCCGCGCCGGACCTGGCGGCACGCCTGCGCGGCGGACGGCGTACCTCACCGGTCACCGGCATGTTGCGCGCGCCCAACCACCTGCGTACCGCCCACGGCCCGGGCTGGGCCCTGGTCGGCGACGCCGGCTACCACCGCGACCCGGTCACCGGCCACGGCCTCAGCGACGCCTACCGGGACGCCGAACTGCTCGCCGTCGCGCTTGACCAGATCCTGGCGGGCGACACCGAGGAAACCGCCGCCCTCACCGACTACCAACGCCGGCGTGACCACGCCCTGCGGGAGGTCTTCGACCTCACCGTCGCACTGGCCGCGTACCCGCCGGTACCCGAATTCGTCGAGCTGCAGAAGCAGCTGAGCCGGGCCCTCGACACCGAGGCGGCCGAACTGGCCGCCCGCCCGGTCCCAGACCGGCGCGAGCTCGCTTGCGCCTGACCGCACCACCAGGTGCCTCACCCCAGCCCCGCGCACCCGCGCCGGAGCACACCCGAAGGAGAACCGCCATGACCACCACGGTCAACGAGTCGACCCGCAACGGCGTCGACACCGCCACCCTCTTCGCCACCCTCGACGCGGTCAAGGCCGCGCCGGAGGCAGCCCAGTTCCAGTTCCGCGTGCGGAACCAGTGGCTCAGCGGAACGCACAGCCGCAGCACCATCCACGGTTTCTACGGCGTCGGCGAGGAGCGTACCCACGAGCGCACCTTCCACTTCGACGCCGACCACCCGGCCGTCCTGGTCGGACGCGACAACGGCCCCACCCCGGTGGAGTACGTGCTGCACGCGCTCGCCACCTGCCTGACCGCCGGGCTCGCCAACATCGCGGCCGCCCGGGGGATCCAGCTGACCGAGGTCCACTCCACCGTGTCCGGTGACATCGACCTCAACGGCATCCTGGGACTGAACCCGGACGTCCGCAACGGCTACCAGAACCTCAAGGTCCAGTTCGTGGTCAAGGGCGACGCCCCGGCCGAGAAGCTGCGCGAGCTCGTCGAGCAGTCCCGAGCCCGCTCCGCCGTGTACGACATCATCACCAACCACGTACCGATCGCGATCGAGGTCGCCACGAGCTGACCGCACCACAGGGGCCGCGACCACCCGACGGTCGCGGCCCGTCGTCCGGGGTGACCGCGCCGCCGGCGCCCGCGCTGACCAAGGAGCCGACCATGTCCTACCTCAACACACCGGCCGAGGCACCGGCCGAGCACGACGCCGTCCGGTTGTACGAGGCCGACAGCGCACGTGCGGGCTACGTCCACAACTTCACCAAGGTCTTCGCGCTGCGGCCCGCCGTCTACGACGCCTGGGCGCAGCTCAACACCACCATCAGGGCCGGCATGGATCTTCGCCGCTACGAACTCGCCACCCTGGCCGCGGCGCGGCGGTTGCGCTCCAGCTACTGCACGCTGGCGCACGGCACACTGCTGCGCGACCGGTTCCACGACGCCGCGACGGTGCAGCGGATCGCCGCAGATCATCACGACGCCGGCCTCGACCCCACCGACGTCGCCATCATGGACTTCGCCGAGAAGGTCGCCGGCGACCCCACCGCGATCACCGCCGCGGACGTCGACACGCTCCGCCAGCAGGGGCTTTCCGACGCCGACGTCTTCCAGGTCGTACTCGCCGCGGCGGCCCGCTGCTTCTTCAGCACCGTTATCGAGGCGGTGGGTACGGAGCCCGACTCCCACTACCGCACCAGCGTCGAGCCCGAACTCCAACAGGTGCTCACCGTGGGCCGACCCATCGCCGCGGCGGAGATGCCGTAGCGCAGCCACCCACCGACGACGTCAGCTCACAGGACAGCTCCGCGCGGCGCCACCTCAACCGCGGAAACGCCTCGGCCGTACAGGACCACCAGCCGGTCACCGTGCCTGCAGCGGAGCACACCGGTGTCCTGCGCGAGCGTCGAGACGGCATGCTCCACAAGCTCATCCGCGTCGAGCTCGGCCTCCTCGTACTTGACATCGATGTGACCGCCACCGGTGAGTCGAATGCGCAAGACGATGTCCGCCATGTCGTCAGCCTACGGATGTTTTGGCCGGTCAGCGTCCCGCGATCGTCCCAGTGGGACGATCGGAGTGGATGACTACATCTCGCCAGCCGCCACCGGGATCGGTACGCGCGGCGTGAACCGATAGGGGCGTCCCTCTCGACAAGCAGGGTGACAACGTCACTTCGAGGGGGGACTCATGTCCAATCGCACACGTACCGTCTGGACCGCGGGGATCGCGGTACTCAGCTTCGCGGGGCTCGCCGCTCTCGCGACCCCGTCCGCCGCGGCCGCCCAGCGGGGCGACACGGGGCAGCAACCGCTGATCTCGTACAACTCGACGTTCGTGCCGGCCGGCTCGACCGCTCGGGTGCAGTGGGTGTACAGCGACACCGCCGGCGGCAAGACCATCGTGGTGCTGCAGGTGCGGGGCCTGTCGCCGAACCGGGAGTACGGCGCACACGCGCACAAGTTCGCGTGCGGCGCCACCGATCCGCTGGCAGCCGGTGGGCACTTCCAGTACGTCCCCGACCCGGTGCAGCCTTCCACGAATCCGGCGTACGCCAATCCGGCCAACGAGATCTGGCTGGACTTCACCACCGACGCCGAGGGCAACGGCGCCGCGCAGTCGGTCGTCGACTGGCAGTTCCCGAACGCCGCCGGCAACCGCGCGCATTCGGTGATCATCCACGACCACCACACCGCGACCGGTGACGGTAGCGCCGGCACGGCAGGGCCGCGGTACGGCTGCCTGACTGTCGGGTTCTGACCAACCGCTCCGCGATGCGTGCGGAAGGGACGACAGTCATGGATGTGACAGTGCGTGACGACACCCGGAGCGACGCCGAGCTCGTGGCCGCCATCGTCGGCGGCGACCGGCGTGCCTTCGAGGAGCTGTACGCACGGCATTCGGCGTGGCTGGTGGTACGGCTGTCCCGGCGGTGCGCGGATCCGCAGTTGGTCGACGAGGTGGTGCAGGACACGTTCGTGGCGGCGTGGCAGGGGGTGCGCCGCTGGGAGGGCCGGGGCGAGGTGGCCGCCTGGATCTGGGGCATCGGTATCCGCAGGCTGCTCGACGGCCTGCGGCGCCGGCCCCGGGCCACGTTCCCGGCACCGTCCCGTACGGAACTGTCGGCTGAGGAGCGGGTGCTCCTCGGCGTGGAGTACGGCGACGCCGGCGCGGCGCTCGGGCACCTCTCGCCCGAGCTGCGCGCCGTCGTACAGGCGACTGTCCTTGACGGGTTGACCACACGTGAGGCGGGCCGCCTGCTCGGCATCCCGGCGGGCACCGTCAAGACCCGGATGATGCGCGCTCGCGCGCAGCTGAGGGAGGAGTTGGCATGACCACCTGGCATCTCGACGTCGACACCGCACAGCGGTACGCGTCCGGCACGGTCGGGCAGGTGTTCGCGGCTTCGGCCGAGGCGCACCTGGTCACCTGCGCCGAGTGCCGCAAGCTGCTCGTACCGTCCGTGGACCCGGGGCGGCTCGACGCGATCTGGGACCAGGTCGTGGAGCGGGTGGACGCCCCGCGACCGGGCCCGGTCGAGCGGCTGCTCCGGTGGTTCGGGGTACGCCCGGACACCGCCCGGCTGCTCTCGGCGACCCCGTCGTTGACCGGTTCCTGGCTGCTGGCCGTCGCCGGCACACTCGGCTTCGCGGTGCTCGCCGCGGGCGCGGGACCACGGGGCACACTGCTGTTCCTCACGCTCGCCCCGATGCTGCCGGTCGCGGGGGTCGCCGTGGCGTACGGGCGGGGCGTCGACCCGGTGCACGAGATCGCGACGGCCGCGCCGTACCCCGGATTCCGGTTGTTGCTGTTGCGTGCCACGGCGGTGCTCGCCGCCACCACCGTGCTCGCCGGCGCCGCCGGGCTGCTGTTGCCGGCCGCGGGCTGGACCGAGGCGGCCTGGCTGCTGCCGGCGTTCGCGCTGACCACCCTCACGCTCGTGCTGTCCGTACGCGTCGCCCTGCTCCACGCCGCGGTCGGCGTGGCCGCCGGCTGGCTCGTCGTGGTGGTCGGCACCCAGGTCGAGGCCGGTGGGCGGGCCGCCCTCGCCCACGGCCGGTACGCCGCCTTCGGCACCACCGGCCAGCTGATCTGCCTCGCCCTCGCGGTCGTCTCGATCGCGGTTCTGGCGCTGGGCCGCCGCCGCTACACCATCGTGTTCGGGAGGACGTTATGAGCCATACCGTGGTCGTCGACGCGGTCGCGAAGCGATTCGGCCGCAACCACGCGCTCGACGGCGTCAGTCTCGACCTCGCGACCGGGGTGACCGGTCTGCTCGGCCCCAACGGCGCGGGCAAGACCACTTTGCTGCGGATGCTGGCGACGGTGCTGGTGCCGGACACCGGCTCGCTGCGGCTGCTGGGCCGGGACCCGGCCGACCCCGACGACCGGCTGGCGATCCGGCGGCGACTGGGCTACTTCCCCCAGGAGCCGGGCTTCTTCCGCGGCTTCACGGTGTTCGAGTTCGTCGACTACGTCGCGATCCTCAAGGAGATGACCGACGCCCGGCGACGGCACGACGAGGTACGCCGGGTGGTCGCCGAGGTCGGCCTGGAGCAGGTCAGCGGGAAGAAGATCCGCGCCCTGTCCGGCGGGATGCGCCGCCGGGTCGCGCTCGCCCAGTCGCTGCTCGGCGACCCCGAGCTGCTCGTCCTCGACGAGCCCACGGTCGGCCTCGACCCCGAGCAGCGGCTGCGCTTCCGCGACGTCGTCTCACGGGTCGGCGAGGGCCGTACGGTGGTCCTGTCGACCCACCAGACCGAGGACGTCGCCGCGCTCTGCCACCGGGTCCTGGTGATCGACCGCGGCCGTATCTTCTTCGACGGCACCGCCGCCTCGCTGGCCGCCCTCGCCGCGGGCCGGGTCTGGGTCGCCGATGCCCGGTCGGGCGACGCGCAGGTCGCCTGGCGCAACGGGAACGGGCGCTACCGCAACATCGGCGACGCCCCGGGCGGCGCCGAGACCGTCGAGCCGACGATCGAGGACGCGTACCTGCTGATCCTGGGCGACCGCGCGCTGGGAGCGGTGGCATGAGCGCCGTCGTGACCGCCGCCGACCGGGTCGCCGCGCCGCGGTTCGTACCCGCGAGAGCAGTCGTACTACTGGGTTGGCGGGAAGCCAGGAGGATGGTGAGCAGCCCGGTCTACCTGCTCATCCTCGGCGGCCTGCTGGTCGTGCACGGGATGTCGACCGTGGACGGCCGCGCCATTCCGAGTCGCGCCGACATCCAAGCAGCGATCGAGGCGATGCTCGTTTACGGCGCGCTGGCGACGCTGTTCGCGGTGAGTCTGGTCGCCACGAGTGCCCGGCGTACCGGGGCGGAGTCCCAGTTCGGGGCCGCGCCGCTGGACCCGCAGCTGCGGACCCTGGCGACCGGGCTGGGGGTGCTGTTGGGACCGACCGCGGTCGCTGCCGTGTTGACGGCCGGCCTGGCGTACCTGCAGCACGGCGTCGGCCAGCCACTACACGAGGTGTTCACCGGTTGGGAGTACGTGCAGCTGCCGCTCAGCTGGCTCGGCATCGGGCTGCTCGGCGTGGCCGTCGCCCGCTGGCTGCCGTGGCCCGGGGTGCCGCTCGCCGTACTCGTCGGGCTCATCGGCTGGACCGTGGCGAGTGCGAAACTGATCCACAACAGTGAGGCTGGCGGCTACCTGATGCCGTACGTGATCTCGTCCCGGGACGCATTCGATCTGGGCATCGGCACGCCCAACGGCCAGCTCGGGTGGCACGCCGGCTACCTGCTCGGGCTGTGCCTGCTCGCGCTCGCCGCCGCGCTGCTGCGCCAGCGTCGGGACCGGGGACCGCTCGTCCTCGGATTCACCGCCCTGACGGCCGTTCTCACCGCGTCCGCCGCGTGGCTGCAGCTGCCATGAGCGCGCGGTGCTGCTCGCGCTGGGTGCCGGGTTCGTGCTCCTCGCCGCGTACCTGCCACCGCGGTTCGCGTGGTTCGCCTCGCCCGGCTCGCCGGGACCCTCGACGCTGCGCTGGGCCGGCGTACTCGCGGTGCTCCTGGCCGTGCTCGTGGCGAGCCAGTCACGACCCGGCGCGGCGGGGGGGTTCGGCGTACCTGACCGGTCGTGGCTGGAGGGGCCGGTTCAGCGATCTGGCTGCCGGTGGCTCTCCTGGAGGGCCTGGGTGATCAGGTCCGCCACGGCGTCGGGGCGCATGTTGGGGATCATGTGCCCGGTTCCGGTGATGGTCTGCACGGAGGTGGTGGGGCAGTCGTCGAGGACGGCGCGCTCGCTGCCGGTGATGCCGACGTCGTCGTGCTCGCCGTAGACCACCCAGGCCCGTACGCCCGATTCGCACAGTCGCTGAGCGACGGAGCCGTGCCGGTCGAGGTACCTCAGGTACGACCGGATGTGCCGGCGTACCAGCCGCGGATCGTTCTTGCGGAGCTCGGCGGCGAGGGCGTCGTACCGGTGCGCCGGGATACCGCTCTTCAGCATCGGACCGATCAACTTGAGCATCAGGGCGAACGGCAGGTGGCCGAGGACGGTGCTGAGCCGGTCGAGTACGCGCACCACGAGCGGTTCGTCCTGCCGAGAGAAACTGGCCCCCAGCAGTACGAGCGGGCCGGAGAACGCCCCGGTCGCGGCCGCTTCCAGCACGACACAACCTCCGGTGCTGTGCCCTACGAGCACCTCGGCGCGCACTTCGGCGGCGAGTTCGGCGGTGAGGCGGGCGTAGATCTCGATGCCGAGGTCACCGGCGGGCGGGGTGCCACCCTGGCCCGGCAGCGTGGCCGCGACCAGCCGGATGGCGGCCAGCGACGGCTGGGCCATCAGGTCCTCGTAGAACGCCGCGGTGGCGAGGGATCCCGGTATCAGCAGGACGGTGCGCTCGGCATCGGCGGGTCCCGAGTCCAGCAGCTCCCAGCTCACCGCGGTCATGACTTCCGGCCCACGGTGACGAGGTACTCGCCGGGCAGGTGGCGGTCGTGGATCGCGGCCAGCTTGTCGAGCAGGTCGGGCCAGGTGCCCTCGGCTTCGAGCTTCGGGCGCAGCATGATCAGCGGCCCGAACTTGCTGGTGGCGAACTCGATCTCCTCCGCGGCCGAGGTGAACACCTCCGGGACCGCGTCGCGCTCGAACTCCAGTCGTACGCCGGTGCCGGCGAAGATCTCGCGTACGTGCTGCTCCGTACCCCAGAGCAGTGGTGGCTGTACGAAGCTGGGGGCCGGCGGCAGGTAGCCGCCGAGCGTACGGAAGAAGTCACCCTGTACGCCTTCCGGTGTCCAGGCGCACACGCCGAGCCGCCCGCCGGGCCGCAGCACCCGGGCCAGTTCGGCAGCGGCGACCTGGTGGCGGGGCGCGAACATGCAGCCGAACGTGGAGAGCACCACGTCGAAGCTGCCGTCGGGGAAGGGCAGCGCCTCGGCATCGCCCTCGACCCATTCGATGTCGACACCGGCGGCTGCCGCCTCGCGCCGGCCCGCGGTGAACAACTCGGGAGTCAGGTCCACTCCGACCACCCGACCGCCCGCCGCCGCGGCGCGGATCGCGGCGTTCCCGGTGCCGCACGCGACATCCAGCACGTCCTCGCCGGCACCGATCCCGATCCGCTGGACGAGCCGCTGTCCGACCTCCCACAGCAGCGTACGGGCGACGGCGGGAAAGTCGCCGGCGGCCCAGGCGGCCCGGGTGTGCTGCTTCATCTCGGCCAGTCCGGCCGGAACGACGGCGGTCATCTCGGCTCCCTTCCTCGTGAGTTGCTGGTACTGGCAACGCTAGGAAGGAAGCGCGCGGCGGGCCTGAGGTGTTTACCCCATCTTCCCGTCGGGTTCGAAGCTGCCCATCAGGCCCTGCTGGGTGGCGTACAGGGTCGCGGCGGCGCGGCTGCGGACACCGATCTTGTGGTAGAGGTGTTCGACGTGGTTGGACACCGTCTTGGCCGACACCACCAGGTGCTGTGCGATCTGCCGGTTGGTGTGACCGCGGGCGAGCAGGCCCAGCACCTCGACCTCCCGGGCGGTGAGCCCGGCAGGCCAGGTCCGCCGGGCGGGCGCACGATGGCCGGCCGCCCTCAGTACGGCGTCGACCGCCTCGCCGTCCAGCCGGCCCGCCCGTACGTCGGCCCGCAGTTCGCGGGACGCCTGCTCGGGAGCCAGCGGCGGCCGGTGCGGACGGGGTTCGGTCATCGCGTGGTAGACGTCCGCGGCGGCCAGCAGCCGGTCCGACGGCGTCAGCGAGGCGGCGGTCAGCCCACGCGGGTAGCCCGAGCCGTCCAGCCGCTCGTGGTGACGGGCCGCGATCTCCCGGCTGCGGCTCAGCGCCGTCACCCGGGCCAGCATCCGGTCGGTCAGGTACGGATGCAGCCGGACCCGCTCCAGCTCCGCCTCGCCCAGCGCGGTCGGCTTGTCCCAGATCGGGTTGGCGACTCCCAGCCTGCCGAGATCGTGCAGCAGCGCGGCGCGTCGCAGCACCCGTACGTCGTCGGCGGACCTGCCGGACAGCCGCGCCGCCTCCGCGGCCAGGTTGGCCACGCCACGGGAATGCCCGGCCAGGTACGGCGACTTCAGGTCCACCAGGTCGGCCATCCCTTCCAGGACGCCGTCCAGTTCGTCGCCGGTGACCCGCCGGGACAGCTCCGGCTCCGCGTCCAGTACGGCGTCCCAGTCCGCGGCCTCGTCCAGATCGGCCAGCAGCTCGGGTGCGTGTGCGCAGAACAGGTCCACCACCGCGGGGTCGAACTCGGTGCCGCGATGCCGGCGCGCGACCGTACGGGCGGCCTCGACACCGCGGCGGCTGAACACCTCGACCGGGCTGGCCAGGTGCACCAGCCGGGTGGGCAGGCAGATCTCGGCGCCCTTCAGCTGGCCGGGCTGCCCCTTCCCGTCCCACTGCTCGTACGCCTGCCGAATCGCATCGCGGACCGCATCGCTGAGTCCGATCCGCTCGGCGAACTGGGAGCCCAGCGTCGAGTGGGTGTTCAGGAACGCCATCACCTGTTTCTGACCGGATATCGGAAACGCCGCGAGCCGGCGGGCCCGGGCCATTCCGCTGCCGTGCGAGCCGAGCCGCCGTACCAGGAAGGCGATGATGCCCGCCGTGTTCATGTCGAGCAGGGCGAACGAGTCGCCCTTGAAGCTGATCTCGTCGCCGAACCAGCGCGCCTGTTCGGCCGCGTCGGCGTGACAGTAGACGTTCATCATCAGCCCGAGGTAGTACGTGGCCTCCCGCTCGGCGGCGCTGGCACCGACCAGGTCCGCCAGCCGCAGCGCGATCACCGTCTGGCGCATGCAGTGCTCCATCGGCTGACCGAGCCCCAGATCGGCGGCGTACGACAGCGTCGCCATGAGCTCGGCGATCCGCACTCCCGCACCATCTGGCGTACCAGCCACCCAGAAAGTCTACGGCCGCGGTCCTTGGCAACCCGTCGTTGTCACATGTGGGACAACGCGATCGTGGGTCGTACCGTGGCTTTCATGGGTACGTCCGACGGCGAGAGGCTTCTCGGCGTCAACGGCGTGGAACTGTGCGTCGAGACGTTCGGAGATCCGGCGTGCCCGGCGATCCTGCTGATCGACGGGGCGGCCGCTTCGATGCTGTGGTGGGACGCCGAGCTGTGCGAACGGATCGCGGCCCACGAGCGGTTCGTGGTCCGCTACGACAACCGGGACACCGGCAGGTCCACCCACTACCCACCCGGGCGGCCGGGCTACTCGTTCACGGACCTGGCCGAGGACGCGCTCGGCATCCTGGACGCGTTCGGCATCGAGCGAGCGCACCTCGTCTGCCGGTCGATGTCCGGTGGGATCGGGCTCATCGCCGGGGTGGACCATCCCGACCGGGTCGCGTCGCTGACGTTCGTCAGCACGTCCACGGGTGAGGACGGCCTCCCGCCGCCGTCGGAAGAGCTCGCCACGCACATTCCCGCCGCACCGGACCCCACCGACACGGCCGCGGTGGTGGACTTCGTCGTCGGATCGGCGAAGGCGTACTCGGGTGGCTCGCCGCACTTCGACGAGACCGCCGTGCGTACGTTGGTGGAGCGCGATGTGGCCCGCGCCAGGAACATCGCGTCGACCCTCACCAACCACTACGCCATGGACGTCGACGGGCCGGCCCGCGGCGGCTTCGGCGACATCGACGCGCCGACTCTGGTGGTGCACGGGGACCACGACCCCGTGTTCCCGCTTCCGCACGGCGAGGCGCTGCGGGACGCGATCCCCGGCGCGGAGCTGCTGATCCTGGAAGGGGCGGGGCACGACGTACCGCGGCCGGTGTGGGACGTGTTCGTGTCGGCTCTGGTCCGGCACACCAGCGGCGGCCGACCCCGCTGAGCCATCGGGGTGTCTGCCGGGACCTGTGGCCCTGGCGAAGGGTCCGACGGCCCTTGCCACCGTCGGCCGTCGGGTACCACCGTCCAGATGAGACGGAGCACCGGCCACTGGACCAGTCACGGGAAGGGTCACAGCATGAACGGGAAAGACAGGAAGGCATGGGCCAACCGCGGCGCCGGCGGCGGGAACGCCGTGTACGGTCTGGGCCTGATCGGCGCCCTGGTCTACTACATCCAGGCTGCGGACGGGTTCTGGTCTGTCGTACTGGGAATTCTCAAGGCCCTGGTGTGGCCCGCCTTCCTCATCTACGACCTGTTGAAGTTCCTGGCCACCGGCTGATGGCCGGACGCCTGCGCTAGACAGCCGCGCCGGGCGCGTCCCGGACCGCCACCTGGACCAGTTGGGCGCCGCCCCGGGAGGCGTACAGGGCGCGGCCGACGGGGAGGCGTTGCGACGCGACGCCGTTGACCAGCCTCCCCTCGGTACGGTCGCCGGAGAACATGAAGCCGGGCGTACTCAGGTCGTTCAGGGTCTGGATCACCGGATCCACCAGGGCCCGCGCCATCCCGCCGGTACGCCGTGACAGCACCAGATGCAGCCCCAGGTCCCGAGCCTGCGGCAGGTACGGCAGCAGGCCCAGCAACGGATTGCCGGTCTGGGTGGCGACCAGGTCGTAGTCGTCCACCACGAACAGCACGTCCAGTCCGGTCCACCAACTGCGGTCCCGCAACTGCTCGGAGGTGACGTCGGGACCCGGGATCCGCTGCTTGAGCGACCCGGCGATCTCGGTCGCCACCGCGGCGGTCTGCTGCGGCCCGGTGCAGTACGCCAGCAGGTACTCCTTCCGGACCACGTCGAGCAGGGTCCGCCGGTAGTCGACCAGCACGATCCCGAGCCGATCGGGCGTACGCAGCTTCACGTATCCGTCGAGCAGCAGCTGCAGCAGGTTGGTCTTGCCGGACTCGCCGTCGCCGTACACCAGCAGGTGGGGTTCGGGGCCTTCCAGGTCGACGCCGACGGGGGCGAGGTCCCGCTCGGAGATGCCCACCGGGACGCCCGTACCGGACGGGTCCACGGGCGGGAGCTCGCTGGCCGGATGGCGGGTCGGCAGGATCTGCACCTCGCGGACCGCTCCCTTGGGCCAGCGCTCGCCGATCGCCCTCAGCAGCGACCGCTGCGCCGCACTCAGGTCGTCCAGCGAGTCGCCGCCGTCGATCCGGGGCACCGCCGCCTGGAAGTGCAGTCCGGGCTCGACCAGCCCGCGGCCCGGGGTCTCCTTGGAGATCCGCTGCATCTCCCGCCGGTCGAACGCCGAGTCGTACGGGTCGTTGAGCCGCAGCTCGATCCGGCCGCCGAACGCCGCCTGCATCCGCATCCGGATCTGCATGGTCTGGGTGACGGTGACGACGAAGTGGACGCCGTAGTTGGACGCCCGGGTGGCGGCGTCGCCGAGCGTGAACTCCAGGGTCTCGAAGTCCTCCCGGAAGCTGCCCCAGCCGTCGACCACGAAGAACACGTCGCCCGGGATCTCGGCCGGCACCCGGCCTGCCAGGCGGGCCTGCCGCAGCGCGGCGACGGAGTCGAGGCCGTACTCCCGGAAGAGTTGCTCGCGGGAATCCAGCAGTGAGAGGACCTCGGACACCACGCGGCTCACCCGCTCGCCGTCGACCCGGGGGGCGACCCCGGCGACGTGCGGCAGACGCTCCAGCGGGGCGAGGCTGCCGCCGCCGTAGTCCACGCAGTAGAACGCCACCTCGCCCGGCGGGTAACGCAGCGCGAGCGACGTGACCAGGGTGCGCAGCAGGGTGCTCTTGCCCGATTGCGGCGCGCCGACGACCATCAGGTTCCCGCCCCCGCCGGTGAAGTCCCACTCGAGTGGGAAGACGCGCTGCTTCGCCGGCTCGTCCACCAGCCCCAGCACGGCGCTCACCGAGCCGCCCTGGCCCCTGACCTGCGGATCCTGCGCCCGGTCCAGCGGCAACACCGGCGGCAGCGGCTCCAGCCAGACCCGGCGTACCTTCTCGACCGGGGCGTGTGCCATCCGCTCCACCATCACGTCGAGCACGGTCCGTTCGCCCGGCGGTGCCGGCCTGGGGCCAGCTCCGCCGTCGCGGTTGGCGGCCAGCCAGGACCCGAGACCATTCAGGGAGACGTACGGCACCGCCGGCACCGCCGTGGTCGGCACGTCGTCGGCCGGCCGGTACGGCGAGGACACCAACGCCGCCTTGAACCGCTCGAACACCGTCGTGTCGACCTTCAGGTACCCCGAGCCCGGCTCCGGCGGCAGGTGGTACGCGTCCGACACCCCGATCGCCTCCTGGCTCTCCGCCGCGGAGAACGTACGCAACCCGATCCGGTACGACAGGTGCGACTCCAGTCCCCGGATCTTGCCGGTCTCCAGGCGCTGCGTGGCGAGCAGCAGGTGCACCCCGATCGACCGACCGATCCGGCCGATCGCGACGAACAGGTCGGCGAAGTCGGGCTTCGCGGTGAGCAGCTCGCTGAACTCGTCCACGATCACCAGCAGGTGCGGCAGCGGTTCCAGCGGCTGCCCGGACTCGCGCAGCTCTTCGTACGCGATCACGTTGGGCAGGTTGCCGGCCTGCTTCAGGATCTCCTGGCGGCGCTGCATCTCGCCGAACAGCGCGTCGCGCATCCGGTCGACCAGGTCGAGGTCGTCAGCCAGATTGGTGATCATGCCGGCCACGTGGGGCAGGTCGGCCAGACCCGCGAAGGTGGCGCCGCCCTTGAAGTCGACCAGCATCAGCGCCAGCCGCTCCGGGGACTGGTTGACCACCAGGGAGCAGACCAGCGTACGGAGCATCTCGGACTTGCCGGAGCCGGTGGCGCCGACGATCAGGCCGTGCGGACCCATCCCGGCGTGCGCCGACTCCTTGAGGTCCAGGATCACCGGCCGGCCGTCGGCGCCGACGCCGATCGGCGTACGGAGGAAGTCGCGGAACGGCTTCGGGCGCCAGGTCGCCAGCGGGTCGATCCGGCCCGGATCGGCGACGCCGAGCACCTCGGCCAGGCCGATCGTCGCCGTGAGCCGGTCGTCGGACTCCTCGGCGAGCAGTCGCAACGGTGCCAACTCGCGGGCCAACGCCGGCAACAGCCCGTCCGGCACGTCGTCCACCCGGGCCACGGTCCCGCCCTCCACCGGCGGCGCGACCTGCCCTGGTCGCCCACCCCGGACCGGTACGTCAAGCTGCGCCTGGCCGTCCGGAGTGACCCGCACCCGCTGGTCGACCCGCTCCGGCTCCTCGCGGCGGTTGCCCAGCAGCATCACCACGTGGATCCCCAGCTCGGCGAGACCCGGCTGACCCGGCTGCGAGTCCAGGCCCAGCACGCTGCTCAGCTGCTCCCCGTCGACCAGGACGACCAGGTGGCGCTGCCCCGTCGCCGGCTTGCCGCGCCGCCGCTGCCAGCCGTCGAGCCGGGCGTCGATCTCGGTACGGAGCAGCTCGGCGAGCGCCGGCACCCCGGTCGCCACCAACCGGGCCGGCACCTCGCCGTCCATCGCCGCGGGGTGCTGCGCGTGCGGCAACCACTTCAGCCACTCCCACGCCCGGGCGTGCTGCTCGGCCCGCACCAGCCCCAGCCGTACGTCCTCGGGGCTGTGCAGGGCGACGAGCTGGGCGACCAGGGCGCGGGCCAGTTGCCGCCCGGTCGTACGGTCGCCGACGACGGACAGTACGCCGATCCTGGCCAGCTCCAGACAGACCGGCTGCTCGCGCAGCACCGCGTAGCGGGCACGCAACTGGCGGGACGCCTCCAGGCACACCGGGTCGAACTCGTTCAGCGGACCCTCGTCGGCGGTCGTCACCAGCCGGGTCGCCGTGGGCTGGTCGCCGACTCCGATCCGTACCACCAGAAAATCGGGGTCACCGGCCCGGCGTTCCCAACGGCGCGCGTGCAACCGGGCGAGGTCCAGCAACCGCTCCGGGGCCGGATGGCGCCAGGCGCCGCTCGCCTTCTGCAGGCCGATGGTGCGACGCAGCCGGCGGCGCAGCTCCTCGATGTAGTCCAGATAGCGCTCGCGGGCCTCCCGCATCTGGCGCCGCGCGCTGCCCCGCTGGCCGAGCACCATGACCACCGCGAAGCCGATGATGCCGATGAAGAACAGCACGCCGATCACCGCGATCAGCGGCCGGTCCTTGGCGGTGAACACCATGGTCAGCGCGCTCGCGCCGGCCATCATCGGCATCAGGAAGATCCCGGCGCTGGCCGCCGCCGGCTGGTGCTGCTGCTGCTTCGGCGGCGCCGCCACCTCGATCGGCTCGCCGGGCACCTCCGGCGGCGTCAACCGCGCCGGGCGCTTCACCAGCTTCGTGCCCACCTGTCACCCCCGACCGCCCGGCGCCGGCATCCGGCCGTAACTAATCTCCGGCGGGACTGCACTTTCCGATCACACTGAATACTCTTCGCTGGGAGTACGAAGGACAAGACCGAAAAGTCCCTTCGTTCACGGCACGAGCGGGAGGCGCCGGTGGCCACCGGGTACAGCCGGGTGACCGTGCTCAGCGGGGCACGCCGGGTTGACCTCGCGCTGCCCAACGCCCTGCCGATCTCCGACGTGATGCCCCAGCTGCTGCGGTTCTGCGAGCCGGAGGAGCGGCCGTCGCAGCCCGCGGCGTGGACCCTGGGACGGGTCGGCGGCGGCAACATCAGCCTCACCCACAGCCTCGCGGAGTGCGGCGTGCTGGACGGGGACGTACTGGAGCTGCGCTCCTCGGAGGCCCCCCGGCGGCCGGCGTACGTGGAGGACGTACGGGACGCGGTGGAAGACGTCGCGGACCGCAGCGGCGGGCAGTGGCGTACCTCCACCACGCTGTCGTTCCTGCTGGCGGTGGCCGCGCTGGCCGCCGTGTTGCTGCCGCTGCTGCCGTACACCCGGCGGGTCGGGGATCCGGGTGTGGTGCTCTCGGCGGTGCTGCTCGCCGCGGGGTGCGTCGCCGCCGCCTGGTGGGCCGGTCCCCGGGTCTACCCGTACGTGCCGGCGGTGCTGGTCGGCGTCGGCTGCTTCTGGGCCGGGCTCGCCGGCTGGCTGGTCGCCGCCTGGCTCGGCTGGTCCCGCCCCGCCGTGGTGGTCACCGCGCTCCTGGTCGCGCTCGCGACGGCGATCGCCGCCCGGCTGCTCACCGAGTCGGCCATCTCCCACCTCGCCGGCTTGAGCTTCGTCGCCGCCGCGGCGATCCTCACCGCGGTTGCCCACGCCTTCTGGCTTCCTCTGTCGTACGGGAGGGTCGCCGGCGTCCTCACCGTGCTCGTGATCGGCGTACTGCCGCGGGCCTCGATGGCCGCCGGTGGGCTCGCCACCGCCGACTACCGGGTACGCCGTACCGCCCTGCTCACCCGGCAGGAGCTGGCCGACCGGGTACGCCAGAGCAGCATGCTGCTGTTCGGCGCGCTGGTCGGCGCCGCGGTCGTGGGCGGCCTGGCCGGGGTCCAGCTCGGGTACGCCGAGGCGGTGTCGGACCGGCTGCTCGGCGGCGCCGTCGGAGTGGCCCTGCTGCTGCGCTCCCGGGTGTTCTCGCGGATCCTGCACATCACGCCGCCGCGGCTGGCCGGCGTCGCGGTGCTCGCCGCGCACGCCGTACGGCTCGGTTCGCTGCCCGCCGTACGGCCCTGGTTGGTGGCGGGTGTCGTGGTGCTGGCGGCCGGCCTGGTCGCGCTGGCGGTGGCGCCGTTCTCCGACATCACCCGGGCCCGGATCAAGCGCACCCTGAATTGGACCGAGAACGTCGTGGTGGTCGTCATGATCGCCCTGCTGGCCTCCAGCGTCGGCCTGTACGACATGGTCGCCGATCTGATGAGGTCCTGAGGGAGGTGTCGATGCCCGAGGAACGCTCGCGGCCGGACGAGACCGCGGCCGAGCCGGTCCCACCCCAGGACGCCGCGGGCGAGCTGGTGCAGATGGGCATCGACCCCGCCGTCGTGGGGCTGGACGAACCCAGCACCGTGATGCTGCCGCCGCTGCCGGAAACGCCGGGTTGGCCCGACTCCTCGACCACGACGACGCAGCGGCTGCCCAGCCGCGGCTGGCCGTACCTCCCGTCCTCCGGGACACCGCCCGGCGGGCCGGTCAGCGCTCCGCCCGGCAGCGCTCCGCCCAGCGGCGGGCCGGTGAGTGCACATCCGGTGGGGGCGCCGGTCGGTCCGGTGGCCGCCCCCGGGTCGGTGACGGCGTTGAGCCGGCCGCTTGCCGCCGCTCCCCCGGCGCCGGCCACGGCGACCCCCGACCGGCCAGTGCCCAACCCGTTGTTTCCGGAGTCCTTCGGCCTGGTGGTTCCCGCCGGTTGGCGGCGACTGCTGCGGGCGGCCACCGTCGGACTGATCGCTCCCGGCGCCGCCGCCGCGATGGAGTACGAGCGGACGATGGTCGCCCGGGTACGTACCCGGCTGGGCGAGCCTCGTACGGTCCTCTTCGTCGCGGGCAAGGGCGGGGTGGGCACCACGACGACGGGCATCGGGGTCTCCCACACGCTCGCGACCTTGCGTACCGACCAGACGGTCCTGGTGGACTCCCGGATCGGCACCCGCTCGCTGGGCGAACGGGTGGCCGAGATGCGCGCCCCCAGCACGCTGGACCTCGCCGACGGCACCGACCGGCGTGGGCCGCTCGCGTTCCGCAGCCGGCTGCACCTGGTGGACGCGCCGCCGTGGCACCTGCCGCTGGACGCCGGCCGGCTGGGTCAGCTGCTCGGTCGGTTGCGGGACGGCTTCCAGTTCATCGGCGTCGACACCGGCAACGACTCCGGTGACGTCGGCCAGGCGGCTCTCGGCCGCGCCGACCAGGTCGTGATCGTCACGTCGACCAGCCGGGACGCCGTGGCGGCGATCCGGGTGGCGCTCGGCCGGATCCAGCACACCAACCCGTCCCGGCTGGACACCGTCGTGGTGGCGGTGGTGAGCACCACCGGCCGCGGCCACCAGAAGACCGTACGGGCGCTGCACGACGAACTCGGCCTGGAGCCTTCCCGGATCGTGGTGATCCCGTACGACCGCGGGCTGGTCGCGGGCGACCGGTTCGACCCCGACCGGCTCCGTACGGTGACCCGGGAGGCATACCTCCGGCTCGCCGCGCTGGTCGCCGACCCGAGCCCACTCCGCCCGGCACCAGCCCACCCAACAGCGACCCATCCGACACCGGCACATCCGGCAGCGGCCCAGACCGCATCGGGCCACCCCTCACCGCCGCAGACCGTGCCGGCCCACAACCAGCCCGCCGCCCACAACCAGCCGGCCCGTAGTGCGCCAGCGCAGCACGTGCCCGGCCAGACGTGGCAGCCCGAAACCAAGCCCGAACCCCAGCCCGAACCCCAGCCCGAACCCCAGCCCGGACCGCAGCCGTGACCACTGACCAGGACCGGGCCCCGGCCCCGGACGTGGCCGCAGACAACTGCCGGGGCGCACCCGACGCCGCTCAGCAGACCCCGGTCGAGGAGTTCCGCAGCACACCGAACGCCGAGCGGTACATCCTGGAAGCCGACGCGCTCCGGCGCCGGCAACTGGAAACCGCGATGGTGCACGGGTCCGATCGCACCTGGCGGGAACGCCGGCGGATCTGGCCGGCCGCGACGTGCGGCATCGTCGCCGTGGTCGTCATCGTGATGGTGGTCGCGGCGGTGGGGGCGTTCCACCGGCAGCAGGAGATCGCGAAGGCGAAGGAACGCCAGCAGGCCGCCGAACGGGCCGCGGCCGCCGCCGCGGGATTCCCGGTGCACGCGTACCACGGGCACGGGTTGGTCACGAACGTGCCGTCGGACTGGAAGCAGCGCGAGGCCAGGCGAGGCGTGCTGTTCACCGATCCGAAGGGCGAACGCTGGCTGCGGATCGACGTGGTCGACGACGGTCGTGCGGCGCGGAAGATCCTGCAGTCGGCGGACCAGAAGCTGGCGCTCGGCTGCTGCGCCCTGCGGTACTACAAGTGGCTGGCCGTACGGTCGGCGAAGCTCGGCGGACACGGCGGCGCCGAGATGGAGTACACCGGAGTCGACAACCACGGCGAGCGGCGGCACCTGGTCCTGCGGGTGGTCTCGGTACGCGGACTCAGTTACCAGGTCACCATGTCGGTGCCGGACAAGCGCGAGACCGAGTCCCAGCCGATCCTCGACGAGGTGGCCCGCTCGTTCAACATCGACCGGTGACGGCTACCCGGGGCGCGGCACGTCGGAGAACGCCGCCACCGTACGGTCCGCGTACGCGGAGGCGTCCCCGTACGACATCGGCCCGTCCCAGGTGCGCGGCAGCGGGTACGCGTCGGGGGCGACCCGCTTGACCACCTCGTCGAGTACGGTCTCCGCGTCCCCCACCCACAGGTGCTTGGCGCCCGGCACCCCGACCACCTCGGCCTGCGGTATCGCGGCGAACCGCTGTCGCGCCTCGTCCGGCCGGAGGTAGTCGTCGAACTCGGGCACCAACGCGATCACCGGCTTGCCGGACTCCGCCCAGGTGCTCAACTGCTGCGAGGACGCCTGCCGCAGCGGCGGCGACAACAGGATCGCGCCGTCGACGCCGGGGTCGCAGCCGTACATCAGGGCCAGGTCGGTGCCGAAGGACCAGGCGAGCAGCCACAGGTGCGGCAGGTCGGCGTACTCGGCGTGCTCGATGGCGGCAGCGACGTCGTACCGCTCGGCGCGGCCGTTGTCGAAGGACCCTTCGCTGGTGCCGCGCACGCTCGACGTACCCCTGGAGTTGAAGCGCAGCACCGCGAGGCCGGCGAGGGCCGGCAGCCGCCAGGCCGCCTTGCGGAAGATGTGGCTGTCCATCATCCCGCCGTGGGTGGGCAGCGGGTGCAGGCACACCAGGGTGGCGACCGGGTCCCGGTCGGCCGGCAGCGCCAGCTCACCGACCAGGGTCAGGCCGTCGGCGGTGTGCAGCTCGATGTCCTCGCGGCGGGCCGGCAGGATCGAGTTGGCCCGGATCGGCTGTGCGGTCACGCCTGCGAGTCTTCCACGCTCCCCCGCGACCCGCTCGAAGGCCGGTCGGCACGACTCACCGACGTGACCGGATCGTTCCGCCCCCTGCCCGGATCATGCCTTTCCGGCGGTACGCCGACCGCGCGACGATGGCGGCATGAGCAGAGCACTGATCGTCATCGACGTACAGGAGTCCTTCCGGCAACGGCCCAACTGGGCTGCCGTCAACCGTCCCGACATCGCCGAGCGGGCAGGCCGACTGGTCGACGCCGCCCGCGCCGCCGGCGACCTGGTGGTCTGGGTGCTGCACAGCGAACCCGGCAGCGACACCCCGTTCGACCCCGCCAGCGGCCACGTCCGGCTGCTCGATGGCCTCGCACCGCGGCCAGGCGAGCCGGTCGTGACCAAGACCTCGATCAACGCGTTCACCAGCACGAACCTGCAGCAGACCCTGACCCGGCGGGGTATCCGGGAGCTGACCGTCTGCGGCATCCAGACCGAACAGTGCTGCGAGACCACCACCCGGGTCGCGTCCGACCTGGGATACCGGGTGGACTTCGTCGTCGACGCCACCGCGACATTCCCGATCCCGCACCGCGACGCCCCGGCCGGCCGGCCGCTCGCCGACATTCTGGCCGATCCGAGGACGCTGTCCACCGAGGCGGTCACCGAGCGGACCGAGTACGCGCTGGCCGGTCGGTTCGCGACGATCCGTACCCTCGACGAGGTGGCGCCGGCGCTCGTGGCATCCTGACCAGATCATGACCACTCGAGTCGTCTTCCTGCTCTCGCCGAACCTGCATCTGCTGGATCTCGCCGGACCGGCCCAGGTGTTCTCCACCGCCGCCGACCTCGGCTGCGACTACCAGCTGTCGTACGCGGCGGAGCAGGAAGACGTACCGACCGCGCAGGGGGCGGTGCTGCGGGCCGAGGTTCGGTGGCCGCGGGTCGGGCCGGGCGACCTGGTGCTGGTGCCGGGCTGGCGGGCGTGGGATCTGCGCCCGCGCAACGGCCCCGGACCGCGGGCGATCGACCTGCTCCGGGAGCACTACGCGGCGGGCGGCACTGTGGCGAGCGTCTGCGCCGGCGCCGACGCGCTGGGGCGGGCCGGACTGCTGGACGGCCACCGCTGCACCACCCACCACGCGTTGCAGGACGAACTCGCCCGCCGCTACCCCCAGGCGACCGTACTGCGCGACGTGCTGTACGTCGTCGACGACCGCGTGGTGACCTCGGCCGGGATCGCCAGCGGCATCGACCTCGCGTTACATCTCGTGGCCGTCGCACACGGCCCGGCGACCGCCGCCCGGGTAGCCCGAGCCATGGTGGTGTACGCCCGCCGCAACGGCGACGAGCCCCAGAGCAGCGCGATGCTGCGCCACCGGGCACACCTGTCCGACATCGCCCACGGAGTGCAGGACTTGATCGACGCCCGCTACACCGAGCCGCTGCCGCTCGGGGTGCTCGCCACGGCGGCCGGGGTGAGCGAACGTACCCTCACCCGGGTCTTCACCGGCGCCACCGGCCTCACCCCGCTCCGCTACCAACAGACCCTCCGCCTGGAACGCGCCGAACACCTCATCGGCCACGGCGCCACCGTCGAATCCGCCGCCCGCACCGTCGGCTTCGAAGACGCCCGCATGCTCCGCCGCCTCCGCTCCCGCACCGGTTAGCCCCTTCCCACTTGGTCGGCGACCACGCCTCGACCAACCAGGTGGGCCCCGGGATCAGCGCGGGCGGAGTGGGCGGGGGGTGCGGCGGGTACGGGCGCGCCAGCAGGGGCGGTGCCAGTGGCGGCGTTGGTCGACTCCCGCGTGGGTCGGCCAGCAGACCAGGTGGGCTACCGAGGAGGGGATCTCCTGGTCGCAGCCCGGGCAGCGGAATTTCTTGCCGTCGGCGATGGCGGGGACGCTGCGGACCACCCATTCGCCGTCCGGCCACGACTCGACGGTCTCGGCGGTGGTGCGCGGCGCACTGCTGTCCCGGGGGCTGTCGAGGCGTCGGTTGCGGCGCGGACTCACCCACGCAGGGTACGCAGCGCGGCCGATCGCGCGTCGGACCCGGTACGGCGTCGCGGAATCCGGTTGCCGGCCACCGCTTCGCTGGACCAGGCTCGCGCCATGGACCACGACTCGGTCATCGACTACTACGCCGCCGAGGACGAGGGCGCGCGGTTGAACGACAGCCCGCACGGACGGCTGGAGCTGACCCGTACCAGGGAATTGTTGGCGCGGCTGCTGCCGGCGAGCCCGGCGACGGTGCTGGACGTGGGCGGCGCGACCGGGGTGTACGCCAGTTGGCTCGCCTCACTGGGCCACCGGGTGCACCTGGTCGACCTGGTGCCGGCGCACGTGGCGGCGGCCGCTGCCCTTCCCGGGGTCACCGCGTCGGTGGGCGACGCTCGGGCGCTGGACGCCGGGGACGACAGCGTGGACGCCGTACTCCTGCTGGGTCCGCTCTACCACCTGACCGACCGTGAGGACCGGATCAGAGCGATTGCCGAGGCACGCCGCGTCGTACGTCCCGGCGGTCTCGTGGCCGGCGCCGTCATCAGCCGGTACGCCGGCCTGCTGGACCTGTCCCGCCGCGGCGACCTTGCCGACGACGTTCTCGCGTTGATCATGCACACCATCGCCACGGGGCAGCACGACGCCCGGATCGGCTTCATGGCGACGCACTTCCACACCGGCCCCGAAGCGGCGGCCGAGTTCACCGCCGCCGGCCTCCCCACCCCCGACGTGTACGGCATCGAGGGCCCCGCGTGGCAGGCCGCGAGCGCCGCCACCGGCACCGAGCGTGCCGAGGCGGTCTTCGACAGTGCTCTGCTGGCGGCCCGCGCGGTGGAGCGCGATCCGGCGATGCACCCGTGCTCCGCCCATCTGCTGGTGGCCGCGACCGGTTGATCGGCCGCGCCGGCGCATCCGAGTCGAAGCGTTGGACACCAACCCTGAGGCGAAGCGACTGAGAGTCGGGCTACGCGTCCAATGCCCGAGGACGGCTGGCCCTGCTAGCGGTGGTAGTCGCGGAAGCCGCGCTTCGTCTTGCGGCCCAGGTAGCCGGCGGTGACCAGGTGTTCCAGCAGTGGGGCGGGGGCGAACCCAGGCTCGCGGAACTCCAGGTAGAGCTGCTGCTGGATTGCCAGCGACACGTCGAGGCCGACCACGTCGAGCAGGTCGAACGGCCCCATCGGGTAGCCGCAGCCTTCCTTCATCGCGTAGTCGATGTCGTCGGCGGTGGCGTAGCTCGCCTCCAGCATCTTCACCGCGTCGTTCAGGTACGGGAACAGCAGCGCGTTGACGATGAAGCCCGACCGGTCGCCGCACTCCACCGGATGCTTGGCGAGCTTGCCGCACACCGCGCGCGCCAGCGCGACGGTCTCGGGCGAGGTCTGGATCGTGTGCACCACCTCGACCAGCTTCATCACCGTGGCCGGGTTGAAGAAGTGCAGCCCGACGACCCGCTCGGGCCGACTGGTCGCCACCGCGCACTCCACCACCGGCAGGCTCGACGTCGTGGTGGCGAGGATCGCGTCCGGTTTGCAGATCTCGTCCAGGTTGGCGAACAGCGCCTTCTTGACGGTCAGCTCCTCGACCACGGCCTCGACCACCAGGTCGACCCCGGCGAGGTCGTCCAGCTTGGTGGAGCCGGTGATCTTCGCGAGCGCCGCGTCCCGGTCCCCGCTCGGCAGCTTGCCGCGTTGTACGGCCTTCTCCATCGAGGCTTCGATGGTGGCGCGTACCTTCGCGCTCTTCTCCTCGCCGCGGGTGACGTAGAGGACCTGGTAGCCGGCCTTGGCGAAGACCTCGATGATGCCGGTCGCCATGGTGCCGGAGCCGACCACGCCGACCGCGGCCACGGAGTGGGCGCCGGCCGCCGCACCGTCGGGGGTGGGCGTCGCCGCATCGGCCACGACCACCGGCGAGCCAGGCTTCTCGTACGTGTAGAAGCCGCGGCCGCTCTTGCGGCCCAGCAGTCCGGCGGTGACCATCTGCTTGATCAACGGCACCGGCGCGTGCCGGCGGTCCCGGCCGCCGCGGCGGTACATGGTGTCGAGGATCTCGTACGCCGTGTCCAGGCCGATCAGGTCCATCAGGGCCAGCGGGCCCATCGGCAGGCCGCAGCCGAACCGCATCGCGGCGTCGATGTCCTCGCGGCTGGCGTAGCGGGACTCGTACATCGAGACTGCGTGGTTGAGGTAGCCGAACAGCAGCGCGTTGGCGATGAAACCGGCCCGGTCGTTGATCGTCACGTCGACCTTGCCGAGCCGCTCGCACAGCGCCTCGATGTCGCTGACCACCTCGTCCTCGGTGACCACCGTACGGATCACCTCGACCAGCTTCATGATCGGCGCCGGGTTGAAGAAGTGCAGGCCGACGACGCGTGCCGGACGGGTGGTGGCGACCGAGATCTCGGTGACCGACAGCGAACTGGTGTTGGTGGCGAGGATCGCCTCCGGCTTGGCGACCTTGTCCAGCTCGGCGAAGATCTGCTGCTTGAGGTCCAGGTGCTCGGGCACCGCCTCGACCACCAGGTCCGCGTCGGCGAGGTCGTTCAGGCTGGTGGCGAACCGGATCCGGCCCAGCAGGGCGGCCTTCTCCTCGGCGGAGAGCTTGCCCTTCGCGACGGCCCGTTCGGTGGAGCCGGTCAGGGTGCTGCGGCCACGCTCCACGCTCGCCTCGTCCACCTCCACGGCCACGACGTCGACGCCGTTGCGGGCGAACACCTCCACGATGCCCGCGCCCATGGTGCCCAGGCCGACCACCCCGACCGTGTTGAACTCGCGTGTCACCGCCGTACCTCCTCGCTCACCGCTTCAGCGCGAGTCTGCCATGTGACGCGCCGGTTGCGGCTGGGCGATACCTCACATCGGTGGTACGCAGATGTAGCACATGAAGTGCTACAGTCGCCGCATGAGTGCTACACGCAGGGAGCGCGTGGGGATTCGTGAGCTGCGGCAACACGCCAGCAAGTACGTCGAGATGGCTGAACACGGCATCACCATCGACATCACGCGCCGAGGAGACATCGTCGCACAGTTGGTCACCTACAAGCACGCCCGCAACGAGGAAGAGGAAGCCCTCCAGGAGTTGTACGACTCCGGCCTGCTCGAGCCGGAGCGAGTGCCTGGCAACCTGCTCGACATCGTGCCCGTCAAGCCGAGCCCGGGCATGTCCGCCACCGAGATGCTCCTGAAGATGCGGGAAGAGGAGCGGTTTTGATCTACCTGGACTCCTCTGCGATCACAAAGCTAGCCCTCAGAGAGGACGAGTCGGAGGCGCTGCGTGACTTTCTCGCCGATCAAGGGCGGACAGCGCAGGTCACCAGTGCCCTAGCCATGGCCGAGGTCCCTCGAGCAGTGGCACGCACCCAGCCGCTCGCCCTTACAGCGGCCTACCAGGCTCTCGACGTGATGAAGCGGGTGCGGGTAGACGCATCGGTGCTGATGTCCGCGGCCAGCCTGCCGCCGGTCACGCTGCGCTCGCTGGACGCCATCCATCTCGCGTCGGCGCTCGCGGTCCGCAAACACCTCACGGCCTTCGTCACGTACGACCCGAGGTTGCTCGAAGCCGCGGAGTTCCACGACCTGCCGGCCGCGACGCCGAGCTGAGCGCCGTTCAGCTCTGCTGGTAGTTGACGGCGGCCAGGCGGCAGCGGGCGTCGAGGAACACGTAGTGTGCCCCCTCGCCCCATTCGTCCAGGTCACCGCCGTGCAGCAACGCCAGGAACGCCATCGGTACGCCACACGACGGGCAGTGCGGGTAGTCGGCGCCCTGCACCCAGTCCGGATGCCCGCCCAGTGTGGAACCACCGGCCGCCCAGGCGTCGGACAGGTACGGCGTCGCCCGTGGCCCGCCGATCGACAGCCACCCGGACGGCATCGCCCAGTCACCGTCGTCGACGTACTCGGGAGCCTTGGTGTGTGGCGACCAACGGACCGCGCCGTCCGGTGCTACCTCGCAGAAAACGGTGCCGTAGCAGGCACAGCGGTAGCAGGTGACCACCCGCAGCCGGCCCCGCCAGCCGGTGTGGGACAGCGCCGCGTCAACCCGGGGATCGTGGGTGTCCACATTCAACACCGCCCACAGCCCGTTGCCGCACTGTGGACAGTTGGCCGCGGCGGCCCCGCCGGCGATCGGGTCGTCCTTCGGCCGGGACGGGTTCAACGCGTACGCCCGCTGCGAGCACAGCCGGCGCCGGCCGTCCGACGCGAGAGTCCAGCCGCCTTCGGTGGTGTACTCCCCCACCGGCGCGCCGAGGGCGTCCGCGCCGGTCGGCGCCTGCACCCGCCAGCGCCGGAACGCGGACTCCGCGATCGCGCCGCCGGTCTGGGCGACCGCCCGCAGCAGCAGGTCCAGCTCCTCGTCCGGCACCCCGGAGTCGACCCGGTGCACCAGTTCCCGCTGTACGTCGCCGCCCGCGCCCCGGTAGAGCTCGGACGGCGAGAGCACCCCGGCGCCGAGCAGGTCCCGCAGGTACGGCGTCAGTACGGTCGGGTTCCGCCGGGCGGTGGCGACCAGCCGGAACAGCGCACGACCGTCCGGCGGCGAGGCTGCGCAGACCCGCCGCACCAGCTCGTCCACCGTCACCACCGCGGCCACCTCCGGGGTTGCTGCGCTGTCATCCGCGCTCGGCAGCATCCCACACCGATTTCCGATTCCGTGCACCTGGGCACGCCGTACCCCATCGGGTAATGACGCTGGGACAACGGACAAATCGCACAGTGTGATGGGTCCCTCCGGGTGGTTACCGCAGGTAAGTCAGCGTCCTAGACTGGCCAGGTAGCCGGCCGGACCGCTGTCCCGAGTGAGGAGTCCGCCATGACCACCACTGCCCGTACGCCCGGAGTACCTGTGGTCGAGGACGGCAAGCTGATCTCGACGAATCCGGTGACCGGCGAAGAGGTGGCCAGCTTCCCCGTCGCCACCCCGGACCAGGTACGCGAGACCGTCGACAAGGCACGTCAGGCGGCACCCTGGTGGGCGGGACTCGGATTCGACGGCCGACGCCGGAGGCTGCTCGCCTGGAACTCGGTGATGGCGAAGCGGATGCCCGAGCTGGCCGTGCTGATGCACCGGGAGACCGGCAAGCCGGTCGCCGACGCGCAGCTGGAGATCGCCAACGCGATCGAGCATCTCGCCTGGGCCAGCCGCCACGCCGGCAAGGTGCTCGGCTCCCGGCGGGTACGCGGCAGCCTGCTCACCCCCGAGTACGGCGGTCTGCTCGAATACCAGCCGTACGGCGTGGTCGGCGTGATCGGCCCCTGGAACTACCCGATCTTCACCCCGATGGGCTCCATCGCGTACGCCCTGGCCGCCGGCAACACCGTCGTGTTCAAGCCCAGCGAGTACAGTCCGGCGGTCGGCGAGTGGATCGGCGACACCTTCGCCGAGGCGGTCCCCGACGCTCCCGTGTTCCAGGTGATCCACGGGCTCGGCGACGTCGGCGCCGCGCTGACCAGTGCCGGAGTGGACAAGGTGGCGTTCACCGGCTCCACCGCGACCGGCAAGAAGGTGATGGCGGCCTGCGCCGAGACGCTCACCCCGGTGGTCGTCGAGTGCGGCGGCAAGGACGTGATGATCGTCGACGACGACGCCGACCTGGACGCCGCGGCCGACGCCGCCATCTGGGGCGGCATGGCCAACGCCGGCCAGACCTGCGTCGGCATCGAGCGGGTGTACGCCGTCGACTCCGTCTACGACACGCTGCTCGCCCGGCTGGTCGACCGTGCCGGCAAGCTGCGGGTCGGCGCCGAGCCCGACGCCGACATCGGCCCGATCACGATGCCCAGCCAGATCGACATCATCCGCCGGCACATCGACGACGCGGTCGCCAAGGGCGGCAAGGCCGTCCTGGGTGGGCCGGACGCCGTACGGCCGCCGTACGTGCACCCGACGATCCTCACCGGCGTGCCGGAGGACTCGTCCGCCGTACAGGAGGAGACCTTCGGACCGACGCTGACCGTGACCCGGGTCGCCGACGCCGAGGAGGCGCTGCGCCACGCCAACGGCACCCGGTACGGGCTCGGCGCCGCCGTCTTCGGCAAGCGCCGCGCCATGGACCTGGCCCGGCGGGTACGGTCCGGCATGGCCTCGATCAACTCCGCGATCTCGTACGCCGTGCTGCCCACGCTGCCGTTCGGAGGGGTCGGCGACTCCGGCTTCGGGCGGATCCACGGTGCGGACGGACTCCGCGAGTTCGCCCGCCCCAAGGGGATCGCCCGCCGGCGGATGCGCAGCGCGATCCCGCTGATGACGTTCGACCGTACCCAGCGGGCCAACCAGATCGTGGAGCGCGCGATCAAGTTCATGCACGGCCGCCGTTAGCAGTAGGGCTAGCGCAGCGCGTGGACCGCCTTCACCGCCTTCGACACGTCGTCCGCGTCGATCACGATGCTGGCGCCGAACCGCAGGTAAGGCTGCGCGTACGGGGTGACGCTCGCCGACACCCCGGCCTGTCGCAGTCGGGCCACCGCCTCGTCCGGACGCAGTCCTTCGATCTCGCAGCACACGATCCCGGCCGACAGCTTCGAGGACCTCGGGGTCACCACCCTCACCCCGTCCAGTTCGGACAGACCGGCCTTGAGCGACCCGGCCAGCTCACGGATCCTGGCCGCGACCCGGGCCCGCCCGATCGCGCGGTGGAACCCGACCGCCTCCGGCAACGCCCAGCGGTGCTCGTACGCCTGGTAGCCGCCCGGACTCGCCGCCGGCCCCGGACCGGTACGGGTGTCCATGTCGAAGCTCGGGATGACCGGCGTGAACCGCTCCCAGGCAGCGGATCGCGCCCAGACGAACCCGGTGCCGCGCGGCCCGAACAGCCACTTGTGGCAGCCGGAGATCAGCACGTCGCAGCCCAGGTCGGCGGCGCCGGCGTCTTCCGCGGCGAACCCGTGCACCCCGTCGACGCACAACAGTGCCCTGCCGCCGAGGGCGTCCGCGATCGCCCGGACCGGCAGCTTCACCCCGGTCCCGGAGTGCACCCACGTCACGGCCACCACGCGGGTTCTCGCGGTCACGGCTTTCACGACCGCCGACACGATCTGATCGGTCGAGGCGCCCGCCGGGTCGTCGTACAGCCGGACCCGGCGTACCACCGCGCCGGTACGCGCCGCGCGCAGCCGCAGCGACTCGTGGGTGCTGTAGAAGTCGTGCTCGGTGGTGAGGATCTCGTCGCCCGGCTGCAGCCGCAGCCCGGTGTACCACAACGCGAGTCCGTGGGTCGTGGACGCGGTCAACGCCACCTCGCCCGGCGGCACCCCCAGGTACGTCGCCACGGCGCCGCGAGCCGCCGCGTCGCGAGCGGGGCGATCCGCCAGGTAGCCCTCGGGGTCGGCGTCGAGGCCCTTGCGGTGCCGGTCTATGGCGGCCCGTACCTGATAGGGCGTGCTGGCCAGGACGAACGCGGCGAACTGCGCATGATCCCGGCGAAGCGCGAACTGGCTCCGGACACTCGACCAGTCCCGTGGCTCGAACCTGCCCGGCGCCCCCGCGGTGTCGGCGCCGGTACCGGTGCCGTCGTCAGTGCCGGTACAGCCAACCAGCGCGGCGGCGCCTCCGGCCACCACGGCGGTCCCGGCCGCACCGACGATCAGGCCTCGCCGGCTCACCATCCACTCAGTCTGCTCGCCGGAACCGGGGACGCAGCGGTTGCGCGGTCGTACCGGCCCGAACCGTTATCCACGCGGCCACCCGCTATCCGATGACCGACTCGGCCGTTGCCACGGAGGTGCGCGGTTTGCGTACCCTGCCGGGGTGCACGCAACTGGTTTCCGCCTCGGCATCGACTTCGGTACGTCCCACACGGTCGCGGTGCTGGTGTGGCCCGACGGGCGCGCCAAGCCGCTGCTGTTCGACGGTTCGCCGCTGCTTCCGTCCGCGGTCTACTGGGAGCCCGCAGGCGGCCTGGCGACCGGACGGGACGCGGTGCACTCCGCGCGACTGGACCCGAGCCGGTACGAGCCGAACCCGAAGCGACGCATCGACCACGGCACCGTACTGCTGGGCGGTCTGGAGTTGCCGGTCGTCGGATTGATCGCCGCGGTGCTGCAGCGGGTGGTGGAGGAGGCCCGGCGTACCGCCGGTGGGCTGCCGGGGACGGTGACGATCACCGTACCGGCGGCGTGGGCGGCGACGCGGCGCAGGATCCTGACCGACGCGGCGGGGCTGGCCGGGCTGGAGCGGGTCGACCTGGTCGAGGAGCCGGTGGCCGCGGCGAGCTACTTCGCGCAGACCCACGACACGCCCCCCGGCTCGGTCGTGGTGGTGTACGACCTCGGCGGCGGCACCTTCGACGTCAGCGTGGTGGAACGTACCGAGGGCTTCCGTACGATCGCCGTGGCCGGTCGCGACGACATCGGCGGCCTGGACCTCGACCACGCCCTGGTACGCCGGATCGGCGAATTGTACGGCGCCGCCGACCCCGCCGCCTGGCACCGGCTCACCGATCCCGCGACGCCCGAGGACCGGCGGGCCCGGCGGCTGCTGTGGGACGACGTACGGTCGGCCAAGGAACGGCTCTCGCGGCACCCGGCGGCGGATCTCCACGTACCCGTGCTGGACCGGGAGGTGCATCTGACCCGTGAGGAGTTCGACCGTCTGGCGCAGCCGCTGGTGCACGACACGGTGCAGCTGACCAGGAGCGTGCTGGCCGACAGCGGCGTCGAGCCGGCCCGGGTCTCCGGCGTCTTCCTGGTCGGCGGCTCCAGCCGGATCCCGCTGGTCGCCACCGCGGTGCACCAGGGCCTCCAGATCGCACCGACCGTCCTGGAACAGCCGGAGCTGGTGGTGGCCGAGGGCGCCGTGCTGCGGGCCGCGGCCGCGTCGGCCGCCACCGTGCAACTGCCCGCCGTCCCCGCTCCCCCGGTCCCCCCGGCAACACCGGCCGCCACCCCGAACCCCCCAGCGCCGACTTCTCCCGCGCCGGCGTTCCCGGCGCCGACCTCTCCCGCGCCAGGTGCCGCCCCTTTCGTACCTGCCCAGGCCGCTTCCGGCCGGATGTACGACCCCGGACCGGCCAGGTCCCGCCGGCGCCTCTGGTACGCCGTCGCAGCCGTGCTCGTCGCCGCCGCCCTGGGCATCGCCGGGTACGCCTTCTGGCCGACCGCCAAGGCGACCGGCGACACGCCCAGGGACGCCACGGACCCGACCGGCGACAGGCACGCAGGTGCGCAGGACCACCCGGACCAGCTGCCGGACCTGCTCTACCAGGGCGAACACCCGATGCTGCGCTCGTACGACGGCAAGTGGATCATCCTGGAGGACGCCGACGAGGCCAGTACGGTGATCGCCGTACCGGAGGCGTGGGTGGTCACCTTCACCACCGGCAACCAGCGCAAGGCCGCGATCCTGAGCCCGTCCGGCCGGTACGTCGTCGGGCCCGACCCGACCAGCCGGGTCTCGGTCAGCACGGACGGCACCATGGCGGCCTTCGTCGACGACCGGCACGTCACGGTCTACGAACTCCCCGGCGGCGATCCGCGGGCCGAGACGGATCTCCCGGCAGGCGGCCACACCGCCGGCTGGGCCGGGCACCGGCTGCTGGTCCAGCTGGGCAACGGCACGTACGACTCCTGGGACCTGGGCCAGGGCGGTTATCAGCAGACGGGTAGCGGCGCCACGCTGGAGCCGCTGGGCGGTCGCGCCGACAACACCGAGCGACTCGTCGGGATCACCGGCGACAAGTGCCTCGCGATGTACGACGTACCCGACGACTTCCAGCAGATCGGCGACCCGGCCTGCGACAGCCCGCTCAACCTGAAACGCAACGGGGACGATGCGCTGCCGATCGTCTCCCCGGACGGCAGGACGCTGCTGGCGTACGACGGGGACGGCCATGCCAGGGTGGTCGCCGTGGACGACCTGCTCGACTCCGCACAGGCCGAGACCGTGGAGCTCGACATCGACGGCGCGTCGATCGCCCGCGTCGCCTGGGAGAATCGGCTGGTGTTCGTACAGACCGGGGACGACGGCTACTTCCGCTGCGGCACGTCCGAAGGCAGGTGCACGGCGATCACCCTGCCCGAGGGCAAGGCCGGCGCCGAGCCGGTACGCCCGGTGGTGCGATTCGGCTTCACGACCGGCTGAGCCCCGAGCGGACCGGGTCGCCCCGGCCCGCTCGGGGCTCAGCCCGGCCGGCTCGGACCGGGCTCAGGCCGCGGCCAGCTCGGTCTCCGGCTCTTCGGCCGACTCGACCTCGGGCTGCGTAGCAGGGCGCAGCACGGTGAGCACCAGGACGATCGCCACCGCGACCAGGCCGGCGCCGACCGCGAACGCCAGATGGAAGCCGCTGGTCAGCGCGACCACCTGCGCCTGCCCCGCCGAAACCAGTTCCTTGGTACGCGAGGTCGACAGCGTCGCCAGCACCGCGAGCCCGAGCGCACCGCCCACCTGTTGTGTGGTGCTCACCAGTCCCGAGGCGAGTCCGGAGTCGCTGGCCGTGGCACCGGACATGGCGAGCGTCATCAACGCCGGGAACGACACCCCGGCGCCCACTCCGAGCAACAGCATCGGCGGCAGGACGTCCACCACGAAGCTGGCCCCGATCGGCGCCCGGGCGAACAACAGCAGCCCGGCCGCGATCGACGTCAACCCGACCGCCAGGACCCGGCGCGCCCCGAACCGCATCGTCAGCTGCGCCGCGAACCGCAGCGACAGCGCCCCGATCCCGACCGACACCGGCAGGTACGACGCGCCGATCTCGAGTGCGTCGTACCCGAGGACCTTCTGCAGGTAGAGCGCGCCGAGGAAGAACATGCCGAACATGCCGGCGACCATCAGGATCTGGATCACGTTGGCGCCGGACACGTTGCGGGAGCCGAAGATCCGCAACGGCAGCAGCGGTTTCGCGGCGGTCGCCTGGCGTACCAGGAAGCCGGCGAGCAGCCCCAACGCGACCGCTCCGAAACCGATGGTGCGGGCCGACGACCAGCCGTAGTCGGCGGCCTTGACGATGGTGTAGACGCCGAGCATCAGCGCCCCGGTGACCAGCACCGCGCCCACCACGTCGGCCCCCTCCGCCAGGCCGATGCCCCGCTCGGCCGCGAGCAGCCGGTACGCCAGCACCGCCACCACGATCCCGATCGGTACGTTGACGAAGAAGATCCAGTGCCAGTTGATCCCCTGGGTGAGGGCCCCGCCGGCGAGCAGCCCGATCGAGGCGCCGGCCGAGGCGACGAAGCTGAAGACGCCGATCGCCCGCGCCTGTTCGGCCGGCTCGGGGAACATCGTCACGATCATGCCGAGGATCACGGCGGAGGCCAGCGCCCCGCCCACGCCCTGGACGAACCGGGCCGCGATCAGCATCTCCTGGGTCTGCGCGAAGCCGCACAGCAGCGAGGCGACGGTGAAGACCGCGAGCCCGCCGAGGAAGACCCGTTTGCGGCCGATCAGGTCGCCGAGCCGTCCGGCCAGCAACAGCAGCCCACCGAACGCGATCAGGTACGCGTTCACGACCCACGCCAGGCCGGACTGGGAGAACTGCAGGTCACTCTGAATCGACGGCAGCGCCACGTTCACGATGGTGGCGTCGAGAATGATCATCAACATCCCGGCGCACAGCACGATCAACGCCAGCCAGCGTGCGTCCCGGGTGGTTGAGGTGGTGCCTGACATACGGTCGCCTCCTTGGGTCTCAGGTGCGACCGTATCAGATAGTCTGTAACGGAACTATTTCTTAAAGTACGAGAATTGAGTTGCGTAGAACACGCGAGTCGTGCGGGGATCGGGGAACACGCTGGGGCGCTAGTGGGCAGCCCGGGGGACGCGTCGGCGTACCGGCTTGTCGCAGTGCACCGGAGTGGCGAGACGGTCCGTGACCAGCTGCTCCAACCCGGCCAGGAACGATTCTCGGATCTCGTGCGGCAGCGACGCCAGCACGTCTTCGTGGATCCGGCTGACGATCTTCCGGCCCTTGGCGACCATCCGCCTACCCGAGTCGGTGACCTCGATGATCCGGGCACGGCGGTCGGTGCTCGACGGCCGCCGCTCGGCGAGCCCCGCCTTCTCGAGCTCGTCCATGGTGACCACCATCGTGGTCTTGTCCAGGCCGCACAGCTCCGCGAGCTCGGTCTGGGTGAGCCCCCCGGCCATCGCCCGCGACAGTACGCAGTGCGCCCGCGGCGAGATGCCCAGCTCGGACAGCGCGGCGGTCTGCTCCGTCAGCAGCGCATGACTGGCTCGGGAGAGCAGGAAACAGAGGTCGGTGCTGACATCCGGGGCAACGGTCGTGGCCATCGGACAAGCGTACCCAAAAATGGTCTGTTAACAAACTATCTCGCAGCGGAACGTTTCGGAGCAGGTCAGGTAGGACTAGGCCGGGCCGGGCGCGCCGGCTCCCTCGTCGTACCCGCAGGCCGCGACGATGGTGGCCGCCACCGGGGTGCGCTGGTAGAGCACCCGCCGCCCACTGCGCCAGCTGGTGACCAGGCCGCTGCGGCGCAGGATCGCCAGGTGCGAGCTCACGGTCGGTGCGGTCAGGCCGAGGGAGCGGGCCAGGTCGGTGGTCGACCGCGGCAGCCTGAGGCTGACGAGGATCTCCGCACGGCTCCTGCCGAGCAGCGCGCCGAGCGCGTCCTCCTCGTCGGCGTCGACGCCGCCGTCCTGCCACAGGGCGCCGATGCCGCGCGCGCCGTACGTGAGGCTCGGCTGGCCGACCAGGCCCAGCTCGACCCACAGGTGCGGCCAGACGAACACGCACGGCACCAGCGTCAGGCCGCCACCGTCGATGTCGTCCTCGGTACGGCTGGCGACCCGGATCGCATGCTCGGTCATGTCGATCGAAGGATGCAGGTCGAGCATCAGCTCCGCGATGCCACCCCTGGCGAGCTTGTTGACCCGGTAGGCGACATCCGCGTCGAGAACCGCGCGCAGCTGCGGCCAGTACGGCGCGACGGCGACCTGCCAGTACTGCTCGAGTGCGTCGGCCACCCGTCGCGGACCGTCCGCACCCCGGTCGAGAAGCCGGCGCGCGGCTGGCGATACGCCAACCCCGCGCCAGGCTTCCGCCACCTCGCTGACGAAGTGCTCCAGGGGCCAGTCGGCGACGAGCTGCAACTGCTCCTCGATGGTCGTGTTGGTGCCGGTCGCCCCGACGAACAGGAACTCCGCGACGTGGCCGCCGGGCGGGACGACCGCGCGGAGCAGGTCGCCGTCCACCCGGCGCAGGTCGGGCCGCACTCGCTCGTACCAGCCGCGATGCAGGGGGTGGATGTTGCCGGAGTTGACGATGTACAGGCTCTTGGCGGCCTCCGCCAACGGCGAATACGCAAATCGCATCCGCGCGAGGACGGCAGAGCTGAGCCGCAGCTGGATCATCAGGCCAGAGTCTGGCACATGTTCTCGATGGTGCCGTCCTGCACCGTGAACTCCCGCGACCCGTCCGGGTGAACGGTGTACAGCACGGACCCGGACAGCAGATACACCCCGGGCACGGAGTTCGGATTGCTGGTACGGATCACCGCGATCCCGTTGCCGTCGAACTGCCAGTCGCTGCCACCTCCCTCGTGGAACGTGGCCCGCAGCGTGCCGGAGGCGTCGCGCCGTACCGTCTCTCCGGTGGCGACGTTGGTGAAGTCGACCCCCAGCGCGCCCTGGAACTCCTGCACCTTGGGGCTCCCGTCGGGGAACCTCTCCACCACCCGGGTGTACTCGTGGTCGTACACGACGTCGCCCTTGAGCTCGAAGCCGCAACTCACTCCCGCGGCGATGCTGAACGACGGCGTCCGGTACGGCTCCCAGCCCGAGTCCCCGCCGGGAGCGGCCAAGGCCGCCGCCGTCGGAGTCGTTGCCACAGCCAGCGCTACGCCGAGCGCGGCCAGTCCCTTGACGAGTGGACGCATCGCTACTCCCAGATCCTGTGTGTGATCCCCGCAGGGCTGGCCACATGGTGCGCGGGATCCAGGCATGACGACCACGATTAGATCTGGGTCGAATGGCGGCGCCGAGCGGCGACGCGGGCGCCGGTCAGAACAGCCGCAGGTCGTTGCTCTCCCGGCCACGCAACGCGTCGTAGTCCACGACGACGCACCGGAAACGGCGGTCTTCGGCCAGCGTCCGTGCCTGTGGAGCGATCGACTGGGCAGCCAGGATGCCGGCCACGGGGGCAAGAAGTGGATCACGGTTCAGCAGTTCGGCGTACCGGGAGAGTTGTTCCACGGCGTCGATGGTGGCCTTCCGCTTGACCTCCACCGCGACGGTGCCGCCGGCGGCGTCCCGGCACAGCAGGTCGACCGGGCCGATCGCGGTCGGATACTCCCGCCGTACCAGCGAAAACCCTTCCCCGAGTACGGTCGGCGACGCCGCCAGCAGCTCCTGCAGGTGCGCCTCGACGCCGTCCTTGGTCAGCCCGGGATCGACGCCCAGCTCGTGCCGGGTGTCGTGCAGGATCTCCTCGATCGTGATCCGGAGTTCCTCGCCGGCCTTGTTCACCACCCGCCAGACCCCGGGCTCCTCCTCCACCCGGCACGGCGGCGACATCCAGTTCAGCGGCTTGTACGACCCGCCGTCGGAATGCACCAGCACCGAGCCGTCCGCCTTCACCAGCAGCAGCCGGGTGGCCATCGGGAGGTGGGCCTGCAACCGGCCCTGGTAGTCCACGGAGCAGCGGGCAATCACCAATCGCACCCGGCGAGGGTATCGGGCCTGGCCGGCTCCCGCCGGGAGGGCGCCGGTTGTCAGGTGGCCGGGGTGTCGCGCGCCCCCGTCCGGTTCGCGCCGGGGTGAGACCATTGCCCTGGTACGCCGACCCACGGCGACCGCACCCAGAACGAGGAGCGCACCATGCTCGAAGCTCTCACCGGCAGCGGGCTGGCCGCCGCCGCGGGGCTGAACGCGTACATTCCGCTGGTCGCGGTCGGGCTGCTGAGCCGCTACACCGACCTGATCAAGCTGCCACCGCAGTGGGACTGGCTGCAGAACGGCTGGGTGCTGCTGATCCTGTCCGTACTGCTGGTCATCGAGGTGGTCGCCGACAAGGTGCCGATCGTCGACCACGTCAACGACGTCCTCGGTACGGTCGTGCGCCCCACCGCGGGCGGCCTCGCCTTCGGCGCCACCGCCGGCGCGTCCACCCTCACCGTGCCCGAGGCGTCGGCGAACACCCCCAGCTGGGTGCCGATCCTGGTCGGCGCGGTGATCGCCCTCGTGGTCCACGGCGCCAAGGCCACCGTACGGCCGGTGGCGAACGTGGCGACGGCCGGCGTCGCCGCTCCGGTGCTGAGCACCACCGAGGATTTCGCCAGCGTCGTGATGTCCGTGGTCGCCGTCGTGCTGCCGGTGCTGGTCCTGCTCGGCTTCGTGTTCCTGGCCGCCGGTGGTTGGTACCTGTGGCGCCGCCGATCCCGCCGCAAAGCCGTACGCCGAGCCCGCGACGCCACGGTGTGACGGTGCTTGCCGTACCCGGTATGACCCTCTAGCCTCTGTGGTATGACCAAGAAGATCACTGTCAGCCTGCCTGACGACATAGCAGAGCGACTGTCCCATGAGGACAACGTGTCCGCCTTCGTCGCCGAGTCGATCCGCCGCCGCATTCTCGGCGAGCGGGTACGCCGGCAACTGCGCGACGCGGGCATCAACGTGACCGAGGAAGGCATCGCCAGAGTGGCCGAGGAAGAGAAGCGACTGCGCATGACGCCCGAACTTCGACGCAAAGCGAAGGAACTCCTCGAGAACGCTAAGGCAGGTCGGTTTTGAAGTCGCCCGGTCTGGTGCTCGACGCCGACGCAGTGCTGGCGTATGCCCAGGGAGACGCAGGTGTCGGCGACTGGATCGCTCGGCGAGCGGATACCGGTGAGTCGGTGCTCGTGCCGGTGCTATGTCTCGCTGAGGCTTACCGGCAGGCGCCGCAAGACCACGTCATGCTCGATCTCATCCAGTCTCTGGACAACGTGGTGGTGACTTCGGCGGAGCGGGACATGGCGGCCGTCATGGGCGGCTTCAGCCGCTCTCTGGGGCGAATGGATCTGGCGCAGGTCGTCATCACGGCGGCCGAGCACACGGTGCAAATCCTGACCTCACAACGCGGACTGGTCACAAAGTTCCTGCCGGAGGAGTGGCCGATCATCGACCTGTGAGCGTCGGGGCGCCGGTGTGATGCCGGCGCCCCTGCTCGGTCAGCCGTAGTTGCGGTCGGACGGGCCGGATGGGTTCGGCTTCGGCCGGCGGGCGTCTGCTTCGTGCTTCGTCGGGTGGTCGCCCGTGTCCGCGCCCAGCAGTGTGCCGAGCAGTTCGACCTCGGCGAGCGTCGCGGACCCGTCGAACACCAACCGGTAGTGGGTGTACGAGCCGGGCTCGCCGACGCTGAAGCCACGGGTGTAGTCGTCGAACCCGAACGTCACCCCGGTACGCCGATCCAGCGTCACCCAGCCCACGCCGTCGTCAGACCCCTGCAGCGTCCAACCGGTGGGCGCCGCAGCGGCCGAGCCGACCGTGAGGGTGTACATCTGCACCGACCTGGCCTGCGACAACGTGACACCTACCGGGTCGGTGACCGTGGCGGACGTGGTCGAGGTGTTGTCGGTCAGCTCGGCCGGCGCGCTGAGCGTGGCACCGGCGTCGTCGAGCGAGTCCCGCCAGGTCTGCGGCTGCTCGCCCGGCCCGGTGAGCGACGGCGGGGCGGCACCGGCGCCGGTCCCCCAGTTCGTCGGCGTCGCGGACATCTCGAAGTCGAGCCGGCCGCCGGCCGCCAGCACGCCGTGCGGCAGCGAGGTCGAGCTCCAGGTCTTGCCGTTGACCTTCAACGACTTGACGTACACGTTCGAGGCGCTGTTGTTCGGCGCGTTGACGACCAGGTCGTGGCCGTTCTCGAGGTGCACGGTCGCCTTGGTGAACAGCGGCGAGCCGATCGCGTACGAGGGGCTGCCGACCTGCAGCGGGTAGAAGCCGAGCGCGCTGAACAGGTACCACGCGGACATCTCCCCGTTGTCCTCGTCGCCGTGGTAGCCCTGGCCGATCTCGGAACCGAGGTACATCCGGGACAGGATCTCGCGTACTGCGGCCTGGGTCTTCCAGGGCTGGTCGGCGTAGTCGTACATGTAGGCGATGTGGTGCGACGGCTGGTTGCTGTGGCCGTACTGGCCCATGCGTACGTCGCGGGCTTCGAGCATCTCGTGGATCGTGCCGCCGTACGAGCCGGGGAATTTCGCGGTCTCCGGGGTGGCGAAGAACTTGTCGAGCTTGTCGGCCAGCTCGGTGCGGCCGCCGTACAGCTGGCAGAGCCCTTCGCCGTCCTGCGGCACCGAGAACGCCATGTTCCAGCCGTCGGTCTCGGTGTAGTCGCCGCCCCAGACCCGCGGGTCGTACGTGTCCGGCGACTCCCGCCACTCCCCCTTCGCGTCGCGGCCCTGGAAGAACTTCACCGACGGGTCGTAGAGCGTGACGTAGTTGCGGGCGCGGTTGAGGTAGTAGCGGTAGTTGTCCAGGTACTCCTGCCGGCGCGGATCGTCGGCGCCGGCCTTGTCGTACAGCGCCTTGGACAGGTTCGCGATGCCGAAGTCGTTGATGTAGCCGTCCATCGACCACGAGTAGCCCTCGGACGTGGACGTCGGCGTGTAGCCCAGGAACGGCGCGCGGTCCATGCCCTTGCGCCCCACGTTCGCCGACGGCGGTCGCGCGCCGCCGTCCCGCAGCGCCGCGTCGTACGCCGCCTGCACGTCGATCCCCGGCACCCCCTTGAGGTACGCGTCGGCGAACGCCACGTCGGAGCTGGTGCCGACCATCAGGTCGGCGTACCCGGGTGAGGACCAGCGGGAGATCCAGCCCCCGTCGCGGTACTGCTGCACGAACCCGTCCACCAGCTCGCCGGCCAGACTCGGGGTCAGCAGCGAGTACGCCGGCCAGGCCGTCCGGTACGTGTCCCAGAACCCGTTGTTGACGTACACCTTCCCGACGACGATCTTCGAGCCGGTCTGGTTCGCGGTGTCGGGGCCTTCCTTCGGGGAGACCGGGGACGCGTACTCGTAGTGCGGGTCTGCGGTGGTGCCGGTGTTCTCGTACCCGTGGTTCGGGTAGAGGTGCAGCCGGTAGAGGTTCGAGTAGAGCGTGGTGAGCTGGTCCCGGCTGGCGCCCTGGACCTCGATCACCTTCAGCTTCGCGTCCCACAGCGCCTGCGCGTGGTCCCGTACCGAGTCGAAGGACGAGTCGCCCAGCTCCATCTCGAGATTGCGCCGAGCCTGGTCGACGCTGAGCAGCGAGGTGGCGATCCGCAGCGTCACGCCGGTCTCCGACGGCGCGAACCGGAAGTACCCGCCGACGTTGCTGCCGCCGCCGTCGGACAGCTTCCCGCTGGAGGCCACCGGGCGGTCGACCACGCCGTACACGAAGAGCCGGCCGGCGCCGACGGACAGTCCGCTGCGTACGTCGCTGTAGCCGGTCAACTCGCCGGTGTTCCTGTCCAGCGAGAGACCGCCGGCGTTGCTGACGTTGTCGAAGACCAGCGTCGGGTTGCCGGCCGGGAAGCTGAACCGCAGCATCGCCGCGTGGTCGGTCGGCGCCATCTCGACCCGCTGCCCGTTGTCGAACCGCACCGAGTAGTAGTACGGCCGCGCGATCTCGTTCCCGTGATCGAACGGCAGCGCACGGGCTGACCGGCTGGCGGTCGGCTCGCCCGGGTCGGACGACGGCATCACCTGGAAGGTCTGCCGGTCCCCCATCCACGGGCTCGGCTCGTGGCTGACCGAGAACGCCTGCAGTCGCGGCTTGTTGTTCGCGTCGTTGGCCTTGGCGTACTCGTACAGCCAGGAGCGGGTGCCGGCGTTGGTGACCGGGGTCCAGAAGTTGAAGCCGTGCGGCACGGCGGTAGCGGGGAAGTTGTTGCCCCGGGAGAAGCTGCCGCTGGCGTTGGTGCCCCGGGTGGTCAGCACCAGGTCGGACGGATTCGTCGCGGCGATCGCGGCCGCGTTGTCGCTGGTGGCGCTGAGTGAGATGTCGTCCACCCAGCCGCGGAAGTCCGCCGGGCCGGTCGGCTTGTCGTACCCGATGATGATCCTTGTGACGGTCTTGCCGGCAGCCACCGCGCCGATCCGTGACTCGATGTGGTTCCACTGGTTTGTCTCCAGGCCCTTCGCGGCGCCCTGGCCGCGTGGGGTGAGCGCGAATCCGTGCTGGTCACGCGCCTGAAGCTGGCTCAGGTAGCTGCCGTCGTCGAACGCCAGGTCGATCGCCGCGTAGGTGCTCGGATAGCTCAGATCGCCTTCGACGAACTCGGGGAAGATCCGGTAGGACAACTCACTGTCCGCGGCCACCGTCAGGTCGACATCCAGAATTTTGTTGTACGAGTACCCGCGGTTCTTGCTCGTCTGGTGCCCCGCGTACCGCAGCGACTGCACCCCGGTGAACCCGGTGCGTGCCCGTGCGTTGTACGCGCTGGTCGGCCCCGAGTCCAGCCGCGACTCCATCGCGGGACCCGGCGGCGGCAGCGGCGCCCCGTTGGACAGCACCACCTCGGCGAGCTGCACGATCGGGTCGCCGTGGTTGGCGGTGATGTCCAACTTGAAATGGTCGTACGCGGTGCTGTTGCTGAACTCGTACACCTTGGTCTGGAACCGGTCGGTGAAGTCCTGGCCGGTACGCGAGTCCAGCGCGGTCCAGCTCGAGCCGTCGTGGGAGCCGTAGAGGGTCCAGTCCTTCGGGTCGCGGCCGGGGGCGTCGTTGGCGGAGGTGAGCGCGTACTTCACGATCGTGACCGGCTCGGACATGGTGAACGTGAGCCAGCCGGTCGGCTCGAAGACCAGCCATTTCGTGTACGGGTCGCCGTCGGCCACGTTGGTGGCGATCTCGCCGGCGCCGGTGTTCTCGCCGTTCGCCTCGACCTTGGTGACCTTGTCCATCTCGTTGCCGCCGATCCCCGTCGGCGTCGGGCCGGTTACTCCTGAGGCTCGCGGCTTGCCGTCCGGCCCGGTCTCCACCTCGTCGGTCCAGGTCGGCTGCGGCTGACCTTCCTCGAACGACGTACTGAAGCCGGTGTCGGCGGCAGCGGCCACACCGGCCGGCAACGCGGGTACGACGATCGCACCGAGCGCGAGAGCGGATGCGGCCAGCAGAACACGGCGGAGGGGCATAACGACTCCCGAGGGCTGAGAAGTCGGCGCGTTTCGCAGCGATGACAAGGTTGTCATGCATGCTCGCGCCACTGACCGCCGCTGGTCAACCCTCTTCAAACTGGATCTTGGAGATTAAGTGCTCAAATCTGACACCTCGACTTTCGGAGTTTTGAGTCGAGGTCGTGGTGCGTTCGGCGTGGTGGGGTGATCTTGCGCTGGATGTGAAGGAGCATCGGCGGTTGCCTTAGTACCTCTCTGGAAGAGAGTGCCGCCGATGCTCCAGGTGCAGACCCTACCCGCCTCGTTGGCGGCTCTGTTGCAGGTGTTCCGGTCGTGTTTCACCGGGCCGTCGTTCGCCACGTTCGCCGCGTTGACGGCGGGGCTGGTCGCGCAGCCGGGCGCAGGGACGGTGTGCGGGATGCTGGTCGGGGCTGGCCTGTCGCGGGTGTGGCATCACTCCCGGGCGCACTGGTTTTTCGCTGGCGCCCGCTGGGGCGCGGACCGGGTGGGTGTTGCGCTGCTGGGGTTGATCACGGCGCGGCTGCTGCCGGCGGGGGAGCCGGTGCTGGTCGCGGTGGACGACACGCTGTTTCGCCGGTCGGGTCGCAGGGTCCACGCCGCGGCCTGGCATCACGACGGGTCGGCCAAGGGGCCGGGCAAGCAGGACAAGGTCTCGTGGGGCAACTGTTGGGTGATAGCCGGGGTGGTGGTCGCGCTGCCGTTCATCGACCGGCCGGTGTGCCTGCCGGTGACCGCCGCGTTGTGGCGCAAGGGCGGGCCGACCAAGCAGGTCATCGCCGGGCGCCTGGTCAGCGCGATCGCCGCGGCCTGCCCCGGCCGGCAGGTCCACGTGACCGCCGACGCCTGGTACGCCGGCGCCGCGGGGGCGGCCGGCGCGGCCAAAGGCGCCACCCGGGCGCGGGCCTGGCCCGAGGGCGTGACCCTGACCAGCAGGCTGCGGGTCAACGCCTCCTTCCGCGGCATCGCCGAACCAGTCCCCGGCGCGCGGGGCCGGGCCCGCCGCATCGGCGGCAAACTCGGCTGCCCCAAAGACCTCGCCGCGGCCGCGGCGTGGGCCACGGCCCGCCTGCGCCGCTACGGCCGCGACGAGGCGGTGCACCTAGCCGAGACCGTCTGCCTGTGGTACGGCGTCTACCGCTCCCGCGCGATCCGCGTGGTGCTCGTGCGGGAGCCGGGCAGCCGCGCCAAGAACGGCTACCACCTGGCCCTGGTCACCACCGACCTGCACAGCCCCGCCGCGCAGATCGTCGAGCGCTACGCCGCCCGCTGGAGCGTCGAGGTCGCCATCGAAGACGCCAAGCAGATCACCGGCGTCGGGCAAGCCCGCAACCGCGTCCGCCGCGCCGTCGAGCGCACCGTCCCCTTCGGGCTGTACACCCAAAGCCTCGTCATCGTCTGGTACGCCCAGCACGGACACCGTCCCGACATCGCCGAGCGACGCCGCCAGGCCGCGCCCTGGTACCAGACGAAGACCCAACCGTCCTACCTCGACATGATCACCGCGCTGCGCCGCGTCCTGATCGCAGCCCGGTTTCTTGCAGGAAACCCCCGAACCCCAACCCCCGAAGAAACACGCGCCGTCCAGATGGCCTGGGCCCAAGCCGCCGCCTAGATCAACTCAAACTCCGAAAGTCGAGTGACACTTACTCTCCAAGATCTCGACGGTAAGTCGCCGTGACGTGGGAGACGAACGGTTGGCAGAGGTGCTGTCGTCGCAGGCGCAGGTGCTCACGTGGCGGCAGGCGATCGACCTGCTGGGCGTCGGCCGGGTACGCGGCCTGATCCGCTCCCGCCGATGGCGCAGGTACGGACGCGGCGTCCTCGTCGCGCACAACGGGCCCATGAGTCGCGAACAGCAGGAGTGGGCCGCCGTACTCGAAACGGGCGACGGCGCGCTGCTCGCCGGTCTCACCGCCGCCGCTCTCTGCGGACTCCGGGGGTACGACCAGCCGGTGATCCACATTCTGGCGCCGGCCAACCGCCGACCCGCGCCGCGGCGAGCACCGGAGAACGGTCCGCCGGTCCGCGTCTACCGCACTACCGTCCTGGCGCCGCAGGACGCACTGTCGCGGGGCCGACCGCCGCAGACGACCGCAGCGCGCTCGCTGGTCGACGCGGCACAGTGGGCCACCACCGACCGGGCGGCGCGCGCCATCATCGCGGCCGGGGTACAGCAGCGGCTGTCGATCGGCGACGAACTGCGAGAGGTGCTGACCCGGATGCCCCGGGCCCGGCGTAGGTCCGTGATCGCCGAAGCGATCGCCGACGCGGCGGGCGGCGCCCACTCACTGCCGGAGCGGGAGCTTCGCCGACTGTGCCGCCGGTACGGCCTGCCGCTACCCGACCAGCAGGTGCCGCGCCGCGACGGGCAGGGCCGACGGCGCTGGCTCGACCGTACTGGCAGGAATGGAAACTCCATGTCGAGGTCGACGGCCACCAGCACATGGCCGTACGAAGCTGGTGGGACGACATGCGCCGGCAGAACGACCTCTGGGTAGCCGGCGACCGGGTGCTGCGATTTCCCTCCTGGGCGATCCGGCACCACCCCGACGAAGTCGCCACCCAGATCCGCGCCGCCCTCACCGCCGCCGGCTGGCCCTCCCCACCCGCTGGATCTTGGAGAGAAAGTGTCAGGATCGAGCACTAATTCTCCAAGATCGCCGGAACTCGGCGCGGCAGCGGCGGGCGCGGGAGCGCCTGGCGCTGGAACGGCGCGGCGCGGGAGTGGCGGGTGTCAGGTGAGGCCGTGGGCTTCGCGGACGATGGTGACCATGGCGTCGACGCTCTTGGTCAGGGAGTAGTCCTTGGGGGTGAAGACGCGGGCTATGCCGCGGTCGGTGAGGGCAACGGCGTCGTCGTTCGGGATGATCCCGCCGACCACCACCGGTACGTCGGACCCCGTCTCGCGCAGCCCGTCCAGCACCTCCCCGGCGAGCGACAGGTGGGCGCCGGAGAGCACCGACAGTCCGACGATGTCCACGTCCTCCTGCACCGCCGCCGACACGATCTGCGCCGGGGTGAGCCGGATCCCCTGGTAGATCACCTCGAACCCGACGTCCCGGGACCGTACGGCGATCTGCTCGGCGCCGTTGGAGTGGCCGTCCAGGCCGGGCTTGCCGACGAGCAGCCGCAGTCGCTTGCCCAGCTCCCGCTCGGTGGCCTTGACCCGCTCGCGTACGGCCGCGACGTCGGAGTCTCCGGCGCTGGTGGCGACCGAGGAGATCCCGGTCGGCGCCCGGTACTCGCCGAACACCTCGCGCAGCGCGCCGCCCCACTCGCCGGTGGTGACGCCGGCGCGGGCGCACTCGAGCGAGGCCGCCATCAGGTTGACGCCGTTCTTCGCGTCCTCCTGCAGCCGCGCCAGCGCCGCCTCGGCGGCAGCGGAGTCCCGGGTGGAGCGCCAGGCCGCGACGGACGAGCGGGCCGCCTCCTCCACCGCGGCGTCCACGGTGTGGATCGGCGCCGCGCCGTCGGCGGTGAGCGGGCTCGGCTCGGTCTCGGGGTAGCGGTTGACGCCGACCACGACCTCCTCGCCGGACTCCATCCGGCGGCGCCGCTCGGCCAGCGAGGTGACCAGTTGGCTCTTCAGGTAGCCGCTCTCCACGGCGGCGATCACGCCACCCATCCCCAGCACCCGGTCGATCTCCGCGGTGGCGCCCTCCACGATGGAGCGCGTCTTCGCCTCGACCACGTGACTGCCGGCGAACAGGTCCTCGTACTCGAGAAGATCCGTTTCATAGGCGAGGACCTGCTGCATCCGCAGCGACCACTGCTGGTCCCATGGCCGGGGCAGGCCGAGCGCCTCGTTCCAGGCCGGCAGCTGCACCGCCCGCGCCCGGGCGTCCCGCGACAACGTCACCCCGAGCATCTCCAGAACAATCCGCTGTACGTTGTTCTCCGGCTGCGCCTCGGTCAGCCCCAGCGAGTTGACCTGTACGCCGTAGCGCAACCGCCGGTGCTTGGGATTCTCGACGCCGTACCGCTCCTGGGTGATCCTGTCCCAGAGTTCGACGAAGGCGCGCATCTTGCACATCTCTTCGACGAACCGAACACCGGCGTTGACGAAGAACGAGATCCGGGCGACGACGTCGCCCATCTTCTCCTGCGGCACCTGGCCCGAGTCGCGTACGGAGTCGAGGATGGCGATCGCCGTGGCCAGCGCGTACGCCACCTCCTGCACCGGCGTGGCCCCCGCCTCCTGCAGGTGGTACGAGCAGACGTTGACCGGATTCCACTTCGGCAGCTGTCGCACCGTCCACGCGATGGTGTCCGTGGTGAGCCGCAGCGACGGCCCCGGCGGGAAGATGTACGTCCCCCGCGACAGGTACTCCTTGACGATGTCGTTCTGGGTGGTGCCGGTGAGCTTCCGCCAGGCTTCCTCGACGGGCTCGCCGTCGGCCTCCGCGTGCTCGGCGGCGACCGTGACGTACAGCGCCAGCAGCCACATCGCGGGGGCGTTGATCGTCATCGAGGTGTTCATCTCGGTGAGCGGGATCTGGTCCATCAGCCCCCGCATGTCACCCACGTGCGCCACCGGTACGCCGACCCGCCCGACCTCACCGCGGGACAGTTCGTCGTCGGGGTCGTACCCGGTCTGGGTGGGCAGGTCGAAGGCGATCGACAGCCCGGTCTGGCCCTTGGCGAGGTTGCGCCGGAACAGCGCGTTGGACTCGGCGGGGGACGAGTGCCCGGCGTAGGTACGCATCACCCACGGTCGGTCGCGTTCGCCAGGCTCGGTCGGGAAGGGCACGGCACACCTCCGGCACGGGTATATGCCGGAGTCTACTGGCGGGCGGCGGCGGGAACTCGGGCCGGGGAGGCTGCTCGGTCGGCAGCAGCCGCTCCAACCGGGTGGCCCGCAACAGCCGCCGCAGCCGGTACGGGGTCTCGCGCAACACCAACCGCCGGCCGGCCTGGTCGGCACGCCGCTGGGTGCCCACCAGCACGCCGAGGCCGATCGCGTCCATGGTCTCCACGCGCGACATGTCGATGATCAGGTTCTCCTGGCCGCCCGCCACGGCGGCATGCAGTTGGTCACGGACAGCAGTCGCATTACGTACGTCGAGTGACCCCGACAACGTCACCAGCTGTCCCGCGATCGGCAGGGCTCTCGTCACGACCTCTCCCCCCGGATGGCCGACTGTCTGCATACCTAGACGCTAGGGAAGCCGAGAAAGTTGCACACCAGGGCTTCCGCCCTGAAATCTCTCAGGGTTCCGACCCTGACGCATCCTTCTTTCCGGTGATGTGGGACTCCCCCTATGGAGGGATCTGCTCCGCCTAAAGACCGTCCCTGACCTGCGATTCCGCCGCGCGGACGCCGCCTGGTTCGGCCGGTGTCGCAGGCGTGATACCCGAAAAGTTCACCATTCGAGACGGTTTCCGTCACATGGTTGGTACTCGACCGCCGTGAACTGCGCGTACTCATCCGGGTAGAGGTTGCAGAACGTGGAGGCCACGAGATGCGTCAAGCCCCAGACGGGCCATTACGGATCGCCCACTTCAGCGACACGTACCTGCCGCGGCGGGACGGGGTGATCTCCTCCTTGCGTACGCTCACCGCGGCGTTGCGCGACGAAGGGCACCAGACGCTGACCGTGGTGCCCCGGCACCCGGACCAGCCGGACGAGCTGGACGTGCAGCGACTGCGTTCCATGCCCTGCGGTGTAGCCGACCTGCGGCTCGCCTCGTGGCCGCGCAGCCGGCACGTGACCAACCTGGCCGACTGGACCCCGGACGTGGTCCACGTGCACACCCCGGGGCCGGTCGGGCTGCTCGGGGTGTTCGCCGCCCGCCGGCTCGGGCTGCCGATGGTGCACACGTACCACACGGATCTGCACGCGTACGCGGACGCGTACCGGGTGCCGATCTCGGCGCTGCGGATGGGTGTCCGGATGTACGCCCGCCGACTCGGCATGAGCCGACCCACGGTGCAACGGGTACGGCCCCGTACCGCCCGGCGCCGGGCGGCCCTCGACGCGGGCAACCTGCTGCTGCTCGGGGACGCCGACGCGGTGGTGGTCCCGACGCCGGCCGTGCTCGAGCGGACCGCGCTGCCGATCCCGGCCGACCGGATCTTCCGGGTGCCGACCGGGGTGGCGCCGCGGACGGTGACCCCCGCCGACGTGGCCGAGTTCCGCCGCCGCCACCGGCTCGACCCGGCCGATCCGACCGTCCTGTTCGTCGGCCGGGTCAACCGGGAGAAGGGCGTGGACCTGCTGACCTCGGCGTTCGCCCGGCTGCTCACCACGATGCCCCGCGCCCGGCTCGTCCTGATCGGCGCCGTGTACGAGCCCCGCTGGCTGCACGGTCTGCTGGACGCCGCCGGCATCGCCGGTCGTACGGTGCTCACCGGGCAGCAGCCGGGCGACGTGGTGGCCGCCGCGTACCGGGCCGCGGACGTGTTCGCGTTTCCGTCGCGTACCGACACTCAGGGGCTGGTGTTGCAGGAGGCGGCACTGGCGGGACTGCCGACCGTGATGGTGGACCGGAAACTGCACTCGGACGGGCCGCTCGCCGGGGCCGCGCGGCTGGCCGAGCCGTGGCCGGAGCCGTTCGCCGACCAGGTCCGCCACCTGTTGACCGACCCGGTCGCCGCCGCGACGCTGGGCGCCGTCGCCCGCCAGAACGCCTCCCAGCACACCCCGCAGCGGTACGCCGGCGCGATCCTGTCCGTGTACGCCCACGCCGCCGCACGCGCCACTCCGATCGCTGCCTAGCCGTCCCCGATACCGAAGGAGCGACATGCACCCGATCCGGGAGCAGTTCGCGGTCAGTCTGCCGGCGAACGACGACACCCCCCGGTACTCCCTGATCCTCGCCAGTGAGCCCGCGGAGATCCGCTCGGTGCAGCGGCTGCGCTACGAGGTATTCGCGGAGGAGATGGGAGCGACGATCGAGTCGGCCGGCGGGCTGGACGCCGACCCGCTGGACCCGTACTGCGACCACATCGTGGTGCGCGACGACCGTACCGGCGACGCGGTCGGCACCTACCGGATGCTGCCACCGGACCGGGCCGCCGAGGCCGGCCGGCGCTACTCCGACGCCGAGTTCGACCTCGCCGCGATCGCGCCGCTGCAGGACTCGCTGGTCGAGGTGGGCCGCTCGTGTGTGCACCCGGACCACCGCGGCGGCGCGGTGATCGGCCTGATGTGGGCCGGGATCAGCCGCTACATGCTGCTCACCGGCCACCGGTGGCTCGCCGGTTGCGCCTCGATCCCGCTCGCCGACGGCGGCGCCACCGCGGCCGGGGTGTGGGACCGGGTACGCGCGAAGCACCTGTCCCCCGCCGTGTACCGGGTCACGCCGCACCACCGCTGGGACGACACCGGCGTCGAGCGGCCCGCCCGGCTGCTGATGCCGCCGCTGCTGCGCGGCTACCTGCGGCTCGGCGCGTGGGTCTGCGGCGAGCCGGCGTACGACGCCGCGTGGCGGGTGGCGGACCTGTTCGTACTGCTGTCCATGGACCGGATCGACCAGCGCTACCTGCGCCACTTCCTGGGGTGAGCGGCTGGCGGGTCACCTCGCCGTGCGGCCCCGGCTGCCTGCCGCCGCCCGGCACCACGCCGCGCGCGTCGCTGCCGCTGCGACTGCTCCGCTATGCCGGCGTCCTGGGCCTGCTCACGCTGGGCCTGCCGCTCGCGGTCACGTTGCCGGTGGCAGGTCCGCGGGCCCGGACCTGGCTGATCCGCTCCTGGTTCCGAGCCCTTCTGGCCCTCCTGGGGGTACGCCTGCGCGTCGCCGGCGATCCCCGGCTGGCCCGCGGCCGCACCCTGGTGGTGGCGAACCACGTGTCATGGCTGGACATCCCGGTGTTGGCCGCGATCCAGCCGCTGCCGATCCTCGCCAAGCGGGAAGTGGCCGACTGGCCCGTGATCGGCTTTCTCGCCAACCTCGCCGGCACGCTCTACATCGAGCGCGACCGGCTCCGGCCGCTCCCCGGCACCGTCGGGCAACTCGCCCGGCTGCTGGCGGCCGACGCCAGCGTCCTGGTCTTCCCGTCCGGCACCACGCTGTGCGGCCGTACGCCCGGCCGGTTCCGCCCGGCGACCTTCCAGGCGGCGGTCGACACCGGCGCGGTGGTACGCCCGGTGGCGATCACCTACCGGCTCGGCGGCCAGCCGTCCGCCGTCCCCGCGTACGTCGGCGACGACACCCTGCTGGCCTCGCTGCACCGGCTGGTGGGCACCACAGGGCTGGTCGTCGAGGTCGATGTGATGCCGCCGATCGAGGCGAGGGGGCTGGATCGGCGTACCCTCGCCGAGCGGGCGGCGGCGGCCGTGGAGGGCACCGCCGGGGTCCCCGCGACGCCTCTTGGCTCGGTGGTGCCGGCTCAGGCGAACGGGTCGGGTTCGTCGGGTACGCGAACCCGCTCCACCCGTGCCCCCAGCGCCGTCAGCTGCGGTACGAAGTCCGGGTAGCCCCGGTCGATGTGGTGCACCTCCGACACCTCGGTCACCCCGTCGGCGCACAGCCCGGCGAGCACCAGCCCCGCCCCCGCCCGGATGTCGGTGGCCCGTACGGGTGCCCCCGACAGCGCCTCGCGACCGCGTACCACCGCGTGGTGCCCGTCGGTACGGATGTCGGCGCCGAGGCGGGACATCTCGTTGATGAACATGAACCGGCCGTCGAACACGTTCTCGGTGATCAACGAGACCCCGTCGGCCACCGCGGCGAGCCCGATCGCCATCGGCAGCAGATCGGTGGCCAGCCCCGGATAGGGCAGCGTCACGATGTCGACCGCGCGGGGCCGGTCGGGCATGCGTACCCGGAAGCCGTCGGGCAACCGGTCGACCGCCGCACCGGCCGCGACCAGCTTGTCCAGGGCAACCGCCAGGTATTCGGCCGGTACGCCGCGCACCGTGACGTCCCCCTGGCTCATCGCCGCGCCGAACGCCCAGGTCCCGCTGATGATCCGGTCACCGACCGTACGGTGCCGCACCGGCCGCAGCTCGTCCACGCCGTGCACGGTCAGCGTCGCGGTGCCGGCGCCCTCGATGTGGGCGCCCATCGCGGTGAGCATGTCGCAGATGTCCACCACCTCGGGCTCCCGGGCGGCGTTGTCGACCACCGTCGTGCCCTTCGCCAGCACCGCTGCCATCAGGATGTTCTCGGTGGCGCCCACACTCGGAAACTCCAACCAGATGGTGGCGCCGTGCAACCGGTGGGCGCGGGCGATGACGTACCCGTGCTCGCCGGAGATCTCCGCGCCCATCCGGGCCAGCCCGGCGACGTGCATGTCCAGCCCGCGCGATCCGATCGCGTCGCCGCCGGGGTGCGCCACCTTCGCGTACCCCTGCCGGGTCAGCAGCGGCCCGAGTACGTTGATCGACGCGCGGAGCCGGCGTACCAGCTCGTAGTCGGCGTGGCCGGTCAGCTCGTCCGGGGTGTCGATGACGACGCCCGCGCCGGCGACCTCGACCTCGCAGCCGATCCGGCGCAGCACCTCCGCCATGATCATGATGTCCGTGATCTGCGGTACGTTCGTCAGCTCCGTACGCCCCGGTGCCAGCAGCGCCGCCGCCATCAGCTTCAGCGCGCTGTTCTTGGCGCCGACCACCTCGACCTCGCCGATCAGCCTGGTACGGCCGCTCACCCGCATCACATCCACGGGCCGATCCTAGGCGTGCCCCGACTCGCCCTCACCACTGCCGCGCCACCCGGCCGCCGTAGGCTGCGAGGCATGGCTGTGCACCTGACGCGGATCTACACCAAGACCGGCGACGCCGGCACCACGGCACTGGGAGACGGCACCCGGGTGCCGAAGACCGACCCCCGGATCGGGGCGTACGCCGACGTCGACGAGACCAACGCCGCGATCGGGTTGGCGCTGGCGCTGGGCGGGCTGGCCGACGAAGTGCGGGCCGTGCTGACGCAGATCCAGAACGACCTGTTCGACGTCGGCGCCGACCTGTCGACGCCGATCGCGGAGGCTCCCAAGTACCCGCCGTTGCGGGTCACCGAGGCGTACGTGACGCGGTTGGAAGGCTGGTGCGACGAGTTCAACGCCAAACTGGGCAAGCTCGACTCGTTCATCCTGCCCGGCGGTACGCCCGGCGCGGCGCTGCTGCACCAGGCCCGTACGCTCGCCCGGCGCGCCGAGCGGTCGGCCTGGCTGCTGTTGGAGCACGCCCCCGACACCACCGAACCGTTGCCCGCGAAGTACCTCAACCGGCTGTCCGACCTGCTGTTCATCCTGTCCCGGGTCGCCAATCCGGACGGCGACGTGCTCTGGAAGCCGGGCGGCGACCGCTGAGCCGCGTTGGCCGGGCGGGTCAGTAGACCATGAGACGACGCGAGGCCGCCCCGGGCGGGGCGGCCTCGAGCCACGACAGGAACCCGTTGAGGGCGCTGTGACGCATCGCGATGTCCAGCTGCCCCTTCCTGGTCTCACAACGGAGTACGACACAGTCGTCGGGCAGCGCGAGTAACTCCATCTCGTCCGGCGTACGGCGGGATCGCACCTGGACGTCCGCGCGGCGCAGCACCGCCCGGGGCCGCAGCGAGAGGCTGAATATCCGGTGCCAGCGCAGCTCGTCTCCGACGAACCGGCCGAGCCCGGGCGCCCAGCCGCGCCCTCGATACCGGGTGGACAGCCGTACGTTCATCACGATCGAGCCGCCGCCCCAGACGATCAGTGCACGGCGAATGACCAGCGCGGCCAGTACGCAGAACAGCGAGACGACGCCGATCCCCAAGGCTGCCAGGAACCCCATCGGCGTCTGCCTACCGCGCTAGTCGGCCGCTACCGGGGCGGGCTCGCAACTCTCCGCGAGCACCGTGACCCCGTGGGCGTCCACTGACAGGAAGCCGCCGTCGACGATGTACGACAACTGCTCGTTGTTGGGGAGCTTGACCCGCACCTTCCCCGACTCGACGAGTTGGCCGAGCAGCGGCGCGTGGCCGGGCAGCACACCGAGCTCACCCTCGGTGGTACGTGCGAAGAGCGCCTCGGCCTCGCCGGACCAGACCTCAGCCTCGACCGCGACGATCTCGACGTGCAGTTGATTCGCCACCTCAACCCCTTCGATCCGGC
>WNGB01000241.1_pt1 | contig 94628 bp, 80 predicted proteins | sample 5400681 | NCBI WGS metagenome assembly WNGB01 (sample SAMN13153367, study PRJNA577476) | soil metagenome | isolation source: 115 cm soil or saprolite under grassland replicate 2 | place: USA:California | collected 2016-06-15 | reverse complement strand
TGGCGAGGCACTACACCGTACTGATCACGATGCGCTTGAGCTTGCCCAGCTTGCCAAGAATTACGCGTACTTTTCCATAATCTATAGGATGCACCTCGAGCGGATCGCTGGTTTTCACATGCCCCACCGGGCTGTCGAAATCCCGATTGACTTGCTCAATCGCTTTATGATCAATGAAACTGGACTGCTTCAATGGTTCGATCTGATAGCGGCGTCCGGGACGAGTCTCCGAATCGAGCGGCCGGACGGACGCCTTTCCAAAATGACGCGCCATGACGCCGAGTCTGCTGCTCGCCTGGGAGAGGACCGCTTTCAACTGGCAGTGATCGCCACAAACACGGTTAATATCTTCCAGGCGTATCTCCTGGGCATCTCGTTGATGCTCGGGGGTCGCCGGATGGCGAAGTACGTTCCCGGCATGAACCGCGATATCCAGAAGTTCGCGCTGCACCGCGACGAGTGGAAATACCATGAACCAGCGTTTCTGCCGTTTACCGCCATACCCGTGAGTGAGGCGCTGAACTTGGTGGACGAGGCCGATCGCTGCCAGGCCGAGTTTGGGTTCCGGACATCGCTCCCACTCGTCGCGTCCGCATGGGAAGGACAGGCTGCGGCGAGGCTGGATTCGCTCCTTTCCATGGATTTCAAGCTGCTGTTTGACGAAGACCTCGTTTAGTGGCCGCGGACCTCGCGGCGCCCTCGCCAGGCTTCGGCAAGGGCCCGGGAGAGGTCTCCCGGGACAAGGCCCGGGGCGAGGTCTGCCGGGACAAGGTCCGGGGCGGGCGCTGGACACGGGACAAGGGAACTCCCCTCCGCGCGGGAGCGACCCCCCGTTGCGCGTCTCCTGCCCGCACCGTACCCTCGCGGCCCGGCCCAGGCCCGCGCTGCCAGCTAACGGCAGTTCCCCTGCGGACCGTTTCTGCGCCCAGCCCCGGACAACTCACAGCCAATCGTGGAAAGCCGCACGCTGCCATCCCCGAGTTCCGGGATCGTTCAACCACGGCCGCCCAACCTAGACTGCTGGCTACGAGACCGCGATCGCAGGCAGGAAGGCGATGGCACCCCAGCCGACCAGCGCAGTGGTTGCGCGTGTCAGGGCACCGTCAGGGCTTGTGGTCGGGATGCCCGAGGGAAGTCGGCTGGTGTTCGGCAGAGGACCCGATGTCGATCTGACGATCGCCGTTGGCCGGGGACTGTCCCGCCGAGCCGGGTTGATCACCACAGTGGCCGACGGCATCTGGATCGCCAACATCAGCCGCACGCACGCGCTCTACACCGAAGGCGATGGATATCGGATCAGGCTGCCCCGGATGGAGGAGCACGGGGAGCCGGCCGGAGGCTGGTTCATGCGCGCGGGAACAACCCTGGTCGGCTCGCGCGCCATGCTGGATGAGGCCCAGCCGCTGATGGTGATGGTGACCAGGAAGGGGGACGGTGCCGACATCGAGGACGGCCTGACTGACCTCGCCCTCATCCGCCCCGATGGTGACTCAACGCTGCTTCCGATCTACCTGGATCCCATGACCAAGCTTTTCCTCGTAGCGCTGATGTGGTGCCGCCCCTGGCTGCTTGATCCGGCCGCGACCACGCCGCTGCCGCGGACCCCCGAGATCGCCAGGGGCGCACTGGAGGTGACCGGCGCATACCACGAACTGGAGCGTTTCGACCACGACCAAGCGTTTCGCGACCGGCTGTCGGCGCGTGTCGCCGAGCACATCAAGGTCCTGCGGCGCAAGATCATCGACCGCGGGTTGGTCAAGGCAGACACGCGGCTCTCTGACGAGGTGGTTGTCCGCGTGCTTATCGAGCACGGGATCATGACCACCGCCGACCTCGGCCGGCTGAACGATCCAGCGTGGTGCTCCCGCCAGGAGGACTTGTGGTGGACGCGGGCGCCCTGACCGTACCGTGTGTCAGGCTCGCACCGCTGGCGGCGTGCCACCTCCAGCGGGCGGGGTGCCACCGCCAGCGGGCGGCGTGCCACCGCTACCGGGCGGACGGACGGTAAAGCGTGCGCTGGCGTGCCGCCCGCCGACGCCGGTCACTACCACCTGGTAGCTCCCCGCCGGAATCGGCCCGGCGAAGAACTCGTGTCCCTGGTTGATCGCGTAGTTGAAGGTCCCCGCGTCGTCAACGACCAGCCTGACCGGGGACACGCCGTGGTGCGCCAGCGTTACCGTGATGCGGGTCAGGGGCGCAAAACCGCTTCCGTGGATCACGTAGCCAGTGTTCCCATCGCCGGAGGTCTGGTTTAGCCGGAGCTCTGGCGTGCTGCTCCGCCCGGTGGGAAGTATGGATGGCGGCATTCCGGGCGGTGGGATGCCAGGACCGACAGGGACCGGAGAAGCCGTCGGCCGAATGCCGGCTTTGAGCGACGCGCCAAGTAACATCCCGGCCGCCACCAATGCTGCGGTCGCAGTTCCCACCGCGGCCAATGTCAGGGTGCGCCGTCGGGCCGCGCGCGCTGAGGGCGGCGATCGCAAGCCCTGCCCGCGGTGGCGTCGAAACGGCCGGCGTCGAAACGGCCGGCGTCGAAACGGCCAGCGTCGAAACGGCCAGCGGGGGGCAGGCAACGGGCGTGAGGACGGCAGCGCCGAGTATGACCCGAACGTGGCGTCCTCGGCCACCTCATCCGCCGCGTGAGCCTGGGCATTGGGCGAAGGACCGCGCTGGTACTCGGCGATCATGGCAAGGGCCGAGTCAGTGAGGTAATGGGGGTGGGCGCTGTGCTCGCTCAGCTCGCAGACGAGCGGTCCCAGCTCGGTGAGCAGCGCGGCCGAGGTTGCGCGCTTGCGAGGGCTGCGCTCCAGGCAGGATGTGACAAAACCGAGCAGTTCGGCAGGCAGTCCGGTCAGGTCGGGTGGCTCGGTCGCCAGCCTCACCAGCACGTCCATGACGGTCTCGCCCCGGTAAGGGGGATGGCCGGTCGCCGCGAAAACCAGGGTGGCGCCGAGCGAGAACACGTCGCTCGCCATGGACGATTGCCGGGTGTCTCTCGCCTGTTCAGGCGCCATATAGGCGGGGGTGCCCACGGCCCCCCGCGTCACGGTCAGCTGAATCCGCTCCGCGGCCCTCGCTACGCCGAAGTCGATCACCCGGGGCCCGTCCGGCGACACAAGGACGTTGGACGGCTTCAGGTCCCGGTGCACCAGCCCTACGCTGTGGATCGACTCCAGTGCCTCGGCGCACCCGGCAGCGAGCCATCTGATGGCCGGCACGGACAGCGAGCCGCACCGGAGCACCAGGTGGTTCAGCGATGGTGCCGGGATATAGGCGGTGGCCAGCCACGGCACATCGGCCTCTGGGTCGGCGGCTACGACCGCCGCGGTGAATACGCCGCTGACCCGCCGCGCGGCCGCCACCTCATGAGCGAAACGAGTGCGGAACCCGGGCTCCTCAGCGAACTCAATCTTGATCGTCTTGACCGCGACCAGCCGCCCAGCCGTGGACCGGCCCAGATACACCTGACCCATCGCGCCCTCGCCGAGTCGGCCGAGTAGCGTGTACGGCCCGATCCGTTCCGGGTCCCAGCGACGCAGCGGCACCAGCGCAGGCTGCACCTTCATTGGCCCTCCCCGTCACCATGATGCCTCGTCCGGCGGGCACCGGGTGTGCCGGGCGCCGGAGCCGATGACCGCATGTGGCGGCCGATGACGGCGCCGTGCTCACGGCCCGAGGCTGAAGGGCGGGTAGCGGTCGGTCACCAGGGTGAGGGCATAGGCGATGACACGGTTGTGCCAGCGGATAACTCCCTGCACGAAGTCGAACAGCCCCCGCGGGTAGCGTCCGGTGAACAGGATCGCGAACCATGCCACGATTACGGCAACGAGGGCGCCGACGTCAAGGAAGAAGAGCACGATGTAATGCGGCACGGCCAGCAGCCATTTCACCAGGGGAAGCCACCGGTTGAGGTCACGCGCCGCATCGGGGTATGCGTAGTCGAGGTGAACCGACTGGTGCTCTTCGGTCGATGGATAACGATCGTCCATCAGGGCGAGGTAGACCCCAACCCGGTTGCCGAAACGCTGCAGCTCGAGGTTCCAGTCGAACCACCACCGTGGATATCGCTGGCGGAAGAGGATCATGAGCAGCGGCCCGGCGAACAGCAGCCCGCCGGCCCCGACCGCGACCCGGGTCGCGTTGTTCCCGTAGGACCACTGCCAGGTGCTGCTGGATACCGTGCTGAGCACGATCGCGATCGGGATGACCCACAAGATACGGAACGCCGTGGTTAGCCGGTCGAGCAGGCGATCTGGATAGTCGACCGAGAATTGAACTGGATACTGAAGCTGGTCCATAACCGCATCACCCTTTCCACTCACACAAGATCCCAGAGTCGGTGCCGGATGACGAGCCGGATCGCCGGCCCATTCAGCATCACCTGCTGCCGTGACGCGTCAGTAGGGGACGCCGCTTTTGCGGAGGAGGAGACGGTCCGTATGCCCGAGACCCAGAGCACTGAACCGCGTCCCACGAGGATCGCGGTGCCACCGGCTGAACGGCCGCCATTCCGTGCTGATCACGTCGGCAGCCTGCTGCGCCCGCCCGAGTTGTTGCGGGCTCGCGACGATTTCGCGGCGGGCCGGGTCAACGGCGACGAGCTGCGCGGCATCGAGGACGCCGCGATCCGTGAGGTCGTGCGGATGCAGCAGGACGTCGGGCTGCGGTCGGCGACGGACGGCGAGTTCCGCCGTGAGTCGTGGCACATGGACTTCATCTACCAGCTCGGCGGTATCCGCAAAGTACAGGACGACACGATCAGGGTGGCGTTCCGCAATAAGCAGAGGACGTACGAGTGGGCGCCGCCTTCCGCGCACGTCGTCGAGCCGCTGACGCTCAAGCACACGATCTTCGGCGAGGCGTTCGAATTCCTGGCCGCCGCGGTCACCACGGCAGCGCCGAAGCTCACGATCCCGTCGCTGAGCATGGTGCACTATCGCGGCGGCCGGTCGGCGATTGACGAGTCGGTGTATCCCGATCTCGATCAGTTCTGGACCGACCTAGCGGCGACTTATGCGGAAGAGATCCGGCGGCTGTACGACCTCGGCTGCCGCTACCTGCAGCTCGACGACACGAGCCTCGCGTACATGAACGATCCCGTCCAACGTCGGCATGTCGCCGAGATCGGCGGGGACCCCGAGCACCAGCACGAGCACTACATTGCGAACATCAACCGCGCGCTTGCGGACCGCCCGGCGGACCTTACGGTGACCACGCATATGTGCCGGGGGAACAACCAGAGCATGTGGGCGGCCGAGGGCGGCTACGATTTCGTCGCCGAGGCGCTATTCAACGAGCTAGCGGTCGACGGGTTCTTCTGCGAGTGGGACGACGAGCGTTCGGGGGGGTTCGAGCCGCTGCGGTTCGTGCCGAAGGGCAAGCGCATCGTGCTCGGGCTGGTGACGACCAAGCGCGGCGAGCTTGAGAGCAAGGACGATCTGAAGCGACGGATCGAGGATGCGTCGCGGTTCGTCGATGGCGACCAGATGTGCCTATCGCCACAGTGCGGGTTCTCCTCCACGAAGGAGGGTAACGATCTCACGCATGAACAGCAGCGGGCGAAGCTCAGGCTGATCGTCGAAACCGCCCAGGAAGTATGGGGCGCCGGGTAAGCCGACCGCCGACGCTGCGAACACTGCCATTTGCATAACCTTTCATACCGCCGCGGCCTTGCGTTTATCTCGAGGAGGCACATGAGTGACCCACCGCGAACCGGAGCTACCTCGCACCCGGAGCGCCAGCGCATGGCGCGCAGCGCGGCCGACCGTGCCGTCGTGACGCACCGCCAGCTTTCCGGCCCGGCGTATCACGGCGACTTCATCACCCGCTACGACGAGCTCAGGCCCAAGCCGCCACGGGAACTGTTCGAGCTCCTGCTGTCCCTCGCGCCCGCCAACCCGCCGGCGCTCGTTGTCGACCTCGGTGCGGGAACCGGGATCTCCACCGCGGCGTGGTCGGAACTCGCGGTGCATGTGATCGGCGTCGACCTCAACATGGGCATGCTCCGCGTCGCGCGGCGCGCGGCCAACGTCGTGTACACCCGGGCCAGCGCGGACCAGACCGGGCTCGCCGACGGCTGCGCCGACGTGATCACCTGCGCGCAGTCCTTCCACTGGATGGACCCGGACGCCACGATTGCCGAAATCGCGCGGCTCCTCAGGTCGGGCGGTATCTTCGCCGCCTATGACTACGACTGGCCGCCCCTGATCGACTGGGACGTGGATGCCGCCTTCCTCCGCGTGATCAGGGCGAGCGGGGTTGAACCGAGCCGCCCGGACAAGGCCAGGCACATTGAGCGTCTCCTCGCGAGCGGGCGCTTCCGCGGCGTTCGCGAGGTCTTTCTGCACGCGCGAGAACTCGTGGATGCTGATCACATCACGCGGCTCGCCCTCGCGTTTGGGCCGGTGGCGCGCAAACTGAATGAGGGAGTCACGTCGCGAGAGCTCGGCTTGGACAAGCTGGCGGAGACGGTGGGGCGTCGGCTGGACCCCGGCACGAACGCGGCGTGGTGGAGCTACCGGCTACGTATCGGGCTTGCGGTGGGAACCGCCGCCACGCTCGAACCGTAGGCCACGCAGCTGGGTCTTTGGCGCAACTGATTATCCATAACGGCTGGCGTGTGGCGCGTCGGAGCAGGTGTCGGTCGGGGTGTCAGCGGGAGCACCATGACCACGAGGGGGGCCCTGGACGATTGGCACGCCTATTACGGGACTAACGACTCTCGGAATGCATATACCCCTACCGGTATGTTGACGACTGTCAGGGTGATCTGCCGGGCTTTCGTATCGAGGAGGTGGCCGTCAGTGAGCCGCAAGAAGGTGCTCGTGCTGGGCGGAAATTTCGGCGGGCTTACCGCGGCGCTGGCCGTTAAGCATGAGCTGCATGGCGACGTGGATATCCGGGTGATCTCCGCCTCGGACCGCTTCCTGTTCAACCCCTCGCTTATCTGGCTCCCGTTCGGCAAGCGCAGCGCGGCCGACATCACGTTCCCCCTCGCCCCGACGATGCAGGCCCATGGGGTCGATTTCGTGCACGCCGAGGCCACCGCTATCGACCTCGCGTCCAAGAAGGTCACGGCGACCAGCGGTGTCTACAACTACGACTACCTGGTCATCGCGACGGGTTACCGCAACAATTTCGGCGCCGTTCCTGGGCTTGGCCCGGGAGGCAACGCCTATACGATCACCACTCTGGAAGACGCGATCCATGCCGGGGAAGGGTGGCGGCGGTTCCTCGATAACCCGGGAGACATAGTCGTCGGCGCGAGCCAGGGCGCCGGGTGCTTTGGCGCCGCCTATGAGTACCTGTTCAATGTGTCCTACCGGCTACGCAAGGCGGGCCTGAAGAAGCAGGTCAAGCTCACCTACGTGTCCGCGGAACCATTCCTCGGTCACTTCGGCATAGGAGGGCTGCCACACGGGGAGGCCCTGCTATCGATGTTCCTGAAGAAGGAGCGCATCACCGCAGTGTTGAACACCGGTATGGACCGTGTCGAGGAAGGGCGCCTCGTCCTGGCGGACGGGAAGAACATCGACTTCTCCTACGCGATGATCGTGCCGCCATTCATCGGCCAGGAGGTCGTCCGTTCGGCGGGGGAGATCGCCGACGAGAAAGGCTATGTGAAAGTCCGCGACACCTACCAGACCGAGGCCTACGACAATGTCTACGCGGTGGGCATCGCCGCCGCAGTTGAGGTGCCGTGGCAGACAGCCACCCCGGTTGGCATCCCAAAGACGGGTTTCCCGACCGAGCGGATGGCTCATGTTGCGGCCCGCAACATCGCGGCTCAAATCCGTGGCGAAGAGCCCCACTCGCACGAGGCGTTCGGCGACATGCCGGCGGTGTGTGTGATGGACGCGGGCAACAACGGCGTGATCATTCTGGCCGACAAGATGCTCCCGCCGCGCAAGCACGGCGTGCTGATCCCGGGACCGCAGGCTCACGCCATGAAGCTCGCGTTCGAGAAGTACTTCCTGTGGAAGGCCCGCCACGGTTACGTCAGCCTCCCCTGAGACTGCGTGACGGATTCGGCCGCTCGCAGGCGCCGCGTAGAGTGATCTCGGTCGCCGGAGCGCGCGCTGGTATTGCGAGGTAGCAGGAGTCCAACGAGGTGTGGCAATGTGGGCGACGAGGTGAATGCGAAGGTAGCCAGCGGCGCGGAGTTCGGGCGGCTGCTGGCTGGTTTCCGGTTTGGTCGTGGCTTGTCACAGGACGAGCTCGCTGATCAGTCGGGCATGAGTGTGCGGGCGATCCGGAGCCTGGAACGCGGTCAGGTCGAGCGCCCGCGGCGCACCTCGGTTGCGCTGCTTGCCAACGCGCTGGTGTTGAATGACACCGAGCGGGAAGCATTCAGGAACGCTGCTGCCGGTTCGCCGACAAGCGCCCAGGGGCTGACAGACGCCCGGCCGACCCCGGCGCGTATGGTGCCGCGCCAGCTGCCCCCTGACATTGAGGACTTCACGGGGCGCGAACATGCCTTGGAGTGGCTCTACCAACGCGCGCGGGGCCACGAACGTGGGTCGACAGCGGTGGTGATCACGGCTGCCGTTGGCAAGGCCGGGGTGGGCAAGACCACCCTGGCTGTCCATGCCGCTCACCGGCTGCGCTCCCGGTTCCCCGATGGGCAGCTCTATGTCAACTTGCGCGGCGTCGAGGCGCAGGCTCTTGAATCGGCCCATGTGCTCGGCCGTTTTCTGCGTGCCCTCGGTGTCGAGGGCAACGCCATCCCTGATGACGTTGACGAGCGCGCCGACTTGTACCGTTCGCTGCTGGCTGATCGGCGCGCGCTCGTCCTGCTCGACAACGCGGCCGATGAGGTGCAGGTTCGCCCGCTGCTGCCCGCTGGCGCTCGCAATGTCGTCCTGGTCACCAGCCGTACCCGCCTGACCGCGCTTGCGGTCGCTGAGGTGATCGATCTCGACGTCCTCCCTCCGGAGCAGGCCGTGGAGTTGCTCGGCAAGATTGCCGGTGCGGATCGCGTTGCCAGCGAGCCTGAGGCGGCATGGGCGATCGCGGCCCTGTGCGGGTATCTGCCTTTGGCGCTGCGGATCGCGGGGGCCAGGCTTGCCGCGAAGCCGCACTGGCGGTTGGAGCGGCTGGCCCATCGGCTTCGTGCGCACCATCGGCGGCTGGACGAGCTGTCGGCAGGTGACCTCGAGGTGCGAGCGAGCGTCGGGATGAGCTACCACGCTCTGGGAAAGCTGGAGCAGCGCGCGTTCCGGCTGCTCGGACTGCTAGAAGTGCCCGACTTCGCGCCTTGGATGCTGGCCGCCCTGCTCGATATTTCGGCGCTCGAGGCGGAGGAGGTCGCTGATCGCCTGGCGGACGCCCAGCTGCTTGACACGGTCGGTGACGATGCGGCTGGGCAGCTCCGCTACCGATTCCACGACCTGCTCCGTCTGTATGCCAGGGAACGGTTGGCCGCGGAAGAGACGCTGGACGCTCGGCGCGCCGCGCTGGAACGAACGTTGCAGCGCTACTTCGCGAGCGCGCAGGAATCGGTGCGTCAGCTCCGTCTGCGCCCACCGGAGCTGCCAGACCGGACCGCGTCGGCCGTTCCGCATGATCCTCTGGGCCGATTGGCGCAGTCGTACCAGTGGCTGGCGGCTGAGCACACGGGCCTGGCGGTGAGCCTGGATCAGGCGTGGCGCGAGGGTCTGGGCGGGCTGGGGGAGGCTCTCACGCGGCTGCTGGCGGACTTCTTTGAGGTGTATGCCTGCTGGGACGAGTGGGAGCGAACACATGAGGCGGCTCTTCGCGCCGCCCGACTGGGGGGCGACCGGCACGCCGAGGCGTCACTGTTGTGCGGCCTTGGCGACCTGTGCCGCTGCCGGGGCTGCCTGCCGGAGGCCGTGACGCACTTCACCCGCAGCAACGTCATCTTCCGGGAGCTGCAGGACACCCCGGGCGAGGTCGACAGCCTGATCGGACTCGCGCGCACCTACCGGCGCCAACACCGGCTGGCTGACGCCGCCGCCTGCTTCGAACAGTGCCTTGGGCTCTGCCGAGGACTCGGCGAGCCTGACCGTGAGGCTAAGGGCATGCTGTTTTTCGCAAAGGTGCGCCGGCAGCAGGGACAGCTGGAGGATGCTCTCGCCCTCCTGACATCCTGCCGGGAAATTTTCCGCTCGGTCAGCAGCGGCGGCTACGTGGCCTATAGCGATCTCGTGATCGGAATCCTGCACAACGAGCGCGGAGAGCACGACCAGGCCGCAGACAATCTCCAGCACGCGCTGACCTTCGCGCAGGCACTCGGCGACCCGCGCTGGCAGGCCTACGTCCTGCTCAACCTGGCGGTGACGGCCCGGGCACGCGGATCGCAGGACGAAGCGCGCCGGGATCTCGAACAATCCCTGGCCATGTTCCAGCAGGCCGGAGACGGGCAAGGAACCTCTTACACCCGCCAACTGATCGCCAGCTTCGGCGAGACCGCGGTCCTTCGTTCGTGAGCCGCGTTGGTCGGCGTGGCTCTCCGCTGAATCTTGACGAACACCACATTGCAGGGATAGGCATTCGGTACTCGCCAACGTCGGCGGGTCGGAAAGGGGGTCGCATGTTGGGACATCGCACGCGAGTGTGGCTGCTGACCGGGGTGGCCGGTTTACTGCTCGCGTATCTAGGAGTGGCAGCCCCGGCCGGTGCGAGCACCAGTTCGACGGCCGCGACCTACGTGGTCGTGCTGAAGGGAAACGGCCAGGCGGGCCTGGCCGCCATCAAGCAGGCGCAGGGCCAGGTTCTCCAGGTGAACAAGCTCGGGATCGCCCAGGTGTCCTCGACGAACCCGGCATTCCTGTCCACCATCCGCGGTTCTGGTTCGGTTGACGCCGCAGCGAACGACGCGTCGTGGCATCTCGGCCAAAAGGACCTCGTGTCGGTGACTTACGTGCCCGCCTCGACCCAGGCCGCGAACTGCGCGGCGTTCTACCACGTGCCGGTCAATGTCGGCCCCGAGCCGCTGTCGGCGTGTGAGTGGGACGACCGCATCATCAACGCGTCACCCGGTCAGTCCTACGCGGTGAACCGGGGCGCAGGGGCCACGATCGGCGACATGGACACCGGGATCGACCTCACCCACCCCGACATCGCGCCGAACCTCGACGTCGGTCTGTCATGCTCGTTCATCACCTCAGCCAACCCGAACGCCAACCCAGCCGAGGTGGCCAATGGGGACTGCTCCAACAAGGCCGCGGTGCAGGACCTGAACGGGCACGGCACGCACACCGCCAGCGAGGCTGCCTCCCCGATCAACGGGATTGGAACCGCTGGCGTGGCGCCCGAGGCCACCATCGTGGCGCTGAAGGCTGGGAACGTGGCGGGATACTTCTTCACCCAGGAAGTTACCGACGCGATGATCTACGCCGGGGACCACCACCTCGACGTGGTCAACATGTCATTCTTCGCGGACCCGTGGCTCTTCAACTGCAAGAACGACGCCGACCAGCGGGCGATCGTCACCGCCATCAGCCGGGCCAGCAGGTACGCGCAGCAACACGGCGTCGTGATGGTCGCAGCGGAGGGTAACGAGGCAATGGACCTTGCCCACCCGGTGACCGACACGATCAGCCCCGATTTCCCGCCAGGTTCGGAACTGACCCGCGATGTCGGCAACAACTGCGTCGTGCTGCCGAACGAGCTGCCGGGAGTCGTTGGCGTGACTGGGATCGGGCCCGCCGGTGAGCTGTCGTTCTTCTCGAGCTACGGCGCAGGGGTGGCCGACGTGACGGCACCCAGCGGCTCGTCAGGCCAGGCTCCCAACCCGTTCGGGCGGGTGCTCGCCGCTTGGTCGTCGACCGGCCCGCCGATCGGAATCCCCGGGCGTGACGTCCAGGATGCCGGTGGCGCGGTCTACGCGTGGGTTCAGGGGACCTCGATGGCGTCTCCCCATGCGGCCGGGGTCGCGGCCCTGATCCGCGCCGCGCACCCGAACATGCCGGTGGGCGCGGTCCAGGCGATCCTGCAGAACACCGCGATGCCAAAGGACTGCCCGACACAAGCGGAGATGGATCCGCTGTCCGGCAGCCTCGGTGTGCAGACCTGCTCCGGCGGGCCCGGCTACACCAACTTCTACGGCAAGGGTTTGGTCGACGCGCTGGCAGCGGGCAGCGCGTAAGCTCGAATCCACCACGAATGGGCCGGCGTAGGCCGGCCCATTCGCTTGCGTATCGCCACGATCAGCTTGCCGATCCGGTGCCCCTGGAAGTCGACCCCGGTCAGCCGAACGGCATCAGACAATAAAATCTACTTCTCCTATTAGTAAGTTGTCTAACTGCTAAAGTAATGTCAGTGCCGCATCCAGGAGGGCGGCGCTCAGCTGAGGTCCCCTGGGACCGCGGTGCCCTGGAACAGCGATCGGCTTGGTATGCACTGAACTGAAAGGGGGCCGGGCCGGACAGGCCCTGCGCGGCCTGCGGCCGATGACGACCAATGGCGGCGCGCTCGTACGGCCAGTACTGCCCTATCGCCAGAGCCCTCGACCTTCTCGGCGAGCGGTGGACCCTGTTAATACTGCGCGAGCTTCTCGGCGGGCCGCGCCGCTACGCCGACCTCCGCGCCGAACTGCCGGGTATCGCGACCAACCTGCTGTCGCAGCGGCTTCGGCTGCTGGTGGCCGAGGGCCTCGTCGAGCAGTTCGACGTGCCCCCTCCGGTGTCACGCACCATGTACCGGCTGGCCGACGCAGGCTGGCGGTACGTCCCTCCGGTGATCGGCGCACTCGCCGCGTTTGGCTCGGACCGGCGGCCAGGAGGCCCGGATCGGGTCTCGCCGCTGACCGGTTTCTTGATCGGAGTGCTGCTCGGCTTCGACAGCCAGCGCGCCCGGGACGTCGACGAGGACTACCGCGTCGTTGTGGACGGCCGGACCTTCGATATCGGCGTGCGGCACGGGGTCCTGTGCGGCGCCCGGGGCGCACCCGGCGTCCAGCTACGCGCTCAAGCCAGCGAGCTGGTCGAACGCCGACGTGGCCACGGGCCGGCGCAGGCATCGCGGATTGAGTTCCACGGGCCCGCGCCCGCCACAACTCGATTCCTGCGGGTCTTCCGGCTGGCGCTGGCCATCGCGGATTGAGTTCCACGGGCCCGCGCCCGCCACAACTCGATTCCTGCGGGTCTTCCGGCTGGCGCTGGCGGAAGACCCGGCCCCGACGTGATGGCAAGGCAGCGCGAGTAGACCTCGGCCAGCAGTAAAGAGTTTCGACCGATGGCTTGCGCCTGCCGTATGGCCACGCTGCGCCGCATGGCGGCCGTGAACGGTGTCGGGCTAGGAAGAGCGCACCGCCGCCCAGGTGGCCGGTCGGCTCGCCCGCGCGGGATACACGGTCACCTCGGGCGTGGGCGGCCATGGGGTCGTGGGCATGCTGCGCAACGGGGAAGGCCCGGTCGTGATGATGCGCGGCGACATGGACGCGTTGCCGATCAAGGAAGACAGCGGCCAGCCATACGCCAGCACCGTCACCGCGGTTGACCCCTACGGCGCGCGGGTCCCCGCCGCACATGCCTGCGGGCACGATGTGCACACGACCAGCCTGGTCGGCGCGGCGGAGCTGCTGGCTGCGTGCTGCGACCGCTGGCGCGGCACGCTCATGATCGTCGCGCAGCCGGCCGAAGAAAAGCTGACCGGGGCGGCAGCCATGCTGGCTGATGGCCTGTATACCCGGTTCGCCAAGCCAGACATCGCGCTCGGCCAGCACGTCGCGTCCTTCCCTGCCGGGCTTATCGGACACGGTAAAGACGTGATCATGGCGGCGATGACCCGGCTGGACGCGACCATCTCAGGCCAGCAGGGCAAGCGGCTGCTGCAGTTCGGCGCGGTCGACCCGGTGACGATCACCGCGTCCGCCATTTCCCGGCTGCGGGAGGCCGCGGCGCAGGCCGGTGTGCCGGCCGAGGTGAGCTTCCCGCGGCTGATCGGGCGCAGCCAGGCCAACGTCGTCGACCAGGTAGAACTCGGCGTGATCGTCCGCAGCCACGACGAAGACGTCCATCACCGGCTCGTCCAGGCCGTCACAGACGTCCTCACCGAACAAACCGCGGGCCACGGCAAAACGGCTGTCCGCATTGACGGCGGTGCCCCGGCCAACCGCCTCGATGCCGCGGCGGCGCGGCGCGTGCGGGCCGCGCACACCGCGTGGTTCGGCGCAGGCCGCGTAATCGACGTGCCGCCGGTCACGGCCGCCGAGGACTTCGCCATGTATGGAGCCGGCGGTGTCAGCGCCTACGGCGCCCCCGCCGTGCCGGCCGTGTTCTGGTTCACCGGCGCCAGCCCTCTGGACGCCTGGCTCGCCGCCCCCGCCGAAGACCCGAGGGAAAAGGTGGCCCACATGCCGGCCCTGCACTCCGCCCAATTCATCCCCGACCGCGTGCCCACGCTGCGTACCGCAGTCGAGGCGATGACCGTGGCCGGACTCGCCTACCTTTGGGAACACGCTTGACCGCCGCACCCCGTGAGGTCACTTGCTTGAAACAACTGATCCGTCCTTAAGATGGTCGTATGCTTCCACGCACCTATGAGCGCCAAGCGTGTTCGGTTGCCCGCACGCTGGGCCTTGTGGGTGACAGGCGGACGCTCCTAGTGATCCGCGACGCTCTTCAGGGAGTCCGGCGGTTCGAAGCTTTCCGCACCGGGCTCGGGATTGCGCACAATGTCCTGGCCGACCGCCTCACCCGGCTGTGCGCGGCAGGTATTTTGGAGCGGCGCCGCTACCAGCGAAAGCCGGACCGGTACGAATACCTCCTGACCGGCAAGGGGCGAGACCTATGGCCAGTGGTCATGTCGCTGCTGCTCTGGGGCGACAAATACCTGGCCCCAGACGGCCCCCCGGTGCTTGTCTTGCATCGTGGCTGCGGCGGACGGCTTACCCCCGCGCTCACCTGCGGTGACTGCCGGGTGCCCCTGGGTCCGCACAACGTCGAGGTCACCTCGGCACGGCCGACTTTCCGAGAAACAGCTGGGGGCTCAGCGGAGCAGGAAGAGCCAAACCCAGGTCCATAACGGCTGCCGCTGAACCGCGGGCCGCCAGGATCCAGGTCGAGACGCCCGGTCGACGGGTCGCCGCGGCCGCCGCGACGGTTATGGTGGCCGGGTCCCGTCAGGCCAGGCATCCGAGAAGGCGGGTGAGGGCGGCGGGGTCGCCCGACGTCTCGACGGGTATCGGAAGGCCGGAGGCGCCCAGCGGCCGGGGGTGCAGCAGACGGATGTAGTCAGGCTCCCGGCAGGTGATGACGGCGTCGGCGTGGCCCAGCGATTCCTCGGACACGTCGATTGTGCCGTCCGCGATGCTGACGCAAGCGCGCCCGTCGGGGAACTCGAACTCGATCGCGACGTCGACCTCGGCGGCGCGTGCGCGGTCGAAGCGGTGGCGGACGCCCAGCAGGAAGTTGTGCACCGTGGAGACGTCGGGGCGGAAGTCGACGTAGCGGATGTACTTGGCGCGTTTGCGCCGGGCGGCCTGCTCGGCGGGTGTTCCTGAGGCGACGTAGACGGGTTCCTCGCGGTGGATCAACGGGAGGACGACGTCGTCGCGCCAGCGTTTCTTGTCCGCGAGGTAGGGGCCGATGACATCCTCGCCGGCCGGGCAGACGGCTTGGCAGTACGCCGATTTGTAGTTGGGACCGAAGGACAGCGACTGCCACATCGAGAGAGTCTCAGGTTCGCGGAACTTCGCTCGGTATGTGGGGACGTCGCGGCTCGCGGCGAGGGTTTCGATCCAGTCGGTGAAGCCGAAGAGGAACTCCCGGTAGTTGTGGTTCAGGCAAGCGAACCCGTCGAAGCTACCGTCTGCGTGGATCGCGCCGACCGGGCACGCCGCCACGCAGAGGTTGCAGCCGAGGCAGGGATTGAAGTCGAGCGGCTGGCCGTAGTGGTCGAGCGTGGCGTCAATCAAGATCGTGTCGAGAAGGACGTAGTTACCGAAACGCGGATGAATGACGTTCCTGTTGATTCCCATGTGCCCCATGCCGGCCTCGACGGCCACCGTCTTGTGGGCGATGTCCCAGAAGCTCCGCCCGGCGCTGGCGTGCATGTCCATGGGAAAACCCACCGAGGCGGCGACACCGCGCACTCCCCGGTCGGCGAGGCGCCGGAGGACCGCGGCCAAGACGGTCGCCTTCGTGCTGCCATGTCTGGTTCGCCGCCGCCCGTGACACCGACCGGATGGCGTCCCTGTTCGTCACCGCGACAAGGGAAATGAGTGTGGCAACGGCCGGAAACAGCCGGCGGGCGTGATCGTTCTCTTCGCCGAGCCCGGCCCGGCCGATCTCGACGAAGCCAGCGTCGTCGGCGCCCGATGCCAGGCACAGACTGCGGAGCAGGTCCGCCGGCAGCTGTGGCGGAGACTGCGTCCCGGCCAGTTCGGTCTCCCGGGCCCGGCGGGCGTCCTCTGCTTCAGGGCTGCCGCGGAAGATCAGTAGATTCTCGGCGGTCACGAGCCACCACCCTAGCGACTCTAGACAAGAAAATCTACTTTGCTTATTAGTAAGTTGTCTAACTGCTAAAGTAATGTCGGCGCCGCATCCAGGAGGGCGGCTCTCAGCTGAGGTCCGCTGGGACCGCGGTGCCCCGCAACAGCGGTCAGCCTGACGCACTGAAGCGATCAGCCTGACGCACTGAACTGAAAGGGGACCGGGCGGACAGGCGCTGGATACTGCGCGAGCTTCTCAGCGGGCCGCACCGCTACGCGGACCTCCGCGCCGAGCTGCCCGGCATCGCGACCAACCTGCTGTCGCAGCGGCTTCTGCTGCTGGTGGCCGAGGGCCTCGTCGAGCAGTTCGACGTGATGGCAAAACGGCGCGCTATTCCTGCGCTCCGCCGCGGTGCTTTCTGCCTGGCGGTTTCAACCACCGCGATTATTTGAATAAATCCCGATGGGGTGGTGAGCGTTGGCACCCCTGAGTTCTAGAAGACCGAGACGTGCACGTGGTCGAAGTGGTTGGCGGTGATGCTGCCGCGGTCCTCCATGGGAACCCAGCCCGACGACGCCATCCGGATGTCCCAGAGTCGCTGCCGGTAGATGATGTACATGATGCCAAGCCGAGAGGCGTTCGCCTGGGCCCATGAGGCGACGTTGAAGCCTCGCTGTACCCAAGCGCCCGAGGGCATGACACCGCCGGAACCCAGCATGAAGTCACAGGCCCTGCCGAGGGGATGCTCGCCTGAACTCTCGGCTCGGTAGCAGCTGATGGCGGGGAATGGGCCGAATCTCCGGTCGATCTCGTCCCGCACGTCGCGCATGCGCGCGGTAATGCGGTCCCCGCCGATCGTCGGCGACTGAGGCTGGAACTTGGCCATGAGGCGCTGGACCGTCCGCCGCTGCCGAGCGAGCCTGGCGAGCAGCAACCGCAGCTCGTCGACCTTGGCCCGTGCGGTCAGCTGGGCGCGCTTGCCGGCCACCACGAGCCGCTGCAGCTCCTGCTCTCTGGCGCTGCGCTGCCTGGAAAGGTATTCCAGGGTCGCGGACCTGTCGAGCGCCTCCTGCGGGTCGCCGCTGACCAGAAGCGCAAGCTCGGGGTCGATTGCGCCGCCCATGTAACTCACCGCGGCAAGCCTGACGATCTGGCGTTGGGTGATGCCGAGCCGGCGGCTCAGCCGCCGCGCCCGCGCCGTCGCTGCCTGGGCGGCGGATTCTGCGTCGGTGAGCAGCACCAGCTGACCGCGGTACTGCCTGGAAAGCCTGGCGGCGCGGGCTTCGAGCTGGGCCAGCGTCACATGCGAGTCAGCGAGGAGTAACCGGACGGCTGGACTGTCCGGCGCAAGCCGCGTGGGAGCCGCATCGCCGGCGGATGGCGCGAGGAGCGAGCCGACAACGATCGCCGCAGCCACTGCTGCGCACCTGCTTACCCCGAGGCGAAGCGAGAGACAAGGAACAGTCGGTCGGCTCTGGGTGGAGTACGAGCGCCTCACGGCCTCACCTTTCCCTCCGCCTACCGGGGGGGTGCGCGTCACACTGTTAACTCTCACCGGCCGTCCGAGCTGATTTCGGAAGATAGCACCTCATTCCCCCGCGTGTGGCCCTTTCGGCTTGTTTGTCTCCGGCGACATTCCGGTGAGCCGGGGAACCGTGAGCCACCCGCGCGACTGGTGAAAACGTGCGCCAGCCGTTCGGGACAAAGCGTGCGCCAGCCGTTCGGGACAAAGCGTGCGCCAGCCGTTCGGGGACAAAAGAAGTCATCTTCGAACAGACGCCGTGCCTGCGCCGCGCCGTAAGATCTGCCCCATGCGCGCGATCACCTGGCTCAAGGAGCGCGGGGCCGAGTTCGCCGAGATCAGCCTGGGTGAAACCTACCTGCGAGCCGCTGGCGTGGCGGTCAGCGCATCCCCGCTACCGTACCGGCTGGACTATGAGCTGGATTGCGTGGAGCGCTTCGTCACCCAAAGGCTGCTGGTCCGGACTCAGGGTGCGGGCTGGAGCCGCCGCTTGATGCTCTCGCGTGACCCGCAGGGTTCGTGGGGTATCGAAGCCAGTGCCGAGGGAGAAGTGGACCTGCCAGGGCCGGGCGGCGATCCGGTCGCATTCGCCACCGCTCTGGACTGCGATCTCGGTGAATGCCCCGTCACGAACACGATGCCGGTCCTGCGGCACGGGCTGCTGCGGGGCGGCCCGCCGCGCGACTTCGTCATGGCCTGGGTCGGGGTGCCCGACCTGTCAGTGCAAGCATCCGCGCAGAGGTACACCTACGTCGGGCCGCCTGAGGCTGTCCCGGGCCCGGCCGGAGCTGCCGTGGACCCGGCCGGAGCTGCCGTGGACCCGGCCGGAGCTGCCGCGGGCCCCGCCGGAGCTGCCGCGGGCCCGGCCGGAGCTGCCGCGGGCCCGGCCGGAACTGCCGCGGGCCCCGCCGGGACCACCGCGGGCCCCGCCGGGACCACCGCGGGCCCCGCCGGGACCACCGCGGGCCCGGCCGGAGCTGCCGCGGGCCCGGCCGGAACTGCCGCGGGCCCGGCCGGAACTGCCGCGGGCCCGACCGGGACCACCGTGATCCGCTTTGAGAGCGGTACGTTCTCCGCGAACATCGTGTTCGACAGCGACGGTTTGGTCGTCGACTACCCGGGACTATGCACGACGGCGTGAGCGCCGCATCGGCCGCGCGGCCCTGGTGGCAAGGTGGCCCTGTGGGTCGCCGCTGACCGGTGGAGGCCCTCTGCTGGTCGCCGGTGACCCGTGGAGGCCCTCTGCTGGTCGCCCATGACCGGTGGAGGCCGTCTGCTGGTGGCCCATGACCGGTGGAGGCCGTCTGCTGGTGGCCGGCCGGTGGCCGGTGGAGGTCCTTTGCTGGTGACCGGTGGAGGCCCTCTGCTGGTCGCCCATGACCGGTGGAGGCCGTCTGCTGGTGGCCGGCCGGTGACCGGTGGAGGTCCTTTGCTGGTGGCCGGCCGGTGACCCGTGGAGGCACCCTGGCCCTGTGGCCTTCGGCCTACGGCGCGACATCCTTGAGCCTGTAGTCGAGGTCGGCGGCGAGTTCGGCGACGTCCATTTGGGCCTTCTGCAGATGGCCGGAATAGTCCCAGTTCATCGCCTGCCACCGAGTGAACTGGTCGAGGACCCATATGCCGGATTGGCGGCTTCCATTTCCTGACTTGTCATTGCCGCCAAACGGCAGATGTGCCTCGGCTCCCGACGTGGAGTTGTTGACACTTACCATGCCGGCCGTGACGCCTCGCCGGAACCGGAACACCTCGTGCGGGTCGTTGCTGTAAATGGAGGATGACAGGCCATAGCCTGGTGCGTTAGCGAGGGCGATGGCGTCGTTCAGATCGGCGTAGCGTGCGACACCCACGATCGGGCCGAACGTCTCCTGGCGGAACAGGGAGTCGCTGGCCTGCAGGGCGTCAACGATCGTCGGGTGGTAGAAGAGCCCCGCCTCGGGGTCGCCGACGAAGCCCGCACGGGGGTTGGCACCGCTGATCCGGCCAAGCCCGCTGGAGCCTAGAACCTTGTGGTGTGGCTGGATCCAGCCCAGGTACTCCTCGAACCGGTCGGCGAATTTCTGGTCCAGCATCGGCCCGTAGAGCACATCCTGAGCTGGATCTCCGACCGGGGCCGCAGACACCGCGGCGGACAACCGCGCAAGGAATTCGTCGTGGACCGATTCGTGGACGATGACCGTGCCAAGCGACGTGCAGCGCTGCCCAGCGGTGCCGAAGCCGGAGAACAGCGCTCCCTGCACGGCTAGCTCGATATCCGCGCTTGGCGTCACCACCATCGGGTTCTTGCCCCCGAGTTCGAGGCAGGGGGTTTGCAGGTAACGGCCAGCCAGTCCGCCGATGCGCGCGCCGACGGCCGTGGATCCGGTGAAACCGATCTTGTCGATAGTTCCCGCCTGCAACCCCCGCTCCAGGCCGGCGAAGGTTTCCGGCCCATCGGCGAACACGATGTTGAGCACGCCGTCGGGCAGCCCGGCGGCCTGGAACAGGTCGAAAAGCGCCATTGCCGACGCTGCGGCGTACTCCGCGGGTTTCCACACCACGGTGTTGCCGGTTACCAGCGCCGGGACGAGATACCACGACGGCACGGCGACCGGGAAGTTCCCAGCGGTCACCACGGCGGCGGTCCCGACCGGGACCCGGAATGTGAACAGTTGCTTGTCGGTCATTTCGCTCGGGACGGTCTGCCCGTAGAGGCGCCGACCCTCCCCGAGGAAGAAGTCGCAGGTGTCGATGATTTCTTGGACCTCGCCAAGCGCCTCCTGGTAGGGCTTGCCCAGCTCGCGGGTGACCAGGCGGGCGAGGGGTTGTTTGTTGGCCTCCACGATGCGGCCCATCGCGGCAACCGTCCGGCCGCGGACCGGGGCGGGAATGTCCGCCCACGACGGCTGGGCCCGCTTCGCGGTCGCGCACGCGCCGCCGAAGGTCGCAGCGTCGGCGAGCGTAACCTCCGCCACGATGTCGGCGAGGCGGGACGGGTTCGGCGAACTGAGCGTGCCGGCCGGGGTGCCCTCGGCAGGGCGGCCGCCGACGATCGAAACAATGGTGCGGGCCATGGTCACACTCTCCCTCGGTGGCTCGGGCCAAATGCTTGGCCGGTCACGTGGCGGCATGCGGCCGCTGCGCCGCGAGCCTGTCCAGGCACCGCTCAAGCGCCTTCAGCCCCACGGCCAGCTCGTCCTCGCTGATGGTCAGCGCCGGGCGGAAGCGGATGGACCGCGGTCCGGCCGCGAGTACCAGCACCCTCTCCTCCTCGCGCAGCATGCTGAGGAACCAGTCGCGTTCCCGCTGGCTCACCAGATCAAACGCGCACATCAGACCCCGCCCGCGGGCGTTGGACGCATGGTCGGGATAACGGCCGACGACGTCGCTCAATTCCGTGAGAAACCAGCCACCAAGGACCGCGGCCCGCTCGAACAGCCGGTCACGCTCGATGATCTCGAGCAGTCGCCGGCAGCGCACCATGTCGACCAGCCCACCGCCCCACGTCGAGTTGATCCGGCCGCTGACCGTGAACACGTTGTCGGCCACCTCATCGGTCCTGCGCCCAGCCATGATGCCGCCGAGCTGCACCTTCTTGCCAAATGCCACGATGTCAGGCTCGAGGCCGAGTTGCTGATAGGCCCACGCGGTGCCGGTAAGCCCCACGCCGGTCTGGACCTCGTCGAGGATGAACAACGCGTCGTTCTCCACGCACAGCCGCTGCATGGTCTGGAGGAATTCCGCACGCATGTGGTTGTCGCCGCCCTCGGCCTGGATCGGCTCGGCGATGAAGCAGGCGATGTCGTCCGGGTGGTTGCGAAATGCCGCCTCGGCTTGCCGCAGTGCGCGATTTTCGGCGTCGGCCACCTCGCCAAGATGCTCGCTGAGCGGGAACGTGACCGCCGGGACTTCGATTCGCGGCCAGCCGAACTGTGGGTAGCGCTCGGTCTTCACCGGGTCAGTGTTGGTCAGCGAGAGTGTGTAACCGCTGCGGCCGTGAAACGCACGTGTCAGGTGCAGCACCTTCGTCCCCAGATCCGGTGAGCGGCCGTGCATCTCGTTATGGCGGCTCTTCCAGTCGAACGCACATTTGAGCGCGTTCTCGACCGCGAGCGCGCCGCCCTCGACGAAAAAGAGGTGGGGCAGCGCTGGATCGCCAAGCACCCGAGCGAAGGTCTCCACGAAATCGGCGTAGTGCGCGGTGTAGATGTCGGGATTCGTGGGCTTGTTCACCGCCGCCTCGGCGAGCAGGGCCATGAAGCCCTGATCGTCGGTTATGCCGGCCGGGCTGATGCCCAACGGTGCGGAGGCGAAGAACGTGTACAGGTCCAGATAAGATTCGCCGGTGCTCGCGTCGACGAGCCAGGAACCTCGGCTGCGGTCCAGGTCCAAAACGAGATGGAAGCCGTCGGTCAGCACATGACGTGCCAGACGCCCACGGACATCGCCACCGGCCATATTGTCTCCTCTGCTGGGCCGGGCGCGCCCGGCGGGTCGGCAACAAATCCTGCAGTTGGCAGGTTATGACGAAGAACTTCCTGCCTCAAACCCTCCTGTGACGAGAATGTCCTCGGCGAGGTTCCAGCGACGTTCTGCCGAGTTCCCGCACCCGAAGGTATGAGCCGACCCGTTCAGGCCGCGTCGTGGAAGACCAGGCCTAGGGTGTGCCGGACGCCAGATCGAACAGTGCTGACCCCGTGGCGGACCGGGGACACCGACCAGCCCCGCTTGGACTCGACCGGCCGGTCTCGGGTTGTGAAGATCAAGCCATGGCCCTGCCGCAGCCGCATCGCCGTGCCGCGGGACTGCGCGCGGGGCCGCTGCTCGACCAGGAGGAACTCCCCGCCGGTGTGGTCCACCTCCAGTTCGTCGAGACCGACGACCACCTGCAAGGGGAACACGAGGTCGCCGTACAAGTCCCGGTGCAGCGCATTCCAGTCGCCCTCGCGGTAGCGCAGCAAGATGGGGGTCGGCTTGGTCTGACCCGCCGTGTGGCACATCTCCAGCCATTCAGCGAGAGTGTCAGGCCACGGGCCTGGCGTGCCGAGCTTGCCAGCCCAGTCGCGGGCTATGGGCAGCAGGTGTGGGTAGAACGCCGCGCGCAGCTGCGCGACAAGCTCAGGGAACGGGTGATCGAAATAACGGTACTGCCCGGACCCAAACCGATGGCGAGCCATGTCGATCGTGGACCGGAAGCGGCATGGTTGCTCATACAGCTCAGAAATGCTCGTGCACTCGTCCCTGCCGAGCAGTTGCGGGGTCTGGGCGCAGCCGTAGGCGTTGATCTCCTCGGTCAGCGTCGGCCAGTCGAATCCGCGTACCCGGCGGGCGGGATCGGTCCGCGGCGTCGTACCGCTTGGCGTCTTGCGCGCTGTCGTCGTGTTCATGCGGCGCCCTCCAGGGTGAGCAGGGTCTTCTTGACGTCGAAGCCGCCGACGTACTGGCCGAGGGTCCCGTCGCTGCGGATGACGCGGTGACAGGGCACCACGACCGGCAGCGGGTTAGTGGCGCACGCCGTCCCGGCGGCACGGACCGCGTTGGGGTTGCCAGCGGCGGCAGCCATGGCGGCGTAGCTGGCCGTTTTCCCGTAGGCGATGCCGGGCAGGCGGGTCAGCACGGCCCGGCGGAAGCCTGAGGACAGCTGGAAATCCAGCGGCAGGTCGAAGCGGGTCCGGCGGCCGGCGAAGTACTCCTCGATCTCACGCGCGGCCATCTCCAGCCGGGCGGGCGCCCGTAGCACACGAGGGCTAACCTTGTTGGCCAGCTGGTCCAGCACCTGGTCGTGGTTCTCGCTCGCGTAGGCCACGCGTACCAGGCCCGTGTCCGTCGCCGCAAGCAGCAGCACACCGACTGGGGTGTCGATAGTTCGGTAAGCGACGTCGAGGATCCCTGCCTCGCTCGCCGCGGCGGCCAAGCGGGCGCGCAGCTTGCGCTCGGCCTCCTCATCGTTCCCGGGCAGCGTGGCGAACAGGTCGCCGTCCCAGGAAGGGTGCGGTGTGGTCATCATGACGCTTCTCCTTGTGGGTCTGGTTCACGTCCTGGTTTTAGGTACGCCGTGCGCAGCGCGGCGATGCCGTCGGCAGCTGCCCGGCGGGCCGCCTGTGGAGTACCGCCGAGGACCTCAGCGACCTCGGCGTACGGCAGACCGGCAAGGTAGTGGTAGGCCACCGACGCCCGCTGCTTGAACGGCAGCTCGCGCAGTGCCGACCACAGGTCCGACTCCCAGCCGCCGGGGAGCCGGTCCCTGCTCGGCCGCTCCGGCAAGCTGGCGGTGGGGACCGCGTGCCGCGACTCAGCGCGCGCATGATCGATGGCCTTGCGGTGGGCGATAGTGACCAGCCAGGCCTCGACGTTGCTCCCCGGGGCAAGCGCCGGGTAGGCGCGCATCGCGGCAAGGAACGTCTCCGACCAAGCATCCTCGGCGGTCGCGGGCCCGACGACCGCGCGGCACACGCGCAGTACCGTCGGCCCGTGCCGCTCCACGACCCTCTCGAAGGGCTCTCGTCTCACAATCAGTAAACGTGCCAGACCCGCCGAACGTGAGCTTGGAATTCGCCTTGACAAGTGTAGTGAGTAGTCACTACCTTCGTTGTTATGGCCAGGGGTCCGCGTATGACCGCAGAAGAGCGCCGCGAGGCGGTGCTCGAAGTGGCGCTCGCCGAGTTCGCGGCTCGCGGGCTCGACGGCACCTCGACCGAGGACGTGGCGAGCCGGGCCGGGATCAGCCAGCCCTACCTGTTCCGGCTGTTCCCAACCAAGAAGGCACTGTTCCTGGCCCTCGTTGAGCGCTGTTTCCAGCGTGTCGCGGACGCGTTCGCCACGGCGGCCGCGGCGCGTCAGGGTGGTGAGGAAGCGCTGCTGGCGATGCGCGACGCGTACGAGCAGCTGCTTGAGGACCGCACGCTGCTGCTGCTGCAGATGCAGGCGTACGCGGCCTGCGGCGACCCTGACATCAGGGCGGCGACCAGGGCCGGGTACCGGAGACTTTGGCTGCTGGTTGAACGGCTCACCGGTCTGCCCTTCAAAAGGATCGTTGAGTTCTTCGCCATGGGCATGCTGATGAACGTCGCGGCGGCCATGGACCTGCCGGCCGTGGACGAGCGATGGACCAGTTGGACCCCGCGATGAATTTTTTTTCACTAATTAAGTAAGTGATCACTCACTATCTAGTGGAGGATGGACATGAACACGAGGAGCCAGACCATCTGGACATTCATCGTCACGTCGGCGGCCTTGTTCATGGGATCCCTGGACAATCTCGTGGTCACCACAGCCCTGCCCGCGATCCGTGCGCACCTGCACGCGTCGCTGGCCGGCCTGCAGTGGACGGTCAACGCCTACACGCTGACGTTCGCGGTGCTGCTGCTCACGGGGGCGACGCTCGGCGAGCGGTACGGCCGGCGCCGGGTGTTCGTTGCAGGCCTCGGTCTTTTTACCGCCGGTTCAGCGGCCGCCGCGGTTGCGCCCAGCATTGACTGGCTGATCGTGGCCCGTTCGGTGCAGGGGGTCGGGGCCGCGGTCGTGATTCCGCTGACACTCACCCTGTTGTCCGCCGCCGTGCCCCCGCAGCGGCGCGGGCTCGCCCTGGGCGCATGGGGAGCGGTGGGCGGTCTCGCGATCGCCATTGGGCCACTTGTCGGCGGCGCCGTCGTCGAGGGTGCCTCATGGCAGTGGATCTTCTGGCTGAACGTGCCGATCGGCATCGCGCTGCTGCCCATCGCGAGGTTGCGGCTCGCAGAAAGCCGTGGCCCCGCATCCCGCCTCGACCTGCCCGGCCTGGTGCTGGCCAGCCTGGGGCTATTTGGGGTCGTGCTCGGTGTGGTGCGCGGTAACGACCATGGATGGACGAGCGTGAGCGTGCTGTCGCCACTGGTGGCGGGCGGCCTTCTGGTGGCGGCCTTCGTCGCCTGGGAGATGCGGGCGCCCGAGCCGATGCTGCCGCTGCGGCTGTTCCGTAGCCGCGGTTTTACCGTGACCAACATCGCCTCGCTGCTCATGTTCTTCGGGATGTTCGGCTCCATCTTCCTGCTGGCGCAGTTCCTGCAGACCGTACAGCATTACTCGCCGCTGCAGGCGGGCCTGCGCACGCTGCCCTGGACCGGGATGCCGGTCCTCATCGCGCCGATCGCAGGCTCGCTGTCCGACCGCATCGGCGGCCGTCCGCTGCTTGCCGCCGGGCTGGCATTGCAAGCGGCAGGTCTTGGCTGGCTGGCAGCGGTCAGCAGCCCAACCGTCAGCTACGCAGCGCTGGTACCCGCGTTCGTGGTCTCAGGTGTCGGCATGTCCCTCTTCTTCGCGCCCGTGGCCAACGTCGTGCTCGGTTCCGTACGCCGCGACGAGGAGGGCATCGCCTCCGGCGCCAACAACGCGATCCGGGAACTCGGCGGCGTGTTCGGCATCGCCGTCCTCGGCGCGGTCTTCTCCGCACACGGCGGATACACCAGCGGGCAGGCGTTCGTATCCGGCGTGTCAGCCGCGGTCTGGGTCGGCGCGGCGGCGGTGGCGGCGGCAGCCTGCGGCGCGCTGTTGCTGCCGAAGCTGCGCACGGCATCGCCGAAGGTCGTGGTTGCGGAACCCGCGCCTGAGCTGGTGCCCGTCGGCCGCGCGGAATGAGCCGGACGACGCACCGTGAACCCTCCGCGAACTCTCCGCGCCAAGGCGATGGTCGGCTAAGGCGATGGTCGGCTAAGGGGATGGTGACTGTCTTGGCCTTGGCATGGTTCGGTTTCGGAGCAGTCCGTGTGTGACCCGTGGCAGCAGGTGCGCCAGGGAGCGGCAGCCGTTCGGAACCTGCAGGGAGATCAGCCGCCCTCGCGCGCGCACTTGTCGCTCCCGGCCCGGTGCCGGACTTGCCGACCGCACCGCTATATAGCTAATATCATTAGCTATATAGCTAATAGCATTCTCAGACACGGAGACACGCCATGACCACCACCCAGTTCCTCGACCTGCCTGACGGCCGACTCGCGTATGACGACACGGGAGACGGCCCTTTGATCGTGTGCATACCTGCGATGCTCGATCTAAGTTCGGAACTTCGGTTTCTTACCCCGCTGCTGGTCAAGGCGGGCTTTCGGGTGGTTACCTTCGACCAGCGCGGCATGGGCGAGACCGACGCGGTCTGGCCGGCCTACGGCAGCACGCCGATGGCGCACGACCTGATTGCCCTGCTGCGCCACTTGGGCGCCGGGCCTGCTCTCATCTACGGCACATCCAACGGATCCGCGGCGGGGGTGTACGCCGCCGCCGAGGCCCCGGAGCTGATCCGCGGGCTGATTCTCGCTGCGCCGTTCGTGCGCGACGGCGAGGCTCCGTTGCTGGAGCGGATCTTCATGTCCATCATGCGGATCCCCGGCCTGGCGCGCCCGCTGTACCTGTCCTACTTCCCCAAATGGGAGCCGAACAGGCCGGCGGACTTCGACGAGCACAAGGCCAAGCTGGCGGCCAACATCGCTGAGCCTGGCCGCCGCGGGATCGTCAAGGCCTACATGACGCAGTCCCACGCCGAGGCGGAGTCACGGCTCGGCCAGGTGGCCGCGCCCGCGCTCGTCATCATGGGAACCGCTGATCCCGACTGGCCCGACCCGGCCGCCGAAGGCAGGTGGGTGGCCCAGCAGCTGTCCGCCGAGCTTGTCCTGCTGGAAGGGGCAGGTCACCACCCACACGTCGAGTTCCCCGAACAGGTCGCGGACGCCGTCGTGGCGTTCCACAAGAAGGTCGATGCCTAGAATCGGACCTGCGGAGAGTGATCGAGGGCTTGCCGTGCCCGGCTGAGCAAAATGTTCTCTGAGAACGGCTTTTCGATGATCTCGACCTGTGGGTCAAGAGCCCCGTGCGTATCGAGGACCGGCTGGGCATAGCCGGACATGTGGAGCACGGGAACCTCGGGGGCCGCCGCGTGTACCCCGGCGGCGACCTCGTTACCGAGCATTCCGGCATGACGACGTCTGTGAGCAGCAGATCGAGGGCCTGATCATGATCATCGGCACTCATACAGGGTCCAATTTCGCCATCGCGTGATCGGCTTAGAGACCGACGATGTCGTCCGGGCGGATCGGTACTCGCCGCAGTGGCTTTCCCGTGGCGGCGCGGACAGCGGCAACGATCGCCGGCGTCGATGAAATGGTCGGAGGTTCACCGACACCGCGCAGGCCGTACGGTGCGTGCGGGTCGGCGAGTTCCAGGATTTCCACGTTCATCGGCGGTATATCAAGGATCGTCGGAATCAGGTAGTCGGTGAACGATGGGTTGCGGACGGTACCGGCCACGACCTGGATCTCCTCCATCAGCGCCAAGCCGATGCCCTGGGCCGTGCCGCCGTGGATCTGACCCGCCAGCGCCAGCGGGTTCATCGCCTTCCCCACGTCTTGGGCGGTGGTGATCTCCACCACCTTGACCAAGCCGAGCTCGGTGTCTACATCCACGACGGCGCGATGCGCGGCGAACGCGTATTGCACATGTGCGTTACCCTGCCCGGTGTGCGGGTCGATTGGCCCCGTCGGGCGGTGCCGCCAGGTGATGGTCTCTTCGATTGCCCCGTCGCTGAGGATGGCGGAGAGGTCGGACTGCGCACCTGAGACCAGGGAAACGACCTTGCCACCGTTGATCCCGAGGTCGGCGGGGAGCTCAGCGAGGTATCGCGCAGCCCTGCCGAGCACCGCCTGGCGTACGGCGGCGCACGCGGCCCGTACCGCGCCGCCGGTGACGTAGGTCTGGCGCGAGGCTGACGATGAGCCCGCACTGCCAACCGTGGTGTCCGCGGGGTGGACGACGACCCGTTCGACGCCAAGCTCCGTGCGGGCTATCTGCTCCTGCACGGTGACGAGTCCCTGCCCCACCTCGGCGGCAGCGGTGTGCACGGTGACAACGGGTTCTCCCGCTACCATCTCCAGCCGGACCCGGGCCGTGGAGTAGTCGTCGAAGCCCTCGGAGAAACCGACGTTCTTGATGCCGATGCCATAACCCACACCGCGGACGACACCTTCCCCGTGCGTGGTGTTGGATACCCCACCGGGCAGCTCGCGCAGGTCGAGCGCGTGTCCCTTGTGGCCGGGACCGCCACCCTGGCCGGGACCGCGAGGCAGCCGCGCATCGCGGACCCTGCGCAGCAATTCGGCGACGGGGGCCGCAGAGTCGACGACCTGCCCGGTAGGCATGGTCGACCCCTCGCAGAGCGCGTTGCGTATGCGGACTTCAACGGGATCGGCGTCGAGGCGCTGCGCCAGCCGGTCCATCTGTGATTCATACGCGAAACACGCCTGGACCGCCCCGAACCCACGCATAGCCCCACACGGCGGGTTGTTCGTGTAAACGGCGTAGGCGTCCATCACCACGTTCGGTACGTTGTACGGCCCAATGCCGAGCGTCGCGGCGTTCGCCGCTACCGCCGACGAAGTCGAGGCGTAAGCGCCTCCGTCGAGGTAGATGCGGGCCGCGACGTATACGAGCCCCCCGTCGAGGTTTGCGCCGTGTTCGTAGTACAGCATCGCCGGGTGCCGGTGGACGTGACCGAAGAACGACTCCTCGCGCGAGTAGATCATCTTTACTGGTCGGCCGGTGTGCAGCGCGAGGAGGCAGGCGTGGATCTGCATGGAAAGGTCCTCGCGGGCGCCGAACGCGCCGCCGACTCCCGCGAGGGTAAGTCGCACCTTGCTCTTGGGAAGGCCGACGCTGGCCGCGATCTGCCCCTGATCGACGTGCAGCCATTGCGTGGCGACGTAAAGCTCGACTCCGCCGTCGTCTGCGGGCACCGCGAGGCCTGATTCAGGGCCAAGGATCGCCTGGTCTTGCATGCCAACCTCATACGACCCACGGACGACGACATCGGCCGACGCGTTTCCGCTGCCCTTGCGAATTCGGACGTGGCGTACAAGGTTGCCCTCCGGGTGGACCCGCGCCGCGCCCGGGCGGAGCGCGGCCTCGGCGTCGGTTACCGGAGTGAGCACCTCGTAGTCGACCGTGATCGCTGCCGCCGCGCGCCGGGCGGTCTCCGGATGGTCGGCGGCGACGATCGCCACCGGTTCACCCTGGTAACGGACCTCGCATGCGGCAAGCACCGGCTGGTCGGCCACTTCAAGGCCGAAGACACCACGCCCAGGAACGTCCTCGTGGGTGAGGACGGCGGCGACCCCCGGCAGCCGCAGTGCGCCGGACACGTCGACCGTGCGGATGCGGGCGCGGGGATGAGGACTGCGCAGCGTGGCGCCCCACAACATGTCCGCCATCCAGAGGTCGGAGGAGAACGCGAACTCCCCTGTCACCTTGAGTGTGCCGTCCGGGCGCAGCCTGCTCGTTCCCACCCCGCCCGGGATGTGACCGTCAATCAGTCCAGTGACGGTCGCTGGACCAGTTGGCGTCTGGCCTCTCATCGAGCCTGCTCCTCCGGGCCGGGCCGGCGCGCCGTTGGCGCCTGTGCGCCGGACCCGTGTGCGCCGGACCCGCGTGCCGCGGCCAGCCGCACGGCGTCGAGGATCTTCTCATAACCGGTACAGCGGCACAGGTTCCCGGCGAGCGCTTCGCGGATCTCGAAGTCGGCGGGCAGCGGGACGCGGCGCAGCAGGTCATGTGCGGCGACGATCAGTCCGGGCGTGCAGAACCCGCACTGGACCGCGCCGGCCTCGACGAACGCCTCTTGCACGGTGTCCAGCGCGTCGCGCGGGGCGAGACCTTCCACGGTGCGAACGTCGCGATCCTGCACCTGCCCCGCCGCGACGAGGCAGGCACACACGGGAATGTCGTCAAGATAGACCGTGCATGACCCGCATTCGCCCTGTTCGCAGGCGTTCTTAGAGCCAGGAAGGCCGAGACGCTCCCGCAGCAGGAAGAGCAGGGACTCACCTTCCCACACGTTGTCGGCGGCTGCCGATGTGCCGTTGACAGTGCATGTCACGCGCATTGCCGACCCTCCTCCTGGTAGGACTTCCAGGCCCAGGTCAGGGTTCGCCCGGCCATTATGGCAAGCGAGTGGCGTCGGTAGGCGGCGCTGCCCCGTACGTCATCGATCGGATCCGCTGATCGTGCAACCAGCTCGCCGAACAGGTGCACGGTGGAACGGCCAAGCAGGCCTCGCGAGTGCCACAACCCGCGGTCGGCTAGCTCGGCGGTGAGGAATTCCTCCGCCTCGCTCGCTGGGCGCGGAGTCGGGGCGGCCGAACCGATGCCGGTGCCGACCTGGCCACGGTCAGGGTGCAATGCGATCGCGAATGAGGACACTGCGATGACCATCGCGTTGCGCACGCCGACCTTCGCGAACTGCTGCGGCCCGTGTGCCGCCGGAACGATGATCGCTGCGATCAGCTCGTCACGCGCCAGCACGGTGCGCTTCACCCCCGTAAAGAACTCGCGCACCGGGATCTTGCGGACACCGCGCACGGAAGCGACCTCGACGACAGCGTCGCAGGCCAGCAGCGGCGGATGCGCATCGCCGGCCGGTGAGCCCGAGCCGAGGTTGCCCCCGACCGTGCCGCGGTTGCGAATCTGCGGTGAGCCGACAGTACGGGAGGCGAGAGCCAGCCCCGGCAGACTCACGCCCAGCTCACTCATAACCCGGGCGTAGGGCACCGTGGCGCCCAGCCGGATGTCATCTCCGTCGGGGGCCCATTCGGACAGCTCGCGAATCCTCGTGAGGTCGAGCAGGGCTCCCGGGCGCAGCCGGTCAAAGTTGATATCCACCATCACGTCGGTGCCGCCCGCGATCGGGAGCGCGTCAGGATGAGCCGCTCTGACAGCGAGCGCATCCGGCCACGTCGCAGGCCGGTAGAACCTCATGCGCGACAGTACAACCACTGATCGGGCCGCTGGCCAGGAACGGAAACGCCGAAATTCTTTTCCTGCGGAACGCGCTGTTTGTAGTTTCCTCCAAATAGGAATCTACGCTGGACAGCACTACTAGGGCCGGGATGGTGTCGAGGAGGCGCACCGTGTTGCTGCGCACCTTGCTGGACTCGCCCGAACTGAGGCTCCGGGTACTCACGGGCGAAGAGGCCTTGGACCGTCCGATCGAGGGCGCCTTTACAACTGATCTACTCGATCCTCGCCGATACCTGTCGGGCGGCGAGATCGTCTTGACCGGTTTGATGTGGCGGCGCACCCCGGACGACTCTGAGACCTTCGTTTCCGCGCTCGCGCAGGCGGGTGTTGCCGCGCTGGCCGCGGGGGACGCCGCGCTTGGCTGGATCCCGCCCGATCTCGTGGACGCCTGCCGTCGGCATCGCCTGCTGCTCATCGAAGTTCCCGTCGATGTGTCGTTTGCGACCATCACTGAGCGGGTGATTCGGGCACGGTCGGCAGGCGCCGGACATTTCCTGCAGGCGGTGCGACGGCGGCTGCTGACGGGCGTCAGCGCGAGTGGCGCGGCGGCAGCGGCCGCGCAGGAGCCAACCGCGGACGAGGTAAGGATGCTCTTGGCCACGGCCGACGCTGAGTATGGCCTCGCGTGCTGGGTCATCTCGCCGCTCGGGCGGGTGGTTGTGGGCCCGCGACCGATGCGCGGGGCGCGACTCCCCGTCGGTCTAGCCGTTGGTTACTTGAGCGCTCCTCGCCTCCCGGCCACCGTGGCCGTCGGCGACGCTGCCTTCTCGCTGTTTCGCATCATGGGCCATCCGGCGCACCGGCTGGCGGGCTGGTTTGTAGCCTTTGTCGGCGATCACGCGATCTGGGATGAGGATAGGCGCACGGTCGCGACGGAGCTGACCGGAGTGGCTGCGGCGCATCACGCGTGTCTTGAGGAGGGTCGGCGGCCCGCTCGGCTGACAGCCGATGATCTGCTTCGGCAAGTGCTGGCCTGGCATCCTGATGCGGCGACGGCTGAGCAGCGGGAGGTCACCATGGCGATGCAACGCTGCGGGCTGTCCCCGCGGCAGAGAGTTGTGGCGGTGGCCGCGGTGCTGTCCGGTGTGTCGCAGGCGCAGCCCGTGGCTCGCGCGTTGCTTGAGGAAATGCTGCCCGGCGCCGCGGTAGGGAGTTACGGCGCCGAGGTGTTCGCCCTCGCCCCAGACACCGAAAATGGGCGCGACCGCATCAAGGCGGCCGTCGGCACGCTGCGGCAGGGTCTGCCCGACATCGACCTCACACTCGGCGTCAGCGCGTCATCAGCCGTCGCCCCTGGACGCGACCGAAGCGGCGGCCAGGAAGCTCAAGGCGGCGGCCGAGGCGCTCATGGAGGCGAACTTGCCGACACCATGATGGCCGCCGGCGTGGCCGCCAGCCTCTCGAGCGTGGTCGAGGACGCCCGACATGCGGCCCGGATCGCCAGGCTGCGGGGCAACGGGGTGCGCATGGTGGATAGCGCGGAACTTGGCTCCCACCTGCTGCTCCTCGCCATGGTGCCGGAGGAAGCGCGCAGCTCCTTCTGCACTAGGTTGCTCACCCCGCTGGTTGCCTACGACCGTGAGCACGGGACGGAGCTGGTGCGTACTCTGGAAGTCTTCCTCGGGTGCTCAGGATCGTGGACCAGGACAGCCGAGCTGATGTATGTCCACGTAAATACGCTCAGGTACCGCGTGCGCAGGATCGAGGAGCTGACCCGGCGCGATCTCGGTTCACTGGACGACCAGGTCGACCTGCTGCTCGCCCTGCGGCTGCGAGCCCAGCCATGAGCGACTAGCTCGCTGACTGTTAGGTGCTGACGAGGGCGGCTGGGTAGGGCTTGCTGCTACGTGCTGGACGAGGGCTCGCTGGCTGCTGGGGCGTGCAGCCGGTGCTATGTGGCCAGCGCGGACAGAGTCTGTACCGTTTGGACCAAGCCTGCCAAGCATTCGGCGGCCACTAGCGTCGCCGCGGTGACGGTTTGCTCGCAGGCAGCGACCAGGCTGGCGGGCAGCTCGCCGCGGTACTGGCCGGGCTGTATCGCGGCGGCCAGCTCGCCTGCGAACAGCACCATGCGCAGTCCGACCTGGGGAGTGCCGATATCGCTGCCGGGCGTGGTGGCGATCGCGCGGTCGCCCGCGGATGCCATGGCAGCCAGGCAGGCCCTGTGCTGTTCCACCATGGCAGAGCGGTCAGCGGCGTTTTCGCGTCGGAGCGCGTTGCCCAGCGTGACCGGCTCGGAGTACCGCCGGGACTTGCCGCGTCGGCGCGCCCAGGTCGTGTGCACAGGCCGCAGTCACAGTCGCCGGGCATGACAAGCGCGTGACGATCGGGTTCGGTGACCACTGTCGCAACGGACATAGCCGCATCGCATCCTCCACCCAGACTGGGCGGGGGCCGGGCCGACGCGCCGGGGGGAAGAGCGGGAGCGTAAAAAGTAACTTTCGCTGGCACCGCGGTTGGTGGTGGCATCAGTGCCCGATGTGGCCGCCCTCACGTCACGGCGACACACCGCAGAAGTTCACAAATTGCGGATGCCCCGCTAAATGCGGCTTGGCTAGGTTGGGTGGGCGTCGGGGTGGGTGATGTATTTCCAGCCGGAGGGTGTGTTCCATTGCAGCACCCCAGGCCGGGGCTGGGTGAGCCGCCAGCCAGGTGAGTGTTTGACGTCGTGGTGGTATTCACATAACGGTGCCAGGTTGCATTCGCAGGTGAGGCCGCCGGCGCCGTAGGGAATCGTGTGGTCGAGGTCGCATTGTTTGGCGGGGCGGCCGCAGCCGGGGAAGCAGCAGGTGCGGTGGCGGGCCTGGATGAGGTGCCGCAGTTTCGGCGGGGGCTGGTAGGCGGCGGATTGGCGGGTGTGGGCGCAGTCGCGGGTTTCCAGTGCCTGCACGGTGAGGCTGAATCCCCATCGGCCGGGGTTGGGCTGTTGCGGTTGGCCGGCCGCGCAGCCGTGGCCGGCGGGGCGGCCGTGGTGGTCGGTGACGGTGACACACCACCGCACCGCGGCGGCGCCCGCGCGGGCGGCGGCCAGGATGTCGCTGGTGGCGGCGGGGGTGAGCGGCCCGAGCCCGGCCACCTCACCCGGCTGGCTGGACATTCCGAGCAGGGTTTGCAGGGGGATGGTGAGGTTCACTGACCCCGCCACCGCCGGTGTGAGCGGCGGCGTGGGGGCCAGCGGCCCGGCGGGGAGCAGCGGCCCGGCGGGGAGCCGCCGCAGCCCGGCCGGCGCGCCGTGGGGTGGCACCGGGCCCGCGTGGCGCGCGCCCGGGGGTTCACCGGCACCGCCGGGACCACCGCCACCGGAAAGATCATCTGCGGGCGGGGGGCCGCCGGCGGGCGCAACCGGGCCGGCGGGCCCGGCGCTGGCGCCGGGCGGAGCGTCGTCCGCGGGGCTGCGGCTGCCGTCGCTGGCATCGGCGGTGTCGCCGGCAGCGGCGCCACCGTCCGCGGTGTCACGGTGTGTGGTGTCACGGTGTGTGGTGTCGTCCTGGTTGGGGGCGGCTGCTGGCCCTTGGGTGGCGCTGGCGCCGGGCGAAGCGTCGTCCGCGGGGCCGGAGCCGGGGCCGGGGCCGGGGCTGGGGCCGGGGCCGGGGCTGGGGCCGGGTGGTGGGTCTTGCCCGGCTTCGGCGGGTGCGGGCCCGGGTGCGGGTGCGGGTGCGGGTGCGGCGGCGGGGCGGCCGAGCAGCTGGTTGAGGTAGACCTGGGCGCGGAGCTGGTCCATGCTGGCCGGGGCGCCGTCGGCTTTGAGCGCGGCGGCCAGGGCGTTGATCCGGTTGTCGGCGGCGAGCACGCCGGCCGGGGGCAGGTCCCGCCCGGCCAGCGCGGCGGTGCCGCCGGGTTCGGCCCATCGTTCCACCCGGGCCTGCTGCTGGGCGGCGGCGAGCCGGGTGTCGGCGGCGGCGGGGTCGGCGGCGATGACCGCGGCGGCGACGGTTTTGCGCAGTTCCGCGGTGGTTTGGCGGGCCGCTTTGGCCAGCACCTGCGCCTCGACCTGGCGGGTGAGCCGGGCCGGCAGGCCGGTGATGCCGGTGGTGATGACCAGCGCCTTGGGCATGTCGATCCGGCCGCTGGCCAGCGCCGCCCAGGTGGCGGGCAGCTCCGCGAAGACCAGCGCGCGGCCGGTCAGGTTGTCCGCGCTGCAGCGGGTCAGCGTGAGCGCGGCGGCGATCTCGGCGGCGGCGTAGCGGCCCGCCTCGGTTTCGCCCGCGCCGGCGGTTTTGGCTTCGCCGATCCGGCGGGTGGCCAGCTCCGCCGCGGCGGCGTGTTCCATCGCCGCCGCCCATGACCCCAGCCGCCGCCAGCCGCGCAGCGCCCCGGTCAGCTCGCCATCACCAAGACCGGCGACATCGCCCGCGCTGGGGAGCAGCAGGCCAAGCTCGGGGCCGGGGGGCAGGCTGTCCAGCACCCCGCCCTGGCAGAACCCGGCCACCACCGGCACCTCACCCCCGCCGGTACCGCAAGCACCGCCGGCACCGTCGTCATCCGCACCGGCATCACCGCCGACACTGCCCGGACCGCCGCCACCGGCATCACCGCTGCCGGGACCGTCGCCGCTGCCACCTGCGTCACCGCCGCCTGCGGGTTGGTCCAGGTCGCCGGGTTCGTCCAGCTCGCTGGGGTCGGCCCAGGGGACCTGCCCGCATAACGCGGCCCACAGCGGATCGGGGAGCTGATCGCCGCCGCACAGCCAAATGCCCTGCCCGGCCGCGCCGCTGCCACCATGGCTGTCGTCATCGCTGGCGCTGCGCAGTCCCGCTGCAGTGGGTCCCGCTACAGACGGCGCGGTGGCGGGCATGGGCGGCGGTCCTTCCTGGGGAGAGCGCGTGTGCGCTTCGTTTACGCTTATCGAATAGCTTATCGTACAACTATGACACCCGTACACATTTTCGATAAGAAATCCGGCGTGTCAGGGCACGCGGCCTGACGCACGGCGAGCGCGGGAGAAGCGCGGCCACGTAATACTGCGCGGCCAGGTCGTACTGAGCGGCCAGGTCGTACTGAGTCGGCGCGGGTACCGCATCGGAGAAGGCGCGGTCTGGTGACCGAAACGACCGGAACGAGTCCGCTCAATGCCAGTAGTCGAGCGGTCAGGGTGTTGCTGACCCGCGGGTCGCGGTATCGATGATCCACGCGGTGATGAAAGCCTCTTCCGCCCAAGCCGTGTATCGCCCGCTTGGGCCTCCATGTCCCGCATCCATCTGTGTTTTTAGCAGGAATGGTCCTCCGTGTGCCTCGGCCCGGAGGCGTGCAATCCATTTGGCGGGTTCGTGGTAGAGCACGCGAGTGTCATTCAAACTTGCCGTGGCGAGGATCGGTGGGTAGCGCTCCGAAGTTAGATTCTCATAGGGCGAGTAGGTCTTCATATAGTCGTAGGCGGCGCGATCGTGGAGGGGATCGCCCCATTCCTCCCACTCGGTGACCGTAAGGGGCAGATCAGGGTTAAGGATGCTGTTTAGTGCATCGACGAAGGGCACCTGCGCGACGATCCCACCGACGGCCGCGGGTGCGAGATTGACTGCCGCACCAACCAACAGGCCGCCCGCCGACCGTCCCCGGGCGATGAGCAAATCAGGAGACGTCCAGCGCGCTTCGGCGAGACGTTGCGCGGCTGCGATGAAATCGGTGAAACTGTTGCGCTTCGACAGCAGCTTGCCCTCTTCGTACCAGCGGCGGCCCATCTCACCTCCGCCGCGCACATGGGCAATCGCGACAACGAATCCCCGGTCAAGCAGGGACAGCCGGGGGATGGAGAACACCGGGTCGTTGGACGCCTCATAGCTGCCATAGCCGGACAGAACGCAAGGGGCAGTGCCGTCCTGGGCGGTTCTAGCGTGGCTTACGAGCGAGATCGGTACTCGCGTGCCATCTGGGGCGATGGCCCATTCGCGGTGCTGCACGAAATTGCCGGGCTCATAAGGTGGCTGGCCAGGAAGGGTGCGGACCGGGGTGCGTTTGAGCAGTGTCAGGGCACCTGTACCGAGGTCGCACTGGTATACCGACAACGGGGTGATCAGTGAGGTGAAGCGCAGTCGATAGGTGCTGGCGGCGTATTCGGGGTTGGCCGCCGGGGCGACGGTGTAGAGCGTTTCGGTGAAGGGGACATCCCGTGTGGTACCAGCTGCGTCGACGATACGCAGGCCGGTGAGGCCATCGCGCCGGAAATGCACCACAATGTGGTCTTGAAACGCATCGGCGCTCAGCAGGCGGGTGTCGTCGCGATGAGCGATCAGCGGTGCCCACGCAGTGGGATCAGTTGGATCGGCGGTCGCGAGCTCGAAGTTCTCCGCGCCATCGTTGTGCAAGATGAGCAGGCGGTCTACGCCGTCGGCGTGCGCTTGGTGCTCGACGCGGTATTCGACGCCCTGGCGACGAGGGGCTATCACGGTGAACTCGCCTGCGGGATCAGCCGCGTCCAGAAGCAGCACCTCGCTGGTCACCGCACTGTGGGATGTGATCAGGAGGTAGCGGCGGCTGCGCGTCAGCTCTATGGCGACTGAAAAGCGCCGGTCGGCCTCCTCGAAGACGATCACATCGTCGGTGGCCGGGGTGCCGATCGTATGCCGCCACACCCGGTACGGGCGCCACGCTTTGTCGATTGTGACGTAGAAGAGGGCGGTGGCGTCTGCGGACCAGGCACTCCCGTAGAACACTTCCGGGATTTCGTCCGCTCGCAGCTCACCAGTTACCAGATCCTTGACACGCAACGTGAAGCGTTCGTCGCCGCGAAAATCCGTTGAATAGGCGAGCAGGCTGCCGCCAGGGCTGACGTCGAAAGTACCGAGGGAAAAAAAGTCCGATCCGGCGGCAGCCTCGTTCCCATCCAGCAGCACTTCCTCGCCTGGCAGCGGCAAGTCCGTCTCGGTAGACGGCGGAAGCGTCTCCTCGGTCGCTGCGGCGGTGCGGCAATGGATCGCATACTGCTGCCCTGCCACCGTGCGCGCGTAGTACCACCATTCGCCTTCGCGTACCGGGACCGACAGATCGGTCTCTTTGGTCCGGCCTTTGATCTCGGCGAATATTGTTTCCCGCAGTCCCGCGAGGTGTGCGATCGCCGCGTCGGTATAGGCGTTTTCGGCTTTGAGATATGCGACGGTATCGGCGTCGGAGGAACCGCCGGCCAGCCACGCATACGGATCCGCCGTCGTATCACCGTGATACGTGCGCTGCGCCGGTATCCGGTGGGCCACCGGCGCTGCCTGACCCGAGCCGGCAACATGCTGTCTTTTACTTGTCACGGTCGCCGAGTCTAGAGCCAGTCCCATGGGGGTCCGCCGGGCGCGGTCCGGGGTGGGTGCGGGAGCGAGCGCGGGGCAGGCGGCGCAGCGGCGACCCTGCGGCGTCCCGGCCGCCGCGAGTATCTATGGGGCGTGGCACAGTTGGGCTACGGGCACGTCGCGGTCATGAAGTGGCGCACGATGCGCTGCATGTCCGGGTCATTGCGGATGTACTCGGGCGCTCGGCCGCCAGGGATGAAGGGGATAGCCGATGACTTCTGGAGACCTGTCCACCGTGCGGCTCCGCCGCATGCACCAGGTGATGGCCGGCTATGTCGAGCGTGGAACCTTGCCAGGAGTCGTCACGCTCGTCAGCCGCCGGGGCGAGGTCCAGGTGGATGCGATCGGTTTGAAGGCCGCAGGCAGAAGCGACCCGATGCGCCGCGACACCATTTTCCGCATCGCCTCGATGACCAAGCCGATCACCGCCGCAGCGGCGATGATCTTGGTGGAGGAATGCAAGCTCCGGCTGGACGAGCCGGTGGACGGGTTGCTGCCAGAACTGGCTGACCGCAGGGTCCTGAAGCGGATCGACGGACCCCTCGATGACACGGTCCCCGCGAAACGTCCCATCACCCTTCGCGATCTATTGACCTTCCGGCTTGGAATCGGGGCGGTGATCGCACCGCGGGGCCAGTATCCGATCCAGCAGGCGATGGCCGAGGCGGGACTCGATCCCGGCCCTGATCCTTCGCCGCACGGTCCCAGCGAGTGGATGAAGCAGCTCAGCAATCTCCCGCTGATCCATCAGCCGGGTGAGGGGTGGCTCTACCACACCGGTTCCGACATCCTTGGGGTCCTGATCGCGCGCGCGGCTGACCAGACGCTGGAGGACTTTTTCCGCGAGCGCGTCTTCGGGCCGCTCGGGATGCGCGACACCGGTTTTCATGTGCCGGATGAAAAAAGGGATCGGCTCCCGGCCAGCTATGTAGCCGATGCCCAGACCGGTCTGCTCGCCCTGGATGACGATCCGGCGCAGAGCCGATGGGGCGTGCCGCCCGCCTTCCCGTCCGGTGGCGGCGGGCTGGTCTCGACGGTGGACGACTACCTGGCGTTCTGCCAGATGATGCTGAACAAGGGCCGATACGGCGGCGAGCGCATCCTGTCCCGGCCGTCGGTCGAACTCATGACCATCGATCACATCACGCCGGCGCAGAAGGCCCGTGCTCGCGAGTTCTTCGGCGACAGCACCGGCTGGGGGTTCGGCCTCGCGGTCGCAACCCGGCGTGAGAACCTGGCGGACCTTCCAGGTCGGTTTGGCTGGGATGGTGGCATGGGCACATCCGCGTATTCGGATCCCACAGAGGATATGGTCGGGATCTTGATGACCCAGCGGGCCATGACCTCCCCCCAGCATCCCCAAATCTTTCGCGACTTCTGGACCTTGGCCTACCAGGCGATCGACGACTGAACCAGCGGTCAGACATCGATGACCATGCCGTCGTAGGCTGCGGGCAGGTCGGTATCGGTGAGACGGGCGAGCATAGCCGACGACATGTGGGTTAGCACGATCCGGTCGGCCAGCAGTTCGTGCCGGTGATGGCGCAGTGTCCGGTAGTCCAGGTGGTAGCGGATGGGCCGCTCGAACGTGTACGCCTCGGCAGCGAACACGTCCGCGCCACGCGCCGCGTCGACAAGCGCCGGCGTCCACTGCGTGTCGCCGGAGTAGGCGAAGGTGGCACCGGCGAGCTGCAGGCTCACGGCCAGGGGCGGCGCGCCTGAGGGGTGCTCCACCTCCCACCCGCGCACGGTCGCCGCGCCCAACGGGGACGGGCTCCCGTCCACAGCGAGTTCCGCTACCTCGACCGGAAATCGCCGTCGCACTTGGGCGGAACCAGGAAACAACACCTCCATAGCCTCGCGCAGGCGACCGGCAATCCCGGGCGGCCCCGCCACAAGCAGTGGGCGGCTCCGGCGAGCGAACTGGCCGTCAAGGACGAGGAAGGGCAGGCCGCCAAAGTGATCCCCGTGCAGGTGAGTGACCACAACCGCGTCGACCACGCCTGGGTCGAGCCCTTGGGCTTTGAGCGCGACGAGGCTTGTCGCGCCACAGTCGACCAGCGCCGTAAAGGCGCCGCCGGTCACCCAAATACACGTTTGCCAGCGTCCGCCACTGCCAAACGCGTCGCCACTGCCCGCGAAGCGCACCTGCACAGCAAAACGATAATGATAAAGGGGAGCAGCGATGACGGCGCCCTGGGCGCGGTGGGCCAGCTACCCCTGTACCCAGGAAGTTCTCCTGTCGTGAACCGCGTCGCGCCGCGAGCGTAGCCTTAACGCCATGGATCTAGCTGACGGCAGCTACACGCTGGGGTCGGAGTTGGGTCAACTGTGGGTGAAAACGGCCCGTACCGGGCTTGGTGCCAAGGCCGGGCACGATCTCACCATCGAGGTCACCCGGTGGCACGGCAACGCGACAGTTGACACGAGCAATCCAGGCAACTCCTCAGCGACCGTCAGCATCGACGTCGATTCGTTTGAGGTGCGGGAGGGAACCGGCGGAGTCAAACCACTGACGGACGGCGATCGCGCGCAGATCAAGATGACCTTCCGTGAGAAGATCCTCCGCACCGGCCAACACCCGACCATCAGCTTCCAGTCCACCCGGGTCGACGGATCGGCGGACGGGTTCACGATCACCGGTGATCTGACGATCATGGGCGTGACCCAGCCGGTCTCCCTGCAGTGCCGCGCGGCCGACGGGAAGATTACGGGCGTGGCCACCGTCGCCCAGACCCGATGGGGAATCCGGCCCTACTCGGGTTTCTTCGGCGCGCTCAAGCTCCGAGACGAGGTAGGCGTTACCTTCGACGTGGTGCTCACGCCGCAGCGTTGATCACCCCGCCCGCGTCAGTCGGCGGACTCGGCGGTGCGCTGCACGGCGGACTCTGCTGCGCTGCGCCCAGCTGATCCCAGCCAGTCGGTGATCGTTCTCGCGGTCGCGTGCGGTGCCTCGAGCTGAGGAACATGTCCCACGTCGAGCAGCACTACAAGCGACCAGGATGGGTTGGCACGCACCGCCGCCCGTGCGGCACCGACTGGCACCAGCCGGTCACGGGCGCCGTGGACCAGCAGTACCGGGCACGTGATGTTGCGAATCCGCCGCCGGTAGGCCGCGCCGCTGATGAAACTGGAGGTGGCGAGGACAGAACGCATCGAGGCGGCGAAGTCCCGTTCTGTGCCGGTGAAGGAGGCCCGGCGGCGCGCAAGGGCGACGTGCTGAGCCACGACATCGGCTGGCACGCGGGCTGCATCCACACAGCACAGCGCGAGCGTGCCCGCGACAACCGCCTCCGGGGACACGTTGCGGCGTCGCATCAGCAGTCGGCCGAGGCCCGGCGTGAGATATATGGCGAACATCGTGGCGACAAACGGGTCGGGCCGGGCGGGCACCAAAGGTACGGCCGGATCGATCAGAATGAGGCCCGCAACGGCGTCCGGCGCGGCGCTCGTTTCTAGCAGCGAGATCATTCCGCCCATCGAGTTGCCCATGAGGATCACCGGCGCTCCCGGTACAGCCTCGATGAAGCGGTGCAGCAGAACCCGGTTCGCCATCACGTCGGTGCGACGCCCATCGGATTGCGTGAGGCCATGTCCGGCGAGGTCAGGCGCGAGCACCCGGCAGCGGCCAGTCAGCAACGGAGCGATCGCGGACCAGTTCAGCGCCGCACCGCCCAGACCGTGCACACACACGATCACTGGTCCATGAGCCGGGCCGCCGAAGTCCAGGTAGTGAACAGGCCCATCGAGGTCGAGCCAGCGCGAACGCTCACCGCGCTCATCTACGAACATCGACCTCAGCGTCGGCGCGTTGGCACCGCATGTCAAGTCAGGCGCTGCCCATGCTGGCCGTTATGACTGTGCTGAGCCCGGGGGGCGACCCCCCCGGAGCCCCCGCACGCCGCAAGCGGTGCTCCCCGCGCTAGCTGTTATGACTTGTGCTGGGCCCGGGGGGGGCGACCCCCGGGAGCCCTGCATGTCGCAAGCGGAGCTCCCCGCGCTAGCCGTTATGGACAATGATCCCGAACGGCTGCCGCTAGCTATCGTGCCAGGGCGGTGCGGGTTACCGTGGTGTACGGAGGGAGGCGCGTCATGCAGCTGGGTAAGGAGCGGGCGAAGGGATTCGTCGCGGACGAGGTTGCGGCGAGCGCGGCGACTGCGGCAACTCCGGCGACTGCGGCAACTCCGGCGACTGCGGCAAATACGGCAACTGCGGCGACCCTGATGGGCGACGCGGACCCGAGACAGGACGAGAACGCCGCGGAAGCAATCGCGGCTGCGCCAGAGCTTGAGCAGGCGGCCGCGGGCTAAGCAGTGTTCGGCAGGTCGGTTCGGGAAGAGCGGCCAGACCGTCCGTTCAGCGGCTTCAAGTTGGCGCAGGCGGTTTTCTCGGCGGACGGTCGGCGCGCGGGTTTCGCGGGCCTGTCCATTGGAGCGCGGCGCGTCTACGGCGTGGTCGCCGACGCGTCGTGTGTCTGGAACCCGCGGCACGCGCCGCCGAAGCGCCTGTGCGGATGCGGCTTCTACTGCCTCGACACGCTCGCTGAGGCGAGGGCTTTGAGCTGCGCGACCGAGAACAAGCTCGCCGTGCTGCTCGAGGTGGTCGCATCCGGAAACTTCATCCGCTACGAGCGGGGTCTGCGGTACAGCCGTCAGCGGGTGCGCGCGGTCAGGACAGGCCGGTGCGTGTGCGGCCGCCCGGCGACCGGGTTGGCGGATGCGGGCCGCGGGTTCGTCGGGTGGCGGTGCCTGGCGGGGATGTGTGCGGCCTGCGCCGGCGACCGGCCGACCGTCGCGTTTGGCGAGTTCACTGCTCGCCTGGACGGACCGGTTTCGGTCGAGATCGACGCGTCCCCTGACGTGGGCTCAGCGGGCCCCACGGACCCGACAGGCTCCACGGACCCGACAGGCCCCACAAGCCCGACAGGCCCCACGGACCAGACAGGCCCCACAAGCCCCACGGACCTGACGAACACCACAGGCACCACAAGCCCAACAAGCCCAACAGCGTCGATCGCGATCCTCACCGCCGAGATCGCTCTCGTGCAGGCGCGGCTCGACGACCTCCAGGCGCGGGTCGCCCGCCACGAGCGCGGCACGGACGGCGCGCCGTAGGGTCAGAGGTGAGGGCCGAGCAGGGTCAGGTCGGCGGGGGAGAGCCGGTCGCTTGCGGTCTTGGCCTGGTGCCAGTACGGGTAGAGCAGTGGCGGTGCGCTGACCTTGTCCAGGCGCTCCCTTTCGTCTGGGGCCAGAACCAGCTCGGCGGCGGCCAGGTTGTCCGCCAGCTGCTCGGCCGTCCGCGCACCGATAACCAGCGATGTTACCGCGGGCTTGCCAACAAGGTAGGCAAGCGCCACCTGAGCAGGCGATGCACCGTGTGCCTCAGCGATCGCGACAAGGACATCGACGATGTCGTACAGGCCCTCCTGGTCGCGGACCGGCGGCTCGTTCCAGTCGGTCAGCTGTCGTGACCCGGCCGGGGCGGGGCGGTCGCGGCGGTACTTGCCGGACAACAGGCCGCCGGCCAGCGGACTCCACACCAGCACGCCAAGACCCTGGTCCACCGCCGCGGGAATCAGTTCGTACTCCGCGTCACGAGCCTGGAGTGAGTAGTAGATCTGCTGGCTGATGAACCGCGGCCGTCCGAGTTTGTTGGCCATGCCCAGCGCCTTCATCAGCTGCCAGCCGGTGTAGTTGGAGACTCCGACATAGCGCACCTTGCCCGCGGTGACAAGCAGCTCCAATGCGCCAAGCGTCTCCTCGAGCGGAGTCAGCCCGTCCCACTCGTGCAGCTGGTAGAGGTCGATGTGATCGGTACCGAGCCGGCGCAGGCTGGCCTCACAGCCCGACACGACGTGGTGGCGGGACAAGCCGGCATCGTTCGGGCCGTCCCCCATCGGCATGCGAACCTTCGTGGCAATCAGCACTTGGTCGCGGCGGCCCGCCAGCGCCTGCCCGAGGATTTCCTCAGACAGGCCGCCCGAGTACACGTCCGCGGTGTCGATGAGATTGACCCCCGCCTCCAGGCACTGTCCGACCTGCCGGCGTGCCTCTTCCACACCGGTCGAGCCGACGTTGGCGAACGGCCCACGGCCGCCAAACGTCATGGTGCCCATGGTGAGCACCGACACCCGCAGACCTGACTTGCCGAGCGCGCGATATTCCACGCTGCGACCTTACCGTGCAACACCTAGCAGCCCCGCGCGACGCGTCGGGCAGAGTGGCGCCGGGCGACCCCGACTCGGTCGGCTCTTCAACGATTCGTCCCACCGCCGACACAATGCCCTGGGTGACGCTGCTGGCCAGGCCGAGCGGATTACCGATGGCCAGAACGATATCCCCGACCCCCCGATTTGATCGGTTGCCACCGCCTAGATGCGCTCACTCGCCTGCGGGTTCACCGATGGAGGGTGACATCAGCGCTGCATGCCCGACTCGGTCCAGCGCTGGAAGACCTCGACTTTCTCGCGGGGCCAGGCGCCGTCGCAAGGCATGGAGCCGCCCTGCAGCCGCTCGAGAATCTCGCCCGCGTGAGCCCGGACGTCTTCGTATGACCACAAGTCGAACGCAAAGCTCATCGCCTGCTGGTCGCCGTGGCGGAACAGCGGGCGGATGTGGTCATCGAAGCCAACCGGCTCGCCCGGGCCCGGCAGCGCCACAGGCTCCGGGTCCTGCTCGGCTTGCTCGTCCTGCCCGGCATCTGCCGACGTATCCGGGGGCCCGGCTGCGCTCCAGTCCCAGTGGGGCATCGGTTCGTCTGCAGGCGCCGCGACACCTGCGCACGATTGTGCGACGGCTACCCGCGAGCCCCATTCCAGGCAGCCATGGAGCGCGGCGGCGAACGCCGGATCCTCGGGAAGGCCGGCGTCCTTCGCGGCGCGGCCGGCCAGGATGACCCACCGGGCCCGTTGGTCCTCAGTGAACTCCCGACCGGCGTGACGAGCCGCCATCTGCTGATAACCGCCATGTTGCTTGGTGTAATGGGCAGGCCCGCCGAACACTTCCGCGAGCCAGTGGGCCTCCCGCCGGGGATGGTCCGCCGGTATGTTCGCGAAAAGTGGTGCGAGCAAGGGGTCCGCAGGCACGTGCTTCTCGTACAGCAGGCGGGTCATCCGGGTGAGGGCGGGCAGCCCGCCGACCCACTCAAACAGGGTCGGTTCGCTGCCGGGGACGGTCACCGGGTCGCGGAATCGCACATACCAGTGCATGCCGCTGCAGAAGGGCTTGTTCTGCGAGTGCCCGCACCGGCATAGCGCGTAGTGCTCACCGGAGGCGCCCTCAGCCCGTGCCACGACGGCGCCCACCGCATCCACCATCGGGATACCTCCGGTGATCCGGTACGGGCCGTCCTTGGTCACCTCGATCGCGGGCTCGCGGCCGTGATCCCAGTCGACAAACGCGCGGGCCTCGTCGCCGCCGAGGGCAAGGCTGAGCGCCCCGGACGGGCAGTCGCGCACGGCACGGATGATTTCGTCCATCCGGCCGCCGCTCGGCGCGACGAACGGCTCGGAGTCCACGCGGAACGCGGACGCCAGCCGGTCGGTGCAAAATCCCGAATGCTGACAGATGCCACGGTTGTCAAATACCGTCACCTGCTGACCGGGGTAGGTGTCGCGCCGGTCCGGGACCCGTTTCGGATCCTTGGCCTCACTGAACCCGATGTCCGCGTGGGTGCCGTCGCAGAACGGCTTTACCGAAGAGCTGCCGCAGCGGCACAGCGCCACCTGAGGCGGGGTCTGCATCCGCTCACCCAGATGTGTCGACAGATTCGCGACATTCGTCACGAGGTACGGCCCGGCTCGGGCGGTTTGGGCACTGGGCGGCAAGCTGGCCTGAAGGTCCCAGAAGGTCGCGCGCCGCTTAGCTTCCTGGCCCGGTGGCGCCAGCTCGCAGGCCAGGCTCTGCAGCGCCGCGGTGGCCTCGGCGAGTTCCGGCAGGGCGTCGCCGACCTCAGCCAGGCGGACCCGGAGCCGCGTTGCCGCCTTCGCGGTCGGCCAGAGCAGGTCGTGCGGCGGCTGCGCGGCCCGGCCGCCCGTAGACCCAGCCACATCGGCCCCAGGCGCGCCGGCCGGGTACCGCGCGAGCGCATCGGCGAGCGGCCGTAGCACGCTGCCGACCAGGCGCGGTACCGCATTCGCAAGCGAAGCTCCGGCAGGTCCCGAACGGCTGCCGCTCCCCGTCACCACCGCGTAGACAGCATCGAACACCTCGGCGAGCCCGCGTGCCGCCTCGCCCTGCGGGCTCGCCCCCCTTATCGATGCGGCCAGGTCATCGGCACGCTGCAGCAGCAAGCGTTGCTCATCTGGCGCGGGCGGGGCGGGCCTAGCGCCGCGCCGCGCGTGCGGATCGGCGGCTGGCAGGTGCGCGGCCAGGGTTTGCGCAATCCCGCTCAACGCGGTCCAGACCGGCTCTAGCTGGTCGGCTACCCCGCCGCCGCCTTCGGCTCGGATCTCGCCGCAGAAGGAAGCCGCCTCGTCGATCCGTTCGGCCAGCAGCGCCCACGCGGCTTGCCGGTGCGGCATCAGATAGTCGCTCTCGTAGAACAGCTCGAAGCTCGGGCCGGCCGTCATGCCTGGATACTCGCGCCCGGCCGGAAGGCTGGTGATGAGATCACCAAGTGGCTTGATCACCCGCAGCATCAGCACGATCGTGGTGTCCGCCAACGTGGCGAGCTGGGCGTCGGTCTCCTCCGTATGCGCGAAGAAACGCTCGAAGATCTGTAGCAAGATCTCGTAGGCCACGTTGAACAGGTCGGTCACGCGCGAGGTGACGCTGTCGGTGATCAGCGGGACATACGGGTCTCGCTCGGAGGGGCGGACGTTTGCCGCGACGACCGGGCGAGCAGGGTCGAAGGCGCGGTCGGCCTCCCGCGTCTGCTCGAACTCGTCGAGGATCTGGACGAACTGCCCGAAATGAGCGTCGCGCCACTGCCCGCGCGGTCCCTCACCCTGCTCGAGGATCGTGTCGATCGCATGCTGCGCGGACGCGAGATCGGTGACCGGGACGAGTTCCGGCCAGCCGAAATGCGTCGCTGTGGCCTGCGCCCGCGGCGGGCCCACGAACAGCCACCGCTCGCCGTACTTCTCCGCCAGATGAGCGAAGCCTTGTTCGATGGACCGGTACAGGTGCCCCACGGTAGCGAAGTCCTGTCCCCGCGGGACGATGTCCCCTGGCTCCATCGACGGCGCCGCCCGGCCGAAAGCTGTGAGGCCCTTGGCGTCGTGCAACTGCATGCCTTCTGGGCGTTCGAGGAACATGAAGTGCCGCAGCGCCTGGTCTCCAAACGGCAGCAGTGATAGCCGCACACCGGCTGGATAATGGCTGGCCGGATGCGGGAAATTGGGCCGGGCCATGTGTGGCGCCGCGCCGATCGCGGACAGCAGGTTATGCACCAAGGCAAGGTGCAGCATCTCCTGCGTGGCGACGTGCGAGATCACCTTCCGCCAGCGCCGCACGGCGGCCAGCTGGCTCGGGGTCAGTCCCTCGTCGGCGGACTGCTTGAGCGAGAAGGCGGCAAACAGGTATTGGCACATGATGCCGTGCTCGAGTTCCGCGGCCTCGCACAGCATGTAGATCAGCGCTTCCCGGTGCTCGATCACAAACGGCGCCTCCGGCGGCGCCCTCCCGCCCCGGGTGGCTATTACCTGCGCCAGCCTGCCCTCGCCTCCGGTACCCGCGGCCTGCGGGGCTGCACCGGCCGGGTTGTCACTGCTGCTCATGATGTCCCTTCACGCCGGGATGAACATCGAGTCGCGGCACTTGCGATACTTCGCCGGCGTCGCCGAGGAAGCAAGTTTTACATGGCGCGCAAACGACGCACGAACCGCCGAGATCATGGGGGTCACGGCAGGCCCCCGGCCCGCCGCGCCCGGCAGCTGGTCGATGACACGATGGAGTGGCCATGACGCTTACCGAGCTGCGGCCGGCCACGCCCGACGCCGACGCCGTCTTCAACGCCTTCGCCGGGTGGGCGAAACGGCATGGGCTGGTGCTCTATCCGCATCAGGAGGACGCCCTCATCGAGATCGTTTCGGGCAACAATGTGATTCTTGGCACGCCCACCGGCTCGGGCAAGAGCCTGGTGGCCGCTGGTGCACATTTCGCGGCACTCGCGGGCGGCCAGCGCACGTTCTATACCGCTCCGATCAAGGCGCTTGTCTCAGAGAAATTCTTTGCGCTATGCGATGTGTTCGGCGCGGCATCGGTCGGCATGCTTACCGGCGACGCCGGCGTCAACGCCGATGCCCCGATCATCTGCTGCACCGCGGAGGTGCTGGCCAACATCGCCTTGCGGCACGGCGACCGCGCCGATGCCGGTCAGGTGGTGATGGACGAGTTCCACTTCTACGCCGACCCTGACCGAGGCTGGGCCTGGCAGGTGCCGCTGATCGAACTTCCACACGCGCAGTTTCTGCTCATGTCAGCGACCCTTGGCGACGTTAGCCGGTTCACCGACGACCTGACGCGGCGCACCGGCCGGCCCACCGCGGTGGTGCGTACGGCCGAGCGGCCGGTGCCGTTGCGGTTCTCCTATGCCGTCACGGCGCTGCACGAGACCCTCGAGGAGCTGCTCGCCGGTCGGCAAGCGCCGATCTACGTGGTGCATTTCACCCAGGCCGCGGCGGTGGAGCAGGCGCAGGCGCTGATGAGCATCAACGTCTGCTCGCGTGCGGAGAAGGACGCCATCGCCGAGCTGATCGGACCCTCCGGAGGGGTCCGGGGGGTCGCCCCCCCGGGTCAGCACTTCCGGTTCAGCGCTGGTTTCGGCCGCAGCCTTTCCCGGCTCGTGCGCCATGGCATCGGCGTGCACCACGCTGGCATGCTGCCCAGGTACCGGCGTTTGGTCGAGACCCTGGCGCAGGCCGGGCTGCTCAAGGTGATATGCGGCACCGACACGCTCGGCGTAGGCATCAACGTGCCCATCCGCACAGTTGTATTCACCGCCTTGTCCAAGTACGACGGCACGCGCACCCGTCACCTGCAAGCGCGTGAGTTCCATCAGATCGCTGGCCGGGCCGGCCGCCCCGGATACGACACGGAAGGGACCGTGGTCGTGCAGGCTCCAGAGCACGTCGTGGAGACCCAACGCGCCCTCGCGTGCGCCGGCGACGACCCGCGCAAGCGGCGTAAAGTCGTCCGCAAGAAGCCGCCAGTCGGCTTTGTCTCCTGGGGCAGGCCCACGTTCGAGCGCCTCGTTGCGGCTGAGCCCGAGCCGCTGACGTCGAGCTTCAAGGTCAGCCACGCCATGCTGCTCAACGTGATTGCCCGGCCCGGCGACGCGTTCGGCGCGATGCGGCACCTGCTCACCGACAATCACGAGGACCGCCGGGCACAGTTCCGCCATATTCGGCGTGCCATCGCAATTTACCGGGCACTGCTGGCCGGCGGAGTGGTCGAGCGCCTGGCCGAACCCGATCCCGAAGGCCGCTTGGTGCGGCTAACCGTCGACCTGCAATGGGACTTCGCCCTCAACCAGCCGCTGTCCCCGCTCGCCCTGGCCGCCATCGAACTGCTCGACCGTACGTCGATGGAGTACCCGCTGGACGTGCTATCGGTCATCGAGGCGACGCTCGACAACCCGCGGCAAGTCCTTGCCGCCCAGCTGTCGAAGGCGCGCGGCGAGGCCGTCGCGCACATGAAGGCGGACGGGATCGAGTACGAGACCCGGCTGGAGCTGCTTGAGTCGGTTACCTATCCCATGCCCCTCGCCGAACTCCTGGATGCTGCCTACGACATCTACCGCCGTGGGCACCCGTGGGTGGCCGACTATGAGCTCGCGCCGAAGTCGGTGGCCAGGGACATCTTCGAGCGCGCCATGACCTTCACCGAGTACGTCGGGTTTTATGCGCTGTCCCGTTCGGAAGGCCTCGTCTTGCGGTATTTGGCCGACGCCTACAAGGCGTTGCGGCAGACCGTGCCGGATGAAGCCAAGACTGACGAGCTCATGGATCTGATCGAGTGGCTGGGCGAGCTGGTTCGCCAGGTCGACTCGAGCCTTCTCGACGAGTGGGAGCGGCTGCGCGACCCGGGCGAACCGGCAGCCCGGCCATCCGTCCTGAGCGCCGAGCGGCGGCCCGAGCTGACGGCCAACACCCGGGCGTTCCGTGTGCTTGTGCGAAATGCGCTGTTCCGCAGGGTGGAGCTGGCATCGCGACGCCGTTATGAACAGCTCGCCGAACTGGACGCCGATGCGGGCTGGGATGCGGACGCGTGGGCGGAGGCGCTGGAACCCTACTTCGACGTGCACGACGAGATAAGCACGGGCCCGAACGCCCGAGGCCCTGGGTTGCTGATCATCGATACCGACCGTGACCGCTGGCTGGTCCGCCAGATTTTTGACGACCCTGCGGGCGATCACGATTGGGGCATCACCGCGGAGGTGGACCTGGCTGCGTCCAACGAGTCAGGGTCGGCGGTCATCCTGGTCACCGATGTCGGCGAGTTGGCCGGGCCGGCATCTACCGCCGGGCGGTGACGCCCTCCCGCTGAGCTGGTTGGACAGCCGGGCTGGCTTCGGGCGCGTGACGCGCCCTCCAGACGCCCCGGCGCAGGCCACGGTCCTGTAGGAAAATTATCCTGCAAGCTCATAGGAATTTCCGCACCCAGCACGGGAGGTCGTTGACGAATGGCCGAAGCAGCGCCGCCAAGGTTCTTCACGGAGTCAGATGCGGATCTTCAGGTTCTGGACGGTCATCGGGTCGCCGTGCTCGGCTATGGCACCCTCGGCCGTTCCGTGGCGCTCAACCTCCGCGACAGCGGTATCTGCGTGCTGGTGGGCAACATCGCCGATGGTTACCGTGATCAGGCAGCCGCCGACGGCTTCACCCCGCTCGACCTCGGTGACGCGGCAGCGCAGGCGGACGAGGTGCTCGTGTTGCTTCCTGACGAGGTGATCCCGGGTTGTTTTGACCGTGAGATCGCGCCGCGGATCCGCCCGGGTGCCGCGGTTTGCTTCGCGTCCGGGTATGTGCTGGCGTACAAGCTGGTCACCCCCCCACCGGGGGTGGATGTTCTGCTGATCGCACCACGCATGTCGGGCGCGCTGGTACGGCAGACCTATCTCGAGCACGAGGGCTTTTACAGCTGCGTATCGGTCGAGGCCGACGCCAGTGGGCAGGCGCATGCTCGGCTCCTGGCGCTGGCGGCGGCGGTGGGCTCGCTGCGCCGGGGCGCGTTCGTGCTGCCTGCGGCCAAGGAAGCCTTGCTGGATCTGCTGATCGAGCAGACCTTCGGCGTCTACCTGGGCGTTGGCGTCCAACTGGCGTTCCGGATCGGTGTGGAGGCGGGGCTGCCAGCCGAGGCAATGGTGCTCGAGCTGTACATGTCGGGCGAGATGTCGAGGACGATCGAGGCCTTCGCGTCCGAGGGCTTTTATGGGTCGCTGCTCAACCATGGGCTCACCGCGCTATATGGTGGCTTCATCAGAACGGCCGATGTGGACCAGCAGAGCATGGAGCGGATGTTCCGCGCGACGATGGACGATATTCGCAGCGGCGGGTTCGCCCAGCGTTTCCAGCGCGAACTGGCCGACGGCTACCCGACCTTGAAAGCGATTCGCGAGATCATCGGTGGGGGAGACCCGATCTCACAGGCAGAAAAACGGGTCCGCGCAGGGCTCGACGGTGCCGACTCGCGCAAAGTGGCCGATTCCAGTGAAGTGACCGATTCCAGTGAATAGAGACCAGGTGGCTGCCTGGCTGGCAGCTTATGAGAGAGCCTGGCGTGCGCCGGGCACTGGTGCACTCGCCGTCCTTTTCACGCCGGACGCTATCTACCTGCAGGGTCCCTACGACAACCCCGTTTGCGGGCTGGCCGCGATCGGCCGGATGTGGGAGGCAGAACGCGAAAGCCCAGACGAGGTGTTCGAGATGGGCAGCAGCATTGTCGCGGTCGAGGACGACACCGCGGTCGCACGCGTGGAGGTGCGCTACGGCGATCCGGTCGGGCAGGAGTATCGCGATTTGTGGGTCATGCGCTTTGCCGCCGACGGCCGCTGCGAAGCCTTCGAGGAATGGCCGTTCTGGCCTAGTCAGCCGCATACTGGCGGCCAGCACCCGCGCCGATGATTAGAGCGCGGTGGACGGGCCGGGCAACGCTGTCCACCGCGCTCGCGATTTCAGCGCGCGGCCTCGTACTGCGCCACGATCGATGCCGGGATGCGGCCGCGTTCGCTCACCTTGAGGCCGCGGCTCTTTGCCCACTCACGGATTTGCGCACTTTGCTGGCGGCTTCCGCCGGCCTGCGACTGGCGCCTCCGGGCCCGGCCGTGCGCCGAGGCCCGGCGGGCGTGTTCCACGAATGGGCTGATCTTGCTTCGCAGCTCCTTCGCATGCTCGCTACATGCGTCGACCTCATAAGCAGTGCCGTCGAATGAGAAGGCGACGGTCTCCTGACCCGCGGTCTCCTTACTGTGCGGCAGGTCGCAGATGACCGACACCTGGACTTTCTGAGCCATTAGCCTCTCCTGACACGCGGCCACGTCAAGGTCCGCGGATTATTGTCAAACCAGTAATGGACAAGGTTATCTGCGCTGAATCGAATGTCAAGTAGCGTCGCCGAATTTCGGCTAAGTCGTGGTTAGCAGATCCTCTGGGGAGACCGGTGAGTCGAGCATGTCGCAGAGGACGTTATTCGTCCCGGTAGTGTTGCTGAGGACCGCGTTGGGCTCGCCCCAAATCATCGCACCGGCATGCCGCCTGAGTTGTTGCTGAGATTGTCTGGGTGCCAGGACCACCACCGGGCCGAAACGGGCGACGGCTCGGATCGGTGACTGAATGGGCGAAGACGATGTCGAGTTCTCGGGCCAGCCGGCGCTGGTCGGCACCGAGCGAGACAAAGGCGAGGTATTGGCTTTGGTCCGTGGTGGCCATCCGCTGGAATCCCGGGTCCGGTCTGTGGGCCACCCCAGTGGACAGTCCCGCCTAGGAGAGCAGGCGCGTCAGGCAGATGCCCGCAGCACGAGCTCGGTGCCGAAAACTGTACATCGCGGGCCGCGCTCGGCCCCGCTGACCAGGGAAGCCAGCTCGCCGATCATCCGGGCACCCATTTCCTCGATGGGCTGGTGGATCGTGGTCAGCTGCGGTGTCGTGTGACGGGCGAGAGGGGCGTCGTCGAAGCCGACCACGGCGACGTCGTGGGGAGCCTTGCGCCCGGTCCGGTGCAGCGCCCGCAGCACCCCGGCGGCCATGAGGTCGGAGGCAGCGAACACCGCCTCGATGTCTGGGCGCCGGTCGAGCAGGCGGTAGAGCGCATGCTCACCCGATGCCTGGTTGAAGTCGCCGTAGACGATCAGGCCGGAATCTCTCATGTGGGCGCTTGCCACTGCATCGCGATAACCCTTGAGCCTGTCAACGCCGGGCGCCATGTCGGGCGGCCCGGCGACGGTCGCGACTACTCTGCGGCCGCTCCCGATCAGATGCCGAACGGCCCGCGAGGCGCCGGCCCGGTTGTCGGCATCGACGTACGACAGTGAGGCGTAACCAGCGATCGGGCGTGCGCAGAAGACGATCGGTATATCAATTGCGTCCAGGTCGATGGGGTGTCGGCCATGCATACTCACGAACATTGCACCGTCAACATGGCCGCTGCGCAAATAGCGGGCTGCCGCGCGATACTCGCTGGCGGAGTCCGCCGTAGCAGCACGAGCTGTTGCTCGCCGTACTGGTGCTCGCCGTGCGTGAGCTCTCTCCGCACACCGCGGAGTATGCGCGAGAAGAATGCGTCGGAGAAGAGCTTGCGCTCCGCCTCGCAGACGACAAGAGCAATGACACCAGTGCGCCGCGGGAAGGTGGAGCGCGCGGCGCGGTTACGCACATACCCCAGGCGCGCCATGGCTTCCTCGACCTGTCGGCGTGTGGCTGGGCGGACCCGTGGCGACCCGTTGAGCACGCGTGAAGCGGTGGCGGACGAGACACCCGCGGCTTGCGCGACGTCCGCCAAAGTCGGCGGCGTGATAGTTTCCGTGCCCGGCAATTTGCCCTCCTAGCGGGGTTCTCGAGAGCGGGCCTCTACGGGCCGTGGGTAATTTCGGTACTGCGCGGCCCACGGGGCTGATACTCCGTGTTTCTCCTTCCGCCAACGACAAGGAGCGTTAACGGAAGTGAAACATTGAACGGAGACTGTTGTCGCCTAGTTCTCCTGTCAAGTAGTGCTTCTCATATCGTTAGCAGCCATGTGCCGGGCTGCGCGGACGCAGCCTGACCCCCCGGGGGCGAGTGTAAGTTACACCACCGGCCTGGCCTTCCGTCCGCCGGTTCCGAAGCGGTTCTAAAGCGGTTGAAAGCCGTGGTGGCCGACGCCCTCGGGCGGCGGCCACCACGGCATACCAACCTCATCGAGCCGGTCGTGTGTTCTGCGAAGCCTGTTTACGGGAGCGCGGGGAAGGCGTTCTTGACAAGCATCTGGAACTCGGCCGGGAACCACTGGCCAGCGGGCACGTCGAACCCCGGTATTGAACCGGTGGAGTAGGTGCCGCCGTTGCCGTCGGTGTTGGTCCCGTTCGGGTCACAGTGCAGGTCACCGTGGGTGTGCGTCGCCGTGGGGTAGTCGCCATCCGATTCACCCGGCGGCTTGATCCATACGAACGCCTCGATCGGGCTGCTCGCCCCGAACGGCTGATCGGCCGGCCGTGCGCCGATGCCCGAGTTGTTCTGGTTGCACCAGTCGCCGCGGAACGGCCCTCTTATCGATCTTGTTGGCCGCGACGTAGGAATTGACGTCCGATGCCTGTGTGATCGTCGTCGGATGCGTCGGGCCCCAGCCGTTGCGTGAGGTGTCGATCAGGAACTTCTTGCTGGCCGGGAACCCGGCCGACACCAGCGTGTTGTACATCTGGGTGTCGTAGTTCAGCTCGTCGAAGGTCGGGTTGAACTGGTAGAAGGTCGCCGAGTCCACCGGCTGGCCGCCGATCGACAGCGTCGGGTTGGTCAGCAACGGCTCCTGGGTCGGGGTGTAGTTGGCGGTGTCGCTGATGAACCCATCGATGCTGGCATAGCCCGCCGTGGTGGCCTTCACCACCGTGTTGTACACGCCAGGCGTCGCGCTCATGTTGCTCGGCCAGCCCAGCCATGCCGAGTGCGCGATGCCTATGAAGTTGTACACGTTGGTGATCGCCTGCTTGTTCTGCGCGTAGGTGATTCCTTGCTCGTAGAGCGGGGTCGCCGTGGAGCAGGCCGACTGGCTCTGGTTGGTGACGACGTTGGGCAGCGAGTCCGGCTCGATGATCGCCACGATCCGGAGGTTGCTGTACTTGGGCATGGCGAGGATCGACGTAATGGGGTCGATGTACTGGGTTTCGTACTGGGTGAGGCCCGCAGAGGTGGCTGGAATCTCGCCGTTGGACGCGAGGGCTGCGCAGTCGCGGCCCGGCAGGTCGTAGATCACGACCTCGAACACCAGTGGCGTGGTGCCCTGGACCTGAGTTTCCGCGTTGTCCAGCTGAGCCTGCAGGCCCATGTGGGTGCTGTCGCCGGTGATCGCCGCGATGCGGTCCATCCAGATAGCGGTCTGGTGGTTGGCGACCGCCGCCTCGGCCGGGTTGTTGCCATCGGCCGCCGCCTGCGCCCTCACCTCGTTGACGAAGTCGGGGTTCTTGTAGGTACTCGCGCCCGTGAACGGGTCGGCGACGTGACCGCCACCGCCGCCGCTCGTCGTCTCCGTAACGGTGACGCTGGCCGAGGTGTAGCCGGAGGCGCTGGCCGTGAACGTGGCCGATCCGGTGCTGGTGGAGTCGGCGTTCGCGCTCAGCGTCATGTTGGCGGGCGCGGTGAACGTCTGGCCGTTTGGTCGGGCTGGTCAGGCTCACCGTCGGCGACAACCCGCCGCCACCGCCGTTGCCTGCTGTCCCGTTGATGCTAAAGCTGGTCGGTGGCGCATCACTGGTTGTCCATATGCCTTGCCAGCCGATGACCGTGTTACCCCCGGGAGCGATCGTGGCGTTGTAGCTCAGGTTCGTCGCGGTGATGTTCTTCCCGCTCTGGGTGAGCGCGGTATTCCAGGCGTTGGTCACCCTCTGGTCACCGGGATAGGTGAAGGTGAGTGTCCAGCCGTTGATCGACGAAGTACCGGTGTTGGTGATCGTGACGTTGGCCACGAATCCGCCGGGCCACTCGCTTGAGGTGGCATAGGCGACAGAACAACCGGTCGCGGCGCTCGCCTGAGTGCTCGCAACAGCCGCCAATCCGAAACCGAGCGCGAGCGCCGACGCTGCGACGATGGCGTGGCGCCGCAGGCGCGAGCGCCGCGCGGCGCCTAAGAAGCTGAATCTCATGCGTTGTCCTCCTCGGGGACTCGCTGGGAACGCACCGTGAACATAGGCACGGTGTTGCGGGCTGTACAGATGACGCACTGTTTGGGTAACGGCATGCGCATTGGGCTAGACCACCCCGCCCGGCGCTGCGGCCCCGCCGCGGCGGCCGCCCGTTCGCGTGCGGGTCCCTCTATCAGGAGAATCCCGGCCGTGGCGCGCGAGCCCGCCGGTTCGGACCCAGTGTGGGCCGACGCGGCCGGGCCCGGTGCCGGTGATCGCGCCCGCCGCAACTTTCAGGAAAGATTCATGGCGCGACGGCCACGGGCGTTCCTGACCGGGCGGTGAGATCCGAGTACAGGCCAGTGAGCCGCTTGGTTACGGGCCCCGGCGAACCGTCGCCGATTGTCCGCCCGTCGAGACAGAGCACGGGCGTGATGCCGCCCATGGTGCCGGTGACGAACAGTTCGGCGGCGTTGTAAAGCTGGGTCAGGCTGAAATCGCCAACACCGCAGGGGATGCCGTCGGCGGCTGCGAGGTCAAGGACCGCCGCGCGGGTGATGCCTTCCGGGCAGGCCGCGGTGGTCGGCGTGCCGAGCCTTCGCGCAGGCCCCGCGGTGACGAGGAAGATGTGCGTGGCATTGGTCTCCGCCACGAAGCCGCGCTGGTCCAGCATGAGCGCGTCGTCGGCACCCGCGGTGTTCGCTTCGATCTTCGCCAGGATCGACGGCAGCAGGTTGTTGTGGTGAATCTTTGGATCGAGGCAGTCGGCGGGGCAGCGCCGCACGCTCGAGGTGATCAGGGTGATACCGGCGGGGTCGTAGACGGGCGCCTTGAACTCGGCCAGGACGATCAGCGTCGGGCCGGACTCGTTGAGCCGCGGATCCATGCCGCTCGTGATCTTTACCCCACGGGTGAGGGTGAGCCTGATATGAACGTCATCGGTCATTTTGTTGGCCTGGAGCGTGCGGCGGATCTGCTCGATGATGTCCGCGTCCGACGGGATCGCGGTGAACGCGAGCGTCTTGGCGGACCGGCGCAGGCGGGCGAGGTGCTCACCCAGCTGGAAGATCCGCCCGTGGTGCAGGCGCAGGCCCTCCCAGACGGCGTCGCCACCCTGGACGGCCGAGTCGAACGGGTTGACGGCGGCTTCGTCGCGATGGGCGAGGCGTCCGCCCACACTCACGATGAGGTCGCGGTTACGTTCATCGAAGACCTGTCGCACCGTTTCTCCCTCTGGGCATCGCTACGCGATCAGGCGGCAGGCGTGCATCCTCGCGTAGTACTGCTCGCAGCGCTCGAGCAGTGGGACTAGGCGCGCGGGAAGTGGCTCCGCCGGTGGCCGGTAGGGCATGAAGCCCGTCGAGCGCCACACACTCTCATACCAGTACCGGCCCCAGACGCCGTCGGTCGGCCTGCGCCCAGTCGGCCAGGAAAGCATCGTCTCGGCGAACGGGACGTCCAGTGCCTCGCACAAGGCGCGCAGCAGCGGTTCAGGCCGGTCGAGAATGTCCCGCGCGTCCACCACGGGCCCGCCGAACTCCTGGAAGACCTCCACCTGCTGCCGCAGCCCAAGGTCGTCAAGGCAAGGCTGCGACCGCACTTTCGCGTAAGAGGCGAGCAGCTCGCGGGGATCACGAACCAGAAAGGCATGGCGAAGCGGGCGCAGCGCGGCCCGGTCAACTGGCGGGAGCAAGTGATGGGCCATGTGCTTCTGGTAGCTGATGGTCCGGCCAGGCGGCAGGTCTGCGCTGGTCAGCCGCTCGACAACCGTCCGCCAGTCGGTCGGCTGGCTGGCGATGACCTCGTCGCGCCCTGGATGAGCGACGGTGGTGTTCGCGAGGTAGTAGGCGTACAGCGGCTCGTCCACGACCACGGTGTCGGCCCGGTTCTCCCACGCCCGCATGAGCGCGGTCGAGATGGTACGCGGCGGCGACCACATCGCTATCCGGGTCACGGGCTGGTGTGTCACAGCAGGTCAGCAGGTGTCGCCGTCGGTGGGGCGCTCGCGGCCAGACCAGCGTTCTTCGACATCGCGTACCAGGGCAGCCCGGCCGCGACAGTACCCCCGGCGATGATCAGTAGCGCGACCTCGGTCACCGTGTCGAAACCCACGCCGAACGCCACGCCAACCGGATACATCTGCCACGGCTTGGTGATGGCCCGCATCACCCGGCCGAGAATGCGGTTCAACAGGCCGCGGTTGGCCAGTTGCTCCTCGAGCGTGGCCTCGTCATGGTCGCCGTGGCGCATCCGGCGGAAGATCCCGATGATGCCGACCAGTGCCACGGTACCGATGCCGAAAGCCCACGCGCCTGCTTGGTGGTGGCCCCCGGCGACCATGAGCAGAAGTCCCCAGCCGACGATATGCAGCGCACCGATGAAGCCGATCATCCCGGCGGCGCGGGCCCGCTCAGGGCCGGCGAGCTCCCGCAGGATCCGCTGCAGCGGCGACGAACTGGCCTGCGCCAGCGTATTGACGGCCATTCGAGGTTGTCACCTGCCATCGTGTGCGGGAGATCATCGGTGCGGCCGGGTATTGTGTTTGGCACAAGTATAGTAACTGCAAATGAGTTGCAGTAAGGGATGCAACGGGCCGGTGCGCACATGACCCGCGGCGCGACGCGTCGTGCCAGCGTGCCAAGGGGCGGCCAGCCGGGCGGCAAGCCCGGCAGAGCCGCTGGCACGGGTGGAGCAGGGTGCCGACCATGACCCCCGCGGGGACCCGGAGGCGGCCCGAAGGCGGCCCGAAGGCTCAGATCCGGGTCCAGGCCTCGGTCAGCACCGACCGCAGGATCTGCTCCATCTCATCGAAGTGTTCTTGTGTGCACACAAGCGGTGGCGCCAGTTGCACCACAGGGTCGCCGCGGTCGTCGGTCCGACACACCAGGCCCGCGTCGAAAAGCGCCTGTGAGAGGAACCCGCGCAGCAGCCGCTCGGATTCGTCCTCGTCGAATGTCGCCTTGACTGTCTTGTCCTTGACCAGCTCGATCCCGTAGAAGTACCCATCGCCACGCACATCGCCGACGATGGGCAGATCGTTCAGCTTCTCCAGCGTCGCGCGGAACCCGCCCTCGTTCGCCCGCACCTTCTCGAGCAAGCCCTCCTTCTCAAACACATCCAGGTTGGCGAGGGCGACCGCGGCGGATACCGGGTGACCGGCGAACGTCACGCCGTGCAGGAAGGTTGCGGCTCCCTCGCTGAACGGTTCCATCAGGCGGTTGCTGACCAGCATGCCGCCGAGGGGAGCGTAGCCAGATGTCACCCCCTTGGCGAACGTGATGATGTCGGGCTGGTAGCCGTACCGCTCCGAGCCGAAGTAGTAGCCAAGCCGGCCGAAGGCGCAGATCACCTCGTCGGACACGAGCAGCACGCCGTAGGTGTCGCAGATCTCCCTGACCCGCTGGAAGTACCCGGGCGGTGGCGGGAAGCAGCCGCCGGAGTTCTGCACCGGCTCGACGAACACGGCGGCCACGGACTCGGGCCCCTCGCGCAGGATCGCTCGCTCGATCTCGTCTGCCGCCCACCGCCCGAACGCGATCCAGTCGTCGGCGACGAAATCTGGTGCACGGTAGAAGTTCGTATTGGGAACCCGTATGCCGCCGGGCGGCAGTGGCTCGAAGGGGACCTTTATCCCAGCGAGGCCGGTGATCGCGAGCGCGCCCATGGAGGTCCCGTGGTAGGCGATGTCCCTGCTTATAACCTTGTACCTGGCGGGCTCGCCGACCGTCTTGAAGTACTGCTTGGCCAGCTTCCACGCGGATTCCACGGCTTCGGAGCCGCTGGTGGTGAAGAACACCCGGTCGAGGTCTCCGGGCGCGCGGTCCGCGAGGCGCTGCGCCAGTTCGATGGCTCGCGGATGCGCGTAGGACCAGAGCGGGAAGTAGGCGAGTTCGCTGGCCTGGCGCGCGGCCGCCTCGGCCACCTCCTTGCGGCCGTGGCCTATCTGGCTGACGAACAGGCCGGCCAGGCCGTCGAGGTAGCGCTTGCCCCGTTGGTCGAACACGTAGGGCCCCGAGCCGCGCACGATCACGGGCAAGTCGCTGTCGGCATAGGACGACATGCGGGTGAAGTGCAGCCACAGGTTCCGCTTGGCGGCATCTTGCATCGCATCGGTGGCGCGAGTGGGCTCGGTGCCATGCGGGTGTGTCATCTGGTTCCCCAGGAGTAGGTCTGTTTGCGAAGTTTCAGGTACATAAAGGTTTCCGTGCTCGTCACCGACGGCACTGTTCGAACGCGGCTCAAGATCTCCAGCAGGTGGTCGTCGTCTTCGCACACGACCTCGATGAGGAGATCGAATGACCCAGCGACGATGACGACATAGTCGATCTCCTCCATCTCCGCCAGGAGATCGCCCACCCGTTCTGGGTCACCTTCGCACTTGACCCCGATCATGGTCTGCCGATGGAATCCGAGGGTCAGCGGGTCGGTCACGGCCACGATCTGCATGACACCCGCCTCGAGCAGCCGCTGCACCCGCTGCCGCACGGCGGCCTCGGACAGGCCGACCGCCTTGCCGATGGCCGCGTATGACCGCCTTCCGTCCTGCTGCAGTTGTTCGATGATCTGCATGGAGATGCGGTCGAGCAGGCTCGACTGCGCGGTTGCTGCTGGCTCGCCGCGCCGGCGTGTGCGCTCAGCGGGGGGTTGACCATCCAGTGCGGCGGGCGCGGCCGGTGTCCCGGGGGTGTGGGCCATCATGAGTGCCTCCTCGCTCGGCAATCGTGCCACGCGTGGCTAAAATGTCAACTGATTCCGTTGCGATTCGCTAACTTGACGACGGAATCACTTGCAGACACCCCCGGCTATCTGCAAAAGTTCAGTCCCGACGCCATCGGGGTACGCCAGCGATCCGCTTACGGACCGCAGTGCGTTAGGAGGGCAACCGTGACAGGCACCGCGACCACCGGACCTTCGCAGGGGCAAGGTCCTGCTGCGCCGCTGCGCAACTTCGTCAACGGCGAGTACGCCGACGCCAAGTCCGGCCGCACCAGCGATGTGATCGACCCGAGCACCGGCGAGGCCTACGTGCAGGCGCCGGTTTCCTGCTCCGAGGACGTGGACGAGGCGCTAAACGTCGCGGCCACGGCATTCGAAGGCTGGCGAGATGCCACGCCCGCCGAGCGGAGCCTCGCGCTGCTGAAGATCGCCGACGCGGTCGAGGCGCGCGGCGCCGAAATTGTGGCCGCAGAGTGCCGCAACACGGGCAAGCCAGTGGCGCTGACCATTTCCGAGGAGCTTCCGCCCGTTGTCGACCAGTTGCGGTTCTTCGCTGGTGCGGCGCGACTGCTTGAGGGCCGGTCGGTCGGCGAGTACATGCGTGACCACACGTCGATGATCCGCCGGGAGCCGATCGGCGTGTGCGCGCAGGTGACGCCCTGGAACTACCCGCTGATGATGGCGATCTGGAAGATCGCGCCCGCGCTGGCGGCGGGCAACACGGTCGTGCTGAAGCCGTCCGACACCACGCCGGTGAGCACGCTGCTGCTCGCCGAGGTCGCCTCGGACTTCCTGCCGCCTGGCGTGTTCAACGTGATCTGCGGAGACCGCGACACAGGCCGTGCCCTGATGGCCCACCCCATCCCCCAGATGGTGTCTATCACCGGTTCGGTGCGGGCCGGCATGGAGGTCGCGTCCGCCGCGGCGGCGGATCTCAAGCGGGTGCATCTGGAGCTTGGCGGTAAGGCGCCCGTCATCGTGTTCGACGATGCCGACGTGGAGACGACCGCCGCGGGTATAGCTGGCGCAGGGTATTTCAACGCGGGGCAGGACTGCACCGCGGCAACGCGAGTGCTGGCCGGCCCCGGGATCACTGCTGACCTCACCGCCGCCCTAGCCGAGCAGGCGCGCGGCACGAAGGTGGGTGGCCTTGACGTCACCGACGCCGATGTCGGCCCGCTCAACAATGTGCACCAGCTGGCCCGGGTGCAGGGTTTTCTTGACCGGCGCCCGCAGCACGCCGACGTCGTCACCGGCGGCGAGCGGATCGGCGAGCGTGGCTATTTCTTCACGCCGACGGTCGTCTCCGGGCTCCGCCAGGACGACGAGATGATCCAGGACGAGATCTTCGGCCCGGTGATCACCGTGCAGCGGTTCAGCTCCGAGGAAGAGGCTTTGACCTGGGCTAACGGTGTAAAGTATGGCCTTGCAGCGAGCGTATGGACAAAGGACCACGGCCGGGCGATGCGGATGGCGAGAGCCCTGAACTTCGGTGCTGTCTGGATCAACACCCACATCCCGATCGTGGCGGAAATGCCGCACGGGGGCTTCAAGCATTCTGGCTACGGCAAGGACCTCTCGATGTACGGGTTCGAGGACTACACCCGGGTCAAGCATGTCATGAGCTACATCGGCGGCTAAACATCCGCAGTGACACCGAAAGCAGGGATACCCGTTCGTGATGACCGAACCTCATGCGGCGGAAGTGCCAGAGCGGGTCCCCCTACCGGAGCCAGGGCCCAGTGCGGCAGCGGCGGACGTGCCCGCGATCGAGCTCGCCGACGTCGCCAAGGATTTCCACGTCCACGGGGAAGTGGTTGCGGCGGTAAAGGGCATTGACCTGGCCATTCGCCGAGGGGAGTTCTTCTCGATGCTCGGCCCGTCCGGCTGCGGTAAGACCACGACGATGCGGATGATCGCTGGTTTCGAGGAGTGCACGACCGGCTCGGTGTTCCTGTATGGCCGGGATGTCACGGGAGTTCCGCCCAACAAGCGCGACGTCAACATGGTGTTCCAGTCTTACGCGCTGTTCCCGCACATGAGCGTGTATGAGAACGTCGCGTTCGGGCTGCGTCGGCGAAAGGTCGCGGGCGCGGAGATAACCGGCCGGGTGCGCGAGATGCTGCGGATCGTTGACCTCACGGGCCGGGAGAAGCGGCGGCCGCGCGAACTGTCGGGAGGCCAGCAGCAACGGGTGGCGCTCGCCCGCGCACTGGTCAACCGGCCACGGGCGCTGCTGCTCGACGAACCGCTCGGTGCCCTTGACCTCAAGCTCCGGCAGGCGATGCAGGTAGAGCTCAAGCGCATCCAGCGCGAGGTCGGCATCACCTTCGTCTACGTGACCCACGACCAGGGCGAGGCGCTGACGATGTCTGACCGGATCGCCGTGATGAACGACGGCGCCATCGAGCACCTTGGCACACCGCGGGAGATCTATGAGCACCCTGCCACCAGGTTTGTGGCCGGCTTTATCGGCACGTCCAACCTGCTGACCGGAACGGTCAGCAGGGTGGTGGACCGCAACGCCGTCATCGACGTGGGCCCGGACGAGCGGATCGTAATGCCGATGGGGGACCATGCCCTGTCAAGCGGCGATCACGTTGAGCTCACCGTGCGCCCGGAGAAGATCGGCCTGTCCGTGTCCCGGCCGGATGGCGCCACCAGCGAGCATTGCGTCCTGCGCGGCAAGGTGACCGAGGTCGTATACCTCGGTACCGCCACCAACTTCAACATAACGACGTCCACTGGGGCTGACGTCATGGTATTCGTCCAGAACGCTGCATCCATCGACACCGCGGTCGCTGCGGTGCACCGGGATGACTCCGTCTGGCTGTCCTGGAAGCAGCAGTATTCATATGCGATCGGAAGTAGCACGTCATGAACCAGCAGGACCCCCTACCCGATCCCGTGCTTCTGCGTGGGGTGACGCAAGGCCGCATGAGCCGCCGCGACGCGTTCCGTATTGGCGGGCTTGCCGCCGCTGGCGTGGGCCTGGCCGCGTGCGGTGTTTCTGGCGCGGGCAAGAAATCGACCGTGAGCGGGGTACAGGCAGCCGCGAAGAAGTACTGGGCTGGCAAGACCAAGCAAGGTCACGTGAATTTCGCGAACTGGCCGCTCTACATTGACACTGGGCACAAGACGATAAAAGAGTTCGAGAAGGCGACCGGCATCACGGTGAACTACAAGGAAGTCATCCAGGACGACCCGTCGTGGTTCGCGAAGATCGATCCCATCATCCGGTCGCGTCAGTACATCGGGTACGACGTCATGGTCGTAACCGACGGATTCGAATTCGCCGAGCTGGTCGCGCTCGGCGAGCTGGTACCGCTCAACCAGAGCATGCTGACCAATTTCTACAAGAACGCCGCCAAGAAGTACCAGCACCGGTCATTCGACCCGGGCAACACCTACAGTATTCCCTGGGCATCGGGCAGCACCGGCATCGCCTGGAACCCGAAGTACATCAAGACCCCGGTCACCAGCATCAATGAGCTGTGGAACCCCGCCTACAAGGGTCACGTCGGCATGATGTCCGACGCTCAGGAAATCGGCAACTTCGGCATGATCAAGCTCGGCATCAATCCCGAGAAATCCACCCCCGCCGACTGGCGAAAGGCTGCCAATCAACTGCTCGCGCAGCGAAACGCGGGAATCGTCCGCCAATACTACGACCAGTCCTACATCAATGCGTTGACCAAAGGTGACACCTGGATCACCATGGCCTGGTCCGGCGACATCTTCCAGCAGAACCTGTCCTCGGGAAGCAACCTGAAATTCGTGGTGCCACAGGAAGGTGGCAACATCTGGACCGACAACATGATGATCCCTAAGCACGCGCAGAACCCGGTCGACGCCATGATGGTCATGGACTGGTTCTACAAGCCAGCTATCGCCGCACAGCTGACGGAGGGCATCAACTACATCACCGCCGTGCCGGGGGCACGGCCGATCATCCTTGCTGACGCGCAAAAGGCCAAGGGCAGCGACAAGACGGCGCTGAGCGACGTCGCGGACAGCTCGCTGGTGTGGCCGACACCCGCCGTCTACAACCGCCTGTACAACTACGTGAGCGTTACGGGCCAGAAGAAGAGCGAATTCCAGTCGATCTTCCAACCGATCGTCGCGGGATAGGGCAGTGCGCAGGCTGAACTCGGCCCTGGTTCCCTACCTGCTCATCCTGCCGGGTGGGCTGTGGCTCGTGGTCTTCTTCGCCGCGCCGCTGATCTTCCTGATCTCCATGTCGACGCAGACCGGGGACCTGGTCAGCGGGTTCAGCCAGACCTTTCACTGGCAGAACTATACGGTCGCATTCAGCGACTACCATGATCAGTTGATCCGTTCGCTGATCTACGGTGGGATGGCCACGCTGCTGTGCATCGTGCTGTCCTACCCGACCGCGTATTGGATCGCCTTTCGTGGTGGCAGCCGCAAGTCGACCTATCTGTTCCTGATCCTGCTCCCCTTCTTCGTGTCGTTCGTGCTGCGGACGATCTCGTGGCAGTACATCCTGGGAGACAACGGCCTGGTCCTCGAGCCGCTGAAGTCCCTTGGCCTCATGCCGCAGAACTTCCGGATCCTGGCGACGTCCGCCGCGGTCATCGGGGGGCTTACCTACAACTATCTCCCGTTCATGATTCTGCCGATCTACGTGGCACTTGAGCGGATCGACTTCCGTGTGGTGGAGGCCGCGTACGACCTGTACGCCAGCCGCATCCAGGCCTTTCTGAGGGTGATCTTCCCGCTCTCGCTGCCTGGTGTGTTCGCCGGCGTGCTGCTGAACTTCGTCCCTGTGGCCTCCGATTACGTCAACGCAGCCGTGCTCGGCGGGCCCAAGAACACAATGATCGGCAACATCGTCCAGGCAGAATTCCTCAACCTGCAGAACTATCCGGTCGGCGCGGCTCTGTCGTTCACGCTAATGGCGATCCTGCTGGTAGGCATCTTCGCCTACGCCCGGGCTCTCGGCACCGAGCAGGTGCTGGAGGCGGGGGCCGCATGAGCGTTTCCGTGCTGACACCGTCCGGTGGGGCGGACGCCGCGGCGCCCGCCCCGGCCAGGCGGCCAGGCAAGCCGCGCACGCGGCTCGGCGACCGGCTGTTGTTCATCTACACCTGGCTCGTGATCGTCTGGCTGTCCCTGCCGATCTTCGCGGTCATCCTGTTCAGCTTCAACAACCCGAAAGGGCGCTTCAACTACTCGTGGGTGGGCTTCACGCTCAAGTGGTGGGGCCCCAAGCTTTTCGAGTACCCATCGCTGACGACGGCGATGGCCAACTCGATCATTGTCGGCATCACAGCGACGCTGATTTCCACCGTCCTCGGAACCATGATCGGTCTCGCCCTGGGCAAGTACCGGTTCAGGGGGCAGGGCGCCACCAACCTGGTCCAGTTCGCGGCGATCTCCGCGCCCGAGATCGTGCTTGGGTCTGCGCTGCTGTCCTTTTTCCTGACGGTGAAATTCCCGCTCGGTTATCTCACGATCATCGTCGCACACGTGATGTTCTGCGTGTCTTTCGTGGCCATTACCGTGCGAGCGCGGGCGCTGACGCTGGATCCCAATATCGAGGAAGCCGCGCGTGACCTCGGCGCCGGGCCATGGGACACCTTCCGCCTCGTGACCCTGCCGATGATTTTCCCCGGCGTGCTGGCGGGAGGGCTGCTTGCCTTCGCCCTCTCGATCGACGACTTCATCACCACCAACTTCGTGGCGGGTTCGGTTCAGACCTACCCGCTGTGGATTTGGGGCGCCACCAAGGAGGGCCTGCCACCTCAGGTCGACGTGATGGGCACGATCATTTTTGTGGCTGGCGCGTTCATTGCTGTCGCCAACGCGTTGTGGTCACGCCGCCGCGCCGTCTGACCGTCTGTAACCAGTGTCCCGTAACCAGTGGCCGTCTGACCGTCTGTAACCGCTGCGCCCTAACCAGTGTGCCGTCCGACCGTCTGTAACCAGTCAGTCGTCGAGGCCTGCTACGAGCATCCTGGACCCCGGCGGAGCGAGCTGCTGATAGTCGGCGGCGGTCGCCTTGCCCTCATCCGAGCCGAACGCGGCCTGCAGGGCGTTGCCGTCGGCGAAGTACAGCTCGGTAATCCTGTGGTACGGCTGCTCCCCGCCGTCGGCGGCGGCGGAGAAGCGGCCGACCTCGACGCGCTGCAGCCCAGGAATCTTGTGCACCAGCGGCATGTGAGTGCCCAGATAGTGGCGCTCAAAAGGCCTCTCGGTCGTCTGGCTGGGTGTAAAGGACCACGAGTTTCACTGTCATGTCAGGGACGCTACGCCTGGTCACGGGCCATTGTCAGCCTTGGCCGCCGCTGGGTGTCGCCGGGAGTCACCTCGCGGGCGTGTCACCTCGGAATCTGGTACCCGCCGCGGCAGCCGTTAAGGATACATGGGAAAAACCAATCTATTCAGGAGCTACTCACTGTAAGTTGGCATCCACAGCGGAGCCCCGGCAGACTGGGGGCCATGCCTGACTCTGCCCTTCTCGCCCGTCACCGCGCCGTCCTGCCCGGCTGGGTGCCTCTCTACTATCAGCAGCCAATCGAGCCGGTAACCGGCGACGGGAGCCGCGTTACCGATGCCGACGGCCACACCTACCTCGACTTTTTCTGCGGCATTCTGACCAACATGATCGGCTACAACGTGCCAGAGGTGCGTGCGGCGGTCCAGCGCCAGCTGTCCACCGGTGTCGTGCACACCTCCACGCTGTACCTGATCAGGCAGCAAGTCGAGCTCGCCGAGAAGATCGCTAGGCTCTCCGGCATCGAGGACGCCAAGGTCTTTTTCGTCAACTCGGGCACCGAGGCCACCGAGGCGGCGCTGCTGCTCGCCACCTGCGCCCGCCGCAGTGACCAGGTGCTCGCGATGCGGGGCAGCTACCACGGCCGCTCGTTCGGTGCGGTGGCGATCACCGGCAACAGGGGCTGGAAACCGTCCTCGCTAACCCCTGTCAACGTGCACTATCTGCACGGCGCTGACCGCGATCATCCCGCGTTCGCACGCCTGTCGGAAGCCGAGTACACGGCGGCCTGCGTCGCGGATCTCGAGCAGGTGCTCGCCACCGCCACCGCGACCGATGTGGCCTGCCTGATCGCCGAGCCCGTGCAGGGTGTCGGCGGCTTCATCATGCCGCCGGACGGGCTCCTTCGTGCCTACCAGGAGGTGCTCGACGACCGCGGCATCCTGTTCGTCTCCGACGAGGTCCAGACCGGTTGGGGGCGCACGGGCGACAGCTTCTGGGGGATTGGGAACCACGGCGTAGTCCCCGACATCATGACCTTCGCGAAGGGCCTGGGGAACGGGTTCGCCATCGGCGGCGTAATCGCGCGCGGCCCGCTGATGGACGGCCTGCCCACGGTCGGAATCTCAACGTTCGGCGGGAACCCGCTGGCCACCGCGGCGGCGAGCGCGACTCTGGACTACGTGCTCGACCACGGGCTGCAGGAGAACGCGCGGGTGCAGGGCCGCATGATCATCGATGGTCTGACCGCACATACCCAACGGCTGCCGCTTGTTGGCGCGGTCCGCGGCCAGGGGCTCATGTTCGCGGTGGACCTCGTGGACCCAGCCACCGGCGCGCCGAGCCCTGCGCTCACGGCGCGGATGCTGGAAGAGACCAGGGAGCGCGGGTTGCTCATCGGCACCGGCGGCCTGCACGGCAACACGCTGCGGATGGCGCCGCCGCTGACGCTCACCGAGGCCGAGGCGAAGGAGGGGCTCGGCATCCTGTGCGACGCCCTCACCGCGGTGAACCAGGAGGCGTCGTGACAATGCACCACATCACGCACTGGATCAATGGGAAATGGTGGGACGGCACCGCCGCCCGGCAGGGCGACGTCTTCGACCCGGCCACCGGGCAGGTGAGCGCGACCGTCGATTTCGCGTCGCCCAGCGAAGTCGACACCGCGGTCGCCGCTGCGGTATCGGCCTTTGACAGCTGGCGGCATGCCTCTCTCGCCAAACGAACCTCGGTGCTTTTCGCGTTCCGTGAGCTGATCAAGCGCAACGCCGGCGAACTGGCCGCGCTGATCAGCGCGGAGCACGGCAAGGTGAGGTCCGATGCCGCCGGTGAAGTGTCGCGCGGCCTCGAGGTGGCCGAGTTCGCCTGCGGCATCCCGCACCTGCTCAAGGGGGGCTTCTCAGAGAACGTATCCACTCAGGTGGACACCTACTCGATCCGCCAGCCGCTGGGCGTCGTAGCCGGCATCACGCCGTTCAACTTCCCCGCGATGGTGCCGATGTGGATGTTCGCGATCGCGATTGCCTGCGGCAACACGTTCGTGCTCAAGCCCTCGGAGAAGGATCCCTCGGCGTCGCTGCGGCTCGCGGAGCTGTGGGCCGAGGCCGGCCTGCCCGACGGCGCGTTCAACGTGGTCCAGGGCGACAAGGTGGCTGTGGATGGGCTGCTCACTCACCCGGGTGTCCAGGCGGTCAGTTTTGTCGGCTCCACGCCCGTGGCGCGCTACATCTACGAGAACGGCACCGCCGCTGGCAAGCGGGTTCAGGCGCTGGGCGGCGCCAAGAACCACATGGTGGTGCTCCCTGACGCGGACCTTGATCTCGCCGCGGATGCGGCGGTATCCGCCGGGTTCGGATCGGCGGGGGAGCGGTGCATGGCGATCTCGGTCGTGGTGCCGGTGGATCCCGTGGGGGACAAGCTGATTGAGAAGATCAGGGAAAGGGTGGCGAAACTGCACGTCGGGCCGGGCAGCGACGAGCGGAGCGAGATGGGGCCGCTGGTCACCGGGCCGCACCGGGACAAGGTGGCGAGCTACCTGGACTCCGGCGTAGCGGAAGGCGCGCAGCTCGCGGTCGACGGGCGGGGCCATCCCATCGTTGGCGATGCTCGCGGCTTCTGGCTGGGCCCGTCCGTGCTCGATCACGTCAAGCCCGGCATGCGCTGCTATACCGACGAGATCTTCGGCCCGGTGCTGTGCGTGGCGCGGGCGGCGTCCTACGCGGACGCGCTCGATCTCATCAATACCAACCCCTATGGCAATGGGACGGCCGTCTTCACCAACGACGGGGGAGCGGCTCGCCGGTTCGCCAGCGAGGTGGAGGTCGGCATGGTTGGGATCAATGTGCCGATACCGGTGCCGATGGCCTACTACTCGTTCGGCGGATGGAAGACGTCGCTGTTCGGTGACACGCACGTGTACGGCACCGAAGGTGTGCACTTCTATACGCGCGGCAAAGTCGTCACGTCGCGCTGGCTCGATCCGAGCCACCGGGGTGTGAGTCTCGGCTTCCCAGTGAACGCGTAGCGCTATCGAGTGAGGTGATCCGGGGATCACCGCTGCGGGGTTCTCGCCCTGCCGAATGAGACCCCGGCGAAGATCAGGGCGGCGACGGCGACGACGACCGCGGCGATGCCGCGCAACGTGTCGTGGCCGGTGTTCCCTGGCCTGCGGCCAGGAAGAAAGCCCGGCAGCGACTCCGACGTCTTGGTGAAATAGATGATGCCGGCCACGGCAGCTACTACGGCGATGATCCCGAAGATGGCGGCGAGAATCCGGGCACCTGTCCGCGGCCCTCGTGATGCGCCAGCAGTACCCACGGCTCCTCCTCGGCGGAGGTGTTAAGCAGGCGTCAAGAGGAGGGTTTGTTCCACTCTACGGTCACTGACCGCGGCCCGCTGGGGGTGCCTGCGACCCGGTGAGGGACTCTGCGGGTCGCCTGTGACCCGGTGAGGGACTCTGCGGGTCGCTGACCGCGGCCGGCTGGGGTGCCTGCGGCCCGCTGAGGGACTCTGCGGGTCGCCCGTGACCCGGTGAGGGACTCTGCGGGTCGCTGCCTGCGGCCCGCTGGGGGTGCCTGCGGCTGGCTGGGGGTGCCTGCGGCCCGCTGGGGGACTCTGCGGGTTGCCCGTGACCCGGTGAGGGACTCTGCGGGTCACTGAGCGCGACCTCTTGCGGCCGGGTTTACGCCATCGCGAAAGCGTCGGCCAGGATGGACAGGCCCTCATCAAGGAGATGGTCGCTGATCACCAGGGGCGGCAGGAATCGCAGCACGTTCCCGAATGTGCCGCAGGTCAGCACCATCAGCCCTGCCGTGTGGCAGGCTGCCGCGACCCGGTTGGCCACCTCTGGCGCTGGCTCGATAGTGCCCGGCCTGATGAGCTCGATCGCCAGCATGGCGCCCCTGCCACGCACGTCGCCGATCTGCGGGTGACGCTCGGCAAGCGCCCGCAGCCGTGGCAGCATCAGCGCGCCGATGTTGCGCGCCCGCCCGGCGAGGTCGTGGTCCTCCATGGCCTGCATCGCACCAAGCGCCGCGGCGCACGCCACGGGGTTACCGCCGTAGGTGCCGCCGAGGCCTCCAGGGTGTACGGCGTCCATCAGCTCGGCCCGGCCGGTGACCGCGGCAAGCGGCATGCCGCCGGCGATTCCCTTCGCGGTAGTGATCAGGTCGGGAACGACGCCTTCGTGCTCGCACGCGAACCAGTTGCCGGTACGGCAGAACCCAGTCTGGATCTCGTCGGCGATGAACACGATGCCGTGCGTGCGGCAGAACTCCGCGAGCCGCGGCAGGAAGCCGACCGGGGGCACGACGAACCCGCCCTCGCCCTGGATTGGCTCTATGATCAAGGCCGCTACGTTCTGCTCGCCGATCTGGCTGTGGATCAGTTCGGTGACTGTCGCGTATGCCTCCTGGGCGCAGTTGGTCGGCCCGGTCGGCCACCGCAGCGGATACGCCATTGGCATCCGGTAGATCTCGCCGGCGAATGGCCCGAACCTGTGCTTGTACGGCATGTTCTTCGCTGTCAGGGCCATGGCGAGGTTGGTGCGGCCGTGGTAGGCGTGGTCGAAGGTGACGACGGCGGGGCGGCCGGTCGCATGCCGGGCGATCTTCACCGCGTTTTCCACCGCCTCGGCGCCCGAGTTGAACAGCGCGGAGCGCTTGTCGTGGTCGCCCGGGGTCCGTCGGGCCAACTGCTCGCAGACGGCCACGTATCCCTCGTAGGGAGTGACCATGAAGCAGGTATGGGTGAAACTGCGCACCTGTTCGGTCACCCTTTCGACGACCTCGGGCGCGCTGTTGCCGACGCTGGTGACGGCGATTCCAGAACCAAAATCAATCAGCGAGTTGCCGTCGGCATCGACGAGCACGCCACCACCCGCTGCGGTGATGAACACGGGCAGCACGTGGCTCACCCCCGCGGCGACGCTGCGCTGCCGCCGGGCGAGCAGGTCACGTGACGCCGGGCCGGGGATCTCGGTGACGAGCCGACGCTCCTGCGGCAGCGCCGGGCCGCCGGACCGCTGGCCCGTTTCCTCGGGTTGTGCGATGTGAGCAGTCATAATGCGACGATAGACCGGGTTGTCACGAGCGTTCAGCCACCAGTGGTGGCGCAGCCCCCTGCGAGCTGCGCAAGGGGGGTGCTGGCTGTGCAAAGGGGGGAGCTGGCCTGGGCGCGAATCAGCCATGGCCAATTTTTCGCTGCGGGGGGCGACCTGGGCGGTGGTGCATGTTGATGGTGCTTCTATCGGGGGTGGAACGGGCCGTTGCGCACCATCGGGTGGGTGACGGCCGTCGATCATGAACGGGTGGTGACTGGCAATGCTCGGGCTGACAACTGGGCCGCGGGGACGGGCGTCTACTGGCGTGAGCGTTGCCAGGACTGATCGTCAGATGACCTCCAAAGACCCACACCGGAAGCCTAGTATCTACATATGCCGTCGCTTGGTTACTTAGCGCGACGACTGGTCCCGCTCGCCGACACGGGCGCGCCGTTGGGACCGGGGTTGCCCGCAGGGTCGGGGCCTGCGGCTGCGGTGTTGGGATCGGTTGCCGTGCGGACGACAGCTGCCATCCGGTGCCTGGCAGTGGGATACGTCATCGTTCAGATTGCCATCTGGCATGGCTATTACGCCGCCAGCCCGTGGCGGCTCGTGGCTCCGATCGCCGCCGTCGTATGGGGCGTCGCGCTGATCGCCCGGCTCGCCGCCCGCCCGGCGACCGCCTGGCTCGCCGTCGCCGACTGCACCATCTTCATCGTGCTTGCCTCATCGACAGGATGGGCGGTGCCGGCCGCGATGCGTGGCGACTCGGCGAACTGGCTCTACGTCCAGCTCGCGGCGCTGTTGGTGATCCCGCTGTGGTTCACGCGGCTGGCAGCAAGCGTGCCGCTGCTGCTCGCGGCGGGTGCCGCTTACTGGCTGGGTGCCGCCATGTCCCCTGCGGCGCCCGGGGTACCCAACTCCCCGGGCGCGTCCACGATCCTGCTGCTGCCGGTCGGCATCGTGGCCTGGCTCGGCTACCGCATGCTGCGGCAGCGCGCGGCGCTCGCCGACGCGGCTCTTGCCGAGGCGGACGCCGACGAGCATGCGGTCTACGTCGCACTGTCCAGGACGGCCGAGCGGCGTGAGCACGAGCGACTCCTGCACGACACGGTTCTCAACACGCTCACCGCGCTGGCCCGGCGCGCGGCGGGCGAGACGGACGCGCGGGAAGTTATCGGCCGTTGCCAGCACGACGTCGCGTTGATGGAATATGTCCTCGGCGGGTCTGACGTCGATCCGCCAGCGGGCGGAGCTGTCGGTGGGCTCCTCGTGGCGCTTGAGGCCACCGTGGCGGAGGCGCGCGCCCGCGGCCTTGAGGTACACGTGAACGTGACCGCCCCCGCCGGGGTGGCCCTCGCGATCCCGGTGCCGGCGGTCGTTGCCCTCGCCCGGGCAGCCCGCGAGTCGCTCGACAACGTGGTGCGCCACGCCCGTACTCACGAGGCGTGGCTCACCGTGCACCTGCGCCAACCGGATCCCGGCCCCGAAGGCGCGGACGCCCCGGCAGGCGCGGCAGGCGCGGCAGGCGCGGCAGGGGCGGAAGGCGCGGAAGGCGCGGCAGGCGCGGCAGGGGCGGAAGCCCCGGCAGGCGCGGCAGGCGCCCCAGGCGCGGCAGGCGCGGCAGGGGCGGAAGGCCCGGAAGCCCCGGCAGGCGCGGCAGGGGCGGCAGGCGCGGCAGGGGCGGAAGCCCCGGAAGCCCCGGAAGCCCCGGAAGCCCCGGAAGGCCCGGAAGCCCCGGCAGGCGCGGCAGGGGCGGCAGGCGCGGCAGGGGCGGCAGGGGCGGCAGGCGCGGAAGGCCCGGCAGGCGTGGAAGCCCCGGAAGGCCGGGAAGGCCCGGAAGGCCCGGAAGGCCGGACCGCGATTCTGGTCACCATCCGTGACTGCGGGGTGGGCTTCGAGCCCGGCCGCACCGGCACGGACCGGCTCGGCGTCCGGCGCTCGATCATCGAGCGCATCGCCGACAGTGGCGGATACGCGTCCGTGCAATCCGCGCCCGGCGCGGGCACCACGGTGACCATGTGCTGGCCTGGGCGGCCGCCGTGAACCGCGATGTGATCCTGCAGGGTGCATACGACAGCGAACTGCGCCGCATGGCGGGTGTCGTTGCGGTGATCTGGCAGCTGATGCTGCTGGCCCAGGTGCTCATCTACCTTGGCAACTACCGCCAGCCGGTCGTGCTATTCGCGGTGTGGCTCGGCATGCTCGGCGCCGCCGTGTGGTTGGTGCCCCGTGCCCGCGCCGCCGGCCTTACCAGGGGCGATGCCGCGATTGCGGTCGGCGTGGCCATCGCCGCTGTGGCACTCGTCGGCCTGGAGCGCCGCAGGCAGGGCGCTAGCGGAAGCGTGGACTGGTCCGTCGTCGGCACCGGCTGGCTTCTCGCTCTTGTCGCGGTGAGCCGCCCGGTCTGGGAGTGGATCTGCGGTGCGGCCGGAGTATTTATGGTTCACGCGGTCGTGGCAGCGCGCGTCCTCGGCGTCACGGCTCTCGGGATGGCACGCCTGGCCGCCACGGCCTACGTACTGCTCGTCATACTCGTCGTGTTCGTCGCGGTCCGCCCGATGTTTCGGGCCAGCGCGCGGATCGCGGCACGCCGGGCCGAACTGGCGAGCCGGTCGGCCGCAGAGCGGGCGGCGGCGTCGGCGATCCAACAAGACAGGGGACGGCGCCTCGCCGCGCTGGAAGCCGAAGCGCTCCCGCTGCTGCGGGGCATCGCCGACGGTAGCCTTGATCCGTCCGCCGCCGCCGTGCAGGAGCAGTGCTGGCAGCGCGCTGCCGCCTTGCGCAGTGCCCTGCGCGACCGAGCGGATACCTCGGATGAGCTGATGGCCGAACTGGAACCCGTTATGCGCGATGCGGCCGGTCGTGGCGTGGCGGTGGAGACCCGGGTGGTCGGGGACGCCGGCCATGCCAGCCCGCAGATGAGTCGGTACGCGGCCGTGGCCGTCGGCCAGGTTCTGCGGTCACTCATGCCGCAACAGGTGGTGCTCACCGTGCTCGCGTCCGGCGCCGATGTCGAGCTGTTTCTCGTCTTTCACGGGCCGGCGCCGCCGTCCCTCGAGCAAAACGAAGGAACAGGCCTACAGACCCTGGTCGAGGTCGACGCCTCTGGCGTGGGATGCCTGGAGGTGCGCTGGCGGAAGGAGGCTCTACGATGAGCGACCGCCTTCCAGCGGCGATCATCAAAGTCGCAGCCATTGATGATCATCCCATCGTGCTCGGCGGTATCGTCGGCTGGCTCCGTGCCGATGACAGCGATATCCGGCTTGTCGCCACCGCCGCGACCGTCGACGGACTGCTCGCCGGCCCGGGACGCGACGCTGATGTGGTGCTGCTCGACCTCGATCTCGGCGATGGCACCACCGCCGAACAAAACGTCGCCGCCATTCTCGCCGCCGGGCCCGCGGCGCTGATCCTCGCGGCCTCGGACAAACCGGTGTCCGTCCGCGCGGCCATCCGCGCCGGCGCCCTCGGGTATGTGCTGAAAAGCGAGGACACCGCTGCGGTGCGGGAAGCCATCCACATGGCCGCCGCTGGCCAGTCCTGGGTTTCGGCACGCCTGGCCTACATAATCGCCACCGATGACGCTCCCGACCGGCCGGCTCTCAGCCCTCAGGAGACCAGGGCGTTGCAGCTCTATGCGACCGGAATGCCGCTCAAGTCGGTCGCGTACCGGATGGCCCTCAGCGAGCAGACGGTTAAGCAGTACCTGGGCAGGGTGCGGGAAAAATACGCCCGCGCGGGACGTGCCGCGCCGACCAAGCTGGAGCTGTACCATCGGGCTGTCGAGGACGGGCACCTCCCCCCTCCCTCTGCGGGGGAACCCCACCCTGATCGCTGGTGACCAAGTCCCCCAGAGAGGTCCCCGCCCTCGACTCATAGCCGCTCAAAGCCGGCCACAGCCGACTGGGACGATGTTAGGCCGCCTGGCCAACTGGCGCATGACCCCTTATCGGGGGTCATGGGTCACCCGAGTCGGACCCTGGAGGTCAGATCGCAGGTGTGTTACAGCACCCGTGATGTGACATCCACCCGGCTTCCTCGAGCCGCTGGACTACTTGACCAGTGCCCGTGCGGCAAGCTCGATCAGAGCCTCGGAGAGCAGCACCGTCTCCGCGGCGTCGCCGAGCGGCACGAAGCTGTCCTCGCTGGCCACACGGGCGATGCGGCCGGCGAATCCGGCATCGACGAGAGCCGTGATCACTCCCTCCGAGACGCCGCCAGTGTGCCTGGTCTCGTCGGCCACGAGCACCCGCCCGGTGGCGGCGGCCTCGCGCAGCACATCCGCAACGGGCAGTGGTGCGATCCACCGCAGGTCCACCACCCGGCAGCCGATTCCGTCGGCTCGCATCCGTGCCGCGGCCCGCAGGCTCATGCGCAGCCCGTTGGCGAATGTCACGATCGTCAGATCGGTCCCCGCACCGTATGTCCGCGCGCTGCCGAGGGGGACATGCCAGTCGGCGGGCGGATAGGAGGCAAGCCAGCCACCGTCGCCTTTGGTGTGCAGATCCCGTGTCTGGTACAGCGCAATCGGCTCGAGGTAGGCACAAACGCTGCCGTCAACGTCGGCAGCGGCGAGGCATGAGCGCAGCATCGCCGCGGCATCGTCCGGCCGGGCTGGCGATGCGATGACCAGGCCTGGGATGTCGCGCAAGGCGCCGAGGGCGTTGTCATTGTGAAAGTGCCCGCCAAAGCCCTGCTGATAGGCGTACCCGGCCACGCGGATCACCATCGGATTCCGGTACTTCCCCTGCGAGAAGAACGGCAGCGTGGCGGCCTCTCCGCGGAGCTGGTCGAGGGCGTTGTGCAGATAGGCGAGGTACTGGATCTCCGGCACCGGCAACAGGCCGTTGAGGCCCGCGCCGAGGGCGAGGCCGAGGATCGACTGCTCGTCGAGCAACGTGTCGAAGACCCGTCCGGCGCCAAACTTCGCGTGCAGGCCTCGGGTGATGCCGTACACGCCGCCCTTGCGCGCCACGTCCTGGCCGAAGATCAGCATGGCAGGCCAGGCGGCCATGCCGTCGGTCAGCGCCCGGTTGATCGACTGGGCCAGGGTGAGCGGCCCTTCGTTCTCGGGTACCCGACCGCCGAACACCCGCCGCCGGGTGGCCGCCTCGGCGACGCCAGCGCTCGCCGCCACCTTGTCGGGCTGCCGCGGCGCCAGGGGCGCCATCACCTGCGCGGCGGACGACAGCCGTGGTGATCCCACCACATCGCGGGCGGCCGCCATTATCTGCGCGCGCTTTGCCTCGTAGCGGACAAGCACCTGCTCGGGGGTGAGCACGTCGGCCGCCACAAGCAGCTTCGCCGTGCCTGTCAGCGGGTCGAGCGCCACGTCGGCAGCGATCTCCCCGGGCCTACGGTAACTCTGCTCGACGTCGGATCCCGCGTGCCCGTACAGCCGCACCACGGATAGATGCAGGATGGCAGGCGCCCGCCGCTCCCGTACCCACCGTGCCGCGGCGAGCGCCGTGTCGTAGGTCTGCGCCAGGTCGACGCCGTCCGCGTGGAAATAGGCGATACCCGGCCTTGTGGAGCAGATAGCACGGACCCAGCCGGACGGCGTGCGCACACTGATCCCGAGCCCGTTGTCCTCGCACACAAGCAGCAGCGGGAGCGGAAGCCCTTCATGCGCGCAGTAAGAGGCGGTATTGAGCGCACCGGCCGCCGTGGAGTGGTTGACCGACGCGTCCCCAAAACTGCATACCACGACGGAGTCATCCGGCCATGGCCGTGGCACGCCGAGCTTGGCAGCGCGCCCGATGGCGAGGGCCAGCCCTACGGCTCGTGGCAGGTGTGAGGCGATCGTGGACGTCTGCGGGATGACGCCGAGCGCGTGGTTGCCGAACACCTTGTGCCGCCCGCCCGCGATCGGCTCCGCCACGGCGGCTACCAGCCCCAGCAGCACGTCCCGCGCGCCGTCGTGTGGCGGGTCCGCCTGTCCCGCCCGCACCAGGTAGAACGCGCCCGATCGGTAGTGCAGCAGCGCCGGGTCGTCCAGCCGGAGGGCGGCCGCCACGCCGGCGTTGCCCTCGTGCCCGGCTGATCCGATCGTGTAGAAGCCGGCGCCCTCGTGGCGCAGCCAGCGTGCGGCCAGGTCCAGATGGCGGCTGGCGAGCTGCACGTCGAAGAGCTCGAGGCACCGCTTCTGGGTTAGTGCGCTCCCCGCGCGGACCGGGGCGTCCCCAGCGTCCCCGGCGTCCCCGGCGTCCCCGGCGTCCCCGGCGTCTCCAGCGTCTCCAAAGTCCCCAGCGTCCCCGAAGTCCCCGGCGTCCCCGGAGTCCCCGGCTTCCCTGAAGTCCCCAATGGCCGGCCCATGGGTCTCTTCCGGCCCCGCATCGGCGGGGACGGCGGCAGATCCGCTGTCTCCATTACGAGTCCTCAACGGCTGCCGTGCCGGTGGCGCCAGATTCCACACCGCCTCGGTGAAATGAGCTTCCACCGGGTCACGCTGGGTCATCTCGGCCGTCCTCGCTGGTTTAGGGGTCGTAATGTCCGATGGTGCCTAACAGGGCCAGTGCAGCCAAGAGCCATGGGTACACCGGCTGGCAGACTTTGCCGAAAGGCCGCTGCCGAGCTGGCCGTGCAGGATACGACACGACGGTCGCGAGCTAGTGCCGACAGCGCCGTTGCCGAGGAGGCTTACATGCTGCCATGGTCGGCTGACCTGGCCGGGCGCCTTGACAGGACTACCATCACCAGCGAGCTGCTGCGCGGAAATCCGCTGGGTGATCCGCACGAGCGGCCCTTGTGGGTTCTGCTGCCGCGGGGATACGACGACGAGCCGCAGCGCCGGTACCCATCCGTTTACGTGATCCAGGGTTTTTCCGGTCACGTCTCGATGTGGGCGAACAGGTCTGCATACCAGAAGCCGTTCCCCGAGCTTGCCGACGCGATGTTTGCCCGTGGCGATGCGCCGCCCACGATCGTTGTGTACGTCGACGCATGGACGGCCTATGGGGGCAGCCAGTTCGTGGACTCGCCGGGCACCGGGCTGTATCACTCGTATCTGTGTGACGAGGTGGTCCCCTTCGTGGACGCCAGGTACCGCACGATCCCCGACCGAGACCATCGGGCGATCATGGGGAAGTCCAGCGGTGGTTTTGGCGCGATGATCACGCCCATGCTGCGACCGGACCTTTTCTCTGCGCTCGCCACACATGCCGGAGACTCCCTGTACGAGATGTGCTACCTGCCGGGTTTTGGCGAGGCAGCCCGGCAGCTACGGCAGTATGACGGCGACATCATGCGCTGGTGGGCCGATTTCCAGGCGCGCACTCCGTTTACCAGGGAGGAAGACGCCAATCTGCTGCTGCTACTCGGAATTTCCGCGTGTTTCTCGGCGGACGACGACGGTGCGCCGCAACTGCCGATAGAGCCAGCGACTGGCGTGCTGCGCATGGACGTATGGCAGCGCTGGCTGGACTGGGATCCGGTGCGGATGGTGCCCGCGTATGCCGGCCCGCTGCGGTCGTTGCGCGCTGTCTGGATTGACGCGGGCACCAGGGACGATTTCTTCCTCGATCTCGGCGCCATCGCATTCAGAAAAGCGCTTGCCAGCGCAGGTGTAAGGGATGATGTCATCCACTTCGAGCTGTTCGACGCCAAACACAACGGTATCGGCTACCGATATCCGATGTCACTCGGCTGGCTCTGCGCCAGGTTGTCCCGAGAGCCTGGCTGAGAACCCGGTTCGCGGTGGCCGTCTGCGCCTCCGGCACCATGGAGGGCGGGTCAGCCGCGCCGTGCTGGCCAGGCCGCAGGCACGCCGGTCAGCCGAGGTCGTCGAATTCACCGTCCTTAACCCCCGCGATGAAGGCACGCCACTCCGCTTCGGTGAATGCCAGCACCGGGCCGTCCGGGTTCTTGGAGTCACGCATCAGGATCAGCCGCCCAGACCCGGCCTTATGGTGCGGGGCGTCGGTCGGGTCATCCGTAACGGTCACTTCGACACTTTCACTTGACTCGGTTTCATAACCGCTTTCGAATGACCCGGCACCGGAGTTGTCCATCGTGCTTATCACCGCTTTCCTTGGCTCGCTTACCCCAGGTGGAGGTTAGCTCGTTTCAGGCCGCCCCGCCGCAGGATTCTCGCCGGCTGACGTCGGGCGGCGCAGGTCCCGCGGCCAGCTCCCGCGCAGGCGGGGATGGGAGTGTCGCGCCGAACACGCCCCTATGTGGTCGATGTCAGCTCGGAACGATCACCTGGAGCGCGCCCGGCACGGTGCGGATATGGAGCGGCGGACGAATCGGCAGGAGTTCGCCATCGGCGCCGACGGGAAGTGGCCGGTCCACCGTGACGGTGGCCTGGCTGGCGCGAAACGCCTGCACCGCCGGCAGCGCGACGTGCGAGCCATCCTTGATCTTCATGAGCACACGGACAAACGTCAGCTTCGGCGAGTCGCGCATGATCACGACATCGAGGAGGCCGTCGTCGGCGTGGGCATCCGGGGCGACCTTCATTCCGGCGCCGAAATACGGCGAGTTGGCGACCACGACAGCGTAGCCGCGGAACGTCATGGTGGCCTGTTCGCCGGCCGCGTTCGTCGTTTGGACGCCGAACGTCGTTGGCTGCCAGCCGAGCAGGGCCCGCAGCGCGGCCAGGTTGTAAACTACGGGCCCGCGAAGCACTCGAGTCCTGTTGGCGATCTCGTTCGCGACAGATGCGATGCCGACGTAGACACTTCCCGTGACCATCGTGGGCTCCGTTTCGCCCGCACCGGTTACCCCGATGAGATCTACCGGCCGGGGCCGGCCCTCAAGGAGCGTGCGCGCGGCCATGGCCGGGTCGAAGGGAATCCGCAGCGTCCTCGCGAAGTCATTACCGTTGCCCGCGGGGATGATGCCAAACGCGCAGCCTTGCTCGGCGATGGCGTCCACCAGCGCTCCGGTCAAACCGTCTCCGCCGAATGCCACCACGGTGTCTCCGCGCTGGCCTGCTGAACGCGCGAGCGCCTGGGCGTGCTGAAGGCTAGCGCTCTCACAAAGGCGGTACCGTGCGCCCGCCGCCGCGAGGACACTCGTGACATGCGGTAGGTATCTGGCCGGTTTTCCCCCGCCGGCGGTTGGGTTCACCACGATGGTCAGTGGAACGGTCATCGGCGCCCCTTCTTGTGGCCGCGTGGGCCGACGGGAGAGTATGGCCACGGCCAGTGTGGCGGGGACCAGCGCGTCCGCTGGCGGTGTCACAAGAAACAGCTGGTTCGAAACGGCATATCGTGTCCCGCGACCCGCGGCGTCTTGTTGTGATGCGCCGCGGCTCCGCCGCGCGGCGTACCATCAGGTGTCATGACGGGCAACGCCTGCGATGCTCTGGGCGGCGACGCGGCGCTCGCCCACGATCTCGCATCTCCGCACGTCACAGGCTTCCTCCAAGTTCAGACGACGACCGACTCCAGAGCCGAGGCGGTAGAGCTTGGCCGTGCCGCTGTGGCGGCCAGGCTGGCCGCGTGTGCTCAGGTGGCGGGGCCGGTGGCCAGCACGTACTGGTGGGAAGGGGAGATGGAGCAAGCGGAGGAGTGGCTGGTCCTTATGAAGCTGCCAGCCGACCGCTACGCCGACCTCGCCGCCCTGCTCACCCGGCTGCACAGCTACGATGAGCCCGAGATCATCGCCCTGCCGATAACGGCCGGTTCACCGAGCTATCTGGGCTGGATCACCGACGAGACACGACGCGACGATGCCCCTTCGCGAGGCGGCGGGGCGTGAGCGATGCGGACGCTCGCGCCAATCGCGCCGCCCGCTGGACTCAGCTCCCTGCCGTCGCTAAGGCGCATGCGCGTCTTTTCTTCAGGCGCCCTGTGCGGTTTCCGCGCTAACGGGCACGACCTGGAGGTCGGTTACGTGGTCGGCCAGGATCGTCCGAGCTTCGCCGCTGATGAGGCTGTCGGTGACCAGTGTGCTCACCGCCTCGAGCGGCGCTATCTGGCTCAATCCGATCACGCCCCACTTGGTGTGATCCGCCACCACGATCAGCCGCCTGGCGGCATCGACGAATGCCCGGTTGGTCTCGGCCTCGGAGAGGTTCGGCGTTGTCAGGCCTGCCCTGGCCTCGATGCCATGCACGCCCATCACAACGACGTCGAAGTGCAGTGACCGGATCGTCGACACCGCGACCGCACCCACCAGTGCCTCCGATGGTGTTCGCACCCCGCCGGTCAGCACCACGGTGAGGTCGGCGCGTTCGTTGGCGTATAGGACCTCGGCGACCTTGATCGAGTTGGTCACGATGGTGAGGTTGGGCACGTTGCGAAGGTGCCGGGCGAGCGTCCAGGTGGTGGTGCCCGCGGTGAGCGCGACAGCCGATCCTGGCTGGATCAGGCTCGTCGCGTATGCGGCAATCGCCTCTTTCTCCTGCGGCTGGCGGATGGATTTCGCCGCGAAGCCGGGTTCGTCGGTGCTTCCGTACTCGATGGTTGTGGCGCCGCCGTGAACCTTTGCGACGAGTCCCTGGCGGGCAAGCGCCTCGAGGTCGCGCCTGATTGTCATGTCCGACACACCGAGCATTTGGCTCAGGTCACTGACCCGCACGCCACCGGCCTGCTTGATCTGCTCGAGGATCTTTGCCTGCCGCATAGCGGCGAGCATGATGAGGGGTCCTTTCTGTCGTGAGCCTGGCACCGTCGGCCCCGTTCGGCATGTCTTCGGCCCCCGCTGCCGGTGCTGCCCTCAGTGGCAGCGTGCATGAGAAAGCGACCAGAGTCAACACTAACGAACAGCACGTATGTGCGGCTGATCGGGGTTCACCGATGGCGGGGAGAGCGGTGGGCTCGTGGCACGAAACGCTTATGCCCAGCGCGTGACCGCGTTCTGGAAGCAAAGCGCCGATGCTGACACCCGTCGTGGGACCTGCGTGTTAACACGTGCGCAACATGTGCCAATGATGGTTGAGGTTGTTCGGTTCCGCGAGACAGGTACGAGACCGCCACGAGAGGGGTGCGACATGGTACGCGCGGCGGTACGCGGGCGTGCCAGGAGGCGGCAGCCGTTCGGCATCATCGTCGTCATCAGCAGCCAGTGCGGCCGTCACTGGCCAGCGGGGATGTTCCAGCCGGTGATCACCGGATGGTCATGCTCCTCGCCGAGGGTGGCGATCGTTCCGGTTTCGAGGCGGAACAGCCGCCCGCCCGCGGCGTCCAGGCCGAGCCAGCGGGCGGTGAGGATCCGCAGCAGGTGGCCGTGCGCGACAAGCACCACATCTCCGGTGTCCAGCAGCGGCCGCACGCGGGCAAGCACCGCGTCCGCTCGCGCGCCAACCTGGGTTACGGTCTCGCCCGGATGGGCGGCGCCGCCGGGGATGACGCCGTCGCGCCACAGGTACCAGCCGGGGCGCCGCGCCCGGATCTCCTTCGTGGTGCGCCCCTCGTACCCGCCGTAGTCCCATTCCCACAGGTCGGGATCCTGCTTGGCGCCGTCAAGGCCGGCCAGTGCGGCCGTGTCAACCGCTCGCCGTGCCGGGCTGGTGAACACCGCGGAGCCATCGCGCCTGGTGAGGGCCGGGCCGAGCGCGGCGGCCTGCCGCTCACCGCGGGCGGTGAGCGGCACTTCGGTGCGGCCAGTGTGCCGGCCCGAAGCGCTCCATTCCGTTTCGCCATGCCTGAGCAGAATCAGCGCACCCATGACCCCCATCTTCCAGCGGTCAGGGCGCGCCGCGCGAGATCAGGCGCCCACGCCGGGCCGTATCGGCGGCGATGGGCTCGCCGCGCAACCACACCCTCCGGACCACTCCGACGAGCACCCGCCCTTCGTAGGGGGTCACGGGATGGCGGTGCGGCATTGTCGCGGCCCGCACGCTGAACGCGGCGTCGGGATCGAAGGCCACCAGGTCCGCGTCGGACCCGACGGCGAGCCTGCCCTTGCGGCGCAGCCCAGCCAGGGCCGCGGGCCGCTCCGCCATCCAGCAGGCAACATCGTGGAGCCCGTGCCTGCGCCGCCGCGCCACCGTCCACACGACAGGCAGGCTGAGCTGCAGCGAAGAGATACCGCCGCGCGCGGCGGCGAAGTCGCCCGCCGGTCCCTTCAGCCCCGTTGGGCCGGGCGAATGACCGGATACGACGCAGTCGATGGTGCCGCCCTCCAGCCCGCGCCAGAGGGTCTCGCGGTTGATCGCATCTCTGATCGGCGGGCAGCATTTGAACTGCGTGGCGCCGTCCCGTATCTCTTCAGCCGCGAAGAAGAGGTAGTGCGGGCAGGTCTCGGCAGTGATCGCAATGCCCGCGGCCTTGGCCCCAGCGATCAGCGCGACGCATTCGGCTGCGGACAGATTGGCGATGTGTGCCCGAGCACCCGCCGCGGCCGCCGCCGCGACGACCTTCTCGATGGCGCGGCGCTCGACGCGCGGGGGTCTGGAGGCGAGGAACGCCGGGTAGGAGTTTCCGGATGTCTGACCGATCTCGCCGGCATCCTCGGCGTGCACCGCCAGCAGAGTGTCCGGGCCGAGGGCGGCGAGCTGTGCGAGAGCGGCGCGCAGCTCTGCGTTGGTGAGCGGTGGCATACCGCCGTCGAGGCTCACGATCTCGGCGCTTGCGCAGCGCGCAAGGAAGCACTTGAAGCCGAACACGCCCGCGCTGTACAGCCGCGCCAGCTCAGCCAGATTGCCGGGTACCACCCCGCCCCAGAACCCAACGTCAACCGCGCACTGGCCGTCCGCAGCTGCCCGTTTCTCCGCCAAGGCCTCGCCCGACACCGTGAGCGGCGCCGCGCCGACCGGCGTGTCAAGTATCGTCGTTACGCCACCGGCTGCCGCTTCAGCCGTCGCGGCCGCGAAACCCGCCGGGCCGGGCTCGTTCACGTGTACATGGGTGTCGACGAGGCCTGGCAGCAGCGCGACCGCACCGAGATCTTCCTCGCGGTCCGCCTTGAGCCGCGCGTCATAGGCGTCAACTGCCGCGATACGGCCATCCTTAACGGATAGCGCGGCGCCCACCTCACCCTGGGGCAGCACCGCCCGCCGGGAACGGACCACCACGTCGTATCTCATGGCGGCCCTGCGCCTTGCTCGCCTGTGCGGAGCCACTCGTCCGCGAACCGCTCGGCCAGCTCTTCGAGCAGAGGGCCCGCCTCGGCCATGCAGCGCCGCAGCTCGGGCTGGATGCGGGTGAGCGGATACACGGCCGAGATGCCCATCCGGTGCAGGTCATCCGCGGTCACCGGGGCGACCCCCGCTACCGCGACAACTGGTATCCCCGCCAGGGCCGCCGCGCGCGCGACGCCGGCTGGCGCCTTGCCGCGCATGGTCTGCGCGTCCAGGGATCCCTCGCCAGTGATGACAAGCCGCGCGCCCCGCAGGTGCTTGGCGAAACCGAGGTGCTCAAGCAGCAGTTCGATCCCTGGCCGTGTGGTGGCGCCAAGGAAGGCGAGCGCGCCAAAACCCAGCCCGCCTGCCGCGCCGGCGCCAGGCAGCTCGCGGTAACGGTGGCCGAGCGCGTGCTCGGCCACCTCGGCCCACTGGGCGAGGCCCCTCTCCAGCACGGCCACATCCCGCGGTGCGGCTCCCTTCTGCGGGGCATAGACCGCCGCCGCGCCGCCCGTGCCGAGCAACGGGTTGTCGACGTCGCACGCCACGAGCACAGGCACGGGAACCAGGGGAGTGGCGGGAGATACCTCCCAGCCCGCGTATTCCAGGTGGTCAAGCGCGGTGAGCCCGGCGCCGCCCGGCGGCAAACCGGCGCCGCCGCGGTCGAGCAGGCGCACCCCAAGCGCCTGTACCATGCCGGCGCCGCCGTCTGTGCAGGCGACGCCACCGAGGCCGAGCACTATGCTGTGGGCCCCTTCTCGCACCGCGGCCAGGATGAGCTGGCCGACGCCATAGCTGGTCGCATCCAGCGGTGCAGGCTTACCACCCGGCAGGCGGCGCAGGCCGCACGCCTGCGCGGCCTCGATGATGGCTGTGGCGCCGCCCATCGCGAAGAACGCTTCGACGGGCTGGCCCACGGGTCCCTGCACCATGGCCGACATGCGGCGAAAGCCAGCGCTCTCGCCCGCGGTCACGCTGTCGACGGTCCCGTCCCCGCCGTCCGCAACCGGCAGCGTGACAAGAGGCACGCTTGGCCGAGCCCGCCGCAGGCCGACGGCGACGTGCGCGGCCACCTGCGGAGCGGTGAGCGTGCCCTTGAACTTGTCCGGGGCGATGATCACGTGTCCCGGTGCGCCAGCGGGCGTCCGCACAACGCGATCGTAGTGAATGCTGGAATCGCCCGACGTGCGCGTGCCGAAACAGGTTGGGCAGCTGTGCCCGGCGGGCTGTGGCCTCGCTGCCCCATGGGCACGGTCGCGGCTACGTGCGGCAGGTCATCCAGTGGAACTCGGTGTGCCCACCAGTGGGGCGCCGTGTGCCGGATGAATTGCCGAAAAGACCACTAATGTTACGGTGTGGGTTTTGACACCAACGTTGCCCACCCGGCCCGGGTCTACGACTACTGGCTGGGTGGCAAGGACAACTTCGCGGCTGACCGAGAAGCGGCTGAGCAGGCAATCGCCGCCTTCCCCGGTGTCGTCAGCGGGATGCGCGCCAACCGGGCCTTTCTCAGCCGGGCAGTGCGCTACCTCGCGGCGGAGGCAGAGATACGGCAGTTCCTCGATATCGGCACAGGGCTACCGACCGTGGATAACACCCACGAGGTGGCGCAGCGGGTAGCCCCGGAGAGCCGTGTGGTGTACGCGGATAACGACCCGATCGTCCTCTCACATGCGCGGGCGCTGCTGACCAGCTCCAGTGGCCGGACCGCATATGTGCACGCCGATATCCGTGACACCGGAAAAATCCTCGACGCCGCCCGGAGCACCCTCGACTTCAGCCTGCCCGTGGCCATCACCCTGCTCGGCGTTTTGCAACTCATCCCCGACGCCGATGACCCTTATGGGATCGTCACCCAGCTGACCGAGGCTATCGTTCCCGGCAGTTATCTGGTGATTTCCCACCCGACCTGCGACATCGACACCGCGGCCATGACCGAGATGGCCAAACGCCTGAACGAGCGTTCCGCTCCCGCCCACATGACCCTGCGTACCCACGCACAGATTTCCCGTTTTTTCGACGGCCTTGACCTGCTGGAACCCGGTCTGGTGCCGGTGAATCGCTGGCGGCCTGATTCCGGCGCTGTTCTGCAGCCCGTGCGGGATGTGCCCAATTATTGCGGAGTAGCCCGCAAACTCTGAGCAGGTCCACAACTCAGGGACCACTGCCGGGCTTGAAGGGCATGACACCGATGCGGCCGTGCTGGCAGACGCTGCCGCCAGGCCACGAGGTGGTCAGCGCCGCCGTCTCGTCCGGTGGGGTGACGTGGACCGCGGCTGGGGTCGGCTCGCACGGGTTCGAGGTTTCGTTCGAGGCAGGGACGACTGTCCAGTGCAGCTGCGAGTACACATGGGCACCCGGTCTCACGGTGACCAACTGCGGGCTCGGCGACGTCCTGACCACGTTCGTCGCGATGCTCGCGCCGGACGACGTGACAAGCTGCATGCCCGGGTAACCGAATACGCGGCAGGTGACGCCCGAGGAGTTCGTCAGGACGAGAAAGGCGTAGCGCTGGCCCGCCCCCGGACTGCCCAACCTGACATGGGCAGAGAGCATGCTGGTGTGGCAGCGGCCCGGTCCGTGCGCTTGCGCTCCGCTACTCGGGCTTGCGGCGGACGCGCTGGTAACCGGGGTGGCCGGGGTCGTCGCAGCGCCGGCCGGGCTGGCCGTTGTGGCGGCGGCAGATGAGGCTGGCGTGCTCGGCCCAGAACTGCCGCATCCCGCCGTGACGAGCGCCGTCGCGGCAGCGAGGACGGTGACCGCGCCACTCGCGTGGATCTTCATCGCGCCTCCTAGCGTGCATTTGCTGCACTCTAAGACGGCAGAGGGTCGCCTGCGGTGGCATTGCGTCTATAACGGAATAGCTGCGGTGATCACGGGCGGCCATCGGCTGCGGTCCCCGAAACGGACGGCCGCGTTGCATCCTGGGCAATCCAGGCGGGAGTGGCCGACTCGCCTAATGTGGGCGAGATGGAGCCGGTGACACCGTACGACGTGGTCACGGTGGAGCGGAAGGCAGCGGTAGTCAAGGTAATCAAGGTAATCAAGAGGAGACAGTCACGCCGTGCTGATCTTTGACGAACTGTTCGCGAGCGAGGTCATCGTCGTAATCCTGCGCGGTCAGGCGCCCGATCACGCCGTTGTGCTTGCGGAAACGGTATGGGAGGCGGGCGCCGGGCTCGTTGAGGTGACGATCCAGGATGCGGAGGGCCTCGCGGCGCTCGAGCTGACGGCGGCTGCGGGTCGGCGCCGCCGGCGCCCGGTCGGAGCCGGAACCGTGCTCACGCCACGCCAGGTCGAGCAGGTGCGGGCGGCCGGGGCGGCCTTCACCGTGGCGCCGGGTTTCAGCTCCGACGTGCTGGCTGCGAGCACCGCCGCGGGCCTGCCGCACCTGCCCGGGGTGGCCACGCCCACCGAGATCCAGCGCGCGCTTGCCGTCGGTTGCCGGTGGCTGAAGGCCTTTCCGGCCAGCGTGCTCGGGCCCGCCTGGTTTCGCGAGATGCGTGGCCCATTTCCCCAGGTGAGCTTCGTGGCGACCGGAGGTATCACCGCCGCGACAGCACGCGGTTTTCTTGACGCTGGGGTACGGGCGGTTGGGGTCGGCTCCGCCGCAGCACGGCCCGGAGGTCTGGCGGACGTGCTGGCGGCCATCGGCGGCCGGCCACGGAGCGACGCGGGAGCATCAACCCCCGCATAAGGGATGAACGTTCCGTGATCATGGGGGGTGCGGAAACGGGGAGGTTGTAGGGTCACCGGGCGGTGCTGTCGTGCTAGTCACGCCACGGTTGCGACGGTCAGCACCCAGCCGACGAACAGGAGATAGGCGGCGATGATCAGCACGCCGGAGCGTCGGCCCAGGCCGTGATTACGGTACGCGAATGCCAAGGTAAGCAGGGTGAGCCCGGCGTACCACGCGGCGACGAGCGTGACCGCACCCGACGGGGCGTCCAGCCCGATCACCGTCGCGGGGAGCAGCAGCCCAATGGTGATGTTGAGGGCGTTGCTGTTGAGCGCGGTGCTGAGCGCGGCCGCCCCCCGCCCACGTGCGGCCAGGTACACCGCGGCGACCGCGTTGGGCAAGCTGGTGATCACAGCGAGCAGGAGACCGCCGATCACGATCTGTGGCACCCCGTACTGCCGGCCAATCGCGGACGCCGCGCGTTCCATCGCCGCGCTCGCGGCGACGACGGCAAGCAGCGCGGCCACCGCGACGTAGCCATCCCGCGCTGTGCCTCTGCGAGGCCGGATAGCCACGCTGAGCTCGAGCTCCTCCTCGGCGACAGCCGCCACAACCCAGGCGACCCACGGCTTCGGCAGTGGCAGCCGCCCGAGCCCTCTGCCCTCCACCCGGAGAATAGCGACATAAGGAACGAGGACCACCAGTATCATCGCGAGCCCAGCGGCAGCTGGCACCAGGCCGAGCACCGGGAAAAGGCACGCCACAGCTACCCACATGCCGACCGCTCCGCCGAGCAGGACCACCTTGCGGTGAAGCGCGACCCAGCCGGCCACGACCGCACCAAGGCCGAGCAGGCCCGCCAGGTTAAATACGTTCGAGCCGATGGCGACGCCGGTCCCGACGCCCTGCTCGTGATGGGCCAGCGCGGTAATCGCAGACGTGATCTCTGGAGTATCCGCAGCCAGGGCCGCCACCATCCCCAGCAGCGCCTCGGACAGGCCGAAACGTTCGCCCAGCCGTTCCAGCCTTGACACGAGCAGCCAGCTGGTGCTGAGGCTGATGAGCATTCCAACGAGGAATACGGGGATCGCGAGGGCGGCGCCCGTCATGAAGCGGTGATCTTGGCGAGGGGGGTCATGGCCGGCTCCACGTCGCGATGGGAAAGATGTGCCGACCAGGCTTCCCGGCTCACCAGAAGAAATGGTAATGAGCAAGCCGCAGCGGCGAAACCGCTCGGCGCGCTTCACGCTGCGGGTGGTGCCGCCCTCGGTGGCACCACCCGCGGTGGCCGTTCGGTCTCCGTAGCGCGCTAACCGGCGCGGCTAGCCTTCGGTGCCCGCTGTCTTGAGCAAGGAGCTCAGCGGTCGGCCGGTCTCAAGCAATGACTTGAGGCTGGAGAGCACGATCGCCCATCCCTCGCGGGTCCGCGCGGCCTGGTCCATCGGGAGGTCTTCGTGCGTGAGGATGAGCCGCACCACGTCGCCGACGGGCTCGATGTCGAACGTTACGCGCGAGTGTTTGGCCGGATCGTCGGCGTCGGCAGGCCAGCCCCAGGAATGGGCGAGACGGCGGGGTGGGTCGACTTCCAGGATGGTACCGACGCCGTCCACGCCGCCGTCGAGGCGCTGATGCTCCCAGCCATCCCCCTTGGCCCAGCTGGAAACGTTCCTGTGCCCCCAGTACTGGGCGGTAAGGTCAGGGTCGGTGAGAGCGTTCCACAGCCGCTGCGGAGTGGTGGCGATGTAGGTGACGTACACCAGCTTTGGCTTGTCCATCGGATCGGTGTCCTCTTCGAGTCGGTTCTTCAGGCTGGCGAGGGATTCGAGGTTGGGCCGCTCGAACTTCGCGATCCACCGCTGGTAGATGTCGTGCAGCGGCACCGGGTTGAGGTAGTGCAGTTTCTCCCGGCCGCGCCAGAGGGTGGCGACAAGCCCTGCGGCCTCGAGCACGTCCAGGTGCTGCGTGATGCCCTGGCGAGTGATCGCAAGGTCACGGCACAGCGCGCCGAGGGGCTGTCCGTTGTCGGCGTGCAGCCGGTCGAGGAGGCGTCGGCGGGTCGGATCCGCGAGCGCCCTGAAGACCAGGGCCATGGCCTCGTCCTCGTTTTGCATCACGTGGCGACGATATGCAAGAAGATACTTGCATGTCAACCCGAGAGGCGATCTTGCTTTGCACCGTGCGTCAGCACGAGCCTGTTGCGGTGTCGATCACCACATTGCGATGGCTGACCCTGGCGTCGAAGCCGGTCAGCACGGCCCGGGCCGCGGGCTCGACGACGGCTATGGCAACGTCGGCGCCAGCGAAGCGCTGTATCGCGTCAAGTGATTCCCACAAGGTCATGACCTCGAGCTCCACGTGATTGTCATGATCTCGCCGGAATAGGTACGCGCCGCGGTAGCCATCGAGGCTCTGCAGCTCGGGCAGCACCGATTCGGTGAAGTGCTGTCGATATTTTTCGGCGCCGTCCGCCGTAGCCGTTGCGCGCCAGACGCGTGCGATCATCGCCGCTCCAATCGCCACAGTGATTGTAGTGGTCTGACGCAGGAGTCTCGGCAGACAACTCGGGCGCCACGAAGCGACAGCCGTTAGGGAAAATTCTGGGCGGCTCGTTGCGCGGGCGGGTCACGCGACCGCGGGTCATGCGACCGCGGGTCATGCGACCGCGGGTCATGCGACCGCGGGTCATGCGACCGCGGGTCATGCGACCGCGGCCGCTGCGGTGACCGCGGCGGCGATGCCTGCCACATCGTCGTCGCTGGTGATGTACGGCGGCATGGTGTAGATCAGGTCGCGGAACGGGCGAAGCCAGACGCCCGCCTGAACCGCAGCGCGCGTAGCGGCGGCCAGGTCCACCTCGTGGTCCAATTGCACGACGCCGATCGCGCCGAGCACCCGGACGTCTTTGACGTGCGGCAGGCCGGACGCGGCGGCGAGGCCGTGTCGCAGGCCCGTCTCGATCCGCTTGACGTTGGCCGCCCAGCCGCTTCCGCGTGAATCAGCGCCGAGCAGCAGGTCAATCGAGGCGCATGCCACGGCGCTGGCCAGCGGATTTCCCATGAAGGTGGGTCCGTGCGCAAGCACCGGGAACTCGCCCCGCCCTATGCCTGCGGCCACCTCCGGCGTGCACAGGGCAGCGGCCATCGACAGATAGCCGCCGGTCAGCGCCTTGCCCACGCACATGACGTCCGGGCTGACGCCCGCGTGATCGGCGCCGAACAGCGCGCCGCTGCGCCCGAACCCGGTGGCGATCTCGTCGAAGATCAGCAGCACGCCATTCCCCCGCGTCGCCTCGCGTAGCACTCGGAGGTAACCGGGGTCGTGGAAGCGCATGCCGCCCGCGCCCTGCACGACGGGTTCCACGATCACGGCGGCAAGTTCTGTCGCGTTCTTGCTGATCGTTTCCCTGAGGTGCCGCGCGTATCGTGGGTTGACGCCCTCGCCGAAGCCTGCCGGTGGCCGGTCGGCGAAAAGCTGCTGCGCCAGCACGCCGGTCCACATCTGGTGCATGCCGCCGTCGGGATCGCACACCGACATCGCCCCGAACGTGTCGCCGTGGTAACCGCCACGCCAGGTGAGCAGCCTCTTCTTGGCCGGCCGCCCGGCGCTTCGCCAGTACTGCAGGCACATCTTGATGGCGACCTCCACGGAGACCGAGCCGGAGTCGCAGAGGAAGACGTGTTCGAGGCCGTCGGGGGTGATGTCGGCGAGGCGCTTGCAGAGCCGGATCGCGGGCTCGTGCGTCAGGCCGCCGAACATAACGTGGCTCATGTTGCTGAGCTGTCGTCGGATCGCCTCGTCGAGGACAGGATGCTGATACCCGTGGATAGCGGCCCACCACGACGACATCCCGTCGATCAGCTCGTGCTGGCCGTCAAGGGGCCGTGCGAGCTTAAGCCGAACGGCTCGCGCGGACTCCACCAGCAGCGGCGGGTGCGTCCCCGGCATCGCGGCATACGGATGCCATGCGTGGTGCCGGTCGAGGCTGAGCAGTTCCTCAGGTGACACAGCTCCAAGTGAATCGCACATGGGACACGGGACACGGGACCGATCACCTGGCCCGCGATGAGGGACGGATGGTGGCCGACGGTGGCGGGCGGTGGCTGATGATGCAAGCTAGCTTGGCACCATGAATTCGTCACGTGACGACGTTCTTGATCTGTTCGGTTACGTCTGGCAGCGGTTCCGGACGCGGATGGAGGGCCTCGGCGACGAGGAATGGCGCTGGCAGCCGTCGCGAGATGATCGGGTCACGCTGCGGTGGCGGCTGGGCCACATCGCAGACACCCTGCGCGCGGACCGTAACGCCCTCTGGCTCGGGCTCGGGCCGGGGCCTGGTGCGGTGCGGTCTGGTGCGGTGCGGTCTGGTGCGGTGCGGTCTGGTGCGGTGCGGACACTTCCAACAGTGCCGCGCCGCGCCCCGGCTGCGCCTGACTGCTGAGGACCGCGGGCGCGGGTCTCTGAGGCCATCGGCGCGGACATTCGGGCTCGCACAAGCTCAGATGACCATTTACCATTGGTCGACGCGCCGCGGATACCGGACGACCAGACGTTCCTATCCGTAGCCATGTGGCCGCGCGTAGAGCTTGAGTTCTCCCTCGCCGCTGTCCGGGTCCGTGACAGCGCTGTGCAGCACGCAGCGGGGATCTCGCTGCAGGTCGTGCGCTTTTAGCGACCACGACATCGCGCCGAACACCACGTGTCCTGCCGCGAGATG
>WNGB01000525.1_pt1 | contig 95578 bp, 82 predicted proteins | sample 5400681 | NCBI WGS metagenome assembly WNGB01 (sample SAMN13153367, study PRJNA577476) | soil metagenome | isolation source: 115 cm soil or saprolite under grassland replicate 2 | place: USA:California | collected 2016-06-15 | reverse complement strand
ACTCCCGGGTCCGGTCGAACCACGTCCCCTCGACCGTGGCGCCGGTCATCAGAGGCACCGCGCAGTGGACGCCAGGCCATTCTTCGACCCGCCCCACCAGTCCCTCCTTGACCCCGTGGCTGAGGACATATTTCAGGCGCGCGATCTGGACCTCCTCCTCGTCGCTGATCACGATCGCCTGATACCGCCGCCCCCAGACCTTCTCCTTCCATCCGGTCCGGCGGCCGATCTCCTTGGCCAGGTTCGAGTTGAAGAAGCACATGAAGTCGCTGAGCTGCTTCGCATTCTCCACTCGCAGGAGACAGTGGAAGTGGTTTGAGGCAAACACATAACCTACGATTTCGACAGGATGTTTGCGTTGTGCGCGTCCGAGGACGCCGAGGATGATGTCGTTGAGCTGCGAGGAAGGGCACAGCAACAGACGCCCTTGGACGGTGCGGCAGGTCACCTCGACGAGGGCCCCGCCGTCTGGGATGAAGCGCAGATGGCGACTCATGCCCATTAACAGTCGGAAAACGGACCCCGATTCTTTCACTCGACTTCAAACTTTCTTCGCCGAGCCCCGTGGCCGCCCCATTCCCGAGCCCGGTGGAAGGCTGGCATTCGCATAGAAGGCGAGACTCCCCGACACCTATAAGGGCCGGCTCGACAGTTGTAAGCGGCTCCGAGGCATATCCTCCGGGCTGTGCGAGAATGGGAGCCGCGCGTCGCCGGGAGGAGGGCCATGTTTACACGGACGTTCAACCATAGACCGCAGCCGTCCGCACTGAGCGCAGCGCCGGGCTTCGCGGTCCAGCGGTTCATCCAGCCCAAGCTCGTGGTCGGACCGGTCGACGACCCCTTCGAGCGGGAGGCGGACCAGATGGCCGAGCGCGTCATTCAGCGCTCCCCCGGCCCGCTCGGCCTCTCCAGGGTGGGAGCGCCGGCGATCCAGCGGTGCGACGAGATCAATGACGACTGCGAGGCGTGTCGGGGGATTCCGGTGGGGGTGATCCAACCCGAGGCGTTGCCCACGTCGTCTGTGGGTCCTGCCGGAGCCACCGCCTCGCCCCACGTCGAGGCCGGCATCCAGCGGTCGCAGGGCGGCGGGCAGCCCCTCTCCGAGCCCGTCCGCGGAGCGATGGAGAGCTCCTTCGGAACCGATTTCCACCTCGTGCGGGTCCATTCCGACGGCGAATCCGACCGCCTCAACCGCTCGCTTTCCGCGCGCGCCTTCACCGCCGGCCGGGACATCTTCTTCCGGCACGGCGAGTACCGGCCGGGAAGCCGAGCCGGCCAGCGCCTGCTCGCCCACGAGCTGACTCATGTCGTGCAGCAGGGCGCGGCCGGCAAAGAGATCGTGCAGCGCAAGTTCGGCGGGCCCAAGCTCAACAACGCGGTCCTGACGGCTACGGCGTATCCGGGGCACGCTTTCGCGCCTGTGAGCGCGGTCCAGGCGCACACGGCCTGCGGCACCGAGAACCAGATCACGACGGCGGGAGAACAGGTCAATGGCAATAACTCGGATGCCGGAGATCCAAACGGCTTCGCCACCTACCGCGACGGCTACAGCATCGGTGCGGGTCTCGTCAAGGACAAGGCCCGCACCTGTGCCGCCACGCGGATGCATCTGATCAACCACCGCCTGGAGGACAGCGGCAACACCCAGCAGAACCCCAACAACATCATGCTGGGCACACAGAGGAGCAACAACCCGACACACCTGCACCAGGTGGAGAATCCTACGATCGGGGCTCTCGCCAAGTACGCCAGCCGGCGCAACGCGGAGTATGAAACCGCGATGCAGAACGCCGTCGACACCCAAGACCCGGCCGGCAAGGACGCTCTGTTCTGGCCGAACAATCAGGAGCCGGATGCGAAAGCGGTGCACGGGTATCAACAGGTCTACCTCATCGGTGGCAATGCCGCCAACGGCTACAGGCTGCCCGCGGCCCAGCAGGCCGGCGACACGAAAGGTTTCGGCTTGACCACCGATGGCTATGCTCCCCCGAACAACCGGCTTTATCACCTCTGGCTGATCTACAATGTGAGAGCCAATTATGCCGGCCGGCCGGCTTACGTCGACACCAACATCAACCGCGAGCAAGCGGCGAACACCGATCCTTTGACAGGGAACGCCAAAGACGCCAACATCGATCAGAACATCAAGGATTTCGACGGCCATTGGGCCGACCATGCGTTCCCTCGCGACTTCACCTGCACTGCGACCTACTACACGGCGACCTACAAAAGGTGGGGAGCGGGCAACAGCTATCGGGTCGAAACCGAGAACCAGACGATCGCATCGGATCTATGACCGGGAGCGAGCTCGTCCCCTTCTCCCGGTGCGGCGTCTGGCGGAGCCACCGGGATTTCTTCCTCAGCGAAGGGATCGAGGCCTGGAATGGCCGGGTGCCGTTCTACATCACGAGCAATCCCTACCTGGCGCATGCCTATGCCACGATCATTCTGCGTTTCCTCGAGGACCTGCAGGCCGGAGATCCCGGAGAAGGGCCGGTCTATGTGCTGGAGCTGGGAGCCGGGACGGGGGCGTTCAGCTATCAGGTGATCCGTTGCCTGATGGAGCTGACGGAATCGTGCCCGATGCTCGCCGCGGATCTCTGCTATGTGATGTCCGATATCTCCGAGAGGAACGTCGCCTTCTGGCAGTCCCATCCGATGTTCGCGCCGTTCCTCCAGCAGGGGGTGCTCGACTTCGCCCTCTTCGACATCGAAAGCTCCAGCCGCCTCGAGCTGAAGGTCTCGGAACGGGTGGTGGAGCGCACACCGGAGAGTCCCTCAGCGGGTCCCCTCATAGTCATCGCCAACTACGTCTTCGACGCCGTACCCCCGGATTTTTTCCGGGTGGCGGACGGCCGCCTGGTCGAGGTCCTGGTCCCGGATTCGCTGGCGCTGCCGCCCAACGATTCCGCCAACGAGAGCCTGGAGATCGCGCGGATCGAAGGGAGCCGGGAGAGCGAGGTCGAAGGGCTCCGGTACGAGCCGGAACCGGTGGACCGCGTCTTGCGCGAGCAGGCCGCTGCGGGGATCGACGGCGGCTTCCTCTTCCCCTCCATCGCCCTGCAGTGCCTCGCCCGGCTGCAGCAGACGGTCTCGCCGGAGATCCTCCTGCTGGTCGCGGACAAGGGCACCCTGAATCCGGCCGCGACTCCCGAGCCGAGCCGCCTCACCCTGGGATTGCACGGCGGCTCCGCGTCCACGCTCCTGGACTTCCAGGCCCTGGAGCGCTTCGCCCGCGGCCAGGGCGGAGACGCGTACGCCTGCAAGACCGAAGGGATCGTCACCGGCATCTACAGCCTGGAAGTGCCTTTCGTGGAGCTGCCGGAGACCCGGCTCGCCATTGCCCAGTTCCTGGGAGCCTTCAACCCGGGGCACATCTACGACGTGGTCCGGTATTGCCGCGAGACCAGGCCCGCGGCCCGGCTCGAAACCCTGGTGGCTGTACTCGAGCTGACCCTGTGGGATCCCGTCGTTTTCGATCAGTTCTTCGACGTCCTTCTCGCGAGCCTTCCCTATGCGAGCAGCTATGGCCTCGAAAAGCTGACCGAGAACCTGCACCGGGTCGTCGACAACTTCTTCTATCTGCCATCCGCGTCCGACACCTTCCAGCAGGTCGGCGTCCTGCTCCAGGAGATGCGGCGCCATGCCGATGCCCTGCAGGCCCACAAGGCATCTCTGTCCTGGTATGGCGAGTCCGCCCGCACCTTCTACAACATGGGCCTGTGCTGCCATGCGCTCCAGCGCCAGCAGGAGGCCGTGGGCTGGTTCCAGGAAGCCTTGCGGCTCCGGCCCGACTTCATCGAAGTCCGGGGCTGGATCGCCCAGATCGAGCACGACCTGGAGCTGTAGAGCTGGCCTCTCCACCTTCCCGACGGGCTGCTGGTCGAAACCAATCCGGCTGCTGGCGTGCACCACTCCCACCGCAACGACATCGGGCATCCAGACAAGTTCAACTGCACGAAGTGGTGTGCCTGTAAGGGGCTCGCCAAGGGAGCCTGCGTAGCGGCATCCGCAGACCCCTGTAAGGAGTCGGCCAAATGCGCCTGCTCCAACTGAAGCGGAGTTGGTTGGTGCCCTGCTGTTGACCGACATAGTGTGGGGATGGGGGCCTTGGCGCGGCCGATGCCCTTCGGGTAGGCCTGGCCGACGCCACCGCAAAGCTTGAACCGGGGGCCGGCACACGTTTCGCAAGGCTCCCAACCCCGATGTCCACTCTCCGCGTCCTCTCCTACAACATCCATGGCCAGGCCCATCTCTTCGACCGCCGCTATCTCGACCGCATCTCCCGCGTCATCAATGAATTGCAGCCCGACGTGGTGGGACTCCAGGAGGTCCATCGCGGCGGCTGGAAGGCGCGCCGGGAAGATCAGTCCGCGGCCATCGGCCAGCTCACCGGCCTGCGCGTCGCCTTCGGGGCGAGCTTCGAGGCGCGCGGCGGCGCCTTCGGCAATGCGATCCTGACCCGGGGCGAGGTCGAAGATTCCGAGGTCGTCCACCTCCCCGCCCCCGGCGAGGCGCGGACGCTGCTCAAGTCGCGCATCCGTCTGCCCCGCTTCGAGCTCGACTTCTACGTCACCCACTTGGCGGCCTGGGGACGGTGGGGGAGGGCGGCACGTGGGTTGCAAACCAACGCTCTCGTCGAGAGGCTCCGGCAGGCGGAGGGGCCTTTCGTCCTGGTGGGAGACCTGAATGCCGCGCCCGCAGCCCCTGAGATCCGCCCCCTGCTCACCGCCGAGATCTTCCGGCTGTGCGGCGATGCCGCGGTCTGTACCCACCGCATCCTCCGCAACCGGATCGATTACGTCTTCGCCGATCCGGGCTGGGACACGGTCGCCTCGCATGTCGTCGAGGCCGGCCCCTCCGACCACTGGCCGGTGCTCGTCGAGCTCGAGCGCCGCGACTGACCCTCTCCCCCCTCTCCCGGGAGGGCGTGAGTGCGTGTGGGAGAGGGGGTTAGGGGGTGAGGGGCCATGGCGCTGAGGGCCGCCAAGGTTCCCCGGCCGCGCCCGAGCGAGCCCCCGCCCCGCTCAGCGAAGAAAGCGCGGACGGTCGAGATCTCGCGGACGGGCGCCGTCGTCTATGTCTCCATCGTCGCGGTCCTCGTCCTCCTCCTCTGGTCGGTGAACCATGAGCGGGAATCGCACGTGCGAGTCCCCGATCTCAAGTCTCTCGAAGAAGCCCTCCCCTCGATCGCCGGGCTGACCGGATCGCCGGTCTTCCCGGGCAACCGGGTGGAGATCCTGCAGAACGGCGACGAGTTCTTCCCCTCCCTCCTGCGCGACATCGCGGCGGCGCGCGAAACGATCCACATGGAGACCTACGTCTGGTGGAAAGGAGAGATCTGCGAGCGCGTCGGCGATGCCTTGGCCGCCAAAGCGCGCCAGGGTGTCGAGGTGCGGCTCCTGCTGGATGCGGTCGGTGCCAACAAGGGAGACGAGAAGCTCTTCGGCCGCATGCAGGACACAGGGGTCAAGATCGCCCGCTACCATCCGTTCAGCCCGGGGGACATCGGCCTGTTCAACAACCGGACCCATCGCAAGCTCGCGGTCTTCGACGGCCGGGTGGCGTATGTCTTCGGCCATGGCATCGCGGAGGAGTGGACCGGCCATGCCCAGGACAAGGACCACTGGCGGGATACCGGGCTGCGGGTCCAGGGACCGGTGGTCGGCGCGGTGCAGGCGGTCTTCTCCGAGAACTGGATGGAGGAGACCGCCGAGGTGCTCGTCGGAGAGCGGTTCTTTCCCCCGCTCCAACCGGCCGGGCCGGTGCGCGCGCAGATGGTCGCCAGCTCTCCGCAGGGCGGCGTCTCCCGGCAGGAGCTGCTCTTCAAGCTCGTCATCGCCACCGCCCAGAAGGAGCTGCTGATCCAGAACCCGTATTTCATTCCCGACGGCGAGGTCGACGGGCTCATCGACAAGGCGGTCCGGCGCGGCGTCGACGTCCGCCTCATGCTGCCCGGAGCGGTCACCGACAGCTCGATCGTCCGCCATGCCGGCCACCGGTGGTATGAGGATCTGTTGAACCACGGGGTGAGGATCTTTGAATACCTGCCGACCCTGAACCACCAGAAGATCCTGATCGTGGACGGCCTCTGGTCGCACGTGGGCTCGGCCAATTTCGACGACCGGTCGCTCGACATCAACGACGAGGCGAGCGTGGGGATGATCGATCCCGAGGTGGCTGGCCGGTTGCGGCAGGCCTTTTTCGCGGATCTGAAGAGCTGCAGAGAGGTGAAGCTCGCGGAGTGGCGGAAGCGCTCGGCCTGGCACCACCTGATCGACCGCTTCTCCTATTCGATCAACGAGCAGCTGTAGGGAAGGGGGGAGAGGAAATGATCGCAATTTCCATCTGGCTTCTGGTTCTCTGGGGTATCGTGACCGTCCTCCTGGGAGTGATGCTCTGGACGAACCTGAGAGAACGGAATTTCAAGGTGCGGGTGCCGGACCTGAGCTCGTTCGAGGAGGCGCTCCCCTCGATCGCCGGCATGACCCGGGCGCTCATCGTGCCGGGCAACAGCGCCGACATCCTGCAGAACGGGGACGAGTTCTTTCCAGCGCTGCTCGAATCGATTCGCACCGCTCGCGAGACCATTCATTTCGAAACCTATGTCTGGTGGTCGGGAGACATCTGCGACGAGGTGGCGGAGGCGTTCGCGGCGCGCGCCCGCGAGGGGGTGGAGGTTCGCATCATGATCGATGCGATCGGCACCCAGAAGATGAGCAAGGAGCTGCGCCAGCTGATGCTGGACGCCGGGTGCAAGGTGGCCCGCTACCACCCGATCCGGCTGAAAGACATCGGTCAGCTCAACAAGCGGACGCACCGCAAGCTGGCGATCTTCGACGGCAAGACCGGCTACGTCTTCGGCCACGGCGTGTCGCGCCTGTGGCTCGGCCACGGGCAGGACAAGGAGCACTGGCGGGACACCGGTGTGCGCCTGCGCGGCCCCATCGTCAACGGCCTCCAGTCGGTCTTCGCCCAGCACTGGATCGAGGAGACCGAAGAGGTCCTGGTCGGCGAGAGATACTTCCCACAGATCGAGTCCGCGGGTACCTGCCGGGCGCACGTCCTGTCGGGAGCTCCCCTCGGAGGGATCTCGGACCTGGAGCTCATGGTCAAGATGGCCATGGCCACGACGCAGAAGGAGCTGATCATCCAGAACCCGTACTTCATCTCCGACGGAGAGATGGTCGATCTGCTCTCGCGGGCGGTGCGTCGCGGCGTCGAGGTGAAGGTAATGGTGCCGGGCTCGATCACCGACAGCCCGATCGTCAGCCACGCCGGCCACCGCCACTTCGAAGAGATCCTCGACTGCGGCGTACGTCTCTTCCTCCACGAGAAGACGCTGATCCACCAGAAGATCATGATCATCGACGGGATCTGGTCGCACGTGGGATCGACGAACCTCGACGACCGCTCGTTCGACATCAACGAGGAGGTCGGGGTGGGGATCGTCGACGAGGAGGTCGCCGGCCGGCTCAAAGAGGCCTTCGAGGAGGACCTGAAGAGCTGCGTCGAGCTGAAGGCGAAGGACTGGAAGAAGAAATACACCTTCGGCCACCGGGTGGTCGACATGGCCTGTTACCTGATCAGTGGACAGCTTTGAGCCCTCACCCCCGGCCCCTCTCCCGCAAGCGGGCGAGGGGAGAGGGTTAGCTCGCGCAAGCTCGCGTCACCATGGAATGGCTAACCTACACCCCTCTCCCACTTGTGGGAGAGGGGCCGGGGGTGAGGGGCCTCCGTGGTACCGTATGCCCCGACCGCCGGTGGGCGGGAGGGGATTCGTGATTCGGGCCGCCTTTCTCACGCTTCTGCTGATCGCCCTGGGCGTGCTCCTCACGCTGCCCGCCACGGCGGGGCGCTTCGTCCAGATCGAGGACTACCGGACCATCGTCCTTTGGGGCATCCCGGCCGTCGCTCTCGTCCTCTCGCTCGTTTTCTTTCCCCGTTTGACTCCTCCGGCCGGAGAGAGCCCGGGCGGCCCGGCGCGCCGGCGGCTTCTGCTCCTCGCCGGCTGTGCCGTGGCTCTCGTTCTGGACCAGAGCTTCCTCGCGTTCGGCTATCTCACCGACTGGGCGACCTTCACCTCCGGCTCCCAGGGGGAGCCCCTCCGCCAGCTCGGCAGGACCGCGCCGTGGGCGCTCCCTCTCTGTCTGGTGCTCGGCATCTGGGGTTGGGAGCGGGCACTGCGCGGCGCGGTCTATACCGGATGGCGCCGGCGGCTGCCCGTCCCGGCTGCGCTGGCGCTCTCGATCCTCACCGGGCTCGCTCTGGCCCTGCCGCCGATCCTGCCGGTGGGGGAGATCCGGGACCTCCCCTTCGTCGCCGCGGCGCTGACCGCCGTCCTGTGCCGGGAGACTTCTTTCGCTCTCCTCTTCTCGCGCGGTGGGGGCCTCCTGGTGGCGGGTCTGTACCGGGGCCTCCTCTGGTTCGTCGAGGCGTTCGTGGTCACCGACTGGTACAGCCTCTACTTCCCCGCCTATAACTATGTGGCCGGCGCGCCGCTCTTCTACGCGGCACGGGCGGCTTCCGCGCTGCTCGGCCTGGCCGTGATCGTGACGGTGGCTCGGCCGGGAAGGCGGGAGGCGATGGAGGCGGAGGAAGAGGGGGCTTGAGAGCCGGCCTCCTCAGCAGCCGCCCTGGACGCAGAGCCGGCAGCCGCCCGAGAACACGGTCCTGCAGCAATCGGGTGGCAGCTCCGGGCAGAACGCGGACGCGACGGGCACGAAAGCGGCCAGGGCGAGAACGGCGATGGCGATGGACAACCGAATGATCTTGCTCATCGAAGGCTCCTTGGAATTCGTTCGATCCACCAGACGTCGGAAGAAGTAGCATAAATGGAAGCTCGGGATCAACCCTTTCGAGCCCCTTTCCGCAGGAGGTTGACATGTGGACCGTTCTCCTCGCCGCTACGCTTTTGACGGCACTGTCGCAGGCTCCGGCCGCTCCCGCTCCGCCGGCCGTTGCGTCCCCTGCCCCGGCCCGCGACGAGAGCCTGCCGCCTTCCGAGCAGCAGGCGAAGGCCGCCCTGGACAAGTCTCCCCGTCACGGGGAGTACGTGGACATCAAGATGCCTTCCGGCGGGGCGCCGATCCGCACCTGGATCGTCTATCCCGAGCGCCGGGACAAAGCCGGGGTGGTGATCCTCATCCATGAGATCTACGGCCTTTCGGACTGGCTGCGCGGCGTTGCCGACCAGCTCGCCCGCGAGGGGTTCATCGCCGTGGCTCCCGACCTGATCTCCGGGCTGGGTCCCAACGGAGGAGGCACCGAATCCGCGGCGAGCCGCGACGACGTGGTGAAGCTCGTGCGCGCCCTGACGCCGGAGGATGCGACCGCCCGGCTGCACGTGGTCCGCGACTACGCCGCGAAGCTGCCCGCCGCGAACGGCAAGATCGCGACCCTCGGCTTCTGCTGGGGCGGCGGACGGAGCTTCGCGTATGCGGCCGCGCAGCCGGACTTGGCCGCCGCCGTCGTGTACTACGGCGTCTCGCCCGAAGCCGCGGATCTCGCCCGCATCAAAGCCCCGGTGCTGGGCCTCTACGGCGCCGACGATGCGCGGGTCACCGCGACGATTCCCCCGGCGGAGGCCGAGATGAAGAAGCTCGGGAAGAGCTTCGAGCCACATCTCTACGAAGGCGCGGGCCACGGCTTCCTGCGGGCGCAGGAGGACCGGGACGGGGCGAATCTCAAGGCGACCCAGCAGGCCTGGCCGCGGACCATCGCCTTTCTGCGCGAGCACCTGAAATGAGGGGCGTCTCCCTCCTCATCGTGGCCATCCTCCTCGTGCTCGGAGCGAAGAGCACGGCCGCCCAGAGCCCGTTGACGGGGACACCCGCGAAGGAAGCGCCCGGCGAGCGGATCGAGGTCACCATCTTCAATGCCTCGCCGGCGACCGCCTTGACCATCGATCTCACCGGGGTGCGCTTCCTGGGGGTGGCGCCGAAGCTCGGACAGGAGAAGCTCGCACCGGGCGTCTCCGTCCTGGGGGGCCGCATCGTCTTCCGTCCGCCGGCCGGCTCGATCCCCGAGGGTGAGACGGCCACCGCCACCTTCGCCGTCTGGGCGGAGATCTCCGGACCCGTCGAGGGCCGCGTCACGCTGGCGAAGCCGGAGGTCTTGCTGGTGGAGACGTCGCACGGCACCGCCACCCTCCAGGAGGGCACGTTCCGCCTCGCCATCCCGGCGATGCCGGGCAACTGCGTCCTCGCCGGCTGCCGGGAGGGCTATGCTTCCTGTCCGAAAGATCCTTTGCACGACATGGTGCGGACCTGCCAGCAGTTCCTCGACCAATGGCTCTGCTGCGCCGGGAGCCCGATTCCGATCGTCTGAAAGGGATGATGAGCGAGCCACTGCCCGAGGGTGAGACTGCGGAAGCTCCGGGCTCCTACGGCCGCCGCCTCTTCGTGACCGCCATTCTGTTGGCCCTGTACGTCGCGGCACACCGGATCGGCCTGCCGCTGGTCCATGCGGAAAGGCTTCCTTTCGTCTCGCATGTCCCCCTGACACTTCTCACCCTGGGATTGAAGCCGTTGGTGACGGGCTTCCTCCTGGTGGAGGTCTTCTCTCTGATGACCGCGTCCGGACGCCGCCTGCGGGCGGGCGGGGCCGCAGGGCGGGCACGGCTCAACCGGGCGGCGGTGGTGACCAGCCTTGTCACGAGCGCCGTTCAGGCGCCCGGAATCGCGCTCTTCCTGGAGGCAGGCTCCACCACCTTCTCCGCTCCCGTGGTGGACCAACCGGGGTGGCTCTTCCGGCTTTTGCTGACGGCGACGTTGACTGCCATGACGGCGGCGCTGTTCGTCCTCGGAAATCTGCTTTCCGAATACGGGATCGGGAACGGCTTCGCGCTGCTGGTTCTGACCGAGATCGGCTGGTCGGCCTTGGGGAAGGGAATGGCAGTGCGCATGGAGCTCTCGGAGGACACCCTACCCCCGGCGGTCGGGATCTTCGTCACAGCCGGCCTCGTCGCTCTCCTGATTCGTTTCATCCGCGCGGCGGAGGCCACCTGGATCCCGCCGTTTCCCCAGGGTAACCTCCCGCTCGGCTGGACTCTGGCGATCCTCTGGATCCCCTGGATCGAGAAATTCCTCAGCAGCCATTTCCAGCTCGGGAGCTTCAATCTCCCCTTTCTGGTGGCGACGCCCCTCGGGGTCGTGCTCTTTTCATGGCTGACTTTCGAGATGTTCAGCAGCCGGCCCCGTCTCGAGGCGAACCTCCCCGAGCCGGCCGAGGTGATCGATAGGATCGAGGACCTCCTGGAGCGACGGCTCAATCCCTCGACGGCTCTCCTCGCCCTGGGCACCACCGGTCTCTTCGCCTGGAACGCCTGGCAGCCGCACAGCTGGTTGTCGACGACCTTCACATTCCTGGATCTGCTCCTCGTGGTGATCATCGCGCTCGACCTCCACGACCAGTACCGTTTCCTGCGGCGGCATGGCCAGGTGGCGCGCCTGGTCCAACTCGACAATGTCCATCTCTCCTACCGGCTCGCGGCACGGCTGCGCGAGGAAGGGATCGACGTCCTGGCCCGGGCGCAGAGGCTCCGGTCGCTCTGCTTCTTTTTCGGAGCGCTGATCAAGATCGACGTGCTCGTTCCCTGGGAGCAGCGCGACCGGGCACGCGAGGTGTGGGACGCTCTGGTGAGCGCCCCGCCGATCATCTTCTGAGCGGGACTGCGAGAGAAAGGTTTTCTCGCGCGGTGGAGCTTGGCGGAGGGGGCGGGATTCGAACCCGCGCAGCGGCACACGTCCGCTGGCCGCCGGGTAGCAACCGGGCACCTTGCCAACTCGGTCACCCCTCCGGGTGTGGTGGGAGCGGAGGGAATCGAACCCCCGGGCACTTGAGTACGGCGGGTCTACAGCCCGCCCCGTCTCCATAGCGGTCTACACTCCCATAAAAAGAACGATGGCGGAGGGTGGAGGAGTCGAACCCCCGACAGAGATCTTCCGTCGCTCCGGTTTTCGGGACCGGTTGCCGTCCCACACAGCGGCACCCTCCAGAAATGCGAAAAGCCCCCGCGGCAGTGACGCCGGGGGGCCCGCTGGTACTACGCGGCTTGAGGTTGATCGTCTACACGACCACTCCCCCGACGGTTGCCGACGAGGAATAGGTACTTGAGGACGAGAACCGGAAGCGCATGGTGGGACGGTAGGCGAAATCCTATTGGCTGTCAACCCCCCAAGGGACTTGGAACAGGCGTGGAACCTTCTTCCCCCTCCCGTCGTACTGTCCGGCGAGGAGGGGCTGCATGCTATCTGTTCTCGCATCACTCCGCACGACCGCCCGGAGCCTGCGCCGCTCGCCGGGCTTCTTCCTGATCGTGATCTTCACGCTGGCCGTGGGGATCGGCGCCAATGCCGCAATCTTCACGGTGGTCAACTCCGTGCTTCTGCAGCCCTTGCCGTATCCCGAGCCGGAGGGGATCGTCGGGGTCTCGCACACGGCGCCGGGAATCAACATGCCGCAGCTCGAGCTGTCGGACGGCACGTACTTCCTCTACCGGCGGGACAACCGGACGCTCGAGAGCCTCGGGATCTACTGGGACGGATCGGTGACCTTGACCGGCGGCGAGGAGCCGGAGCGGGTCGCGGCTTCCGGGGCCACGGCCGGAGTGTTCTCGACCCTGCGGGTGCCGGCCGCGCTGGGAAGGACCATCCAGGAGGCCGACGAAAAGCCCGGTGCCGAGCCGGTCATCGTGCTCTCGGACGGTTTGTGGCACCGGCGGTTCGGCGGCGACCGTGCCGCGATCGGCTCCCTGCTCCGGGTGGACGGTGTGGCCTCCCGCATCGTCGGGGTGATGCCCGCGGATTTCCGGTATCCCGTGGCCGACGCCGAGCTCTGGCTGCCCATGACGATCGATCCGGCCGATCTCCAGATGACGAGCTTCAATTACAACGCCGTGGGAAGGCTGCGGCCGGGCGTCTCGCCGCGGCGGGCGGAGGGCGACCTTGCGAGCCTGGTCTGGCGCATCCCGGAGATGCCCAAAGCCGAGGTCTCGCGCGGGATGCTCGAATCGGCGCGGTTCGCCGTGCTCGTCCACCCGCTGCGCGACGACATCGTCGGCGACGTCGGGAAGGTGCTCTGGGTCCTCCTTGGCAGCGTCGGGCTGATCCTCCTGATCGCCTGCGCCAATGTGGCCAACCTTTTCCTGGTGCGGGCCGAGGGGAGGCAGCGCGAGGTGGCGGTGCGTTCCGCGCTCGGCGCCTCGCGCTGGAACATCATGCGCCTGTTCCTCGGCGAGAGCCTCTTCCTCGCTCTGGCCGGCGGCGCTCTCGGTCTCGGCCTGGCAGTCGCGGGAGTCCGGCTGCTGGTGGCGATGCGGCCGGAGGGGTTGCCGCGCCTGGAGGAGATCTCGGTCGACGGCACCGTGCTCGCCTTCACCGTCGGAGTGGCGGTCATGGCCGGGCTCCTGGTGGGACTGTTCGCGGCGCTGCGCTATGGCCGGCCGGAGCTGGTCCCGTCCCTCAAGGAGGGAGGCCGCGGCGGCACCGTCGGCCGCGAGCGCCTGCGCGCCCGCAACGCCCTGGTGGTCTTCCAGGTGGCGATCGCCCTGGTCCTGCTGGTCTCCGCCGGCCTGATGATCAAGAGCTTCTGGCGCCTGCGCAACGTCCGCGCCGGAGTTGACCCGGAGAACCTGCTCACGCTGCGCCTCAACCTCCCCGACGTCGAGTACAAGGAGCCGCAAAAGACCGCACAGCTCATGGTCCAGCTCCTGGAGAAGGTGGAGGCGATCCCCGGCGTGGTGTCCGCGGCGACCGTCAACGTGCTCCCGCTCTCCGACGGGGGAGAGACCGACGGGCATGTGATCGAGGACTTCCCCCTGGCGCCCGGAGAGGTGCCGCCGATCCTCACGACGCGCTGGGTGAGCCCCGATTACTTCAAGACCATGGGGATCCCGCTCACCGACGGGCACGGTTTCGATCATCTCGACCCCCATGGCGTGGTGCGCGAGGCCCTGGTGAGCCGATCGCTGGCCCAGCACTTCTGGCCCGGCAAGATTCCCCTGGGCAAACGGTTGACCATGGGGCTCGGGAAGCCTCCGCATTGGGTGCCGATCGTCGGCGTGGTCGGGGACGTGCGGGACGAGGGGCTGCAGAACGATCCGCCCGTGATGGTTTACTACCCGATGGAGCCGCAGGTCGGCTACGACGGTGTGGTGCGGATGCCGCGCAGCTTCACCCTGGTGGTGCGCAGCTCGGGAGATCCCCTGCGCCTCGTGAAACCGGTGCGCGAGGCGGTCTGGTCGTTCGATCCGAACCTGCCGCTGGCGCAGATCCGCACGATGGACGAGGTGGTGGCCCGCTCGATGGTGCGCACCACCTTCACCATGATGCTCCTGGTGATCGCCGGAGCGGTGGCCCTGCTGCTCGGCACCGTGGGAATCTACGGAGTGATCTCCTATGTGGTGAGCCAGCGCACCCGCGAGATCGGAGTCCGGATGGCGCTCGGCGCCGGCCGGAGCGACATCTCGCGCATGGTCCTCAAGGAAGGCTTCGGCCTGGCGCTCCTCGGAATCGTCCTCGGCCTGGCAGGAGCCTTCGCCTGCACCCGCCTCATGGTGGCGCTCCTCTTCGACGTGAGCCCCACCGATCCCCTGACCTTCGCCGCCGTACCGGCCCTCCTCGCCACCATCGCCCTCTTCGCCAGCTGGGTGCCGGCGCAGCGGGCGGCGTCGGTGCAGCCGCTGGAGGCGATTCGGGGGGAGTGAGGGGAAGCGGCCGTCTGCTTGCATTCTGAAGGCAGCGGAGTCATCCTGAAGGCATGGGAGTTCAGATCACGATTCGCGACGTTCCAGAGGCCCTGAGAGATGAGCTGGCCGCTCGGGCTGCCCTTCAAGGCAAGTCCATGCAGGAGTTCTTGCGCGCCGAGCTGGAGCGCTTGGCCGCGCGCCCACCGGTCGAGCAGCTCCTGGCGCGCATCCGGGACCGCAAGATGACGGCGAAAACGAGGATCTCCCCGAAAGAGATCCTGGCTCACCGCAACGCGGATCGCCGGTGAGCGCGGTCCTCGACGCTTCAGTGTTGGTCGCAGCCATCTCAGACAGCGGAGCGGAGGGCGCCTGGGCCGAAGAGATTGTGGGCGCCGGTGGCTTGGTCGCTCCCCACTTGGCGTTGGTGGAGGCTACCAACATTCTGCGCCGCCTCGAGCTGACTGGGAAGCTGGGGCGCCTCGAAGCAGGAGCCGCGGCCCGAGATCTGCTGATGATCGAATTAGAGCTGGTTCCCTTCGGTCCCTTCGCCGAGCGTGTGTGGGAGCTCCGGAACAACGTCACCAGCTACGACGCCTGGTACGTCGCGGTAGCCGAGGATCTCGATCTTCCACTGGCGACCCTGGACCGGCCTTTGGCCAAGGCGCCCGGCCCTCGCTGCCGGTTCCTGCTTCCACCCGCCGCCTGAGTTGGAGCGGGGCTTGCCTTCGCCGGCATCGGTCTCCTCGGAGTCTTCGCGGTGACCCGCCTCCTGCTGACGCTGCTCTTCGACGTGATCCCGCCGACCTGGCGACCTTCGCCGCCGTGCCCACGCTGCTCGCCGCGATCGCGCTCTTCGCGAACTGGCTGCCGGCACAGCGGCGGCATCGGTGCAGCCGCTGGACGCGATTCGAGGGGAGTGATGTCACAGAGGCGGAGCATTTCTCTTGGAAATACCTCCCCCGCCCCAAAGACCGGCCGCAAGGAAGAACCATATACTTATGCATACCCCGCGATTTCATTGACCTGCGCGAGCAAGCGACCTACACTTTCGGTAAGATGAAGCCCGACCCAACCAGAGGGCCGACACCGAACCCTGGGCATGTGCTTCGTTGACGTCCGGGGCAGCTTTGAGGACTCTACTTTGCATCGACACGCCAAATGGGAACCCTAAAAGAGCGGAGAATCTCCGCGCGTGTGCTGCCGGTGCTAAACGCTGCCGCCGGCGTACTGGCTCTTCAGGTGTATCTCGCTTTCCTTGTAGCGGCCCGAGTTTGAGCTTGCGATTCCTTCGCTTGCCGTTAGAGCGTCGGCGGCCCGCCGCATGAGCCGGCGAGCGCCCGATACGAGCGAGTCCGATCAGAGGACTCGAATCCGCCACGACGACCCACTCAGTCATCGCGCAGCTCGTCGCGAATCTGGTCCTCAGCGAGGTTGATCACAGGAATTTGCCGGCGGCCAAGCTCATCCATGAAGCGCAGGCGCGGAAGACCCGCCAGCTCGCTCGCCTTGCCGAGAGACAAACGGCGGAGCTCGAACAATTTGGCGGCGAGCAGAAAGCGCATCTCCTGCTCCAGCTCCTGAGGCTCCTGGCCTGATGCGATCAGCAGGTCTTCACTATAGGGGATCTCGAGAACTCGCATAGCGACTCCTATTCTACCAGTCACCTACGGCACCCGCCCCTCCAGGATCGCGCACAGCTTCGCCGAGTCGATATTGCCCCCGGAGACGACGCAGACCACCTTCCGGGCCCCTCCCCCGTCCGCGAGGGCGGCGGCCACGGGGGTGGCTCCGGCTCCCTCGGCGATCACGCGGTTGCGCTCGGCGAGCAGGCGGACGGCGGCGGCCACGGCTTCGAGCGGGACGACCCGGGCGCCGGCGAGGAGCTTGCTGACCAGGGGCCACATCTCGGGCAGGAGGCTCTTGCCTCCGATGCCGTCGACGAAGCTCGGCTGGTACTCGCAGGCCTGGGCCGAGCCGGCGGCCAGCGAGGCGGAGAGCGGCGCCGCGGTCGAGACCTCACAGCCGTAGACCGGCACCTCCGGACGCAGGGCACGGAAGGCGGACGCGATCCCGCTGGACAGCCCGCCGCCGCCGAAGGGGACGTAGACGGCGTCGACGTCCGGCAGATCCTCCAGGATCTCCAGCGCGATCGTGCCGTTGCCCGCCATCACCGCCGTGTCCGACACGGGATGGACGAAAAGGCCCGCAAGGCCGGGGTAGCTCGCCTCCTCCAGGGTCTGCCACCAGCGCTCGAACGGCACCCGCAGGACCTGGCCTCCCAGGCGCTCGATGGCCGCGATCTTGGTGGCCGGCGCATGCTCCGGGACCACCACGGTCGCGGGAACCCCGAGCCGGCGGGCGCTCCAGGCGACTCCCTGCGCCATGTTGCCGGCGCTCGCCGTATAGGCGCCCGCGGCCAGCCGCTCGGGTCCGGCGAGGCGCATGGCATTGAAGGCGCCGCGCAGCTTGAACGAGCCGATCGGCTGCAGGTTCTCCAGCTTGAGCCAGATCTCGGCCGGCGCGTCGTCGACGTTCAAACGCACCAGCGGGGTCCGCAGCGTGACTCCGGCCAGGCGCTCGCGGGCGGCGCGGATCTCCTCGATGGTGGGAGCCTGGAGGTTTTGCATGCGGCGGAGTATAGCGGGCCTACGCCGCCCGCGCCTCCTCCGCCCCGTGCTTCGCGCCGGCCGGCTCGGTCGGGGGGAGCAGCCAGACGAGCGCCCAGAGGATCAGGAGAGGGAGGATCATCACGATGAGCGCCGGCAGGAGCCCCTCGCGCGTCGCGAAATCCATCTTGTAGGTCGTGTAGCCCAGGAAGCTCTTCGAGAAGAGCTGGCCTCCGATCACCACGTTCCAGCGCATCGCGAAGATCCCGACCAGCGTGAGCGCCGCCGAGACGGCATAGATCGTCTTTCGCGCCAGCTCGCTCAGCCGCACGATCTGGGTCAGCCAGAGCAGCCCGATCGGCACGAGCGTCCCGACGAAGATCTGGAGCACCACCTGCGAGGTGTACAGGCGCGTGTGCACCATGAAGTCGAGCGAGCGGAACGACTCGTCGGCTTCATAGATGCGGTGGATGAGATCGAGCATCTCCAGCGAGAAGTCCACGAGGAAGGCGTAGAAGAGATAGCGGGCGACGGTATCGAGGCATGCCATGTCCAGCCGGTCCCCCTGGCGCGCGCTATAGATCATGTAGACCAGCAGCACCGCCGCGATCCCCGACACGATGGCGGAGAACAGGAACACGATGGGCATCAAGGGCGTGGACCACCAGGGGTTCGCCTTGACCGATCCGAAGATGAAGCCCACGTAGCCGTGGAGGAGGAAGGCCGAAGGAATGCCGATGATCGTGATGATCCTCCCGAGCCGGGCATCGAGGGCGAGGGACCTTTCGCTGAGGTTGTCCGAGCCCAGCGTCAGCGCCCGGTAGATCAGGCGCTTGAGCCCCGTGCTCGCGCGGGCGACCAGGACGAGGTCCTTGCGGTAGTCGAGCCAGATCTCGATCACCAGGACGGCCATCAGGTACCACAGGTACACGAAGCCGAACATGGCCATGGCCGAGCTCGTGTGGGGTGTCAGGAACATCTCGAGCGATCTCTCGGGATGCCCGAGATGGAGCTGCAGCGGCAGCGGGGCGACGAGAAGGAAGGCCAGCGCGGTGAGGAGAGCGAGCCGGTAGGTCGGCTTCACCGCCTCCACATTGAAGACCCGTTCCAGCGAAGCGAGGATGAACGCGCCGGCCACGAGGCCCGTGACAAAAGGATAGATGACGATGAGGATGCTCCACTGGAGCTCGACCTCGTTGGGATACATGAAGCCTTCGACGCCGGGCATGTCTCCCTTCCTCCTATCGCACCGAGCCGTCCAGGCCGTTGTAGTAGACCTTGGCGCCGGTGGCCATCTGCGGCTTCAGGACCTGCACGGTATGATCGCGGAGGAGCTCATGGATCGGATCTTTCGGATTCTTGAGATCCCCCAGCATCCGCGCTCCCGTGGGGCAGGCCTCGCAGCAGGCCGTGGTGAGGCCGCGCGTGATCCGGTGATAACAGAGATTGCATTTGTCGACCGTGTGCGTGCGCGGATCGATGAACCGGCAGCCGTAGGGGCACGCCTGCACGCAATAGCGGCAGCCCAGACAGTAGGTCTTGTCCACCAGGACGACGCCGTCCGGGCTCACGTAGGTCGCGCCCACGGGGCAGACCTGCACGCACGGCGAATGCGCGCAGTGGTTGCACAGCTTGGGCACGAAGAAGTTTTTCGCGCCGTCGCCGTCCCCATATTTTTCCGGAAAGCCGTCGTACCCGCCGTTCGGTGAATCCACCATCGGATGGTCTTCCGCCTCCAGGTGGTCCGGCGACTTTTTCGGAATGTGATAGCGCTCGACCCAGGTGCGGAAGTAGCTGGGCCCGGGGGCGACGTCGTTCTCGGCCTTGCAGGCGCGGACGCAGTTGCCGCAGCCGATGCACTTCTCGACGTCGATGAACATCGCCCACCAGTGATCGTTCATGGAATAGTTGGGCGCCTGCTCGGGCTGGCCGGCCAGGACGTGGTCCCAGGCCAGGGCCGCGGCGCCCGTGAGCAGGATGAATTTCCCGCCCTGCTCGAGAAAATCGCGACGGTTCATCGTCATGGCGGCCCTTTCATTCCATCGCCGGGCTGTGCGCCTGGTGGCAATCGGTGCACGACGCCCCGGCCGCATGTTCCTGGATGTCGACCTGCGGGAACTGCCTGGGTTTGGCCACGTTCTTTTCGTGGCAGGTCGCGCAGAGCACGAGCGGATCGGGACGCTTGGCCGCCACCGTCGTCGGATCGCTCGCGTGCGCCTGGTGCGGCCCATGGCAGGCTTCGCAGTGGACGCTCGTGTGTTTTCCGGCGCTCACGGTCTGCACGACGTCGTCATGGCATTCGGCGCAGGCCGCCGAGCCCGCGAACAGGAGACGATGGCTCCGGTTGTCCTGGAGCGAGCCCGACCGGTAATGCCCGAGCTCGCCGAATCCTGCCGGCATCAGCGCCGCGCGGGTGATGAAGAAGAGGAGAATCCCGGCGGCGAAAAGGGCCGCCAGGCGGAGCAGGTGCTCGGAATCCTTGAAGGTCTGCCGCACCGTTTCACCCCCCGAGGAACTGCGACGAGCGCCGCAGCAGGCGCGGAGCCAGGATGAACGCGCCGCCGCAGAGGGCCAGCGCCAGGGAGAGAGTCACCGGGCGGCCGTGCGGGAAGTCCTCGACGAGGAGCTTCAGGATCCCCAGCACGAGGACCGGATAGACCAGCCAGCCGGCTTCGTGGAAGCGCTCCCAGCGTCCCACCCAGGCGAGGAGGAGCGCCGTGCCGACCAGAACGAGGGTGCGCGCAGTGGCGAGCAGCCCCGGATCGGTCGCCGCCCCGGCACCGCCGGCCAGGGCAGGAGCCAGAAGGTACAGCAGCGCCCCGCCGGCGCCCCACGCAAACACCGCGAGCTGCAGGAGCCGGGTCGCGCTCGAAAAAGGTTTCCAGAACGGCGCCGGCCGCGGGACCGGCAGGGCGCACGCGAACGCCGCGGCCGCCAGGGCGAGAACAGCCGGCCCACTGAACACGGGCCAGGAGACGCCCGGCGGCGCGGCCAGGGCATAGGCCGCCGCGGCCACCAGGCCGGACGCGATCGCCGCCGCCAGGGCAATCAAGGTGCCATGCAGGCTCAACGTGATGCGCCGGATGCGGACGGCCACCGCGGCGGCGCCCATGGCGAGAACGGCCCAGGCGAGCGCCAGGATGTCCCGAGGGAGCAGCAGCAGGCTGGCGGCGAGGAGGAACGCGAAGCCCAGGCCGCTGTAGAGGAGGAGCTTGCGGCGCTCCTGGCGATCGATGACCCCGAACGCCGCGGCATAGCTGCCGAGAGACAGCGCGAGGCCGAGCAGGCCCACGCCCAGAGCGGCCGCGCCGCCGGTGCGCCAGGCGAGAGACGCCATCACCGCATACCCGATCAGGAAGGCGAGGGTGCTGTAGAACGCCTCGAAGAGTCCCACCTGGCCGTCCAGCCGCAGGAGGCGCACCGTGAAGCTCGCGAGGACGCTCAGACACAGGGCGAGACCCAGGGCGATCGCGGCGGGCCGGGTGATTCCCGCGCCCTCCGGTTTGACCTGCGCCACCAGCAGGGCGAGCAGGATGCCCGCATGCGCCGCCGCGGCGAGCACCCAGCCGAGGCCCCGCCAGCCGCGGCCGTAGGCGAGCAGGAGCCCCGCCAGGCCCAGGAGGATGAAGTCGATCGCGAAGGGGGGCCAGACCCGGGTCCCCACCACCAGCGCGAACGCGAGCCCCATGGCTCCCAGGCCGGCGGCCCAGCCGAGAGCCGCGAGGCGGTGGCGCCACGCCACGGCCAGCGCCGCGGCGGCCAGGACCGCCACCGCCGCGCCGGAAGCGGCCGGCGTCAGATAGTGGAAGCGGGTGGTCGCCTCCCAGACGAGCGGCAGACCGATCAGGGCTCCGGTGACGCCATGGAAGCCGGCGCTCGCCGTCCGGCCGCGGCGCCCGTCGCGCTCGGCCCAGGCCAGCCAGCTCAGGGCGTAGAGAAACGCGAGGAGGATGCCGGCGACCTCCGGCAGGAGCCCGGCCGCGGTCAACGCGCGCAGCAGATAGGCGCCCCCGAGGACGACGAGAGTCCGTCCAACGAGAGAGAAACCGCCGGGCAGGGCCGATTCAACCTCGGCTGGAGGAGCACCGGCCGGCTCGGTGGCCGCGGTTTCCTGGAAGGGGGTCGGAGCGGGTGCAGGAGAGATCTCACGCCCTGCGAGGCGCGCCACCTGGTGCTCGAGGCTCTGCAGGGACGATGCGAGATCTTCGATTCTCTGTTCGAGAAGGGCGAGACGGTCGTCGGTACCGGGAGGGCCGGAAATCGCAGAGACCTCCGGCCGCGCGGTGGGGGGCGCGGTACCCATAGGTCATCGACTCCTTTCGCGTATCATGACCTCCAGGCGCTCCCCCTCGCCAAGACCCTGCGGGTAGTCCTCGGCGCGCCAACGGGCGGTGCGCACCCCCACCCGGGCAGGCGGGAACCCCGATCCCTCCCGAAACCGTTCGCCCTCCTTGACGTAGAGTCTCCAGGAGGCCGGCATGCTCACGATTCCCGCTTCGCTCCGCACCACCGCCCGGGCCCTGCGCCGCACCCCGGGCTTCTTCCTGATCGCGGTCTTCACGCTGGCCGTGGGCATCGGGGCCAATGCGGCGATCTTCACGGTCTTGAACGCCGTGCTCCTGCGCCCCCTGCCCTATCCGGAGCCGCAGGGGATCATGGGGGTGGCGCACAGGGCGCCGGGGGTCAATGCGCCGGACCGGTTCGAGCTGTCCGACGGGACCTATTTCGTCTTCCGCCGGGACAACCGGACGCTCGAGGACATCGGCATCTACTGGGACGATTCGGTGACCTTGACCGGCGGGCAGGAGCCCGAGCGGGTGCGGGCATCGGGCGCCACGGCCTCCGTATTCTCGGTCCTGCGGGTCCGGCCCGCCCGCGGGAGAACCGTCCAGGCGGACGACGAGAAACCCGGCGCCGATCCCATCGTGGTGCTGTCGGACCCGCTCTGGCGCCGGCGCTTCGGCGGCAATCCCGCGGCGGTCGGCGCGGTGCTCCAGGTCGACGGGGTCGCCCGCCGGATCGCCGGGGTCATGCCCCCGGGCTTCCACTTCCCCGACGCCAGGACCGAGCTCTGGGAGCCGATGACCATCGATCCCGCCAAGCTCCAGACCGGCAACTTCAGCTATCACAGCGTGGCGCGGATCGAGCCCAAAGCCACCCCGGAACAGGCGACCCGCGAGCTCTCGACGCTGGTCTGGCGGGCCGCGGACCTGCCGGGCTCGCCGTTGACCCGCCAGATGATCGAGACCTCGAAGCTCTCGGCGAGCGTCCGCCCGCTGCGCGACGACATCGTGGGCGATGTGGAGCAGACCCTCTGGGTGCTCCTGGGGAGTGTGGGGATCATCCTGATCATCGCCTGTCTCAACGTGGCGAACCTGTTCCTGGTGCGGGCCGAAGGGCGGCAGCGCGAGGTGGCCGTGCGCTCGGCCCTGGGAGCGACGCCGGGAGAGATCGTCCGCCTCTTCCTGGGCGAGAGCCTGGCCCTCTCCCTGATCGGCGGCGCGTTGGGTCTCGCCCTCGCCGCCGCGGGAGTCCGGGTGCTGGTCGCCCTGCGGCCCGAAGGGATCCCGCGGCTGGACGAGATCGAGGTGGATGGCACCGTGCTCGCCTTCACCGTGGCCCTGGCGCTCCTCTCCGGGCTCCTCGTCGGACTGTTCGCCGCGGCGCGCTATGGCCGGCCGAACCTGGTCCCGGCGCTCAAGGAAGGCGGGCGCGGCGGCACCGTCGGGCGCGAGCGGCTGCACGCCCGCAACCTCCTGGTCATCCTGCAGGTCGCGTTCGCCCTCATCCTCCTTGTCGGCGCGGGTTTGATGGTCAAGAGCTTCTGGCGCCTCCGCCACGTCGAGCCCGGGCTCGATCCGCGCGGCGTGCTCACCCTGCGGCTGGATCTTCCGGAGGCGAAATATACGACGATGCAGGCCCGGTCGCAGTTCGTGGTGCAGCTCCTCGAAAAGGTCCGGGCCCTCCCGGGCGTCCGGTCGGCCGGCACGATCAGCCAGCTGCCCATCGGAGGGAGCGGCAACAACAGCGGCCATGTCATCGAGGACTTTCCGATCGCCGAGGGCGCCATGCCGCCGATCCTGGCCTCCCGCTCGGTGAGCCCGGGCTACTTCGAGACGATGCGCATCCCGGTGCAGGAAGGGAGGACCTTCGATCGTCTCGATCCCGCCCAGGAGGGGACCGAGGTGGTGGTCAGCCGGGCGATGGCCGAGCGGTTCTGGCCCGGCAAGAGCCCCCTGGGCAAGCGCCTGACTCCGGGGGCCACCGACGCCCAGAAGCACCCCCTCTGGTACACCATCATCGGTGTGGTGGGGAACGTGCGCGACGAGAGCCTGGACCGGCCGCCGGTCGAAGCCGTGTACTACCCGCTACAGAAGCGCGGCGACGGCGGCTCGGCTCCCTCGACCTTCTTCCTGATGGTCCGCGGCACGGTGGAGCCCCGGAAGCTGGTGAGCCCGGTGCGGGACGCGATCTGGTCGCTCGATCCGAACCTGCCGCTGTCGGAGGTGCGGTCGATGGAGGAGGTGGTGGCCCGCTCCATGGTGCGGCTGACCTTCACCATGCTCCTCCTGGTGATCGCCGCGGCGGTGGCCCTGCTGCTCGGCGCGGTGGGGATCTACGGCGTCATCTCCTATGTGGTGAGCCAGCGGACGCGCGAGATCGGGGTGCGGATGGCCCTGGGGGCCGGCCGGCAGGACATCTCGCGGCTGGTCCTGCGGCAGGGGTTCGTCCTGGCGGCTGCCGGGATCGTCCTGGGCCTGGTCCTGGCTTTTCTGGTGACGCGGCTCATGGTCGCGCTGCTCTTCGAGGTGAGCCCGACCGATCCGCCGATCTTCGCCTCCGTGCCCGCTCTCCTCGCCGCCATCGCCCTCCTCGCCTGCTACATCCCGGCCCGCCGGGCCGCCGCGGTCCAGCCGCTCGAAGCGATCCGGACCGAATGAACGACACCCTACGTCTATCGCCCGCCGCTCGCGCGCAACGACGGTTGGCCGACCGGCACCCTCGACGAGGTGGGCATCGATCGTGCCGCCATCGAGAAGCTCATCCAATCGCTGATCGACACGCCGATCGACTCCATCCATGCGGCCGAAGACCACGGCGTTCTGATCGCGCGTCACGGCAAGCTCGTCCTCGAGGAGTATTTCCACGGCGAGCATCGCGACAAGCTGCATGAGACGCGCTCGGCAGCGAAGAGCCTCACGGCCACGCTCCTCGGCGCAGCCATCGAGGCCGGCGCGCCCCTCGACACCTCCACGCCCGTCTTACCAGGTCATGAACGGCGGGACGTTGCCTCCCGGCCTCGAAGCGCGCAGTCCCCCCCAGCGACGGCGTGCCGGTCAAGGAGCTCATCGTCCCGATCGACCGCGATCCTTGCCCCGGGAATCCCTTGGCAGGTCAGCGGGAATCGGATTCGGTACGGCAGGAGCCCCCTTCTCGCCCCGCAGGGGACTTTCCCGTTCAACGGGAGACCCTTTTTGCTCGACGGGAGACCCTTTTTGTTCAACGGAAAGGCTCTCCCGTTCAACGAGAAGACCTTCTTGCTCGACAAAAAGGCTCTCCCGTGAGCAAGTACTGCAAGACGGCTCGACAAGAAGACCTTCTTGCTCGACGGGAGACCCTTTTTGTTCAACGGAAAGGCTCTCCCGTTCAACAAGAAGCCCTTCTTGCTCGACAAAAAGGCTCTCCCGTGAGCAAGTACTGTAGGACGGTTCGGCCGGAAGCCCTTCCTGTTCAACGAGATGGCCTTCGCGTTGAGCGGGGAGGAGGGCGGGTCGAGCTAAGATCCCCTCCATGACGACGCCGGAGGCGGAATCGAAGCCAACCGCTCCGGCGCCCGCCGCAGCAACCGGCCGCCCGTAGTCGCTTTCCACCTCGGGGACGAGCACCGCACGTCCCCATTCCCCCTTGTCCAACCGCCGCCGGCCGACCAACCCTGACCTCATCCTTCGCGGGTCTGAAGGTCGCCAGACATTCTCGTTCGGTCAGCAGGCGGGCTGAGTCAGTCCCGAGACATTCTCGTCCGGTCTGCAAGGAGGTCTTCTGGTGTAGCCATCCAATTGCCCACAGAGCTGGATCATTACCACTTCTTTAACATACGGGGCGCAGAGGCCCCCGTTGAACCCTGGATATAATCGTCGAACCCCAGGCATCAAGCGGATGGCTTACGCCCCCGCTTATGCCTAGAGGCGTTGGGCGCCACCTGCTTGACGCTTCTCTTGCGCCGCTGACCCCTCGGCTACCGCCGGCCATTCCTCTGGTCAACTTCAGGGGAAGTGCGCTATCTTCTGAGCATGTCGAGAGCCCAGGTCTATGTCGAGACAACGATACCGAGCTTCTACCATACGACTCGTTCAGGAGCGGAGGCGCTGGCTCGCCGCGTCTGGACCCGGCGCTGGTGGGCGGGAGCGGGCGAGCGCTACATGCTGGTGACCAGCGATGCAGTGCTCCTTGAGCTGCGGAATGGTGAGTATCCGAGCCGAGAGGCTGCACTTGCGCTGGCTCAGGAGCTTCCGCTGCTGGAGATCACGCCGGCGGTGGCGGTGCGAGTTTCTGGTAACATGGAACTGTCAGCACTTGGCGAATGCCAACAAGTTCGGTCACATTCGCCGAGTCAACAGCCTGCTCGGTCTGTATGTGCCGGTGCTGGCAACTCCTCTCGAACTGCTAGGTGAAAAGCCATGAACCAGGAACTTGACACAACGGTCGACGAGGGCGAAGAGGTAATTGCCGTCATTCGGGAGGTGCGTCACCGGCTTTCGGAGCGCTTCGGGCACGACCCCTATCGGGTGGTGGCTTACCTTATGGAGCTGCAGAAGGAGCATCCAGAAAAGTTGGTTCCGGCACCAGAGGCGGAGGTCGTGGGCAAGGCCACAACCGAGTAGCTGGTTGCACAGCGCCCAACCCGGCGCCTGCACCGGACGGCTTCGCCGCCGGTGAGGCACATTACCGTAAGCCGCCTCATGGCATCGGCGGTGTACGCGCATACGCACTTGGAGAGGCTCATGCAACAGGTAACACTGAACAATGGTGTCGCAATGCCCCTTCTTGGTTTTGGCGTGTTCCAGATTACCGATGCGGCAGTATGTGAACAAAGCGTCGTTGACGCCATTGGCACAGGTTATCGCCTGATTGATACGGCCGCGTCCTATCTCAACGAGGCCGCCGTTGGTCGAGGGATCCAGCGGAGCGGAATCGCCCGAGAAGAGCTCTTTGTCACCACGAAGCTGTGGATTCAGAGAAATGGCCATGAAGGCACACTGGCAGCCTTTGAGCGGTCCTTGAAGCGCCTGCAGCTGGACTATCTGGACCTGTATCTCATTCATCAACCTTTTGGCGACGTGTATGGCGAGTGGCGCGTCATGGAAGACTTGTACCGCGCGGGCAAAGTCCGGGCGATTGGCGTCGCCAACTTTCATCCTGACCGAATCATGGACCTCATGCTGCACAACGAGGTGACCCCAGCAGTCAACCAGATCGAAGTCAATCCGTTCCTTCAGCAATACGAGACCCAACAGTTCTTGCAGGCCAATCGAGTTCAGCCTGAGGCCTGGGCCCCATTTGCGGAGGGGCGGAATCATATCTTCGAGAATCCAACGTTGCGGGCAGTCGCAACGAAGCACAAGAAGAGCGTTGCCCAGGTGATACTCCGCTGGCTGTCGCAACGCGGCATCGTGGCTCTGTCCAAGTCGGTTCGCAAAGAACGGATGGTGGAGAATTTCAATGTGCTCGACTTTGAACTGAGCACGGATGACATTACCGCTATTGCAACATTGGACACCGGGACCAGCAGTTTCTTTGACCATCGTGACCCGGAGAAGGTGAAATGGCTGGGCATGAGGGAACTCGATGTGTAGCTGCAGTGCCTGAGAGCCTTCGATGGGGGTGAACTTGCGAGCTCGGCCTGCTCCTCACGCAGTAATACGATTTTGGCTACGATCTCTCCATGGCAGCGAAGAACAGGCTGAGCATCGCAGACCGGCGGCTCCGTAGCCAGCGGATTTCCGGAGAGGGTTTCAAGCGACCCTGCGAGGTGGTCGCGTGGTTGGGGGCGGTACAGGCGCAGGACTATCTCGGTGCGCTCTGGGCACTCGGGCTCCGCATGAAGACGGCCACGGAGGAGGTGATCGAGCAGGCGATCGCCGACCGCACGGTCGTCCGCACCTGGCCCATGCGGGGCACACTGCACTTCGTGGCGTCGGCCGATATCCGTTGGATGCTCGCGCTGATGGCGGCCCGGACGATCGCGGGTCGCCGGGGGCGGCACCGGCAGCTCGAGCTCGATCAGGCCGTCTTCGACCGCAGCCGGGACCCCGTCACGCGCGCGTTGGTGGGTGGGCGGCAGCTCACGCGCGACGCTCTGTACGAGGTGCTGGAGGCGGCGGGGGTCTCCACCGCCGGCCAGCGCGGCATCCACATCCTGCAGCGGCTTGCGTTGGACGGGCTCCTCTGCTTCGCCGCCCGCCAGGGGAAGCAGCAGACGTTCGCCCTGCTGGAAGAGTGGGTCCCTCCGGCCAAGGTGCTGGATCGCGACGAAGCGCTCGCTGCGTTGGCCGAGCGGTATTTCACCAGCCGCGGGCCTGCCACGTTGCAGGATTTCACGTGGTGGTCGGGGCTGACCGTCGTCGATGGAAAGGCGGCGACCGAGCTGGCCGGCCCGCGCCTGGAGCGGGAGGTCATCGACGGCCTGACCTACTGGTCCGGCGCGGCGGCGCCGGGGCGGGCTGCGAGCCCGGCGTCTCCCTCGGCGCACCTGCTTCCTCCTTTTGACGAGTATACTGTCGCCTATAGAGACCGCAGCGCCGTGCTCGATCCTGCCCATGGAGGGCTCGTCTCCAGCAACGGCATCTTCTATCCGGCTCTCGTCCTCGACGGCCGGGTGGCCGGCACCTGGAAGCGGACCTTGAAGAAGGAGTCGGTGATCATCGACCTCTCTTCCTTCGTCCCGTTGAAGAAGAAGGAACGGCAGGCCGCCGTCGCCGCCGCCGAGCGGTACGGCGCCTTTCTCGGAAAGGCCACCCGCCTGGTCTAGGCCCAATACCGTTCGCTTTGCGGCGGAAGTCGGGTCTTGCCCTCGCTGGGAGCACCGGCATCCTTGCCGGCCCACGCTCTCCGCGACCAGGGCGGTCGGCCATGGGTGCTGATGGGGCCGGCAAGGATGCCGGCGCTCCCAGCGACAGCTAACCGAACAGCATTGGGTCTAGGCCGGCGGGGCCATCGCTTCCAGGCCGGCCATGAGCCTGGCGAGGACGCGGTCGGGGACAGGCCGCCAGGCGCGGCTTGCATCGCGCTTCGAGCCGGTGTTGTTGGCGTGCAGCCGGGCGACGTAGAAGCTGAGATCGCGGAGCGGCTCCACCTTTTTGCGGCGGTCGCTCCACAGGAAGCCGGTGTCCTCTCCGTTGTCGACGTCGGCGAAGGGGAGCGCCCGCCAGAGGTCCTTGCGGTAGCAGAAGGTGGCTCCGGCGATCCACTTCCGGTCGTAGGCCGGCGAGGTGAACTCCCAGGTCTTCCCGGTGGCGGGCTCGTGGAAGTAGAGCCTGGGGAGACCGCAGAGGTCGGCCCTGGAGGCGAGCAGGTGCTCCACCTGATAACGGATCCGCCAGTCCGCCATCCAGTCGTCGTCGTCCCAGTGGAGGATGACATCGCCGCGCGCCGCCTCGCAGGCGAGGTTGCGCTTGGCGCCGACCGTCCGCCGGCCGTCGAGCGGCAGGTAGCGGACGCGCGGGTCCGGCGGGATCAGGTCGGCGATCCGGTCCTCTCCGTCGTCGACCACGATCAGCTCGGCGTGCGGGTACTCCTGGCGCAGGAACTGCCGGATCGCCTGCGGCACGAAAGCCCGCCGGTCGCGGGTCGGCATGATGCACGACACCAGCGGCAGGCCGGGCATTCTAGATGAACTCCACCTGGAGGCCGCTGATGGTCAGGTCCGGGTTGGCCGTGAGCATCTGCACGGTCGCCAGCCGCTTGGCCGGTTCCGAGTAGATGCGGAAACTGGCGGTGCCGGCTGCTAGAGTCAACGACCGGATCTCCTGCGGATTCTGGTCCTTGTCCTCGCGTAGGGAGCCATTGGTCGTCCGTAGCCAGATCACCTCGTTATCCTTGGTTTTACGGTTCATCGGCTTGCCGCTGGTATCGACCTTTTGCAAGGTGACGACGAGGAATGACTGGCCGTCGCCGGGAATCAGCGGCACCTTGTCGATGGGGTGAAACTGGGTGGCATTGGTCGAGACGGCCAGGACTGCCGGCTCGGCCAGGTCATCGACGAGCTCCAGGTTCCCTGCCTTGGAGGTCTGAACCTTGGCCTGTCGCCGGGTTGCCCGTTCCGCCAGACGAGAGAGCTTTTCACGGTCCTTGACCTCGATCGCATCGAAGTCGTTGGGATTCTTCGCGTCCGCCAGGTTGGCAATCACTTCCTGCAAGGCACTTTCTTTGGCAACGGCGATCGCCGAGTCAGCGGTCGACCCGACAACCGCTCCGTCACTTTTGCGAAACACGACCCACATATCGATCTCCTTTGCTCGTTTTTTCGATGTCTTGATTACCCAAAGCAGGCGAAGTGCGCTTCGATGAAGAAGCCGGGCGACGTGTTACTGCCGTGATAGCGATGAAACACGACGGTGAACCCCGTGGCCGTCACGGCCGAAATGTCCAACTGGAGCGAGGCATAGAGGTTCGGGCTCGCGCTCGAATCGTAGTACATGACGCCGAGGATCGAGTTGTAGAAGATCGTTCCATAGCTGGACCAATAGGGCGCAGTGCTGAACCGGTAGACATACGGACCCCATCCATAGCGCTCCCAGGAGCTGGTGCTGTTCACCTTGCAGAAGCCGTTCAACGTAGCGCCGTAGGTCCCCCCATAGAGGAACCCGTGGGTTCGCCCCGACACCCAGATAAACTTCGGCTGGAAGCCGATGTTCACCGGGGTGCTTGCGCCTTCGGCGTGGTCCTGGTTGAACCAGACTGTGGTGATGTAACTCTTGAGATAGTCGCCGCTGGCCAGAGCTCCGATCGCCGCGGGACTCGTCCCGATCGTGATCGTGTTGGCGGCATCGTTGCCCACGACGGAGATGCCGCCGGTGCCGTTGACCGCGATGTCTCCTCCCGGGTTCGAGACGCCCGCGATCGACGAGCCCGCGATCGTGATCCGCTTGTTGCCGGTGTTGTCGGGGGTGATCGCGATATTGGTGCCGGCCAGGAGATTGACCACCCCGCCGGGATTGGTGACGCCGCCGACGCCGGTGATCGCCTGCACCTGCGCCGCCGTCACGCTGTGCGGGTTGTCCGTGCGGGCCCTGTGGGTGTCGAGGTTCGCGCCGTCGACCGAGACGTCGCGGCCGTCGACGGTGTTGGTGCCGGTGAGGATGATGTTGCCCGAGACCGCGAGGTTGCCCGTCACGTCGGCCTGGCTTGCGGCGCCCGAGCTCAGGACCGGCCAGAGGTTCGAGGCCACTCCCTGGCGCGACAGCCGGATGCGCTCGATCGAGACCTCGGTGCCCAGCCGGACGCCGGCCGAGGTGCGGACGGTCATGTCCGCCTGGGAAACCGTTCCGTTGGCGGCGATCTGCAGCCGGGCGAGCCGGATGCGGACGTCGGCCGCCGGAGCGCCGGCCTCGGCGATCACCTCGACATCGGGGCGCTCCAGCCAGCGGGTGTCTCCGCTGTCTCCCACCGTCGCGGGATCCGATGTCTGCTGCCGGTAGGAGATCACCACGAGCACCCACTGGTTGGTAAGCGAGAACGAAAGGGTCCGGCTCTCGGTGAGGACGATCATCCGTCCCTCGCCGTCGAGCGCCGTGCCGGTGGAGACCACCGCCGAGGTCGCTCCCACGGCGGCGGTGACGGTCAGGCCTTCGGCAATGCCGTAGGTATGGAGCTGCCGGTTGTGCCGGCGCAGCCGGTCGAGATGGTAGTCCTGCTCGGCCGTGAAGTCCTGCTCCTGCAGGAACTGGCCGTTGTAATAGCGAAGCCGCTTGTCGATGTCAGCCATGTCGATCTCCTTGATCCGAATCCGTGATCCTCCTAGGACCCTCCCTCGGGGACACCGAGGACGGTGTCCTGCCCGACGGTGCTGGTCTTGCCCACCCGCATCGTCAAGGTCGGGATGATCCGGAGGTCGTAATAAGTGTGAGCCGGTTTTTCCATGTCGATGATCGCCCGCAGGATCGCCCGCCGGCGGGCGAGATCCGCGGCGCCCGGGAGGAGGACCCGGACCATGAAGTAGTGGGGCGGCCCGCCGCCGAGCACCGTGTCCTCGCCGACCGTGGCCGTCCTGCCGAGCTGGAAGGGCTGCTGGAACTCGGCGATGGTGATGGTCTCGGGGCGCACGCCGGTGAAGGCCGCCAGGATCTGCCGCAGGCCGTCGCGGGTGCCGCGCTTGCGGTAGGAGGGGACGATCTCGGCGAGGATCCGCCGCCTCTCCTCCTCCTGCCAGTCCTCGCGCAGCGTCAGCGCCACCCAGCCGGACAGCCACTCCAGGAAGTCGCGTCCGGGCTCGGCCGGCGCCCGCTCCTCGGGGGGGAGGCCCGGACCGGGCGTGAAGTAGCGGTGCGCCCCGGCCAGCACGACCTCGCCGCTCTCGCCGGTGATCCCTTCCAGGGTCTCCTCCAAACCGGGCCGGCCGGAATCTCCGACCCCGGTCAGCAGGTGCTCGAAGGCGAGCAGGAAGCGGCCGAGGAAGTCGGGGCGGCCGCCGGTCGATTCCTGGCGGTAGATCGCCGGCAGGTCGTCGAGATAGCTGCTGAGGCTCTTGTCGTCGATCATACGGGTGCTCTCCGATCAGACTGCGACCGTGACGGTCAGGTCCGCCAGCTCGCCGGCGACGAAATGCACGCCGGTCGCTCCGGAGCTGTCGAACAGGCGGCCGGGGTCGGCTTCGATCACGGCGCTCGCCACGGTCCGGATCTCCGGCAGCTCCAGCACCGCGGTCTTGATCGCGTTGGTCGTGGTGTCCCAGGTGTCGCCGCCCCCGGGACCGCCGTAGAGGCGGTGGAACAGGCGGCGGACCGCTCCTCGGGCGGCGCGCCGCGCCACCGCGGGCTCGACGCCGGGCTCGGCCGCGGCCTGGACGTGGACGTGGACCTGCAGGAACGTCGACCCGATGACGATCCGCGCCGGGTCGACCTGCGCCCAGGGCAGGTGATGGGCGGTCAGCTCGATGCCGATCTGGTCTCCCTCCTCGTGCCAGAGCCCGCCGCCTTCGACGCAGCGCGGCGCTCCCGGCGGGATGGCGCTGGAGAGGAAGATGTCGGGCACGTAGTCGACGCCGGGGACCTCCTTCTCGAGCAGGCGGTAGATCTCGGAGACGTAGACGTCGCGGCCGAAGGGCCAGCCTTCGCCCTCGGGTCCGCCGGTCAGGGCGTCGAGGTAGCCGGCGAGCGCGCTCACCACGCGGTCGCGCAGCGGCACGACGAGCACGTCCGGCCGGGTGGCGATGACGATCTCCGCCTGGACCGGCACCCAGATCGGCGGCACGATGAGCTGCCGGACGGCCACCAGGCGGCGCGGCTCGATGGCGTCGCGCACCGCGTCGAGCAGATCGGCGGAAGGCAGCGGCGCTTCCGGGAGGGAGACCGGGTCCAGGGCGCCCGTCTGTGCCGGGTCCGGCACCACGACCAGGCTGACGTAGCCCTCCCGGGGCACCCGCCGGTCGGCCTCGTTCTTCTCGGCGAGGTTGCGCCGCGCCACGCAGTGGGCGCGCGCCACGCCGGGCGAGGCTTCGCGTGCCAGCACCTCGTAGTCCTCGGCGGTGACCGCGCGGTGGCGTCGCCGCAGGTCGTTGACCGTGGCGCGGATGTCCTCGTCCAAGTCCGGTCCCGGCGTCCACTGCGGCCCGTTGAGGAGCCGCAGGAAGGCGCGGGTGTTCTCCTCGGGCAGGCGGTTGACCCGGTAGATCAGCATCTCGGTCAGCCAGGCGAACAGCTCGACCAGGGTGATGCCCGGGTCGGACGGGTTGTGGTTCGTCCACTGCGGGGCGAGGCTGGGGATGAGGGCCCGCGCCTCGTCGAGCAGGTCGGAGTAGCTGCGGTCGTCGAGCGTCGGTTGGGGGATGCTCATGGCAGGCTCCCTTGGGTTCCGGCGGCGTCGTCGACGTTGCCGCTCAGGGTGATCTCGTGGTCGCCGGAGAAGACGAGGAACCGCTCGGCCCGCGCGCCGCCCTCGCGCGGCGTCTCGACGACCTCGAGCCGGTTGACGTGATCGACGCCCGGGGTCTCCTCGATCAGCGCATAGAGGTCGGAGCGGTAGGGCTTGCGGCCGAACTCCCATCCTTCGCCGTCGGGGCCGCCGGTGAGCGGATGCAGGAAGGCGCGCAGCCGCTCGAGGACCGAGGTCTGGACGTCGGTCGCCGCTTCGAGCTGCTGCGGCACGACCTCGGCGTGGACGTCGATCTGCAGCCAGTCGGGGCCGACGACCCAGAAGTCGACCACCGGGCTGAGCCGCGCTTCGATGGAGGAGCGCACGCGCGCCAGGAGCTCCAGACCGGGGACCGGCTTGGCGACCGGCGCGGCGGGCACGACGATGAGCCCGACCTGGCCGCCTTCGGGGCCGCGCCGGGCCGGCAGGGTGCGCGCCCGCGCCACCAGCGGCGAGGCGAGGAAGGCGAGGTCCTCGAAGTCGGCCGCGGCGGCCGCCCGATCGCGGTGGCGCAGCCCCTTGGGGCCGCGGCTGCGGACCGCGTCGAGCGACTCCTCCGCCGCGCCGCCCTCGGCGGGCAGGACCTGAACCACGCCGTCGACGTAGGGCACCGTGCCCTTGAGCTGCGCGATGCTGCCGGCCGGGCGGTTGCCGGCGAGCCCGCCGCCGGCCCGGTAGCGCACCATGCGGACGTTGTTGCGGCCCGGCGGCGGCACCAGGCCGCGGCGGCCGTCGCCGAAGCGGATCTCGCCGCCGGCATGGTCGAGCACGTAATGGCGGCTGCGCGGGCCGGAGCCGTAGAAATCGGGCACCTCGTGCCAGCGCACCCGGACCTCCAGGAAGCGGCCCGACGCGTCGCGGACCACGGTGACGGCGCCGTCCCCCTCTTCCGCCTCCAGGTCCGCGAGGTCGGCGCCGGACGGGACCTCGGGCTCGACCACCTCGAGCTGCTGGCCGTCGAGGACCGGCGCGTGCAGGGTGCGGAACAGCTGGCCGCGCTCGCCGCGGCTGGTGCCCACGACCTCGTCCGCCAGGGTCCGCGCGTGGACCGCCCACATGGTGTTGGTGAGCACGCGGACGAGCTGCGGCTCGACCCCGTACTCGCCGCGCTCCCAGCGGCCGCGCAGCCAGAACGCGGTGCGGCCGAGCTCGGTCGAGGCGCGGAAGTCGGGCGGGCCGATGAACGTCACCAGGCCGCGCTGCGTGAGGCCGCGGGTCTCGTCGCGGCTGCCCAGGCGGTCCCAGACCTCGCCGTTCCAGTACTCCCAGACGACCGCGGCGTCCTCGGTCACCTGCCCCTGCTCGATCGCCGGGTCGTAGAGCGACTCCGCGACCTGGAAGAAGAGCGCCGCCGCCCGGTTGGCGAAGCCGAGGGCGTCGCCGGGCCGGTCGAAGCCGAGGTAGAGCGTGGGCCGCAGGTCGGCCGAGGGGACGAACGGTGTGAAGGTCTGCCCCGGGATCACGGCCGGGAGCGTGACGTCCGCGAAGACGTCGTCGTTCTCGGTGAGGACGAGCCCGGGCGGCTGGCCCCCCGAGTCGTACCAGTAGCCGGTGCGGACCGAGCGCAGCGACGGCGGCTTGAAGGTGGCCGGGACGAATTGATAGAGCGGCAGCCCGTTGGCGTCGTTGCGCGGGTTGCCGCTGCCGTCGACCGCCCGCACCTGGGTGGCCTCGACGCCGTAGTTCCCCTTGGCGATCCGCACGCGCACCCAGCGCCGCACCTCGCCGTTGACCGCGGTGGGCGTGAAGTCCGTGGGCACGATGAAGTGCGCGACCGCCTCGCCCGACGACGACACCACCAGGAAGGCATTGGAGCTGTCGCTGAACTGGTTCGCCGCATTGTTCGCCGTGTCGGCGCTGGTGGCTCCGGGACCGGAGTTGCCGAGCAGGCGCCAGGCGCGGCCGTCCCAGTACTCCCAGGTGAGCATCACGGTGGTGCTCGCGGCCGGAGGCGGCGTGCCGTTCGGGTCCGACGGGTTGGTCAGCTGGATGTGCAGATCGACCCCGGAGCCCGGCTTGGAGAACGCCTCCTCATAGGATACGTAGAAGGAATCGCCGACCCGGGGCTTGTCGCCGAAGGGGAGGAAGTCCTTGCTCGGATCGACCGGCGTCTGGTTGCTGAAGCTGCGCTCCGGCACCCGCCAGTCCGCGGCGGCCGTGCGGTTGATGGTGACGCCCACGCGCACGAAATCGACGCGCGGCAGGGTCCAGTCGTCGCCGAGCGTCAGGCGCGCGACGAGCGGCGGCAGGTCGCCGGGTGGAGTGCCGAAGCTCCCCTGGGTGATGCGCGCCCGCAGCCAGTAGGCGCCCGTGCCGCCGACCTGGTCGTACGTCCAGTCGTCCGGCCGGGTAAAGCCGAGGGTGCCGTCGACGAGGAACGGTCCCACCGGGTCTCCCGCGTTCGGCGTGGCCGCCGGCGTGAAGGAGGTGGCGGTGAGCGCCTTCCAGGTAGCGCCGCTGCGGTACTCCCAGACCACGGTCAGATCGCTCGTCGGATCGGGGACGGTGGCGAGCGCGATGTCGACCACGATCCAGGACCGCGGCTTGGTGAAGTCGGTGCCGGTGGAGAGGTAGAGGGCGCGGAAGGGCGCTGCGTTCCCGAAGGGGGAGAAGGGCTGGCCGAAGTCGACCGGCGTGAAGACGCCGCCGGTCTCGGTGAAGCCTGCCGCGGGCAGGACCCCCCGCCGTTTCAGGATGCTGTCCGCCCCGTCCGCCACCACCTCGCCGCGGGCGAGCGAGGCGTCCAGCCGGCCGCCGAGCCAGAACCCGTCGATCCCGTCGACCGCGGTGGCGGCGAACCCGGGAGCGTTGTTGAATTTCACCGACCAGTAGGACACGCCGGAGACCTGCAGGGTGACGGCCGGCGTGGCCGGCAGCCAGGACGCGCCGTCCCAGAAGCGCCAGGAGACGCCCGAGAGCCAGGGGCGGGCGTTGTCCGCGGGACCGATCTGCAGCTCGACCGTCTTCGTCTCGGGCAGGCCGAGCAGCGGGTGGCTCACGTGGAGCCGGTGCTCGATCGGCCGGTCGCCGCGGAACGGCTCGAAGCTGCCGGCGGATGCGCCGGTCGCGACCGCGGTGTGGTCGGCCCAGAGATCGCGGCCCGGCTCGCGGGTGAAGACCGCCGCGAGCTGCGAGCGGGTGACCAGCAGGTCGCGCTCGGTCTCGAAGACGGCGGGCTCCGCCTCGCCTTCGAGAGGCAGGGCCGCGGCCTGCGTGCCCGCGGGCACCAGGGCGTCCACCGGGCTGCCGGCGGCGAGCAGGAAGGTGAGCGGCACCCGTGCCGGCTGCGGCGGGTTGAGCCGCGTGCCGATCAAGTCGAGGAAGGCGAGGAAGTTGCGGTCCGGCAGCCGGTTGAGGCGGGTGACGACGAGCTCGGCCATGCGGCCGAAGATGCGGGCGAGGGCCCACCCGGCGTCCGGCTGGAGGTCGAGGAGCACCCAGCGGAGGCCGGGGATGGCGAGGATGCGCGCGGCCGTCTCCTCGTCGATCAGGGTGCCGCGGGAGATGATCCGCCCGGCGCCCTCGTCCACGTCCTGGCCGAGCACGCCGCCGGTCAGGTTCGCCGCCGTGGCTTCCACCCGGATCTGGCGTCCGGCCGGCTGCCACCCCTTGACCCGGACCAGGCCGAGGTTGTGGATCGCGGCGAGCTGGCCCGCCAGGCTGTGGCTCACCAGCGTGCCGGCCGGGAAGGTCTCGTGGCTGACGGGGTCCTGGACCTGCTGGTCGAGAACCGCGCCGGCCAGAAGGTCGGCGCTCGGCGCGACCGGCCCGGCGGTGTACTGCTCGAGCAGCTCTTCGACTCCGGCGACGAGGTCGCCGTAAGTCCGCGCATCGATGGCGGGCGCTTCGGTGCGGGGCATGGTCGTCTTTACTCCAGGTAGAAGGGATAGACCAGGTTGAACCGGTTGTTGGTGGCGCGCACCCGGTACTCGATCTGGATCAGCAGCCGGGTCGGCTCGCTCTCGTCGCTGCCGGCGGTGACGTCGAGCACGTCGATGCGCGGCTCCCAGAGGATCAGCGCCTGGCGCACCTCGGAAGCCACCCGGCCGGCGGTCTCGCCGCTCTGCACGGCGAAGACCAGGTCGTGGACGCCGCAGCCGAAGTCCGGCCGCATCTTGCGCTCGCCGCGGGCGGTCGCGAGGATGATCCAGATGGCCTCGCGGATGCTCTCCTCGTAGGCGGCCAGGGCGATCCGGCCGCTCTCCAGAGCCACCGGAAACCGCCATCCGACTCCCAGAAAACTGGCGCTCATCGCGAAATCCCCTCTCTCGTGTCTCAGCCGATCGTCACGGTGCCGGAGGCTTCCACCTTGCCGACCGGAACGTCCGCGGGGTCGTTGCAGGTCATCGCCGCGTCGCCGTTGCGCGCCGCGGCCTTGCCGTTGATCTTCACCGTCGTGCTGCCCAGCTGGATCTTGCCCTGGTTGGCCGGCGGCTTCTGGAACGAGGTCCCCGGCGGCGTCGGGGTGTGCGGCGGTACGTTGTCCGCGGTGCTGCCGACGGTGGCCGCGGGCCGCTTCATGATCTTGACGTCGTCCGACAGGCCGCCATTCAGGCGGCCTTCGAACTTGTGCGGCAGGAGCGCCGGCACTCCCGGCGGCACGATCACGAAGTGCAGGTCGGTCGCCACGATCTTGTCTCCCTGCTTGGCTGCCGGTTCGCCCATCGCCCGCCTCCTCAGTTGAGGTTGATGCCTGCGCCCTTGACGTTGACCTGGCCGTCGGACTTGACGCTCAGGTCCCCCTGGGTTTCCAGCGTGCCCTTCCCGCTGGGCGCGGTGATCTCGACGCCCGTTTTCCCTGTCAGCTTGAGCATGCCGTTCTTCGACTCGATCACCACGTCCTTGTCGGCGGTGATGGTGAGCGTGCTCTCCTTGGTGTCGAAGACGATGCTCTGCTTGCCCTTGGCGTCCAGGATCTCGATCTTCTCGGCGCCGTCGGTGTCGTCGAGGCGGACGATATGGCCGCTCCTCGACTTGAGGACCCGGATGTTGTTCTCCCCGTCGCCGTTGTCGGCCGGCGGCTTGTCCTTGCCGTTCCACAGCGCGCCGAGGACGTAGGGGAGCTCCACCCGGCCGTGCTCGAACGCGACCAGCACCTCGTCGTCGACCTCTGGCAGGGTGAAGAAGCCGCGGCCGTCGCCGGCCATCGGCGCCGCCATCCGCGCCCAGCGGCTCTCGTCGTCCGCCGACAGCCAGGGGAAGCGGACCTTGACCCGGCCGAGGCCGTTGGGGTCCTGGTTGTTGGTCACCACCCCGATCACGACGCCGAAGATCCGGTCGTTCTGCCGGTCGGGGCCGGAGAGCGTCGAGAACAGGTCCAGGTCGATCACGTGGCGTTCCTCCGCACGGTGAAGGCGGTGCGATAGCCCCGCCGAGGCGAATAGGTGTGGCGGACCGAGGCGAGATAGTAGAGGCCGCTGAACCGCGTGCCGCAGCCGTCGATCTTGACCACCGTGCCGGCCTCGAGGTCGGTGCGGCCGATCGCCACCCCTTCACCGGTAACGTAGGAGAGCGCCATTTCCCTCAGGCGTCCCGCCGCGATCTGGTCGGCTTCGCCCTGGCTGCGAACCGGCTCGTCGACCGCCACGGCGACGGCGGAGTCGAAGGCGTCGTCGGCGACGGCCAGACCGCCTTTTGAGCCGCCCATCTTCGTCCCCTCGCTGCCGGCCGCGGACTGGCCGAGCAGGGCATCCTTGTCCTTGGTGCTCCAGCCGCGCACCTCGACCGCGCCGGCGAGACCGACGGTCGAGAGGCGGGGGCTGAACTCCAGGAGGTCTTCCTCGCGGCTCAGGGTGAGCACCTCGGCATCGGCGTTGGAGTGGGGCCGGAAGGCGAGCGTCTTGCCCTCGACCACCACCTCGTAGCCAAGCCGGCGGGCGCGCGCCTGCAGGAACTCCAGATCGGTCTGGTTGTGCTGCAGCACGTACTCCAGGGTGACCTTGGTGTCCTCGACGTCGGGCGTCAGGCCCGCCTCTTGGGCGACCTGGGCGGCGATGTCGCTGTCCGTGACCTGGGTGAAGGAGCGGGTCTTCCGGCCGCGCATCAGCCGGTGCCGCCGGTCGTAGCCGCGCACCGTGACCATCGGCACCTCCTCGGCGTGGAACTCCGGCTCGAGGCCGGTGATCTCGCCCACCATGACAGTCGCGAGCTCGCCCGCGTACCCCATCAGGATCTCCACCTCGCCGCCGACGGCGAACAGGTCGTCGTCCGTCCAGGTGACCTGGAGGTTGTCGACGTCCCAGTTGATCATCCGCAGGGCGAACATGCCGGCGGCGGAGACGTCCTGGAGCACGGAGACCTCGACCACGTCGGTCTCGGCCTCGACCGGCACGTCGGTGCCGTCCACCCGCAGGCGGATCTCGGCGACCAGACCTTCGGAAGCGTTCGGTGCCATCGGCTCAGCTCCCCGATTTGCGGCCCGGCTGGAGCGGCGGAATGGCCAGCACCTGCCCGGGGACCACCTTGCGTGGGTTGTGGATGCGGTTGAGCTCGGCGATCGGCCGCCAGAGGCTCGGGTCGTTGTACTCCTCGGCCGCGATGCTCGACAGGGTCTCGCCGCGCCGCACGACGCGCGTCTTGGCCACGTCGGGCGAGCTCCGCTTGACCTCCAGCGCCTCTTCCTTGGCCGAGCGCCACTGCTTGAACATGCAGCTCAGGGTGGCGCGGACCGGCGTCCCGTTGGGCAGGAAGAGGGTGAAGCGCTGGCTCAGGCTCTCGAGCACCCACTGGAAGCCGCCGAAGTCGTTCTTTCCCCAGGCCAGCTTGCAGCGCGGCGGCCGGTGGAGGTCGCCCTGGACCGTCGCCAGCGCCGCCACCTCGCGGACGTAGTCGCGGACGTTGGTCTTCTTCTCGTAGGTGTCGAAGAAGAGGTCCAGGCTGAGGGTGTACGGGTCGCTGTAGGAGAAGCCGGCCCGGGCGGTGTCGCGTCCGGAGGTCGCCAGCTTGACCCAATGGGCGTTCTTGTCGAGCTTGAGCTCGGTGGGGTTGAACAGCACCTCGAACGGGCGGGCGCTGTATACGTTCGGCCGGACCTCGACCGAGATCTTGAGCTTCTCTAGGGCCATTGCCGTCCTCCATGCCGCTCGCTCTCCACGGCCAGGGTCCGCGTCAGCCGGCGCATCACGCGGTCGACCACGTCCTCGACGTCGACGGCCGGCGCGGCGGCTGCCGCGGTCGCTCCGCCGGCCGCCGGGGCCGTCGTGGCGGGCTGCGCCGCCGCCTCACCGCCCAGGCTCACCTCCGGAGCCGTGGAGCTCAGACTGGATCCCGTCGATTGCCGCCGGACCACGTCCCCTCCTCCCGCCGGGGCCGGCGAAGCCGTCCGCGCGAGGGGCATGGCGAGCCCGGAGGCCGCCGCGGACAGGCCTGCGGCCGGTGCGGTGACCGGTGCGGAGGGAGCCGCAGCCGGCGGCGCAGCGGCAGGCAGCGCAGCGGCGGTGCCGGGATCTCTCCGGGTCTGGACGATGCCTGCCGCGGGTGAAGTCGAAGGCCGCGCAGGCTGCACCAGAGGCAAGGCCGCCGCTCCGGCCACGGATCCGGAGACGCTCGCCGCGGACTGCGCGGTCGCAGAGCGGCGGATCACCGGCGGAGCGGTCGCGGACGGAGCGGTCGCCACCGTGCCGCGCTCGGCAGCCGGTGCGCCGGCAACGGGAGCTTGCGGCTCCGTGCGGGCCGGTGCGGCCAGCGACAGGGGGGCAGCCGTCGAAACCGGGGCGGCACCGGCTGTGGGCAGGCTCGCCCGCTGGACCGGCGCGCGGCCCGCGGCGCGGTGGACGATCGCCGGCCCCATCAGGACCGTGGTCGCCGCCCTCTGCACGGTGGGCTCCGCGCTGCCCGGGGCCGCCGTTGCCGCGGGGCCCGGGGCCGGTGACGCCGTCGCCGCCGGAGCTCCCGGGCTTGCCGCGACGCCCGGCTCGGCCGTCCGCCGCAGCGGCAGGGCTGGGGGAGCGGAGCCGGCGGCGGGGGAGCGGCGGATGATCGCGGGTCCGGTCGTGGCTGGAGACGGCTGGGGAGGCGCCGCGGGACGCGGTGGAACCGCCGGAACCGCAGCCGCAACCTGACGCTGGACGAGGAGGCCCTCACCCCCGGCCCCTCTCCCGCGAGCGGGAGAGGGGTGTAGGTTACCCACTCTCCCAGGCAGCTCGCTGAACCCGCTAACCCTCTCCCCTCTCCCGCTCGCGGGAGAGGGGCCGGGGGTGAGGGCCTGCGCGCCTGCCACATGCGGCATCCCCGGGCCGTTCCCCCAGGCGGGGGAGGCGGCGGGAGACCAGCGCCGCATGATTTCGAATGCGAGACCGGCTCCGCCGGGCGCGCTGCGGCGCTGGAGCGCGGCCATGTCCGGCCGGATCACTCCGGGGGTTGCGGCGCGGCGCAGCAGGCGCTCGCCCATCCCGGTGGTCTCGTCGTCGGGTTGATCGGTTGCCATGGTCGTGCGCTCCTAGCCGAACGAAATGCTCCCGGAGACGTCCAGAGCGGCTCCCAACGCTCCGCGCACCCCCGAGAGGGCGGAGCTGAGCGCCGGCTTCGAGATTCCGCGGTGCACCAGCTCGATCGTCTCCACCGCCACCGCGTTCGAGTCCGCCCGCAGGTCCGGTCCGCTCCACTTGACCGGATAGGCTTCCTTGAAGTCCCACCACATGGCCGGCAAACCCTGGCGGTCGAGGAGATAGATCGTGCCGTTCTTGCGCTCGATCGTGCCGGCGATCACCTTCCGGTGCCAGCCCCAGAACGTCTCGATGTCGGTCAGGCCCCGTTTGAGCACCAGGTTCGAGGGGTAGCGGGCCGGGCCGGGCAGCTTGTGCACATACTCGTTCTGCCCTCCCTCCTGGTACTCCTGCACCACCGTCTCGACCTGCAGGCCGCTCACCTCGGAGAAGCCGCCGGTGATCAGTCCCTCGATCTCGACCAGGAAGTTGAACGCCGCGTAGGGATCATTCCGCACGCCCAGCAGGTTGGCGGCGACCGTCGCGACCGCGTTGAGCCCCAGAGTCGTCATAGAGTCGTACCTCTCACTTTGCAATCTCGTCGTTCAAGCGGCGGTTGATCCGCGCCACCTCGGCCACCCAGCGCTGCCGCTCGCGGTGCTCCAGCCGCAGGATCTCGTCGTACGGCCAATGGAAGTAATACGCGAGGTAGGCTACCTCCTCGAACAACCGGTCCGAGGGGTAGCCCATCATTCCCCCGGGCTGTCGATCTCCACCTCGAACTCCCCCTGGCAATGCGGGCACGAGACCGCGATGCGGTTGTGGCCCTGCTCGTTGATCCGCCGGTAGAGGTCCTGCAGATAGGCGAGGTCCCCGGCGAACAGCCCCTCGACGACCTTCGGGTTCAGGTGGTCCAGGCTCCCCAGCCTGGTGACCACCCGCGACAGCAGGATGACCACCAGGTAGCCGGGGTTGGCCTGCACGCGCGGGTCCTTCATCGGCGCGATCTCGTCATAGGCCGTGGCGAGCCGCATGACGCCCTCGCGGTGGAGGTTTCCCTCCGCGTCGAGATAGCCGCGGGGCAGCGTGAAGGGGAACTCGGTCTGCAGCGTCACGGGCTACTCCTGGAGCTCCAGCCCCTCGTGAGTGATCTCCAGCGTCTCGATCGCCACCTCGTTGCCGGTCGCGTTGAAGCTGGGGCCGGTCCACTTGGTGGGCCAGGCCTCGCGGAAGTTCCAGCGCAGCTTCTCCTCGCCGGCCTCGTCGAGCAGCACGATCGAGCCGTTCTTGCGCTCCACCTTGCCGGTGATGGCCTTCTTGCGCCAGTCCCACAGCTCGGCGTCGTCGGTCATGCCCCACTTGAGGGTGATGTTCGAATACTTGTTGAGGCCGGGGAGCTTGCGTGCGGTCAGCCCCTCGGTGCCCTCGCGGTATTCGATCGGGTCCTGGCTGGCGTCGAGCCCCGAGCACTCCCGGAAGCCGGCGCGCGTCAGGCCGTCGATCTCCACTCTGAAGTTAAATGAACGAAACGGGTCCTTGCGATCTCCGGTCGCCATGTTCGGCTCTCCTTGCTATGGTTCGATCTGCGTTCGGATTTTCGGTCTCTAGCTCTGCGACGGCCCCGCGACGTCGACGCCTCCCGCGCCGTGGACGATCCGTACCACGACGTACTCGTTCGGCACCCCCGGCGCGAGGCCGATGACGGTGACCACCCGGCCGGTCTCGCGGACCTCGGGCGGATTGGTCTCGCCGTCGCACTTCACGAAAAATGCTTCCGCCGCCGTGCTCCCTTTGAGCGCTCCGGCCCGGAACAGCCCCTCGAAATAGGTTGTGAGCTCGCGGGTGATGCGGTTCCACAGCCGTGTGTCGTGAGGCTCGAAGGCGGCATCGGCCAGATTCAGCTCGATCCAGCGCGCGGCGGTCAGGAACAGCCGCCGCACGTTGATGTAGGTCCATGCCGCCTGGTGCGACAGGGTGCGCGCTCCCCAGATCCGGATGCCGCGGCCGGGGAAGGCGCGCAGGGCGTTGACCCCCGCCGGGTTGAGCAGCGCCTGGTCGGCGTCGGTCAGCCCTACGGCGAGATCGACGACCCCTTCCAGCTCCTCGTTGGCGGGCGCCTTGTGGACGCCCGTGCGCTGGTCGCAGCGCGCCACCACACCGGCCACGTGGCCGCAGGGCGGCACGAGCCGGCCGGAGCCCATGGAACGCAGCCAGGGGTGGTAGAGCGCGCCATTCCCGCCGATACCGCCGATACCGCCGTCGCCGTCGAGGCCGTTGCGCTGGGCGAGGACCTGGTCGAGGCCGGCTCCCGGCCGTGCGTCGAGCAGGGCGAAGCGGTCGCCCTCGGCGGCGCAGTGGCGGAGGATGGCGGTCTGCATGCGAAGGATCTGGTCGAGGTCCTGCGCGTCGACGAGGAGGTCCGGCGCACAGACCAGGTCGAGATCCTGGCGCGTCGCGAGCGCCGCGAGACCGGCCGTGAGGGCCGCCTCGGGATCGCCCGCCGCCAGGGGGACGACCAGGCATTCCCGGCCGCCGTTCAGGAAGAAGCCCTCGACCGCCGAAGCCAGATGGCGCTCCGGAAGCGGCGGACCGAAAGCGTCGGCGAGCTGCGAGAAGATCGTCAGCCGGACCGGTTGGTTGACCGTCCCGCCCGAGGTCCGGCCGAGGAACGCCGGCACTCCGGTCGGAAGAGCCGCCCGCGGGGTCGCGAAGACGTCCTCCCGGTACACTCCTGGTGTCTGATGAATCACCACGCTCGCTTCCTTTCAGTTTGCGCCGCCGGTATCCATCACTGGCCGGGGCCGGCCCACTGGCTGATCCGGAAGATGACGAACTCGGCCGGCCGGACCACGGCCACGCCGATCTCGGTGACCACCTGGCCGAGGTCGCGGACCTCGGGCGGGTTGGTGCTCGCGTCGCAACGCACGTAGAAGGCCTCGGCCGGCGTGGTGCCGAAGAGGGCTCCGGAGCGCCAGACGTTGGTCAGGAAGGCGGTGACGTTGCGCGAGATCTTGGCCCACAGGCTCGTGTCGTTGGGCTCGAAGACCACCCACTGGGTGCCCTCGTCGATCGACTCGCGGAGGAAGAGGAACAGCCGGCGGACGTTGATGTACTTCCATTCGCCGTTGGCGTCGCCGCCCAGCGTGCGCGCGCCCCAGACAACGAGGTTGCCGTTCAGGTCGCGGATCAGGTTGATGCCCGCGGGATTGAGCCCCTCCTGGTCGGCGCGGCTCAGGCGGTGCTCCAGGCCGAGAGCGCCGCGCACCACCGCGTTCGCCGGCGCCTTGTGGACGCCGCGCTCGGTGTCGACGCGGGCATAGATGCCGGCGATGTGGCCGCTCGGCGGGATGAAGGCGCGCGCGTTGTCGACCGGATCGAAGACCTCGATCTGCGGGAAGTACAGGGCCGCGTAGTTGCTGTTGCCGGTGTCGCCCTGGATGCCGTCGGCGGTGAAGGTGCCGGTCACCTGGCCGTCGAGGATGGCGAAGCGGTCGGCCATCTTCTCGCAGTGGGTGATCACCGCGCTTTGGACGTCGGAGTCGGTCGCGCCGGGCACGGCGACGAGCGCGATCTCGTCGATCGCCTCGAACGCGGCCAGGGCGTCCGTGACTGCCGTGGTGTTCGCGGCGACCGGCGGGACGGTGGTGCGGATCACCCAGCAGCGGGTGCCGCCGTTGTTGAAGAAGCCGTAGACGGCGTGGGCGAGGATCCGGTTGTCCGACTGGAAGTCGCCGAAATGGTTCTTGAAGCTCTCCCAGCTGGTGATCAGCTGCGGCACGCCGGCATCGGCGACGGTGTAGGGGATGGGGGTGAGGTTGCCGAGCGAGTCGCGGACCGGCTTGCCGAGCGAATCGCTGACGAACCGGCCGGGCTGCGGGGGCATGGTGACGCCGTCCGCCACCTCGCCGATGAACCCCGCCGTGCTGGTGCCGACGCCGGCGATCGGCTGGACCGACGAGGGGACCTCCTCGACGTAGACTCCAGGCGCTAGATACTGGGGCATGAGCATTGTCTCCTTCGTTTGTTTTTCCCGCCGTGCTACGGCGGGCTCAAAGTCACGTCACGGGTCGCCACCTCGCCGGGCGTGCCGAGCGTCACGGTCTCGGACTTCGCCTGGAAACCGGAGGCGGAGATGGTGAGCTTGCGCGCGCCGGCCTCGATGCCGGAGAGCGCGTAGTTGCCCTGGGCGTCGCTCCAGGCGCGCTCGCCGCTCCCCTGGATGCGCACCTCGGCCATCCGGATCGCGGCGGTCGCGTCGCTGATGCGTCCCTTGATCGTGGTCGCGGGAAGGGCGAGGCTCGCGGTCGCGAGGGCGACGCGGCCTTCGCCGTCCGCGGTCAGCGTGACCTCGACCGACGCCGTCCCATAGCGGCTCCCGGAGCCGGGGAGCGAGGCGGTCAGGGTGTATTTGCCCGCCGGCAGGTCGAGGAAGCGGAAGAACCCGTCGCCCGCGGCGCGGGTGCGGTCCGCCCGCTCGGCGAGCGACGCCCAGCGGCTGCCGTACTGGAGAGCCAGGAGCGCCAGCCGGCTGGTGAGCTCCGGCGGGCCGGCGGTGATCTCGATCCGCGCGCCGGGCAACGGCTTGCCCGTGCCGGCGTCGGTGACCCGGCCGGCGATCGCGGCGCGGTGGCGGACGGTCTCCCAGGTGGTCTCACCGGCCATGGCTCAAATCCCCTCCCGGAGCTTGAAGACCGTCTCGAGCACCGGCGGGCCGGCCTCGGGGGCGACGCCCGGCTCGACGCCGATCGTCACGGTGTAGGAGAGCGTGGCCTTGGGCTTGCCTCCCAGGGCCTGCCAGAACTCGGCCAGGCTCTGCAGGCGGCCCGGCTGCAGGGTGCTCGCCGGCAGCGGCGGCTGCTGCCCGACGAGGCTCCCTTCGAGCACGGCGGACGGGAGCGTCGCATGCCGCAGCAGCGCCTTCATCACCTCGCCCAGCATGCGGTGCTCGTCGCGGGCCGGCGTCGTCGAGCTGTCGCTCGGCCAGGCGGTGATCAGATACGAGCAGTCGACCCGCACCGGCGGCGCCTTGCGCACCGCCGTGCCGTCGTTCTGGCGCTCGATCCGCCACTCGCTGTCGCGCAGGTCGCGGTTCTCGCGGATGTCGTAGAGGAAGAGGTCGATCGCCGGCAGCGAGACCGAGGCGGGCGGGAACTGCCCGTCCGGGGTCGCGAAGCTGATCGTGATCTGCGCGACCAGCTCCGGCGGCAGCTCCCGTTTGAGCAGGTTTTCGAGGCTTCTGTCGAGGTCGTCGATCATGGTGTCTGCCGCCAGCTTTCGAGCGTTCCTCCTCCTTAACGACGTCCGGCCGGGATTCCCCTCACCCCAACCTATCTCATCTCTTCCTCGGACCGGTAGCCGCCGATCTCGCGTCCCGCGGCGTCCAGGACCTGGACGATGGAATCGCCGGAGAAGAGGGCGATGTATCCGGACGGCAGCGTGAGCGCCTGGAGGAGCGACCGCCGGCGTTCCACCAGGCTCGCGATCAGCACCCTTTCGAGGCCCTGCCCGCGGGTGAGCGCCTCGGGATCCGCGACGGTGGCCAGGAGCCAGCCGGAGTCCTCGGCGGAGAGGCTGTCCCCGCGGCGCAGGAAGACCTCCGGTTCGGCGAGCGCCCCGGGCGCCGAGATCACCGCCTGATCGAAGAAGACGTCCTGGCCGTCGACGTCCAGCCGGTGGAGCAGGCTCGTCTGCGCGGCGAGGACCTCCAGCGTGACGTCGATCGTGGGAACCCAGCGCTCCTCGGGCCAGGCCGCGAAATCCGGCTCGGTCACGCGCAGCGCGTCGCCGTCCCCGACGAGGCGGAGGAGCGACCAGCCGAAGCGGATCTGGAAGCCCGGCCGCGGCGGAGGTCCCGCGCCGGCGCGCCCTTCGAAGACGTCCAGGACGCTCGCCGCCATCCGCGCGTAGGCCGGAGAGCACTCGGCGCGGATGCGTTGGGTACCACTGTCGCCGATATTGCGTTCGACGATCATGCTCGACCGCCTCCCTCACGGCTGGCCGGGCGACCGCAGCTTGGCCAGCCGGTCCTTGATCTCGGCCTCGATCAGGGCGCGGACGTCGGCTTCGCGCTTCGCCATCGTCTCGATCGTGGACCGCTCGTAGAAGTTGCCGGCCTGGCCCCAGGACCGCCAGGTTCGATCGCCTTTCGACGCGTTCGCGGCGCCGTCCATCGCGATCAGGTTTTCCTTGAGATCGACGATGGCCTTCTGATCCTTCCAGGGGAGATCGGCGAAGCCGTCCAGATCGGAGATTTCGCGGACCGAGACGATGTGGTCGGCATGCAGCGGCGTCGGTCTGGTCTTCAAAGGACCGACCTGGTCGATGGTCACTCCTCTGAGCGCGCGCTCCTTGGCGGCCTCGGACGGCGCCGCGGCGCGCAGGCGGTCGTAGAGAGTCAGCTGGGATTTGGCAGCCTCGGCCTCGAGGTCGGCCAGCCTCTTTTCCGCCTCGAAGATCTTCCCCTTTCCAGGCGGCTGCGTACGAGTGGGGAGCGCCTCCGGGTCGTAGGAGAGGATCTCCTTCTCCAGCTTCCGGACCTCTTCGACGTCCTTCGGGTTGCGGCTCTTCGGGGGCTGGGCGCCCAGCTCAGCGCGCAGCTCGTCAAGCTCTTCGAGCGCCGCGGCCTTGCGCTCGTAGAGCGTCGCCACGGCGCTCTTCTGCGCTTCGAGCGCGCTCAGAGCCCGCTGCTGCTCCTGAGCCAGCGGCTTCCAGGCCTTGATCTCCTCGGCGAGCTTGACCTGGAAGCCGGGCCTGCCGCGGTTCAACGCCCAGCGGTCGACGAAGCCCAGCAGCGATTTGTCGTCCATCCCCCGGGCCGTGCCGGCCTGGACGATCTGCTTGACCTCCTCGAACGCGGCCTCGAGCTCCGCGCGTTCGGCGCCGGACAGCCGGGTGATGTCGCCGGTGATCTCGAGGAGCTTGGCCTCGGCGCTGAGCTTCGCGAAGGTGTTGACGCCCCGTTTGATCGAATAGTAGAGCCCGCGGAACAGCTGCTTGATGAGCCCCGGATCGACCGCGCCGGCGATCATGTTCGGCCGGCTGGCGATGCTGAGCGCCTCCTTGAAGGCCGCTTTGGCGGCCAGCGAAGCCTCCGCCTCGCGCGCGAGCGCCGTCTTGAGCTTGGTCTCCAGGCCCTGCACGGCCTCGATCTGCTCGACCAGCTTGGCCAGGTTGCTGTCCTTCGAGAACTCCAGGAGCGGTCCCTTGAGCGCCTTGAGCGCGGTCGCGGACTGCTTGACCAGAGCCGAGGTGGCGACGCCGATGTCGAGCGCGGCGCCGGCGATGGCGAGGCCGACCCAGAAGAGCGACGGCTCCTCGGACAGGAAGCCCAGCTCGTAATCGCGTTCCTGCTCCTGGTACTCCTTGTACGCGGTATACGCCTGGTACGTGCTGATGCCCGCCTGGGCCACCAGAGCCGCCGCGGCGAGCCAGCCGCCTCCCGGGACGAGGACCGTGAGGGCGAGGGCCAGGATGCCGATCGCGACTTGCGACAGAAAGTGCTTGCCGGCCTCATCGGAGATGTAGTCGTGGATCGTCCGGCCGTAGATCGTCGTGGGCTCGATCCCCATGAGCTTCTGGGTGGCCGCGACGAGATCCGGCAGGTTGAAGACGCGGTCCGGGTCCTCCTCGAATTCCCGCCGCGCGATCGCGACCTTGTTCCTGCGCTCGCTGATCTGCGCCATGAGATAGGAATGCACGCCCGCGGCGTCGAGACCGGCGAGCTTCTCGCGGTCGATGCCGCGTTCCGCGACCAGCGGATGGTCGCCGGCTCCTCGAATCACTTCCGCCTCGCCTTTTTTCTTGGCTTCTTCGGCGGCGCTGTCGGCTTCGATGTAGGGCTCCATCGACGATATGTCGTCGTACTCGTCCCGCATCATGAGAATGTTTTCGGCGATCTGCTTCTGCCTGCGATATTCCTTGTAATGCGCCAGCGCCTGGGTGGCGGCGATGCCCTGGGCGATGCCGGTCGCGGCGCCCTGCTCCAGCCTGTTGCGCTCCTCGAAGAGCATGTGGTCGTAGCGGTCGAGCACGTCGAGCGCGAGGTTGACCGCCTGGGTGCGGAAGGCGATGCGGTAGGACCGGAGCGCCGCTTCGAAGTCGGCGATGGAGTTGAACCCCTTGAGCTTGAGCCCGGCTTCAAGCGTCTCTTCCGCCTGCCACAGCTTGTCCAGCAGGTCCACGGTCCGGTCGTCGTCCCCCACAAACTCCACGTAGGCCTCGACGGCCTTGTAGTGGCGGTAGGCGGTGTAGACGTCCTCGGCGCCGAGCAGCGGCTTGGCGGCAGCCTCGTGCCCTTCGGCCTGCTTCTCACGCTCTTCCCGCATCCGGACGTAGCGGTTGATGGCGCGTTCGAGATCGACGAGCGACATCGTGGACGCGCTGACCCGCTCCAGATAGTCCTTGCGCGCCTCGGGCGAGAGGGCGACGAGCTTCCGGGCGAGGATCAGCAGCCGGGAATAGTCGTTGGGGGAGATCGTCGAGCCGTTCGGTCCGATCACGAAGAATCCCTTGAGCTCGGCCTCCGACAGCTGCGACAGCACGTCTCCCACCTGGGAGAGGATCGCGGCGTGCTCCAGGGTGAGGTTGTCCGCCCCGACGAGCGCCCGGACCGTCTCCGGCAGCTGCGCGAGCCGCCTCCGGTCCCCGAGGACCTCGTCCCGCAAGCTGTTCCAGACGACAGCCTTGCCCTTCTCTCCCGATTTGATTTTGGTGCCCGGCTCTTCCTGCGTGCTCTCGTAGTACCGCCGGTCGGTCTCCGCGTTGATCGTATCTTTCTCGTCCGGATCGAGCCCTTTGTATTCAGCGTCGGTCGCCGCCTTCTCCGCGGCCGTGGGTTGCGCCACGCCCCACTTTTCGAGCACCACGGGCCTCACCTTGAAGAGGATGGTCTTGCCCACGTGCTTCGAGGGCTCGTGGACCGTGGCCTCCTTCGATGTGTCCCACTGGAGGTCGATGACGCGGCCGAAGATCTGGACCTCGGCATAGCGCAGGAACTGCAGCTGCGTTCCGGCGCCGGCCGGAATGGTGACGTAAAACTTTTTCCAGTCGGATTGGGCGGCCTTTCCGGGGGCGGGTCTCCGCTGCAGCTCCTCGCTGCGCGCGACCGGCCCGGGGACGGGGGCCTCGGCTCGCTGCATGACGTTCCGCGCCACCTCGTCGGCCTCGCGCTCGGCCGGGTCGTCGACCGGACCCAGGGTGAGCTTCGCCTGCACGGGCGCGCCGTCCTGCTGGACGACGTGGGTGAGCTCGTGGGCGAGGAGCTCGCGGCCCGTGGAGCTCCCCGGGCTGTACTCGCCCTGGCGGAAGAAGACATCGCTGCCGGTCGTGAAGGCGCGCGCCGAGACCGCCTGGTTGAGCCGGTCGGCTTCGGACCCGGTGTGCACCCGCACGCCGGAGAGGTCGGCGCCCAGGGAGGTCTCCATCTGCGCCCGCACGGAGCCGTCGAGCCCATGGCCGCCGCCGCGGGCTCGCTGGATCGACGACTCGACCTCCGGGTCGAGCTCTCCGCCTCCGGGCGCTCCGGTGGCCTGGCGGGCGAGAGCTACCATCCGCTGCACATGGCGGTTGCCGTGGCTGCGCTGGAGGCGGAGGATCTTCTGAGCCGCCGGAGCGAGCTGCGGCGCGGCTCCTCCCTCTTCCGCGGGACGGCGCTGCGCCGCCGTCTCCGCCGGCTTCGCGATCGGGGTCTCGACGTCGTGCTTCACCTGGATTTCCCCGTGTCCTCGGTGAGCCGGCCGTACTCGCCGAACTCTCCCGCCAGCACGACCTTGCCCATCTTCTGGTATTCGCGCTGGGTGGCGCGGATCAGATGGCCCATCTTCACCACGCCGCCGTCGGCGGCGGCGAGGAAGGAGGCGGCGACGGCGATGTTCCGGATGTTGCCGCCCGGGACCTCGAAGCGGCGGGCCATGAAGTCGAGGTCGAGCTCGGCGCTCCGCGGCAGGTCCGCGGGCCACAGGCCATCCCAGATGCGGCGGCGGTCGGTCTCGGCCGGGAACGGAAACTCGATCATGAAATGGAGGCGGCGCACGAACGCGTCGTCCATGTTCTTGCGCAGGTTGGTGGCGAGGATGACCATCCCCTCGTACTCCTCCATGCGCTGCAGGAGGTAGCTCACCTCGATGTTCGCGTAGCGGTCGTGCGCGTCGCGCACCTCGGTGCGCTTGCCGAAGACGGCGTCGGCTTCGTCGAAGAAGAGGACGGCGTTCGAAGCCCGTCCCTCGGAGAAGATCCGCGACAGGTTCTTCTCGGTCTCGCCGATGTATTTGCTGATCACCGACGAGAGATCGATCTTGTAGAGGTCGAGCCCGAGATCGCCGGCGAGGATCTCCGCGGCCATGGTCTTGCCGGTTCCCGACGGGCCGGCGAAGAGGACGTTCAGTCCCTTGCCCAGCGAGAGCTTTTTGCCGAACCCCCACTCCTCGTAGACGCGCGACCGGTAGCGCATGGTGTTGCACACCTCGCGCAGCTGCTCCATCCGGTTCGCCGGCAGCACGATGTCGTTCCACCGGTAGTGCGGCACGATCTTCTGGGCGAGCGTCGCGAGCTTCTGGTTCGACTGCAACCGGCAGGCGGCGTAGAGGTCGGCCCGCTCCAGCCGGCCGCGGTTTTCAGGACGGGGATCGCGGCCGCGCGCGAGGCTGCGGGCCGTGGCGGCGGAGTCGCGGATCTGGCCGGCGGTGAAGCGGAACTTGGCGGCCACCGCGTCGAGGTCGAGGTCGAGAGCCGCGAGATCGAGGCCTTCGAGGGCGCGGTGCCACAGCTCCAGGCGCTCGCGATGACCGGGCCGCGGCAGCTCGACGCGCGTGAAGGCCATGCCGTGCAGAGCGTCGGACGGCTCCCAGTCGGCCTCGCCGGCCAGGAAGGTCAGGCCCCGGCGCTCCTCCAGAGCCGCCAGGAACCGCCCGCGGCGGGCCGCGCGGTCGTCGGCGAGGAGAAGGTCGAAGCCCCGCCAGAACAGAGCGGCGTTCTGGAGCACGGCCTCGCGGCCGGCGAGGTCGAGCACGGTCTCGAAGGTGTCGTCGCCGCTCGCGAGGAGGCGCGCCATGTCGACCGGGAGGAGGCGGAGGCCGAGCTCGTTGCAGAGCGCCTCGGCCGTCGTCTCCTTGCCCACGCCGTAGGGACCCTGGAGATAGAGGACGCCGCCGCCGCCCTCCGCCTCCGCGAGCGCGCGGAGCCGGGCCTTCCATTCCGGCTCCTGGACCAGGTCTCCGAGCCGCGCCGCCGGCTCGATCCGGTGAGCGAAGGGAGCCAGCCGCACGTCGATGTCGTCGCCGCCGAACAGGTAGGCGACCACCCGCGCGTCGGCCCGCAGATAGCGCGCCAGGAGCGGCGGCTGGGGGCGCGAAGGATCGTCGAACAGCTCGACCAGGCGGTGGGAGAGGAGGGGAGACCCCTCGCCGAGCCGGGCGCGCGCCGCGAGCTTGTCCGCGAACGTCGGGCAGAGCAGGTTGAGCACCAGGTCGACGCTCGGGCGCCGCTTCGTGACGTCGTCCTGGAGATAGGCGAACAGCCGCTCGTAGCGGAGGTCGACCTCCGGAGCGAGGGTGACCAGCAGGGCGTCGACGTCGAACGGGGTGAGCGCGAAGCGCCGCGCCAGCTCGTCGAGGCGGAGCTCGATGCCCGAGCGGACGCTCTCGGCCTTGCGGTCCGCGATCTCGCGAGCGACCCGGGCGAGGGCCTCCACGACATCGGGCCGGTGGGAGACAGAGGCCCAGCGCGGCAGCCCGGCCGGAGCGGCGAGCAGCGCCTCCACCTCCTGCTCGGAGATATAGAGGCCCTGCAGCTCGCCATCCTCCTGGACCATCTGGCGGGCGCGCTGCACCTCGGCCCGGATCAGGAGATCGATGCGCTCGAGCTCGGCGAGCACGTGCTGAAGAGACGTCGAATACGGCTCCATGGGCTCCTTCTGGACCTCGACCGGCGGCCCTGAGCTTATACGAACCACTGAACGCGCGGGACCGGGAGATTCCCTCACCGCCTCCTGCGCAGACCGGACTGGCAGGCGCCTCCCTCTTCCAGTCTGCGCGGACCAGAAACCTCATAGGCGAGCCGCCCCCTGCTCAGGAATTCAAGTCCCCTGGCAGGTATACCCCTTCCCCTTCGAGGTACAGGCCTCCCCCCTCGAGGTACAAGGCCTCCCCCTTCGAGGTACAGGCCTCCCCCTTCTAGGTACAGGCCTCCCCCCTCGAGGTACAAGCCTCCCCCTTCGAGGTACAGGCCTCCCCCTTCGAGGTACAGGTCTCCCCCTTCGAGGGGCGTTCGTCGCCCAGACTGACCCGGTCTCCGCCCGGCTCGTGCCGAGACGTAGTACTCTCTCTTCCACCGAGCACCGGCACAACCCATGGCGCGGATCTTCATCAGCCATTCGAGCGCGAACAACGCGGAGGCGTTGGCACTGCGGGATTGGCTGGTCGCGCGCGGCTGGGACGATCTCTTCCTCGACATCGATCCGCAGCGCGGCCTGGTCTCGGGCCAGCGCTGGCTCGACCGCCTGCAGGAGAGCGCCCAGCGCTGCAAGGCCGTGCTCTTCGTGCTCTCCCGCGCCTGGCTTGCGTCAGGCTATTGCAAGGCCGAATTCTGGGAGGCGCGTAAGCAGGACCGCCCGCTCTTCGCACTCGTCATCGACGACACCTCGGTCAATGAGGTACCCGCCGAGATGCGCGGCGTCTGGCAGCTCGCCTTCCTCACCCGCGGCTCGCGCTTCGAGACCTTCTCGGTGCAGCCTCCGCCCGACTATGCCCCGACTCAAGTGCGCTTCTCGCATGAGGGGCTCGAAAGCCTGCGGCTCGGGCTCGTCCAGGCCGGGCTGACCAGCTTCGACACCGAGAGCTTCCCCTGGCCGGCCCGGGGTTTCGAGCACGAGGCGGACGGCACGACACCGCGCCGGCCCTACCGCGGCTTGAAACCGGTCGACGTCCCCGACGCCGGCGTCTTCTTCGGCCGCGACGCCGACCTGGTGCGGGCGCGCGACCATCTGGCCGACCTGCGCGACCGCGGAGGCCGCTGTCTCGTTGTCCTCCTCGGAGCCTCCGGGTCCGGCAAGTCCTCCTTTCTGCGCGCCGGCCTGCTGCCGCGGCTCACCCGCGACGACCGCCGTTTCCTGCCGCTGCCCGTCCTCCGGCCGCGCGGAGCGGTGATGTGGGGCGTCGAAGGGCTGCTCGCCGCACTGGAGGCGGCGCATCGGAAGGCGGATCTCGCGGTCACGCGGGCCGAGCTCCGCCAAGACCTGGAGGCGGGTGGCGCCGGTTTCCTCCGCCGGCTCGCCGACCTCCGATCGGCCGCCGCCAGGGGACTGGAGAAGGATGCCAAGCAGCCTACCCTCATCCTGCCAATCGACCAAGCCGAGGAGCTGTTTACGACGGTCCGCGGCGAAACCGGCGTCGCCGAAGCCGGCCTCTTCCTCGCTCGACTGGCGGAGATCCTGCGCCATGGTCCCGAAGCGCTCGCCCTGGTCACCGTCCGTTCAGACGCGTACGAGCCCTTGCAGACCACCGAGGCGTTGGCCGGCGTGCCGCAGGTCCCGTTCAGCCTGCGACCTCTTGCCGCGGCCGACTACCGCAGCGTGATCGAAGGTCCCACCGATCGCGCAACCGCCGCCGGCCAGCCGCTGACCCTCGAACCCGAGCTGACCGCCACCCTCTTGGAAGACGCCCAGGGCGCCGATGCACTGCCGCTGCTCGGCTTTACCCTGGAGCGCCTCTACGTCGAGCACGGTGGCGACGGAGCGCTCACCCGTGCCGACTACGCCGCGCTCGGCGGCGTGCAGGGCTCGATCGAGGCCGCGGTAGCCGAGGCCTTCGCCGATCCCGACGCCGCGCCGCGCATCCCCGCCGGCGTGGCCGAGCGCGAGGCGCTCCTGAAGCGCGCCTTCGTGCCGCACCTGATGGGCGTCAACGAGGCCAACGGCGAGCCGGTGCGCCGCACCGCTCGCCTGGCCGACCTTCCGGGAGAAGCGCGCGGATTGATCGACCGGCTGGTCGATCGCCGTCTCCTCGTGGTCGACCGGCGCCGTGACGAGACCGTGATCGAGGTCGCCCATGAAGCGCTGCTGCGCCGCTGGCCGACCCTCCAGCGCTGGCACGACCAGGAGCGCGTGGCCCTCGAGATCCAGCAGGAGATCGCCCGCGCCTCCTCCGCCTGGAGCCAGAACGCGCGCGGGGCCGATTGGCTCGCACACCGCGGCGCACGCCTCGCCGAGGCCGAGGCGATCGCGCGCCGGGACGACTTCGCCGCGGTCTTCGTAGGCGTACCGCGCGCCTATCTCGACGTCTGCCGGCAGGCCGAGGACGCCGCCCGCGACGCCGAAGCCCGGCGCCTGGCCCGCCAGCGTGCCATGCAGCGCCGGGTTGGCGTTTTGTTAACGGCCGTTGCGGTCGTCACGCTCGCGGGCGGCTGGCTGGTGGTGGCCGGCCGGCGGGAGGTGGCGCGGCAGACATCGCAGCTGATCGCCGCCAATGCGCAGAGGGCCTTCGAGGCCGGCCACTATGACCGCGCTATGCGGCTCGCGGTGGTGGCGAGTCAGGGTACATGGCTTAAGCCGCCCTCGGTGGACGCCGGTATTGAGCTCGGCCGTGCGGCGCATTTTTCTCGGCTGGAAGCACAGCTCACCGGTCACAAGGATGTGGTGACGGCCGCGTCTTTTTCCCCGGACGGCGCAAGAATCGTCACAGCGTCGCTGGACGGTACCGCCCGGGTTTGGAGCCGCGGCGAGAATGGCGCCTGGCACAGCTTCGCCCTGGAAGGACATCAAAATAGGGTCAACTCGGCGACTTTCTCCTTGGACGGCGCGCACATCGTCACCGCGTCGAACGACAAGACGGCCCGAGTGTGGAGCAAAGTCAAGGGCGGTGCATGGCACGGCGTCGCCCTGGCAGGTCATCAAGGCCCGGTCTTCTCGGCGGCCTTCTCCCCGGACGGCGCCCAAATCGTCACCAAGTCGGCGGACGGAACCGCCCGGGTGTGGAGCAAAGGCAAGGCCGGCGTCTGGCACAGCGTCGTCTTGGAAGGCCATCAAGGCAGGATCATCAGCTCGGCGTCCTTCTCCCCGGATGGCGCGCACATCGTCACCGCGTCGGATGACAAGACGGCCCGAGTGTGGAGCCAAGGCAAGGGTGGCACCTGGACCAGCGTCGTCCTGAAAGGCCATCGAGGCACGGTCAACTCGGCGTCCTTCTCCCCGGATGGCGCGCACATCGTCACCGCGTCGGATGACGACACCGCCCGCGTGTGGAGCCGAGGTGAGGACGGCACCTGGACCAGCGTCGTCCTAGAAGGCCGCCAATTTGGGGTCGTCTCGGCGTCCTTCTCCCCGGACGGCGCGCGCATCGTCACCGTGGCGTTTACGGCCCACAACGCCCAGGTGTGGAGTCAAGGCGACGACGGCGCCTGGGCCAGCGTTGCCTTGGAAGGCCATCAATGGGAGGTCGTCTCGGCATCCTTCTCCCCGGATGGTGCGCGCATCGTCACCGCGTCGGAGGACCGCACCGCCCGCGTGTGGAGCCGAGGCGACGATGGCGCCTGGGCCGGCATCGCCCTGGTAGGCCATCGAGACACGGTTTCCTCTGCGTCCTTCTCCCTGGATGGTGCGCACATCGTCACCGCGTCGGCGGACGACACAGCCCGCGTGTGGAGCCTAGGCGAGGATGGCGCCTGGGCCAGCGTTGCCTTGGAAGGCCATAAAGACCCAGTCAAATCCGCGTCCTTCTCCCCGGACGGCGCCCGCATCTTCACAGTTGCGGTGGGGGGCTCCGCCCGAGTGTGGAATCGAGGCAAGGATGGCTCCTGGAGCAGCGTCGCCCTGGAAGGCCATCAAGAGGAGGTCAGTCGGTGGTCCTTCTCCCCGGATGGCTCGCACATCGTCAGTCCGTACTGGGGCAAGACCGCCCTCGTATCGAGCCGAGGCAAAGGCGGCGCCCGGACCAGCGTTGTACTGGAAGGCCATCAAGCCTCGGTCAACTCGGCGGCCTTTTCTCCGGACGGCACCCGCATCGTCACCGCGTCGGACGACGAGACTGCCCGCGTGTGGAGCCACGGCGAAGGCGGCGGCTGGACTAGCGTCGCCCTGGAGGGCCATCAAAGCTCGGTTATCTCGGCGTCTTTCTCTCCGGACGGCGCCCGCATCGTCACCGCATCGTGGGACAAGACCGCCCGCGTGTGGAACATTCGCTGGTTGATGGGACCGGGCGATTGGGCGAAAACCGAGCCGCTCTCGCTGCCCGAGACGGTGTGCCGGGAGAAGCTCCGGGGCTCGTGGACCACAGTCAAGGACCCGGAGACGGGCCGCCCCACCGAGCGCATCGCCGTGCGCCTGCTCACCGCGGACGACATCGAGGCGGCTCCCATCCTTAGTGGCCGCGAGGGCGAGGACGTGTGCGCTCCCTTCCTCGAGCCGCCGCCCTGGTGGTCGCGGCTCGCCTTCTGGCGGTGAGGCCTCCTGCGGTAAGCTAAGCTAAGCGCGGAGGCTTACATGACTTGGACTGACATCCGCCGGCATTACCTTCACCAGTGGCTCCTGGTCGAGGCGTTGCTGGCGCATTCGAAGGCGGGAAAACGGCTCCTGGACGAGTTGGCCGTCGTCGACGCGTTTGCGGACGGTGAAACGGCTCTCCGTGCGTACTTGAGACTCCACCGCGATGCCCCGATGCGGGAGCTTTACGTGGTCCATAGCGATCGCGAAGAGCTGGAGATCACCGAACGTTCCTTGCTGGGGCTTCGCACCGCCGGATGAAGATGCTCAGCTTTCGTGCCAAAGCCGGAACGCGAGCAGGGTCACTGAAAGCCCTCTCCCTCGGCGGCGGCAAGAGCGCCTGCGACGTCGTCGAGACTCTCCAGAAGGCAGCCACCCAGGGAGACCGGGTGTGTATAGGAGATCAGCCCTGAGCTCTTTTCGGGCGCTTCGTTCGCGAGAGCCTCGAAGCTTATCGCTCTCTCCTTGCGCGGTCCGTGCGAGCTCCGATTCAAATGGGGATGCCTTCTCGCTCGATGGTTTGGACGACAGGCTGCGCGCCGAACGGCCCCTGCTCCAATCCGCGGCGCGTGGTCACGAGGGTCGAAATCACGCGGTCCTTGTCGAATCCGACTTCCCAGGCGATTTCGTCGATCCAGCGGCGGAGGGCAGGGGTCAGCTCGGTGACGACGAGATAGACGTCGAGGTCCGATTCGGGCGTGGCCTCGCCACGTACCCGCGAGCCGAACACTCGAAAATCCTCGATCTTCACACCTTGCGCGAGGCGCTGCCGGAGCTCCCGGGCGATCTCGCGGTCCTTCGCGGTCAGAGTCGTCTCGATCGCCATGATCCTCATTGTACTGGATCGCCCTTTCCAGGACCTCCAGGGCCGGCCCAGGGCTCCACCTTGGACCTCTTGCGGTAAGATCACCCGGGCTCGAAGCCATCTCGGGGAGTCTACCGACAGAGGAGATCGCCATGGTCAAAGTCGCCCTGTTCGTCCGTCTGGAAGCCAAGCCGGGAAAGGAAGAGGAAGTGGAAGCCTTCCTTCACGCCGGGCTGCCGCTCGTCCTCGAAGAGCCGGCCACCACCGCCTGGTTCGGGCTCCGGCTCGGCCCTTCGACCTTCGGCATCTTCGATGCTTTTCCGGATGAGGAAGGCCGCCAGGCACACCTGTCGGGAAAGGTGGCGGCTGCGCTGATGGCGAAGGCCTCGGAGCTTTTCGCGACACCCCCGTCGATCCAGAAGGTCGATGTCCTCGCGGCCAAGCTGCCGTAAACAGGGAGGCTCGCCGCTCCCCTTCCACAGGAGAACGAGGAAATGAAGAAGGATGACGTCAGCAGAAGAGATTTCGGCAAGCTGACCCTGGCCGTCTTCGGGGGCGTGCTCGCCGGCTCGATGCTGGGCGGGAGGCAGCTGTCCGCGGACGAGAAGAAGGAAGCGAAGGACGCCCACGCCTGCTGCGGCCTGAACACCTGCAAGGGCAATGGGAAGAGCGGTGACAACAGCTGCGCCGGTACGGGCTCGTGCTCCACGGTCGAGGCCCACGGCTGCTCCGGCGAGAACGCGTGCAAGAACCAGGGCAACAGCTACAGCAACGACTGCAAGGGCCAGGGCGGCTGCTCGGTCCCCATGAAGGGTGATGCCTGGAAACAGGCGCGGTCCAACTTCGAAGCGGCCATGACCAAGGCCGGCACGAAGTTCGGTCCGGCGCCGGCCTCGTGCGGAAAATGAAGCTGCCTCGCCTCGGACACGCAAACCTCGGACTCGGAGTGGGGCTGCGGTCGGTCCACTTCGACTACATCCTGAAAAACCAGCCGGAGGTGGACTGGTTCGAGGTCATCAGCGAGAACTACATCGACTCGCAGGGGCGTCCGCGGTACGTGCTGCAGCAGATCGCCGAGCGCTACCCCGTCGTCATGCACGGCGTGTCGCTCTCGATCGGCTCGACCGATCCGCTGGATGTCGAGTACCTGCGGAAGCTCAAGCGGCTGGCCGGGGAGGTCGGCGCGCGGTGGATCTCCGACCACCTCTGCTGGACCGGCATCCTCGGCCGCAACACCCACGACCTGCTGCCGGTGCCCTTCACCGAGGAGACCCTGCGCCACGTGGCGGAGCGGGTCCGCATCGTCCAGGACGTCCTCGAGCGCCCGTTCGTGCTGGAGAACCCCAGCTCGTACATCACCTTCGAGGACTCGACGATGGACGAGTGGGAGTTCATCACGCGCCTCGCCGAGGACGCCGACTGCGGTCTGCTGCTCGACGTCAACAACGTCTACGTGTCGAGCTTCAACCACGACATGGATCCGGACGCCTTCATCCGCTCGCTGCCGCACGAACGGATCGTCCAGTTCCACCTGGCGGGCCACACCGACTACACCACGCACCTGATCGACACCCACGACCACCACGTCATCGATCCGGTCTGGGAGCTCTACCGGACGGCCCACCAGCTCACCGGCGGCGTCTCCACCCTGCTCGAATGGGACGCCGACATCCCGCCCTTCCCGGTGGTCCACGACGAGGTGCTCAAGGCCCGGCAGTTCATGGAGGACAACCTGCCGGAGCCGGAGCCCGCGGCATCGAGCGAGGACGATCCCGGCCTCCTCGCGGCTGCCGGCGGCGCCAACGTGTTCCACCCGCTGCACCACATCCGGCCGGAGGTGGAGTGAAAGGCGAGCCGCCCCGCTCGCTCGACGCCGTCCAGAGGTGGTTTCAGGCGGTGGTCACCCACCCCGCCGGAGTCCACGCCGGCGCCGCGTCGGCCGAAGCGCAGGAGCTGATCCGGGGTGCGGCGCTCGCAGAACCTCACCGCGGCCGAGCGCCTGTCGATCTACGCCAACGCGTTCTACGCCCGCCTGCTCGAATGCCTCGGGGCCTGCTTTCCCATCCTCAAGCAGGCCCTGGGCGACGAGGTCTTCGACAGCTTCGCCTTCGAGTACCTGCAGCGCTACCCGTCGCGCAGCTACACCCTCGACCGCCTGGGCGAGAATTTTCCCCGTTTCCTGGAGGAGACCCGGCCGGAGCGCGAGACCGCCGGAGCGGTGGACTGGCCCGACTTCCTCATCGACCTCGCGACGCTCGAATGGACGATCGCCAAGGTCTTCGACGGCCCCGGAGTCGAGGGCCAGCCGCTGCTCGCCCCGGAGACACTCCAGTCCCTCGCCGCGGAGAGCTTCGCCGGGCTGCATCTGGTGCCGGTCGTCTGCCTGCGCCTTCTCACCTTCCGCTATCCGGTCAACGCCTACTACACCGCGGCCCGTCACGCCGCCGAAGGGGAGGAGATCCCACTTCCCGAGCCTGCCGCCGAGCAGGTTGCCGTCCTCCGCCGCGACTTCGTCGTGCGCCGCTACCCGCTGAGCCTTCCCCAGCACGCCCTGCTCCAGGAGGTCCAGGCCGGCGCCACCGTGGGAGAGGCGATCGCCGCTGCCGCCGCCGCGAGCGATCTCGACGACGACGCCCTCGCCGCCGAGCTCTCGGCCTGGTTCCGCCTCTGGGCGGCGGAGGGGTTCTTTCAGGGGGTGGGGTAGGGGCGTGAGAGATATACCCAGGGTCCCGTCAACGTCATCGTAGCGGGGGCCTCCGCCCGCCCCCCCTCACCCCCCGTCCCCCTCTCCCACCCGCACTCACGCCCGCCCGGGAGAGGGGGCCTAGAGGGTGAGGATTCCATGCGCTGAGATCTCAGACTTCGAGATGCGGGAATGGGGCAAAGTTGGCGCGTATGGGATCAGGGAAGGAAGGATCAGAACGTCCCGCTGGACGACACCACAAACTGCATGCTCTTGATGTTGTCCGGACCGTTCAGCGGGAAGGCGAGATCGAGGTGGATCATCGAGGCCTTCGAGGAGCGGCTGGAGCCGATGCGGAGGCCGAGGCCGGCGTCGCGCAGGGTGTCTCGCTCGACCTTCAAGCCGCGCGGCGGGTCGTTGTACCAGGCGCGGCCGATGTCGAAAAATACCGCGGCGCCGAACTGCAGCAGGTGGAAGAATTCCCGGCCGCTGAAAAACCGCTGCTCGACTGTGCCCAGCCAGCGCCGGTCGCCCGACTGCAGCCGGATCGGATATCCGCGCAGACCCGTGTCGCCGCCGATCAGGAGCTGGTTTTCCAGGTCCGCGTCGTCCACCAGGGTCCCGTCGAAGCTGACGTAGAAGACGTTCTGGCGGAAGTTCCGCGCGTAATAGCGAAGGGTGCCGCCGACCTCCATGTTCTCGGTGCCGTGATGCCAGCGCGTGGCGCCCCGCGCCGATGCCAGGAGGAGCTGGCGGGGCGATGGGCGCCAGCCGGAGGTCCAGGCGGTGTCGAAGACCACCCGCTGCTCGTCCGCGCCGAGGTTCTGGGACGACCAGCCGAGACGCCAGTGAAATTGAGTGCCGAGGTTCAGATCCTCGGTCGCCTGCAGGCGGTCGAGGGCGTGCTCGGTGACGAAGCCGTCCTCGACGAACTCATAGCCGAGCCAGACATACGACAGCTTCCGGCTCAGCGGGATCAGCGAGTCGGAGTCGAGCCCGCCGAACGGGCCGAACTCCTGGTCGTCGTAGGTGTAGCCGATCCGCCAGCGGTGCGCGCCCCTCTCGGAGAGCCCTCCCGAAAAGCCGAGATAGACTTCGGCGAACTTCTGGTCGCGGGTGTACTCCTGGAACTTGAAGCCCTCGTCGTAGAGAGGCTCCACCCGCTTGTCGGCCATGACCCGGAAACCCGCCGCATGCCTCGTTTCGAGGGAGTAGAAGGGGCTCTCCAGCTCCAGCCGCTTGCGCCCTCCATCGGTGTTGTCGGCGTAGGAAAGCTCCAGCCGCGTGCGGCTTCCCGCCAGGTTCGGATCGCGGTAGCGCACGACGTCCGAGGTCCGGTCGAGGCCCGCCACCCGCAGCAGCGTGACCTCCTTGCCGGTGCCGAGAAAGTTGGAGTCCTCGAGGTTGTACCCGAACAGGTTCTCTCCACCGAAGCGGCTGAACGAGACGCCGCCGCGCAGCGTCCAGACGTCGCGTGTCTCCACCTCGACGTCGACCTGGCCGTCCCCGGCAGGGATGGGCCGGATCTCGGCTTCGTAGAGATAAGGATTCGTCCGCAGGATGCGCTCCGACTCCTTCAGAGCCTCCACCGAGAACTTCTCTCCCGGCCGCAGCAGGATCTGCTGGGTGATGACGTCTGGCCGGGTCGTGCGATGCAGCCGGTTGGCGATCCGGAAGACGAGCTTGTCCTCTCCCGGCTTGTTGGGATCGAAGAGGCTCTTGTTGACGATGCGGATCTCGCGGATCACATCCCCTTCGAAGGCGGAGTAGTCGGGCTCGCCCGCGGTCTCCGGCTTGGCGGGCTCGGTGCTCGCGGGAGCCGCGACCTCGACCGAAGCCGGGGGAGCCGGGGTGGCCTCGGGCGGCGGCGCTTCCTGGGCCAGCGCAGCGTGGAGGTTGCAGAGGCCGAGGAGCAGCGCTGCCAGGACGAGACGGGGGCGATCGGCACGGGAGGAACGGCGGCGGCCGTGGAGGAACATCATCATCGTCGCTCTTATGTAGGGCGGATGATATACGCAGGAGGCGGCCGGAAGCCATGTCGTTCGGCAGGATATGATGCCCGCTCCCATGAACCTCACCTTCGGCGCCCTCCTCCTCGTCATCGCCTGCAGTCTCGCCTGGGGAGGGTGCGATCTCTCGCGCAAGCTCCTGGCGGGGAAGATCCGGCCCATGCCGCTGGTCGTGCTCCTGACCGTCGGAGCGGTGCCGCTCTTTCTCGTCTGGATGCTGATCGACGGCATGCCCGAGGTCCGCTCCTCCTATTGGGCGCCGGCCCTCAGCTCGGTGGCGCTCAATGTCGGGGCCAACCTCGCATTCTTCGTAGCCCTGCGCAGCTCGGCTCTGAGCGTCGCCATTCCGCTCCTGTCTCTCACTCCCGTGTTCACGACCCTGCTGGCCATTCCGCTGCTGGGGCAGCAGCCCACGGGTCTCCAGGGGCTGGGCATCCTGCTGGTGGTCGCCGGAACCTTCGTCCTCAGCCTGCCGGAGGATGCTCCGCTCTCGCCAGCCGCGGTCTGGCAGGCCTGGCGCAGCGAGCACGGCATCCTCTGGATGGTGCTCGTGGCGCTCTGCTGGTCTCTCGCCGTGCCCCTGGACAAGATGGCGATGGAACAGGCCAGCGGGCCGCTGCACGGCCTGGTGCTCAACGCGGGAGTCGGCAGCGTAGTGGCGATCGTGCTGGTGGCCCAGCGCCGTACCGGTGAGCTGGGCGACGTGCGCAAGGCGCCGCTCACCCTTCTCTTCGGTCTCCTGGTGAGCGTCCTCGCCCTCGGGCTGCAGCTCATCGCCATCCAGAGAGTCTGGGTGAGCCTGGTCGAGACGCTGAAGCGGGGGATCGAAAACGTCCTGGCGGTCGTCCTCGGCCGCCAGGTCTTCCGCGAGGCGGTGACCGCCCGCAAGCTCACCGCGGTGGGGTTGATGGTGGTGGGGGTGGCGCTGATTTTGATGTGAGGGCCCGGTTGACGTAGGCGAAGATCTCGGGATCGAGGCCGGTCCGCTCGCGGGCGGCCGGCTCCTCTTCGTACATCGTCTTGAGGGATTTCGAGATCCCCGGGTCGCCGCCGGTGAAGGACTGGACCAGCTCCATCCAGCGGCGGGCGAGAGCCTGGACGGCCTCGCTGGCCGGATCGGTCCCCTTCTCCATCTCGGCGCGGACGCGGGCGATCAGCTCGGGCCATTCGGCTTCGGCGGCGTGGATCGCTTCGGGGCCGAGCTGCCGGGCTCGCTCTTCGAGCTGCTGCCGCTGCTCTTCGGTGTAGTACTTGTCGTACATGGCAATCATCTCCATCATGGTCAGGAAGTCTTCGGCGGAGACCTCTTCCGCCGTACGGAGACGCTCCGCGATCGCTCCGAGGCGGCGGTAGAGCGTCTGCTGCGCATCGATCTGCTCCCGCAGGCGGGCGAGGTGAAGGTCGATCACGCTGCGCGCCGAGGTGTCGGGACGGGACAGGCAGTCGCCGATCTCCTTCAAGGGGAGGCCGAGCTGCCGCAGCGAGACGATCATCTGCAACCGCTTGACGTCGTCCGCGGTGTACAGCCGGTGCCCCGACCCCGTCCGGTAGGATGGCGAGAGCAGGCCGATCTCGTCGTAGTGGTGCAGCGTCCGAACGGTCAGCCCGGTCCGCCGCGCCAGCTCTCCGATCTTCCAGGTCCGCATCGTGTCTCTCCTTCCTCCCGCACATACGTTAGAGCCTCACGTTACGTGAGGTGCAAGGGGGGAAGACAGGAAAGCGTGGTCTGAGAAGGCTTGCAGTGTGGTACGCTGCGCCCGCGGTGAATGTTACTGCGTCGCATCCGACTCTCGAACGACTCTTTGGATCGCGCCTCCGGGCAAAGCTCCTGGGATGGTTGCTGACCCATCCCGGCGAGCGATACTTCGTCCGGCAGCTGGCGGCGCTTCTGGGGGAGGACTCGACGAATGTGAGCCGGGAAGTGGCCCGTCTGCAGGAGCTCGGAATCGTCGATGTGCTCTCCGAGGGGCAGCAGAAGTATGTGAGAGCCGATCCGTCCTCACCCATCTATCCCGAGCTCCGCGGGCTGGCGGTCAAGACTGCTGGCCTTGTCGGTGTGCTGCAGGAAGCCATGGCGCCGCTGAAGGATCGGATCCGGCTTGCCTTTGTGTTCGGTTCGTTGGCAGCCGGCCGGGAGGGACCCGCCAGTGATGTGGATCTTTTCGTCGTCGGAGACGTGAGCCTGCGGGAGCTGGTCGAGAGTTTCGGACCGGTCCAAAGCCATCTGGGACGAGAGATGAATCCGACCTTGTACAGCCCGGCCGAGCTCGCGGAAAGGCTGTCGCAAGGCCATCATTTCGTGACCGGGGTCCTGCAAGGCCCCAAGCTGTTCGTGATCGGGAGCCCGGATGAGCTTGAGCGACTGGCTCAGGTACGGATGGCTGACTGAGCACCGGCCGGCTGCTTCGGAGATCCGAGATCTTCTTGCGGTGGTCGAGCGCGACTTGGCGGACTGCCGTGTCGAGGCATTGAGCCCGGACTGGCGCCTGAGCATCGCCTACAATGCGGCCCTCCAGGCGGCGACAGCCGCGCTTTCCGCTTCGGGGTATCGCGCCTCGCGAGAGGCCCACCACTACCGGGTCATTCTCTCGCTGGCGGACACGATTGGAGCCTCCTCGTCAACTGTTGCGCGCCTGGATCTCTTCCGCAAGAAGAGGAATCTGGGGGGCTACGAAAGAGCGGGAGCGGTCTCGAGTCAGGAGGCTCTCGAGATGATCGAGCTCGCCGAAAGTCTCGTCGCCGCTGTTCGCCGTTGGCTGGCCACCCAGCATCCTGAGCTTCTTGCTGCTCCGGATCGCTCTTGACCGCTCAGCCGTCGATCAGCGCTTTGTAGCTTTTGAGGTGCCGGAAGGCGTCCTGGCGCCGGTCGAGGGCTTCGTAGACGGCGGACAGGTTGTAGTGGGCGTCGGCGAAGGAGTCGTCGAGCGCGAGGACCTTCTCGTAGGCTGCGGCGGCTTCCGTGAAGCGCTGCTGGTCCTGGAGCGCGATGCGCCGATCTTGTCGTAGTGGTGCAGCGTCCGGACGGTCAGTCCGGTCCGCCGCGCCGGCTCCCCGATCTTCCAGGCCCCCATCACGTCTCCTTCACCCCGCGTCACCCGCGGTTTGTGGCCACGGGAGATACCTTAGAGCCTGACGTTACGTGAGGTGCAAGAGGGAAAATTACTCTTCTGCCGCGGGATGAATTCCTCGAACACTGCCTGCCGCGGGAGCTTCGGCGGCAGCAGCCCCTGGGCGAACAGGAATCGTGAGACCTGCGGCGGTCGAATTTGCGTCCGAGGATGCGCTCGGCCTCGGTTCTCAGCGGGTGGCAGCGGGTGGCCCCCACGGGTCCCTCGTCCTGCCGGAGTGTGCGAAAATAGCGGGCCACGCCGCATGAGCAAGCTCGAGGACATTCAAGCCAACGCCTCTTTCCGTGGCATCCTCCCCGATGCCCTGGTAACGGTCGTCAGCGCGCAGTGGCTCGGCTCGGACGCCCTCGAGCTGGTCTACAAGGACGCGGCCGGCAAGCTCGGCAATGAGCTTCTCTACCGGCACGATGAGCCCCGGCTCGCGATCGCCGAGCAGGGGCGGCCGTGGAGCTTCGACGGCGACGGCGCTCTGTTCCGCCTGGTCTCCGAGGCGCAGCGGATCCGCCTCGCGCATCTTTTCGATCCCGTGCTGGCGGTCCATACCTCGGTGGTCGATCCCCTGCCGCACCAGATCACGGCGGTCTACGAAGCGATGCTGCCCCGGCAGCCGCTGCGCTTCCTGCTGGCCGACGATCCGGGCGCCGGCAAGACCATCATGGCGGGCCTGCTCATCAAGGAGCTGATTGCGCGCGGCGACCTCCAGCGCTGTCTCGACTTCATCCTCGTCCTCGTCGAGTTCATGGAAGACGGCACCCATCGCGTTCACTATCTGCGACAGGCCTTCCGGCGCGAGCCCGATTTCGGCGTGGCAAGCGTGAACTACCACTTTGCCGAGTTGCTGGCGCGCGCGGAGGCGCCGCGATGAAGCCGGCCAACCCTCGAAACAAGCGTCTCGGGACGACCTCTGCGCCCGCAGCTCCGCCCGAGGAGCAGAGCTTCGCCGAAGTCATGGAAATGATTCAGGACGCCCGCGGGCAGGCTGTCGCGGCCGTCAACACGGCCCTGATCGACCTGTACTGGCGAATCGGTGAATACATCTCTCGCAAGCTCGAGACCGCGGCCTGGGGAGAGGGCGTGGTCGAGGCATTGGCTCGCTACATTCAACAACACCACCCGAATCTCAGGGGTTTTACCCGGCCCAACCTCTTTCGGATGCGCCAGTTCTTCGAGGCCTACAAGGGGGACGAGAAAGTCTCACCACTGGTGAGACAATTGCCGTGGACGCACCACCTCATCATACTGGGGCAATCCAAGCGTCCGGAAGAGCGGGAATTCTACTTGCGCCTAGCGATTCGCGAGAGATGGAGCAAGCGAGAGCTGGAACGCCAGCTACGAGCTGCGGCGTTCGAACGGGCCGTCCTCAGCCCAGCAAAAGTGTCACCGGTGGTGGCACAAATGCATCCCACGGCATCAGGCATTTTCAAAGACTCCTATCTGGTCGAGTTCCTGGACCTGCCGCGGGAGCACACCGAGAACGATCTGCATCGCGGGTTGGTGCACAAGCTGAAGGACTTCCTGATCGAGCTGGGCCGCGACTTCTGCTTCGTGGGCTCCGAGTACCCGGTGCAGGTCGGGAAGCGTGACTTTGAGCTCGACCTCTTGTTCTTCCACCGCGGTCTCAATTGCCTTTGCGTCATCGAGCTCAAGGTGGGTCGCTTCGAGCCCGAGCACCTCGGTAAGCTGAACTTCTATCTGGAGGCCCTCGACCGTGATGTCCGCAAGCCTCACGAAGGCCCGTCCATCGGCTTGCTGCTCTGCGCCAGCAAGGATAGCGAAGTGGTCGAGTACGCTCTCAGTCGCTCGCTCTCCCCGACACTGATTGCCGAGTACCAGACCCAACTGCCGGACAAAAAGCTGCTCCAAGCTAAGCTCCACGAGCTCTACGCACTGACCGAGACGGAAACCGAATGACCCTCGGGAGCTCGGCCTTCGATGAGCTTCTTCTTCGAGGGCGCTTGCCCTCCTCCAGCGGGGCAAACATCACTCCGGTGGACCTGGCGCAGGCGGCCATCGGCCCGGTATAGCGTACGCGGGCTCAGCCGTCGATCAGCGCTTTGTAGCTCTTGAGGTGCCGGAAGGCGTCCTGGCGCCGGTCGAGGGCTTCGTAGACGGCGGACAGGTTGAAGTGGGCGTCGGCGAAGGAGTCGTCGAGCGCGAGGACCTGCTCGTAGGCCGCGGCGGCTTCCGTGAAGCGCTTCTGGTCCTGGAGCGCGACGCCGAGATCGAAGACGGCCACCGGCTCGTCCGGGTGGAGCTCCACGGCCCGGCGATAGCACCTCTCCGCCTCGGCCAGCTTTTCCTGCTCGTGGAGCAGACGCCCGAGGTTCAGCCAGGCGTCCGGGAGGCCGGAATCGAGGTCGAGAGCGTGGCGATAGGCGGCGACGGCGCCCTCCGGATCGTCCTCCTCCAGATCGCATCCCTGCTCGAACCAGGCCTCGGCCGTGGAGGGCTCCTTCCTCGTCTCCGGCCGGCTGTCGGTGACCGGCATCAGGGTGGCGGCCTCGCGCTGCAGCTCGGCCACGTCGAAGTCCAGGAGGATCTGGCCCGAGGCGGGGTCCCACAGCTCGTGTCCATCGCGGACCACGACCTGGTGCCCCTGGGCGGTGATGCGGACGCCGGTCAGCGGCTTGCCCTCGGGGAGCTGCTGCTGGAGCTTCTGGAGCGCGAGCCGGATCCGCCGGCGCGGCACCTTGGCGGCGAGGAGCCCCTTGGCCGTGCGCAGCAGGATAAGGTCCTGAAAGGAGAAGCGGTACTCGCCCCGCGACCCCTGGGCCGGGGAGAGGAAGCCATCGCGGATGGAGGAGCGGACCTGGGCGACGGAAAGGCCGAGCAGCGTCGCGACGTCGCGCGTCGCATACCCCGAGACCGGCTCCGGGCGTTCCGCGGCGCCCGGAGGACGGAGAGAGGCGACCTGGCTCATCCCCATCATCTTACCCCGGGTTGCGCCGGGGAGAACAATTCTCTTCAGCAACCCGTCAAAGTCGCCGGCCTGTGGACCCTCACCCCCGGCCCCTCTCCCGCTCGCGGGAGAGGGGAGAGGGTTAGCTCGCGCAAGCTCGAATTGACATTGCCTTGGCTAACCTACACCCCTCTCCCGCTCGCGGGAGAGGGGCCGGGGGTGAGGGCTGGGGGGGAGGGGCCTACCGCTTCGAGCCGGTCTTCTTCCGTGCTTCCGTGCTGGTGGTCTCGACCTCGGCCGCCGCGGTGCGCGGCGACGGCTTGGGGCCTTTGCGCGACGAGATGGGCACCGGCTTGGCCGACGGCTTGGACGGCTGCGCGGCGGAGAGGCTCGCCTTCAGGGCCTCCATGAGATCGATGATCTGCGCCTTCGGCGCTTCCGCCGGCACCGCGGTGATCTCCTGGCCCTGGACCTTCTGGTCGATCAGGTCGCGGGTGCTCTGCCGCACCGTGTCCTCGTACTGGTCGGGCTGGAACTTGTCGCTCGCGATCTGCTCGATGAGCTGCATGGCGAGCCGGAGCTCCGGCTCCTTGATCTCCGCGGGCGCCACCGGCACCTCGGAGAAGGGGCGGATCTCGTCGGCGTAGCGCAGCTGCTGCATGATGAGGCCTTCCTCGAACGGGCGCAGGAGCACGAGATAGTCCTTGCCGCGCGCGCGGTAGCGGGCGAGAGCGGCCCGGCCGGTCTGCCGCATCGCCTCGGACAGCAGGCGATAGGGGCGGTCGCCGTTTCTGTCCGGACCCAGATAGGTCGACTTTTCGAAATAGATGGGATCGACCTGCTCCAGGGGGACGAACTCGGTGATCTCGACCGCGTTGGTCGCCTCGGGCGTCAGGGCTTTGAGCTCCTCTTCCGTGAAGAGGACATATTGCCCCTTGGCGTATTCATATCCTTTGACCATGTCCTCCCGACCCACCACTTCGTTATCGGTCGGACAGATGTACTGTTGCTTGAGCCGGCTACCGCATTTCTTGTGCAGCATGTTGAGCTGAATTCCAACCGAGCTTTCGCCGGTGGAATAAAGCTTCACGGGGATCGTTACGAGTCCGAAAGAGATGGTTCCGGAGGCGAAGGATCGTGCGGTCATTCCCATAATATATCATCCCAGTGCAACGATCGTGCAACCCCCTTCAAAATCAACCATCCTCACCGCTCTGAAACGTCTCGGCGCACCGCGTGCGGAGGTGGATTCCGCGCGCATTGCGGTGATGAAACCAGAGACCGCCGAGCGCCCCTTCAGCCGGGCCGGGTGGGTTTTCGAGCTGAAATATGACGGGTTCCGCGCCCTGCTGGAGAGAAAAGACGGCGAGGCGCGCATCTTTTATCGCAGCGGTCGCGGTGTGACGGCAATTTTTCCGGAGATCGCGGCGGCGGTCGCCGCTTTACCCTTCGATCTCATTCTCGACGGCGAAATCGTGATCGTCGACGGGAACGGCCGGCCGGACTTCAATGCCCTGCAGCGCCGGGCGCAGCGCACCCGCCAGATCGACGTGGCGCGCGCCGCCGCGGCGACGCCGGCGACCTTCTTCGCCTTCGATCTGCTGGCTCTCGACGGCTACGACCTGCGAAGCCAGCCGCTCACCGCGCGCAAGGACCTCCTGCGCCGGATCCTCGCTCTGGAAGGTCCCGGCCTCCTGCGCTACACCGACGAGGTGGCCGAGCGGGGCGAGGACCTGTTCGCCGCGGTCTCGCAGCTGGGGCTCGAAGGGGTGGTGGGCAAGCGCTCGGACTCGCCGTACCGCGCCGGCTACTCGTCCGACTGGCTGAAGGTCCGGGTGGACCGTACGGCGGATCTGGCGGTCCTCGGCTTCGAGCCGGCCGGGCACTCCGGATTCCGCTGCCTCCATGTCGGCGTCCGACAAGGCAGCGGGTGGGCTCACGCGGGCTCCGTGGGCAGCGGGTTCGATCAGAAGGAGATGGCGGAGATCCGCGGCCGTCTCGACGCCGCGCGCAAGCCGACCTCGGCGGTCGCGGGCGCGCCCCGCGGCAAGGTCGTCTGGGTCGAGCCCGAGCTCGTCTGCGAGGTCCGCTACAAGGAGTGGACGCCCGGCGGCCACCTCCGGCAGCCCGTCTTCCTCCGCCTGCGCGAGGACAAGGCTCCGGAGGAGTGCCTGCCGCCGGAAGACGCGCCGGGGGAGGAGGTGGTGGTGGTAGAGGAGGAGGCCCCGTCGCCTGCCGCCGAACCCGACCCGGCCCCCGCCCAGCCTCTCCGCCTCACCAACCTCGACAAGGTCTTCTGGCCCGACGAGGGGTACACCAAGGGAGACCTGATCGAGTACTACCGGAGCGTCTCCCCCTGGATGCTGCCGTACCTCCGCGACCGCCCCCTCGTGCTCGACCGCTATCCCAACGGCATCACCGGCAAGTCGTTCTTCCAGAAGCACGCTCCCGAGATGGCCGCCGGCCGGCTGCGCAGCGTGCCGATCCAGGCCGAAGGCACCCGGGCGATCGACTACTTCCTTTGCGACGATGTGGACGGCCTGCTCTTCCTGGTCAACCTCGGGGCGATCCCCTTCCACATCTGGTCGAGCCGCCTGCCGGAGCTGGACAGGCCGGACTGGTGCATCCTGGACCTCGATCCGAAGGGGGCGCCCTTCGCGCATGTGGTGCGGATCGCGCAGGAGATCCGCGCGCTCTGCGAGGAGATCGAGCTGCCGAGCTTCATCAAGACGAGCGGCGGCAGCGGCCTGCACGTCCTCCTGCCGATGGGGGGGCAGCTCGACCATGAGCGGGTACGCCTGCTCGCCGAGCTCCTGGCGCGGGTGATCGTGGAGCGCCTGCCGGACGTCGCCACGACCTTGCGCTCGATCCCGGCGCGGAAGGGGAGGGTCTACGTCGACGCCTTGCAGAACGGCCGCGGCAAGCTCCTCGCGGCTCCCTACAGCGTGCGGCCGTTGCCGGGAGCGCCGGTCTCGACGCCGCTCTCCTGGAGCGAGGTAGGGCCGCGCCTGGTGGTGGGGAAGCTCACGATCCGCACCGTCCTCTCGCGGCTCAGGCGGCTCAAGGAGGATCCGCTCGGCGATGTGCTGGAGGTGCGTCCCGATCTGGGCAGGTCGCTGGCACTCTTGTCAGAGAGGATCTGAAGCCGTCACGGTCCTCCTCACCCGGGGCCCCACCCCCACAAGTGGGAGAGGAGAAGAGCCGGACCACTGCCCTGTCGGATGACAGGGAGGGGAGGTGGGCAGCTCATTCCTCTCCCACTTGTGCGAGAGGGGCCGGGGGTGAGGAAGACCGTGAGGGCGCGCATCGTTCCTACGGGTCCTGGACCGGAACGGTCCAGACCTCTTCCTTGGCGTTGTTGCGCCGGTCGGTCCACGACGGGAAGAACGTGCCGTTGTACCCCGTCAGGCCGTTGTAGTCACCGTACTGGTTGCCCGAGTCGGCGCCGGCGATCGTCTCGTCGGTCATCGCCGTCGTCACCTTGGTGGCCGCGCTCCAGGTCACACCGCCGTCGACCGACGACTGGAACCAGACGTCCGTCTTCTTGCGGTTCGCATCGTTGACCGTGTCGTAGTACATGACGCCGATCTGTCCGGTGACCTCGTCGACCGCCAGCCACTGGTTGAACTGGTCGTTCTTCGACGCCTGGTTGTTGACCATGATCGGGGCGGACCAGGTCGACCCGCCGTTCGTCGAGCGCGCGAACCAGATGCGCGTCTTGCACGTCGAGGCGGCGTTGGTGCCCGGCTCGTTGGCCGCGGCGGTGCAGCCGGTCTCGCCCGACAGGTCGGTCCAGGACGCATAGACCTCGTTGCGTGTGGCGTCGCGGAAGGCGCCACCCGAGATGTAGATCAGGGCGCGGCGGCTGGCGAACGACGGGACGCCGATGTCATAGCCGTCGAAGGTCGTGGCGGCCACGACCCCGGCACCCCAGGAGGTGCCGCCGTTGGTCGACTTCGCCACCACCACCCGGCGGTTGCTCGTCGTCGGCCAGAAGGCGAAAGCGTCGCCCGCGCTGTTGGTCTTGACGTCGCAGCCGATCGCCGTGCCCGAGGACTCGGTGCCGCTCACCTGGACCGGCGATCCCCACGCGCCGACGGGACCGGTGCGGCGGTTCACGTAGAGCGGCGTGCCGTTGTGCCAGCAGACGTAGATGTAGTCCTTGAACGCCGACGTATTGCTGTGGTCGATCCACATGATCTCTTTGTCCGTGGACCGCTGGCTGCCGGAGAAGGTGTTGTCGAAGGTCCAGGTGGCGCCCCCGTTGGTCGACTTGTAGGCGCGCATCTTGAGCGTATTGCCCTTGATGCCGATGGTCGTCGACCACGCGGTGCCGTCGGAGGTCCAGTCCGCCGTCGGATCGGAGTGGAAGGAGTCGGTGCTGAAGAGCGGCAGCGTGGTCTGCCCCCAGGTGACGCCGCCGTCGGCCGAATAGAACTGCGCCTGCATGCCGCTCGCGGAGATGTTGTTCGACGCGGCGACGATCTTGGACGGATTCCAGAAGTTGATCCGGATGTCGGACTCGCTACGCGCGCTGGTCTGCGCTCCGGAGATGCGGCTGTTGGCGCCCACCGTGGCGCCGAGGCTGACGCCGACGATCCCGTCGCTGTCCGCCACCGGCGACATCGCGATCTCGGGCAGGCCGGGCTGCAGGTCCTGGTGGGTGAGCATCCACTCGTGGATTTCCTTGAGCACGTGCGGGTAGCCGCCCGTGGGATCGCTGGCCGAATAGACCATGTCCGGGTGGCCCTTGCGCCACCACACCCGCAGCCATGCCGGCACCGGGTTCTTGTCGCGCGCCTCGCCGGTGCGCAGCATCGCGAAATCCTGGTTCTCACGGATCAGCGTCTCGAGAGCGCTGCCCGGAATGATCCGGTCCTGGGCGAGCTGCCGCTCGAGCGATGGCCACACAGCCTGTTTCGGTCCCGCGGCCCGGCCGGTCCCCGGAACAAGCGCCAGGGACGAAAGCATGACGACAACAACAATCCATCTCTTCATCAGCGAAGCCCCCTTTACAAGGAAAAGAAAAGAGTCCACGGCTCCAGCTAGGAGCAATGGAGATGCCAGGGGAAAGTGTCAGGGAAAACCCCGAAAAACAGCTGTTTTGGGGCGGCACCTGGGATAACTCTTGACCCGGGATGGATCAAGAACTGATCCCTGGGTCAAAGTCTCACCCGGGCGGGGAGGCGATTTCAGAACAGATCCTGCGGCTCGCCGCGGGCGACGATTCGGCCCCGGTCGAGGATCAGGACCTCGTGACAGAGGGCCGCGACTTCGCCGGTCGAGTGGGAGACGTAGAGCATGGGCACCCGCAGCTCGTCCCGCACGCGCTGCAGGTGGGCCAGCACACGCCGTTTCAGCTCGTCATCCAGGGCCGCCAGCGGCTCGTCCAGCAGGAGCAGGCGCGGCGACGAGAGGAGGGCGCGGGCCAGGGCGACCCGCTGCTTCTCTCCTCCCGAGAGGGCGCCGATCCCGCGATCGAGGAGAGGTGCTAAGTCCAGCACGTCCAGCACATGCTCGACCGGCAGGGTGTGGATTCCCTCGGGGTCCCGCCTGCGCCCATAGAGGAGGTTGCCCCGCACCGAGAGATGCGGAAACAGCGCTCCGTCCTGGGGCACGTATCCGATGTGCCGGTCCCGGACCGGCACGTGGAGGCCGGCGGCCGTGTCGGTCAGGGTCCGCCCCTCGATCTCGATGGAGCCCGAGGCCGGCCGGCGCAACCCGGCGAGCACGTCGAGGAGGGTCGTCTTGCCGGAGCCGGAGGGGCCGAAGAGGGCGGTCACCTGCCGCGTGACCTCGACGTCCACCTGGAACTCGAAGTGAGCCAGGGGGAGACGGATGTTCCGCAATGCGAGCCTCACGGCCGGCGCGCCCTCCGCAGGAACCACTCGCTCCACCAGACGGTCGCGAACGCGATGACGACGGTGAAGGCCATCAGCCGGTAAGCCTGGTCGTCGCGCCCGAGCTGGACGAGCTGATAGATGGCGAGCGAGAGGGTCGTCGTCCGCCCCGGGATGTTGCCGGCGACGAGGATCGTGGCGCCGAACTCTCCCAGGGCGCGGGCGAACGACAGCAGGAGACCGCCGAGGACGCCGCGGGAGGCGAGCGGGAGCGTGACGGTGAAGAAGAGGCGGACCTCGCCGGCCCCGAGGGTCCGCGCCATCTGCTCGAGGCGGACCGGCACGCCTTCGAACGCGACGCGCGCCGTGCGCACCAGGAGCGGGAACGACATCACGGCCATGGCGAGCACCACGGCCCGCCAGGTGAAGACCACGTCGATCCCGAGCTCGCCGAGGAGCCGGCCGATCGGACCGCGTCGGCCCACCGCCTTGAGCAGGATGAGCCCGGTCGCGACCGGCGGCATCACCAGAGGGAGCGCGACCAGGGTCTCGACGACGGACTTGCCCGGCCAGTGGAGGCGGGCGAGGCACCAGGCGACCAGCAATCCGGGCGGCAGGATGAGCAGGGTGGCGAGCGCCGCCACGCGAATCGTGAAGCCCACGACCTGCCAGTCGCCTGCCGTCATTGCGCCGTCAGCCGCCCAGGACCAGGAATCCGTATTTCCGGAAGACCGCGAGCGCCGCGGGCGACTGGAGATACTCCAGGAACCTGCGGGCCGCCTCGGGCCGCGCCGAGCCCGCCACGACCGCGAACGGATAGGAGATGACCGGCCCCTCGGCGCGCGGGACCTCGTACGCGATCTTCACCCTCTTCGAGATCCCCGCGTCGGTCTTGTAGACGACACCGGCGTCGACGTTGCCCGATTCGACCGCGGCGAGAGCGGCGCGGACGTTCTCGGTGGGGACCACCCGGTCGATGACCTTGCTCCAGATCCCGATCTTCTTGAGGTACTCCTTGGCATAGATGCCGGCCGGCACCGACTGCGGCTCGGCCAGCGCGATCGCCCGGATGCCGGGGCTCGCGAGGTCCTTGGCTCCCGTGATCTTCAGGCGCGAGTCGTCGGGCACCACGATGACCAGGGTGTTCGAGAGGACGCTCTTCCGGGTGCCCGGGAGCAGGAGCTTCCGCTTCTCCAGCGCATTCATCTTCTCTTCGTCCGCCGACAGGAAGAGGTCCGCCGGAGCTCCCTCCTGGATCTGCCGCGCGAGCGCGCTGGAGGCGCCGAGGTTGAGGACGGCGTGGTCGCCGCTTTCCCTCTCGTACGCGGCGGCGATCTCGCCCAGGGCGTCCGCCAGGCTGGCGGCGGCGAACACGCTCAGCTCGGCCGCCCGGACGGGCCCAGGAAGCAGAACGGTCACGAGCAGGAGTCTCGTCAACAGCGCTCGCCGGCGCATCGTCTCCTCCCCAGAGATGGGCGGAGCCTAGATGGGGCGATCTATTCTGTCAAGTATATCGAGGGCCCTCACCCCCGGCCCCTCTCCCGCAAGCGGGAGAGGGGTGTGGGTTAGGCGTCGCGAGCCCCGAATCCTCTGATCCCCTCTAACCTTCTCCCCTCTCCCGCTTGCGGGAGAGGGGCCGGGGGTGAGGGCCTACTCGCCGGCCAGATACGATGCCAGCTCCTCCGACAGAGGCTGGACCGCCTGCAGGCAGGCTCCCTCCATCGCGCGGTAGAGGTCGCGCACCGCGCGGCCGGCCGGGGTCAGAGCCGCCTTGCCGCGCACCGTGCCGCCGCGCGAGGTCTGGACGAGAGGCTCGCGGAAGCAGGCGTTCATGGTCTGGACGAGCTTCCAGGCCCGCATGTAGGACATCTCGAGCGCCTGGGCGGCGCCGGCGAGCGTGCCGTGCTCCTCGATGGCATCGAGGAGGGCGACCTTGCCGGGACCGAGGGCGATGTCGTCCCCGGCAAGGACCCGCAGGCGCGGTTTGACGATCACCGGAAGGATCCCATGACGTCGAGGATGAGCTGCACGGTCCCGGTCGTTCCCGCCTGGACTTCGTGGTCCTAGCCGGCCGAGCTGCCCTCCGCCGCCTGAGTGCCAGCCGATTCCTGGCGCGGCGCCTTCTCCGCCGGCTTCTGCTTGCGCGGGCGCTTGCGCAGCGGCGTCATCCTGAAGTGGACCAGGCGCTCGCTCCTGGGGCCGATCTTCCCGCGGACCACCGAGCGGAAGATGATCGCCCGCTCTTTGGCGTCCGCCAGGGCGACGCCGAGCTGTTGAGTCACCTCCTGGCGCAGGGCGCTCAGCTCCCCCTGCCGCGCCTTGAGGCTCCTGATCAACGTCAGCGACTGCGCAACGAGCAGGCGCTCCGTTTCGACGAGCGCGCGGACCTCGGGGGTCCTCTCGGCCGCTTCGAGCAGCCCCGAGAGGTCGTCAATGATGTCCGCCTGCGACTTGGGATTGGGCATATCTCTCCTCCCGGAAGCTCCGGTGTTCTCGCCACCGGACGCGTCGTTCGATCTACTGCAGAGCGACTTCCGTCCATGGTACGACGGAAACGGTCCGAGCGTCCAGACTCCATGTCTGAATCTCCTGCTCCGCGGGCTGGAAGCTTCGGCTCCGAGGCTGAGCCGCCCAGCTCAGAGGCTGAGTCGATCGGCTTGAAGACTGAGTCATCCGGCTCAAAGGCTAGGTCATCCGGCTCAAAGGCTGGATCATCTGGCTCAAAGGCTGGATCACTCGGCTTAGAGGCTGGACCGTTCGGTTCAGAGGCTGAGTCACTCGGCTCAGAGGCCGGATCATTCGGCTTGAAGGCTGGATCGTTCAGCTCAGAGGCTGGATCGTTCGGCTTGAAGGTTGGATCGCTCGGCTGTGAGGCTGGATCGTTCAGCTTGGAGGCTGGGTCGTCTAGCTCAGAGGCCAGATCGTTCGGCTTGAAGTCGGGATCATCCGGCTGGGAGACTAGATGGCTCAGCTTGAAGGCTGGATGACTCGGCTCGGAAGCTAGATGACTCGGCTCGGAGGCTGGATCATCCAGTTCAGCGGCCGGGTCATCCAGCTCAGAGGGTGTCTCGGAAGTGCCTCGCTTGGAGTCCTCACCCCCCGACCCCCTCTCCCATCTCCCAATCCCCCACTCCCCGGGAGAGGGGGCGCCACCACCCCAAAAGCCTGAAAACAAAGGGGAGGGGGTTCCCCCTCTCCCGGCGGGGGGTGGGTGGAAGATGGGAGAGGGGGCCAGGGGGTGAGGACTCCAAGCGCACGGATCCGGCTTTCGAAACACCCTCTCAGCGGCCGGCTCCAGGCGCCAGCGAGCGCTGAGCTTGGCGCTGGGCGGCGCCTTGTGGTAGCCTCCGGCTCGCTACCTCGCCAACCTCGTAGTGGAGCCAGGACCCCGTAGGAAGCCAGCGCACGTGAGCGTGAAATCATGACGCCGGTCCTCGGCGGCAGGCGTTTCTTGCGCGGCCGGCGCGAGCTGCGGGCGAGCCTGCTCATCGGGCTCTGCTGTCTGCTGGTCTACAACGCCAACCGGCGGGCGATCAGCGCCGGCGACACCTACCCGGCGCGCTACCTGCCGTTCGCGATCTGGCGGTACCACAGCCTCCTTCTCGATCCGATCGCGCCGCTCACCGCCCAGGGGCGAGGCGGTACGGCGTTCTGGATGGTGCCGGTGCCCGGCGGCCACACCATCTCGCTGTATCCCGTGGTGCTGCCGGTGCTCATCGCACCGCTCTACCTCCCCGCGGTCGGTACCCTGCACCTGCGGGGTTGGACGGATGGGCGGCTGGACCACATGGCGAGAGTCATGGAGAAGGTCTCCGCCTCGCTCGTGGCGGCGCTTTCCGCATCGCTCCTCTACCTGCTGCTGCGGCGCCGGGCGGCGGCGCCGATCGCACTGCTGCTCACCGTGGCGTATGCCTTCGGCACCACCACCTGGGTGATCGGCAGCCAGGCTCTGTGGCAGCACGGGATGGCTGAGCTCCTGGTGATCGGCGCCCTGCTGCTCCTCACCGGACCGTGCACCGCGCCGCGGGCGCTTGCGGCGGGGTTGCTGTGCGGGCTCATCGCCGGCAACCGCCCTCCGGATGCCATCCTCGCGGCGGCGCTGGGCGCTTACGGACTGTTCTGGGCCGGCCGCCGGGCGGCGCTGCTCGTCGCGGCGGCGGCGCTGCCGGTGGGTCTGGTGCTGCTCTACAACCTCGGCGTGGCCGACCACTTCGCCGGCGGTTACGGGCTGATGGGCAAGGCCGAGTTCCTCCAGCACGACCTGCTTGCCGGCCTCGGCGGATTGCTGTTCAGCCCGACGCGGGGGCTGTTCGTCTTCTCACCCTTCCTGCTCTTCCTCGTCCTGGCCTGGCGGCACCTGCCGCGCGATCGCGGCGAGCGCGGCCTCTTCCTGGCGATGAGCGCCGGCGTCATCCTCCAGCTCTTGCTCTACGCCAAGGCCGACTGGCGGGCCGGCATCTCCTGGGGGCCGCGCTACATGACCGACCTCCTGCCGCTGCTCCTGTGGATGCTGGTGCCGGTGGTCGCCTCGTTGCGCGGCCTCGGCCGGGTGTGCTTCCTGCTGGCGGTCGGCGTCGCGGTCGCCATCGAAGCCATCGGCGCCTTCTGGTACACCGGCGCGACCGACACCGCGATCTTCGCCGGCGGTCCCCACCCGATGCGGGCTGCGTGGGACTGGCGGAACGCACCGTTCGTCGCTTCCTTAAAGCATGGCCTCGCGCCGGCGGAGCTGACGATCGAGATGCGCGGCAATCTCGACGCCATCGAGGCCGGCGGCCGCGCGACCTCCGCGGTCTCCGCAGTCGTCGCCGGACAGGAGGTCGTCGCCGCCGGCTGGGCGCTGGCCGGCGACGCAACGCCCTGGCAGGTGGCAGTCGCCATCGACGGCCGGCAGACCGTCGCCTCCCACACCTTCTTCGACCGGCCCGACGTCCGCGGTGCGCTGCACGAGGCGAGCCCCGCCGGCTGGCGCATCCCGCTCGGCACGGCGGACCTCGCTCCCGGCGAGCACCATCTGGCCGCCATCTCCTGGGCCTCCGAGAACGGAGAGCCCTATTACTTGGCGGAGCGCAAGCTGACCGTGCGGGCCGCCGGCGAGGACCTCGACGACGGTTTCAGGACGGCGGCGGTGCGGCTTCGTGCGCACCAGCAGGGGCCTGGATACTGGCTCACCGCCTATACGTCCGCGGCGCGCTTCCAGGAGCCGCGCCAGGAGATGAACACCTTCCTCACCGCTCTCCTGGTCGACCTGCTCGATCCGCTGGCGGCCACCGGCGGTCTCGGCGACAGCTTAGAGCGCGCCCGCCGGCACCTCACCGGCCAGATCGAGGCCGGCGGACTGGTGCGCTACCATGGCCTGCCGGACGCTCCCGGCATCGGCACCCTGGGGTGCGCGATCACACCTGACACCGACGACACGGCGCTCGTCTGGAGGCTCGCTCCGGGCCACGACCGCCGGCGGCTGCTGGCCGCCCTGGCGACCATCAACCGATATCGCACCCGCGAGGGCCTCTACCGCACCTGGCTCGCGCCGCGTGAGGCCTACCAGTGCCTCGACCCGGGCGGCGATCCGAATCCTGCCGACATCGCCATCCAGATGCACCTGCTGCTGCTGCTGGCCGAGGCGCAGCCGCCGGCCGGCCGTGCGCTCTGCGAAGCTCTCCGCCCGGTCGTCGACCAGGATCGGGTCTGGGTCTACTATCGAAGGGCGCCGCTGGTCCCGATCCTACGCCTGACCGACCTCCGGCGCGCCGGCTGCGAGCTGGAGCTGCCCGAGTCACGGATGCGGACGCCGGTGCCAGGCCAGGAGATCTGGGTGTCCGTCGTCCGGCTGCTGGGGCGCGCGCTGACCCCCGGAGGCCCATCGGCCCCATCGGCAGACGCGGCAGAGATCCAGGCGGTGCTGCGCCGGCTTGCCAAGGACGACTTTGCCCTTGTGCGAAAGAGTCCACCGCTCCTCTACCACAACGATCTCACCGCGACGGTCCCCAGATACTACTGGTCGGAGGACGCCGGCTACGCGCTCTGGCTGAGGCTCTATGACGAACATGCGCACCTCGAGCATCCCCATTCCAGCGCCCATCTCAGCGGCTAAAGCTTCCGCGGTGCGCTACCTGTCCTGCCTGCGCCTGCAAGAGATCCTCGTTCTCCAGGGCTCGCCCCTGCTCGGCGCCGCCTTCGCGATCCGCCATCCAGCGGCGGCGAACGTGGGGCCGCTGGCGATCCTCACCATCGCCAACGTCTGCCTGGTGGCGCACATCTTCATGCTCAACGACTGGTCCGGCCTGACCACCGACCTCACCGACCCGAACAAGGCGGCCAGCGTCTTTACGGTCAGAGGTGTCGGCCGCAAGGAGATCGGCGGCCTGACGGCCGGCCTGCTGGCGCTGAGTCTCCTCCTCTTCAGCCGCCTCGGCCCGAGCACCCTCTGCCTGTCCCTGGCCATCGCCACCCTGAGCGCCCTCTACTCGCTACCCCCCTTCCATTGGAAAGGCAGACCGCTCCTGAGCTCGGCGGCCCACCTGGCCGGCGGCGCCCTCCACTTCCTCCTCGGCTACTCGCTGGGGAACGCCATCGACCGTCGCGGTCTTGCCATGGCCACCTTCTTCGGCCTGACCTTCGCCGCCGGCCACTTGACCCAGGAGGTTCGCGACCATCAAGGAGACGTTCTCAATGCCATCAGGACCAACGCGGTGGTCTTCGGCCAGCGCCGCACCTTCGCCGCCAGCCTGGTCCTCTTCACCCTGGCCTACGCTCTCCTTCTCCTCCTGGCCCTCCAGGGCACCCTCCCCCGTCCCCTGGCAGCCCTCGTCGCTCTCTACCCCATTCACCTGCGCTGGTCGCTCGAGGCTCTGTCCGAGGGCCTCACCTACGCGAGCATCCGCCGCCTGCAAGCACGTTACCGCGCGCTCTACGCCATCGTCGGCCTGGCCATGGTGGCAGCCCTGGGTGGAACCTAACAACCCCCGGCACTGTGATTTTCAGCCAGGGGTGCTGCACCATCAACATCTTAAAGACGATTTGCCCTTCAGCGGGGTATCTCGCGAAGCGATCGGTACGGGCTGCGAAAGCCGCATCGCACCATCTCGGCCAGGAGTGCGTCTGCCTCTTCCAGGCTGAGGGTCTGCTTCGAGACCAGGTGGTCGAGAACACCCAGGGAACCAGAGACCTCGAGACCAAGAGAACGGCCGAGCTCTCTCGCTGCCCAGTCATCGGACAGCATGAGGAACCCGCGAGAAACGGCTGCCGCGATGCAAGCAGCTTCTCCAGGGCCGAGCTCACGGCCGATCTCGTCGGCCCGAGCCTGTTCCCGCTCGGTCAGATCGAGGATCTTCAGCCAGGACCAATCACAAGCAGGAACCAACCCTCGACGAACACCCAACTCCAACTCGTTCCAGACTGGGGTCGGAGCGGAGAGGTCCGGATACGCCGACTTCAGGAGGTCGGTCCGCCGGATCTGTGCAAAGTTGTTCAGGACCGTCGTGTCTGCGAGGGACGGCATGCGGGAAGCTGGAACTGTTCAAGCATGTCGGCGTGCGGCGGCGATTTCGGCCTGCGCGTCCTCGATGGAGCGGGCGCCTCGGCGGAGCGGAATCCCGAGCCGCTGGAAGCTCTCCTCGAGCTCGAAGCGGGAAAGCTGCAGCAACTCTGCCGCCTTCCCGAGATTGATCCTCTCGGCAAGATAGTCGCGGAGCACCTGGGCTTCGAGAAGATCGCCGGGATCGTTGGCGCCTCCGCCGGTGGCGCAAAGGGCGAGGGCCCGCAGGAGCCGGTAGTCGAGAGCATCGAGGAGAACGATACGTTCCTCCCCGCCGCTGGCAACGACGGCGAGCTCTCCCTCCTGCACTCGGTCGAGGATCTCTCGGGTTCTCTGCGACAGGTCGGATGGGGAGATGATGGTTCGCGTCATCGAGGCGCCTCCTCACAAGAGTACCTCATACGAGGCAGGTTCCCAACCCGGGCGCACCACCCATCTGGGGGAAAAAAGGGCCGGGAGCGGAGCCTCGCAAGTCCACTCCGGCCCCGGCAGATCGAAGAAAAAGGCGGCGCCCCGCGGGACGCCGCCTTTGGGTGTGGGTGCGGAACGGCTCGTCAGTGCGGCTTGGTCTTGACGAGCTGGGCGGTCGCCGTGCGGGTGAGCGTCGGCGAGCCGCCCGTGCCGGTGACCGTGAAGGTGAAGGTGCCCTTGGCGGTCGCCGTGCTGACCGAGAGCGTCAGGGTCGAGGTGGTGCCGGTGACCGGGTTCGGGCTGAATGCTCCGGTGGTTCCCGACGGCAGGCCGCTCACCGACAGGGTGACCGCAGCGGAGAAGCCGTTGAGGCGGGTGACCGTGACCGTGTAGACCGCCGTCGAGCCGCCTTTCGCCACCGTCACGGACGACGGGCTGATCGACAGCGAGAAGTCCGGCGTGGCGGTCGGCGTCGCGGAGGCTTCGTTGGAGTTGCCCGACTCGCAGGTGGGGCTGTTGGCGGCGCGGACGACGTAGAAATAGGTCGTGCCGCTGGTCACCGCGGTGTCGGTGAGCGAGGTGGTCGTGCTGGTGCCGATCTGGCTGTACGGCCCGCCCGAGACGAGCGAGCGCAGGACGTGATACTCGCTGGCGCCGGAGACCGGGTTCCAGGTGAGCGCGACGCTGCCCGCGCCCGCCGTGGCCGTCAGGCCGGTCGGCGCCGCGGGAGGCGTGCAGATAGCCCCGGACGGAGTGACCGACTGGCAGACGGCCGGCACGGAGGCGCACGACTCGTTGCCGCTCGGCTGGGCCGCGGACTGATAGTAGTAGGTCGTGCCGTTGGCGACCGCGGTGTCGTTGAAAGTGCCGCCGGCGAAGTCGTCGGCGACCTTGATGAAGCCGGCGTTGCAGCCGATCTCGTTGCGGAAGATGTCGAACACGCCGGTGCCGGAGACGGCCACCGCGACCGAGTTGTCGCCCGGGGTGAGCGACATCGACGGCGAGGCCGGCGCCGTGCAGCCGGCGAAGCAGGTGTTGGCGCCGGCGTCGGTGGTGCAGGCGATGCCGTGCCGGTTGAAGGCGGCGAACAGGTTGCAGGAGTGCGGCGTGCCGTTCGTCAGGTTGCCGTCGTCGTCGTCGACGGCGCGCATCGTCTTCCACCACGAGCCGGTATTGCAGCCGTTCGAGGTGAAGGTCCCGCCGGTGGTACAGGAGAACGAGCTGGTGGCGGTGTTGCGGGAGAGGTACCACAGGCGATCGAGGATCGTCCACGCGGTGCCCGAGCCCGGATTCGGCAGGTCGCGGTTGGCGAAGTCCCAGACCGCCTCGGAGGGGACGTAGGACTCGCAGTGGACCTCGCGGCCGCAGGGGCCCGAGCCGGCGCCGCAGTGCACCTGGGTGAAGTTGGCGACGGTGGCCGGGGTGTTGGAGGCGTGCTTGGCGAAGTCGATGTCCCGCACGCCGGTGCAGGCCGTGCAAGCGTCGCCGTAGCCGCCGCAATTGGTGGTGCGGAAGCCGGGGCCGATGCAGGAGTCGTGGAGGGCGATGGTGGACGTGATGTCGCCATAGGCCTCGCCGGTGCCGCCCTCGGGAGCGGTGCCCGTGCCGTCGTTCCGATCGAGGCCGTGGCCGTACTCGTGCAGCGAGACCGCGGCGATCTCACCTGTGTTGCCGCAGCCGCCGCCCGACTTGAAGAAGTTGAGCGAGACCCCGTTCCAATACGCGTTGCAGAGCTGGTTGAGGTTGACGTTGACCAGGAGCTGCTGGGTCAGCCAGGTGTTGGCGGGGAGCCAACCGCGGCCGACTTCCTTGATGCGGTTGACGTGGTAGAACTGGGTGCGCGAGGAATGGGTGTTGCCGGCGCCGCCGTGGCCCGGCGTCGTGCAGTCGGTGCCCGCCGAGGTGCCGAAGGCGATGGTGCCGCTGCCGTCCGAGGCCTGGGAGATCGCGCCGCAGGTGTCCGCGATCCGCACGTACTGGCCGGCCAGGGTGGAGGTCACCGTGCCGCCGGGAAAGTTGTAGAGCCCTCCCGAATTCGCGAAGCCGCCGCTCGACAAGTCCACGAACGGCATGGCACGCACCGCTTCGGGGCCGACGGTGGGAGAGAACGGGAAGACACCGCCGTTGGCCTGCGCCGTGGCGTAGTCGTTGACGTCGGCGAAGGAGAGGAGCTCGCCGGTGGCCGCGTCGACGCGCGCCTGCCAGGTCCCCATCACGCCGTCGCGATGGAAGATGATCTGCCACACCTTGGCGAGGCCGCGGCCCTTGCCGAGCTCGAAGCCGTCGGCGAACCGCGGGTCGCTGACGTTGGCCGGGAGGAGGTGCAGGCTCCCGGCGTCGAGGATCTGATCGTCGGCGTTCAGGCCGCCGACGTAGCCCGCGACGACCGACAGCGCCTGCTCCTTGCTCAGCACCGTGGGCGGCACGGCCGCACCGGGAGACGGAAGGTTCTCGGTGCCGAACTGGACGAGGTTGCCGTTGTTGACGCGGAAGACGACCCGGGCTCCCTCCACGACGAGGCCCTCGCGCACCACGTTGAAGTCGACGAACCAGACGTGCGAAGCGGGCTGCCCCGAGCGTCCGCGGCTGACGGCCAGGTCTCCGGGGTTGATCCCCAGAATACCCGCGACCTGTGGCATGAAGTTGCGCGCGATCTGCTCCATGAGCGGCAGATCGACGTTCCTGCCTTGGCCGGCGCCGATGTCCGCGCCGGTCAGGTTGTTGCCCCGGCCCGGAATCCAGCCGATGCCTCCGCCCTCGGCGACGGCGATCATCGCCGTCCGCTTGTCGATCGCGGCGCGCCACTCCACGCTCCTGCCCAGCCGGAAGGCCGCCCATCCATCCTGGGTCGCGGACGACACCGAGCTCTGAAAATCGTCCAGGCTCTCGATCGGCTCCGAAACCGACAGCCGTTCGCTCTGGAGCTCCAGGGAGGACAGCACGTCGTGGCCGTCTTTGGCCACCTGGGCTCGGGCCGCGCCGGCGCCGAGCAGCGTCACCAGGCAGGCGGCCAGCAGGCCTGAGAACGGAAGCACGAAACCCCTTCTCGTCATGATCATATCGACCTCCTTCGAGGAAACCGGACGGATCCCATCCCCGGGCCGGACAGCCCGGACCCGGGTGGGGTGGCAGTGGGATGGTTCATCTCCGCCCGGAAGAGAGCAAGGCGGGTCTCTTTTGAGAGCAAAGCCCTCCTCTTTAGATGGTGCCGCGCGAGGCCGTAACCGAGTCGCGAAAGATTGCCCGTGTCGCAGCCGTTGCTGGTGAAGGTGCCGCCGGTGGTGCAGGCGAACGAGCTGGTCGCGGTGTTGCGCGACAGAGAGCGGGTTTTAAACGCTCCGGACCCCCACCACAACACTCCCCAGAGAGCGCACGTGCCGCCGCAGCTCGGCCTCCACCGCCTCGACGATCTCCTGAGAGCTGCGGACCGAGAGGCCCGGATCGACCGTGATCTCCAAGTCGGTGAAGACCTTGTGGCCCACCCAGCGCGCGCGCACCTGGCGCACCCCCTTGACCCCTGTCACGTGCATGGCCGCATGCTCGATCTCGCCGACGATCGCCGGCTCGATGCCATCGATCAGGCGGTTCCAGACCGCCCGCGCCGCATCCCGGACGATGAAGAGGATGGCGATCGTGATGGCGATGGCGACCAGCGGGTCGAGGATCGGCCAGCCGATCCAGACGCCGAGGACGCCGAGGAGCACCGCCAGGCTGGTGAAGCCGTCCACCCTGGAGTGCAGCCCATCGGCCACCAGCGCCGCCGAGCCGATCTCGCGCCCGACCCGGATGCGGAGCACCGCCACGGCCTCATTGCCGAGGAAACCGATCACTGCCGCCGCCGCGACCCACCCGAGATGCGTCATTGGGTAGGGGTGGAGGATCTTCATCACCGCTTCGTAGGCGGCCACACAGGCGGAAGAGAAGATGATCAGGACGATGAAGACCCCCGCCACGTCTTCCACCTTGCCATAGCCATAGGTGAACCGGCGGCTGGCTCCCCGCCGCGCCAGGGCGAACGCGATCCACAGCGGGACGCTCGTCCCTGCGTCGGCGAAGTTGTGGATCGTGTCGGCAAGGAGCGCGACGGAGCCGGAGAACCAGACGATGACCACCTGGAGCAGGGCGGTGAGCCCGAGGCCGGCCAGGGAGACCTTGAGCGCCCAGATTCCGCGCTCGTTCGACTCCAGCGACTCATCGACCTTGTCGCCGATGTCGTGAGAGTGGGCGAACGTGCCGCGGAGCCAGCCGAGAACGCCGGCTCCGTGGGCGTGAGAGTGCCCGCCGGGGCCATGAGCGTGAGGAGGCTCGCCGTGCGGATGGAGATGGTCGTGGTCGTGTGGAGAGTGGCTCATCCTATGCCCCCCCGTGCGGCTTCATTGTAGGTCCTGCCGGTTGAGGTTCCAAGTCGGCTCCGTGTGGTCGCGGCTAGCCTCCGGCGCGGGCGGAGCTGCGCGCCCGGACCCATGTGACCACCCCGCTCAGGAGCAGTAGCAGCCCGAAAATGCAGATGATCGTCGGCCCTGTAGGCAGGTCCAGGCTCTCCCACTGGGTGGATAGGAGCAAGCCGCTGATTCCGGCCGTGAACGCGACCACCCAGCCGATGGCCAGACGCGCGGCGGTCCGCGAGGACAACAACGCTGCGCACACCGCCGGCACGATGAGATACGAGAACACGAGGTAGACCCCGGCGATGCGCACGAAGCTGGTGACCACCAGGCCGAAGGTCGCATAGAAGGCGAAGTCCCAGAGCCGTACGCGAATCCCCTGGCGCACCGCCTCCTCCGGCTCGAAGGAGATCATGTGGAAGCGCCGGCGAAGCACAAAGTGAAGAGCGCCGACGAGCACGTAGAGCGCCAGCGTCCGCAGCACTTCCAAACGGGAGACGAGCAGGATGTTGCCCACCAGCAGGTTCTTGATCTCCTCGTCGCCCGCTGCGGTCCGGCTCAGGACCAGGGTGGCGGCTGCAGCCGCGACGATGTAGATGATGCCGATGATCGCCTCGTGGGGGACGCGAGGGTGGCGGAAGCGGGTCAGCGAGAAGAGCGCGGCGCCGCCCATCGTGAAGAGGACGGCGAGCGCGTAAGGCAAGGTGCCGTGCCCGGGGTCGGCCCCGAGCAGCGCCGCGACTGCGATGCCCAGGGCGGCGATCTGCGCCAGCGCCAGGTCCACGAAGATGATGCCGCGCCCCACCACGTGCAGGCCGAAGTAGACGAGAGCCGTCGGCAGCAGGATCAGCCCGACGAGCGGCCACAACCAAAGTGTCAGCAGGTTCATCGTGTCCCCCTCCTCAGGTCTTCGCCAGCGCCTGAGCGACGCGCTGGACAACGACATCGATCAATTGCAGGTATGTCGATGTGCCGGGCAAGCCGCCCGGGAACTGGCAGACGTCCACCACCACCGCGTCGTTGCGGGAGGCGACGGCCTCGGCGGTCTTGCGGGGCTGATAGGGCTCGACCAGGAGCACGCGGATCTTCTCGTCTTGCATCTTCTGGATCACTTTGGCCAGGTGCGGCGGCGAAGGCGGGATCCCGGGCTTGGGCTCCAGGAAGGTGTCCGCCCGCAGACCGAAACGGCGCCCGAAGTAGCGCCAGGTCGGGTGATAGGTCACGATCTGGCGACCGCGAAATGGGGCGAGCTGGGCAGTCCACTCTTTCATCTTGCCGTCGAGCTCGGCCGAAAAACGTGCGAGATTGGCGTTGTACGTCGGGCCGCCGCCCGGGTCGAGCTGGCCGAGCACCCGTGCAATGTGCTGCGCGACCACTTTCGAGTTGAGGGGATCGAGCATGAAGTGCGGGTTCCCCGCCACGTGGGTGTCGCCCTGGGAGCGGTCGGCGGCGAGCGGGATGTCGAGCAGCTGAATGCCCTCCGAGGCGACGATGCGGCCGGGCGCACCAGCCAGGATCTTGGCGTTGCGGGCTCCGTCGAGCAGCGGCGGCAACCAGCCGATCTCCAGCTCGGCGCCCCCCTCGATGAGCACGTCGGCGCGGTTGAGGGCGACGATCTGACTGGGGCGGGCGTCGACGAAGTGGGGGTCTTCGGTCGGCTTCGCAATGGTGGTCACGGAAACCCGGTTGCCACCGATCTCCGTGGCCAGGGATCCATATTCGCCGGTGGTGGCGACGACGCGGAGCGCGGCGGAGGCGGGCAATGCCACTGCGAGAAGGGTGGCGGCGCAGACGATAGGAATGAGTTTCATGGGTTGGCCTTTCTTAGAATTTGTGGGCGGCGTGCGCCCCGAGCAGGAACTCGAGCTGCAACCACAACGAGTGCTCGTCCTGCTGCAACGTGTCCCCGCGGTCGAAGTTGTACTGCAGGCGAAGCTTCGAGTACTCGGTGGGAAACCAGGTGAAGGCCGGGGAGAGGCGCCAGCGAGCGCCCAGGGCGGGATCGCGAGGTTCGCCGGAATCACCACCCACCCGGTCGATCCGCAGCCCGACGACCTTGCGCGCGCGATACCCCCAATTCACCTGAAGGTAACCACCCCAGTCGCTGAAGCTCGCCGCCGGGAGGTCCTCTGTGGCCCCCACGGTGGCGCCGCGGCGCATCACCTCGGCTTGCACCTTGACGAAGGGAAATCCCTGGAACGCGTTGATCGCCTTCCACTTCCAGAAGCCGTCGAGACCGTAGATGCGGGTACGGGCGGAGCTGCCGGTACCGTTGGGGCCGAGGGCGGCCGAAGCGCCCAACAGGATGGTCTGGGTGTCGCTGAGGTCGAAGGAGGCCGAGTACCGCGGCACGACGAGCAGCTCGGAGAAGCTCGCCACCGGGCGCTCACCGGTCTCGCGACCGAAGAGCGTCTCGCCGGGCGTGCCACGGAAGCTCGTGACCGTTTCTCCCTGGCTGTTCTGGACGGTCAGGAAGGCTTCGGAGTAGAACTCGCTCGGCAGCAGCCAGGAGAGCCGCAAGCCGGTCGAGCGCAGGCCGTCGGGGCCGAAGAAGCGCCCGTTCACCAGCGGTTGGTCGACGAAATCCCATGTGTGCGGATGGCTCGGGTTGAGCCGGCCGAACTCGGTGAAGAACTGCCCCGCCTTCGCCTGGAGCCCATGGGACAGCGATGTCGTCGTGACATACACCTCTTCGAGCTCGACCTGGGTCTCGCCTTCGGGCGTGATCTGGACGACGAGGTTGGCCTGACCGCGGAAGTAGGGGTCTACCGCGCCCTCGAAGACGGTCTCGACGTTCTGCACCGTGAACCCCCGCTGAGCGGGGTCGTGGCCGCCGACCTCCAAAGCCCCGACGTCTCCCGCCGTCGAAGTGCCGGCGGCGACGAGCCCATCGAGCGACAGGTTGAGGAAGTTCTTGCCCCCCGCGGCCGACGCGATGGTCAACGGCGGAGGCCCCTCCGTGGGCGCGGGCTCGGCCGGCGGAGCTTCAGGCGGCGGAGTCACTTCCGCGGTCGCGGGCGGCGCGGGTGCCTGTCCCTGAGTCGGTTCGAGATCGGCGAGGCGCCTTTCCAGAGCGGAGATCGTCTGCTTCAGCTCCTCGATCTCCTGCCGCAGCCCGGCCACGGAGGTGTCCGGCGTCTCCTGGGCCCGCGCGGTTGCGGGAACGAGCAGGCAGAGGGCCATGCAGGCTCCCATCATCCAAGAGCGGGCGCGAACCACCCGCGAATCGGTCGACATGGTGTCCTCTCCTCGAACGTCTCCAGCACCCGAAGCGCCGGAGGGATGGAGTCATCCAGCTCGGATGGCCCGCGCCCACGCGGAGCGGGCCGGCTACGCGGACGGAGAGGCGACCGGAGGAGCCCGGGCCGGGCCGGGAAGGGAGGGCTTTGCGGACGAAACCTTGGCGACCAGCGCGGCGACGTGTCCGGCTGGCGGCAGCAGCAGCGGTGGGGCCGGCGGACGGCCCATGATGGTGCTGCTCCCGAGTTGCAGCAGGCAGGCGACGCAGCCAGGATGGACCTTGATCTCCGCGTCCTCGACGTGCACCGGGAGAAGGGGATGGACGGCGGTTTCGGCGATCTCTACGGGGGAGATCATCCCCGCCAGATCCATTGCCACGTCGTGCGGCGCCATCATGCCGAGCGCCAGGGCGAGGCCGGCCAGCAAGGCCAGGAACGGCCGCCACCAGGCGAGCGGGAAGGCGATGCGGGCACGTTGCATGTCGGCTCCATCGATGACGAATGAACAAGAGTTTGCGGCGCCAGAGTGGCGCCCGAAAACGCTCCCGGGCGGACCGCCGGGGCTCCTACGAGGGCAGGATCAAATCAGCAGGCTACAGAGGAGATGCAGGATCGGCGGGCTGGAGCCGGCACGCCAAGGGAGCTGCCAGGCAGAGGCGGTCCCGGAGAACAAGGGGGCCTCTTCCGTTGGGGCGTCTGAGGAGACGACCCCGGAAACCTGAAGACACCGTGGCGCCTCCTGGCGGATCGGGGGCGAAGGCAGGAGGTTGTGCTGGTGGTCGGGTGTACCCTCCCGGTGCTGGTGCCCGTGAACGAGAATCTCTGCCAACTCGATCAAGCCGGGATCGTGGCGTGCGTGCTCGGCCTCGCAACCGTATCCGTGCTGCTGAAGCAGGCGCGTTCCCGCCCAAACCGCCGTCGGCATCGTCGCCACGGCGAGGAGGAGGAACGCGGTCGCGAGCTTCTTCCAGTCCGCCACGGGGGGATTGTGCCTTATCCGGCAGAGCGGCGTCAAACGGCCGGGCCGCTCGCAGATCCCTCCTGGGCTGTGATCCAATAGGCGGACCGCCGGGTACCCTCATATGCGTATCAGGACCGCTCCGATCCTCCTCGCCTTCCTCTTGCCTGCGGCTCTCGCCGCGCAGCAGACCTCTTCGCTCCCCTCCGTCGCCGCCGCGCCCGCCTCCAGCCCGATCGTCCTCGACGGCTCCCTCGACGAGCCGGCCTGGGCCGGAGCCGGTACGATTCCGGCCCTCACCCAGCAGGAGCCCGAGCCCGGGCGGCCCACGCCGTTCGACGCGACTCGGATCTCCGTCCTCACCGATGGCGTGACCCTCTACGTCGGAATCGTCTGCCCCGACCCGGAGCCGGAGAAGATCGCGGTCCACACGCTCCAGCGCGACGCCGAGATGGACGGGGACGACACGGTCACCCTGGTGCTCGACACTTTCGGCGACGGGAGGACCGGCTACCTCTTCCGGATCAATGCGGGGGGCGCCCGCCAGGACGGCCTGATCTCCGGCAAGGGGGGTGTCTCGCTCGACTGGGACGGCCTCTGGGACGCCCGGGTCCGCCGCATTGCCCTCGGCTGGACGGCCGAAATCGCCATCTCGGCGCGAAGCCTTCGCTTTCGCCCCGGCCTCGAGCGGTGGGGATTCAATGTCGAGCGGACCGTGGCCCGCGACCGGCTCACCCTCCGCTGGGCGGGCGCCAGCCTCGACGCCCGGCTGGAAGACCTGCAGCGGTCGGGGACGCTGGCCGGCGTGGCCGCGCTGCGCCAGGGCCTCGGTCTCTCCTTCGTCCCCTATGCCCTCGGCCGCTCCGACGACCGGCGAGACGCTCCGGAGACCCGGCGCGAGGGTGAGACGGGCTTCGACCTGTCCTACAATCTGACGCCGGCGCTCGGGGCCGTCCTCACAGTGAACACCGATTTCGCCGAGACCGAGGTGGACACCCGGCAGATCAACCTCACCCGCTTCCCCCTGTTTTTCCCGGAGAAGCGCTCCTTCTTTCTCGAAGGCTCGAACCTCTTCGCGTTCGGCTCCGGGATCGAGGAAGACTTCATCCCCTTCTACTCCCGGCGCGTCGGGCTCGTCCGCGGCCGGGTGGTCCCCCTCGACGCCGGCCTGAAGCTGCTCGGCCGCGCCGGCCGCTGGTCCATCGCGGCTCTGGACACCGAGACCGGCGACTCCTCCGCGGCCCGCGCGACGAACCTGTTCGCCGGGCGGACCACCTACGACGTCAACGAGCACCTGCGCATCGGCGCGCTCGCCACCCGCGGCGATCCGGACGGGGTGGAAGACAATGCGCTGGCCGGGCTCGACGCCGTCTGGCAGACATCCTCGTTCCGGGGCGACAAGAACCTCTCCTTCGGAGCGTGGGCGGCGCAGAGCGACGGCAACCTTGCCCCGGGGCAGCGCAGCGGCTGGGGGTTCAAGGCCGGCTATCCGAACGACCTCTGGGACCTGTTCCTGACGTACCGGGAATTCGGCGATGCCCTGGAGCCCGCCCTCGGTTTTCTGCCTCGTCCCGGCACCCGGCAGGTCGAAGGCGGAGGCGCCTTCCAACCGCGACCGGGCGAGGGCGGGCCCTTCTCCTGGGTGCGCCAGTTCTTCTTCGAGCTGTTCCTGTCGCGGGTCGACCGGCTCGACGGCACCACCGAGAGCTGGCGGATCTTCATGGCTCCCTTCAACGTGTCAACCCGCTCCGGTGAGCACCTGGAAGCCAACTGGGCGCCCCAGTTCGAACGCCTGGACGAGCCCTTCGAGGTAGCCCCGGGGGTCGTCATCCCGCCCGGGGAGTACACCTTCGACCGCTACCGCGTGGAGGCGCAGTCCGCCAGCTCACGCCCCTGGCGGGTGGGCTCGACCGTCTGGTTCGGAGAGTTCTTCAGCGGCCGGCTGACCCAATGGGAGTCCTTCGTTTACTGGACGTTCGGGCCGGGGCGCCTGCGTCTGGAGCTCGACGCGGAGAACAATTTTGGCGATCTCCCGCAAGGCAGGTTCATCCAGCGTCTCTTGCAGTGGAAGACCGTCTACGCCGTCTCTCCCGACCTGATCGTCTCCGCCTTCACGCAATACGACTCCACATCGCGCGACCTGGGGCTCAACACCCGCCTGCGCTGGACGATCCGGCCCGGCCGGGACCTCTTCCTGGTCTGGAACCGCAACTGGCAGCGAACCCTCCCGCCGGACAGAAGCTTCGCGCGCGAAGCCGACCAGGTGGTCGTCAAGCTCCGCTGGACCACGCTCTGGTAAAGCCCGAGAAGATCGCATCGTTGCTCGCGCGCCCGCTGAAGCTCCTTGCCAAGATATCGGCCCCGGGCGTCTTTGTCCTGGACGGCTCCGCGCGGCTGATCCTCCGGCTGCTGGGCACCCGCGTGGCCGAGAGCGTCGCCGAACCCGGGGTTTCAGCTCGTCTCGTCGATGACCTCGGCGACCGAAGCGGCCACGGCGGCCTTCTCCAGCCAGCGCTCCAGACGCTCCGCGTCCTTTTGGGCCAGGATGTGCTCGCGGACGGCGTCCGGCACCGCAATGCCGCGAGCCCGAAGCACGGCCAGCAGTCCCTTGGCGAGCCCTTCTTCACGTCCCTTGGTGAGCCCCTCTTCGCGTCCCTTGATGAGCCCAACTTCCAGCCCCTGCCGTTCGGCCAGGCTGAGGGCGCCGCGGGCGTCCTGTTCGGCGATCTTCGCCCGGTCGTACAGGTCGAGCTCTTCCGCGCTGAAACCCGCCATGCGCGCCACCTCCATCGCCTCCCGGAACGGCGGCACCGACAAGGCCGGCGGCACCATCTCCAGGTTCTCCGCCTCCCGGAAGAAGTAGGCCCAGCGGTCGATCGTCCCTTGCGGATGGTCGCCCGAGGCGTATTTCGGCAGCTCCAGGAACACGTACTGCACCTGTGACAGCCCCAGGGCTCCGCCATGCTGCTCCTGCATCCGCCAGCGGGAGAGCATCGGCACCGGCGTCCCACCCGGCACCGGCGGCCCGGACCAGAGCAGGAAATCGCAGATCGTCACACCTACAACGTCGTCGAGGCCGGGGTAGCCCTCCCCGGTGCGCAGTTGCATGACGTACGCCTTGGACGTGTTATAGACCACCCGCTTCTCGAACCCCTCGACGTTGAGCACCTGCATCTCGACCACGTAGTGCCGCCCGCGCTCGTCGAAACACTTGACGTCCACCAGCGACATCTTCAGCTCCTCGACCGGCACGTGCTGCTCGGAGGAGAGGTACTTGAGGTCGACGATCCGGTGGTCGCCGGAAAGCTCCAGCAGGGCATTGAGCAGCTCGATCAAGAGCGGCTTGTGGACCTCACTGCCAAAGATACGT